>Ga0310696_10000001_pt1 | contig 625966 bp, 552 predicted proteins | sample AusTroGonzalo_MG_4_FD_203885 | JGI IMG/M metagenome (GOLD analysis project Ga0310696, IMG submission 203885) | Bovine rumen microbial communities from tropical cattle in Woodstock, Queensland, Australia - Gonzalo_02 (v2) (version 2) | ecosystem: Host-associated > Mammals > Digestive system >...
AAATTATATCCTCATCTAAGGACAAAGGCTGTTCCAGTTCAGTGCTTACGCAAAGCTGGCGTTCTTCAAAAAAGATAGTTTCCGTATGCAACAATATTTTTGCCAAAGGCTTTAACGGCATAATGGACGAAGACAAAGTGCGGCTTGAGCCTGTAAGCAAAGAAGCAGGAGATTTAAGGCTGTGGCTTATTGACGGCACAAACCAAGGTGACAGGGCTGTTAATCTTGCCGGACAAATTGCGAATTTTATTGACAAATACAAAATAAAACCGCATGACATAGCCGTGCTTGCAAGAACAAACACCCAGCTTGACATAATTGCCCAAGCCCTTAAACTGTACAATATTCCGGTATGCAGGGAAGAATCTGTTGCCGTTGGCAATGAAATTGACCTTATAAAAGCACTGCTTCATCTTATATCCACACCAGCAGATTCTGTTTCAAGGGCAACAATAGCATATCTTACGGAACAAGGATATGCGGCGGGAAAGATATTTGATTCCAGGCTTGAATATAACAGCAAGAAAAAAGATTCCAAAGGGACAGATGCAAAAACTGCCGGCTGGCTTGATGAAATACCCTGTATAAAAAAACTAATGGCCCGCCGTGATTTCTATCGAACGCAGACTATAAGCGCAATGATAGAAAGCATGTCCGCAGAACTGGATTTGTACAATATCGCAAAACGCTGGACTGATTCACAGGGAAGCACGGAAAATATACGAAATATCATAGATGTGGCAAAAAAATACGAGGAAACCTGCCTCAACATGTCTGTTCCTGCCACAATAGACGGCTTTATCGAATATTCACAAACAGGCTTTAAGCCAGCAGGAACGCAAGACGGCGTAAATCTTCTTACCATACACAAATCAAAAGGGCTGGAATGGAAGCATGTAATACTGTGCGGCCTGAATCAGGATAATGAGAAAAAAACAGTAAGGAATGAAATTTTCGGAGTTCATAAATACCATCAAAAGCCGCTTTCGCAGGACAATCTTTATCCTGCTTTAAGAATATGCGTATTGCAGAATCTGTATGCTTTTGGAAATTCAAATTTCCCTGACTCTGTATTGCAGAAAATCAAAGAATTGGAAATACCGGGATATAGGGATTCAGGCTTTAAAAATATAAGATTATTTGATTTTGCGATGGGAAACAAGAGGCATGAAGACATAAGGCTGATGTATGTTGCCATGACACGTCCAAAGCACACACTTATACTCACCGCAAGCGGAGAAGAACCATTGTCATGGTTTAAATACTGTGGAATAAACCCTCAAACAGCGGCAATGCCACAAAATCAGGATAACGATAGGCCAGATACTGCGGTGGATATTTTCGGCACTGGGGATATGTTTGTGCCGGAAACCGCCACTCTTCCAAGTGAAGATTGGAGATATTCAGACCGTGAAAAAACAATAATTGACACATCAGTTATTGCAAAAAACGCCCCTGAACAATATCCATTGCGCGACCAAAGCCCCAGCGGGCAGAATGGCGGAGACGTGAATGTAAATATAATTTACCCGGAAAATTATTCTGCGGAAACAAAAACGGAAAGAATATCCCTGAATGTAAAAAATGACGAAATGGCCGAAACAGGCAGCTGCATACATGACATTTTCTGCGTGCTTGAATACATAAAAGACGGCGAAGCCAGAAAGACAAAAGCCGCCGCCATTATACAGGATTACGGATTTGCCGGTAAAATTAACCCGGAACAACCGGAACAAGTTGTGCGTGCCTGGGACAATCTGGCAAATTTCCTGTCAGAAAAATATGGCAGGGCGGCGGCCACATACCATGAACTGCCGTTCCAGTACGCAAAGGAAGGACAGATATTCACTGGGAGCATTGACTATGTTTATGAACTGCCGGAAAACAAGGTAATTCTTGTTGATTACAAGTCATTCCCAGGCAGAATTGAAATGATAACAGACAAGGATAATGAGGAAAAAAAAGGCGAAAAAGGCACTCATTATGCCGGAAAGTACAAAGGCCAGTTTGACTGCTATGAACACGCATTAACAGCCGCCGGAAAAACAGTAATCGCGAAAATAATATATTACCCGGTAGCAGGAATCGCCGTGGAAATAAAGGATGCGGAACATTAGCCGGGAAAAGCAGAAATTTAGCCGTGAAGGCAGAAATCTGGCAGCGGGTAAGCCGGCGCAGTTTTTAGTCCCCGCTTACCGCTTTTGCAAAATTGTTTATTACCCTGTCTATAAGTTTTCTGTTGCGCAGCTTTGAAAGCCAGGCCACTGGAATATCGCCATAATAAAGCCCGGCAATGCTTCCGGCCACGCAGGCGACTGAATCCGTGTCTGATCCAAGATTTACGGCCTTCAGTACGCTGTCTTTGTAATTGTCCGTATTGAGAAAGCACCAGATTGCGGCTTCAAGCGTGTGAACGACATAGCCTGAACTCTCAATCAGTTCTTCCGGCGTTTCCGCGAAATCAGCCTGAAATATGCGGCTGTATCTGGAATATGCCTGTCTGTATTCCGGGTGCTTTTCTGCATATATGGCAGTTTTTTCACCGGCAGCCTGCATCAGTTTGTTTTTTGCCGTGCCTTTAAGTATTTCCAGCATTACTGCGCAGTAAATATCACAGCCGGCCAGGGAAATGCCGTGCGCATGCGTGAGCGAAGAAACATTATGCACAATTTCAAATGCTTCTTCTTTATTCATTGCATCGCAGCCGTATGTTTCAAGAAGATAAAAAGGCAGGGGGGATATTCGCATAAGCGAGCCGTTACCATTGCAGGCATTATCTTTCATTCCGCAGTCGAGAGGTGCAGTCCCTCTGCCATAACGGCCTATGGCAGTGCGGCAGGCTTTTCCCACATCAAATACATGATTATCGCTTGTGTATGCCGCATGAAACAGCCAGTCATGGAAACGGCGCATAATATCCGTGTAATTTATTCCGCCGGTTTCGCCTATGCTGTCAGCAAGGCATAATGTCATGCTGGTATCGTCTGACCATGTGCCTTCCGGCAGATTGTATGTGCCATATCCGCGCATATCCGTTACGGGGTTATGTTTAATGGTTTCGCGCAGCCTGAATTCCACAGGTACGCCAAGCGCGTCCCCGGTGGCAGCACCGTAAATTGTATTGTAAATCTTCTCTTTCAATGATGAATGGCTTTGTCCGTTAATTTCCGTCATATTTATTGTAACTGGTTTTATCCCTGCAGTCCTGTATGTAAAGGCAGCATGGCATTTAATCCGGCTTCCTCAGATAAAAGTCTACACTTAAATTGTTTCCGTGTCAATTTGAAAGGCCTCATAATAAAAAACTTTTTATAATAAGATTATTGATTTTACAGTTTTTCCGTCATGCTGAACTTGTTTCAGCATCTCTGCAGCTTAAAGAAGTCCTGAAACAGGTTAAAATCATTTCATTATTCTCTTGTAAAATCACATAAATAATGTAAAATAAAATTCAGGCCTGAAGACTAATATAAGGCTTTTCACTATCAGTATATCGGCAGTCATACAGGAGAAAATACATGAACCGCAGGGAATTTATAAAAAATTCTATTATCGCAGCCGGGGGAGCACTTTTCCTCGGCAAAACCATGGAAAAAGGTCTTTTGGCGGCTGGTTCGGACGACGATAAAAAGAAAATAGCAAAGTTGCCCCGCCGTAAATTCAATAAAATAACACTGCCACTGCTGGGTATGGGCTGTATGCGTCTGCCTGTTAAGGATGGAAAGCCGGATATTAAGGCCTTCGAAAAAATGACAGAATATGCCATGCTTCACGGGCTTAACCATTTTGACACTGCCTGGCCTTATCACGGAGGCAATTCCGAAACCGCACTTGCAGAGGTACTAAGCAGTTTCAAACGCGAATCCTACACCATTTCAAACAAACTTACTACATGGCTTATAAATTCAAAAGACGATATTAAACGTTATTTTGAAACCCAGCTGAAAAAATGCCGTACAAAATATTTTGATCTTTATCTCGTACATTCGCTTATGGGACCGAGTATAGAGACATACCGCAAACAGAAGATTTTCGAGGAGCTTCTTAAATACAAGGAACAGGGTCTTATAAAGAATCTGGGCTTTTCATTTCACGACCGGGCAGAGGTACTTAAGGATATCGTTGGCGAACATCCGTGGGATTTCTGCCTGCTGCAGATAAATTACCTTGACTGGAGCCTGCTTAAAGCCAGGGAAATGTATGAAATAGCCACTAAAGCCAGACTGCCGGTACTTGTAATGGAACCGCTTAAGGGAGGTGCGCTTTGCAGTCTTGTCCCGGCGGCTGAAAAGAAACTTAAGGAGAATTTCCCCGATGAAAGCCAGGCGACTTTCGGCCTGAAATGGGTAGCCGGCAGACAGAATGTTTCCATGATGCTTAGCGGCATGAGCAATTTCGAACAGCTAAAGGAAAATGTGGATATGTTCTGTAACTATAAGCCGCTTGGCAAAAAGGGCGACACCACGGCAGAAGAAATAGTCAGGATAATTCAGTCTTCAGGTGAAATTCCCTGTACTGCATGCAGGTACTGTTCGGATTGTCCGCGTGGAATAAATATCCCGGCTGTATTTATGGCCTACAATACATACAAAAAGACCGGTAGCAGGCATAAATTTGTACGTGAAGCCTGGGATAATCTTGACGAGGCGGAGCGCCCAGACCGCTGTATAAACTGTGGTCTTTGCATGAGGCGCTGTCCCCAGAAACTTGAGATTCCGGAACTTCTTTCGATGATATTAAAGGAACTGGGAAAATAAATTACAGAAAATTCCGCTGTCCCAGCCTTGCCGCACATCATGGGGATAACACATTACGTGGAGAATACATCACAAGGCCGGGGTAATGCTAAAAGTGAAATTCATGGTCTATGAATTTATCTTTCAGCACGCTGTAGGCTTCAGACGATTCCTTTATGTTCTGCACGGCCTGCTCCATGGGGCATTTGTCTGTACCATTATTGTTGAGAATATAATCAACCGTCTGTACGGCCTCATACCTGATTTTGTGTTTTTCCAGAACAGGTATGGCTTCCTTCGAAAGTATCTTTGTGTACAGTCCTGATGCGCCGCCATATACAAGAATCAGCGCCGAGGCTTTGCCGGTTACCTTGTCGTAAACATAGCAGTCGCGGAAGTCTCCGGTTTTAAGATGCTCGTATAGCGGTTTTATTCCGCTCTGTTCATAAACAAGTGGCTTTTTCCCCGGACAGGCCACAACAAGCGCATGATTTCCCGAAAGCTTCTTCATGGTGTCAAGTGTAATGTCTCCGCTTTTCAGGGTTCCGGTGCAGGCCGTCATGAAAAGCAGGGCAGCTGCAGGCACGAAATAAGAAAAAAATCCTGGTTTCATATATTTTCTCCGTGGGAATTCCAGCCCTGACAGGTCCTCTGCCAGCCGGAGCTGTAATGCCCTGTCTGATATTGTAGAAAATAACAGGGCAAAACAGTTATAATGAATGCTATATATAATTTGTTTCTTTCCTTTAACAGAGCCAGAATGAATTTAAGACAGAGGTGATTTATGAGACTGGGAATTATTACGGCCATGGACAAAGAGCGTGTGCGGATTTCCGCCCTGCTTGAAAACAGGCAGGAAATAAAAATTGAGGGTATACAGTTTACTGAAGGCCGTTGCGGCAGGCAGGAAATACTGCTGGCTTCGTCGGGAATTGGCAAAGTCAACGCAGCGCTATGCGCAGAAGCCATGCTGCGGCTGTATCACCCTGATGCACTGCTTTCAACCGGAGTGGCGGGGGGAATAGGAGAGCAGCTTCACGTAATGGACGTTGTTGCCGGTTCTGAATACTGCTATCACGATGTATGGTGTGGAAAACCCAATGCCATAGGCCAGGTGCAGGGTATGCCGGAGCGTTTTGCCGGGGATAAAAAACTGCTTGACGCGGCGGATATGCTTGCCCTTATGCGTCCGGGTACAGATGGCGGTTCCAGAATTCACCGTGGCCTTATCGTTTCCGGAGACCAGTTTATAGAGGACAATGATAAACTTGCAGCAATAAAGGCGGATTTTCCTATGGCCCTTGCCGTGGATATGGAATCAGCGGCGCTTGCGCATACCTGTTTCGTAAAGAATATGCCGTTTATGAGTTTCCGAATAATCAGCGATGTGCCGGGAACGGAAAAACACGCCGGTCAGTATGAGAATTTCTGGGGTGAACTTGCGGAACGCTCATTTGCCATAACAAAATCCTTTCTCGCCGCCCTGCCATAACTGTTTCCTGAATGAATCCGGGCAGTAAACAGAACCGTAACAGTTCCCGGTGCTGCCTTTTCTGCTTTTTCAGCTCCGTGGATTTGTCTGCCCTGATTTGTTTTTGAAAAATTCAGTGCAGTAAATTCAAAGCAGTACATAAAAAAACGGCGGATTTCTCCGCCGTTTTTCGTATTTATTTGTACTCAGCTGAATCTGCTTTTTTCTTTTTTTCAGCTTCTGCTTTTTCTTTTCAGGCTGCCGCTTCTTCCTTTACGGTATTGTCTTTGACAAATTTCATGAAGAAAGCCGCAATTATAAGGCACAGGCCGCCGAAGGCCACAGCCGCAAGCGGGCTGCCACCGAGGCAGTGTTTCATGAACCAGCCGCCGGTAATGTCAACAAAAATCTGCGGAATGACTATGCAGAAATTGAACACGCCCATATAGAAACCCATTTTGGCCGCCGGTATTGCGTTTGAAAGCAGCGCATAAGGCATGGAAAGAATACTGCTCCAGGCTATGCCTACGCAGACCATGGCAGGAACAAGACCGTATTTGCCAAGATCTACACCGCAGAACTGCAGTGCGAGCGAGGCGAGGCCGAGACCGCCGATAATAAGGCAGGAAACATGAATGCCTTTCGCAGAGAATTTTTTCGCAAGCCAGAGCAGTACGAAAGAGAAGCCGAAAGCCACGGCATTGTAAATTCCGAAGCAGTCGCTGGCCCAGTTGCTGGCAAGTTCGAATTCATGTGTACCTTTCGCAGCGTGGAAAATGCCGTCCGCTATTCCGGGAGCGAAATAAACCCAGAGCAGGTCAAAAGCCGCCCATGTGAAGAATTGCACCACGGCAAGTCTTTTCATTGTCTCCGGCATTGTAACAAAAGCACTGCCCATTTCCTTAAGCGCCTTTGAGGGGGAGAAGGACTGTTCCTTCATCTTTTTGAACTCTTCCATGTTTTCAGGAGGATATTCCTTTGTTGTGGAAACCGTAGCCACGATTGCCGTTATAAGTACAATTGCGCCAATGAAGAAGGCATAGCGCACGGTTGCCGGTATGGGGGAGGCCGCGGTGGTAGCGGTGCTTACGCCCATTTTTGTAAGAATTGTGGGCATGAAAGAGGCAATAACGCCACCGGCGCCTATCATAACACTCTGCATGGCATAGCCTACTTTGCGCTGCTGTGACGGAAGCAGGTCACCAACGAAGGCGCGGAAAGGCTCCATGCTTATGTTTACGGAGGCATCAAGTATCCACAGGCACATGGCAGCCATCCACACTGCGGTGGAAAGCGGCATGAATATCAGTGCGAGGGTTGAGAAAATGGCTCCGCCGAGGAAGTACGGACGGCGGCGGCCCAGGCTGCACCAGGTACGGTCAGAGAAGAAGCCGACTAAAGGCTGTATTATAAGGCCGGTTATAGGCGCCGCCAGCCACAGCATGGGAATTGTAGCGGGATCTGCTCCGAGGCGGGAATAAATACTGCTCATGTTTCCCATCTGAAGACCCCAGCCGAACTGTATGCCGAAGAATCCCACGCACATCAGGACAATCTGCATAAAAGTTTTTTCATCGTGCCGGCCTGGCTCAAGTTCCTGCACGGAAGTATTATCTTTCATTTTTTTCCTCCGAAAACTGCGAAAAATTTACAAACAGTGTTTAAATATAATGATATTATAACAATTTAAAACCCAGTGAAAACTGCTGTTTTTCTGCTGCTTTGTGGCAGAAAATGTATATCGTGTCACTTTCTGCCCGGAATTGCCAGGATACTTCATGTTTTCAGGCCGCAGGTGCGCTAAATATTCATTTTTGAATACGCCCATTTCAGCCTTCGTTACCTGTGGATTTTACTGAAAGCAGTGCCGTAAATGGAATTTTTATTCCGTTTACTGTAAGAAATCCGCCACAGATTTCCGCCGGGCCTGAAACAGTCAGTATTCTGCCGTTGAAAAAATATTCCGCTTTTATTCTTTTGCCGGGGTGAAGTTCCTGAAGTTCACGGTTTATCGCGGCTGTTGCTTCCTCCGAAAGTTCAGGTTTTGACATTGAGAGAATTTCAAGTTCTTTCTGGCGAAGTGCTTTCGCAAGTCCGCGTACCGCAGCAAACGGGGCGAACTGTTTGGCCCTTTCGGAAACCGGCATTTTGTTAACAGGTTTATGTCCCATGATTTTTTTGTGTCAGTTATGAATGTCACCGGCTTTGTGTCCGCCTATCTGCATATTCCTTTCACGCATTGTGGAAGCCTTTTCCAGATTTATTCCGCGCAGAACAGCGTTTTTTCCGAATTTCTTTTTTATTTCAATTATGGTTTTTACTGCTTTTTTGTGCTTTTCGGCAAGTTCCGTCTTTTCAGGAGTATCAAAAAGCCCTGCCTGTACCGGGCCGCCGTCATCTGTAAGATTTCCGCAACCGAGATATATTTTATGTATTTTCTTTGCCGGATCCGCAATTTTTCTGAACAGTTTTACAAATGCCGGGATTATTTCAAGATCCGAGCCTGTTTTCTGCGGCAGCCTGTGGTTTGCCCCATCGGAACCGTTTTCCGAAGGGCGCGCATATACAATTCCTAATGAAATACAGTCTGTAACCTGATTTCTTTCGGCAAGATTCAGGCATATCAGATCAGCCATTTCCTTTACTATAAGTTCTGCCTCGTCTATGTTGTAATCCCGCATGAGTACCTGCCCATGGCTTATGCTGCTGTTCTGTCTGGGCCTGTATGCCTTTATATCTGCTATTGTACATGGCTCTATGCCTCTGGCGTGGTCTATAAGCAGCTCGGCGTCAACCCCGAACAGACGGTAAAGCAGGTTTTCCGGGGCCTGCGCTATCTGTCTCATAGTGAAAATATTGTATTTCGCAAGACGGGCTGCAGTTCCGGGACCGACGCGCCAGAAATCCGTGAGAGGATGGTGATCCCACAGGGTGCGTTTGTAGGAATCTTCGTCCAGTATGCCTATGAAATCAGGTGAATGCTTCGCCGTAATATCCAGCGCAATTTTCGCTAAATATAAATTTGTGCCTATGCCTGCCGCCGCCCGTACACCGGTGTGCTTCAGCACGGCATCCATTAATCTTACTGCCATCTGTTTCGGGGTAAGCCTGTAATGCGGCAGATACGATGTGGCGTCTATGAAAACCTCATCTATTGAATATACATGAATATCCTCAGGCGCGATGTAACGCAGGTAAACGCCGTAAATATCCGCAGCATAGTCAATGTATTTCTGCATACGCGGTGGCGCTGTAATGTATTTGATTCCCTTTGGAATCTCAAAAAGACGGCAACGGTTCCTTACTCCCAGTGCTTTCATTGACGGGGAAACAGCAAGGCAAATGGTTTTGTCTCCACGCGATGAATCGGCGACAACAAGGTTTGTCTTCATGCAGTCCAGACCACGCTCCGCGCATTCAACGGAAGCGAAAAAGGATTTTAAATCAATGCAGATGTAAACCCGGCCTGCCATAATAATATTTTACAAAAGAGTTTTTTTGTCAAAAAAGACTCAAAAATACTAATAAAACATTGCATTTTATATTTATAGCTGTTATACTATATAAGGATAATCATAAGTAAACGGCAGGATTTTTATGCTGTGAGGAAGTAAAATTTCTGTCCGTGCACTTATAAGGATTAATTATGTATTATTCTGAGTTTAAAGGATTGAAACTGCCACGTCTGGGCTTTGGAACAATGAGGCTGCCGCTCAATGAGGACAAAACCATAAATGTCCAGGCGGTTGAGGATATGACGGATTACGCCATGGAGAATGGTGTGAATTATTTCGATACGGCATATCCATATCACGGCGGAATGTCGGAAATAGCAATAAGCCGTGCTCTTGCCAGATATCCGCGTGACTCATATTATCTTGCAGATAAATATCCGGGACATCAGATAGCCGAAACATATGATCCCGAAAAAATCTTTGAGGATCAGCTTAGAAAATGCAATACGGAGTATTTCGATTTTTATCTTCTTCACAATGTGTATGAGAAATCCGTTAATGTCTACACAGATCCGAAATGGGGAATAATCCCATATTTTTTAGAGCAGCGCAGAAAAGGAAGAATAAAGCATCTTGGTTTTTCATCTCATGCCTCACCGGAGGCACTTCGGGCATTTCTTGCGGTGTATGGAAAGGATATGGAATTCTGTCAGATTCAGCTTAATTATGTCGACTGGAATCTTCAGAATGCAGCGGAAAAATACAATATACTGAAACAGGCCGGTATACCTGTGTGGGTTATGGAACCGCTACGTGGAGGCCGTCTGGCAGGTCTTTCAGCTGAGGAAATGAAACCTTTAAGTGATGTGTGCAAATGGCGTTCCCCGGTAGAATGGGCCTTTCACTGGCTTATGTCGCTTTCGGATGTAAAAGTGATTCTTAGCGGAATGTCCGATCTTCATCAGATGGTTGACAATGTGCGTATTTTCAGTGCCGATACGGCGGAAATGTCGGAAACAGAGCAGGAAGCACTTATGCTTTTCTCAAAGAGTATTATAAACGGTGTCCCGTGTACCGGCTGCGGATACTGTGCGGAAGAATGTCCTAATAATATGGAAATTCCGTATGTCATAAGGCTTTACAATGATATTAAATTCACCTCGCCGGAAAAAGCCATGAATGCAGGAATGCTGCTTAAAGCCCTGCCGGAATCAAGTGCGCTTGAGCGCTGTGTAGCCTGTGGGGTGTGTATGCATGTATGTCCGCAGAAAATTGAGATACCGCGCATTATAGCCGAACTTAAGAATGATATATCTCCCAAACTTCCTGACTGGGAGAAAATCTGCAAAGAACGCGCAGAAGCTGCCAGAAGGCTCGCCGAAGGTGACGGAAAATAAAAGTGCTGCAGGCTTACATCAGTGATATAGGGCAGCCGTTCTGCTTTGCCCACCGTATTATTGCGTTCAGCCTTTTCTGATAGCCCTTTACTCCCTTGCTTTGTATCCATTCCAGGTTGTCAAGGTCAATGCGGAATGATATTGCCTTTTTTGCTGGCTTCCAGTTCCGTAAATGTCCTTTTGAAAAGTCCTTTATTTCCGGAATGTCTGAAAAATCAATGTTTTTCCGTAATTCAGCAATTCTTTCAGGCGTAAAATTGTCTGCACCATTCTTCATATCTGCGTTCCTCCTCTGCTGTAGATGTTCTGGCGGATATTATTCTTGTTCTTTCCCTTCCCGTGTAAACAGAAACAACAACTGCAAAACCATTTATTTTTGCTGTGCCAAAATATCTTGTTTCTTCTGTGTCTGAATGTTCATCGTCCAGCTGCTCCCAAAAAAGAGGGTCATCAAACATCGGCAGAATTTCCTCAAAAGATATGCCGTGTTTCTTTTTGTTGGCCTCATCCTTGTCCGCATCCCATTCAAATCTTCCATGTACGACTGTCTTGCCCATTCTGTTTCCGCCTTACAATTAATATACATTGTGTATATACAATTTGTCAAGCGTATCTGTGTTTTATGCCTTTGAGAATTTTGATATTCTGTTTTAAAAATGCCCTTTTTTGTGATAAATGCTTTGAACAGAGATAATCAGATTTATAACGCTATATAATATTGGTTTCCGACGTAAAAAGCCGCCTTTTAGGTTTATTCCCTTGCAAGGCGGCTTTAATGTTTGGTGCGTGGTAAAGGATTCGAACCTATGACCCTTCGCGTGTAAGGCGAATGCTCTACCGCTGAGCTAACCACGCTCAATACAAATATTATAACATTTGTTAAATACGTTTTTCAATATCCTGTGTGCTTCCGCAAATTAAGGTTTAGTTTAATCGTTTAATGCGTCTTATAAAAATCTCAATTTTTTAGCTTTTTGTGTCAGGACATGAAATTCCTTTCAACATCTTTCCCGATGCATCTGCAACGTTAATCCGCACCATAATAAATCATGTGCGGAAAAATCCGCCGGAATAACAGGAATTCCGTTAAGCCAGGTATGTAAGCGCAGCCAGCACTATGAACTGAATATCTATCAGTGTATCCGCCGTAGTGCGTTCAGGAATCCTGCGTTTTGCGAAAGCAGAAAGCAGAACAAGATAATAGACAAGCCCGCCCAGCAGCGAAAGGACAAGCGTAGTATTCCAGTCCATAAGGTACAGTGTGAACAGTGTGGCTGAAAGCATTGCGTAGAAGAAGAAAAGAGTTATAAAGGTTGGAATATGCCCTACGGCTTTATAGAAATTCTCACGTCCTACTATAAGATCGCTGTGAACCTGAACCACGCCGCACAGGACAGAGCGCATGAATACGAGCAGGAAAGCAAAGAACACGGCATAAATTGAATGTTTGCTTATTCCTATGCCTGCACCCTGAAGTGCAGGAACATATGCGCACATATAAGCCCAGCCGAAAGTGGTAAAAAGATCCTTGGAAGTGGGAAAGAATTTTCCCAGATTGGCCAGAACATACTGTGTTTTATGCGGATATGAAATGCCTATGCCCCAGAAGAAGGCCGCAGCAAGGAAAACCTTCCAGTTTATCGTAAAGGAAAGCACAAGTGCGGCTATGCCTGATACATAAGCCACGGCATGTGAAAAATTACGATGATCGGCAAAAAGAAACTGCCGCACCTTGTCGGCAGAACTTGTTCCTTTTTCCAGCGCGCGGTTAAGTGTGTGAAGGCTGAATACGAAAAGCCCGGCCATGGCCATTACTTTATATGAAATAGGTACACCCTCAAGCCTCATGCATACATAAGTAAGTGCCACAGAGGAAATAGCCGTAAACAGTGAACCGGTAATGGCGAGACGCCAAATGAAGGAAAGTGCCGAAACAAAAGGATTTTTTGGTTTTTCAAGAATAAGGTGAACCGCCTCGGCAATATTTTCAATCATCCACGATGGGGTGGAGGCACCTGCGGTTATAAAAACCTTCTGCACTCCGTTAAACATTTTTTTGCTGAGATCATCTGCTCTTTCAATGTGAACGGCTTTTTTTGCGAGTCTTTCCGCAATCTGAAAAAGTCTTGTTGTATTTGCGGAGTTCTTTCCGCCTACCACAATAACAAGGTCAGATGTTGAAGACTGTTCCACAGTTTCCTTCTGTCTGTGTGTCGTAGGGTGGCATATAGTGTTTGAAACAACAAGCGTATCTGCTTTTTCCTTAAGCAGTTCTGCGGCTTTGGCGAAAACATCAGGCTCCTGCGTGGTCTGCGCAACCACATTAAGTTTCTCGAAGTGAGGCAGAGTATGAACTTCCTCCGGGCCGCTTATTACGCGGCCCCGTCCTTCAGTATAACCCAGAAGGCCGGTTATCTCGGCGTGTTTCTTGTCTCCAACGATGATTGTGTCATATCCCTGAAGAGCATAAATGCGTATTTTTTCCTGTGCACGTTTTACCAGCGGGCAGGTTGCGTCCACAACTTCGCAGCCAATGGAGCGCAGTCTTGCTTCCTCAACGGGGGGAATGCCATGTGCTCTTATTACAACAATGCAGTCCTTGTCTTTTATCTCATCAGGAGAATCAATGGAATCAATGTTTTTTTCCTTAAGTGTTTCTATTACCTGTCTGTTATGGATAAGAGGACCGAGCGTATAAATTTTATTTGTGCGCTGCTTTGAAAGCTCCAGCACCTTGTCTATGGCGCTTTTAACACCCGGGCAGAAACCCGCGCTCTTCGCAACCGTTATCTGAACCTTTTTCTCATCCATAATAATAAATTTTATCATTTATGGAATTATAATGTGAATAACATCAGGTTATTATATGTGAATGTTATAAACATTAAGTTATGCGCTTGGAACATATAATTATTAGTATAATTAAAGTCAGAGGGCGTTTATTTTCTTTTCATTTAAGGTGTTATATGGCATACAGATTAGGAATAGATTTAGGAACATCTTCAATAGGTGCGGCGGCATACCGCATAGACGAAAACCGCAGGCCTGTGGAACTGATTTTTGCGGATAGTTATATATTCGGCGAGCCGGTCAATCCAAAGGATTATACTACACTGAACTCAAAACGCCGGGCGGCAAGACTTATACGCCGTCAGATAGCAAGAAAAGCCGCCCGTATGCGCAAACTTGCGTACATTTCCGATTTCATAGGTGTAAGCAAGGAAATATTGGACAAAGTTCCTGCTGATGACATAAACCGTCTGCGTGCCATAGCAATAGAACAGGAAATATCTCTGCCGGAATTTATAGCGGTTTTGTTCCATCTTGTAAAAAACAGAGGCTACTTCGGAGATGTTTTTGAAGATGACGGCGGAAAAATAAAGGCCAAAATCAATGAAACAAGCAATGAAATAAAACAAGAAGGTTTTAAAACGCTCGGTCAGCTTCTGTATTGCAAAAAACAGCAGGCCTGCGGGAACGGAATACACTCAAATGCCCCATGGCGAAAGCTAAATGAAGGTGGGACATTCATAACAAGAAGCATTATTGAACAGGAATTTGAGCTTATATGGCAGGAACAGGCCAGACACCATAAGGAACTTTCCGGCAATTACAAAGTATCCGGCGAATTTGCAAAAAACATGTTTCCTGACTATCCCGGCAAAACGGAAATAACGCTTAAACAGGCATTTCATTCAGCATTGTTTTATCAGAGGCCTATAAAATGGCCATTGGCCAGTGTAGGAGATTGTCCTCTTGTGCCTGGAGAAAAACGTGCTGCAATATCGCAGCCGGTATATCAGCAGTACAGGCTTGTAAAGCAGCTTGTTGATTTAAGGGTAAAAAACCGCATGCCTGCCATGGAACTTTTTGCTTCAGAAAGCGAAAACAGCCATCCGCAAATGCAGGAGAGAGGGCTTACTTACGGTGAAATTCAGACTGTATTAAGGTACGCTCTTGAAAATTGCGAAGAGTACAGCAAAGAGGGCAAAATAACTTATTCAAAAATTTATGAGCTTTTAAACTTTAAGGAAGGACAGAAATTCACAATAGACCGACCCGCGTTAAAGGGAAAAGGTGGAATCAAGGGTGAAATGACCTTGTGCGTCTTTAACAATTTCGGATTAAGCCATGACTGGCATATTCTTTCTGAAAAAGAACAGGAAATTGTGCTGGAATTCCTTAACAATATAACAAAATATTCCGACATTCACAATTCAACCGACGAATATATTCAGCAGCAAATAGAAAAACTGGCAAAAAATGTGCAGAATCAGACGGAAATTCACCGTAAAAACGCTTTTTCTTTCATAAAAATTATAAAGGAAAAAGGTCTTTTTGCCAAATCAGAATTTAAACTGGAACAGGGCCGGGCGGAATACGGCATAACTGCATTGGATGTTCTTACGTATGGAATGCTTGAAGGAAAACAAGAATATGACATTATTGAGGAAAATTATCCGAAACAGCTTATTGAGGCAGAAAATCTGCGAAGTGCGGAAGAAATAATAGACAATGAATCCATAAATGATGCTGTTATAAAAAAAGCCCTGCGGGAATTTAAGCGTGAAATAGACTTCATTATAAAGAAAATGGGAGAAAAACCTGCTGAAATAACCATAGAACTTTCTCGTGAGATAAAAAACTCTCTTGCCCGCCGTAAATACCTTGAAACTGAAAACCGCAATATGGAAAAAGAGCGTATTGAGGCCGCCACAAAACTGCAAGAACAGAGCGTAATAAAAACTTCCAGTAATATAGAACGTTATATGCTATGGGAGGAACAGGAACATAAATGCCCTTATTGCGGAGGTCCGATAAATTTTGAATTGGCATTTTCCCCAAGCACGGAGGTTGACCATATAATACCGCAGGCAAAAGGCGGCCCGAATGTTTATTCAAACAAGGTACTTGCACATAAAGAATGCAATCTGCAAAAGGGAAACAATGCACCTTACGATGCTTTAATAAATGGCAAGAAATTGAAAGACGACCTGGATATATATTTGGAATATCTTGCAAAGAAAAAAGCCTCAAAAAAGAGAAAAAAACAGACTGATGAAGACGATGATATAGCAAGACATTATCATATAGGCTCTGTCATAGATTTTATACAGCGGCTTTGGCTGCTTTTCAACAAGGAGCAGAAAGGCTATTACAACAAGGCAAAACACAGATATGAACCTACTTTGAAAGGAAGAAGAATAAGAGAGAAAATAGACAATCTTCTTACTAAAAATGAGGACATTGACAGCAATTTTGCTGCCAGACAGAATCAGGAAACAGCCTGGATAGGCAAAATAGTAATGGAATGGTGTCAGGATATATGCCCAAGAGCAAATATTGTCGCTTCAACAGGATCACTTACCGCATATATGCGTTCATTGACTGGTTTTGAAAAAGTCCTGCCGCTTGTGCGTATTGCGGAAGGAAAAAACTTGTACCATGATGAAAAATGCAGTATTACTATAAATCCTGAAAAATGGCAGTTGCTTTTCAATGGCAGGATTATAAATATGGAGCAAGGTGAACCTTTGGAAATATATGACAAGCGTTTCCCTGAACTTAAAGATTCTGAAATACTTAAACAGGAATTTGAAGAATGGCTGAAAGAAAAAGAAAAACATGGTACTGAATCAGCACATACAAAAAAGGACATTGAGCAGTCATTCCGTAATTTCTGCAAGGATATATCCGGTGTTAATGCTTTTTATAAACGTTGCGACCACCGCCACCATGCCATAGACGCGGCGGTTATAGGAGTATGTACAAGGTCTATGGTACAGCGCGCTAATACTCACGCTGCAAAACATGGAACACTGCATACAATACATAATACAGACGGTACGGAAATACAATGCTTTATGCCATTGACCGAAGGTCGGGAGTATGAACTTTTGCGGAATTTCCGAAAAAAACTCCTTTATTACATGAAAGATTACGTTGTATGGCATAAGCCTGATCATTTTCCTTCTGGAGAAATGTTGCAACAGACAGCCTATGGCCTGTATGAAGACGAAAACGGCAAAAAAATGCTTGTTTGCAGGGTTGATATTGCAAAATTTGATAAAAAAAGCGAAGAAAAAACAATCAAGGAATTAGAAAATTACATTGTTGGAGAAGAAATAAAAAGGGAAATAATCCGTCAGTTTAAGGAAAGAATCGCTCGTGATATGAAAATATCTGAAGCCTTATGTGGAAAGGCAGACGACCCAAAAGATGGAATATACTTCAAAGGAAACAAGGTAAGAAAGGTTAAAGCGTATTTCCATTATTCAGGCAAGGTTTCTCTTAACAAGGCGGATAAGGAAATAATTACCACTGATAGGTCAGGAAGAAAACATCGTAAAGCATATATTAACGGTGGATATGCCTGTGCGGAATTTAACAAGACAACAGGAAAATTCAAAAGGCTTATACCATTGTGGGAATACGAAAAAATAAAGGACAAGCCTGTTCCATCAGACACGGAACGTATTTATGCCGGAGACATTCTTTGCAGACTTATGGATAAAACATTTTATGTAGTATATAAAATGGGTGTTGCAGGATTATTCTTACGCAATGTTTCGGAAACACAAGGCAATGACATTAGTACCAAAGGGACTTATGGCTTTAAACTTGTCCCTGACAGGAAAACTCTTGCTGAATTGAAGAAAAAATAAATGGCAAACGGACATATAATAAACCTTACAAGGCCTGCCAAAGTATGTATTGACACAGGCAGGCTGGCGATAAAATTCGCAGACAAATCTCCTGATGCTTATGTTGCATTAGACGATGTAGCCATGCTTATTTTAGGCGATAGAAACATAACCATTACCCAGCAGCTTATAGCGGAGCTTGCCAGTCGTGGCGGAGCGGCAATTTTTGTAAGTGAAAAATATATGCCCGTATGCCTGGCCTTGCCATATTCTGTAAATATGCAGGGAGCAAAAAGACCTGCCATGCAGGCAAAATATATTGGTACAGAACAGCCTGGAAAATGGCAGAAACAGATAATATCCGCCAAAATAAGGGGACAGGCAAAAACAATAGGCAGGGTAAACAGACAGGCTGAAAGGAAGCTCCTTTCCATGGCAGATATTGTAAAAGACGGAGATTCAGAACATATAGAGAGTATTGCAGCTCGATTTTACTGGGAAGAATATTTTACCGCATTGTGTTTCCCGGATATGATACGCACTAAGGAAAATTCCACCGACATTATCAACATATCGCTTAATTATGCCTATGCGATAATCCGTTCCGCTCTTGCGCGCAGCATGGCGGCAGCAGGGTTATGTCTTAATTTCGGCACAGGTCATTGCCGTATGGATAACCCTTTCAATCTTGTTGAGGATTTTATTGAGCCTTACCGTTATATCTCGGATAATCTTATTCTTGATTTATACATGAACAAACAGATTCCTAAAGAATTTTCTCCAGAAGTAAAAAATAATATCTTGGCAGGGATATTGAATACAGATATTGAACTTGAAGGCAAAACATACCGTATTTTGCAGGCCGTAGATGTTTCTGTAAATAGTTTTTGTATATCTTTGGAAGATACAAGGAGAAAACTCATTCTTCCAAATCAGAAAACTTCAAGAGGAAAACGCCCATCAATGGAAAGCAACACTATTTATTTCAATGAAGAAATGCAATAGCTGGAAAATAATGTGGATTATTGTCGCTTTTGATTTGCCGACGCATACCAAGGAAGAACGCCGTAGATATACATTATATCGCAAGGATCTGCTTTCCAACGGCTTTACAATGATGCAGTATTCGCTTTATACAAAATGCGTTCCAACTATGAAAAGCGCAAAAGCCATGGCGAACAAAATAGGCCCGCTTACCCCGCCGGGTGGGGAATCAAGAATATTTTATATTACGGATAAGCAATTTGGGGAAATGAAAACATTTTTCGGTGCTATCAGGCAGAAAAAAGAACATGAGCCGCCCAAATATGAACAGCTCATGTTGTTTTAAAGAATTTACAGGTTTTTAAACCTTTGTTGCCTAAGACAGGCTAAATTCGGGGTTATTGTATCTAATATTGTTTCTGCAAAATTTTTATAATAATTTCACCGTCATGCTGAATCTATTTCAGCTAACAGAACCAATTAAAAATAAAGTGCATTAAATGCTTTACGGGCTTTTAAGCCCTTGTTGCCTAAGACAGGCTAAATCGGGTGTGGGTTTGTAATTGTAATTAAAAAAATCTTGGAAAAATAAGGATTTTTTCATCTATAGGAAAATCCATTATCCCGAATGAAGCCTAATAGGAACAGCATCCAGCATGGTTCTGGCTCCAGCTGCGAAAATCCATTATCCCGAATGAAGCCTAATAGGAACTATGCCGGATCGGCCTTCCACACAATTTCTGAAAATCCATTATCCCGAATGAAGCCTAATAGGAACGGCTATCGTTAAGGCATTTTGTTAAAATGTGAAAATCCATTATCCCGAATGAAGCCTAATAGGAACTCAGCTGTCAAAATATATTGAGATAAAGAAGAAAATCCATTATCCCGAATGAAGCCTAATAGGAACTTGATGAGCTGGCGGAGAACCTGCCATATCGAAAATCCATTATCCCGAATGAAGCCTAATAGGAACAAACGCAAAGCGGTACTGCTTGCTCTGTTTGAAAATCCATTATCCCGAATGAAGCCTAATAGGAACATTGGCGTGAACTTGATAGAAGTCGTTATAGAAAATCCATTATCCCGAATGAAGCCTAATAGGAACGGTGTAACAAGTATATTCTGCTATTGTCTCGAAAATCCATTATCCCGAATGAAGCCTAATAGGAACATAATCTTATATGGAATGAGTGGTACAGGAGAAAATCCATTATCCCGAATGAAGCCTAATAGGAACTCGTTTTTGCATAACAAGTACTTTTACCGCGAAAATCCATTATCCCGAATGAAGCCTAATAGGAACCAAATTCCAATTCCATTTACGGTAATTCCAGAAAATCCATTATCCCGAATGAAGCCTAATAGGAACCGCTTGCCGCGCTGGATCTAAGTCCAGCATGAAAATCCATTATCCCGAATGAAGCCTAATTAGGAACGGATAAGATTAGGCCTGATTTATTTTGTCAAAGAACATTTTTGTCTTTAATTATTTTAGTAAAAAAAAGGTAAAAATGTTAAATAACAAATTGATTATTGTCATCACCGCTTTTTTGTTTTTAATTCAAATAAACTGGAACTTATCGTATGCGGCTTTACTGAAAATTATATAATTATAAAGGCTCTGTTCAAGGAAAGTATTGATACAATGTAATTATAAAGAACGCCAATGTTACTTCGTCGTCCTGAACCTGTTTCAGGACCTCATTAAGCCATTGAGATGCTGAATCAGGTTCAGCATGACGGGAGAATACTAAAATCAGTACTCTTCTTATACATAGCCTTTGTTTTTATAAACTTATTGTGTCAGTTTATGTCTGTTGTTTGTTTTAACATAGCCTGAAAGTATTATGGAGAAATTATGTTCAGTTCTTTTTTGACAATGACGTTATCTTTCATTTCAAAGACAGGAGCCCTTATTCTTAATATTTTTACATCAATGGGACCATATAAATGCGTGTTTTCATGGGGCATGGTTGGAATATGCGCTCTTGTGTTCCTTGGTTTTCTCTTAAAAGGCAGGATAAAGTCTGCGATAGCAGTTTTTCTGCTGCTTGGAGCATCCACCTATACATATGATTTTGTCGGCTGCAATGACTGTGGAAACAAACTGCCGCTGAGCCATCACTTTGGAGGGGCATGTCCTGCGGAAACCTCTGTACCATTGGAAGAGGAACATTCTGCTTCACCTGATGTGTCCGGAACTGCTGAAAATGAAAATTCTGTTGCTTCTGTATCAGCTGAAGATCCGGCAAAACCTGAACAGAAATCTGCTCCTTCTGCAGAAGACGGCAAAGAAGGCAGATAATCATTTGTGCCGTTGATTTATTGTTTTTTCTTTCTGTTTAAGCCATAAATCACAGCGGAAATCATTACTGCGGCGCAGGCAGCCAGGCCCGGGAAAAGCAGATTGCGGCTTTCCGGAAATATTATTTTCCATAAAAATGCTGCTGCAATGGCTGCTATCATTGACGGCAGGCCTGCCTTTGATATTATCCCTTCCAGGGAATGAAAAAGTTCCCTGTGATTATGGGCAAAATGTCCATGCAGCATTATCAGGCAGGTGAGGGGGATAAAGATTGTTATGCCGCGCGTTGCCATTGAAAGATAATTCCATTTAAGTACCATTGAATCGTAATAATGCAGCGCAGCAATAACGCCGCCTGCTGTAGCTGCAAGCACTGTCAGGCGGTTCAGCCAGAGCACTTTCCTTTCACTGTTTATATTCAGGATATTGCGGAAAATGTCGTTTGAAACTGTTGTCCCTATTCCCAGGGAAAGCCCGGCTACAGAGCCGGCTGCTGAAAAAAGAACTGCGGCAAGCCCTGCACCGCCAAGATAATCAGGCAGATATTCACATAGAAAATATGGCAGGGCGTTTATCGGCAGCAGTTCTGGGTGCGCCTGCCGCATATACAGGCCTATTATCACTGACGGCAGGCCTACCAGGATTATTGTTATTCCGGCGGATATGCATCCCCAGTATGCAGTGCGGAGATTTTTTGCCGCAAAAACTCCCTGTACATAGGCCTGCGTTGAAATAACGCCTATTATCATGGCTGTAAGATTGTATAAACCATCGCCTATTCCACCGCTGTACAGGTTAAGCCAGGGTTCAAAAGCAAAAGAGTTCTTCAGTCCGGAAAAGGCTCCCATGTCAAAGAAAGCCCATATTCCTCCGGCTATTATTGAAACGGCAACAAGGGCCAGTTTTACAAGTCCTGCTGTGCCTGAACCTTTAAGTCCTCCGAAAAACACGAAACACAGCACGAGCCCGCTTATTATAAATGCTGAAATACCGGGGCCTATGCCGAAAATTCCGGATACCAGGTGCAGGCCTGTTATGGAACTGGCTATTATGCTGAAGAACATTCCAAGCGATACTGTCATGCTGCTTATCGCGCCGGCTTTTCTGCCAAAGCAGTGTGTAAGAAACTGTGATACAGTAGAGAGACGGCTTCTGCGCAGTGGCTTGGCGTAAAAAAAAGCCATTAGCAGAAGTGCTATACCAGCCCCGAGTGTTACCCACCATGCGGTAATGCCTTTTGCAAATGCCATCTGTGAGGTGCCAACGGTGGAAGAGCCCCCTATTATTGTGCCTAATATGGTGCCTGTTACCATGGGAACGCCGTATTTCCGGCCGCCAACACTGTAATCATCAGCGCTTTTCACCTTTCTGGCAACCATTATTACAGGCACAAGCGAAATAGCTATGGCGATAATAAGACTTACATAGTGAACAATAGTAAGAGACATGATAAACAATTGGCAGTCAGTCTGCAGTCAGACTTTTTTGAAAATGGCCTTTAATATGTTCCGGTTATCCGAAATTTTCATACGGTATGCTTTTGCGTAACAGCATATTTCTGCCTGTCCTATTTATTTTGGAATTCCAAAATCTGGTCAACCCGCTTTAGGCCAAGTTTTACATCTTCATTTTCAGGATCAAGCTGCATTGCCTTTGTCCAGTGCTCTTTTGTTTTTAAATAATCCTTGTTGTTGAAACACTTCAGACCTTCAAGATAAAGTTTTGCCGCCTGAGATTTGTCTTTGGGACTTTTTTCAGTGTTTAAAATACTATCAATGCGTTTAAGACCAATGTGTGCGTCGTTTTCAGGGTCAAGCTGGTTTGATTCGGTCCAGTATTCTTTTGCCTTTGAATACTCCCCTTTATTGAAACATTTCAGCCCTTCAAGATAAAGCTGGAAGGCGCGGGCCTTGTCTGCGGAATTTACGGCATTATCTGCTGCTTCTTTTGTAATGCTTTGTCTGCACTCTTCCGTTTCGCATTTGCGTATTTTTTCTTCGGCTTCCCTTTTCCTGTGTTCTGTAATTATTTCCTGTGCTTCCTCTGGTGTTACAAATGGTTTAGGTTCCATATGGGCGGCAGGTTCCGCCTGATGTTTGTCCGCCTCATGCCGCTGTTCCGGCTGAACTGTCTGTCTGTTCTTTTCCAGATTGTCAGAAAGCTGGTATACTTTATAACCTAATGCCGTAACAGCGGCTACCATTACCAGAAATACTAATTTGAAAAAGAAGTTATTGTTTCCTTTGTTTACGGGACTGTCTGTCATGTCTTTTCTTCTCTTATTTTACCATTATCAGTTCGTACTGCTGTGTGCCAAGGCCCAATTCTTCTGCATGATTCAGGCACAGTTTCCAGTCGGTGGAGGGGAATATTTTATGGAAATGGTCTCCTTCGTTGTGCCACGCTTCTGAAAGAGCAGTGTCCGGCAGTGGTTTTGCCGCATTCACTGCGTCTATGCAGGCCCGGTCTAATGCCACCGGGTCGAATGAGGCGAACATTCCCAAATCAGCCACAACCGGCGCGTCATTTTCCGAATGGCAGTCGCAGCAGGGGGAAATGTCTATCGCAAGTGAAATATGGAAATTGGGCCTTCCGTCAAGTACGGCCATGGCGTATTCTGCCATTTTGCCATTGAGAACTTCATTAGAGGCTCTGTAATCAGGATAAATAGCGTCCACGGGGCATACGCCTATGCAGCGCCCGCAGCCAAGGCAGCGGTCCTGATTTATAGTGCATTTCCTGTCTTTTATTTCCGGTGCCTCTACCTGGCAGGTTTTTCTGCATCTGCCGCAGCCTATGCACTTTTCCTGGCTTACCCGCGGTTTGCCTGCGCTGTGCATATCCATTTTGCCAGCACGCGAACCGCAACCCATTCCGATATTCTTCAGTGCTCCGCCGAAGCCGGTGAGTTCATGGCCTTTGAAATGGCTGAGCGAAATAACAATGTCAGCGTCCATTATGGCACGGCCTATTTTTGCGGCTTTTACATATTTCCCGCCTCTTACCGGCACTTCTGCCTCGTCCGTGCCTTTCAGCCCGTCAGCAATTATAATCTGGCAGCCGGTGGCTATCGGAAAAAATCCGTTTTTATATGCACTGTCGATATGGTCAAGGGCATTCTTCCTGCCGCCGACATAAAGAGTATTGCAGTCCGTCAGAAAAGGTTTTCCGCCAAGCTCTTTTATGACATCTGCTACGGCAGCCGCGTAATTGGGACGGAGATATGCAAGATTCCCCGGCTCGCCGAAGTGAATCTTTATGGCTGTGAACTGATTTTTGAAATTTATACTGCCTATGCCTGCGGTTTTTACAAGCCGTTTCAGTTTCTCTGGCAGCGGGTCCCCGACAGCCGTTCTCATAGAAGTGAAATATACTTTTGATTTTGTCATAATTATCCTCTTTTTATTTTTCTGGCAGGACATTTTTGTTGTGATCCTGTTGTCCGTGGTAGCTGATGGCAGAATATTCTTTTAAGTTTTCCGCCGTATTTTTCTTTTATGAAAACTGATATGTTCTCTTTTTCTTCCCTGCTGAAGAATCCGGTGAACCATATCAGGGCGGGAAATGCAACGGAACAGAGTATTCTTGTTAAAAGAGACCACGGGCCGGAAATTAAATGACCAGGAATGAAGCAGAGTGCCGCTGCTGCTGTTATAACAGTTATTTTTCTGAATTCATAAGGAATTTTATATACTTTTCTGCCCATTATGAACATGAGCACGCACATTACGGCGTAGGAAACAAGCAGGGCAGCAGCACCGCCTTTCATACCGGCGCGTGGAATAAGATAAATGTTTCCGGCTATGCTTATAAGTGAACTGATTATTGTTACGACCAGTGAGATCCATGTTTTTTTTGTTATTATTACAGGCGCCAGCAGATTTACATAAATACCGTATAAAAGATTCGCGCCGAAGAACGCCGGCAGCAGATTCAGCGCCCCCCAGTATTTGGGACCGAACAGCGATTTGCCATATATTTTAAACTGTACAATGTCTCCAGTAAAGAAAGACAGGAAAAGCCATGCGGCCAGGCCGGCAGCGGTGAAATAAGTGAAAACCTTTGCGAAAATCTGTTCTGCCCCGGGACGGCCTATTCTTTCTATAACAAAGGCGCGCCAGGCAGTATCAAACATATTCACCAGAAGCTGCATGAATATGCCTAATTTCACCGCCGCCTGATAAATGCCTACGTCAGAAGTAGTCATAACCTTAAGCATTACCGGCCTGTCAAAAATCTGCACTATCATTGTGCCTGCCCCGGCGATAAAAAGCGGCCAGGCATAGACAAGCATTGCCTTAATGATACTGCCGGTTCCAGGCAGATTTTTCATGCTGAATACGCGGAATTCGGGTATAAGAACAATGGCCTGAAGCAGTGAGGCCACTATATTGGCAACGAAAACGGCTTCTATGCCGTAATGGAAAACGGCGATGAGCAGCACATTCAGCAGCGCGTTAACTGTTATCCCGGCAGATTTTACAAGCGCGAATTTTTTTGATTCATGCCTCATGCGCAGGTCGGCAAATGGTATGAGTGTTACAGTATCCAGTACGAGTATTGCGGAGGCATAGTAAACGCAGTTTTCAGGTATTCCGCCAAGTCTGGCCCAGTATGAGGCAAAAACGCTGAGTATGAATGTAAAAAAAGCTGTTGTTCCTGCCTGAAATTTAATGGCGGCGGAAAAGGCAGTTGCCCTGTTCTGCGAGTGGCGCATATATGCCTGGTCCAGGGCATAGTGGAACAGAATATTCATAAAGGCAATGTATGAATATGTTCCTGCTATTATTCCATATTCGCCTGTAGGCAGGAAATATGTGTAGAAAGGTGTAAGAAAGAAATTAAGAAAGCGCGCCAGCACTGTTGAAATGCCGTAAATAAGTGATTCCTTCCCCAGTGTTTTTATCTGGCTTCCTATACCCGCGGTATTCTGTTCCAGCGTTTCAGTTCCTTCAGCTGTCCTGTTTTCTTCCATTTTATCTTTGTCTGTTCACTAGTTCATCATAACAAAAAGGATTATATTCCTGCTGATGAAATGCCATATGGTTTCTGCATGGTGGCTCTTGGAAATTTTACTTCCGGCTCACCGAAAAGCATTACATAGCCGGTTTTATACCCTGCGGGTATTTTAAGCATTTTACGTACGGAAGGCATAAGCCGTATTGCGCCATCGGCTATTCCGCACCACAGTGTGCCGAGGCCGAGCGCATTGGCGTAAAGCTCAAAATAGGAAAGCGCTATGAACGGATCCTGTTTGCGGCAGGGGGCGTTTTTCCTTACACATACCACCACCATATGTGGTGCATTCCAGAAAACTATATCGTCCCCGGCCAGTATTTTCTTTTTGTATCCTGCAACAAAAGAATTGAACGGGGGGATAAATTTAACTATTTTCTGCAGATTTGCTGAAACTTTTGTTCTTATTGCGTCCATTACATTTTTATCATCTGCAAAGCAGAAATGCAGTCCGCGGCTGTTGCAGCCTGTTGGTACCCATGCTGTCATTTCCATGAGTTTCTTCATCTTTTCCGCAGGGATATTTTCGTTTTTATAGAATCTGCAGCTGCGGCGGGTCTGCATAAGATTAAGCAGTTTTTCCGGGCTTCTTTCCGCTACAGGCAGGGTTTCGGGCAGTTCAGAAGGATTTATGCCGTGAACGGAGACCGCTTCAGCCGGGCATACAGCCATGCATTGCTGACAGCCGAGGCAGAATCTCTCAAGTTTTTCCGGCACGCATGGTACGCCATCATCGCCGGATCTTATTATTCTGCCGGGGCATACCTTAACGCAAAGCCCGCAGCGCAGGCATTTTGCCGTATCGGCCCTGAAATTCAGTCTGTCTTCCGCCCTGTTCATAATTTTTCCTTAGACATTAACATTTACATCTGTTTTTCAGACATATATTATACTTTTTATGAAAATGATATGATTATCTATATACATGAAGGCTTATATGAAAAAAATTTCTCTTCTTTTTTCCGTTGCTGTTCCGGCACTGATAATTGCACTTTTCTTAAGTTCCTGCCATAAAAAACAGGACAGGACCGAAGGCGGGATTGTTTTCAGGACTGTAACAGTTGAGAAAAAATCCAAAGCCGCCTCAACCGTGCTTTTATGGAAAGGATCAGCTGAAATAATGAAAGCGGCTAATAACAGTGACGAGGAAGAAGAGGCGCAGCGGCTTAATCAGATGATAGCCGGAGTGATTTATGAGGGAGAAAAAGACGCAGTGAAGGCGCTTGAAAAAAAACATAAGGACTATCTTTCCTCTTTCAATGCTTCTTCGTCTGACCCTGAAAGCGCCGAAAAGGCTCCGGCCCGCTGGGAAGTTGTTTTTACAGGCAGGGCCGCCTCGGTGAATGGACGTTACATAAGCTATGAGCTTTCGGATTATTCAGTTACCGACGGAGAACAGGGAGAAAGCCATCTTTCATGTGCCGTTTTCGACAGACAGACCGGAAAAGAGGCGGCTCTTTCAGACTTTATCAACGAAGAGAAGAGACCTGAACTTGAGAAAATAATAAGAGAAACACTTGTTCAGGACAAAGAGGCTGTTTCATACGAGGCCCTGCGCCGTGAGTTTCTCGTTTCCGAAGTGGAGATTACCAATAATTTCTATCCTGATGATTTCGGACTGCATTTTGTATACAGTGCAGGGGAGATAGCCCCCGCTTCCGAAGGTGTTCAGAATGTGCTTGTGCGCTGGGATGTGCTTAGCCCGCTGCTTAACCCGGAAATAATGGGGGAATAAAAGCTTAAAACAGATAGGGTTTAAAAGGAGATTGATTTATGAATCGCAGAATTTTAAAGACATTATTATGTGCCGTAGCAGTACTTTCCACTGCTGCATGTTCCGCTGGTGGTGCAAGAAATTCCAATGCGCAGAAACATACAGACGCTGCAGTGTCTGCTGAAATTAAAGACGTGACGGGAACACAGCGTGCTGCTGGAACAGCCATGGAAAAACAGTCTGGCGCACAGACTATAAGCAATGCCTGGTTCAGTTATACACTCCCGGCCGGGCTTCGTGCCTCGTCAAATGATGCGGAAGACGAGGAATACCGTGTTTATGAGTCAAAAATAATACTGCCCACCGGCGGAAGCAGAATCAGTTCATTTATTTATGTTTCATATTTCGCCGAGGATAATGAGGATATTGCAACATATCAGGAATTTATCCGTGTAAATTCGCAGAATATCCTGCGCAAAACGCCTTCGGAATGGGAAAAATACGAACCTGTTACGGAAACAAAAATAGCTGGCCGCAAGGCTTATGTGGTAGCCAGAAACTGCCGTCATTTCCTGAATCCGAACAGCAAGGATGATTCCTATGTCATGAAGAAGGAAAAAATGTATGTACTTCCTGCTTCAAAAGGATATTATGTAATACGTTACGGTGCGGAAGAGAATTTCTTTAACCTTAATATTGATACATTCGAGAAAATCGCAGCCAGTTTTAAAGGAAAATTCTGAGTTATACATATTCCCCGTGGAAGCGGGGAAAAACATCTGCCTGTGTTAATATGGCAAATATGACCACTCTGGAGGAACTGCGCGGAAAAAACGTGTTTATAGCCGGCTCTGAAAAAAATGCCGGCAAAACCACATTCCTGAACTATGCGCTGCACCTGCTGTATGGAGAATCTCACGGCGGGCATGCTGTTGCCGGTATAATGAGTATAGGCATAGACGGCGAGGAAACAGATGGAATCTTCGGCAATCCTAAGCCGCGTGTGACGGTTGAAAAAGACAGTCTGTTCATCTGCACTGAAAGTGCTCTTGCGTGTGGCAGTCTCGAATATGAGATAATAAATGTTTACCCGTTCAGCACCGCAATAGGCAGGCCTGTACTGGCCAGGGCATTGCGCCGTGGCGAAATTGAAATTTCCGGACCGGAAAACAACAGCCAGCTTGCCATGCTTATAGCGGATATGCGTACCGCCGGTGCGGAAACTGTTTTTATTGACGGTGCTGCGGACCGGCTTACCCATTCCGGTACTGCAGACCAGTCCGTGCTGGCATATGTCGCCAGGGTGGCGCCTGACAATTTTTCCTCAGCGGTGGAACGCATTAAAATTATTTCTGCGGCTTCGGAATGCCCGCTTTATCTGCCGGAATCCATGGAAGATGACGGTCCGGATTCAACCCGTATCGTGCGTATAGAAGGTGCACTTACGGAAACAAAAGCCGGGAAAATAACTGCCGCTTCTACACATCCGGCTGCTGCTCCGGTTTCCACAAAGCCGGTTCTTGTGGCAGACAGCCCGGCAAGTGTGTTTCTTTCATGGCTGTCGTGGCGCCGTCTTGCATCAGCATTTTCAATACATTTTCTGCATAAAAACACTTCAACGGTTTTAATTATTAATTTGTACAATATAGACAAAGCGGATTTTGAAAAAAAATTTACCTCCGCCGGGAACTGCAGGGTTCTGTACAACCCGTACATAAGCTGACTATGGAAAAGGCCAGAGTATTTTCTGAATTTGAAACTTTCTACGCGCTTTACAAGCCGCTTACAATCTATGGGCGCGCCGAAAAAGAAAAACGCAGGTTCTTTACTGATAAATCCGGACTTGAAAATGAACTTGATTTTATTGACGCAGTAAAATCCCTTGTGGCTGTAAAGGCTGTGAAGGATAAGCTGCGCCATCATCTGCGCAATATCCCGCTGATAAAAGCCGATAATCCGATAGAGTCTTCCGCAGCGGAACTTTTTCTCGTAAGAAAGTTCCTGATGAATGTCAAAGCCATTTTCGAAATTCTTCCCGAAAGTACAAGGAATATTTTCGGCGCGGTATGGGGGTCATCGGCACTGCTGGCGCTTCTGGACAAGGGCGGCAGGGGGGAGGCTTTCTTCATAGCAGACTGCTATTCCGAAAGACTTGCGGATAAACGCAGGGAAATACTCGCTGCCGATATAAAATTAAAAAAACTTAAGGAAAAGCGGCTCAGGGAGATTTCCAGCCGTTATGGATTTGATTTTTCAGACAGGGATTTTCTTATAATACTGGATAAGAATTTCGCGGCTTTCGGCGAGCAGCATGATCTTTATGCCGAACCACATGATTTTGGCCGGCTTATGGTAAAGCCGGTATACGGTAATGAGTATCTTTCACTCGCAGCTGAAAGGGAAAGGCTGCGCGCGGAAGAAGCCGTACTTGAAAAGAAAGTAGTGGACCAGCTTATATATGCCGTAAACGCGGACAGGGAAAATCTGCGGCTTTATATTGAAGCCGTGCGCCGTATTGATACCGCTGTGGAGAAGGCCCGTCTTGCCATAGATATGGATATGACCCGGCCTGAAATTAATGACGCCATGCCTGAAATATCTGAAACAGGCGATACCGGCTGTACCATAGAACTGAAAAACGCCCGTTTCATTCCGCTTGAAAAAGCACTGCAGAAAACTGAACTGAAGTATATGCCTTTCAGTGCTTCCTTTGCGGGCCGTATAAATATTCTTCACGGTTCCAATATGGGTGGCAAGACAGTTGCGCTTAAAACATTTGTATTCTTTCAGCTGATAGTTCAGAGTGGTTTTTATGTGCCTGCTGAATATTGCCGTGTCTCATTGTTTAACGAAATCTGCTTTATAGGTGGCGACGGGGCCGCTTCAGCCGGCGGGCTAAGCAGTTTCGGCATAGAAATGAATGATTTCATAAAAGCCTGCGGAAAACTTGAAAAAGGGCCAACACTCTTTATTATGGACGAGTTCGCCCGTACCACAAATTCCGAGGAGGGAACCGCACTGCTTAGCGCCATTCTTGGCTGGCTGTCGCAGCGTAGCGGAGCTTTCGTTTTCCTTGCCACGCATCTGGCCGGGCTTGAAGCGCCTGAAAATTCCTCGTGGTTCTGCATGAAAGGTTTTGACCGGACAGCATTTGGTACATATTTCGAGGAACATTCCTCTGCAGATCTGGAAGAGAAACTTCGCCGTATAAACAGGTTCATGTGTTATGAAATGCTGCCTGTAAGCAGTGAGAGCGAATCCCGCGACGCAGTGAAAATAGCCGGAATACTGGGTGTGGATAAGGAAATAATAAACCATGCCGGAAAAATAATTGCGGCCAGGAAAAAATAACTGCATTTTCCTGCCCTGTTGCACCTGCAGCGTTAATTAGCGCTTTACTGAACCTGATTTTTGCGGGTATTGGTATCCGCTCTGTATAATGAGACTGAATTTATTTTAGTATCTCTGTGGCTTAATGAGATTCTGAAACAAGTCCGGTATGGTGAAGCAGTATTTGCTTTTTTTATAAATTTTTTTGTGTAAATATACTTTACTTTAACGGAGTCTTTGTATTAATATAAATATACAGGTATGTTATCAGCAGGCATGAAGGTGCTGACTATGGATAAAATTATGAAAAAAATTCTTTTTTTTGTACTGTCGTTAATGATTTCAGTTTCCTCCGCGGAGGCGAAACAGTTCATAGTAACTGTTGAAAATAACACAAAAGCCCCTGTGGACTGGGAAGCTTTTGTTACCCGTTCCGGCGGTTCGGTAGTGGAACAATATGATTTTATAGACGGCGCTCTTCTGGAACTTTCATACGAGCAGGCTGAAAGATTAAAAAATAACCGCTCAAAAGGCTTAACCATAGAAGAGGACATCCCTGTACAGTGGCTGAATGAGAAAAAAACATCTGTCAGGGATTTAAAAGATATGTATGGCGCAGCCGCCCCTAAAATTAAAGTTCCGGCAGGCAGGCCTGTTGCAGCTGAAACTTCGCAGCCTTCCAGGGGACCTTTCGATGAGGTGTATGAATACTATAAGCCTAAAGGCGAATATCCCTGGAACATTATCCGCATGGACCTTAATAATGTGTGGAAACTTACACTGGGTCAGGGCGTTAAGGTTGCCGTGGTCGACACCGGAATAAATTACAATCATCCTGATTTGAAACCAAATTATGCTGGTGGAATGAATTGCGTGAAAGAAAGCAATCCTCCGCTTGATGACAATGGACACGGAACTCATGTGGCCGGAATCATTGCGGCTGCTTTTGATAACAATGGCATTATTGGCATAGCGCCGAAGGCCAGCCTTTATTCCGTAAAAGTAATGCGCAAAGACGGTTATGGCAAACCTTCGGAAATATTAAAAGGTGTTGAATGGTGCGTTAAGAACAATATGCACGTGGTAAATATGAGCATCGGCGTTGGTGACGGCTTTGAATCGATAAACAAGGCTGTTCAGGTTGCTGCTGCCAACAATATCACTGTTGTGTGTGCCGCCGGCAATGAGAGCGAACAGGTTCTTAATTACCCTGCCCGTATTCCCGAAACAATAGCTGTTACCGCTTCGGATCCCAATGATAAATTCGCATATTTTTCCAACAGTGGAAAGGAAACTGATTTCATTGCTCCTGGAATGTTCATTTATTCGACATTTAAAAACGGGTATCAGTTCCATGAGGGTACATCAATGGCCTGTCCTCATATAACAGGAATGGCCGTTCTTGCTTATTCTCTGGGATACAGAACTCCGGCACAGATACGCGCTGCCCTTAAGGCCTCCGCCGTGAAATTGGGAAGAATTGCAGCGGCAAAACAGGGCGCAGGAATGCCAACCGGTGCCGGACTGGCCAAATATTACCTGGGAAAATAAAACATTTATTCCCAGACCGCAAAAAAGCCCGCATGAAAGCGGGCTTTTTTTGTATAATGTTATTGTTGATTTCTAGGCCGGACCTGGTTTTTTTTTAAACCATTATGTTAGTTGTAACTAACATAAAATGGGCGGAAATCAGGGCCTGAATATACGGCAGGATGTATGTCTGGCCTGTATTTTAAATGGAGAATCCGGCAGTATGAATACTATCAAGGAGAAACAGATGAAAAAAATAATATTGGCAATTTCTTTCGCGGTAATGTCCGTTTCTGCGGCTTTCGCACATGGCGAAGGCGATAACGGTGCGCATCATCATGGCGGATTAAGGCATTTTACAAGCCCTGAAATAAATGTAATGGAATATGAAAACAATTTCAGCGGATATTTCCACGGCAGTTACATAAATATGTCCCCGAATAAAAAACAGGACGGTTACGAAGGTTATGTGATTTTCAACGGGAATAAAATCAATGCGGAAATGAAAGCCAAAGAGGTAAAAGGAAAGGATGGCAAAAAGAAAAACGCATTTTCTGCGAAATTTGGCGATATATCTTTTGAGTTTGACTCGCTTGACGCAAGGAACGGTGTTTACACATTCAGGAAAGGTGAGGAAAAAAACACGGTTTCAGTTATTTTTGAATACCGCAAGGGGCCGCACATGATAAACCCTGTTTTCGTAGTGAAAAATAATAACCGCTCTTACATCGTACGTATGGAAGGCGAAGCCTGCTATATGCGCAGCCTCTGGTATTCCATGATGATTTATGGAATGAGCAATTTTGACACAAATCCTCCTGCACAGGCAAAGCAGGCGGCAAAGGACGCAGACAAAAAGGAACCTGCCGGTACGGATAAGGAAGAGAAAAAGAAATAATTAGTCTGATGAAATACAAAAGGCCCTGATTTTTTCAGGGCCTTTTTTGTTGTCCGAAAACCCCAGACTATGCCGAGGAATATTTATTGTTGTCCGAAAAACACCGGTTATGACAGGGATATTTATCGTCTGATAAAACGCTCTGCCTGTTTTTTATCAGGCTCCGCATAATGCTTGTCAGGGCCCGCTTAATTCCTATCAGTTTCCGTGCCTTCTTCTCCAGAATATTATTCCTGTTATTGCCAATATACTGACTATTGTTCCTGCCCAGGAGAAATCCTTTACTCTCGGCTTTACATAGCTGTCATTACCGGAGACAAAATAAAGCCTGAAAGGCAGGATATACCTGCATATATTGAATGACTGCGGCTTGTCATATCTGCTTTCCATTTTGTTCTCGAATGAGAAATCGGAAGTGCGCAGCGCATAAATGCGTTCCCCGTCACTGTCCGAGGCTTTTATCGTGTGATAAAGCAGGTCGCCGGAAATATACAGGTTTTCCTTCTGCGGATTCCATACCGCATCTGTCTTTATAAGTTCGCCGGACGGGCGCAGAACATAAAAAACATTGTCATTGTCTACGACATAGCCCAGAATTTCCCTGCTTGATATTTCAACAATGGAAATGTACTTTATGGAAATACCGTCCGCCGATGAAAAATGCCTTGCCTCCGGCCTGCCATCCGTCATTTTAAGCTGGTACAGGCGGCCTGCGGAATCCGTGAGCAGATAGCCTTCGTCAAATTCCTTGCGGTGCGTAGGATTGCCTGATGTAAGTTTCGCCGGAAATCTGAATCCGATGTCCGCCAATGCTTTTGTAAAAGCCTCTGTTTTTGCCTTGTCCTCGGAATTGGAATTCATTTCGTAAATGTGCAGGCCGTCCTTATGGAAAATCATGGCGCGTTCCGGATCCTGCAGTTCAAGGCGCACAGGAACGGATTCCATAAGCAGCTGCGCCGGAGCGTGCTTCGCATTGACATACTGCGGTTTTTCCGACATGGAATACCTGTATTTTTTTACAAGTTCCGGTGTTATCTTGTGCCCGTCAATTTCCTTTGGCAATGCTCCGCGTCCTGTAAGAACCATGTAATAGAATAGTGGCTGAACCTCGTCGCCATGTACATTTCCTTTGCTGTCTATAAGTTTCAGTGCCTTTCCGCCGCTCCGGTCAATGTAAGTGAAATCGTGCAGAATGGGACTGTACATTGTGAACGGTGCGGAAAAAGGCTTTGCCGTTATAATCGCACATATCCATGGCACAATCCATAAAGAAAGTGCCGCCGTACTGAAGATAATAAAACCTTTACCAGCTGTTTTCATGTTAAATGTCATAATATCGCTTTCTCCGTTTTCTGAACCGTAACCGCACAATATGGCAGGTTGTTAAGGTTCTCCTTTTCCTGTTAATCCTGCACTCCCTCTTTGAATCTGGCTATGCCATGGAATACCATGCAAAGGCCTGCGGCAGAATACAATGCAAGCCACGGAAGAAAGCCGTTATACGCTTCCGGAACAGGGGAAATGAACAGCAGATGAGCCATTCCTGCCAATAAGACAAGCAGCAGCGTACGCATTTTCCACGAAGGTTCCAGGCAAACGGATGCTGACCATATATATGACACGAATCCGGCCAGATACCATACTGCCGCTGTTTTCATTATGCGGCATACAAGTTCTGCGGCTATCCACCGGTTCAGCGCAATGCTTACAGCCACCGCCTGTACCGAAAAAAGTACAGAAAGGGCCGCAATACCGTACAGACACATAAGCAGTATTGTCTTCCATTGCGGATAAGGAATATGCAGCGTAAGTTTCAGCCTTTTGCCGGCAAGTTCGGGCAGCATCTGAACCACGGCAAGCAGACCGCCCAGTATGAAAGGCAGGTATCTGAGCTGTTCTATGAGGACGGAGTCATGAGCTATTACATAGCCCCACAGAAAGGCGTTTCCCTTGAACTGTGCGGCTTTGCCGAGACCAAGCAGAATATATGCCGTGCCAGAAATCAGTACAGCCGCGGCAGCCAGCATATACCAGCGTGTCTTTATCCATTCTTTGTAGAAAATCATCTTTTTCATAAAAATCTAATACTTTCCTGTCAGTTCAATGAAAATATCTTCAAGCGTCATTCCCGGATATCGTGCAATAAGCGTAGCGGTTTTCTCCTGCACGAGTATTCTGCCGTAATCCATTATTATACATTCGTCTATTATCTTTTCAAGATCCTGTATTATATGGGAAGTGAGGAAAACCGTCTTGCCCTCATTGCGGGCATAATCACGCAGATATTCGCAGAAAAGCCGTCTGTATCCGGGGTCAAGACCGAGCGAGAAATCATCAAGCACGAGCAGATCCGCATTCTGTGCGAGAATAAGCCCCAGTGCGACCTGCGAACGCTGTCCGTTTGACATACGGGAAATTTTCTGCCCCGGAGCAACTTTCAGCTTGTCCATAAGATCATAGTAGGCTTTTTTGTTCCATTTCAGGTAAAAAGCGGAATAGAAACGTTCTATCTGCTCAATGCTCATGTATGAATGCTGTACATGGCCTTCAAGCAGCAGGGCAATCCTTGCCCTTGTTTCCGGTTTTATGTTCTGCACGTCCTCGCCGAAAATGGTACATCGGCCTGACTTCGGTTTCAAATATCCCATAAGGATATTTATAGTAGTGGTCTTTCCTGTGCCGTTTTTGCCCAGCAGTCCTATAACCGCGCCCTTTGAAACCTCAAAATTCAGGTCTTCGTATATTTTTCTTTTACCGTAATAATGTGTAAGATGTTCGCATTTTATGACAGTTTCCATAATTTTTACGCTCATTGAAATTTTAGCAAAAAATTAGTCATGACTAACAATCTGAGGCTTTTATTTTATCCGTCACAATGACACAAGACATTTTCAATATTAATCATGTCTGCCTCACACCACATGCTCATATTTCATCACTCTTTATAAGAATATTATTGATTTTACAGTTTTTCCATCATGCTGAATTTGTTTAATCATCTCTGCAGCTTAAAGAGGTTCTGAAACAAGTTCAGTACGACGAAGTAATATTTGCGTTCTTTATACCTGCATTGTCTCAATATTTTTCTTTAAAAGAGCCTGATTCATATAGTAAAAAATTATAAAATAAATATCTGATAAGTATGTCCGCTGTATATGCGGTACTGTACGGAGAGAATATATGTACGAGAACGGCAACCGGAACGGGCAGAATGACGGCCCTGTGAGCAATGTAAGAGGCCTGACCGCAAGAAGAATAATTGTTATTGCTGTTGCGCTATTTGTCGGCAGTGCGCTTAAATTTGGGGTAAACACATTCCTGACTTCCATTGGCATGGAACCAGTGCTTCCTAAAAGTCAAAGATATCACAGGAATAGAACCGCAAAACAAACCGAGATAATAAAAACAGAAAATACTGCAATACCGGCGGCGCCTGATCCTGAAGCTGTAAACAGGCTGAGAGAAAAATGTTATGACGAAAACTGTGGATTAACCTGCGTAGAAGGCGTATGCACGGTAGAAAGAATATACCCTGGAACAGATATACAGAAAAAAACATTTTATACAGCTGCTGGTAAGCCTGAACGCATGGATTACTGCCTGAAAAAAGACAGATATGGAATATGTGCCGGAGGAGGCACAGCATATTACAGGCCAGATGGCAGAATAACCTCGCTTATGAAATGTATTGCGTATGACACAAAAGGAATATGCCTGCGTGCCGGGAACATGATAAATTACATCTATGATGAAAAAGGTAACATTGCATTGAAAAAAGTGTGTTCTGATCTGGAATGCCGCAGAACCGAATACCTTGCTTATGCATATGATGAGCACGGGAACGCTAAGGTAAAGGCGGTTCCATGCAGTAATTTCAAAAACGGGAAATGTGACAGTTTCGGCAAGGGTGATATTATGACATATGATGCCGCTGGCAGAAAAACATCCGTCAGAAAATGCGAAGCATTTAATCCTGACCTTAGCTGCGCTGAATATTCTGTTTCCGCAGGACAGAACTGGAAATATGACGAAAAAGGAAACAAGACATACTTTGACAGCTGTACGGAAGTAAATGCCAAAACCGGAATATGTACGGCGCTTGAATATGACATATCTTATACATACGGCAGTGGCAGTGAGCCTGAAAGTGCTGTTTACTGCGTTAAATATGACGGAAATGGAGACTGTACTGGCAAAGAAAACTATACATATTCATACGAATATGACGATAAGGGAAATATTTCAAACAAAACTGAATATCTTATTCAGCGCAGCACCGGTACAGCCGGAGATGTAAAAAAACTGAATTATGTTCAGCTGTATGACACAACTTATGACAGGCGCGGACATAAAACCCATGTAAGAAAAGATATGTGCGGAATGCCTGGCGGAAATAAAAAATGTATTTATGAGGAAACATTCTTTGATGAAAATGACAGGGATCTGCGTTCAATGCTGTGTTCAGAAGTTTCAGACATTGGTGAGTGCCGTAAGGGAATGTTTACATTAACTCTGTATGACGATAACGGAATTCTTACGGATACAGGACGCTGATATTTCTGACTGTATTACCGTATGAATGTAAAAAAATATCCATTAATGTAGCGTGGAGAAACAAATGAGCGGAAACAAAGACTGGCGGGCCATAAGAAAGGCAAGAAGGGAAAATTTCAACATAATACACAAATTTATGTTTTATTTTATTTCGGCTATAGGAATACTGATGTTGCTTTCGCCTCAATACAGGGAATTTCTCATGACTGGAAAAAAGCCCACATTTGATAATCCCGCCCAAAGTAAAAGTGTTTCTGCCGGTTCTTCCGTTAATCAGAACAGTCTGAATGCAGGCAGGGTTAGTCAGACACACAATCCGGCACCCATACCGCAGGAACTGCTTAGACGTGAAAACGCTGAGACCTATCCCGGTTCTTATAATCTGTCTCATGGAAAAAATTATTCAGATTCTGGCAGTATGGCTAATCAGAACATTTTTAATACAGAGGCAGTCAGTCAGTCAGATAACCCGGCATATAGGCGGCCGAAATATAGCAAGCGTGAAACAATTCTTTCTTTGGATGACCCTTATAATCCTGGTGAATATGATAAGAATATTTTCGATAACACAGTAAAAGCACTTGACAGAAAATGTTATGACAGAAACTGCGGCATAAACTGCGCCAACGGTTCATGCACAGTGGAAAGAGCATATCCGGGTACAGACATAAGGAAAAAAACGCTTTACGGGTTCGACGGAAAACCTTTGCGGATGGAATACTGCTTTGTAAAGGACCAGAACGGAATATGCTCTGCTGGCGGCTTTGTCAATTACAGGAATCTCAGAACACTTGTCCAGAAATGTGAATCATACGACAAAAACGGAAAATGCACGCAGCGCGAAGAAGGCAGAAAAGAATACATATATGATGAAAAAGGCAACAATATCAGGATAATAAACTGTTCAAACGCTGATTGCAGCAAAAACACGATTACGGAAAACATATATGACGGCCAGGGGAACAGAATCATACAGAATGCATTATGTACTGATTACAGTTCCAGCGGGGAATGCAGAGACATAAAAGGCGGTAATGTCCTGAAATATGATGCCGGTGGCAGAAAAATCTCAGAAAGAACCTGCCTGAAATACCACAGCAACAAAACCTGTGCAGAATATGCCGGCAATTTCGGCATGAATATAAAATATGACGGGAAGGGGAATGATATTTATTCTGAAACATGCTCTGAAGTAAATGAAAGAACTGGGGTATGCAGTGAGCTGGCCAGTTCATCATATCGTAAATACGGCAGCGGAAAAGAGGCTGAAGCCTTTGGAAACTGTACAAAACCTGACGGCAAAGGCAGCTGCGCAAAGAAAACCGACTATATAAACTCATACGAATACAATGATAAGGGCGATATAACAAAGAGAACCGTATATTCCGTGCCGGATTCTGCCGGAAAATCAGGCAGAAAAATAAGCAGAATACATAAATATAACATAACTTATGACCGCCAGGGACATAAAATGAATGAACGGGAATACAAGTGCGAAAAGACCGATGAAAAAGGAAAATGCGTTTCCGGCTGGAAATATCAGGATATGGGCTTTGATGAAAACAACCGGGTTATGAGCAGAAAGGTATGCAAAAAAATGTCTGACAGCGGTACCTGCATTGAAGAAATCCCGGCGTCCAAAATATCCCTGTATGACGATAATGGAACATGGATAGACGGAACACTGAGCTTGTTCTTTGAAGCATTTTTCTTTTAGGGGCCTATTCCCCAAATCTGAAAAATTATTGATTTTGGGGAATAGACGCGATTTTATTTACTTTAATACGATCATATAAAAGTAAACATAATGAATATTATATACAGTAATATCTCGTCTGAGAATTGTTTTTTGGATTAAGTCAGGATAATAAAAAAAGACGATAAAAACGACATCAGTTAAATACTGAAAAAAGGTTGAAATTTAGTCGTAAAACGAATAAAATATGTATAATTATTTCAATAGAGAAGTGGTCTTACCCCAAAGTTCGTCCAGAATTTAAGTTAGGTTTCGCTGATAAAAGTTTACTTTTAAATTGTTCCGGAGTCAATCCTTTCAGTCCTTTCTGCGGTCTGTTCCGGTTATAGTCGTCCGTCCATTCTTCTATTATTTTTCCCGCATTCGTCATATCAGGAAAATAATTTGCTTCCAGGCATTCCATTCTCAGAATCCTGTTGAACGCTTCCGCAAAACAGTTGCCGGTCGGTTTCCCGGGCCTGGAATAAATATGTTTTACATTGTTCCGTGTGCACCAGTCTTCCAGCGCCCTGCGCCTGAACTCCGGCCCGTTGTCTGTCTGCAGATATAATAGCGGTCCATTCCTGCCTGCTGCCTTTTCAAGTTCTTCCGACACTTCCCTGCCTGTCATTGAAAAACATGGCTTTACTATAACTGCTTCTTTCGTTATGGAATCAACTGCGGTTAATATCCTTATGGCTCTCCTGTTTCCTACGCTGTCTGTTACAAAGTCCATAGCAAGCCATCTGCCCGTTTCGGCTGCCGGTCTTGGAGCCGGCCTTCCTATTTTCTGTTTCCTTCTGAATGTGCGTTTCTTTAGCGACAGACTGTTTTCATAATAAATGCGTTCTACTTTCTTATGATTTATTTTCATGGACTGCCTTAATTTCATGTAAACCATCTGGCAGCCGCTGTGTGGGTGCCGGTGTGTTTTTCTTAACGTTCCGGACCTGAGAAGTTTTTTATTACGTCTTTCTGGACCATGTTTTCGAGCGAAAGCTCTGCAACAAGCCTCTTCAGTCTTTCGTTTTCAGACTGTAATGTTTTAAGTTTTATGACATCGCTTACCTGCATGTCGCCGTATCTGCGTTTCCATATGTAAAACGTGTTTTCGGATATTCCATTGTTACGGCACACTTCCTCGACTGTTTTGCCTTCAGCGTGTTCCTGCAATATTTTTACTATCTGTTCTTCCGTGAATCTTTTTCTCATTTCCGGTATCCTCCATGCCAGGTCCGGAAACCTAACGTTCTATATGGTACTATTTTCGGGGGTTAGACCAACCAGGCAATTTATCTGATTTGCAGATACTAGAGGATTTTTAAATTGCATTATTTTTTTGCAAAGTGTTTTAGAGTTCATTTTGCTAAACGGAGACTTAAAATATGTATTATTACGGCATTAATAACCCATATTATGCCCCAATGCAGACAGCAGAGGCATTGCATAAGTGTTATGATTTTTGCGACAGCTTGAACAATGTGAATCCAAATTGCCCTGCTGAAATGGCATATTTGTTTTTGAAAGCAGATGATTTAATCAAGTCCTGCAACAAATTGCCATACGAGCAGGGAACTTTATTAACAAATCTCTGTGCAAGAGCTTGCCTTGCCAAATTTTCTCAATTTAGACTATAGAAACTTTATTACAGTGCTGTTAAATAAATTCTGCATAAAATAATAGTTCACATTAATATATGTACTGAAATATATGTCAGTTCACTTACATATTCCACAGTGAAATGGCGTTTGTTTTATTATTTATTGGCAGCCATTCCTTTGCAAGGCATATCACCGCGCCTTTTATGTAAGGCTTTTTAAGGCTTGTCAGAACGGAAAAATTCTTTGTCATATCCTTGCTTATTGTCATTGATTTTTTTATTTCTGCCGGATAAATGCCTTCTCCCCTGTCAAATATGAGGTCTATTTCCTTCTGTTCCTTGTCGCGGTAATAATACATAAACGGGTCTTCCCCATTATGCAGGTATGACTTCAGAATTTCCATGACAACAAAGGTTTCAAAAATTGCCCCGCTCATAGCTCCGCTTTCAAGTACCTCCGGGCTGCTCCATGCAGTAAGGTAAGAGCATAATCCCGTATCGGCAAAATACAGCTTTGGGGTTTTGGATAATCTTTTGCTTATATTCGCATAATAAGGCTGTAGCAGATATATAACTCCGGCAGCCTGTAACATGGAAAGCCATTCCTTTGCTGTATTAGGGGATATGTCAGTATCTCTTGCTATGGCTGTTATATTCAGTTCCTGTGCAGTTCTGGCAGCAACGGCTCGCAGAAATTTGAAAAAAGACAGTTTTTTACCGATATTTATTAATTGTGAGACATCTCTTTCTATGTATGTTTTGATATAACTGTCAAAAAAGCGGTTTCTGTCAATTTTCCTGCCTGCGGTTATTTCAGGAAATGAGCCTTTCCATATTATTTTGTAAAGCTGTTTTAATGTTTTGTGTTTTAAAATATTTCTGATCTTTCCTGGCAGAAAAGGTTCCTGAAGCTGCCCGTTTTTCTGCATTTCATAAAGCGAAAGGCCCATAATGCTGAGAATACATACTCGTCCGGCAAGTGATTCTGACACATTCTTCATAAGGTTGAAATGCTGGGAGCCTGTAATCCAGAACTGTCCTTTCTTATTATTGCCATCAACAATCATTTTCATATATGGAAACAATTCAGGAGCATACTGTATCTCGTCTATGAGAAGTGGCGGCTTGTGTCTTTCAAAAAAAAGCTTGGGGTCAGATTTTGCAAGAAATAATTCATCCGGATCATCCAATGTTATATAACTCCTGTCATTGCCGGAGAGTTTTTTCAGCATTGTTGTTTTCCCTGTCTGTCTTTGCCCGGCTACCGCAATTATCTTAAACTGCCTGCTGTATTCCAATATTTTCTTTTCAAGAGTTCTTTTTATATACATTGTTCAAGTCTTTTTTTTGTGTCGCTGTTTTAGACAATTATGCAATATGATTGCATATTTGTCAATATGTTACATACGAGACATGCCCTGAATTTGTGCACGGTTGATGAATGATTTTTGTTTTCTTCCCTGCATTGCCGCAGGATTTTTATATGGGATAATTTATATTGTGGCGCATATACTGCTTATGTTGCGTTTATGCTGCGTACAGTATATTTATACCGCTGACGGCGTGTTTATCCCTGCTTCGGTGCGCATTTGTCCCTGCTCCGGCGCATTAAACTATTATAGGACAACTTTATTTAACTATCATGTAAAAACTTAACAATTCTGTATACTTTTTGCAGTTTAATGCAAAAAAATGACAGTTTTATATACTTTTTGCAGTAAAATACAAAAACTATTTACTTTTGTATTGTTTTTACATATAATTTCTTTAAATACTGAACATATATGGCACGAAAATGACAAAAAAGCTGATAAATAGACCTGTTTACATAAACAAACTGCTTGCCTTTAAGGATGCTGATGTTATCAAGATAATCACCGGCATACGACGTTGCGGCAAGTCCACGTTGTTTAGTCTTTATATAGACGAACTTAGAAAAAAAGGCATAAGACAAAATCAGATACAGTTTATAAAACTGGAAGAAATTGAGAATGAAAAACTTTTGGATTACAGGGAACTTTACCGTCATATAACAGCTAATCTTACAGAAGGAAGAAATTATGTCTTTTTAGACGAGATACAGAATGTGCCTGATTTTCAGAAGGCCGTACGCAGTCTTTTTGAAAAAGGGAATATTGATATATATCTTACCGGCTCAAATTCGCAATTGCAGTCTGGACAGTGGGCCACCTCCATTGCCGGGCGTTACGTGGAAATAAAGATGTTTCCATTATCTTTTGCCGAATTTGTCTCTTCTTACGGAAATAAATATAGTCTTGATAAAATATATTCTGATTATATCTCCGGCAGCTCTTTCCCTTATGCGGTTAATATAATAAGCCAGAATGATAGTGGCATAGCGTTGAATTCATATCTGGAGGGGATTTATAATACCATTCTTCTTAAAGATATAATTGAAAACAGAAAATTTTCGTCAGAGGGGAGGCTAAACCGCGTAATAAGATTTATAGCGGACAGCATAGGTTCTGAAATATCTGTAAAAAAAATAAGCGACACAATGACGTCAGACGGAGTCAAAATGCAGCCAGCCACTGTGGAAGGTTATATAGATGCCTTGATGGATTCATATGTAATATACAAAGCTGAAAGATATGATGTGAAAGGAAAAAGAATACTAAAAACGCTGAATAAATATTATATTGCTGACATCGGCATAAGAAAGTTTCTTTTGGGCAACAAGGGAGCGGATCAGGGGCATATATTGGAAAATATCGTATATTTGGAACTATTGCGCCGCAGTCGTAAAGTTTACATAGGCAAGGTCAGGAACAACAATAAAGATGTTGAAATAGATTTCATTGCGGAAACTGCTGAGGGAATTGAATATTATCAGGTTGCAGATACTGTTAATGGAGATGAAACACTTGTCAGAGAATTAACACCGTTTAAGTCATTGAAGGACAATTATCCTAAATTTATTTTAACGAGGGACTATGGCAGAATTGACCATAACGGCATTAAACAGGTGAATGTGTTGGAATGGCTTGCGGAATAAAAACAATATTCTGCGAAGGATATATTTACAGATAGGGATTTCCAGAATATGGTTCTGTAAAAAACTGCCAGCAAAACTGCACGCAAAAACATTCCCTGAAAAGAATTCCCGGCGTTTCCACAATAAATATCCGCAATAATAACGCTCTTTATAAGAAGATTATTAATTTTGCAGTTTTTACGTCATGCTGAATTTATTTCAGCATCTATGAGACTTAAAGAGGTCCTGAAAGAAGTTCAGGACGACGAAGTAATATTTGCGTTCATTATAATTACATTGTTTCAATATTTTTCTCTAAAAGAACTAATAATAAATAAATGTTATAATTAAAGGCGGCAGGCTGTTTTCGTGGCGGTAAATATAAAACGGTTTGATTTTCCGGCTGCCGGAAACATGCTGCCCTGAACCTGTTTCGGCATACTGTGGCTGTTTTACGCAGAAATGCCTGAACATTCAGTATGCCATGCCGGTAACTGCATTGTTTTATACCGGGTAGGCAGTAGGTTTTATCCTGTACAGGCGTATTCAAATTTGCAATCACGGAGGAAGTAGAATGGAATTCAAGAGTAAGCTCGGACTGTCCGGGGAGAAGATCGCGGAAGCCAGAAAGCTGGCTTCCGAAATCACGGAACCGGTTCAGGAGTTCATAGATACTCACACTACCGTTACGGTGGAACGCGCAACGCTGCGCCTGCTTGGCGCTGACGGCGCTGATGCCGACGGAGTGCCTGTTCCTAATATCATAACGGCACAGGCGGGAGATAAACTGGCGGGGGGAATAGCCGCCTATTATATAAATGCGCTTGTTAAAACCGGCAAAACCCCGGAGGAGCTTAACAAGGCTGTAGCTGAGGAAGGGCTTGATATAACCGCTATTCCTCTTTCCGACAAGGCGCAGATTGAGGCTAAGGCTGCGGAAATTGTAAAACAGCTTGCCGCACGCATTGAGAAGAATGTTGATTTCCGCAATAAGAAACTGGCCGCCAGCAGGGGCATTCATTCTCCGCTTATTTATGTTATTGTTGCCACGGGCAATATTTACGAGGACGTGAAGCAGGCGCAGGCCGCTGCGGAACAGGGCGCGGACGTTATTGCGGTAATACGCACCACGGCGCAGAGCCTGCTTGACTATGTGCCTTACGGCGCAACTACGGAAGGCTTTGGCGGAACTTATGCCACGCAGGAGAATTTCCGCATAATGCGTGCCGGGCTTGACGAGACCGGAGATAAAATAGGCCGCTATGTGCGTCTTGTGAACTACTGCTCCGGCCTCTGTATGCCGGAAATTGCCGCAATGGGCGCGCTTGAACGCCTTGACATGATGCTCAACGATTCCATGTACGGCGTGCTTTTCCGTGACATCAATATGTACCGCACATTCACGGACCAGTCATTCTCCAGAATGATAAACGCCGCTGCGGACATCATCATAAACACCGGTGAGGATAATTATCTTACCACTTCCGACGCGGTTGAGAAGGCCAACACCGTGCTTGTGAGCCAGCTTATAAATGAGCGCTTTGCCTACAATGCCGGAATGCCGGCCCGCCTTATGGGCCTTGGCCACGCCTTTGAGATGAACCCGGAAATAAAGAACGGTTTCCTTATGGAATATGCGCAGGCGATAATGGCAAGGGAGATTTTCCCGGAACATCCGCTCAAATACATGCCTCCCACAAAGTTTATGACTGGCGATATTTTCAAGGGTTATGCCATGAACACCATGTTCAACTTCATAAGCAAGGCCGCCGGGCAGGGCATAGAACTGCTGGGAATGCTCACCGAGGCCATTCATACTCCGTATCTGCAGGACCGCTATCTTGCCATAGAGAATGCTCTTTATGTGCATAACGCCATTGCTGATTTTGCGAATGAAATTGAGTTTAAGAAAGACGGTATAATGGCAAAACGCGCGCAGCAGGTTCTTGACGAGGCTCTTGCAATGCTGAAGGATATTAAGCAGAAAGGCCTGTTCACCGCAATAGAGCAGGGAGATTTCGCAGATATCAAACGCCCGCCTGAAGGCGGCAAAGGCTTTGATGGTGTATATGAGAAAGCCGGAAACTACTGGAATCCTGTTGAGGACTGGCTCAAATCCAAACTGGGTATTTCCTGCGTAAAATAAGGGGGCAAGATTATGATAATAAAACCTTACGGCGATACTTCCAACGACGGAGCGATTCAGCTTTCCTTCACTCTGCCAATAAAGAACTGCGGCAGGGCCAAGGAGGCGGCTAAAATATATGTTATGAAGCTGGGCTTCAAAAAGGCGGACATTGTTCATGCCGAGGCTCTTTCAGACGGTTTCACATTCTTTGTGGCCTATGCCAAGACTGATGTGAGCATTGACTATGACAAGGTTGAGTATTCAGAGGCGGTTGACAAGCCGTTCACCATGGACGAGACCGACGCTTTCATAAAGGAGCATTTCGGACGGAAGATAAACATAGTAGGCGCATGCACCGGCACTGATGCACATACCGTGGGCATTGACGCTATTATGAACATGAAAGGCTACAACCATCATTTCGGTCTGGAACGCTATTCAATGATAAATGCGCTGAATATGGGCTCGCAGGTTCCGAATGAAAAACTGCTTGAAAAAGCCGTGGAAATGAAGGCTGACGCGGTGCTTGTGTCGCAGATTGTTACGCAGAAGGATGTTCATATAAAGAACCTTACCAACCTGATTGAGTTGGCAGAGGCGGAACACCTGCGCGGAAAAATGCTGCTTATTACCGGCGGCCCGCGCATAAACAACAAACTGGCAAAAGAACTGGGCTTTGACGCAGGTTTCGGCATAGGCTCGTATGCCGACCATGTGGCAACCTTCATAGTAAAAAAACTGCTTGAACGCAAAATGGCTTAATTGCGTAGTGGCCCGCGCTTAAACTGCGCAGCATAACGGCGGCACCATGCTAACTGGCGCCGCCGTTTTTCTGTCCGGAATATCGGATTATAAAGGATTTGCCTATCTGCCTTGCCCCGTTGATAATCATTATCTTGTTGCTGTCAGATTTCAAATGTGCCGCAATGGTTTTCTCAATTTTCCTGTAAAGCATTAGGCCGCCTCATTGACTTTTCTATATATTTTTAGGTCATTTTCGTTGACTTTTCTATAAGTTTAAGCGTTTTTTTATTGACTTTTCCTAATAAAAGCCCAGAATGTTTTCTTTCATAAGATTTCTGGGCGCAGTGCGGTATTGTTTAGGCAGTTTCATTATGAACCCAGATGGCGCATTTTACGGTCCCCTATATAACAGAGCATATTAAAAAAGTAAAATAAGATTACATAATCCAGGCAGGAAAACACTATGGCGGACAATGATGAGGAAAAACATACTAAAACAGCCATTGCGGAATATTCTGAATTAATGCCAGCCCGGTATTCTGGCGTTGATACAGGGCACGGCAGAAAAAGCAGGTTCGGCCTGACTAAAAATAAATGCGTTTTTGCCATAATGATATTGTTATGTCTGTCAGTATGTACCTGGTACGCTATACGGGAAAAAAAGAAACATGCTGCCCGACCTGCCGTTTCCGCGACATTGACAGAAACAGGTAACAACGGCAGTCAGGTTACGCCCCAGATTCTGTATTTGGCGGAGAAACTGTCGGAAGAGGGAAAAGTGCTGTATGATTCAGGAATATATGAGGAAGCCTTAGGAAAATATCTTGAGGCATACGCTAAAGGCCGCAGGGGAGATGAAGCCCGTATAAGCGATATGTATTACTATGGAAGAGGTGTTGCCAGAAACTATACTGTGGCAATGAAATGGGCTGAAGAAGCCGCAGAGTCCGGGGATGGCTACGGACAGTACAGATTAGGAGTAATGTACTGGTTAGGCGAGGGAGTAAGAAAGAACAGGGTGGAAGCAGAAAAATGGTTTCTGAAAGCATTGGAAAACTGCGGGAATATGGCAGAGCGTGGCAATGCAGACTGCCAGTTTGCCATGGGAGTTATGCAGCACATGGGCCTTGGCATGAAACAGGACTATGCGGGAGCAGTAAACTGGTACAGGAAAGCTGCGGAGCAGGACCATGCTGACGCACAGCTGAACCTGGGCGTAATGTATGAATATGGCTACGGTGTAAAAAAAGATTATATGGAAGCCTTTAAATGGTACAGCAAAGCCGCTGAACATGGCATCTCTTCTGCACAGAATAATTTAGGCTATTTATATTCACGTGGCTATGGAGTGCCGAAAGACATAAGCGAAGCGGTAAAGTGGTATGAAAAAGCCGCAGCGCAGGGGCTGAATACCGCTATGGAAAATTTAAGGAAACTGAAAAATTAAAAGGTTATTCGGCATTCCCATGAGCCTGCCCCGCGCACCTTACCCGTAATTTGACATAAAATCCATATACCTGCTATACTTTAAACAACCATAGAGAGTGTACGAGGGACAAGCCCGATGACTACACAGCAGCCTGTAAAGACAAGGTGCTAATGCTTGGAAGATGGTGCTGACCGTACATAAAAGCCCATCTTCGCGATGGGTTTTTCTTTTATGCCTCTTTGTGGAAACAAGGAGGCATTTTTTATGTCAGAAAAAGGAAAAACATATGAAAACAGGCAGTATAATTATGATAAGATTGTGGCGTGGATTCCACATTCAGGAATGTATATTCCCGGCATATCTGATAAGAAAAAAGAATATGAGGCACTTGTCCGCGACGCAAAAATACTTTGCGATGAAAAGGCGGATTATCTTGTGTCATTCCTGCCAAACAGGATAACCTGCGGATATTCCCGCTTTGTCGTAGACCTGGAACGATATGAGGACGACAGCAAAGAGCCGATGTCCGCAAAAGGCATGGGAATGTTATATGAAAAACTCATTGACGGCAGTTTTTTTGACAGAAAGCCTTTCGGGGACAGCAGTTTCTTCCGTCAGTATTACAGGCATAAGCACGGCCAACTGAAAGAAATGATTGAGCAGGCAGGGAATGGCTGCGTATTAATAGATATGCACAGTTTTTGCGGCAATCCGCTAAAATGCGACTTTGACCAAAGCCCGGAAAGGCCGGAAATCTGCATAGGCTACAATGAAGACGAAACAAAGCCTTCCGACGAAAAACTTGCCGCCGTCAGGGATATTTTTGAGCAGCACCGACTTTCTGTCGCTTTCAACAGGCCGTTCAAAGGCTCAATGACGGCAGACACAAAGACAAAATACACGTCAATAATGTTTGAAATAAACAAATCCGTGTATATGGACAAATACGGAATGAACCATTGGGTACGCCTTCTGCGGGAAATGATAAAGGAGGCAGTAAAAGCGCTGGCGTAAGGAAACGCAGAAAAAGTTTTTTTTATTTTGGCTCTGTATAAGAAGAGTATTGATACTGTTTAGCCCCCAGCGTCTTTGCGAGGAGCATAGCGAGCGGTCGCTACCGTCCGCAATGACGATGATAAATTTACATAATCAATACTTTGCCTTAACAGAGCCTTTATTTTTTATGCGTTATCCTATTGACAAAATAACTATACAAGTGTATAATATTTATACATTCGTATAACTTTTGTTTGACAGGAGAAAATAAAATGGGCAGAAAAGCCGCCGACATTGACAAGGAATTGCTTGCGAAGGGCCTTGAACTGGCCCAAAAGTTCGGCATAAACGGCTTCAGCATAAGGAATCTTTGCAAGGAGGCCGGAGTAAACCTTGGAATGTTCCATTATTACTTCAAAAGCAGGCACAATTTCAACGAAGAAGTAATGAAATATGGGTATTCACATCTTGTAAGGCAGATAGAAACAATAGACAAATCAAATTTGCCGCCTAGGGAAAACATAAAAACAATTCTGCTGGAAGTAAACCTGTTCGCAAAGCAGAACAGGAAAATCCTTTCCGCCATGGCTGGAGATGCCCTTAGCGGGGACAAAACAACAATTGATTTTATCATTAAGAACTTCACTAAACACATTGAATTGATTATCAAGGCTTTGTCATCCGCAAAAGGATTAAAGGACAAAGCCGCAAAACAGCATATTTTAAGCCTTACGCCTGCGATTTTCATGCCAGTCGCAATTCCGCAGCTTTTATGCGGACTTATGGAACGCACAGGCAACAAAAAAATGCTCAAATTTTTGGACGGCGAAGTAAATTCAGACAAAAACCTTAACCTGAGGATTGACATGCTGCTTGACAGCGTTTTTGAAGATAATTAAGGCAGGCTTAGAGGCAAATTTTCACAATATGACTATATTTAAAATACGACTTATTGCAGCATTTGCTGTTATTTTTACAGCGATGGGATATGGCACGGCGATGGCGGCGGACATTTCGGTTTCCATAACGCTTGAACAATGCGAACAGGATGCCGTAAACAATTCGGCTAAGCTGCGGCAGCTGAACTCGCAGATACTGGCGCTGGAAGAATCCGTAAATGCCGCACATTCCGCATATTTCCCGTCCATAACGCTTGATGCGCAGGGAGGATGGGTTTCCGAAGTGCCGGAAATGAAAATAGGCGCAATGAGCATGAAATACGGCGACAACTGGAGCTATTCCGCCGGTCCTGCGGCAAAATACATATTGTACGATGGCAAAGGACGTTCTTCAAGAGAAAATGCCCAAAAAGCCGCTTTGAAAGCAAAAAAGCAGGAAGCCGAATATGCAGAAAAACAAATACGTATGCAGGCGAGGCAGGCATATTTCGCATTGCAGCAGAATCTGCAAAAGACATATCTGATAAACAGCCAGATTGAACTTGCCAGGAAGCAGCTGAAAGACCTTAACTCGGCATATCAGGCAGGGACAAAAACGCCTCTTGACGTGCTTATAGCAAAAAAACAGGTAAATGCCGCGTTGGCAAAAATGACGGAAGCACGCTCCGGCCTCGCCTCTGCCCTGCGAGTGCTTTTCAGGATTGCCGGGACAGATTACGGCATAAACCCGGAATATCCGCTTGACAAACGCCTTGCGAAAGCCTCCCTGCCCGGAAATTCATCAAGCCTTATAGATGCTGACAGCATTGAAAAAACGCTTTCTTCCATGGAACATATATACGGAAAGGAATTTGACGAAAATTCGCCGCGCCTCGCAGCTCTGGAAAGCATGAAAGAATATTATGAAAAACTTTCCGAAGCCGCAAAATCCGCATTGTCCCCGTCAGCATATTTAAGCGGAGGAGCATATCTGCAATATCCAAACGGCCCTGTAAAGGAAAGTGTTTTTCTCGGCAAAGCAGGCGCGTCTATATCCGTTCCGCTTTTTGAAGGCGGAAAAAGCTCGTCGCAGACAAAAGCGCATAAACATTCTGCAGAAGCCGCCTCTTTTGAAAAAAAAGATGCCGAATCCTCCCTGAAAAATATCTTTTTGACGGCAAAAGACAGGATATATGCCCTTTCCGTGGAGGAAGACATATTAAAAAACATGGAACAAGATTCTGCGGAAACGGCAAAGCTGGCCTACGAGGCTTACAAAGCAGGCACTGTCACATTTTTTGAGGTTGACAACGCCAATGTCCAGCTGCTTGAATGCAGAATGTCCCTGTCAGACATGCGCATAAAAAAACTGAACGCCCTGGCGATAATAGATAGCCTCGGCAGATAAAAGGAATAGGTTTATGAAGAAGAAAATAGCAATAATAATAGTCGTTATAGCGGCAATAACAGCAGGCGTGATTAAATACCTGAGCAGAGAATCTTTCGGGTACAGCGGCGTTCTGGAAGCAACGGAAATATCCGTATATTCCCGCATAACGGATACCATTTCCGAAATCAGCGCAGATGAAGGCGACACTGTAAAAAAAGGCCAGGCATTAGCATTGCTTGAATGTAAGGAAATAGACCTTAAAGCCGAAATAGCTAAAAAGGAGTATGACCGCGCTGCGCAGTTGCTTAAAACAAGGGCAGGCTCGCAGGAAAACTACGATTTGCGGAAAAATGCTTATGAACTTGCGGAAACGCAGAAATCATATTGCCAGCTTAAAAGCCCCATAGACGGAAAAGTGCTTTACAGGTTTTTTGAGCCGGGCGAGCTTATCTCGGCAGGCCGCAAATTAATGACCGTGGCGGACATTTCGGAAATGGAGGCAGCTTTTTATGTTCCGCATGACGAGCTTGCAAAATTTTCCATAGGACAGAAGATAAAAGCATATCTGCCTGAAACAGGCCAATATTTTGACGGAACGATAATCAAAATCAGCGACGATGCCGAATTTACGCCAAAAAATGTTCAGACCAGGGACGAACGCACGCGCCTTGTATACGGCATAAAAGCTAAGTTCCGAAACGACGAAAAACGCACATTAAAACCTGGAATGACGGTTGAAATTATGACTGCGGAAGAATTGGGAAAAGCAGAAACAAGCGACTGAAAAAATGCAAATTGAACTTTCAAACCTGCATAAAACTTTGGGCAAGAACCATGCTTTGCGCGGCATTACGGATATTTACGAAAGCGGCAAGGTTCATGGCATAATAGGCCCTAACGGAGCAGGCAAGACAACTTTAATGCGCATTATGGCTGGGCTGCTGTCCCCTGCGGAAGGCAGCATTGCATACCGCAGCAAAGACGACAGGCCAATATCCGCAGGCGAGGCAAAACTGCGGACAGGATATTTTCCGCAGGAACCCAGCCTCTACCCGGATTTAAGCTGCCATGAACATCTGCGTTTTTTTGCCGAGCTTTATGATATGAAGGAGGAACACTTCAAGGAAAAATCGGAACAGCTGCTTAAAGCAACAGGCATGATGCCTTTCCGCAGCCGCCCTGCCGGAAAGCTGTCCGGCGGAATGTACAAAAAACTTGGCCTTATGTGCGTTCTGCTTAACTCCCCAGCGCTGCTGCTTTTGGACGAGCCTACCATAGGCGTAGACCCGGTAAGCCGCCGGGAATTATGGGACATTGTGTACAAATCCGCCGGGGAGAATATGACCGTAATATTAAGCACTTCCTACATGGACGAGGCCGAACGCTGCGGCAAAATTCACGTCCTGAACGAAGGCCGCCTTATAGCCAGCGGCACTCCGCAGGAAGCAAAACGCCAGTTCGGCACAGACAAATTTGAAGAGATTTTCTTAAAAAATTAGCAATGAGTAATGAGCAATTAAGGTAATTTTAACAAGAAAATTTAAGGAGCTACCTATGAAAGAAGAATGTTTAATATGCAAGGCTGCGCTTGAGTATTCTGAAACAGATACGCCTATGGAGTGCGCAATCTGCCACAAAAAAGAAAACAGCAAAACACGCTGCGTAAACGGACATTATGTGTGCAATGAATGTCATACTGCCGGGGTAGATTCTGTAATGGGAATATGCCTGTCCGAAAAATCCCGCAGCCCAGTAGAGATTATAAGAAAAATGATGGCACAGCCTTTCTGCCATCTGCACGGGCCGGAACATCATATAATGGTGGGAGCGGCACTGCTTACAGCCTATAAAAACGCAGGCGGCAGCATACCGCTTGAAAAAGCCCTTGCTGAAATAATAAGCAGAGGAAAAAAAGTACCAGGCGGCGCGTGCGGATTTTGGGGAGCATGCGGCGCGGCAATAAGCTCTGGAATGTTCGTGTCTATTATTTCCGGCTCTACGCCGCTTAAAGAAAAGCCATGGGGGTTCTCAAACCTTATGACAGCAAAGGCATTGCAGGCAATAGGAAACATCGGCGGGCCGAGGTGCTGCAAAAGAAACTCCTATCTTGCCATATTGGCCGCTACGCAATTTGCAAAAGAAAATTTCGGCATAGAAATGCAGACAGGCAGCATTATATGCGCACATTCCGCAAAAAATAGCCAGTGTATTGGCAGCAGATGCCCATTTTCGCCAAAAGCAGACCGCAAACATAAAACACCATAAAAATGAACAAAAGCGAAATCATAAAAGTTGAACATCTCGTGATTGACTTCGGCGGGTTTAAGGCCGTGGACGATATTTCATTTGCGGTGAACCGGGGCGAGATTTTCGGCTTCCTCGGCGCAAACGGCGCAGGCAAGACAACCACAATACGCACACTGTGCGGCCTGCTGAATCCGTCTTCGGGCAAGGTTTATGTAGACGGCAAAGATGTCTCTTCCTCCACGGAAATGCTTAAAAACAGGATAGGGTACATGTCGCAGAAATTCACGCTTTATCCGGATTTGACCGTCATGGAAAACATGGAATTTGCCGGCTCTTTGTACAGAATGGGCAGCTCCGCCGTGCAAAAACGCAGCAAAGAGCTTTTCAGCTTCATCGGGCTTGAAAAAATACCGTCAGGGCCGGTGCGGGATCTGTCAGGCGGAACAAGGCAGATTCTGTCCCTTGCTGCGGCGCTGATACATGACCCTGAACTTATATTCCTTGATGAGCCTACTGCCGGGACATCGCCAAAGACAAGGCTGGATTTCTGGAACCTTATCAAACGTCTTGCGGAGCAGGACAAAACCATTTTTGTCACCACTCATTACATGGACGAGGCCGAAAACTGCGGCAGGATTGTCCTTATGGAGCGCGGCAAAATCATAGCGATGGATTCGCCTGACGGCCTTAAAAGCAGATATTTCCCCTGCCCGATTATGGAAATTTCATTTTTAAACGTTAATATGCAGCAGGCAGTTTATGACGAGATAGCCGCCAAAGGCCTTGGCACGCCGTCCATATTCGGCAGCGGCCTGCGCATAATTTCTTCAAACAAGGAAGAACTGCAAAAATGGCTTGCGGACAGACAGGACATTTTAAAATACAAAGCAGTCCCCCCGTCGCTGGAAGACGTGTTTTTAAAAGCAATATCCCATGCGGAACATCACAATTAAATAAATGCGGAAAAAGGATTTTATGCGAATAAAAAACAGTTTCATAAAACATATTTTGGCCATTGCGCATAAGGAGGCCATGCACATATTGCGGGACCCGTTCACGCTATCTGTGGCATTCCTGCTGCCGCTGTTTTTCGTAGTGGCATTCGGGTATATAATAGACCTGGACTACAAGAATTTTCCTGTAATCGTAAATGACAATGACCGCACCCCTGCGTCGCGCTCGTTTGTACAGGCGGCACAGGCAAGCGGATATTTCAGCATAACCGCAGTAAATTCCCCGGCGGAAGCGGACAAGATGCTGCAAAAAAACAATACGCAGGCCATGCTTATAATACCATCCGGGTTCGGCAGAAAACTGGGAAAGGCAGACACGCACAGTCCGCCGAAAATACAGGCAATTGCTGACGGCACGGACAATGCCGGCGCGGCAATACTTGGCGGCTATCTTCAGGGACTGGCAGGCAGTTTTGCGGCGGCACGGAATAATGCAGCCGGCACAGAACAGACCGGCATGGAAATACGTTCAAGATACCTTTTCAACCCTGACCTTGACAGCCATAAATTCATAGTGCCTGCGCTGAACACAATAATAATAGGCTTTCTTGCCATTGTGCTTACGGCTGTCACAGTGGCAAGGGAATGGGAAAACGGCTCTATGGAGCTGCTGCTATCAACCCCTGCGAGCCCGTCTGAAATTGTCGCCGGAAAACTGCTGCCGTATTTCATTCTGTCTTTTACGGACTGCCTGATAATTTTCGTAGTTGCCCTGACATTGTTCAAAATACCTTTCACAGGCAGTTTTCTGATGTACCTGTCGGCCTGCATTATCTACATAACTGGGGCATTGGCGCTGGGTCTGCTGATTTCCGTAATAACAAGGCAGCAGCAGGCGGCAATACAGATAGGCATGGCTGTCGGGCTTCTTCCGTCAATAATATTTTCGGGCTTCATATTCCCAATAGAGAATATGCCCGTGTTTTTCAGGTATCTGACCATTGTTTTTCCCCAGAGATGGTATCTTTACATAAGCCGCTGCCTGTTTTTGAGCGACCCTTCCCTGGCATCAATGGCAAGGCCTTTCGCCGCCCTGCTTGCTTTCGCCGCAATAATGATAACTGCGGCAGTAAAGAAGTTCAAGACAGATGTAGAGCCGTGAATTTTACGCATTTTTGCGTAAAATTCAAATTAGCAATGAGAAATTTAGAAAACACTTCTGCCCCCTTACCCGCCTGAGGCGTACTTTCCCCACAAGGGGGACAGAAAAATTAAGTAAGAAGTATTAATTTATAAATTTTTATATGAATAAAACCACTTTTTCAGAGAGAATGGAAACACTGCGGGGATTTATCCGCAAGGAGTTCATACATATTTTCCGTGACAAAAAAATGATTGCCGTGCTGTTCTTTATTCCGACGGTACAGATGATAATGTTCGGCCTTGCGCTTACAAGCGAGGTCAAGAACATTGAATTGGCAATATATTCAAAGCCTAACCCCATAGCAAGGAAAATACAGTCAAAGGCCATTGAAAGCGGCTGGTTTGCCAAGGCGGACATAATATACGGCAATGAAGAACCTTCTGCCATTATTGAGGAAGGACGCACGGAGGCCGTGCTTGTATTCCCTGAGGAAGGCCCGGCAAAAATTATGGAAAAGGGCGGCAATGCGCAGCTGCTGATTAACGCCATAAATGCGCAGAGGGCGCAGCAGATTAACGCCTATATAAGCCAGATATTCAGCCAGGCATCGCAGGAAACGGCAAAACAGGCAGGCATAGACAGCGCAGGCAATGCAATACATATTGATTACCGTGTGCTGTACAATCACTATCTGGACACAAAAAACTTTATGGTTCCGGCACTTGTTGTAATGGCAGGTTTCATGGTGATACTATTGGTATGCGCAATGTCCATTACTAAAGAAAAGGAAACAGGAACAATGGAAAAACTGATTGCCGCGCCTATCGGCACAGCGGAAATACTTGCAGGCAAAACAATACCATATTTCATAATCGGACTGGCAATAATGGCATTTATGCTGTCCGCAGGTATATTCGGCTTCGGCCTGCCTCTACGCGGCAGGCTCTGGCAGCTTGCGGCAAATGCCCTTGTTCTGGAGGCCTGCGCCCTGTCAATAGCGACAATCATAAGCATAGCGGCAAAAAGCCAGCAGCAGGCCATGATGGGCTGCATTCTCGTGTTGCTGCCGTCAATACTGCTGTCCGGAATAATGTTCCCTGTTTCAAACATTCCTCCGCAGTTCAGGTGGATATGCTACATTAACCCTCTTATGTATGGCGCGGAGAATTTCCGCAATGCCATACTGAAAGGCGGAGACCCGGCGCATTTCTGGCTGAACTCCGGCATAACCGCAGCAATGGCCGCCGCCCTGTTCGCAGCAGCATGGAAACGGTTTAAAAACAAAATAAACTGAAAAGAAACGCAGAAAAAGTGCCTTTTTTTTTGCGTTTCCCTAACTTCTAACTTTCATTTGTAATAATCTATAATGTATTTAATGAACTTTTTTACAAACAGATTTTGACCATAGGAGAAACAAATGGCAGAACATCTTAAACTTGACAATTCCGAAAGGCTTTACAAGGAATCACAGGAACTCATTCCCGGCGGAATGATGGGCATACGCCGCCCTTACAATTTCGTACCCGGCGAATACCCGATTTTCTTTGAAAGCGCGAAAGGCGGCAAATGCACCGACGTGGACGGCAATGAGTACATAGACATGCTCTGTGCCTACGGCCCGATTATCATCGGCCACCGCGAAGAGGAAATTGACAATGCGGTAATACAGCAGATCCGCGAAAAGGGATTCTGCATGTCAATAGTGCAGGAAATACAGAACAAGCTGGCAAAAAGGGTTATAGAGCTTGTCCCCTGTGCGGAAAAAGTCGTGTTCACAAAAACCGGCTCTGATTCCACCACGCTTTCAGGCAGAATTGCCCGTGCCTATACAGGCAAAAGCAAGGTTATACGCTGCGGCTATCACGGCTGGCATGACTGGTGCGTAGAGACAAAGGGCGGCGTTCTTCCGAAGAATTACGAGGACACGCTTGAATTTGAATACAATGACCTTGACGGACTGGAAGCCCTGCTGGAACAGCACAAGGGCGATGTGGCAAGCGTTATTGTTACACCTCTGGGCCACCCTAACGCACACCCGGTTCAGAGACCGAAACCGGGCTTCCTGGAAGGCGTTCGTGAATTGACAAAGAAGCACGGCGTTGTGCTTGTTTTTGACGAGATTCGTTCCGGATTCCGTGTTTCATTGGGAGGTGCGCAGAAGTTCTTCGGCGTGACACCGGATCTTGCGACATTTGGCAAGGCCATGGCAAACGGCTATGAGATAAGCATGGTTGCCGGCAAAAAGGAAATAATGGACGTGCTTGAACACAAGGCATTTGTAAGCTCCACATATTTCAACAATACCCTGCCAATGGTTGCCTCGCTCAAAACACTGGAAATACTGGAAAGGGATCATATTCTTGACGAGATAGCCCGCAAGGGAAAGGTGTTCTGCGACAAGGTGCGCAAAATCGTTGAGAACAGCGGAGTACGCTGCACATTCACCGGCGAGCCATGGATGCCGTACATAACCTTTGACAAGGACAAGGACGGCATTTACAAGAAAACCCGTGTGAATTTCTACACGCAGCTTATACGCCGCAAAGTATTCCTGCAGCCTTATCATCACGGCTATATAGCGTACCGCCATACCGATGCAGATCTGGATTATGCGGCGGGAGCCATAGAGGAATCCCTGAAGGAAATAAGAAAATAGGATTTTGACGGCTGCTTTGCTGGAACGGCGGCTCGCCGGTCCGGCGAAACAGGTGTGCGGCGGTTCCGCAGGGCAGCTTTCACTAATAATAATTAAAGGAAACAAAAATATGATTTACACAGCAGAAGTAGAGCACATGTGCCCGGTAACCAAGGGCGCGTATCACGGCCCTGCTCCGATTCCCGAAGAGGGAAAATGGGTGCAGGCTAAAGAGATAAAGGACATCAGCGGCCTTACCCACGGCGTGGGCAGATGCGCTCCCCAGCAGGGTGCCTGCAAGCTCACACTTAATGTCAAGAACGGCATTATAGAGGAAGCCCTTGTTGAAGTTATCGGATGCAGCGGCATGACACATTCCGCCGCAATGGCTTCTGAAATCCTTCCCGGAAAGACACTTCTTGAGGCCCTGAACACAGACCTCGTGTGCGACGCGATAAACACCGCCATGCGCGAACTGTTCCTGCAGATTGTATATGGCAGAACACAGACTGCCTTCTCCGAAAACGGATTGCCGGTAGGCGCCGGACTTGAGGACCTTGGAAAAGGTCTCCGCAGCCAGGTTGGCACAATGTATGGCACAAAAGCCAAAGGTTCCCGCTATCTTGAGATGGCCGAAGGATATGTAACCCGCATAGCTCTTGATGAGAACAGCGAAATTATTGGTTATGAATTTGTACATCTCGGCAAGATGATGGCCGCCATAAAGAAGGGCGTTCCCGCTGATGAGGCGCTGAAGAAAGCCTCCGGCACATACGGCCGTTTCAGAGATGCCGTAAAATACATTGACCCCAGAGAGGAATAAGGAGAAGTACAGTTATGGCACTTTTTGAAAATTACGAAAGAAGAATTGACAAGATAAACAAGGTCCTTGCCGAATACGGTATTAAATCACTGGAAGAGGCGAAGCAGATCTGCGATGAAAAAGGCGTAAAAGCCGCTGAAATTGTAAAGGGCATTCAGCCTATTGCATTTGAAAATGCGGGCTGGGCTTACACAATGGGCGCAGCCATAGCCATTAAGAAAGGCGTTAAGACCGGCGCGGAAGCTGCCGAAGCCATAGGCATAGGCCTGCAGGCTTTCTGCATTCCCGGTTCTGTCGCTGATGACAGAAAAGTGGGCCTCGGTCATGGCAATCTGGGTGCCATGCTGCTGCGCGATGAGACAAAATGCTTCGCGTTCCTGGCCGGACATGAGTCATTTGCCGCAGCTGAAGGCGCAATCGGAATTGCCCGCAATGCTAATAAATCCCGCAAATCACCGCTGCGCGTTATTCTGAACGGTCTTGGCAAAGATGCTGCGCAGATAATAAGCCGCATTAACGGATTCACCTATGTTCAGACAAAGTTTGATTACTTCACTGGCAAGCTGGAAATCGTGAAGGAAACTGCGTATTCCAAAGGTGAGAGAGCGGCTGTGCGCTGCTACGGCGCAGATGATGTGCGCGAAGGCGTTGCCATTATGCACCATGAAGGCGTTGATGTTTCCATTACCGGAAACTCAACCAACCCCACACGCTTCCAGCACCCCGTTGCCGGAACATATAAAAAAGAATGCGTGGAGCAGGGAAAGAAATATTTCTCTGTGGCATCTGGCGGCGGCACTGGCCGCACATTGCATCCGGACAATATGGCTGCCGGCCCGGCTTCTTACGGCATGACCGACACAATGGGCCGTATGCATTCCGACGCCCAGTTCGCCGGTTCTTCATCAGTGCCTGCTCATGTTGAGATGATGGGCTTCCTCGGAATGGGCAATAACCCCATGGTCGGTGCGACCGTTGCCGTGGCTGTTGCTGTTGCCGAGGCACTGAAATAAAAGACTGTTTGGAAATTATAGTATAAAACAGTAGTAATGCATGTAGCCCATTAAATGGGCTACATGTTTTTGTTATATCACTACATAAAAAAGGTTGGGTATGAAAAAGTTTATTAAATTCTTTCTCGTTTTGCCGTTGTTTTTGTTGTTATTTTCAGCATTTCTGCCATTGCAAAAATATCACTGGCATAGATCAATGGATGGAAAAGTTCTTATATGGACTTCCTCAAACAAAGATTTTACCTGGTCTAGCGAAGTAAAAGGAGAATTTGCCCATGGAAAAGGGATAATTCATTATTATGAAAGAGGAGTAAAGAAAGGCAGTGATACTCTTAATTTAATTTATGGTGCAGATAAAAAACAGTACAAAGAATTTTCAAATGGGACATTTTATGTTGGTGAATATAGAGGTATAGGTTGGAATTCTGAACCATATGGGATAGGTGTTAAAAGGAACGCAAATTCAGTTTATGCAGGTGAAATTAAGAGTTCGTTTTTAAATGGGCACGGTTATTATTTTTTGAATGATCTTTTGGAATATGAGGGTGAATTCTTAAAAGATAAGTATTCAGGTAACGGGAAACTTTACTCGGCAGGAAAATTAATTTATGCTGGTGAATTTAATGACGATAAAAAACATGGAAAGGGTATTGAATATATTGATGGAGCAGAATTTAAGGGCAATTTTAAAAATGGAAATAAAACAGGAATATTTACAATTTCCCGCAATGGTACAGAAAGAATTGTAGAATTCTTGGACGATAAGCCCAAGCTGGATAAATGCAAAATTGTATTTGCAGATGGTACTCAATGGGAAGGTCCTTTAAATACAAAATATGAGCCTGATGGTGAGGGAAAGACAACAACAGCAGAAGGTTTTTCACGCCCGGAAATAAGAACAAGTGGAGTAATTGAAGGTGAACAGATAATTCCTTTTGGTGATGGCACTGAATATAAAGGTGAATTCAAAAATAACAAAAAAAATGGATACGGAAAAATAAGTTTTAAAGATGGTTCAAGATATTCTGGAATGTGGTCTGATGATAGTTTTAATGGATATGGGGAACTTATTTCAAAAGATTTTTCATATTACGGAGTTTGGGAAAAAGGCCAAAGAAATGGAGAAGGTGTTTTTGAGTCTTCTGCAGAAAAGTATTCGGGAGAGTGGAAATATGACAAAAAATATGGGTTAGGTAATCTGGAAAGTCCTAAAATAAAATATAACGGAACTTGGGCTGATAACAACATACATGGCGTTGGAAAAGCCATTTTTGCTGATGGTAGTTATTATGAGGGATATTGGCAAAATAATAAGCGTAGCGGATATGGCGAATATGTATGGGCAGATGGCACAGAATATAATGGTTATTGGAAAGATGATCTGCCGGATGATGAAGGTGATTTGACATTCCCAAATGGAGATTTCTTTTCCGGCAAAATAGCAAATGGAAATTATCAAGGAGACGGAATTTATTCTTTTGCTAATGGTGATAGATATGAAGGAAATTTTGAATCAAATCGAAGATCCGGTAAAGGTACATATTATTTTAATAGCGGCAATGTTTATACAGGAGAGTTTTCTGATGACAAGCCGAACGGAAATGGTACATTTTATTTTGAAAACGGAATGAAATATGAGGGTGAATTTAAGGATGGCAAAATATTTGGCAAAGGCTCAATGTTTATTCCGGACGGAGACGATTATGCAGTGCTTACATCAGATAAATGGAATGGAAATTCTATGCCGAATTGTGGCACATTCTTGTTTCCGAACGGTGATGAATTTATTGGCGAATTAATAAATGGCCTCCCCTCTAAAAATGGCACATGGACAACAAGAGAAGAAAGGCTTAATGGTCGTTCTACATCTATAAAAATTAAGGATTTTTATGAAGAGCATGAAGAAAGCATAGAAAAATATAAGCCTTATCTGCAAATATTTTTAGGTGTAATAGGAATAGGGGCAGAAATAGTTGGTTGTCCGTATGTAGCAGCAGGCGCAATAGTTGTTAATACTGTTATTTCGGCAGGAAATATTATGGTAAAAACCAATAATTTAGCTGTAGATATATCTGATGCTAAAAGAGATAATGCTACGTCAGAAGAATATGAAAAATTAATAAAGCAGTATGGAAAAGATGTGTTTTGGGACTTACTTGATGTCGTTGCTATTAAAGGAGCCTTCAAAGGTGTAAAAGTTGCCAAGGCAAGTAAAGCTGCATCAAGTACTTCAAAAGCTCTTTCTGCCATAAAAAAACATCACTCTTTTTATGAAATTGCTAAAACAGGTAATTTTACCGGAACATTAAAGAGAGGAATAATTTCCAAAGCATACGGAAAAGTCGGAGGGGAACTTGTAAGCAAATTTGGAGATACTGCTACGGATTTGTTATTCAAATATGGCGATAATGCTGTTTACTTGCTAACAGAGGGCGGCGAAACAGTTGTAAAAGTGGCAGAATATGGCGGCAGCAGGGGACTGAATGTTTTGTTCAGCAACGGCTCTCGTGCATTAAATGCTTTAAATAATGCCAATAACTCTGTTGATGCTATAAAATTTATATCTTCTGCTGGGAAAACAGGAATAGAAATTTTAGAGTGTTCCGGCAAAAACGCCCCTAATATTGCCAATAATTTTGTCAAATACGGAGACGATTACTTAAATCTTATAAGATCAGAAAAAAAATTAGTAAATGTTGCAAAATTATCTAAAAATTATGGGGAAACAGCTGTGGAGACTTTGGTAAATGTACAAAAGAATGATCCGAAAAATATAAATAAAGTGATAAAATATATAAATACAGAGGGAAAGGAAGCAATAAAAAACATTAAAAACAATAATTATAAACTGCCTGATGGAATAACTAATAAAACATTAGATTTATCAGGGAAAATTGCTAAAAGCTCTATAAGGAAAATTACTAATGAAATGCTTGCAAAGCCGGCTATTAAATTACCTGAAAAAGAACTAATGAAAGCTTCAAAAGATTCTTCTTTTTTACGTGAATTGATTTTTAAATATACAGGTAAAACATTCAAAGATGGTTTCCAGGAATTTTTTATAAGGATGTCAAAAGATAATCATGAACAAGTCAAAATATTGTGGGAAACTCAAAGAGATCTTATAGAATCTGGAATACGTAGGGACGGTGGCAAACATGAATGGCTAATGTGCAGAAATTTTATAGATTTTTTAATAAATCCAAAATGGGGCAAGGATGGACCATATTTGGCAAATGCTATTACAAAGCTTGTACAAAATACAGACAATGTTGTGTTTAAAAATGGCGGAAGGCATGGGGCAAATGGGTCTGGAATTTTTCATAAAGTCTTGTATCAAACAATTAACTCTTGCAATAATGCAGCAGAAATTTATAGCAAACTGCAAAAATATACAAAAGAAGTATTAGAAAGAAAATCATACGACGAGTTTATGGAAATACTAAAGATATGTTTGGAGTGATAATATATGAAATACTTTATAGATACTAATCAGACCACTTTATTAAATGGAATAGAATTTGATAATGAAGAAGATGTTTTAAATTCTATCATAATGTTTGATTTAATTCCTCCATTTAAGATAATGGACGATCACAATAAAGATGTCTCTGATCATTTTATTTCACTGTTAAAGAATGATGGATACCAATTTGTTGATAAAAAAAAGGCCATAAGTAAAATACCTATTGATTTGCAGAAAACTATGGCAAAGCATTATAAACACCCAATTACATTTAAAGGTGCAAATAATTATGCGATATATTTAGTTATGCCCGAAGATATTAAATCTATAAATGGTTTTTATGAACTTTGGCGAAATAACTGTATATCTATTGGATATTCTGATGATAGAGTTGTTTTTTTTGACGATTTAAGAAAAAGTATATGTATGATAGACACAAAAGATATATCAGATTTATCTAAAAGAGAGATATTATCAAGTGATAGCAGTAATTTTATAAAAGGAATAAAAAATTTTGACTAATTGTTTTGGAGGAAAATAAATGGAAACTAATTGCAAAAAATGCGGTAAGAAACTAAAAAAAACAAATATAATATATAGTGTTAAGAAAGGTTCTCGGCCTGATATTGACGGCATAAAGCCTGGATATAAAATAACAGCAATAGACAATGTTGCAGTGCAGACTTACGAGGATATAATAAATGCTGTAAAAGAAAAGGAAACTTATAAAATAACCTTAAGCAAAAATAATGATACGAAAGATATAGAGGCAGATAAATCATATGGCATATTTTTGAATGTTGAATTTGAAGATGAAAAAATATGTTCTTCGTGTGGTGCAAAACAGAAAAGTTTTTTGATTCCTTTAATTTTATTGGCTGGAATCATTATTCTTGCGATAGCAATAATTTACAAGTGTTGTCCCCCAGGAGATCTGTCAGTGCAAGATAAGACCCCTACCTCTCAATGCAAAGACCCAAATCCAGATAAATGCAAAGTTGGAGATGATAATATCATTAATCCTGTTAGCGGTGGTGGGGTAGATATAAGTACAAGTACTACTGTTATATCTGATCCTACAAGTCCAAAACCAATAAACCCGATAGATGACAATAAGATGGGAGATTCGGGACATGCTATTGTGCCGGTAAATCTGTACAATATGCCGGTTCTGTTTTTCTTTGACACTGCAAAGCCACATGCGGAATATGCTGATTATATTTATTCCTATGTGCGTAAATACAAGGAAGAGGGGAATGGACGGAAAATTCTCATAGAAGGTTTTTCATGCGATTACGGTACAGAGGAGCACAATGAGGATCTTTCTAAAATGCGTGCAGGATATGTCCGTTCCGAATTTATTAAAGCCGGTATTCCGGCGGGCAATATACAGATAAAGTATTATGGCAAAAGCCGCTATCCCAAAATGGGTTACGGACTTAGGAAATACTACTGGCGTGCGCAGGTTTCCCTGAAATAGCCGTAAATTTCTTATTATTAAGAATTTACGGTATATATAATATTTTACAAACACACTGTTAATTGTTTAAAATGTTAAATAATATTCAGGCAGTCTGATTATTTTGTCTGGCCTGCATTAATTACAAGTGCAGTTTGTGGCTGGCAAATAGAAAATTTATTGGAGGATGCTATGAAAAAGAAGATGCTGTTAACTGCTGCTGCAATACTTTTGGCTGCAGGAACAGTCTGTGCAGCTGAATTTGATTTCGTAAACAGCGGGAGCATTAAGAACAGTAACCTTAAAAAAATATCATCTCCGGTTCCTGCTGCCGTGGCAGTAGGACGTACTGAAACTCCCCGTGCTGCCGCAAAGAAAATGGCGGAATGGACCGTAATGGTTTTTCTCAACGGCAAAAACAATCTTGAGAAATCAGCTCTGCGAGATGTAAATGAAATGGAAATGGCCGGTTCCACAGACAAGGTTAACATCGTGGTTGAACTTGGCCGCATGGCCGGATATGATTCAAGCGATGGAGACTGGACAGGTGTGCGCCGTTATCTTATACAAAAAGATGAAGATCCTGATAAGATAGTTTCTCCCGTTGTTCAGGACCTTGGAGCCGTGGATATGGGGGATTATAAAACCGCTATTGATTTCGGCAGATGGGCCAAAAAGAAATATCCTGCCAGAAAATATATGTTCATATTCTGGAATCACGGAACCGGCTGGGTTAAAGCCGCAGGACTGTACAATTCAAAAGGCATATCCTACGATGATGAGACAAACAATCACATCAATACGCTGCAGATGGCCGAAGTTATGAAGAGTATCGGCGGTATTAATGTCCTGGCGTCTGATGCATGTCTTATGCAGATGGCCGAAGTAGGTTTTGAGCTCAGGAATAATGTTCCGCTTATTGTAGGCTCGGAGGAAATAGAGGCCGGAGACGGATATACCTATGATGTGCTGCTGGGCGGACTTATAAACAATCCGTCAATGAAAGCAGAAGAGCTTGCTAAACTTGCAGTAGACTCTTACAGTGATCATTACGACCAGAAAGGCGGAGGTTACACGCACAGTTTTATTAACAGCAGGGCCATGCCGCAGTTTATGAATCTGGTCAATGCCTTTATAGCGGAAGTTATGAAGGCTGATGACGGCGAAGCAGCAAAATATGCCCGTGACAATGCCTTGAAGTTTGACTATGCGGAGAACAAGGATCTTTATGATTTTGTGTCTCTGCTTGTAAGCAGATCCGGCAGCCAGAGCGTGAAAACCAGGGGCCAGGCACTGATGGATTATATCACCGGAAAACTCATAGGCTATAACCGCTCAAAAGATGAACCGGGAAATTACTGGTCTCCGGCAAGGGAACTTTCCAGGGCTAAAGGAATAGCTGTATATGTGCCTAACAGATCTGTTCCCTATTCATATCTGGAAATGCAGTGGGCAAAAAAAACAAAATGGCCTGATTTTGTGAAATGGATTGCTTCAAAAGATCCGCCACCGCCTGGTTTCAGACCATAATCAGGTCATAAGAAAATAAACCAATAAAAAAGAAGCCTTTATATGGGCTTCTTTTTTTATGTGTTTTTTTTATGGTCTATTCGTATCTCAGGGCCTCTATAGGGGATAGTTTCGCAGCTGTCCACGCTGGCAGGAAGCCGAAGAGTATTCCGAACAGGGTAAGAAATACAAATGCGGATATTGCAGTGATTAAACTGAACTGTATCTCCCATTTCAGGAACAGTGAAGCTATAAAGGTTACTAATCCGCTGCCAAGCAATCCTATCAGGCCTCCGGTTACCGAAAGCAGTACAGCCTCAATAAGAAACTGCGACAGCACAGCGTTTTTGGTGGCTCCCATAGCTTTGCGCAGACCTATTTCATGTGTTCTTTCGCTTACGCTTACAAGCATTATGTTCATTATGCCTATTCCTCCGACCAGAAGAGATATGCCTGCTATAATCAGGCCGAGAGCGCTGAAAGCGGCGAGCGTAAGCGTAAATTCCTTTATTCCTTCTGTGTTTGTGCTGAACTGTACAGGATCTTCTGCATCCGGTGGAATATTATGTCTTTCCCGGTAAAGAGATATTAATTTTTTTTCTATCTGTTTTATATCGGCATTTATGTCAAATTCTATCTGTACTTCCTGTAAGAATCTGGTACCATTGAGGCGGTGCAGCATAGTGGAAAGAGGAACGAAAACCATATCATCTATTATTGGATTTTTTTCCGGAAGCATTCCTACGACAATAAAATTTCTTGTTCCAAGGCGCAGTGTATTCCCTATAATTTCTTCGTCTTCCTCGAAAAAATCCTTGGCGATGTCATGGCCGATTACGCATACCTTTTCCTGCCTTAAATCATCCATGCCTGAGAATATACGTCCTTCTTCCGGTATATATCCTTTGAAGCGGAAATAATCCGGCTGTACTCCGTATGTGAGAACGCTTTTGTTATTCGTTCCCCTTACAACCTGTAATGATACAGTGGCAAAACCTGAAACACCGGTTATTCCGTCAATTTCTTTAAATGCCGCTGCATCCTGCACCGTAATACGGCTTGTTGTGAAACGTTTGGAAGTTCCCTTTGCGTCGTTCTTGGGCATGAATGTGGCTACATTGGCTGTGACGAAAGTGCTGAATACATCCATTATCTGGCGTTTTACCGTATTTATGGCAGTGGCTACAGTGGCAAGTGCAAAAACGCCTATAATTACACCTAACATTGTCAGGAATGAACGCACTTTGCGGCTCATCAGCGATTTTACCGAAGAGCGCAGGCTTTCATGTATTTCCCGGAATGAAATAAATCTTCTGGCCGGAATATCCGGCATTATGTGTGCCCCGCTCCCGTGCTGAATTTTATCGTCCTGGTCTCCGGAAGCCTGTATTTCCGGGGCGGCATTTGTTTTTTTTATATCTTCTACAATTTCTCCGTCCCTTATTTTTATCTGCCTGTCTGTTTTGGCGGCGACCTCCGGATCATGCGTTACTATTACTACGGTTATTCCTTTTTCCCTGTTAAGACTGCGCAGGAGATCCATGATTTCTGCGGACTGGTCAGAAGCCAGATTTCCTGTTGGCTCATCTGCGAAAATTATTTTTGGATTGTTTTTCAGCGCGCGTGCTATGGCCACGCGCTGCTGCTGTCCGCCGGAAAGCTGTGACGGTCTGTGTTTAAGGCGGCTGCCGAGTGCCACTTCCTTCAGGCGCTCTTCCGCGCTGCTTTCCCCGCTTTCATTTTTCCTGTTAAGGTATATTCCGGGCAATGCCACATTTTCTTCCGCATTCATTTTTGGCAGAAGATTGAACTGCTGAAATATAAAACCTATTACATCCGCGCGCATATACGCGGTTTCGCTGTCGCTCATTCCGGCAATGTCCCGCCCGGCTATTTTCAGTGTGCCCGAAGAGGCATTGTCCAGCAGGCCCATTATGTGCATAAGTGTTGATTTTCCAGATCCGGAAGGGCCTATTATGGATACAAATTCGCCTTCGCATATTTCAAGTGATATTCCTTTCAGGATATGCAGTGTCTGATCTTCAAGGTGATATTCTTTCTTTATGTTTTCAAGTTTTATAACGGGAATCATTATTTATATTATATCAAAGAGCATGTCTCTGTCTTTTTGCCTGTCAGACAGTTTATACCCTATGAAAGGCAGTGGGTTAACTGGTAAAATAAAATATAATGCAGGAAACAGATAATATATTCTGCCTTTTTGTACACACAGGACGCTTCAGGAACGGTAAAGCGGATATGATAATTATGCCACTTGGCTTTCCCATGCTGGCTGGTGTACTTGAAGATAATGGTTTTCCGTCCCGTATATTCAACCTGACAATATCGGAGATTACGGGAGGCCCTTCGCTTAAACAGGTAATACGCAGATATAAACCAGGAATGGTGGCTTTTTCCCTGCACTGGTATCAGCAGCTGCCCTTTGTTGCCGCCGAGATAAGATATATAAAAAAACTCTTTCCTGAAATCAGGATTGTCTGTGGTGGTTTTACCTCCTCATATTTTGCCAGGGAAATAATGTCCATGGAGAATGGACCGGATTTTCTTATACGTGGCGATGGGGAGCGACCTATGGTGGAACTGGCAAGGCAGATTGCTTCGGACAAGCCTGATTTCAGAAAAGTGCCTAATCTGGTATGGAAGAAAAATTACAGCAGCCGTAGCGGGAAACCGGAAGACGCAGAAGAATCATTTTTTGAGCGCTTTGCCGCTATTCCGGAGGATAAAGCTGCCGGGAATGTGGAACAACTGGTTTTTAACAGCCAGACATATATTGCCGGCAGCAGGGAAATGTCGGAACTTTATTATGCCCGCTATGACCTTGTACTGCAAAGGGAATATGTAATGCGTGGCGATTTTGGCTGTTCCCTTGACGCAACGGGAAGGCCTGCGTGGAATGTGAACAAGCGCAAAACAGTGTTTTATAATCCCGGCAGGGGCTGCCCTTATACCTGTTCTTTCTGTGGTGGCTGTGAGAGTGCGCAGCTGCGCATAAATGGCCGCAGGGGTTATTTTTTCAAAACCACGGAATCAGCGCTGCGTGATGTAAAAGGTTTTCTTGAACAGGGGTTTGAGACAATTCACACATGTTTTGACCCGGAGCCTTCCGCTAAATGGTATCTTGATTTTTTTGCCGCTATCCGTGATGAAAAACTTAAAATGGCTTATGTTTTCGAGCCATGGGGGCTGCCTTCCGAAGAGTTTCTTAAAGCCTTCGAGGAAACTTTCAGGGATAATCTGAAGAATTGCCGTGTTACGGTTTCGCCGGAAAGCGGAAGTGAGCGTGTGCGACGCTGTAATAAGGGTATTTTCTATACAAACGAAGAACTTGAAAAAACGGTGGCTTTGGGACAGAGTCTGAAAATACCAATGGAAATAAGTTTCATGTCATCGCTTCCTGGTGAGTCTGCTGAGGATTTCCTGAAAAGCGTGCAGATGGCCGGACATTTCACTGAAAAGTACGGTTGCGAGGCCAACATGGCAGCAATAGGACTTGAGCCCGGATCTCCCATGTATGAAAATCCTGATAAATACGGTATACAAACATCAAACGGGGGTTTTCCTTCTTTCCTTGAAAATATAGAAGGGGTTATAGACTGGGAACATAAAGACCGTAAATGGGGAACATCGGAGAAAAGAAAAAAATATTTTGACGCCAAGAAGCCTTCAAGGCCTGAAAAATAATTTCAGATTGGCTGAGAAATACCGTGCCGTATATAGCGCTGCTGCCTGCTGTAACATGGAAACGCGGAACCGCGGTTGAATAACCCGTATGTTTTAATCCCTGCTTAATGCTTTTTCGGACAGGCGGCTGTACTACTTTGAAGCCGCTGTTTTTTCTGTTTTGCCGGATTCCTGTTTTTCCGCTTCTTTCTTTACCGCTTCCTTTCCGGTTTCCTTTTCTGCTCCGCCTGTAATATCCTCGAATTCGTCTGTTTTTCTGTAAACCCTGTATTGCGGTCTGTATGAAAACAGTTTTGAATATCCCATTATGTTTTTGCAGTAATCACTGCGCGGCACATCGAGCGGCTCCTTGCACATAAGCTCCCCGGCCGGTTCATCGTTTATTCCTTTGAAATTATAGAAAAAACCGCTGTTTTTGAAGCGTCCCTCTGCGTACAGCGCAGATACGCCGTATCTTTCCCTGTCGCTGTAAATGCGTATCTCGTAATCCCAGCCTTCTTTAACCGCTATGCTTTGGGCAGTTCCAACGGTGGCCGGGGGAATGAAAGAAAGTTTTTCACCTGAAATTGCTATCAGGTCAGCCAGATCAGATGAATATTTTTTGTTCCTGATGAAATATTCCTTCTGTGCGTCGCGCAGTTCCTCAACTGCGGTAATAAGTTTCATCGATTCTTCCTGCGCATTTACTGTTTTGCTGCGCCCGGCGAAGGCATAATAGCAGGTTACAGCGATAAGTGCCACTACGGCAAGAATTTCGGGAAGTGATGAATTTTTGCGTTTTTTCTTTCTCATTGCATATATATAATACAAAATAATTTTTTTTCCTGCCTTAATATGTTATACTTTTTGTAGGAGATTCAGGCTGCCTTCTGTTCATGCAGCAGGGCGGCCGGAAAATTTAACGGAGGTTCTATGCCGAAAGCAAAAGTAGAAATAGACACCGAAAGATGCAAAGGCTGCTATCTTTGCATTGAAGCGTGTCCCAAGAAGTGTCTTGAGAAATCTGATCAGTTCTCTAAAACCGGATATTTCCCGGCAAAATTTGCCAAGGACGAGTGCATTGGCTGTCAGACCTGCGCCCGTGTATGTCCTGACCTGGCTATAAAGGTTTACAAGGAGTAATCAAATGGGTGAAAAGAAATTAATGAAAGGCAATGAAGCGCTTGCAGAAGGCGCGGTCCGCGCCGGCTGCCGTTTCTTTGCCGGTTATCCTATAACTCCGCAGAATGAGGTTCCTGAATATATGTCATGGCGTCTGCCCGAAGTAGGTGGCGCTTTCATTCAGGCTGAAAGCGAAGTTTCAGCAATCAATATGATCTACGGCGCTGCCGGAACAGGTACACGCTGCATGACATCTTCCTCCAGTCCTGGCATAAGCCTTAAGCAGGAAGGACTTTCCTATTGCGCCGGAGCCGATCTTCCGCTTCTCATAGCAAATATGATGCGCGGTGGTCCGGGTCTTGGCAACATAGCAGGCTGCCAGGGCGATTACTGGCAGGCCACACGTGGCGGCGGTCACGGTGACTATCGTCTGTATGTCGTAGCCCCAAACAGCGTAAATGAACTTGCCAATCTGCCCCGCAAATGCTATGAGGTTGCTTTCAAATACCGCATTCCTGCCATGATTCTTGCCGACGGAACAATCGGCCAGATGATGGAGCCTGTGGAATACAAGGATGAACCAATAGATGTTTCAAAACTTGAAAAACCGGAATGGGCTATTGGTATAAACAAGGAACATCGTGCAAAACGCCGCATTACTTCTTATGACCTCACTGAAGGCGGACTTGAGATAATGGTCAATGACAGAATCAAGAGATATAAGGCCATTGAAGAAAATGAGGTTATGTTTGAAGAGAAAATGACAGAAGACGCTGATATGGTTGTTGTCGCTTTCGGCACTCCTTCACGCGTCGCCACCGCTGCCATAAAAATGCTTCGCGAAAAAGGTATTAAAGCAGGCCTTTTCCGCCCGATTACCCTGTGGCCTTTCCCATATAAACAGATTCAGCAGCTGGCAAAGCGCGTGAAAAAGTTTGTAGCCGTGGAAAGCAGCATGGGCCAGATGGTGGAGGATGTGCGCCTTGCCCTGAACGGCACTGTGGAAACACATCTTTACTGCAAAGTAGGCGCAGCTGTCCTTACAGCGGAAGAAGTTGCAGCCGCTTTGGAAGAAATCTACAACGGGAGCACAAAGTATGCAGCTGTTAAATAAAAGACCTGAATCCTTAATTGACATAAAGACCCACTACTGCCCCGGCTGCGGTCACGGTATTATCCACCGTCTTGTCGCCGAGGTTGTTGACGAACTGAAAATCAGGGAAAGAATGATTTTCGTGGCCCCTGTGGGCTGCGCCGTGTTTGCGGACAAATATTTTGACTGCGATACCACACAGGGCGCACATGGCAGAGGCCCTGCCGAAGCGACAGGCATAAAGAGAACCATTCCTGAAGCAATAGTCGTATCTTATCAGGGAGATGGTGACCTGGCTTCCATAGGTATGGCTGAAATTGTACATGCGGCAATCCGTTCCGAGAACATTACCGTAATTTTCGTGAATAACACTATATACGGTATGACTGGTGGACAGATGGCTCCTACAACACTTATCGGTCAGAAAGCCACAACCTGTGTGAATGGCAGAACCGCCAAACAGGCTGGTTATCCCATACACATGAGCGAAATGCTTGCCACAATAAAGGGTGCTTCCTATGTGGCCCGCGGCGGAGTACATACACCGGCGGCAATTATGCAGACAAAGCAGTACATCAAAAAGGCTTTCCAGAATCAGATTGACGGAAAGGGTTTCAGTATAGTTGAGGTTCTCAGCATGTGCCCCACAAACTGGGGAAAAACTCCCAAGGATGCAGTTGCCTTCGTCAAAAATGAGATGGAAAAAGAGTTTGAGATGGGTGTTAAGAAGGATCACAGTGCTGCCGACGATGTTGTCGAAGCTAAATAAGGAGAACTTGAAATGTATCAGGGAATCAGAATAGCAGGATTCGGCGGACAGGGTGTAATATCTGCCGGCGTGCTCATAGCGCAGGCCGGAATCATAGAAGGAAAGGAAGTCAGTTTCTTCCCGTCATACGGCGCAGAAATGCGCGGCGGAACGGCCAACTGTTCCGTTGTTGTATCCGATGAAGAGGTGACAACTCCTATAGTGTCCCGTCCGGATACCGTAATTGTTATGAATGAGCCTTCGCTGGCCAAGTTTGAACCAATGGTCAAGCCCGGCGGTGTGCTCATTATTAATACATCACTGGTAAATTCCAAGCCAACACGTACTGATGTGCGCATTGTGAATATAGCCTGTGATGATATTGCGGCAAAGGTCATCGGCAATCCGAAGACCCTCAATATGGTTATGCTCGGCGCTTTCGCCAAAGCAACCGGCGCCATTTCTCTGGAATCCGTTAAAGCGGCTCTTCCTAAGGTTTACAAGAAACTGGCGAAGAAACCGGAAGTGCTTGCCCTCAACGAGAAGGCATTCAAAGCCGGTGAAGATGCAGTAAAATAAAACCGGATATTCCGGATAACAGGGGGAGCTCTGCGTTGCGGAGCTCTCTCTGTTATATTAAACAGGTAATTTATGAAAAAAATATCTATTCTTATCACTTTATTATTTGTTTCGGCACAGTTCGCCGCGGCGAAAACTATTAATATTTTCCACACTTCCGATGTGCACGGCTCTTATTTCGCCAGACCCGCAAAGAATGTATACGGCGATAATCCGGACCGCATGATGGGCGGTTTTGCCACACTGAAGGCAATGCTGAAAAAAGAAAAAACTCCCTATATCATGCTGGATTCAGGTGATATGTTCCAGGGAACGCCGGAAGGAATTTTCACAAGGGGCGAAGCCAGCATCGATTACATGAATAAAATAGGCTATTCCGCCGTTGTCCCCGGTAATCACGAGTTTGATTACGGACAGCTTCTGGTAGTTGGACTTGCAAAACGCGCGAAATTCCCTTTCCTTGCAGCCAATATTTACATAGAAGGAACAGATGAGCGTCCGGACTGGGTGAAACCTTATATCATTATAAAAAAGGCGGGAAAACGTATTGCCGTTTTCGGTCTTGCTGGTAAACATACCAAGACACATTCCAATCCTAAAAATACTTTCGGACTTGACTTCCGTGACGAGGCTGCGGAAGCAAAAAAAATTGTGGAAGAGATAAAGACAAAAGAGAAGCCGGATGCGATAATCTGTATAGCCCATCTTGGTTCTGACGAACATTTCTCAAGAAGCATTATTGATGAACTTCCTGATTATGTAACTGATCACTGCCGCAGCTGCCGCCGTCTTTTCCCGGACAGGGAATTTGAGGAATTCCTGCCGAGAGGCATTCTGCATGTTGCCCGCGCTGCACGTGATATAGACCTTATTCTTGGTGGCGATTATCATACGGGATTAACGCAGGGTGTAAAAGATGATGTCACCGGAATATCAATAGGGGAAAGTTATACTAATCTTATGTTCGCAACCAGGGCGGAGCTTAATTTTAATGACAAAACCGGCAAACTGGAATCAGTGAATGTAAAACTTGTTCCCCTGTGGACAGATGTTTATGGACAGGATAAAGGCATTCTTAAAATGGATGCAAAACTGAAATCCAAAATAGATGAGACCATGCTGCAGAAAGTTGGGTATACTGAAGGTGACCTTTCATTCAGCAGCGAAAAACTGGACTCAAAAATTGGAAACTGGATTTGTGATCTTACAAAAGACGCGGTTGGCGCGCAGATGGGCTTTCAGAATACCGGCGGAATACGTGTTGATCTGCCGAAGGGTGATATAACCATGGGCGATCTTTACCGTGTAATGCCTTTTGACAATACCATAGTAACAATGAAAATGACCGGGAAATCACTTAAGAGAATGATTGCCGAGTCATACGAGGATGAAAGTGTGGGTATGCAGATTTCAGGACTTAAGGTTGAAATACTGCCAGCCCGTAACGGAAAGCATGATTTCCGCCTTTTTGATTCTTCCGGTAAACTCATAGGTGATACTGACGAATATACAATCGCTACCAATAATTATCTTGCCGATGGCGGCAATTATGGAGCCGCTTTCAAGGAAGAGGGAACAGATGTGAAGGATTCCCAGATTGTGTTCCGCGATGTCATGCGTGAATCACTGGCAAAAGGCAGTCTGCCGGAACAGCATACAGGCCGTTATGTTCGTATAAGCGCGGAGCAGTATGAAGCCGAGCTTGCTGCTGCCGCTGAGGCTGAAGCCGAAGCGAAAGCTGCAGAAGAAGAAGCAAAGGCCGCAGAAGCCGCTGCGAAAAAAGCAGAAGAGGCAAAAAAGAAAGCAGGGAAATCTGCCAGAAAGCCGGTGAAGAAAACCGTAAAAGCCCCTGCCAGGAAAAAATAAAATCCAGGTAGTATTCTGTAACGGAGAAATCCGGTGCATCACGGCGTTGGCGACGGAGAAAAAGAAGAAAACATAGACTACCGGGCATCCTTCCGGCTGGTGCGGGAACTTATGCGCACCAGACTAGGGGGATTCGCCCTGGCATTTCTTTTTCTGATATTCGCCACCGCCGTGAATCTTGTGAACCCGGTAATAGCAAAGACAATCCTTGACAGCGTTATACCGGCACATGATTCAACGCGGCTTGTCGTATATTCCGTCATGTATGCCGCTAATATTTTCCTTTCCCTTGTTTTCAATTATCTTCTTTATATACAGTTGGTAAAAACCGGGCAGAAACTTATTGTCTCGCTGAAAAAAAAACTTCTGGACCATCTTTTTACTTTGGGAATGGATTTTTATTCTGAAAATCCTGTCGGGAAGCTTTCTGCGAGGGTACAGTCGGATACCGGTACTCTTTATGAGCTGTTTACCGAAACGGCAGTTACGATATTCAAGGATATTTTCATGTTTATTGCCGTGTTCGTAATAATGTTTTTTTATAACCGGGAACTTACCATGCTTCTTATGCCGGTTTTCCCGGTTATACTTCTGATAGTATGGCTTTTTGTTAAACTCAGTTCTCCTCTTTTTGTGAAAAGCCGCAAGATTATGGCGGAAATTACCGGCTGGCTCACTGAGCAGCTGAATGGAATAGAGGTGCTGCAGGCATATAACCGTGAGGAGAACGCCGCCTCACATATGCATGGACTGAACGAACGCAAATTCAGGGCAGAATATCACGCCGAACTTTACGGCGTTGTTTTTTTTCTTGGTATTTTTGCATTGCAGCCTGTATCTACAGCCGCCGTATTTGGCGCCGGAGGCATTCAGGTACTTCATGGAAAACTTACAGTCGGTGTGCTTATAATGTTCATACTTTATATCACACAGCTTTTTGAGCCTATTTTCCGTTTTTCCGAACATATCAGCATAATTCAGCGTTCTTTTTCTGCCGCACACCGGCTTTCCCGTCTGCTTGATGTTAAGCCATCCGTATGCGAAGTACCTGAACCGTGTGATATAGATTCAATAAAAAAAGGCATAGAGTTCAGGAATGTCTGGATGCGTTACAGGGAAAACTCACCATGGGTACTCAGAAATATCAGTTTTTCGCTTGAGAAGGGACACAGTATAGCCATAGCCGGTGAGACCGGCGGAGGAAAAACCTCGCTTGCTAATCTGCTCTTCCGTTTTTATGATTTTCAAAAGGGTTCCGTGCTTGTGGACGGCATGGATATACGGCAGCTTTCATTCAGATCACTTCGTTCAGTGTTCGGGCTTATACAGCAGGATATTTATCTTTTCCCCGGAACAATTATGGAAAATCTGAAAATGATGGATTCTTCAATACCGGATTCACGTGTCATGGATGCCATAAAAATCATGGGGCTTGAGGGATTTTTCAGGAAGCTTCCTCTTTCCATGACTGTTGTTGAAAAAGGACAGAACCTTTCCATAGGAGAAAAACAGGTTATAGCTCTTGCCCGGGCGCTGGTACTTGATCAGGAATTTCTGGTGCTTGATGAAGCAACATCACATATGGACCCTTATACGGAAAGAGTTGTTACCGGTGCGGTACAGCGTCTGCTGAAGCATAAAACGCTGATAATAATAGCACACAGACTTTCCACAATAAGAAATGTTGACAGAATTCTGATGATTTCCGGAGGAGAACTTAAGGAATCCGGTACGCATGATGAACTAATAGCGGCCGGAGGCCTGTATGCGGATTACTACCGGCTTCAGTCAGGAATGTCCGTTAAAACTGAAATAGGCGGAAACATAGAGGAAAATATCAATATTTCCGGTGAAAACATGACGGGAGGAACGGATGAGATTCGCGCTTGAATGGCTTTATCCGTACTGGCGCGCCCATGCAGGCCGTATGCTGCTGATTCTGGTGGCGGGACTTGCTGCCGCACTGCTGCAGACCGTAACACCGTACCTTATAGAAAGAATTGTAAACGGTCTGGAATCCCATCTTACGCAGGATTATATAATAAAAAATGTACTGCTGATACTTGCTGCAGGTATCGCCATATACGGTACAAATATGATTGCCCAGAGAAATCGTGCGTATATGAATTTCAGGAACGAATGGGAGATACGCGAAAAGGTATTCCGTCACATAATATACCTTGATTCTTCTTTTTATCATACATTTACTACGGGCGATCTGGTGACGCGTCTCGCCGATGATGTGTCGCGTAAAATATCGTGGTTTTCCTGCTCCGGGGTGTTCCGTTTTGTTCAGGCAGCACTTACGCTTGCCGCACTGTTCACTATAATGTTCTATATGAACTGGCGGCTTACACTGTGGGTGCTGGTTCCTGTTCCGCTTATAGTTTTCTGTTCCATAAAGGGAGGCCGTATTTTAGGCGAGAGATTCACACGTCTGCAGAAATCCATTTCTGATATTTACGATTTTCTGGAAACCTGTTTTACAGGTATAAAAGTTATAAAGGCTAATTCCAGGGAAGAATCGCAGAGAAGAATTTTTTCGGACAGAATAGATGCGCAGTGTGCGGCGGAAATTTCTGCTGGCAGTATGGACGTAATCTTTCATCATTTTTTCCATTCGGCTGGATATATTTCTGTGGCCCTGGTTTATCTGGCTGGTGGAATGATGGTAATAGACGGGGCAGCCACACTTGGCCAGCTTGTAGCTTTCCAGTTCTATGCCGTAATGATTGTTCCGCCGCTTATGGATATAAGTATGTTCATTGTCGCGGGGCGCAGGGCTTCCGTGTCTATACGTAGAGTGGATGCACTGCTTAACTGTGACAGCAAACTTATGCGGAATATTCCGGAACTTACGGAAAAGAAAAATACAGTCGCGGAATATAAATCCGCCAGTTTTCCCATAAAAGAGATTGAGTTTGTAAAAGTTTCCCTGCGTTCTCCGGACAGGCAGAAATGGCTGCTGAAGGACATTTCATTCAAAGCCATGGCCGGACAGCGTGTGGCCGTAGTAGGCAAAATAGGCTGCGGAAAATCACTGCTTCTTTCCCTTGTGCTGAGGCTTGGTGAATATGATTCCGGCATGATACTTGTAAATGGACTGGATATAAGGAGCATTCCCCTTGAGTATTACCGTTCCCGTCTTGGGTTTACATCACAGGAGGCTCAGATTTTTACCGGAACAATCCGCTACAATATTGAACTGGAGCGTGAAAACTTCTCCATGGCGCAGATTATGTCAGCTGTTGAGACGGCGCAGCTTAAACAGGATATTTACAAATTCCCGAAAGGACTTGATACTTTTGTTGGAACACGGGGAGTTTCTGTTTCCGGTGGACAGAAACAGCGCATTTCCATAGCGCGCGCGCTTCTTGCCGGGCCTGACGTGCTTGTGCTGGACGATGCTACCAGCGCCATGGATGCGCGTACTGAAAACAATTTCTGGAAATCATACAGAAAGGCTTATCCTTCGGCTGTGTGCATTACCGCAACACACAGGGTAAGTACAATAGAGACGTCTGACCTTATCCTTGTAATGGACAACGGAAAAATATCCGCACAGGGTACACATTCAGAACTTATGAAAAACAGTGCTCTGTACCGCGATATTTACGAGCAGAAAAAGCTTGAACAGTCCTATAAGGAAAGAAAAAACAAAGGAAGGAAATAATGAAAAAGATATTTATACTGCTCTTTGCCGCAGCAGTCAGTTTCGGGTGTTCCGATGGAAGTACCGGTTCTGTAACAGAAAGTGGAAGTTCCGGTAAAGATGTGTGTTCATCATCTGAACCATGTGCTGACAAATCACAACCGGCTGAAACTCCAGTTCAGGAAAAAACAGGTGTTGAGGAGGAAGCAAAGCCAGAAACTGCCGGTGAGAGTCAGGCAGAATCAGCAGAATATTCCAGGAAAAATAATACACGCGACGCCCCCGGTCCGGTTTCATACGGGAAGGACAGTGTTGAAAATACCAGGGTATCAGTGCCGGGAAAGAAAAAAACAAAAGTCGTTTTCCTTATCGCCGACGGCGCGGGACCTTCCATTTTTAATCTGCTTATTGAATACGCACGATATTCAAAAAAATCGCCTTATGGCGGAAAGCCTTCCAATCTTGAAAAAATGATGAATGCCGGCCGCATAGCATATGTTATAAATGGAACGGCAAAAACACTTGTTACGGATTCCGCTGCTGCAGCCACTCAGCTTGCCACTGGAAAACTAACCAATCCGGGAAATCTGGGCGTTGATGATAAATTCTTCAAGGCGGAAAACCTTGCAGAGCTTTCAAAAAAGAAAGGCCTTGCCACCGGTGTCGTTACTAATACACATATAACAGATGCCACTCCGGGAGCTTTTGCAGCCCATGTGAACAACCGCAATAAACATGAATTCATAGCTCTTTCATATCTTGATGCTGATCTTGATGTGGTTTTGGGCGGAGGAGCCAAATATTTTATAAATTCCTCTGCGTTCCGTCTGGAAAATGGGCTTAGAAGACAGATTCCATATGCTTCTAAAATAGATAAAGATGGGGGAAAACTCAATATTCTCCCGGATATCCGCAAGAAAGGCTATGATGTTGTTTTTGACAGGCAGAATCTTAAAAACTACAGTGGCAGAAAACTGTTCGGCCTGTTTGCTTCTCACGGTATGGCATATGAGATAGCCAGGCCGGAGCATGAACCTTCTCTTTCGGAAATGTCTTCGAAGGCGCTTGAGGTTCTTTCCAAAAATGAAAAGGGTTTTTTCCTTATGATAGAATCCGGCCTGATTGACTGGGTTGCCCACCCCAATGAGACAGGAGCGGTTATTAAGGAACTGCTGGAGTTTGACAGACTTTTGGGCGTACTCATTTCATATATAAACAGAAATCCTGAGACACTGCTTGTCATAACAGCAGACCACGATACAGGCGGAGTAGGTTTTGAATACGCTCATCTTGATGCTGCTGATTATGAACGCCGCAAGGCCGCCGGATATGAGCTTTTCAGCAAGACGGACGGTTACAGCAACGGCGAATATGTTGCTGGTGTCACAGACCACATGGACTATGCGGCAAAAGAGAACCTGGATATTCTTGCAGGGCAGAAGAAAACATATGTGGATATGTTCCGCGAAATTAAGGAATTAAGCGAAACTGAAAGAACGCCACAGAAGATAAGCGAAATATTCTATGAAGGAACCGGGTTGCGTCTTCCACCTGAGAAATTTACGCCTGATATGGGTGTGGAACAGCTTTCACGGGTGTTCAACAAGGAAACAGGAATGTTCTGGGGTTCGCATAATCATACAGGTGCACCGCTGCTGACTGTTTACTATGGTAATCAGGGCTCTCTTAGAGGTGGTGTGCTTCAGAATACAGAACTGCATGATACAATAGAGGAATTTATAAAGGCTGACTGATAAAATTGTAATTCTGAACGACATTAATTAAAGGGAGAAAATAAAAATGAATATTCCGAAGCAGAGAAATGCGTGGACTTTCATTCCAACGCTTTATTTTGCAGAAGGACTGCCGTATATTCTTATAAACACGGCATCCGTAATACTTTACAAGAATATGGGTGTTCCCAACAGCGATATAGCTTTCTGGACAAGCTGGCTTTATCTGCCATGGGTTATAAAAATGCTCTGGGGCCCGATGGTTGATACTTTTGGCACGCGCCGGGGATGGATATTCTGGACGCAGATGGCCATGGCAGGCTGTCTTGCGGCGGCCGCGCTTTCTCTTGCTGGCAGTCATTTCTTTGCCGTATCTCTCATAATGTTCGCTCTCGGCGCTTTCGTGTCGGCAACGCATGATATAGCGGCAGATGGATATTATATGCTGGCGCTTACAAAAGAGGATCAGGCCTTCTTCGTGGGTATACGTTCTACATTTTACCGCCTTGCAATGATATTCGGTACGGGTTTTCTGGTATTCAGGGCCGGTCAGATGCAGGAGGCTGGCAGAAGTGCAGCGGCAAGCTGGGGTACAATGCTTTTTATTTCCGCTGCAATATTCGCCGTTATCGCACTTTATCACCGCTTTGTTCTGCCTTGCCCTGATGAGGACTTCGCAAAAGCGGAGGCGGACGCAAAAACCATTCTGCGCTCCGTCGGAATGCTTGCGTTGTATCTTTTGCTTGCCGGGCTTATAATAGCTCTTTTCGTGTCCCTTAAAGGCGTGTGGGCAAAATTAGGCGTGGCCGCTGTACTTGTAACAGCGCTTATTCTGGTATGGAAGAAAATAATATCACCACGAATACAGAATGGAGGAATGGAGGAAGGCAGTTTTAACTATGTTTTTGCGCAGTATTTCTCACAGGACAGGATAGGCTGGGTGATAGCCTTCATTCTTCTGTATCGTCTCGGTGAAGCCGTACTTGGCAAAATGACATCGCCTTTTATGCTTGATCCTGTTTCTGCCGGAGGACTCGGGCTGCCTACGTCACAGGTGGGAATAATCTATGGAACAATAGGAATACTCGGTCTTGTTTTCGGCGGAATACTGGGAGGCTGGCTTATATCCAGATATGGTTTCAGAAAATGCCTCTGGCCCATGGTAATAGCGCTTAACGGCCCTGATCTTTTCTATCTGTACCTGGCTTATGTTCAGCCTGCTGTCACACCTTCCGTGATTTTTGGATTCAATATTCCCAATCTTTTTGTAAGCACGCTGGTGTTTATAGAGCAGTTTGGTTATGGTGTTGGTTTTACTGCATTTACATATTATCTTATGATAATCTGTGAAGGAAAATACAAAACTGCGCATTATGCCATTTCAACCGGAATAATGGCGCTGGGCATGATGATTCCCGGAATGCTTAGTGGAATACTGCAGGAGGCTGTAGGATACAGAATATTCTTCCTGATTGTATGTCTGCTTACGGTTCCGGGTATGCTTGTAATACTGAAACTTCCCATGCCGGCTGAAAAATAACAGCGTGACGTCGAAAGGAAAAACGTGGAAAGGCGGATTTTTATCCGCCTTTCTGTTTTATAAGGAATTGTCTTTGCCTTCCTGTTCCTGCTGGCGTTTCCATTTTTCATAAGGGTCTTCCCATGTGTCAGTATTTCCTCCGCTGCCAATGTCTACGCCTATACCCTGTATTCTCTGAATTTTTCTTGCCTGTTCCATGGCAGGATCGCTGAGCTCTGCTGAATCAGCGCTGCTGTCCGTATTCATTGCTGTATATCCATTGCCATGGTTATTGCCCGGTATTGAGCCATGCCATACTTCTGGCATGATTATTTCAGGTTCATTTTTTTCTTTTACTGCACAGCTGCTGTCTTCTTTCTGCCACTCCCCAAGATAAGCGAAGAAATGCCACAGGCTGTAAAACGCTATTATCAGTATTACTACAGCCAGAGCGCAGAATACTGTGGAGAAAACCTGGTCATATTCAAGCAGACCGAGAGAGTTGAATATGTGATACCAGTCGCCTTTTGCTGCTCCGGGAGCGTGATTTGTCATCATGTCGCTGGACGTAAGTGCCATTTTGCAGGCCCTGGCATCGCTCATATATGTTCCGGCGTCGAATAATGTCGTGGCCAGCCAGAAACGCGCCACAGGCAGAAGAAAGCGTCCGCCTTTCAGTTTAAGCAGGTAATAGCAGCATATCAGTGGTACGAATGTTTCTCCTGCGTTACCGGCCAGCACGGTAAGAAACTCATTTTGTGTTATTGTCCATGTAAAACGATGGGAAAATTCATGTATCAGGTAGTTAGGAAGATATGTCAGCAGATTAAGAAAAATACTTGGGGTTGTGTAGCCTTCGGGAGTTATCTTCGGCATTGTCAGATAGTGATATTCCGCAAATATAAGTGTGAAAAGAAGAACAAGAATCCCGGCTTTTGTGTAGCGGAAATAGAACGTTGTCTGTTTGTATGGATCAATCCATTCGGCCAGCATACGGCCTGTAAAGCCGTCCGGAGAGGCTGCCCTGGCATTCCACAGGCTGTATGCGATATTTAAAAAAATGAATATAAGACAGCATGCTGCAAATATGTCAGGAATCCTGGCTATGAAATTGAACATGAACATAATAATGATATGATACAAAAAGAGCTGTTTATAATATAAAAGACAGCCTCCTGATTTTATATTTTATAATTCGGAAACAGGAAAAATACCCTTTAGTCCTATGTGCGCTGTTTTGCTGTATGTTAGAATTAATTATAGAGGAAATTATGTATATGCGGAAAATTGCACTTCTTTTACTGACTTTGGGATTATTTTCAGGTACAGCTCACGCCAAACGTTATCTGATCACGGTAGAAAATGATACGCGTGCCCCGGTTAACTGGGAAGCCTTTGTTACACGCGGAGGCGGTTCGGTTGTGGAAAAGTTTGATTTTATAGACGGGGCAGTGCTTGATATTACTCCGGAACAGGCGCAGCAGCTTTTAAACCGTCGTGCGCCAGGAATGACAATAGAAGAAGATACTCCGAGAAAATGGCTGCTTGATAAGGATACCTCATTCTCAGCCCTTTCAGGTCTGGCTGTCCGCTCTCCGGGTAAATCCGTAAAACCGTCAGCGGCTGTTCCACAGGTTCCGGCACCAAAAGCTGGAAAGGCTGAAAGAACCGGAAACACAAGAGCACATTATTATGCGGATCAGATAAATCCAAAAGGCGAGTTCCCGTGGAGCATAACCAGAATGGATCTTAAGGCACTTTGGGAAGTTACGCAGGGTGAAGGCATTAAGGTTGGTGTCATAGACACAGGAATAAATTATAACCATGAAGATTTAAAAGACAATTATGCCGGAGGAAAGAACTGTATAGAGCCAGATAATCCTGCCGCAGATCCTCTTGATGACCAGGGCCACGGTACCCATGTGGCCGGAACAATAGCTGCTGTTTACAATAGCACGGGTGTAGTAGGTATAGCGCCAAAAGCGTCACTTTATGCTGTAAAGGTTATGGATAAGAACGGCGCAGGTATGCCTTCCGATATAGTAAGAGGAATTGAATGGGCAATAAAAAACGGAATGAATGTTCTCAATATGAGTATTGGCAGCCCTGCCCCTTCCGAGGCCATGCACAAAGCCATAAAAAAAGCAGTGGCAAACAATATAACTGTGGTATGCGCATCAGGTAATGAAGCAACTGATGTAAGCTATCCGGCGGCATTCCCTGAAACAATCGCTGTGGGTGCATCTGATCCCAATGACGATTACGCGCCGTTCTCAAACTACGGTCCACAGGTTGATTTTATCGCACCTGGCAAATTTGTATATTCCACGATGATTGATGGCAAATATGCTTTCCAGCAGGGAACATCCATGGCCTGTCCTCATATAGCGGGCATGGCTGCGCTTGCATACTCTCTGGGATACAGAACCCCGGCAAATGTAAAAGCGGCGCTTAAAGCCGCAGCAGTTCCGCTTAAACAGCTTCCTGTGGAGCAGCAGGGATCCGGGTTACCACTCGGTTCAAAACTGCTGCAGAACATGAATGCCGCCAGATAAGAAATTAACTGTCTGACCGGATTTTACGGATAGTGAAAAAGCAGTGCTTAAATGCACTGCTTTTTTATGCGCATATTTTTATTTAATCCTATGTCCTGCAGTTATCTGTTAGCTGAAAAATGTTATTTATACAGATTTATTTCATGTTTCTAATAACAGGAACGTGAATGTTTTATGCCACAAGAATAATATCCGGCACGGACGTTTATTTATGTATAATACAATCAGGCATATGTAGGTTGAAAAATATCTTCCTTTCTGATATTTTTCATATTTTTGTGCTGCTGTGCTGTAAGTGACTGGTATTTTTACAAGGTGTTTTATGGCTGTAAAGGAAATGAAAATTCTGTATGAAGTATATGACGGGCTGTATATAAATCTTACAAACCGCTGTCCCTGTGCCTGCGCTTTCTGTATAAGAAAACATACCGACCATGTCGGTCAGGGAAATTATTCACTGTGGCTGGAGCATGAGCCTGATTATGATGAGATAGTTAATGCTTTCAGAAAAGTGAACCTGAATAAGTACAGTGAGGCCGTTTTCTGCGGTTTTGGGGAGCCTACGGAAGCTCTTGATATGCTGCTTGAGACGGCCCGTTTCATAAAAAACGGTTTTCCTGAACTGCCACTGCGCATTAATACAAACGGACTTGGAAATCTTATAAACGGACGTGATATTACCCCGCTTTTCAGAGGACTCATAGACAGAATTTCAATAAGCCTTAACACTCCGGACGAGGTTGATTATTATAATCTTGTAAAGCCGCGTTTCGGCGTTAAGTCATTTAATGCCATGCTTGATTTCGCAGAAAAAGCAAAGCTGTATGTTCCGGAAGTCACAATGACGACAGTTGAGACAACAATTACCAAGAAGCAGGAAGAGGAATGCCGTATGATATGCGGTAAAATCGGTGTGAGATACCGCATACGGCCTCTTGAATGAAGTCCTGATAAATTATTTTAAAAGTTGGGACGCTTGATAAATAAGCTGTGTGCCGTTCTGCCGTCGTATGTGATATAATATATAAAAGATTTTATTAAAGCGTAATCCAGAATGAAAAATTTAATTAAAGACAGAAAAAGCTCAATTCCAATCAGCACTCTGAATGAAATGGCCAGAAACAATTTAAAGCGGCTGGTTGATTTTTCGGAAATGAAGTACAGCGATGAAATACATGTTATCGCTAATGATATTGTGTATGACAGAAAGCCTTTTGTACTTCTGGCAGGACCGTCCTCTTCAGGTAAAACCACGACATCCCACAGAATTTCCGATGAACTCGCCAAGCGGGGAAAACAGAGTATTTATATGTCCCTGGATGATTTTTTTATAGACAGGGACAAAACGCCAAAGCTCCCTGACGGACAGTATGATTTTGAGAATTTCAGTATTCTGGATCTTGATGCTTTTAACAGCTGTATAAATGATCTTGTAAATAAGCATGAGACTGAGCTTCCGGTATTTGATTTTGTTACGGGTACACGCAAAAAGGAAACCAGGCATTTGAAAATCACAAAAGACCATGTGATAATAATAGAAGGCATACATGCCCTGAATCCGGAACTTATAAGAATGAACACAGAGTTCTTCTACAAAATATATATCTGTGTTTATACGGATTTCATAATAAACAGTCAAAGTAAAATCCCGGCGAAGCTTTTGCGTTTCATGCGCAGAATGATAAGGGATATACAGACCCGTGGTGCATCTATAGAGCATACAGTGAAGATGTGGAATAATGTCTGCGCGGGGGAGGAAAAGTATATAAAGCCTTACCGTAATACCGCAGATCATATGTTCGATACCACACACCCTTATGAACTGCTGCTTTACAGCCAGTATCTGACTCCTCTGCTTGAAAAAAGACAGGATCTGGCTTATGCAAAGGAACTGTATGACAAACTGCAGTTCTGTGATAAACTGACCCAGGACTGTATTCCGGAAAATTCCCTTTTATGGGAATTTATTGTAAAAGGCGTGGATATAGAAAAACTGTATTAAACATAAATGAACGCCTGATATTATAAACACCGTCAGATAGTTAGTCCTGACGGTGTTTTTGTTTCTGTTACGTCATGTTGATTCATCATATTCACTGGCAGGAAAACAGGCTGAATATTGTATGTGGAGATTCTGTAATATGATAGAATTTTATTTATGACCAGACATATTTCCTGCTGTGGTTTTGACTGTTCGGGATGCAGGCTTTATATTTCCCAGGAAAAAGCTTCCGGTAATGAAGCGTTGGAGGACGGTGGGGAAAAACAGCGGTGTGGGGGATGCCGGAGTGAAGGCGTAAAATTTCCTTACTGCGAAGAATGCAGGATACGAAAATGCGTTATGTCACGCGGTATAGTTTCATGTATGGAATGTGCAATGCTGAATTCATGCACTGAAGCAGCGTCAATCAGAAAATAAAGCTGATTTTCATGGCTGGTTCTTCCTGACAATAAATATTGTAACACCTGCGTAGTAAAAAATCAGACATTATTCCTGTCTGTGTTTTTTTTGCAGAACTCAAGACATTCTTCTTCGCAGGGAAGTCCGTATTCTTTTCCACAAGGTTCAATATGCAGCATTACTTCGGTTTTTGGATAAGCAGTTTTTATCTCCGCGGAAATCATATCTGTTAAATCATGCGCCTGCTTTACCGGTATGTTTCCACTTACTTTTATCACTGCGTCTACAAAACGTGTGTCGCCTGCCTTTCTTGTGTGCAGGTGTATTATGCCAAGTATTTCATCCGGTTCTGTTATCTTTTGTCTTATAGAATTATACTCTTCGTCAGGCAGGGAAGTATCCAGCAGACCACCGAGAGCCTCCCGGGATAAATCCCATGCAGCTTTTATAATCAGGCCTGCAACTATTATCGCGGTTATGGGATCAATTATGTAAAATCCCCGGCCACCATTTAAAAGTTCTGATATATATATCAGGCCAAGGCCTGCCATCACTCCTGAAGATGTGTAGACATCCGTACGCAGGTGCATTGCATCAGCTATAAGAGCAATGGAATCATTTTCCTTTCCGGTTTTCAGAAGATGTTCTGAAATGAAGAAGTTTACTACTGAAGAAACAGCCATTATCAGCACGCCCCAGCCGGCTTTTTCAATGGTTCCGGGGTTTATTATTTTCTGTGCTGCCTCCCACAGTATCCAGCCTGCTGCCGCGAAGATAAGCAGGGCTTCGGCGAAACCGGATATATTTTCGTATTTGCCATGACCGAAATTGTGATCCCGGTCTGCCGGCTTTGAAGAGGATCTGACGGCGAAAAAAGCTATTCCGGAGGCAGCCAGATCAATTCCGGAGTGTACCGCCTCCGAGATTATGGATATGGAGCCTATGCTTATTCCAACTATCGCCTTGAAAAGCATAAGAACGGAATTGGATATAATGGAAAGTCCTGCCGCATTTATTTTGTTTCTTGTGCCGGAGGTGATTTCTGACCGGCTTTGAATGCTGGTTGCCGGGTTTCCTTTTTCAGGCACGCTGGTTTCTGATACGTATTCTTTTTTTGTTTCAGCAGAATATGAATTGTCCGGTTCTGAAAACATATTTTTAAGCCTTCCGTATTATAAAAAAACTCCCGGATATTAAATCCGGGAGTCTGCCATAACAGGACAGATTGACTCAATCCTTGATTTCTATGGCCTGCACAGGGCAGTTTGCAGCTGTCTCTTTTGCCTTGTCGACTAAATCCGCGGGAATTTCTTTTCCCTGGGCTTTATCGCCATTCAGCTCAAACACTACCTGGCAGTCACCGGCACACATGCCGCATCCGATGCAAACATCCTGATTAACAACAGCTTTCATTGTTTTCTCCTCCGTATACGGGATATATATCAGATAATATTCTACTTAAAAAAGGCAGGCAATTTCAAAGATAATGTTAAGTCCTTTTGGACGTCAGACATGTAAAAAATGCGTGTAATTTTTTTCTCGTCGTTAAATATGGTCAGGGTAGTATGTTAAATTATATAATATAAGAGAATTTTCCACGGGAAAATGTAGTAATTGTCAGTATATCTTCTGCCTTTAACAGGTATTGATTATATGTTCCGTTTTCATAAGTATTATGTTCATCTTTTTCTGATAGCCCTTGGTGTCGTATTGTATTTTTTTGCTAATTTTCATCGTGTAGCTGTTCCAGGAGCTGTATTCGGGCTGCTGCAGCAGAAATTAGGGGTAAGCGCGCCTTATATAACTGCGCTCGGAGCATCTTTCATGTATACTTATGCCGTAAGCCAGATTTTCATGGGCAGAATGGTGGAAAGATACGGGGGGCTGCGTATAATAGCGCTTGGAGCTTTGTTCTTTACTGCCGGAGCTCTGCTTTTTCCGAATACACATACAATGCCGTTGCTGTATTTAAGCCGTGTTATGTCGGGGTTTGGCGCAGGCTGTTTTTATTTAAGCCTTGTACGTGAACTGGAACGCTGCATACCGGACAGAAATTTCGGCGTAAGCCTTTCCATAACTGTATTTTTGGGCTATCTCGGCAGTTTTGCCGCGAATGCGCCTTTTGTATGGTTTATAGAGCGTTTTGGTCTTTTCCATGTTCTTGATTATACCGGTTTTGTAATACTTGCTGTTTCTGTTTTATTTATTCTTACCGGCGCACGTTTTCAGCTTACTTCTATAAATACCGGCAGACATTTCGAACTGGATTCATACAGACATGTTCTTTGCAACAGGTACAATATATGTCTTTTTCTGTTCGGAGCGCTGAATTATGCGCTTATGTATGTCCTGCAGACTGTAGTGGGAAAAAAATTCCTGGAGGATATATGTATGTTCTCTTCGGAAAAGGCGGCCTGGGTACTTTCCGCTATGTCTGTTATATCTGCCGTAAGCAGCATGGGGCTTGCTTTCTTAAGCCGTTATTTTGGTGGCCGCAAGATCATTTTCTTTAAGATTTCTGCGGTGATAAGTGTTGTGGCTTTTGTTTTTGTTACGCTTTCACTTATATTCAGTTTCCGCAGCGGGCTGCTTGTTTCCATGCTTTTCTGCTGTCTTGCCGCAGTTGCTACAATGTCACCACTGCTGGTGGTGGTTATAAGCGAGGTTAATCCTCATTCCGTATCGGTTACGGCTACTGGCATTATGAACGCACTGTTTTTCTTCTCGGTAGGAATTATGGGTAATCTTACCGGTTTTATGATGAATCTTTTCCCGGCGTGTGAGGTAAACGGGATACTGGTGTATGGACGAAACTCGTATCTTGCGGTTTTTCTTCCACTGCTTCTGTTCAGTTTCGCTGAACTGTATTTCGCTTTCAGGCTTGAAGAGCCTGGTAAAAAGAAACTTAATCAGAAGTGATTTCCATCTGGCTGGGCATGCCGGACTCATCCGGATACATTATCTGGTAAACAGTTGTCCCGGAATAAAGATAAGCAGTAGAATAGGCTGCAATGTCCGGCTGATATCCAAGATATCCTTCGGAAGAGTTGTATAACGGTTTCAGATAGTTTTTGCGGAAATTCATAATGTTTTTTCTTTGTATAATAGACCTTCTTTTATCACGTACTTGATCCAGTTTGTCAGAAAGGTGCACTCTTCCAAGATTTTCTATAAGATGTGTAAAACCGTTTTCCCTGAGATTGTTTAGAATTTCCTCAGTACTGGAGTTTTCATTGGAGAAAATATCATACCACATTTTGTCAAGTAATGATGTAGCATAAATTTCTCTTTCGAGATACAGGGATCTGCCATAACTGTCATTTACCAGTAATTTAGCATCTGCCGGCAGGTATTTGTTTACCCAGTCTGCGGCCTTTCCATATTCAAGACCATATCCAGGCTGCTTTCTTAGGTATTCTTTTTTTGACATATGACCACAAGGTATGGCGAACATATCGAACCATTGTCCGTGTGAGATAACAGGGAGTGAAAAAATAAAAATAAGAATTAGTGTGAAAGGTTTAAGTATCCCATGCTTTTCAATTACAGGGTAAAATATATATGAAAAAATAAGCGTAAAAAGAATATAAAGTGAAAAATAAAATCTAGTGATGCTGAAGAAGCATAACTGCAGTATGAGAACTGTTACGCTGAAAATGATTATGATGTTTTTGTTCCTGTCTGTTTTGAATGGGCACAGAGGAATAAAGCCAGCCACGGCTAAAAGCACAGGCTGTATAAACTCGTTCAGAAAATTTTCTTTTGATATGAAAAGATTGATGAAATTTCTTACTGCAGCAAAACTGCAGTCTCTGAAAAAGTATGAATACTGAAGAAAAGTGTCTACGAGAACAGGATCATAGTGGCTGTCTGTCCCTAATATGCCTGTGAGGAAGGGAAAGAACGGATTGCCTCTGAAAATATGGTTTTTTATAAGCCACGGTATTACAGGAAGAGAGGCTGTAAATATGAATATAAGCGGTTTTGTGAGACTTTTTGAGAACCCGGAAATGCCTGTTTTAAAATCATCTTTACTTCTGTATATAAGTATGGCAATAGAGCAGACAATAAAAAAAAGACATGTGGGCTTTGAGGCCATAGCGCAGCCTGCGAATATTCCTGACAGAATCACGGTTTTTATATCTTTTATATTCTCTCCCATAAGCATTATGAAGGCAGTCATTGAAAACATAAGTGATATTGAGTCTGATTCTGTAATGGTTACAAGTTTCATAAAACTGTATGAACCGCATATAACAGTTAAGGCAAGAAGAACTGTTTTCCTGTTGAAGTATTTTTTTCCCAGATATGAGGTTATTCCGAAACATGAAACAATCACGGCAAAAAAATTTGTCATTCTTGCTGTCATTAAGTCTCCGAATCCGGCAGCTGCAGCATATATGCCCGCGTAAAATGAAAAAAGATTAAAATAAATATGCTGCGGCATATCCTGTATTCCGTGATTAAGCAGCCAGAAATTTGGAATCGCAAGAGTGTAAATCATAGAATCTGTATCAATATCAGGATTGAATAGAAAAAGCATATTTCCGCAAAGGAATAAAACAATACATGCGATAAGAGTTTTTTCAAATATATCTGTTGTCTTAATTAGAGAGAGTGTTTCTGTTTTTAATACATCTATGTCCTTAACAGGTGAATAGATTTTTAAAGATATATATCCCGCAATAAGCCCGGGTATCAGGAAGGTATATATAGCAGCAGGATATAGAATCTGCAATGCAGATAACAGTAGTGTTATGTGTCCGGTTATACATAATCCAAGGGCAGCAGAGAAAATAAATAATTTAAGTCCTTTGCATTTATATTTGAATACATTCAGTATAAAATATCTGCCGTAACCATATACGGGAAATAGAAATAAAAAGAATTTTATTGTTATCAGAAAATTTTCAATTATGTTTTTATAAAAATATGGTCCGGTATGTGGTTTGTAACTGAAAAGAAATTTTATGAATGTAACAGAGGATAAATTGGATTGTATTGAAAACCATTCAATTAATACATATGCAAACCAGAGGGCTGCTAAAAAAAAAGTGGCGTAACTTGTAATTTTTTTCATTGTTTCAGTCATAGAATATCTGCTGTTCATTTAATTTCATAAATATAAGTGACTATTCTGACTGGCAAAGCCTGTATGCTGCAGCAAGGCCAGCGGGGCCTGCGCCGATAATTATGATTTCACTGTCTGCCATATGTTTTATTATCTGGTTTACACCGTAACCTGTAAAAGAGAAAGTGATGGAAATATTTTTTCAATAATGAAAAACAACAGCACCGGAAACAGATTACCGTAGATAAATAGCCTGCTGGATTGTTTGCTTTTATCTGTAATTTGTTCAGAACTTTTTACTGCGTACGGTTTCAGTAATATTTCCGGTTTATTTCGCTACAAACAGATAAAGTTCTCCAGTAGCTTTCATCGCGGAAGATTCCGCTTCCGCAGCCTTGCCAGCGCCCCAGAAAAGATCCAGTCTGCCAGGTCCACGTATAGCTGAGCCGGTATCGTGTGAGTTTATAAAGCGTGTAAAATTTTTAAAAGTGAGCGGCGCATTTTCTCCGTTATACACAGGACGTCGTGATTTTACGAGACCTGGCAGACCATAGGGTATATATTTAGGGTCAACAGCTATAGAACGTCCCGGAGTAAGTGTTTTACCTATTGCTCCGGTTGCTCCCGGTTCGGTCCTTATGGTAAAGAAAATAAAACGCGGATTGATTTCTATCAGACGTGCCTCACGCGACTGTGGCTGTTTTATAAGATATGAAATGAAATTTTTGAAAGACATTGACTGTATTTCGCCACAGTCCATAAGCGCGCGCTGCACGCTTCGGAATGGATGGCCGTTGGCGCCTGCAAAACCCACGCGAGTGAAAGAGCCGTCTTCGTAGCGCAGAATGCCGGAACCCTGAATCTGCAGCAGCATCAGCTGTGCCGGGTGTTCCGACCAGGCTATTTCCAGTTTTTCACCGTCAAGAGCACCATTATGTATTTCCTGTGTGGAATAATGACGTATAAATCTGCCGTTGACGTAATGCCCGTAGTCAAAATCCTTTTTTTCTTCCGCCGGGGTTTTTATTAAATCTGCTGGTCTGGCGTAAACAGGAAATATGTGTTTTGCTGTTTTTACACGTGACGCGGGGATTTCGGCTTCATAATATCCCGTAAGTGTGGTTTTGCCGCTTCCGTCGTCAGCTGATGCTCTGTATATAGTGAAATTTTTCTCTATGGCTTTTTTTAATTCCACAACAGGCATGTTTTTTTCAATAAGGGAAATGAGCTGTTTCAGTGTTTTGCGCATCCGGGGTGCATTGTAAGTATCTCCCGCAATGGTTATTTTTGCGTAATCCGGTCTTGAGTTCCAGTATTCCAGTGTCGTGTTGAGCGATGTGAGAAGAGATTCTCTGGAAAGGTCATCCTCTGGCAGTGGAAGAACATCTGCGTTCATCTGTGAGACTTCCCTTACAGCCGGTATTTCCGTATCCTGAAATATTCCGGCGGTATAGCTGTCTGTCAGTTTCGGACAACCATCCGGAATTACTGATATGCCAGGAAATGTTTCACCGTCGGAAGCGGGGGAAACAGCAGGTATCTGAATATCAGTTAGTTCTGTTTTCTGTGGAATGACTGTGCTGAACTCTTTGGAAGTGTCTTTGTTTACAAATGATGGCATGGCAGAAACATCTGTAGCCGTAAGAATGAAAAATGTAAAAAAGCTTAACACTAAAAGTTTCATATCTATAATATATAAATATATACAGGATTTTACAATATGTCTTTATCCGCTAATTAACGTTGTCCTTAATTATTTATCCTGTCGCAGAACAGTTGCAGTGATATATGCCGGATTATGGAAATAACAAAAATAAAGAAAGGCCCGTTTAAGGGCCTTTCTTTACTGGATTTCCGTAATTATCTGCTTATGCGTTTTTCCGTCGCCTTGTCGAATACATGCATATTGGCGTAGTTAAAGCGCACTTTTACCTTGTCGCCAGGAGTGCGGCCTACCGCATCCGTATTCGCTAATACGCGTGTTTCGCCTATATAGATATACAGATTCTCCCTGTGTCCCAGAAGTTCTGAAACATCAAGTTTTCCTTCAAGGGCTTCAGTAAGTCCTTCTTTTGCCGGAACATCAACAGAAATATCGTCCGGACGAACGCCTACGACTATTTCCTGTCCGTCCTTAACAGTTTTCGGATCAAGCAGGGAAGCTGGAAGCGTTATTTTTATGTCATTGCTGATAAACTCTGTTTTTCCACCTTTTACAGCTGCATTACCGCGCAGGAAGTTCATTGTGGGACTGCCTATAAAGCCTGCAACAAACAGATTTGCCGGTTTGGAGTAAACTTCCATGGGAGTTCCTTCCTGCTGAACCTTCCCATTGTACATTACAACAATTCTGTCTGCGAGGGTCATGGCCTCAACCTGATCATGTGTAACATACAGTATTGTCGCATTCAGTCTCTGATGCAGTTTGGCTATTTCCACGCGCATTTCTTCGCGCAGCTTGGCATCAAGGTTTGAAAGAGGCTCGTCGAAAAGAAATACTTTAGGTTTGCGTACTATTGCGCGGCCTATGGCAACACGCTGTCTCTGTCCACCGGAAAGAGCCTGTGGCTTTCTTGCCAGATACTGGGTAATCTGCAATGTGGCTGCCGCTTCTTTTACACGTGCATCAATATCTTCCTGCGGAGTTTTCTTGAGCTTAAGTGAGAAACTCATATTCTCTGCAACAGTCATATGCGGGTACAGCGCATAATCCTGGAAAACCATGGCAATATTACGTTTTGAAGGGTGATATTCATTTACACGTTCACCGTCAATCAGAATATCGCCGTCGGTTACTGTTTCAAGCCCTGCCAGCATACGCAGAAGTGTTGATTTTCCGCAGCCTGAAGGTCCTACTATTACGAGGAATTCCTTGTCCTTGATATCTACATTTACCCCGTTGAGAACGGTATTTTCTTTGAATCTCTTAACAATGTTTTTGAATTCTACTGATGCCATAATTTTATCCTTTTACGCTGCCGAGTGTAAGACCGGAAATCAGCCACTTTGATGAATAGAGGAACACGATGAGAACAGGTATCGTTACCAGCATTGAGCCGGCCGCGAACATTCCCCATTGTGTCAGGTACTGCCCCTGCAGTTCAAAAAGACCAAGAGTCCATGTATACTGCTGGGAACTGAAAAGCACAACGCGCGCCACAAGATATTCGTTCCATGCTGTTGTGAAATTGAACAGGAAGGCTATACTCAGCGCAGGTGTTGAGAGGGGGAGGATTATCCGCCAGAATGCTCCTACAGCGGAGGTTCCGTCTACAAGCGCCGCTTCTTCAAGAGAGCGTGGTATAGTGTCATAGTAGCCTTTAAGTATCCATATGCTGAAAGGCAGTGATGATACTGAATAAGCTATGATCATGCCCAGATATGAATTCATAAGGTTCATTTTCATGATCATAAGGAACAGCGGCAGAATAAGCATTCCGGCTGGTATCATCTGGCTGGAAAGAAGAATTATCATGCCGATTTTCTTGCCAGGGAAGCGGAACCGCGAGAAAGCGTATGCCGCAGTTGATGCCAGGGAAACTCCTATGAAGGAAGTAGCTATCGTTATTACGAGCGAATTCCACAGCCAGCGCAGGAAGTTTGTATTCTTCAGCAGACTTACATAAGCGCTGAATGTAGCCCCGTCAGGAATCAGTGATAAATCTGTTGAGAAAAGCTTGTCTCCGGGTCGCAGTGATATGGAGAATATCCTGAGCAGCGGATATATACAGATGAAACAGCAGATTATAATCACAAGATGAATAAGGAATATCTTTATTTTTTCTCTGCGCTCAAGAGATTTCCTGTTTTTTTCATACTGCGCCTTCAGGAAAGGCATAAGCATTCCACGCAGCTGATCCAGTGATTCTTTTGTCTTTTCGTATTTTTCGCTAAGCTCTTCGGGAGACATGGCAGAAGTTTTTTTGTTATCAATCATAATTAATCCTCCTTTGCCGCATCAAGCCCGTGCAGATAGAACACGGATATGCTGAAGAGCAATATAAATATAACAATTGCAAAGGCGGCGGAATAACTATAACGGTTGTATGTGAATGCCGCCTTATACATTGCGGAAACAAGAATGTCTGCTTTTTCCGTGCCGCCGGCCTGGCCTGTTACCAGATATATAACATTGATATTATTGAACGTCCATATTGTGCCAAGGGTTATGGCAGGCATTGCCACAGGCTTTACCAGCGGTAGTGTTATATACCGCAGTTTCTGGAAATATGTGGCTCCATCAATGTCCGCAGCGTCATAATATGATTTGGATATGGACTGCAGGCCACCCAGTATTACAACCATCATAAAAGGAATTCCCAGCCATACATTTATTATTGTACAGGTGGTAAGCGGGTAGTTTGAAAGCCACTGAACCGGCCCTATACCTATGTTTGCCAGCGCCGGCCACCATTCCACCAGTCTGTTGAGCAGAATGTTTACAAAACCATTTTCTGCATGAAATTCGCCACGCATGGCGAGCACGGCCACAACCTGTGGCATTGCCCATGGAATGACAAGAAGTGTTCTGTAAATGCCTTTGCCTTTAATATTGTTATTGAGCAGTAAGGCAAGGGCGAAACCTCCCAATACATGGAAGAATACATTTGTGAATGTCCACAGGAATGTTCTCCACAGCAGCATCCATATTGAAACATCATTCAGCGGTGAGGTTGTGAATACATTGACATACTGCTTGAACCATACGAACGGAATCTGTCCCGTTTCCTTCCAGGCCATTATTGTTGTAAGTTTCAGGTCGTGGAAAGACAGGTAGAATTCAAATACGAACGGATATACCAGCAGTAATGCAAGTCCGACGAAAGCCGGTGCTATCAGCATATAAGGCACCGTGTGCTGTCCTTTGACTATATAACGGAAGAAAGCAGCGATAAGGCCTTCTGCAAGCAGGAAATATAACCAGAGGGCGAAGGTATGTCCTCCAAGCATGTTTCCGAATATCCCCCAGAAAAGGAGTGGAACAACGGAAAGCAGTACAGGAAAGAACCATTTTCTGTCATAAAACCTGAAATGTGTATAGAAATATCCTTCCAGTACTCCGACTCCCGCTACTATAAGCAGCAGGAACCAGCCTACTTCATATAGAGATTTAAGTAATTCCATATTAAGTAATCCTTATCTGTTCTGTTCTTCGATTCTTTTTTCGGATACTTCCTGCATTCTTCTCACAGCAGTATCCGTGTCCATGCGGTTCGCCATGGCTTCACCAAGGTAATTTCTCATGGCATCCCATACAGCGCGTATTTCCGTAGCCATGGGAGTGGGTTTTCCTTTTTCAATCTGCTTAAGTGACATGACGGCGGCACTGTCTGAAAGTACCTCTTTTGATCTGCCTGCTTTTTTGAGAGCCGGCAGTCTGGAAAGCTCTTTGAACTGGCGTATCTGATTTTCTTCGCTTACATAAAAATTAATGAGTTTTTTCAGAAGTTCTGTTTTTTCAGTTCCCAGACCTTTGCTTATCATAAAGTATTTTCCGCTTACCATTGGTGCCGGCCACAGCCCGGTTTTTGAGTTCTGGGGCATAACGGTAAGACCGAAGTTTTTACCGAAATGCTTCTGATATGATGAAAGTGCCCAGTCTCCGTTGATGATGAAAGCTATTTTCTCTTCCTTGAAAAGCGAATCCATACAGTTGTAATCGCATTCCATAGGAATGAATTTTTTATCATACTTAAGGTCGTGATAGAAATTTACCGTGTCTTTTACAGCTTTTGTATTAAGCGTGGGAGTGCGGTTATCTATGGGCCAGCCACCGAAACTGGCTATCCACGGCACCATCCAGAACGGCTCGCCGGAATCAAATGCCATGCAGTATTTTAGATTCAGTTTTTTCGCGGTGGTCGCGCAATAATGCATCAGTTCATTTGTGTTTTTTGGCGCGGACGGAACCAGCTTTTTATTGTAAAACATCATAAGGTGATTGCCGTTTGTAACAGGTACACCCCATGTGTGACCTTCAAGGCTTACCGAATCAACGCTTGCCTTGTTAAAAAGGCTGAAATCAAATTCTTTTTCCAGCGGGATTATGAAACCGGATACCGCATACAGACCTGCAGTATCAGACGGGGAGAGTATAAGGTCTGGAGGAACACCGGCGAGCGAAGCCGCCTGAAACTGCGAGCGCAGATCTTCAGGACCGTAATGTGTTCTTGTTATTACAAGATCTTCATTTCCTGGCAGTTTTTTGAATGCGTCCAGGACAGAGTCCATATACGGAGCCACCTGTGCATCATCCATTTCCCATATAACTATTTTTCTTGAGTTGTCCGCCGCGGGACGGCTGCATGCTGTAGCTAACAGCGCTGCTGCGGCAAGTATAAGAATTTTCTTCACAGTAAGCCTCTTTTTATTTTTTTAACAACTGCGTCGGGGCCATCTTGAAACTGGAAACCGCCGAGAGCAGTGTGAAAAGTATTGAAAGTTTTATGGCCGACCACCATGATATGGTTTCGGCTATCAGGTCGCCTTTTACCGAGTTCGGAAACAGATCAGGAATGGTCCATGCCCAGAACAGTTTGACAAGTATTACACCGATACAGAAAAAAAGCAGTTTTTTCAGATTCATTTCATGTGTCAGGTGATAAAGGCCTACTAAAACTGAAATAAACAGTGAAAGTTTGAGTGCAGCTCCCCATGAAATTGTAGCGGCAACCAGTTTCATGTCAGGATTTGCTGCAAGGGGAAAAAGTGCCGGGATGGTCCAGCCCCAGAACCATTTTATAAGGAAAATACCGAAGACAAAAACTGCAGCCACAAGTATTACAACTGGTGGAAGTCCAAGGCACAGAATATTGCGAATTTTCATTATAAATACTTTGTACTAATTATTACACCGTAAAGGCAAGTTTTATAATGAAGATATAAACTGTTTTGTTCAAAATACTATAATTTAAATTGTATGCATGCAACTGAATATAACAAGAAAATCTACTGGGATAGCCGTGCAGCATCATATCCACGTCCGTTTGACCCCTCCATAATACGAAAAACAAGAAAACGCCTTAAGGAATTGCGCGATGCAGGCATAGTATTCAGAAACAAGGATTTTCTGGATATAGGCTGTGGCAGCGGCATTTATTCACTTGCTCTTCATCATAGCTGCCGCACTGTCACAGGCATAGATTCTTCTGATGCCATGCTTGAAAATTTCAGGACTGAAGCGGTTTCGCGGCATATACTGAATGCCTCGTGCATAAACGCTGAATGGGGCACGGTACCTGAATCTGAAATCCATAAAAAATTTGATATAGTCCTTGCCTCAATGACAGCTGCCGTACAGACTTATGAAGAAGTGTTAAAAATGGAAACAGCTGCGAGGGAATGGTGTGTTTATATAGGCTGGGCGGGGGAAAGACATAATGCCCTGCTTGAAAAAATATATGAACATCACGGTGTGAAATATCTGCCGCCTCCTGGCGCTGAAAATATAACTTCAGCACTGGACAGAGCCGGACACAGATATGAGATAAGATTCCTTTATGACGCCTGGTTTAAAATAAAAACTGTTGACGATACTTTGGCTGATCTTGCGGTAAACATAAAAGTGAATGATGGCGTTTTTGACGAGGAATGGACCAGGAGATTTCTTGAAAGCAAAGCGGTGAACGGAATGGTACGGCAGAAAACCAGAGTACGCAAAGCTGTTATAATATGGAAGCCACAGTAATTTAATAGAAAAGACAATATTTAACCACATGAGGCAGTGTAATGAAAATAGCCGTGCAACTGCCTATATCAGGCTGTTTGAGACTTATATGCTGTATGTATGATTATCTGGAAACCGCAGTAAAAAAACTGATTGCAGACTTTAAGGAGCATTGCAAGATAAATTTTGTTAAAAATCTTTTTGACAGAAAGATTGAGTTCTCAAATAAAGACATATTGAGCATTACAATTACGGCAGTGTATGCGTTGATTACATTCATTCTTGTTGCCCATCACGAGCCTTTTGAAGACGAGCTCAATGTGTGGATGATCCTTAATAATTTTAGCGGTTTTCAATTGTTTGAACGTGCCTTTGAGGGGGGAAATTCCTTAATTCTGTATTTGCTTTTGTGGCCGTTTGCAAAGGCAGGTTTCTCATATTATTGCGTCAGGATTGTATGCTGGCTGTCATGCGTTCTGGCAGTGTTTGTGCTTAACTGCCTTTCCCCATTTCCTCTTTTTATAAATGCAATAATAACTTTCAGTGCCCCGATGTTGTATTTTTATCCTGTTATAGCAAGGAGTTATTCTCTTCTTCCGTTGTTTTTGTTTTCGGCAGCATTCTTTTTTTCTGACAGAAATATTGATAAGGACGGCAGAAACATTGGCTATGTCCTTTTCCTGTTGCTTCTTGCCGCTATTTCCATGACGCATGTCATAATGTTCGCATTTGTGGCATTGATGCTGTTTCTGTTTGTTTATCATCGTTTTTATCTTCAGCGAAGGAGGCATAAATCCGAGATTGCGGCAGCATCAATAACCCTTGCTTCCCTGACAATTATTGTGGTTCAGGTTCTTGCAGCAATGAAGGCCGTTTCTCAGTTCGGAAATAAAAGCACAGTTGACGCACCATTAAAAGGGGTCATTATTCCTTTTTTTGCCTGTTTTTTTGACACAACCAAAGGCCATATTTTCTATAGTTATACTCCGAATAGCGGACTGTTGTTTTATCTGCCTCTCTTTGCCGCTATTATTCTTTTTTGCGGTATGCTGATTTTCCTTTACAGGAGGGAAAAAAAGTATTTTTGGATTTTTTTATTGTCAGTGTGCTTTCCCCTATATATTTACCTTACGACATATTCAATAATAGTTCCATATCGTGTATTCACAGTTCACCTTTTGCTTGTTTTCTTTTTCTGGATTGCAGTTAAAAATAGTAATGAAATCAGTATTAAAATGCTACGCAACAAGATGTTTTTAACGGTTATGTCTCTTTTTTTCCTGATTTCCATTCCTTCCGGATTTTCTATGGCCTATAGTGATTTAAAACAAAACTTCTCCTCTGCCATCAATGCTGCTGAGTATATAAAGAAAAATATTCCAGATGATGGGAAAAATATTTTGCTATCTCCTTTTCCATGGCAGGGAGCGGCTGTGGCTTTTTATTTGGCTCCAAGGTCAATATATTTGCTGAATGGGGAAAAAGTAATGTGTATAGAGGACAGAGCCGGAGCATTTGATAACAGACTTGCTGAAAGCGGAGTGCTTTCAGGTAAAGAATGGCTTTATGTCGTGGCATCGATATACCACTTTGAAACACTTGCCTCATTTGGATATGAATTTGTCTATATAACACCAAAATCAATGGTAATTGAAGAACATTATGTAATCTTCCGAAAGAAACTGTACGGCAATGATATCATTGATTTAGAAGTTGGATAATTAGGAAAGCACAGAAAAAGTGGTCTAACACCCGAAAATAGTACCATATAGAACGTTAGGTTTCCGGACCTGGCATGGAGGATACCGGAAATGAGAAAAAGATTCACGGAAGAACAGATAGTGAAGATACTTCAGGAACACGCTGAAGGCAAAACAGTCGGGGAAGTTTGCCGTAACAATGGTATCTGAAAACGAAACTAAAGAGGCTTGTTGCAGAGCTTTCGCTCGAAAACATGGTCCAGAAAGACGTAAGAAAAAACTTCTCAGGCCCGAAACGTTAAGAAAAATGCACCGGCACCCACGCAGCGGCTGCCAGATGGTTTACATGAAATTAAGGCAGTCCATGAAAATAAACCATAAGAAAGTAGAATATATTTATTCCAGGCCCGGGAAACCGACCGACAACTGTTTTGCGGAAGCGTTTAACAGGATTCTGAGAATGAAATGACTTGAAGCAAATTATTTCCCTGATATGACGAATGCAAGAAAAGTAATAGAAGAATGGACGGACGACTATAACCGGAACAGACCGCAGAAAGGACTGAAAGGATTGACTCCGGAACAATTTAAGAGTAAACTTTTATCAGCGAAACCTAACTTAAATTCCGGGCAAACCTTGGGGTAAGACCAGTATGAAAATTACTGCTTATTTCTATTTACTGTTTCGTTCTGCAATTCTGTTGATTTTAAAGAATCATAGTTTATTTTGTATATATATGTTGTCCATCCAGACTTATCTGGAGCAGATCTGTAAACTTTCTCAACGTATTTAGATGTAAATATTCTCATGTTATTGTATAAATCTTTGTTGATCATTTTTATACGGTAATTAAGTACATCATTAATAATAGGATATTTAAATCCGTTAGTTAATAAATGAGTAAAGCCTTTTTTATACAAAATTTCAAGCATTTTTTCTGGGGAATCGCTTTGGGAAAACATTACATCACAAAAATTTTTGTCAAATACCGATGTGGTGTAATGTCGTTTTTTTAAGTATACAGATCTTCCCAGATAGTCCTTATTGATTATGTAACTGTTTTCAGGCAGGTTTTCATTAATAAATTCTGCATGTCGATAAAAATTGCCGTGCCCGTTCTCTGCCAGATATTCTGTATATGTCTTCTGCCCTTTTATTATTGAAAAATCCGCAGCAGAAAAAACAGGCAGACAGGGTATGAAAATAATAATCAGGAAAAAATTTCATTGAACTTATTGTTCTCAATGAAGTATTTGGCATAATATGCTGCGAAAAGGACAGAGAGAATATATACAGGAAAATAATATCTTGTTGTGCTAAATGAATTAAGTTGCATAATTAAAGATGTAACAACAAAAAAACATAAAAAAATATGTTTTTTATTAAATTTGAATTTGCCAAAGAATACAAAAGAAAATAAAATTAATATTACAGGAGACATAAACTTATTTTCTATAAAACCCTGCAAGAAGAAAATTGCGGATAAATTCCTGAAAGGCATAAATTTTACGCCGCTGTAAAGATTAGCAAGTCTATTAAAATAGTATAAAAGCCCTGCATCATAATTTTCCGGCAGTCCAAATATGCTGGTAAGGAATGGAAAAAAAGGATTTCCCCTGTATATATAGTTTTTTACAAGCCATGGTATAACCAGCACTGAAGCTACGGCAGTGAACAGCAGCAAATCTGTAAATGCTTTTCTGGCTAAATCTTTTTGTATTTTCCCGTTGGCATAAGATGTTCTGAAAAACATTATTGCCATAATAGGCATTACCATTAGTATCGATGTGGCTTTTACTGCCATGGCTGCGCCAGAGAATATTGCTGCAAGCACTGTAAGGCTTAATCTTTTGGATTTTATGTTTTCGGATGATTTACTCCCTCTGGGAATTTTTAATGCTGCCGCAAGCGAAGCCAATGAGAACATTATCATCATTGAGTCTGACCTTGTCGTGAAAGAAAGGTCACTGAACTGATATGTCATGCATATTACGGACATAGCAATAATGGCGGTTTTTATGCCAAAATATTTTTTGCCAAAATAAAATGACAGGCCTATTGCCCCTGGCAGAACTGCATAAAAATTTAGAGCCTTTGCCATTAGATCCCCGCCAATTGCCATAGCAGGGGCATAAATGCAGGCATAGAAGCCGAACAGGTTAAAAAAGATATGTGTTGGCATATCTGCAATGCCATGGTTAATAAGCCACCAGTTAGGCATTGCGACGTAATAATTAAGTGGATCAAATTCGGTATCCGGCGTAAAAATTGAGGAAAAAGACAAAAGTGCTGATAAAATTATAAGAACTGTAAGTGTTTTATAAAAGAAAGAAAAATTATTAAATGTACAGATAAGTTTTTGCCATTGGAAAGGGGGAATTTTATGCTCTTTTACAGAGATTAACCCCAAAATCAGGAAAACAGATAATATTGCAATTATTAAAGGCGCATATATCAGCTTCAGGGCTGCAATGATGAAAAAAACTGCGCCTGCGGCAGCATATCCCAGTGTGCTTGAAAAAATAAAGGTTTCAAGTTTATTTCCATCATATTTAAAGATTTTTAGAAGAAGAAAACGCCCAAGACTGTACAACGATGCGGCAATGAATATAAATTTTAACAGAAATAGTGTGTTATAGGCAAGATTGGTAAAAAAATGCTCTCCTATGTCCCAAAAACGCAATATGTTTGCCAGCCCTACCATGCCATCTTTAATGCCTGCCGCATTATCTGCTTTAACGGCAAATTCAGGAATGTATAGCCCTCCCGCGCCAGCTTTAATGTCTGCCGTATTATGGCCTATGGAAATCCATTGGTAAAAGATAAAAGCTGTCCATATAAGGCAGAACAGATATTTGAGTGCTAAGGATAATTTGTTTTTTGCATAAATGAAGCAATAAAAAAACGCCGGAATTTGTTTTCCGGCGTTTTTTATAATTTACGGCCTTACTATTATTTTCGCCAGCTCCGGCTTTTTGGCAAGCTGCTTTTTGAGGGCATCTTCGCGCAGTTTGTTTACATAATCCTTCTTCTGGAAAGTGTACTCAAATTTTGTATGCACGTCGTATTTTCCTTCAAGCAGGGCAGCCACATCTTCAACAAATACACGCTCCTCATCGGTAGGTATAACGAATACCTTTATCTTTGAATCATCGGCAGAAATTAGTGTTTCGGCATTGCGTGTCTTGGATATTCTGTTCTTCTCCGGATCAATCTTTATGCCGAAGTGCTCAAGCCCCCTGAGTGCACCTTCGCGGATGACCGGGCCCATCTCGCCGACACCGGCTGTGAATACAATGGCGTCTGTTCTGCCTATGGCAGCCATGTATGCGCCTATGTATTTTCTGATTCTGTAGCATTCCATATCTATGGCAAGCTGGCAGCGTTTATCGCCTTTTTCTGCATTTATCTCAACATCGCGGCGGTCGGAATATTTGCCTGTGATTCCTAAAATACCGGATTTCTTGTTCACTATCTTTGTCATATCTGCGGCTGAAAAGCCTTCCTTCTCCTGCAGATAAAGCGGAATTGAGGGATCAACGTCTCCGGTACGGGTTCCCATTACGAGACCTTCTGTCGGAACAAAACCCATGCTGGTATCTACGGATACTCCGTCTTTAACAGCGCAGCAGGAGGCGCCGTTGCCAATATGACATATTACCAGATTGGTTTTAAGCGGGTCCTGGTGGAGCAGAACGGCGGCGCGCTTTGCTGTATAAAGGAATGAAGTGCCGTGGAAGCCATAGCGGCGCACGGAGTATTTTTCATACCATTCATAAGGAACAGCATACATGAAAGCCTTTTCCGGCATGGTCTGATGCCAGGCTGTGTCGAGGATGGCCATATTGGGAACACCGGGCATTACGGCCTGCGCCGCAAGAATGCCCTGCACGTTCGCCGGATTGTGAAGAGGCGCAATGGAGAACAGTTCCCTGAATGCCTCTATTACATTGTCGTCGATTATTACGGATTTTGTGAATTTTGCTCCTCCGTGCAGTATGCGGTGGCCTACCGCCTTTATCTGTGAGAGATCCTTTATTACACCATACTCTTTATTCGTAAGAGTATCGATAATAAGCTGAACAGCCTCCTTATGTGTGGGGCATGGACTTTCAACGGTTACCTTATCGCGTCCGGGAACCTCGTGAGTAATGGATGAACCTTCAAAAGTAACACGTTCCACAACGCCACTGGCCATAGGGATTTTTGCGTCCCAGTCAAAAAGTGTGTATTTGGCGGAAGAACTTCCGCAGTTGAGACAGAGTATTTGCATTGTAATTCCTCGCTGTTAAAAAATAAAAAGGTCTGAACGGCCTGTTTATATTTTACAAAAAATATATTATCAGGTATTCTGCAGCTCTTCAGACAGAGGGTCAGTATATCCCTGCCTTACAAGTTCAAGGTCTTTAAGTCCCTGTACGGCTTTGTCAATATATTCTTTTTCTTTTGAAGTCCGGATTATATCCGCATAAAGTTCTGCCGCTTCCGCATAGCGCCCTGCCCTGCGGAAAAGCAAGGCTGTTATGTTTTTTATAAGTGGCGGACAATCAGGTGCCCGTATTACGGGAATTATGCTTTCCAGCATTGCTGACGGATCGCCTTTTTTTCTGGCGGCGACTGAAAGCAGGCTCTGTGTGTAAAAGCGTTGTTCAGGATGGTATTTAAGCAGATATTTAAGCAGTGCCTCAGCGTCATCATATCTGTTCATGTTGAAAGCCAGTATTGCTGCAGTCAGTGTGTTTGCTGACCTGAACGACGGATCAAGCCTTGCTATATGAAAGGCCCTGCCGGTAAATTCTTTATAGAACTCATCTGCCGAAGCCGCACTACCCTGTCCATTTGATTCCAGACCGTAGTAAATGAGCAGTCTTATAAACCATATATCAGCAAAAACGCGTCGTGAGCCCATGGACAATGCTGCCATATCCAGCGGGGCTGTAAAGGCTGACGGCTGCAGTTCTGTTACGGGGGGGAAAGAAGAATGGTATTCTTTTTCTGCCAGAAAATTGCCCGCCAGAAAAAGCGTAAGGGCAATAACCGGCATAATAAATCCGGCTTTTTTTATTTTATTATTCATTTTACGCTTTGGCAGTATTTTGTCCATATTATATGGCTAAAATTCTTTTCTTGAAAAGACCCATGCAGACAGAATATAGGCGGCAGATATCCATAAAAAAGCAGCAGACAGTGAACCAGCAGTAAAAGGAAAGCCTGCTGCTGCAGTATCTCTTACAGAGTAAAGATTAAGGTTCGGGAATAATATGCCACATAATTTAAGTATAAAAAATTTAACCCCGGAGGCTTTCTGTACAAGAGGTTCTATCTCAGATGTTACATGCCCGAGTACATAAAACAGGCCGGACATGACAAAAGCAGTAATATCACTGGTGGAAAGCAGTGAAAGAAGAAAAGCAAAAGATGTCAGTATAGCTGTTTTGATGAAAGTCCCGACAGCTGCGGCAAAGAAATAATCCGGAACTGCAAGGCTGCGGCTTTTTATAACAAAAACCGCCATAAGGCTTAATATCAGAATTATAAAAGCGGTGGAAAGCATGACACCGGTTTCTTTGCCGGCAAGACATACTGCCCGTGGCACGGGTCTCGACAGTACAAGATATATTGTCTTGTTTCTTATTTCTGTGGAAAAAGCGGAGGAAACCTGAAAAATGGCGTACACTATGCACAGTATTTCCATAAGAAGCAGCGATATATCCGTAAGAACACGCTCTTCATGTGAAATTGCAAGCATACTGCCTAAAACGGAAATATACATAAGTATGAAGGCAAATATAGCAAAAAGGAGAAAGAAACGTGTCTTAAGGCTTTCCCTGAATGTTCTGTATGCCAGAATCCATATAAGTTTTAAATATGAAAGAAAACTCATTTTTTAAATACTGTCCATTTTTACTGTTTCTTTTGTGTCCGCGTTTCCGTTGTTTCTTATGGACGCAGACATAGAGTTGTCATCTGTCCTGACTGTGTTTATGAAAATTTCCTCAAGTCCGCTGCCGGTCTCCCACTCATGACGTTGTACTGTGCGGGCGAGCCGGCCTTCTTTCATTATCAGTACTTCAGAACATATTTTCTCCACTTCTGATATGCTATGCGATGACAGAAGTACCGTTGTCCCTTTTTTTGCCGTATCCGATATAATCTGTCTTATATCTCTTACAGCCAGTGGATCAAGTCCGCTTGCGGGCTCATCAAGTATAAGCAGTTCCGGTTCATGCATAATAGCCTGGGCTATGCCAAGGCGCTGAAGCATTCCTTTTGAAAACTGGCCTGTTTTCTTTTCTTTATGCGGTGACAGGCCTGTTATTTTAAGAACCTCTTCGGCGCGTTTTGATATAAAAGGCTCTTTCATTCCTGAAAGAGCACCGTAATATTTCAGTATATCAAGAGGCTTTTCAAATGGGGAAAAATAAGGAAGTTCCGGCAGAAAACCTGTAAGTTTTTTTGTTTCCAGGGAAAGCGGGGATCTGCCGAAAACGGATACTGTGCCGGAAGTACAGAAAAGAAGACCAGTTGTTAGTTTGAGTATTGTTGTCTTGCCTGCACCGTTAAGTCCTAACAGACCTGTTATTACTCCCTTGTTAATGGAAAACGAAAGATCTTTAAAGGCTGTTATCTCACAAGTTCCGAACAGTCTGTTGACTGTATATTTCTTTTCTACATTGTTAAAAACAACAGCCTTTTCTTCCGTCGTACTACCCATTATCTTATAATGCGTCTGTCTTCCTTTTTCATAAGACGCACTTCCTCTTCAATCAGGTCTATTGGAACTTCACCGAGGCTGAGGAACATATCATGGAATTTTCTCAGGTCAAAGAATTTGGCTTCGGTCCTGACATAATAGTTTCTCATTTTCAGAATACGTTTCATTCCGTATATATATGAGAAGGCTTCTGTCGGGTTTAAGGAAATTTTTATTACGGTCTCATCGGCTTTCTCTTTTGTGTAATCCAGTTCGTTCTGAAGGAATTTTGACGCTTCTTCAGCTGTCCATCTTTTTGTGTGCAGGGAGGTGTCCACAAGGGCTTCGGCGGTACGTTTAAGATTCTTGTAGCATCTCATAAAACGGGAATAAGGCTCTTTGAAGAAACCCTGCTCCTCCGCAAGATATTCTGAATACGCAGCCCAGCCGTTGGATACTATGGGCTGTTTTGATATTCTTCTTATACGGGAAATATGCTTTGATGAACCGGCATCGTGCACATGCATTCCTGGAACAATAAGAAATGATGTGAGGATTTCTATATCCGAATATGAATAATTGTTTTCAAGATATGCCTTCTTTTCATCTTTTGACCACTCTTTCTGAGGCATGAAGGCAAAAATCTGTGATATTCTGTTGTCGTCAAGTGAGAATGGAGGCTGATAAAAAGTTGTATTGTATGCCGCAGTCATAAAAAGGGGAAGCTCTTTTATGAGAATGCGCTGTCTCGGATAACTTATAACTTTCGACTCATCGAAATGCATGAGTGCGCGTGACATCGTATCCTGGAAAGTCTGTAGCACATCAGCCTGCTCCGGATAGGGTTTAGGCAGATTTGCGAGAACTGATTTCCAGCCTCTTCTTCCTGTTCTTACGACATCAATACCACGTGCTTCCAGTTTTATTTCCCGTAAGGCTTCATAATACGCATCTTCTGCTATGGCATGAGCCTTGCGCGGAGTCATATTAAGTGAATGATGACGTTCGAGATAGAATCCGTATCTGCTGCTCCCGGCTGCCATATCTCCATCTGCTATAGGAAGGATATCGTCTTTGAGGAATTCTATGTATCTTTCAAGGGCAATCTTGAATTTATCTATGGCGGCGTTCATGTCTGTACGCAGACGTGGGTCACGTCGTACATATTCATTAAAGGCGCCAACAAGACCGGAAACATGCTTAAGCATGTATTCTGCCTGTTTTATGGCCTGTTCCGTCCATGTTTTGGGAGGACGTGAAAGTGTGCGTTCAGCCTGCTGTAATATGCTGGGCATTTTTTTCAGGCGGGACAGGGCGTTAGCACCCCGTATGGCGATATTCTGATAGTCATTTGTGAGCATGAAATAAATCAGATATACCGGTTCCAGATAATACTGTGGGTGATCGCTGGCAAGATGCTTATGCTCCAGATCGTAAATGTCTACTTCCATAAGACGGTCAAGAGCTTCAAGGTCTATTCTGTATGTCGCAGGCAGATTGTCTTTGTTTATCTGTTTAAGTTCCTGTCTGAAATTTGCAATGGCGTCAAGCTCGCTGTTTATTCTGTCCTGTGTTCTTTCGGTAAGATTCTGATCATATTCATGTACTCCTAACATGGTCGCTCTTTCCGGGTCATACAGTTCAATAGTGGCAAGATATTTTTCAAAGATCTCGTTGAGACGGGCTTTTTCAAGCTGCCCCTCGATCTCTTCTGTTACAAGAACATCTTCATAGGCCTGTACAGGTGCTGTGGCAAGCAGCGCAAACAGGCCTGCGGCAAGGACGGTTATGATTTTTTCAGGAAGACAGAATCTCATGCTCTCTCCGTTTGTTTTACTTTGGTTTTCTTCTTTGTGTTCTTTTTTTCGTTCTTTCTGACAGGAACATCTGTCCCTTCTGTTTTATTCTTGCTTTTTTCAAGAACAAGGTCAAGAACCTCATCCATTGATGAAACAGGAATAAGTTTCATTTCTTTTCTTATTTCTTCTGGTATGTCTTCAAGATCTTTTTTGTTCGCTTCAGGGAAAAGTACTGTTTTTATACCTTCGCGGAAGGAGGCTATGGTTTTTTCTTTCAGGCCGCCTATTGCTAACACACGTCCTGTAAGGGTTATTTCTCCAGTCATGGATATGCCTGGTTTAACCGCACGGCCTGTAAGCAGACTGGCAAGTACTGTTGCCATTGTTATTCCTGCGGAAGGACCGTCTTTTGGAATAGCACCTTCTGGTACATGTATATGGAAATTATGTGTATCTATATATTTTGCCGGAACATATTCTTTTGATTTTATAAAGGAAAAAGCTGTCTGTGCAGATTCCTTCATCACATCACCTAATTTGCCTGTAAGTATAAGGGCACCTTTTCCGGGGACAGCAAGTGATTCCACCGTAAGAAGTTCTCCTCCGTGTTCAGTCCATGCAAGTCCTGTGCAAAGACCTACGGAATTAAGTGATGGTTTTTCCGCTATATATTTTGGTATGCCTAAAAAGTCCGGGAGATTTTTTTCATTTATCTCTACACTGCTTATACCATCTTCCACGACTTTTCTGGCAACACGGCGGCACAACGACGCAATCTCGCGGTCCAGTGTCCTTACGCCGGCTTCGCTGGTATAGCAGCGTATTACCGAGTCAAGTCCTTTGTCTGTTATAATTATGGAATCTTCTTTCAGCCCGTGTTCCTTTAGTCTTCTGGGAAGAATATATTTTCTTGCAATACTGATTTTTTCATTATGAGTGTAACCGCTGAACTCTATTATTTCCATACGGTCGCGCAGCGGAGCCGGAATACCCCACAGTGTATTGGCAGTGGTGATGAACATTACCTTTGAAATATCAAATGGGACATCAAGGTAATGGTCTGCGAATTCAGAATTCTGCTGTGTATCCATTACCTCCAGTAATGCAGAAGCCGGGTCGCCGTGGGTATCATTGGCTAACTTGTCTATTTCGTCCATCAGAAATACCGGGTTTCTGCTTCCAGCTTTTTTTATTCCCTGTATAATCCGGCCGGGCATTGAGGCCACATAGGTTCTGCGGTGACCACGTATTTCAGCCTCGTCCCGCACACCGCCAAGTGACATTCTCACGAATTTGCGCCCCATGGAACGTGCTATCGATTTTGCAATTGATGTTTTGCCTACTCCTGGAGGCCCTACGAAACAAAGCACAGGCCCCTGAAGCTGATTCGTAAGTTTGCACACGGCCAGATATTCCAGGACGCGGTCTTTCGGTTTCTTAAGCCCGAAATGATCCTCGTCTAATATTTCCTTCGCTTTTTTTATATCTATGGAATCTTTTGTTTCCGTATTCCACGGCAGGGCCAGCAGCCAGTCCAGATAAGTGCGGCTTACGGATGTCTCAGGCGAATATGGCGACATATGAGAAAGCCTTTCTAACTCTTTCTCGGCTGCCGCATTTGCCTCTTTGGGCATATTGGCGTCTTTTACTTTCTTTTTTAAATTGTCTATTTCCTGAGAGTAATCGTCTTTCTGATGAAGCTCCTGCTGAATGGCTTTCATCTGTTCGTTGAGATAGTGCTCTTTCTGGGCTTTGTTCATCTGCCCTTTTATTCTGTTCTGTATTTTCTGTTCCAGATTCAGTATTTCTGTTTCATTTGAAAGAAGATTTATGATTTTTTCAAATCTCAGGCACACATCTGTCGTTTCCAGCACGTCCTGCTTGTCCGGCAGGTTCAGTGTTGTATTGGCTGCTATGGTGTCTGCCAGTTTGGAGGGATCTTTCTGTTCTTCTGCGATGAATGCACGTGCATCAAGCGTGATATGTGCGCTGAGTTTTACATATTCCTCAAAGATTTCAACAGCACGTCTGAGCAGTGCAGTAAGTTTCGGTCCTTCCTCTACAACATCGTCAAGATACTCCACCTCGGCTATGAAATGTTCATTCTTTTGTGTCAGGCCCAGATTTTTTATTCTGGCGCGTCTGCGGCCTTCTATGAAAACCCTCATTGTGCCATTGGGCATTTTCAGGGACTGTGTGATCACGCACAGCACACCGAATGAGTAAAGGTCTGCGGCCCGTGGTTCTTCTACTTTGCCGTTCTTCTGCGCTACTGCGAGAATATATTTTTTTTCCTGAAGCGCCGACTCTATAGCTGCAACCGAACGCTTTCTGTCTACTGAAAGCGGTAAAGGCATATGGGGGAACATTACCACGTCCCGTATTGCTATGACCGGTATTATCTCAGGAAAATCTTTTTTAGGTGTTGTGTCTTCGTTCATTTGGTTAAAATTGATTACTTATGCAAAACACTGCCGTCCCCCGTATGGACAGGACAGCAGTGCTGTTTTCTCAGACTGAATCAGATCTTTTTGCGGAAAGCCAGAACTTCATCTATAATTCCGTAGGTTTTGGCTTCCTCCGCAGACATATAGAAATCATGCTCCATGTCCTGATGAACTTTTTCAAATGGCTGGCCTGTGTGCCGTGCCATGATCTCTGTCAGGATTTTTTTGAGATGCTGCATCTCCTGATTTTCAATTTCTATGTCTGTGGCCGTGCCGCCTACGCCATACCCCTGTCTGACCTGATGAATCATTATCCTGGCGTTTGGCAGCGCAAATCTCTTGCCTTTTGAGCCTGCGGCAAGAAGAACGGCTCCGAAACTCATCGCCATTCCCATACATATGGTATATACGGGAGCCTTGATATACTGCATTGTATCGTATATGGCGAGACCGGCGCTCACTGAACCGCCAGGGGAATTTATATAGAAATTTATCGGCTTTTCCGGATCTTCCCCGTCGAGATAAAGTAACTGCGCAATAATAGAGTTCGCGGAGGCCGTGTTTACTTCGCCGTCAAGACTGCCGAAGAATACAATACGGTCCTTCAGAAGGCGGGAATAAAGATCGTAACCGGAAAGATTCTGGTTTGATTTTTCAAGAACATATGGAACTATCATTTTTTACTGCTCTCCTTTTCTGCGTACGGCAGCGGAACCACATTTTTATTATGTCTGTTCCGGCTGCCGTTTTTTACAGGACCGCTTTGCCGTAGCCGTGTTTATTCGGCTTTCTCGGATTTGGCTTTTGCCACGCGTTTTCTGGGCTTTACTTCTTTGACTTCGGCATTCGCCTTTATAAAGTCCATTACTTTGTTCTCAACCATGGAGGAGCGTATGTATTCCTTCCTCTGTTCGAAGAGTCTGTGTGCATTTTTCTTTTCTTCTTCGGTTTTCATGGTTTCAAGGGCTTTGTTGAGTTCAGCCTTGAGATCATCATCTGTAGCCTCAATCTTCTCCTGTTTCGCTATGTTGTGGAGAATATATGTGAGGGAGAGATTGCGTACCGCCACGGGCTGAAGTTTCTTCGCTACTTTTTCTTCATCAATTTCCGCACCGCGCATTCTCTTTCTGTAAACCTGTATGAGATCGGCTGTTTCTTCTGCCACAAGAGTGGGGGGGAGTGCGAAAGGATTATTCTTTATAAGTGCGTCTTCAAGCTGTTCAGTGAATTCCTTCTCGTAGCTTTCCGCCTGCTGATTCTCAAGCATTTTGCGTACATTTGCCTTAAGTTCGGTCTCGTCTTTCACTCCGGCCGATTTGAAAAATTCCTCATCCAGCTTTGGGGTAACTTTTTCCTTGATTTCGTTTACAGTTACCTTGTACTGTATTTCCTTGTCGCCTAACTTTGAGGTGAATTCCTTTGTTTCACCTTTTTTTGCTCCTTTTACAGCTTCAGGCAGGCCGGCAATTGTCTGCGGGTTGTTCATGTCGATAATGTCGCCTTTTATCTCGCTGCCGGCAATCATTTTGCCGTCTTCCCAGCTTGAATAATCAACAATTATATAGTGGTTTCCGGCAACAGTGGTGTTTTCCGCCACAGGCTTGAGATAGGCATTGTATTCAAGAACCTGATTGATATATGTGTCAACATCATCGTCTTTTACATTGGTAAGTTTTTTTGTTGCTTTTATGCCTTTGTAATCTTTTGCTTCAAACACAGGAGCGGTTTCCACCTGTATTTCAAAGGAGAGTTCCTTGTCCTCTTCATATTTAACGTCTCTGAGAATTGGCTGCACAACAGGATTAAGATCTTTGTTCTGCTTGAAAATTTCAGGGAGCGCGGCTTTTGCTGCAAGTTCAACAGCCTCGTCGCGTACTTCATTCTTGAACTGCTGTTTTATCATGGAAAGAGGGGCTCTGCCTGCGCGGAAACCGGGCAGTTTTACAACCTTCTGCAGTCTTAGAACAGCGTTGCCGCAGAGGTCTGTGGTCTGTTTGTCATCGAGTGTGACAGTAAAAAGGTGTACACAGTCTTTATTCTGTTTTTCTTTAATGCTCTTTCCGAGATCTAAAGTTGTTTTCATTATTACCTTACTCCTGGGTTTATTTGTGCAGGGTTTATGCCGGAACGGGGACTTGAACCCCGACGGGTGTTAGCCCACATGATTCTAAGTCATGCGCGTCTGCCAGTTTCGCCATCCCGGCCTGAAATCAGCTTCCTGTTCCTTCGTAGGAAAGAACCGGAAGGCATACCCTGTACTTTCCTTTTAATTATATTATTTTTAAACTTTCCGTGCAAAAACAGCCCAATCAGAATTTCAGCCACTGAATATCTGCTTAAACAGGTGTTTCAATTTAGCATAAACCTGTTTTAAAAAAAGATATTTAACTTTTGCTTTTTATAAGAAAATTATTGATTTTAACATTCTCCCGTCATGCTAAATTTATTTCAGCATCTCTGCGGATTAAAGAGGTCTGAAACAAGTTCAGTACGACGCAGTAATATTTCGCCCTTTACAATTACCTTGTATCAATACTTTTCTTTAAAAGAGCCTTAATTTTTTCGATAAATTTACCTGGACTGAATAATTGTCTGAAAAATGGCGCAAGCCGGTTAATGTTATGTGGAACAGCAGTTTCTGTTGGGTTGTTGGTTAACCTACGGGAGTATGTATTTTGGAGCAGTAAATGAACTAATCATTTCATTAAACTGGCAGGCTATAGTAATAAACGCTTGACATATTTCTCTTGTTTTGGCTAATATAAAGTACAACTTTGTTTTAGTCAGGAACATATATGGCATATATCAAAAGAACATTGGAAAAGAGTATTTTACAAATGAGTCAGTTTTTTCCTGCGGTATTAGTAACCGGACCGCGGCAGGCAGGTAAAACGACTATTTTAAAAAATTGTGAATCAGATTCCCGTACCTATGTGTCTTTGGATTCTTTAGATAACCGGGAGTTAGCGCAAAATGACCCTGCTATGTTCTTACAGAATTATCCGGCTCCTGTACTCATTGATGAAATTCAATATGCACCGCAGCTATTGCCATATATTAAAATACAAATTGATAAACATCAAACCCCTGGTATGTTTTGGCTGACTGGTTCCCAACAGTTCCATCTGATGAAGAATGTCACGGAAAGTTTAGCGGGCAGAGTGGGCATCCTGCAATTACAAGGGCTGTCCCAAACTGAAAAGGACGGTAACAGATCAGCTTTGCCTTTCCTGCCAACTGAACAATACATTAAGTCCCAGTCTGCAAATGCTCCCGAGACGGACAGTATCAATGTGTATGAACGTATTTGGAAAGGTTCATACCCCAGGTTATATCCTGCTGATAATGTGCACTGGGAAAGTTTTTATGAATCCTATCTGCAAACCTACATCGAGCGGGATATAAGAACATTAAGTGCCATTCATAAGGAACTGGATTTTCTCAAATTCATGCGTTCTTTGGCGGCACGTACAGGGCAAATGCTCAACTATAAGGAGATGGCAGATGATGTGGATGTGTCAGCCCCAACTTTAAAGGAATGGCTGTCTGTTTTACAGGCATCTAACCTTATTTATATTTTACGTCCTTATTCCAACAATATAGGGAAACGCTTTATCAAAACTCCCAAGGTGTATTTTCTGGATACCGGACTGGCGGGTTATCTAACCGGCTGGAAAACAGCAGAAACTCTGCGTAAAGGGGCTATGAGCGGAGCAATGTTTGAAACTTATGCGGTTAGCGAAATATTGAAAAGTTATTGGCATAACGGCAAACAGCCCAACATTTATTACTACCGTGATAAAGAAGGACAGGAAATAGATGTTCTGCTTGAAGAAAATGGTACTTTTTATCCGGTAGAAATCAAAAAGAAAACGAACCCCAATAATGAAGATATCCGGCATTTTTCTGTTTTGGAAAAATTAAAGCTTAAACAAGGAGCAGGTGCTGTGCTTTGTATGGCATCAAATCCGCTGCCTGTTACTGAAAATGTCAAAAAGATACCAATCACATATTTATAAGGTGGGAAATTATTTTGGACAAGAGATAAAACTCTTTCAGACGATAGGTGATGAAAAAACAAGAATTTTCTCTTGTGGAAAAGATAGTCTTAAACAAAAAAAAACCCGTCTCTATAACGGGGAAAATTTAAATGGGCTATACAGGACTCGAACCTGTAACCTTGCGCTTAAGAGGCGCCTGCTCTACCATTGAGCTAATAGCCCGTATCTATATTGTAGTTAACTTTTTCCGTCGCTGTCAAGATAAATCTTTACAACCGGAACTGTCACCCTGGTATCGTTAAATACAAAATTACCAGAACAACGTAAATATTATAGCATTTTCCCATACAATGTAAATAGCGGAACATCTGGAACAAAGAACGAATAAAGTATCAGGCATCGTGGTAGCGTGACTTTGGCACAGGTTGAACGTTTTCCGCCATAATTTGTAAATTAATATACGATGAAAATAATATTTTCCTTATTCTTTTTATCTTTTTTTTGTTTTGTCAGTATTCTCCCGGTACATTCAGGCATTTATGAAAATGCTCTTGAGAAAATAAATTTCGGTGAAAGGGCTGCCGGTGAAGCTGCCCTTGAGAAATTATTTAAGGAATCAGCTTCTTCTGAAGAGCGTATTAACGCCGGGTATGACCTTGTATCACTTCTGGCTGAGGAAGGACGCAGCACTGAAGCGCTTGCCGTACTTGAAAGTGCCGGTTTTCAGGAACATTCCTTTTTTTATCAGTTCGAGAAAGGCTGGCTGCTTGTTTCGCTTAACCGTATTGATGAAGCTGTAAAAGCCTTTGCCAGGGCTAAAGCATTTACCGCAAGTCAGTCCCTTTTAAGCCAGGCGGATTTTGCCATTGCGCTGGCGGAAGCTGGTAGAAACAGAACAGACAAGGCTCTTGAAACAATCGTTTCAGTATATAAAGGCTATCCATATCTGCTTTCCGCCTCATCGCAGCTTATAGGCCGTTGGCTTATGAGAAAAAAGGATTATGACAAGGCTTCCTTTTTTACAGGCAGCAGTCTGCAGTATGACAGTCATGGTTATCAGGCTGAAGCTGATTTCGCGGAGATTAGTGAAAAAAAGAAAGAGTATACCCCGGCGTGGCAGGCGTGGCGCACTCTTCAGGAAATGGATCCAGGCGAAAAAAGATACGATAAAAAACTGAAGAAACTCGCAAAAAAAGTAAAGGACGGGTCTGATAATCTTATGTTCTGGCAGAGAATGAACTGGCCAGTGCATACAGAGTTAAGAAAAATTCACGGCGGGGCTGATGTAAAGGTTGCTCTTTATGCTGATGCGGAGGGAAAACAGGCCGGAATAACAGAATTTTCATTCATGGCAAACTCTGATTTTGATATCGTGGATGACAGGCTGGGGCCCCTGATGACTGGTAAAAAATTTACTCCGTGGAAAATTATTTATGATACCAGGGAAAATATGCTGGAGATTCATGACAGTCTCGGCTCTTCCACCCGTTCCACATATAGCAATATCACAATCACATGCCGTAGCGCGGGAGCTGTCATTCTTATAAAAGACCCTGTTTTTGCCGGAAATCCACATGGAATAAACCGCGGGGACAGGGAAGCCGGAGGAGGACTGCGTATTATCCATGACGAATCCGGAATCAGACTTATTACGGTTATAGACGAGGAAAGTATTACATGTCCTATTACGGCTTCGCTTATACGCCGTTCAAATGAACTTGAATTTTCCAAATCTGCAGCAGTAGCTGTAAGAACAAAAATAAGATATCTTGCCGGACATCCGCGTCATAATGACGGTGAAGCGGATATGTGTGATTCTTCACACTGTATTGAATTTTCCGGGCTTCAGACTGAAAATATGCTTGCCACCGAGGCGGTACGCTCTACAATGAGGCAGGTTCTTGTTTCAACAGAATCAGGCGGACTGGTTCCGGTATCATGGATTCAGGCCTGTGGCGGTACGGTAAATATCTGTGCTGAAGAAACTGAAAACAGAACAAATCCTGCTTCTCCATTCTCCCTTTATTCATCTTTTATAACAGGGCCTGACGGGAATATCCTGTGTATTCCTGAAAGCCGTCTTGAATATGTGGATCTTAACTGGACTCTTGTGTTGGACCCGTCATGGATAGAGGCCCGTGCAAACAGAAAGAGCAGAATAGGTGCATTGAAAACCCTTGTTCCACTAAAACGCGATGAAAAGGGAAGTGTACTTGAACTGCGCGCATATGGTTCCAAAGGATACGCTGATTTCAGCGGTGAAAAGGAAATATCAATGCTGCTGGCAGCGGGTACACTGCGTTCCATGCTTTTTTCGGTGCGTCCTGTTATGAAAGGCGGAAAACCTGTTTATTTTATTGTAAGAGGCAGTGGTACTGTTTCAGCCGGACAGGGCGGAGACGCGCCTTTCTGTCTCCGTGGTGCGGAGGGCATGGCCTTTAAAAAGAACGCAGATTACCGCACAATACTGGAAAAATATTTCCCTGGAACTATTTTAAGCCCGTCTGAACCTGAAAAAATTCAGGACACTGATGAAGAATAAAGGTATTGTACCGTACCCCTGTTAATATTGCAAATGAAGAAATATAAGATAGCTCATATTGTCACAAGACTGGATTTTGGCGGAGCGCAGTTCAATACACTGTACACGGCATCGCATCTTGATCCTGCGCGCTTTGATGTTTCACTTCTTGCCGGCCCCGGCGGCACAATGGAAAATATCCCGGAGGATATTGCCGTAAACGTTATTCCTGAACTACGCCGCAGCATAAATCCGTTTTATGACCTGAAAGCCCTTTTCGCGCTTGCCTCGCGGCTTAAAGATATAAAGCCGGATCTGGTTCATACTCATTCCTCAAAGGCCGGAATACTTGGCCGCATTGCCGCACGCATGGCTGGGGTTCCCTTTATTGTGCATACATTTCACGGCTTTGGTTTCCATCCTTATCAGAACCCTGCCGTGCGGAATCTGTATGTAATGCTTGAAAAATACTGCGCCACGTTTTCTTCTGCGCTTGTTTTCGTTTCAAAAAGCAATATGGAGTATGCACGTTCTTTGGGAATAGGTTCATCAGACAGGTACAATCTTATCCGCAGCGGGATAAAACTTTCCCGTTATCCCGCGAATGCAGACAGAAGAAAAATACTTGAATCACTCGGAGCAGACAGCAGATTCACCGTAAATGCGGAAGCGGCCTCGAAAGCCATTGTGGTTTCATCCATAGGCAATTCCAAGCCACAGAAGAATCCCGCGGATTTTATTCATGCTGCTGCGGAACTTGTAAAAAAACGCCCTGATCTCCTCTTTGTTTTCGCTGGTGGGGGAAACGAGCTTGAAAGATTCAGGAAAATGGTCCGTGATCTCGGCATAGAGAAGCAGTTCCTCCTTCCTGGCTGGCGTTCAGACAGCGCTGAAATACTTTCCGTTTCCGATATTTATGCCATGACATCCCTGTGGGAAGGCCTGCCACGCAGCCTTGTTGAGGCTTTCGCCAGTGGGCTGCCGGCTGTATGTTACCGCGCTGACGGTGTTACTGATATACTTGCAGATGGTGTAAATGGCTTTTCAACGGAAAAAAAGGATATTGCCGGATTTACGGAAAAATTAGGAAAGGTTATTGATGATCCTGCCCTGCGCAGAAAACTTGCCTCAGGCGCTGCGGAAACTGATCTGGCGGAATTTGATATAGATTTTATGGTGCGCAGGCAGGAGGAACTTTATCTGCGTCTTTTTGAATGTGTTCCGTCGTGAAACCTTGACGCGGCACGGCGATAAGTTATATTTTATATATGTTGTATGAACGAAAATAAGAAAGAAAATTCCTTTGTTTTCAACGCAAACGATATACGTCAGCAGGTAACGCTTTCCGCGGAACCGAAGGTTCAGCCTCAGGATTTCGCAGATGCTTTTCCCGGACGTGATGTATTGAGAAAAATATCTGTTAAACTTGAATTTACATCTGCAGGAGAGGAAATTCTTGCCCACGGTGCTGTTTCAGCCGTACTTTCACTGGAATGCTCCCGTTGTGGTGAGCCTGCCGTCATGGAGTATAATGATTCTTTTGACGAGTGCTTTCCCAATTCAGTAGAATATATAGATGTACGTGAGAACATAAGGGAAACTCTTTCTCTTATGGAGCCTATGAAGGTTCTGTGTTCCGTAAACTGCAAAGGCAGATGCCCGCAGTGCGGTGCGGATCTTAACAAAGTAAAGTGCTCATGTGAGCCTTTAAAGGCTTCTCCGTTCGCGGCCCTGAAACAATTAAGGCCGGAAAAATAAGACAAAGATTTAAAAAGTAAATTAAGAGGTAATAGAAAAATGCCCAATCCAAAGAAAAAACATACACGTTCCCGCCGCGATATGCGCCGCTCTCAGAATTCGAAACTGGAGATAAAGGAACTTCGCCCCTGCCCGAACTGCGGGGAATTAGGTCAGCCACATCGCGTCTGCGGTATCTGCGGATACTATGATGGGAAAATGGAAGTTGCCGTAAAGACCGCCGAAGAAGGCGAAGAGCAGAAATAATCTTTACAAACCGCTGAAAATCACCTATGCGAATCGCTCTGGATGTAAACGGCGGTGATTACGGTCTTGAACCGAACATAGACGGCGCCCTGAAGGCTGCGGCGGAACTGCCGCATGATATTATACTCGTAGGCCGCGAGGAGCAGATAAAAAAAGCTCTTAGCAGCCGCGGGTATGATACGCTTCCGGAAAGGATATCCATTGTAAATGCCACACAGGAAATTGCTATGGACGGTGAGGCCGTTGAAGAATACAGAAATAACCCGGATGCTTCCATGTCGGTGGCAGCCGGGCTTGTTCATGACGGAAAAGCTGACGCTTTTGTTTCAGCAGGAAACAGCGGTGCCATGATGGTCGCTGCCACTTTTAGAATGAAACGCATTAAAGGCGTCATTCGTCCCGCAATTGCCGCTCTTCTTCCCACCTGTTCAACTCCCTCTCTCCTGCTTGATGCCGGAGCCAATATGGACTGCAAACCTGTTAATCTTCTGCAGTTTGCCGTAATGGGATCCATATATATGCAGACTCTTCTGAAGATAGAAAAACCCACGGTTGGAATTTTTTCCATTGGCGAAGAGGAATGCAAGGGAAATGCCCTTGTGCATGAAACAATGCCGGCGCTTAAAAAACTTGGCCTTAATTTTATCGGACCCGTAGAAGGCAGGGATCTGCCTCCTGGCAAGGTTAATGTTATTGTTGCTGATGGTTTTGTCGGCAATATAGCACTTAAACTTTATGAAGGAACTGCAAAGGCTGTTTTTTCCATGCTTAAGGAAAAAATTGTGGAACATTTGTTTTACAAGATTTCAGCACTTATGTTGAAAAAGGTTTTTGTTTTTCTTAAAGATAAAATGAGTGCGGATATTTACGGAGGGGCGCCACTGCTGGGAATAGACGGAATAGCCATGGTATGTCATGGAAGCGCCAATTCCCGTGCCATATTCAACGCCCTGCGTGTAAGTGCCGATCTTGCTGCTTCCGGAATGGTTGACAAGGTACGTGCCAGAATGGAAGAACTGCAGCCGGTTTTTGAATCTCTTAAACAGGAGACAAAATGAAGCTTTTTGAAGGAAAGACTGTTCTTGTAACCGGTTCCACAAGAGGGATTGGAAACGCCGTAGCGCTGGCATTTGCCCGTGAAGGCGCGAAAGTAGTTCTTACCGGCACATCTGCTGTAAAGGCCGCAGAAGCCGCGCAGGCTGTGTCTTCAGCTACCGGCGCTGAAGTGCTTGGAATAGAACTGAAGGTTGACAGTGCCGCTGACTGCTCCTCTGCTGTTGAAAAAACGCTGAAGGCTTTCGGCTCTGTCGATATTCTCGTCAATAACGCTGGCATAACAAGGGATAATCTTCTTATACGTATGAAAGAGGAAGATTATGATGCTGTACTGAATACAAATCTCAAAGGCGCTTTCCTTATGGCTAAAGCTGTTGCGCGCCCCATGATGAAGCAGCGTTCAGGCCGTATAATAAATATTACTTCAGTTGTTGGCCAGACCGGTCAGTCCGGACAGGCGAACTACTCTGCTTCAAAGGCCGGGCTTATAGGCCTTACAAAAAGCCTGGCCAGGGAACTTGCTCCCCGTGGCATTCTTGTCAATGCTGTTGCCCCGGGTTTTGTAAGGACTGCCATGACGGATGCTCTTTCCGAAGATGTAAAAAAAGAAATCAGCGGAATGATTCCGCTCGGCGGACCGTGTGAGCCTGAAGCAATTGCAGATGCAGTTATTTTCCTGTCCGGCCCTGGTTCATCTTATATAACAGGACAGGTCCTTGCCGTCAATGGCGGCATGTATATGTAAGTATTTTGTATAATTATATGTAGTACTTTTGGAGTATAGGAGGAATTATGAATATTAAGGATATGACAAGAGAGGAATTTGAGCAGAAAGCCAGAGAGATTATTGCTGAATATCTCAGCCAGGAAATCACAGACGTCAAACCAGAAGCTGAGTTTGTAAAAGATCTCGGCGCCGATTCCCTTGATACAGTAGAGCTTGTGATGGCTCTTGAAGATAAATTTGAAGTTGAAATCCCCGATGAAGATGGCGAAAAGCTCAAATGCGTCAAGGATGCTTTGGATTATATCTGGGATAAAGCGACAAAATAAGCTTTTTGCAGAAGGATGAACCTTCTTCAGGAAAAAATAGGCTACACCTTCAAGAACCCGAAACTTCTCGACGAAGCTCTAACGCATACATCATTTGCTGCAGAGCATAGAATGACCCGGAACAATGAGCGCCTTGAATTTCTTGGCGACAGCGTTATGGGGCTGGTGGTTTCGGGTTATTTATATTCAAGTTTCCCGGAAAAGGATGAAGGTTTCCTTTCCAAATCCAGAGCTTTTCTCGTGTCACGCGAGACTATGGCGGAATGGGCGTCACAGCTTCAGCTGGGACTGTATATGCGGTTTGGCACAGGAGAAATACTAAGTGGCGGAGTAAACCGCAAAAACAATCTTGCAAATGCCATGGAAGCGGTGCTTGGCGCTGTGTATCTGGACGGCGGAATTGAACCAGCCTCTAAAATTATTCTTGAATGGCTGAGAAATCAGAGTCCGGCAGATATACCGGAAGACTCAAAAACACAACTTCAGCAGATGGTACAGAAAAAATACAAGATTGTGCCTCTGTATGAAACACTTGACGCTTCAGGACCTGAGCATGATAAAACATTCAAGGTACGTGTTTATCTTGGTGAAAGAACTCTTGGCCTCGGACAGGGCAAATCCCTGAAGGCGGCTCAGCAGGCCGCTGCACATCAGGGTATGCTCTTTTTGCAGACGCATAAACTTACGAAGAAAGAAATCCTCAGCGGGAAATAACCTGAAATGGAGGGAATAAGATTTATTCTTGCCGATGCGGCAAACCCCTATAATATCGGCGCAGCGGCAAGGGCCCTTGCAAATTTCGGTTTCACTTCGCTTGTTCTGGTCAATGTTTTTAAAAATGACTATGAGAAAGCGAAAAAAGAGTGGCTGGCGGAAGCTTCTGTATCTGCCGTGGATTCCTCTTTTGTGCTTGAAAGGGCTTTTTTTTCAGGTACACTCCCTGAAGCTGTAGCCGGATGTGATGTCGTTTTCGGTACATCATCACTGCATTATCAGGTATCAGAAAGACAGGTGATTTCCCTGCCTGAACTGCGGGCGTTTATAAATGAAAAAAAGTACACCGCACCGGGCATTGTTTTCGGTTGTGAGAGGCACGGTCTTACAAAAGAAGAACTTGGATACTGCAATTATATAGTACGTATCCCTTCACACCCACGGCAGCCTTCCATTAATCTTGGACAGGCTGTAGCAATAACCGCATATGAGCTTTCGGATATGGAATTAGGGGCAGGTACATACCAGAGAAAAGAGGCATGTCCCGAAGAAATATTCCGTTTTGCCTCAGAAATTCAGGAAGCGCTGATAAAAAAAGACGGTCCTCACTGGAAAGAAAAAACAAGACTGCGGGGAATACGGCAGGCACTGCTGGATGCACATATGAACTCCTCTGCTGTCAATGCCCTTAAGGCCCTTTTACATTAAGTCCGTATATTATTATAATATCTATGAAGTTTTTCCGGATTTATGATAAGGCTTACTCTTTTTTATCTGTTTTCTTTTTCGGCAGTTGTGTCGGTTCTGCTGCTTTTTTTTACAAAAAACATATTTAAAATAGTCCTGCTTTTTTTCAATGCCTTTCTGGCTTCTTCTTTTGTATGTATTATTTTCAGACATCCGGGTCCGGCTGTATGTATTCTGATTTCCGGAATTTTTTTCTCCATACTGTTTATATATTTTTCTAACAGACTTGCCAGTGAAACAGTTCAGGCAAAAGGTGTTACACCAAAGTTTTTTAAGATATTGTCCGGATTATGCTGCCTGTCATTGTTTTTTTTCATTATTTTCTCTGCCTCTGAACTGAAGGACAGAACTCCGGATATTAAGGAATCCGTGCCTGTGGAGAAAAACAGTGTCCCGACCGGCTTCGGAGCATATTCCGCTATGCTTGCCGCACTTTCCCTGTCCGTTGTTTTTCCTGGCAGCAGGCTTTTGATTTATCATGGGGAGGGAAAAGATGCTTAGCCTTTATGGGTTTGCTGTTTTTTCCCTTGCACTTTTTTTCCTTTCTACTGCCGGTTTTTTCTTCAGTGGCAATATGCTTAAAAAAAATATATTTGCCGTGCTTATGTTCCTTTCGGCTGACATGATGCTGATATGTCTTACGCCTCATGAAAAACCGGCCTGCTACAATCTGATGATATTGTTTATATCACTTGCCGAAACTGCCGCTTCGTTTTTTATAATGAATGCAGCAGTCAGGGAACTTCATACTTTTGATTCAGGCTCTGTAAAGGAGGATGAATGAAATCTCCTTCTCCTTATCTGCTGGCAGCCGGTTTTCTGTTTATACTGATATATGCTTTTTTTATTTTAGGAGTATTGAAAAGACTTAAACTGCAGGTTTCTTCCCATTTTATAAAAAAAACAGTTCTGTTTTTTACACGCGCTGCATTATGGACTGTCAACATTATAAAACTGGTCAGGGATATTTTCTGCCTGCGCCTTATAGAGGAGGGACTTATTGAGGGGCTTTTTGTAAACGGAACGCTTAAATTGTTTTCTTCAGCCACGCGTAATCCTTTGCGGTATTTTAACGGTAACGTAAATTATTATCTGCTTGTATCAGCCGTGGGTCTGTTATCCATGTTTGTTTTCTTATGAACAGTTTTACGGATAATATGCTTTTTTCTCTTTTCTCCGTATCGTTTCTTGCCGGAGTGCTGCTGTTTTTCATTCCGTCGAAAAACCGTTTTCTGCCTCAGAAAACGGCGTTTTATCTTTCTATAGCTGTTTTTGTTACTACCCTTGTGGCTTTCTGTATGTATTATTCTGGTTTCCGTCCGGAAATGTTTACTGCAGTTATTCCATGGGTACCGGAGCTTGATCTCAAGGTTCACATAGGTACAGACAGATTCTCCATGCTTCTCATTCTGCTGTCTGCGGCTTTTCTGCCACTGTCAGTTATAGTTTCAAGAAATGCGCGCCGTTCTGCCGGTTTTTTTTACGCATGTCTGTTTTTCCTTCAGTCTGCACTTACGGGACTGTTTTCCGCAAGGGATCTGATCACTTTTTATTTTTTCTGGCAGTTTTCTGTTCTTCCGGTATTCTTTCTTACGGGTGTGTGGGGAGGGAAGGGCAGAATATCCGCAGCAGGCAAATTTTTTGTGTTTCATGCCGTTTCCTCACTGCTGTTTCTGCTTGGTATTTTCTATATCGCAGACAATGTTCATTATCTGACTGGAAAATGGCTTTTTTCTTTTGATGCTGTTGTCTCCGCCGGACTGTCTGCAACTGTGCAGACCACATGTTTTATGCTTCTGGCACCGGCTTTTTTCCTGAGACTGCCTTTTTTCCCTGTTCATACGTGGTTTACCGGCCTTATTAACGAAAACAAGCCAGGGGCAAATATTATGATTGCGGGTATTTTTGTCCCATCCGGTGTTTTTGCTTTCCTGAAGATAATAATGATTCTTCTGCCGGCAGGAGTACGTTTTTTTGCGCCTTACATGGTCTATTTATGCGCAGCCGCCTGTATATACTGCGCTCTTATGGCCTGGGCTGTTCCTGCTCTTTCCAGAACCATAGCGTATCTTATGGCTGTACAGTACCCGCTGATAATGCTGTGCCTGTTCTCTTTTTCTTCAGATACTGTTTCTGCATCTCTTTTTCATATGGCTTCGCTTTCAATATCCTCTGCTGTGCTGTTTGCTCTTTGCGGAGCCATTGAAAGCAGAATGAAAACTCCAATGCTTTCTGATCTTGGAAATCTGACAAGAACCATGCCATGGTTCTCCGTCTTTTTTACAATGGCTTTTTTTTCACTCGCAGGAGTGCCGTGCATGTCTGGGTTTGCCGGTATGTATTCAATGTTCACTGATATTTTCAGTCGGTTTCCGGTTCCGGCGGCTGCCGCTTTTGCTGGAACAGCACTTGCTTTCATCTGCTGTCTGCGTACTGTATACAATGTTCTTGCGGATAAGAAAAAGACATTGCATGAACCATTTACCGACCTTAATATATATGAAATATGTTCTGTGGCGCCGCTTGCGGTGCTGCTGCTGATACCCGGATTGTTCCCGGTGTTTTTTTCAAACGCAGTAACACATGATAGTATAATCTGTATGTCACAACAGGAGCAGAGCCGTGGAAACCGTTAACATTTCAGCCATGATAGCAGTAAGCCCGGTTTTTCTTATACTGTCTGCCATCTTTGTTCTATGTGCCGGTATTATAAAACCATTAAGGGGTGCGGAATGCTATGCCGCGCTGCTTGCCTCACTTGTGGCACTGGTTTTTATGCGTTTTCCTGCCACTGAAATATCACTGTTCGGCGGGCTTGCTGTAATAAATGGAGCTACGGCGCTTGTATGGTATGTTCTTCTTACAGCACTTGCAGGTTCCATTTTTGTTTCCATGTCATACAGACTGCAGCATCCGGGAACCTATTATTTTCTTATGTTTGTCTCGGCGGCTGCTTCAATGCTTGTCGCGGCAGCAGATAATCTGATATTTGCCTTTGCCGCTTCGGAAACAGCTTTGCTGCCGCTTTATTTTCTTACTGCCTGCCGTCGTGGCAGGCAGGGAATAAGAGCTGCCTACAGATTTTCGGTTTCGGGGATTCTGTTCGCTGCTTTGTCCATGGTGGGACTTGCATTTCTCAATTACAGCTGCCCATCACTTTCATTCACGGAACTATCAAAATCAGGTCTGCCGGGCGGACTTGCACTTGTGGGATTTATACTTTTCCTGTCAGGATTCACTTTCAAACTTGCCGCGTTGCCTTTTAATTTCGTTTTCCGTGATGTTTTTTCCGGAGCACCAGGGGCTGTGGCTGCTTACATGGCTTCTGCATGGACTTTGTCCGGTCTGCCGGTGCTTTACAAAATATATTCGCTGTTTTATTCCGGACCGGTACATAATTTTTTCCCCACTGTTGCGGTGCTTACTGTTGCTGCCGGCTCACTGTCTGCGTTTTACAGCCAGGATCTAAGAAAAACAGGAACCGGACTGCTGTGTGCCGGAATAGGTTTCTGCCTGCTTTCATTCTCCGGTGAAAAAGGTGGGGAAATAGCTTTGCTTTATCATATACCCGCTCTTGCCGCTTCGGCCGCCGGATTATTCCTTTTCTCACTTTATTTTGAGAAGGAGGAAATAGCCATTCCTATGTCTGGCCTGTCAGGTTTTGCGGACAGGCATCCTGTAGTGGCCCTGTCAGCGGCAGTCTGTCTTTTTTCCGCGGCGGGTCTGCCTCCTCTTGGGGGGTTTTTCGCTAAATTCATAATTCTTTTTACACTGCTCAGAAACGGCCATTTCATGCTCGCCATGACAGGAATTTTCTGCCTGTTATTTTCGGTGCTGTGCTCTCTTAAACTCATCTCTTACGTTTTTTTCAGCAATGCAGCTGAATCTGCAGATGGTGCGGTTTCCACGTACCCTGAACAAAAATCCTTAAAATCCGGAAGGAATGAGGTTTCTCCTGCGGTGAATCTTTCTATATTCCTGCTTGCTGTTTTCCTGTCAGTATACGGAATATTCTCAAAATATTTTCTGGGTAAAATATCCGCTTTTTTCTGATTATCTGTTCTGTTATCAGAGCCGGAATGTGTACCGGCTTTTTTGAGTTTATGGCTGACAGTATTTGTTTCAGGTGCCTTCCGTGTTTTTTTAGACCATTACCGGCATATTCAGAGCCGGTTTGTGCAGAACGGTGTTTTACTGTATATTCCGGCTTTGTGTACGGATTGCTGCCGGTAAAAGCATTACGGATATAATTTTCTATAATATAAGCAGGATGACTGCGGAGCATTCGTCTTCGTGGTACTGTCCGCAAATATTGAGAATTTAAAACGGAGATACGAGATGAATAATCAGTTCCTTAAGGAAATGCCGGAATGGAAGGCTCTTGAAGCCCATTTTGAGGAAATAAGAAAAGAGCATATAAGAAATATGTTCGCGGAAGACCCTGAAAGGGCTGAACGTTTTACAGTCAGGGCAGAAGGAATTTATTTTGATTATTCCAAGCACCGGATCAATTCCCGGACCATGAAACTGCTTGCTGATCTTGCTGAGGCCTGTGGACTCAGGGAAGCAATAGAAGCGATGTTCAGGGGCGAAAAAATAAACAATACGGAAAACCGTGCCGTGCTTCATACAGCCTTGCGTGCACCGGCTGATGCCATTATCAATGTCGACGGTAAAAATGTGGTTCCTGAAGTTCATGCAGTGCTTGATAAAATGGAAGCTTTTTCGGAGAAGATACGCTCCGGGGAATGGAAAGGCTATACAGGAAAGGCAATAAAAAACATAGTTAACATAGGCATAGGTGGTTCCGACCTTGGCCCGGTGATGGCATACGAGGCACTCAGAAATTATTCCAGACGTGACCTTAATTTCCGCTTTGTGTCCAACATAGATGGAACAGATTTCGCAGAGGCCGTAAGGGATCTGAATCCGGAAGAGACTCTTTTCATTGTCGCCTCAAAAACATTTACCACGCTTGAAACCATGACCAACGCCGGTACTGCCCGCGCATGGTGTCTCGCCGCGCTTAAAGACGAAGCCGCTATAGCCAGGCATTTTGTGGCTTTATCCACGAATGCGGAAGCCGTTTCCGCATTCGGAATTGATACTTCGAATATGTTTGCCTTCTGGGACTGGGTGGGAGGCCGCTATTCCATGGAGTCAGCAATAGGGCTTTCTACTATGATAGCCATTGGAGCTGAAAATTTCAGGAAAATGCTGTCAGGATTCCACGCCATTGATAATCATTACCGTACAGCCCCTTTCGAAAAAAATATTCCGGTGATAATGGCCCTTTTGGGAATATGGTATGCGGATTTCTTCAGGGCACAGGGCATGGCCGTACTGCCTTATGAACAGTATCTGAAGCGTTTCCCGGCCTATCTGCAGCAGCTTACTATGGAAAGCAACGGCAAAGGCGTTACACGCGACGGCAGAAAGGTTAATTATGAAACCGGAGTGATATATTTCGGCGAGCCGGGAACAAATGGACAGCATTCTTTCTACCAGCTTATTCATCAGGGAACAAAACTTATACCCTGCGATTTTATAGGCTTTGCAAAACCTGTACACAATATAGGCCGGCATCATGATCTGCTTATGGCCAATGTTTTCGCGCAGGCCGAAGCGCTTGCTTTTGGAAAGACTGTGGAGCAGCTTGAAGCTGAAGGTGAAAAGCCTTTCCTCGTGCCGCATAAGACTTTTGAAGGAAACAGACCGTCGTCGGTATTTCTGCTTGAAAAACTTACTCCTGAAACTCTGGGAAAACTTGTTGCCATATACGAACATTGTGTTCACGCGCAGGGCGTTATATGGCAGCTGGACTCATTTGACCAGTGGGGAGTGCAGCTTGGAAAGGTACTGGCGGGCAGGATAGCGCCTGAACTGGAAAGTGTTGCGGAACCTGTGCTTAAACATGATTCCTCGACGAATTCACTTATACAGGCATACAGGAAGATGAAAAAATAATATTGTTTTTCCATAGCTCTTTATGCTACAATATATTTGTCGCCAGAAAGGGTAAGTCCTCCGGCGGCGAGACCGGCCCGACATTAAGTATACACCCTGTAAAAAACGGCACCGTAGCTCAGGGGTTAGAGCGGGCGTCTCATAAGCGCTAGGTCGGTGGTTCAAGTCCACCCGGTGCCACAACATTTATAATCGTATTCCGGCCCGTAAATTTTTGCGGGCTGGTTTTTTATATACAAGGAGCATTTATGGCAGATGTTTATCTTACTAAGGAAGGTTTTGAAAAAGTCAGGCAGGAGCTTGAGAAACTGAATGAAACCAGAAAGGCGCTGGAAGCTGAAATTGAGGAAGCCAGACAGCAGGGAGATCTCAGCGAAAATGCCGGCTACACGTATGCCCGTGAGAAAAAAAATATCGTTCTGGACAAAATAAACGAACTGGAGATTAAACTCCGCACTGCCAAACTTGTTGATAAGATAAATCTGGAAAGAGACGAGATCGGACTTGGGGCAGAAGTAGTTTACTTTGATACTTCGCTGAATAAGGAAAAAACCTATCTGCTTACCAGTGAAGATGAAGCGGACCCCGCTGCCGGCAGGATTTCCGTAAGTTCTCCGCTTGCACAGGGACTTTTAGGTCACAGGCTGGGGGAAACAGTTGAAATAAAACTTCCGGCAAAGACTAAAACCGTTGTTATAAAAAAGATTACATATTTATAAAATAATGTATAATGTTTTTATCCGTGCATAGCGCACGGTAAAATTTAATTTAACGAAGGAAGATTTTATGGCTTTTTGGAACAGCACCCCGCAGCAGCCTGCCGGAGCTCCCGGAGGCGCTCCTCAGCAGCCGGCGACATTAGGCGCCACCCTGGTTCAGGGTTATCAGCAGCTTCTTATGATAAAGAAGCAGAATCCGCAGATTGACCTCCCGGCTAAACTCTGTGATCTGATTGTAGAGCACGCTGTAAAGGAACGTGCCAGTGATATTCATATAGAAGGACAGGGACAGAATATACGTGTGCGTTTCCGTATCGACGGAATTATGCATGACATGCTGGCTTTCAAAAAAGACCCCAATGTGCCGCTGATGCAGCGTATACGTGTTCTTTCAGGCTTTGATCCGGAACCTTCAACATCATATAAAAACGAGGATGGCCGTTTTCAGAAAATGGCGGCAGGGCGTCCCATTCAGCTTCGTGTTTCCTCGTTCCCTACGGTTAACGGAGAAAAACTGGTGCTGCGCGTCGTTGACCGCGGACAGCTTTCCGTGCAGCTTGACAAGATCGGTCTTGAGCAGGACACTCTCGCACTGCTGAAAAAAATAATACGCAATCCGTACGGAATATTCTTCATTACAGGTGATACCGGTTCCGGAAAGACAACCTCGCTTTATTCCATACTTCAGGATATAAATACTCCGGCCATTAACATTATTACCCTCGAAGATCCGGTGGAATACCGTATGGAGGGAATCAATCAGGCGCAGATAAGCGCACGTACCGGTTTTACATGGACAGAGGGTCTTCACACAATTCTTCGTCAGGACCCTAATGTTATCATGGTCGGCGAAATACGTGATTATGACACAGCAGAAATGAGTATGCGCTCTGCCCTTACCGGACATCTGCTTTTTACCACTATTCACACAATCAATGCCCCGAGTATAATAGAACGTCTGTTTGAAATGGGCATACCGCAGTTCCTTATCTCTTCTGCCATGATCGGTGCGATGGCGCAGCGTCTTGTCCGCCGCGTCTGCCCGCATTGCGCACAGAAATCAAATCCTCCGTCTGAGGCTATGGTGAACGGCTTTATAAAAACCATGGATCCTGATGAGGGTGAAATAGTAAAGAAAATGATTCTTGCTCCTGGTGCGAATTACATGGTAGAGCGTGGCTGTCCGCAGTGCAGAAACACAGGTTATCGTGGACGTACCGGTATCTTTGAACTTATGCTTATGAATGAAGAGATACGCCGTCATGTCATCAATCATTCACCGACTGATGTCATCAAGCGCAGCGCCATCAAGTCCGGCGGTATGAGAACCCTCCTCATGGATGGTATACTCAAGGCACGTGCCGGCGTTACAACCCTGTCTGAAGTAATACGTCTTACTTCAAACATAGTATAGGCTGCCGTAAACAGTCTGTGAAACGGGAGGTCTGTATAGAACGGACCTCCCGTTTTTTATAAAAATATGGGGAAAATCATGAATATTCATGTTATGAAATTTGGCGGAAGTTCTGTTGCTACTCCGGACAAAATTTACCATACGGCTGAAAAAGCAGCTGAGAAAATGAAAGCCGGTTTTTTCCCGGTTCCGGTGGTTTCTGCGCCGGCTGATATAACAGATGATCTTATAAAACTGTCTGAACAGACATCTGGAAACATTCCCGCACGGGAATATGATGCACTTGTATCCTGTGGTGAGCAGATAACTGCATCTCTGTGTGCCTCCTCTCTCTGCGCTCTTGGCTGCCAGGCAGTTTCGCTTAACGGGAAACAGGCGGGAATACTTACGGATTCATCTTTTATGAACGCTGGAGTGCTTTCTTTTTCAGGTGAGGATTTAATGAAATATATCAGCAGAGGTGTAATACCTGTCATAACCGGATTCCAGGGTGCTGATTCAGAAGGTAATATCACAACTCTCGGAAGAGGCGGGTCTGATCTCACGGCTGTTCTTGTGGCAGAGGCCCTGAAAGCTGAAATATGCGAGTTTTATACTGATGTCCGTGGCATATACAATGCTCATCCGGGGCTTGTTCCTGATGCGTCGGTTGTGCCCCTTATTTCATACGGCGAAGTGCTCGAACTTGGGAAAAAAGGCACAGAAGTGAGGCAGATGCGCGCAATAAGCTATGCTGCCACACATAATTTAAAACTGCGGCTTCGTTCTTCTTTTGTACCGGACCAGGGCACTGTCCTTGCAGCGGAAGGCAGGCAGGGAATAAATGTCCTTTCATTTGCTGTTAAGGAAAAGGGGCTGGCAGAAATAGCCGCCGTAGGCTTTGATATGCAGGAAAGTGATTTCTGTAAATTCAGAAAAGCCGCTGAGGCAGGCGGTGGATTTAATATCAGCCGTAGCAGTTCCATATGCTTCTCGGCATATACTGATGAACAGAATGGAGAAAAACTGTTACGTCATCTTCATTCAGTCATTTTCTAATGCTGTCGCCGTTTTTACAAACTTGACTAAATCATCATTTATTTTATTATCTATATTATATGGCAAAAATAATTCGCGCTCTAATCTGGCTTGTATGGCTGTCTGTCTCGGCGGTCACTGTTTATATCCTGTACAATGTTATTCAGACTGAACCTGATTCACAGGTCGTATGGGCATGGATTGTTATGTCTGTTCTCGTATTTTTCTCAGTTTCCTTCCTTGCCTACACTGCAGGTACGGGCAGATCTGTTCCAAGTGCAGACGACGATGAAGACGATGACGATGAAGACGAAGAAGATGATGAGGAATAACAGAACGGCACACAAGAGGATAATAAGATGATTTATGACCTTGCCCTTCTCGGCGGCACTGCGGTTTCCGGCGGGAAGGTTTTTTTATGTGATATTCTTGTAAGCGGGGGAAAGATAGCCTCTGTAAGAAAACACTCGGGGAAAAAGCCGCAGGCAAAGAAGATTCTGGATCTTTCAGGCATGATTGTTCTGCCTGGAATTATTGACTCACATACACATTTTCATCTCCGGCTGGGCGATGGCTGGAGTTCTGATGATTTTGACAATGGCTCGGCTGCTGCCGCATGTGGCGGAATAACAACATTTATTGATTACACAGGCCAGCCGGCCGGTGCGGACCTTGTTCAGGGACTTGAGGAGCGGCTTGAATCAGCGGAAGGCAGAACATATACTGATTTTTCATTTCACAGTCAGCTTACGGGCCTTAATCTGATGAAGGACCATGTAAAAGAGATGAAGGCAGCCGTAAAAGCCGGAATGACAACATTCAAGATGTTTACGGCTTATGCTCCACGCGGGCTTATGGGGCGCGACGACGAATTTTACAAGGCTCTTGAAACCGCTGCAGATATTGGAGCGCTTGTATGTGTACACTGTGAAAACGGTTATATATGTGATCTGCTTACAGACAGGTATGCACCGGCACTGGGTATTGATGCACTGCCTATGTCCAGGCCTGCGTTCACTGAAATAGAATCCGTTGGCCGTGTGGCACAGATCGCAGCCGCGACGAAAGCCCCGGTATATTTTGTACATTTGTCAGCCGGTGGCTCTGTTGCTACGGTACAGGCCGCACGTGAAACAGGCATACAGGCCATGGCTGAGACATGTCCTCATTATCTGTGTCTTTCGGATATGAAATACAGAGAGGATGAAGGCTGGCTTTATTCATGCTGCCCACCTTTCCGTGGAAAGGAAAACAATCAGCCGTTGTGGAACGGCCTGGACGGCGGAGTTATTCAGAGCATTGCCAGTGATTCCTGTTCCATAACGAGGGAAATGAAAAGCGTATGGGATAATGATATAAGAAAAATGCCTATGGGCATTCCAGGTTCCCAGACCCTTATGCCTTCTGTTTATACATTCGGTGTCAGAACAGGAAAAATAACATTGGAACGTATGGTGGAATGTTTCTGTGAAAACCCGGCCAGGATAATGGGCATTAAGAATAAGGGTTTCATAAAAAAAGGCTATGATGCCGATTTTGCGGTAATAGATCCTTTCAGGTCAGTAAAGGTTGACAGCAGAAAACTTATGCACAATGCGGATTATTCTGTATGGCAGGGCACTGATATGTATGGTTTCCCTGTGCATACCATACTTAGAGGCAGAATGCTGGTTGAGAATGGGAAATTTGCTGCAAAAAAGCCTAATGGAAAATTCATTAAGAGAACAACGCCTGAAATACTATAGCTGAAAAAACAGAACTATTTCAGTGAGCCTGCCGCCGCCAGCAAAGCGGCGGCTTTTTTATCTTCTGCAATCTGTCTGACAAGTTCTTCTTTTGAGGAGAAAATCTTCTCGCTTCTTATTCTGTGGCATAGTGAGAGTGAAAGCGTCCTGCCGTAAAGATCGCCATCAAAAGCAAGAAGATGGACTTCTGGTATAAGACGGTTACACAGTGTTTTCAAAGTAGGTCTTCTGCCTATGGAAGCCACAGATGGATAGTTTCGCCCATCAATTTCAGCCGAGGCGGCATATACTCCGGGGGGAAGAAGTTTGGCCGGTTCTGTTTCCAGATTGGCAGTGGGAAAACCGAGAGTTCTTCCTATGCCCGCACCGTGTACAACTTTTCCGCTTATTTCATATTTTCTGCCTAAACATACAGAGGCTTCTTCCGGTCTGCCTGTAATCAGCAGATTCCTGACAAAACTGGATGATATTTTCTGTCCTTTATAAAGAAGAAAATCCTTCTTTAGAAAAATCATTCCATTGCGTGCACATAAGGTTTCAAGCAGTGTTGTGTTTCCTTCCCGGTTTTTTCCAAAGAAAAAATCAGCACCTGCGGCTATTCCGGAAGCTTTCCTGTCTCTTATCAGGAAATCATAAAAAAAACGCTCTGCCGGGATTTCAGATATTTCCCTGCTGAATTCTATTATCTCTACGGTGTCGCAGCCAAGACCTGATAGCAGTTTCTTTTTTTCACCTGGCGTTGTGAGCAGACAGTTTTCTTTTATGCCTGAGAAAAAAAATTTTGGCGGGTATAGGAAGCATACGGCATGACTTTTCATTCCATGTGCGGCAGCCTGCGCGGCAGCTGCCTTCAAAAGCATCTGATGCCCACGGTGAACACCGTCAAATGTTCCTAAAATAAGAAAATCAGACATTTCCGGAAATATTTTCCACGCCGGCCTCATTCCCTGTTTTGCCCTCAGACGTATGAACCGGTATAAGTCTTGCGATAATATCTTCGCGGTCAACTGCTTTTAAAGTTTCAGCTGTTATGGCCTGATTTACAGAGTAATTTCCTATGGCTTCACGTCTGAGTGATGACATGTATGCGCAGGATCCTGCCAGGATTCCTATATCCCGCGCGAGAGTCCTGATATATGTGCCTCCGGATACTTCTACGCGGAAAAAAAGAGTGTCAGGCATTATTATTCTGTGATTAATCCAGTGAACGTGGACTTTTCTCATTATTACAGGGGTTTCCCGGCCCTCCCTGGCTATTTTATATAGTTTTTCACCTTTGTATTTTACTGCGGAAAACGGAGGAACCTGCTGTTCTATACAGCCTTCAAGCCTGTTCAGTACCTCGGAAATTTTTTCTTCTGTCATTTCCGGGAGAGGGGAGGTTTTTACAACTTTTCCTTCTGTATCCCATGTGTCTGTTTCTGTCCCGAATTTAACTGTTCCGCTATAGACCTTTGAACCAGTCTGCAGTCTGTCCTGCATCCTGGTAGCGCGTCCAACAAGCAGTATCAGCAGACCTGTTGCAAGCGGGTCCAGTGTTCCGCCATGCCCTATTTTTTTTATTCCCAGCTTTTTTCTGAGCAGGTATACCGCGTCATGAGATGAAATACCGCCGGGTTTGTCAAAAAGAAGCAGCCCGGCGGTATTCTGCAATGTATTATCAGGCATGAGTGAGTTTTTTTGAAGCCGCTATCTTCTCAAGAACATATGCCGTGACGGATTCCTGCGCTTCAGCAAGCGAAGCCTGAAGCTTGCAGCCGGAGGCCTGTTTATGGCCGCCTCCGCCGAAATGTTTGGCTACCAGAGCCACATCAAGCAGTCCTTTTGAGCGGAATGTGATATTAACCCGTGATTCTTCCTCGCGGAACATTACAACCACCTGCACGCTGTGCGGCATGAGACCGTAATTGATTATTCCCTCGGTATGTTCCGGATTCGCTCCATAATCCATGAAATCCTTCTTTGTTACGGTTATGAGCGCCAGTTTGCCTCCGGCCCTGAATTCCAGGCTTTCCATGGCTCTGCCGAGTATTTTAAGGTGTTCCTTTGGCTTTGTGGAAAAAATAAATTCATTGATACGGTAGAATTTGAAACCGGTTGCCATAAGCCTAGAAGCAACTTCCAGTGTTCTTGCACTTGTGGCTGAGTACATGAATCTGCCGGTGTCCGTTACCATTCCCACATAGAGGTAAGTAGCTTCCTGCTTGTTTATCTCTATTTTCATGCTGTAGAACAGACGGTATACTATTTCAGCGGTAGATGATGCTGTTGATTCAACAATATTAATATTGCCGTAGAATTCGGAAGTCTTGTGATGATCTATATTGACAACAGTGCCACATTTCTTAAGAACCGGCTCAAGATTCCCTCCGCGGGAAGGGGTTGAACATTCCAGCAGGATTGCAGCATCAAATTTCCTTCTTGGCTGTTTGGAAATAATATGGCATGTGTTTGGAAGAAAGTTCAGATTCTGCGGGACAGGATCCTGCGAGAAAATGGTAACTTTCTTGCCCATTCTTTTTAGTACTGACCATATAGCCAGCATTGAGCCTATAGTATCACCGTCAGGATTGAGATGGCCGGCGAGGAAAAAAGTATTTGCAGTATGTATTACGTCTGCAAGTTTTTTAAATTCGTCTTCAAGATCAATCTGCGGTATTTCCGTTTTCTTTCTCATCATTCTCTCTTTCTTCGCGGACTTTTGCCAGCAGTTCCTCTATGCGGGCTGCCTTTTCCGGAGTGTCATCGAATTCAAAATGAATTTCGGGTATGCTTTTAAGACGGAGTCTTTTGTAAAGAACTGTTCTTATCTCCCTTGCTTTTGCTGCAAGCAGGCGGGCTTTGGCTTCAGTCTGTTCCGGGGTAGCATTTATTACGGAATAGTATACTTTCAGTTCTTTCTCATCGCCGCTGAGTTTTGCGGTAGTTATTGTGAGAAGCCCCCGGTCGTTGAGGTTCGGTGTATTCCTCAACGCCAGGTTTATCTCCTGAAGAAAGAGCTGCGTGAGTCTTTCATGTCTTTTAGACATTGGCAAGTCTCCTGAGTTTTTCTTCCTTGTTGAAGGCTTCTATGATATCTCCGGTCTGGAAATCCTTGAAACCCTCCAACAGAATACCGCATTCAAGGCCTTTTTCAACTTCACGCACATCATCCTTGAAGCGCTTCAGACCTGATATTTTTGCGGTGCCGATGATGTCCTTGCCACGTATGATGTGGACGAACTGGCCCCTTGTGATCTTTCCTTCACGTGCAAGGGAACCGCAGACTTTGCCTGAACTGAGATCAAATATCTGCTGGATCTCGGCTTTTCCTGTTACTACCTCTACTATTTCAGGAGCAAGCAGACCGCTCATTGCTGCTTTTACGTCTTCTATTAGATCGTATATTATTTCATACGATCTTATTTCCACTTTGGCTGTTTTTGCTGCTTCCTCAACCTTGGAATCAGTGGTCACATGGAAACCGATAATAATCGCATTTGAGGCCTTGGCCAGCAGCACGTCGGATTCTGTTATGTTACCGACTCCGGAATGAAGAATGCTTATGGCAACTTCCTGTGTGCTGAGTTTTTCAAGGGAATCCTTTATGGCCTGCAGGGAGCCGAACACGTCTGTTTTAAGAACGACATTGAGATTGCGCAGTTCCTTGCTGTCGACCTGTGATTTGAGCGACATAAGGGAAACCTGTTTCTGATGAGACAGATTTTCTTCACGTCTGCTGAGTTTGCGTTTTTCGGATATATGTCTGGCTTCCTTGTCATTTTTGGCGACTTTCATAATATCGCCGGCCTGTGGCACTTCTCCGCTTATTCCTAACACCTCGGCAGGCTCACCGGGCTTCAGCTCGCTGAGACGGTCGCCACGGTCACTTATAAGGGCACGTACTTTTCCGTAAGCTGTTCCAACCGTGAATGGGTCGGAAAGTTTTAATGTACCGGTGACATCTATTACTGTGGCAACAACACCTTTCTTCGGGTCCAGTCTTGCTTCTATAACAATAGCCTGACCTGGCTTGTCCGGGTTTGCCTTGAGTTCCATGAGTTCGGCCTGAATGGATATTATTTCAAGCAGTTTGTCCAGATTCAGGCGTTTTTTTGCCGAAATCTCTATCATTGGAGTCTGACCACCCCATTCCTCTGCAACAAGACCATAATTTGAAAGCTGCTGCTTTATCTGTTGCGGATTTGCCGTGGGAAGATCTATCTTGTTCACTGCAACGATTATAGGAACATTTGCTGCCTTTGCGTGGTTGATGGCCTCAAGAGTCTGAGGCATCACGCCGTCAACAGCTGAAACAACAAGCACAACAATATCAGTTACTTTTACACCGTTGGCACGCATGGCGGTAAAGGCTTCGTGGCCAGGGGTGTCAAGCACAGTGATTCTGCCACGTGATGTTGTTACCATATAGGCGCCGATATGCTGTGTTATCTGGCCTGCCTCAGTGTCAACAACATTTGATTCACGCAGGGCATCAAGAAGCGTGGTTTTGCCGTGGTCCACATGGCCCATGATTGTTATAATGGGATAACGGAGCTTGAGATTTTTCTCATCTTCCTTCTTAAGTTCTTCCTCAAGTTCTTCCTCACCGAACATGGGAACAAGTTCAAGATCATATCCGTATTCAGCAGCCATAAGTATGGCAGTGTCTTTGTCAAGACGCTGGTTTATTGTTGCGAAAACTCCCATGCTCATAAGTTTCTTTATGAAATCAGTGGGTTTTACATTCAGCTTTTCTGCCAGGTCGCGGAGAACAAATTCAGTTGACATTTTGATTTTAGGCAGCTGGGACTGGGAAGCTGTAACAGCTGCTGTTTCCTTTGGCTGTTCTTTTTTTGTTTCCTGCTGTTTCCGTGGCTGCTGCTGTGCCGGTTTCTGCTGTGGTTTCCCGCCACGGTTTTCCACAGGTCTGTTTTCCGTTTTTGTCTCCTGTTTCGGTTTTGAAGGCCGCATTATGGCAGGAAGTTCTGCCTTGGCACCTCTTGGCCTCATAAGAGGCGGAAGCGGATTTGAGGATTTTTTCTGCTGCGGCATTGTTATAGCCGGACGTGTCACGGCTGGCTTTGGCTGCACGAATATCCGTTCCTCAGGCTTCTGTGGTGATTTTAACTGCGGTTTCTGCTGTTTTACAGGCTGCTGCTGCGCCGGTTTCTGCTGTGTGCCGGTGGCAGAACGTGTTGCTGTATTCTGCAGTGCTGCAGTCTGCTGTTTCTGTTCTGGTTTGTTTTTGGTTTCAGATGCAGGCTGTGGTTTTACAGATTCAGATTCCTTGTTAGGCGTTACCACCGGTTTGGGAGTTACTACAAAAGCAGGCTTTTTCTGAATGACTGCAGGTTTTTCCGCCGCTTTTGTGATTTCAGCTGTTGCCGGCTTCTGTGTCTGCTCCGTAATGGTCGTTGTTTTCTTTGCCTCTGGTGCAGGAGCTTCCTGTTTTACTGTTTCCTGCGGTTTCTGACTCTGAGTAACAGCAGTTGCTTTCATCGTATTTGAAAATGAAAATTTTACTTTATTGAAATCAGGCTGCTTGGGTACGAATTCTTTTTCCTCTTCCTGAACTTCTGTTTTTTTCTTCCTGGAAGTTCCGGTTTTTTTTACGGATGCTGTTTTTTTTGCCGCTGGCTTCGCCGTAGTTTTGGACGTGGTTCTGCTCCCTGATTTTGAAGTAGATTTTGTAGCGGAGGTTTTTTTTGCTGTTGTTTTCTTCTTTTTTGTTTCTTCCTGATTATTTTCCTTCTTCGGCATTATTTTCTACCTCCGCTTCAGTCTCTGTTTTTACAGATTCCTCTTTTGCTGCTTCTACATACTGTTTGGCTCCGGCAAGAATTTTCTGTGCTGTTTTTTCTCCTATTCCTTCAAGAGACTGCAGCACGGATTCATCCTGCGCAGCAAGCTGTTCAACTGTTGTTATTCCCATGGTTATGAGCATTTCAGCATATTTAAGGCCAAGGCCATCTATTTTTATAAGTTCCTGTATGGCCGCCTCTTTCTCTTTTCTTCCAGCTTCGGCTCTCTGTGTTTCAGACTCTACTTTTATTTCCCAGCCTGTAAGTGCTGTTGCAAGCCGTATGTTCTGCCCTTCCCTTCCTATTGCCATTGCAAGCTGTTCGTCAGGAACGGTTACCATTGCTGTTTTATGCTCTTTGTTTAATACCCTTACCGAGTTGACAGTAGCAGGGGAAAGTGCACGGGCTATAAGTGTAAGTTCGTCGTCGATATAAGGAATGAGATCTATTTTTTCTCCTGATAACTCATTCATTATTACGCGTATTCTGGAACCCCTTACACCTACACATGCACCCACAGGATCCACTTTTACTGAGTTGCTGCGCACAAGTACTTTTGCGCGGAAACCTGCGTCGCGTACTACGGATTTTATCTCGATGAGTTTTTCCGCGATTTCCGGAACCTCTGCTTCGAAAAGAGCCTTGAGAAATTCCGGGGATCTGCGTGAAAGCAGTATCTGAAGGCCTCTGTTCTCCTTGTCAACCCTTTGTATTATTGCGCGTACTCTCTGGTTGACACTATAGTGTTCACGGCGTATCTGTTCGGAGAATGGAAGCACGGCTTCCGCTTTTCCAAGATCAACAAATATATCGCGTGCGGCTATGTGATGAACGGTACCATTGATTATCTCACCTTCGCGCGGCTTGTATTCATCGTAAATTTTCTGTTTTTCAATATCGCGTACTTTGTTGTTGATATTCTGTTTGGCTGCCTGCGCGGCGATACGGTGGTAGTCGCGGGTATCAATGGCTATGAAAACATCTTCCCCTATTTTGGCTTCCGGATTGTATTTGACGGCTTCCTCAAGTGTAACTTCCAGCTCAGGTGTTATAACCTCTTCAACAACTTTTTTCTGAAGATATCCCTCAAGTTCTCCTGTTTCTGTATTCAGGCCGGCCATTATCTGGGCGGTTTTGCCGTAATTTTTTCTCAGTGCACTTATAAGCGCCTGATTTATTGTTTCAAGAATTTCATCCTTGCTTATTCCTTTTTCTCTTTCAAGCTGGTCAAGCGCCTGCATTAAATTTATAGAGTCTTTCTGTGACATTTTTTCCGTCCTTTATTTCTTTTTGAATATATCTTCTTCAGAATAGTGAAGCCTTACTTCTGCAGTATCCGAAAGCCTGAAAACCTGATTCCCGGTAAGGTAAAGAACTCCATCTTCGCATTTTATTATTTCTCCATAAAAGATTTTTGTTCCTTCAACAGGCTGTTTCAGCTTTACCTTTACCTGCGAGCCGGCGAACCGGTTGAAATCTTTTTCTTTTTTCAGAATGCGGTCTATGCCGGGGGAGGATACTTCAAGAAGGTAACCGTCAAGTTCCGGGGCCTCCCTGTCCAGACATTCTCCAAGAATGCTGCTTACTTTTTCACAGTCATCAAAAGTTATTCCGCTATTTGCGTCTGTTCCGGAAGCACCAGCGTGATCTATGAAAATCTGTATAAGCATTTTTTTGTTCTGGCTTGAAAGTTTCAGGTCGACAAGATCATAACCGGCGTTTTCAAGAACAGGCAGGAAAAGGCTTTCAAAATCGTTTCGGGTCATCAAATAGTCCTTTAATTATAAAAAAAAGCGGCCTGAACTTCAGCCACTTCTTTTTATATTATACATTATATATTTTTTTGTTTGCAATAGTGTCAGTCAACCTTATTCACAGTGCCACCTGTAACTCCTGAAGGAATAAGATAATTACATGCAGGCCGGGGAGTGCAGTCCCATTGATATCTTGCATTGCCAGGGGTCGCAGGCAGTGTCATGGTTATACTCCATTTGCCTAATTGTCCACCCGCAGCTACTTTTCTCTCTAATGTCATGGACTGGCCAAATTGCGTAATTGTGAAATATGTCAGATCATGGAATGCTGCATCAAGATCTCTTGGTGTAGTTGAATAACTGCCAAACTGGAAAAAATATCTTTCCTGCGCATAGGCATATGTTGAAAGATTTGTGGTAGCTTCCGAAGAGCGGCTTTCCTCTACTGAACGTATAAATACAGGCCCCGCTATGGTGGCCAGCAGCCCAATAATAAGAACCACAACCAGAAGTTCCAATAAGGTAAAACCTTTATTTTTTTTAATAGATATCATCTTTTTATCCAAATCTGTTTGTCTGCTACAGTATTAAGTATAGCATAAGAAAGATACTGTTTAAAGTCTTTTTTGCTAAAGTTATATTAATTTTTGTTCAATTTCTATCAGGTTATACTCTAAAACCTGTTCCACAGCTGCTGGGTTGTTACTTCATGATGAAAAAGAACCTCTCCGGTTTTTATAATATTTCCAAGATCATGCGGGCTTCTGTCAGCTACGGCCTGCTTGCAGGCTGCATATTTTTCAAACGCCTCTTCACCCATTATTTCTTTCATAAAAAGGCTCTGTCTGAACATACGCAGGGCATCATGTATTGTCGCCGGAAGAAGTCTTAGGCGTGAGACGGAACCGTTCCTGTTTTTTCTTTCATGAAAAACAGTCATAAGTATGGAGAAAACTGAAAGGTACGGATTAGCATCAGGGGCTACAGATCTTATTTCAAGTCTCGCTGAATTTTCATCAAAAGATGGGATTCTTATCATCGCCCCGCGGTTTACGGAAGAAACAGTTATTTTATTAGGTGCTTCATACCGGGGGTCAAGCCTTCTGTACGCATTTACGCTTGAGTTGAATACGAGTGACATTTCCCTGGCTGCGTCAAGCAGTTTTTCAGCGGCTTCTGCGCCTTCCGCAGAGAGACGGAATTTTCCTTTTTCATCATAATAGGCATTGCGCCCGTTACGGAATACGGAAAGATTAAGGTGCATTCCGCTGCCGTTCACTCCGGCAACAGGTTTGGGCAGGAATGTGGCGGTAAGTCCCATATTGGCTGCTACCTGGCGGCATACCAGCTTGTAAAGCTGTACAAGATCACATGCGCGCACAGGCTCACAATGTCTGAAATTAAGCTCAAATTGTGAAGGGGCCACTTCCGGGTGGTCTTTTTCATTCTGAAAACCCATTGCGCGCTGCGCTTCGGCTGCAGTGTCTATAAATATTTTCAGAGGCTCAAGCGGAAGGGAATGAAAATATCCTCCTGCGGAGATAAGGTCAAAGCCTTTTGCCTTGTCGTAGGTCTGTTCTGCATTTATGCCTTTTACTACAAATCCTTCAACTTCTGCGGCTATGTGCGGCACAATATTCTGTTCTTTCAGCTGCCTGCACAGTATTTTCAGCCTGGACCTGAAATCTGAATTATATGCGGATTTGTCCCTGTTCTGCACCGTACCGAAGAATACAACCTTGCCGGAGCCAAAAACATCAGACGGCAGCCAGAAAATACTGCTCCAGTCCGGGATAAGCCTTAAATCAGATTCGCTCTGCTCGGAAAAACCTCGTATGGAAGAACCGTCAAATGTGAGATTGCTGCCTGATTTAAGAAAATACTGCTTGTCATAATCCAGGGACTGAAAACGTCCTTCTATATCGGTAAAGCATATTGTAACAGCCTTTATTGCTTTTTCCTTTGCAAGGTATTCCGTATATTTTGCTTTCAGCTCTTCTTCTGAAAGTTTTTCTGCGTCAGCGGCAGCCTGAAGGTTCATCGCTTCAAGCTCATCATAAGGTATCTGTAAAAATTTCTTAAGCTGTATGGGTTCCTGCATAATATATGTCTGTACGGTATTCTGCCAGTACGGTGTCTGTTGCCGGAAAGCAGTTTATCTGCCGTTTTTTTTGAAACTGTTTATTTCCTCTATGAATTTCCCGAGAGCGGGTTCAAAGCGCACTCCGTAGAAAACTTCCTTGTCATTTGCCGCAACTGATTCCTGTATTGCGTAATGAACAAGATTGTGGGCGAGCCGGGCGGCCCGTGTTATATCCATGCCGTTCAGCAGGCCGGAAACCAGCCCGGAAGCGAAAATGTCGCCTGTGCCATGGAAATAACCTGGAATATTCTCTGTGCAGAAATAATTTTCCTTGTCCTCTTTCTTGTCATAAGTGAACACGCCGACTTTGCCTTCCTCAAATGAAATTCCTGAAAGCACCGCATAGCGCGGGCCTAAATCCGCAAGTCTGCGTGCGGTTTCCGCTATGTATTTTCTGTCGTAGTCATGCCCTCTGTATTCCTCTCCAAGCATGAAAGCGGCTTCAGTAAGGTTTGGTACTGTTATATCGGCTTTTGAAACAAGCTCAGCCATTCTGCGGGCAAAGGCAAGGTCAAAACCTGGATACATTTTGCCTGAATCGGCCATGGCCGGGTCAACAAGTATGAGTGTGTTTTCATCTTTCAGTCTGTCAAAAACTTCTGACACAACAGGCACCTGGCTTGCAGCAAGATAGCCGGTATAAATGGCGTCAAAATGATTTCTGTATCCGTTCCATTTGTCAACTATGGGCAGAATGTCTTCTGTCATGTCCCTGAAAGTCCAGCTTTTGAAGCCGGCTGTGTGATTGGAAAGAACAGCTGTTGGAATTATGACTGTTTCAATTCCTGCCGCTGAAATTACCGGCAGTGCCACGGTAAGCGAACAACGCCCCATGCATGAAATATCCTGAATGGTAAGACATCTTTTCTGATCCATAAGTACACCTTTGTTATATTTTACAATTTATCGGATTTGTATAAGAAGAGTATTGATTTTAGAGTTTTCCCGTCATGCTGAACTTGTTTCAGCATCTCTGCGGCTTAAAGAGGCCCAGAAGCAGGTTCAGTACGACGAAGTAATATCTGCCGACCTTTTTAGTGTATCAATGCTTTCCTTATAAAAAAGTCATTTTTTACATGGCCTTTTCAATGCCTTTTTCAATGAAGGTCTTTCCTGGCTCTTGTATCACTTACTGGCAGGCTTTATGTCCTTGCCTGTTATCAGTGTTTTTACCCATGTATTATTGCCTATATCTGTGAAATTCATCTTTTTAAGATAGCCGGTATGATTTCTGGAAGGATTCCTGAAAACGAATTCCCTAAAGCCTGCATCTATGAAAAGCTTACGGCTTTCATTGAAGAAAAATCTCGCATTGTTTAAATCCCTGTGCGATGGAATAACATAATCAAGCAGTATGCCGGCTGTGCCGCTTCCTTCGTCCTCGAATATGAAAAGGCCCACAGGGGATAAATTCCTTAAAATGAACAATGATCTGCCGTTGATTTTCTCAGGCATTTTGAAATCCGGGAAAGATTTATTTATGTCTTCACCATACATTTTAAGGAATCTCGGCAGAAGCTGGCTGTCCGCTGCGGAAATTTCCAGAAGTGAGAACATATCCTTGTCTGTGTGCAGTTTCCATATATAGTAAATGTCAACCAGTACTATTAAGAAATTAGCCACGGCAACAGGGTATGCGTGCATTAATACAGAATAAATGCCCAGCATCGCAGAGCCGGCCATATTGTACCAGCGCAACAGCCATATATTGTTCATCATAATGGAAACTGCTGTAATTACTGTTGCTATGTAACCGAATATTTCAACATTGCTCATAAATAACTCCATACCGCGCATATTCTGAAAAATACATATAGAATGCGCCTGTTATTATCTGAAATTGTGCGAGATTATCCGCGCCCGGGTTGTGCGGTTTTCCCGGAACATCGCCGCTATTATTTTTTTATGCAGTCTGCGGCTTGTCAAATTCAACGCTATAAGTATTTTATAAAACTAATATCAGGCCGTTCAAATTGCCATGTTATCTATGTACAGGTTGCTTCGCCGCTTTCTGCTTATGGTATTATGGTAATGGTGCATTATGGTTTCATTATAAGTTTTTGTTTATAACGGAACCTTATTTTATTACAGCCCTGGTTATAAGCAGGTGTTTTTATTTGCGGCGCTCCTTCATAAAAGGAAAACGCGTGCGGGTAAGTTCCGGCAGGGAAGGATTTATTTCCGCAGCAAAAATTCCTTCTTTGTCTTCCGCGTCAAGAACGCAGTTTCCCAAAGGGTCAAAGAGCATTGTGCCGCCGGCGTATTTAAGTTTTGCGCCGTTTCCGGCAGGCTCGCTGCCTGTTCTGTTTATTCCGGCAACATAGGCCTGATTTTCTATTGCCCTTGCTTTCAGCAGGGCTTTCCACTGGTCAATGCGTGCTTCCGGCCATGCGGCTGGTATTACATAAAAATCCGTATCCGCCGCCTGTTCCCAGAAATGATAGGCGAAACGCAGGTCAAAGCATATGGCGGGGGAAATGCGCAGCCCTTTAAATACTATATGTGCTTTTGAATTTCCGGCCTTATAATGTTTATCCTCGCCTGCGTATGAAAACAGATGATTTTTACGGTACCTGGCTTTTATCACGCCATCAGGCCCCATAAAGAAAAAAGTATTGAAACCGTCTTCTGCGCCGCAGTATGATACCGCGCATGAATGTTTTTCCGATATATTTCTGAAAAATGAATGATCAGTCTCATCAGTTTCCGAAGCCGCGCGGTTCATTGTGAAGCCGGAAAGCGTCATTTCAGAAAAAGCAAGCCATGCGCAGCTTTTCATTTCTTTTTCATGGCTGGAAATTAAGGAGGCTATTTTTTTTCTGCTGGCTTCGGGGTTTTCCCATTCCTGGGAGTACTGACATAATGCTATTTTCATATTTTTTTATACAGAGCGTTTGGGATTTATAAGCCCGGCGCGGAACATATCCGCCCGGGCTTGAATTTTCTTTTCCCTATGTATGCAGTTTGTTTCTTGTTTATGCAGTCAGAGAAATTATTTTGCGGGTTCCGCCTCAGGAGCAGCTGTTTTCTCCTCTTCCACAGAACCGCCTTCTTTTTTCCAGGTTGTGGCGATAAGCACAGCTGCTACGAAGCAGGCAATTATGCAGGAAACATAAACACCTTTCCAGCCGTAATTCTTGCTTATCCATGCCGCGCCGCTACTTGCAAGCATTGCGCCGAAATAACCGAACATTCCGGTAAAGCCGGTTGCGGCTGCTGCGGCATTCTGTACCACTATGCGGCTTGCCTGAACTCCTCCGGCGAGATTCTGCGGGCCGTCAACAAAGAAGCCAATGAAAGCCGCCAATATGGAACTCCAGAAGATGGCGTTTGTGCCAGCTATGCAGTAGAATCCCCAGCAGCTTGCAGCAAGTATGCCGAGGTAAATAAGGTTCATCTGCGTGCAGCGTCCGTGGAAGAACTTGTCCGCAAGATAGCCGGCCACAATTCCGCCTGGCATTCCAAGGAAAGGCATCCATTTCAGCACTGAAACTGCGCCTTCCTGCGTAAAGCCTCTGTCTTCAACAAGGAACATTGTTCCCCAGTCAAGAGTTGCGAAACGCACGTAATATACGAAAATATAGGCAAGTGCGAGCGCCCACAGGAAAGGATTCTTGAAAATGTATTTTTTCAGTATTTCCCAGTGGCTCATGTCCGATTTGGTTTCTTTTACCGGCATAGTGTCGTTGCGGTATTCCTCAATAGGGGGGAGGCCTACGCATGTAGGCTTGTCCGTCATAAAGAAAAGCATAAACACGCTGTATGAAATACCCATGAGTGCCGGAATGAAGAATGCAGCCTTCCACATATCCATTTTAAGCAGCCAGGAAATAAGCAGGCCTACGAAGAAGGCGCCAAATGTATGCGAAGAAGACCAGAGTGTCCACTTGGTGGCTCTTTCATTCGGCGAGAACCAGTGAACAAGACCTTTGGCCACAGGGGGAAAACCCATGGACTGGCATACGCCGTTGATACCCCAGGCGAATGCTGCTAAACCTACAAGAGGAATAGTGAGACCGTGGTCTGCAATGAAATGCTGGAAATTGGGCAGAAATGGAAAAGCCAGGTTTATGAGCGAAGACAGCAGCAGGCCTGTGGCCATCACGGCACGGATATTGCATTTATCTGCCAATACGCCGCTGAGGAATTTTCCTACGCCGTATGTGGCATAAATGGTTGTTCCTATTATACCTAACTGAATTACGTCAAGCCCGAAATTTTCCTTCAGTGCAGGCTTTACGAAGTCAAGATTCTTTCTTGTGAAATAATACAGGGCATAGCCGAAGTACATTCCGAAGAACATCTTAAGGCGCCATATAGTGTACAGTTTTTTTATTTTCTGTTCGTCCGTAATGCGCGGCGCATCCGGCAGCGGTTTCATCCATTCTATCAGTTTAGAAAACATTTTACAGGAGCTCCTTGAATATCAGCTCTTTTATAAGGGCATAATTATATTTTAACAAATTACGCGCTTAATATTGGGAGTCCATAAAAAAGGACGGTTCTGCGCCGTCCTTTTTTATGATTATCAGTGCCTGCTGTTTTATTTTATCTGGGCTTTGAGTTCAGCAAGTTTTGCGGGAACTTCTTCCAGTTTCCAGCGCACGGCCTGTTTTGAATTGCGTGGTTTGAACTCACATTCTCCGTCTTTCAGTGTTTTTTCGCTCACGACAATTCTCCAGGGCAGGCCGATAAGGTCTGCATCCTTGAATTTCACGCCTGGGCGTTCATTGCGGTCATCCCAGAGGGCTTCCATGCCTGCGGCGTAAATCTGCGAATGTATTTTCCCGGCGGCTTCCGCCACCTGTCCGTTTTCGCTTTCTATGCTTACGAGTGCGAACTCAAACGGCGCTATCTGTGGCGGCCATATTATGCCGTGCTCGTCGTTTCCCTGTTCTATGGCAGCAGCCACAGTTCTGGTAAGCCCTATTCCATAGCAGCCCATTACCATTGGCTGCTGTTCCTGTTTCTCGTCTGCGAATGTGCAGTTAAGCGGTTTGGAATACTTTGTTCCCAGCTTGAATGTGTGGCCTACTTCTATTCCTCTTCTGAATGTGAACGGTTTGCCGCATTTGGGGCAGCAGTCGCCTTTTACAGCGGTATGAATATCGGCGAACATATCAGGATTGTAGTCCCGGCCTATGTTTATGCCTGTGGTATGCATATCCGCCTTGTTCGCGCCGGAAATGCCGTTGAAAACATTTTTAAGGGCGTAATCCGCCACAACGGTTTTAAGCGGTTTTGTGCCGGAAGCGCCTGTATAGCGTTCCTTAATGCCTACTGGGCCGGCAAATCCGGCAGGACAGCCTGTTATCGCCTCGTAAATTTCAACCGGGGCTTTTTCAAGCGTCTCTGCATTGAGCAGGCGGCGCAGTTTGTTCTCATTCACTTCGTGGTCGCCGCGGACAAGAGCCATAACTGGTTCTCCGTCGGCAAGCCAGAAATAGGTTTTAATAAACTGCTTTGTGTTTTTATGCAGGAATTTTGCCACGTCGGGAACTGTGTATAATCCGGGGGTGGGAACATCCTGCATTGGCTCCAGTTTTGCCGGGTCTGCCGTGCGGTACTGCGGTTCATGCACTTCAGCTTTTTCCGTGCTGGCTGCATATCCGCATTCCTCGCAGAAAACTATTTCTTCCTCGCCGGTATCGGCTATAACCATAAATTCATGCGAATGGTTTCCGCCTATAGGGCCGCTGTCTGCCTCCACCGGGCGGAATTTAAGGCCGCAGCGGGTGAAAATTCTCTCGTAGGCGGCGAACATCTTTTCATAATCCTTTGTAGCGCCTTCGTCCGTAGCTGCGAATGAGTAAGCGTCTTTCATCAGAAATTCGCGGGAGCGCATTACGCCGAAGCGGGGGCGTATCTCGTCACGGAATTTAAGCCCGAACTGGTACAGGGTAATCGGCAGCTGTCTCCACGAAGTCACATCACGGCGCACCATGTCTGTCATAACTTCTTCTGCTGTGGGTGCGAAGCAGAAATCGGCATCCTTGCGGTCCTTAATGCGCAGCAGTTCCTTTCCGTAAACATTCCAGCGGCCTGTTTCCTCCCAGAGCTCGCGGGGCTGTATAACCGGCAGGCGCACTTCCATGCAGCCGTCCCTGTCCAGCTCCTCGCGGATAATCTGCTCAATCTTGCGCACAACGCGCCAGCCAAGAGGCAGCCAGTCATAAATGCCGCTGCCCATTTTGCGTATAAGCCCGGCACGGAACATCAGCTTTGCTGAAAGATTGTCGGCATCCTGCGGAGCTTCCCTTAAAGTGGGGAGAAAATAAGATGAAAGTTTCATTTTTAGTTTAAATACCTCGTTTGCGAATGAACAATATATATTGTATTTCTTTTGTATGCGCTTAAACAAATAGGCATAAAAACAGCGTATGCGTAAAAAACGCAGACGGTGTTTTTCAGTTTAATGACAAGCCGAAAAGGAAAACTCTGCTCACAGTGTGAGCAGAGAAAAGTCCGCTTTTATATAGAATGTAACTTTAGAAAAAAGCAGAAACAGCTTCAAAACCGGCTGGCGGGGGAATATTTGTATTCTTGACTAAGGCGGGGGAATATTTGTATTCTTGACTAAGGCGGGGGAATATGTCCCTGCGCTAACCAACAAGTCTGGTGCAGGTGTTCCACTTGCCTTGTGGATAAGAAAGGTGTGAGGATAGAATATGCAGTTTAGAAGAGGTTTCTTAATTACTTCAACTATTTTAATAATAATATTGATTATTCCAATAACATGGTTGCTTTGGAAGTTTGTATGCAAGCCGGTTTACCGTCATTTCACAGACAAACAAACTCCTGTTGAACAAGCAGTTAATAATAAAAGTAGAGACACGAAGAAAGAAGTCAAATATGACGGAAAAGCAGAGAAATCTGATAAACAAACAGAGGAATCGGAAGAATCGATTATGTCAAATTTCTCAAGTAAGTTCAAGAATTCTGTAGGATATACAAAAAATCTTTTCACTCATGAAGAAGAAGAAAAAGAAGCAGATATGAAAATAGATAACTGTAAAGACATGTTAAATAAAAAAGACTATGAAAATGCGCTAATTGCCTGCGATGAAGCATTGGAGAAGACCTCTGTCAATGGAAAGATTTCAGTTATACATCAATTACGCGGAAGAATATATCAGAATACCGGTGAATATGATTCTTCCCGCAAAGAATTTATAATAGCAGAGCAGTCAGCAGACACGGCACAGCAAAAAAATCAAAGTAAAAAGATGTTTGCTGAAGCAGATAATTTGTTTAAGAAATCATTTTTAGAAAAGGAATATGACAGCCGTAAGCTTCTTGTTCCAGTTGAACGTAAGGAAGAAATTTTGCCGACACATTATACTTCAGCTTTTCTGATTAACAGTCTACCTGATAAAATAACAATGCCACTAGGACATCTCGTGCCTAATCAGTTGTATATTCTTCACCCATACAAAGAAAACAAATATGTTTTATTTGACGATTATGAAATGGATTTCCTGGCTGAACGTGTGCGGGAATTTTGTGAATTTGCACAGGCTTTAGGAGCGACTGATGTCGTTATAGAGAGTATTCAGTCCAAAAGCAGTGAGAAATCATCATCTTCTAAAGAAAAAAGAAAAGGAAAAATTAATCTTGCCGGAATAGTGCCTGGGCTTGGCAAAGGTTCTTTTGATAGCAATGACGAAAATACACGGTATCTGCTTGATACGGCATTGCAAGGAATTTCTATTTCACAAAAATTTACGCCTTCACAAAAGCCTTTTCTGCCCGACAATTTAGTATGGTATGAACATGAGCCTTCATGGCAGCAGCTGTACCGTCAAAGGATGATGGGCAACCTACTGGAACACCGTGAACACATAGAAAGCAAAAAGAACCGTATGGTTCAATCATCAGAGATTTCCAAAATAGAAGGCGAGCTGCAGGCAGTAATGAAACTGGCTGGCGGAGATTGGGATAAATCATCTTCAAAAAAATTATCTGCCAAAGACGATACAGAATTGACGATATATGTGAAATTTGCTCCATTAAACAACACAGAAAATAGAGATTTGTCTTTGGTTGTGCCAACAGATCTTCAATAATAACGTTAAAGAGAGGTTTGAAACAATGAAAGGTAAAGTAATAAAAATAACCGAAACAGAAGTAGTTATCGGCTGGAGCGATGGTGTTTCAGAAAATGTTTCTTTCTCCAAGCTTGGCTTTCGTCCAGAAATAGGTTCAGAAATTGAAAAATTTATAAATGGAGACAAAACGGATTATCACCAAAGTGTTGTTATTTATCATCCTTATGATGATAAAAAAGTAGTAAATAAGTTTTCTTACGCCGTTTTGGCAATTATTTTAGGCTGCTTTGGTGTCCATAAATTTTATGTTGGAAAAATTGGTATGGGGATACTTTACTTGTTATTCTCATGGACTATTGTACCTGCTCTTGTAGGTATTATAGAGGGAGCTGTAGCTATATCCCAAAAAGCGGATTCACAAGGAAATATCCTTGTGTAATAAGATAAAAAATATAGTCTCTGGATAAGAAGAATATTGATTTTATAATTCCATCATACTAAACTTGTTTTTTCTCGCATATCTGCTGTTAAGTAAACTCATTAACCAAGTGTGGGGGGCGGGAATGAATTGTCTGCTTTGCATAGCAAATTGAACAATGCTTTTATCAATGTTCTTCTTTAGCATGGCATTTATTTAATCCTTCCCAAAGGCTGGCTGTGGGCACGGCGAACATATTTTCGCCGAAAGGCAATGTGTCCTCGCCGGAATAAAGCACTATTCCCATAAATTCTTTGTCTTTTGCCAGATGTTCCCTGAACCACTTTATATGCTTAAAGTCATTTTTCCCGATGATTGATCCGCATTTTGTAAAGTCTGAAGTCCGCAAAAAGTAAAATTGAAAGTCCGCATTTGTAAAATTAAACTTCCGCGTTTTGTAAAATAATAACCCCGCATTTTGTAAAAAAATAAGCACAAAGGCATGGAACTGCCCCGCTGCCTGCAATATGCTGTTTCCCGGTTTTATTTTTATGTATTTCATATAGAAAATAAGTAAAATTCTATGCAAAATGTAAATCGGAGTATATAAATTGCATAAGTTTTGGGCCTAACTTTTTTATTTAATGGACGTGTTGGCGCATTGGCCTGCTTGCTGGTGGCAGGCATTATTTATGTCATAATACCGGCAGTACCTGTTTGGCAACGGCAGTAATAACCGCAGTACAGTTTGTATAAAAAAGCCCGGCAATGATTTTACCTATATCATCGCCGGGCTTTTCAGTTTGTTCTTGTATTGTCAGGCCTGTTTTTTCTTATGTTCCTCGTGGATTTTGTTTACTATTTCGTCCAGCCATTCCTCTTCTTTTATGGTTTTTATCTGCTGGCCTTTTTCTATCCACACGCCTGTGCCTTTGCCGCCGGCAACGCCGAAATCTGCAGAACGGGCCTCGCCGGGGCCGTTCACTATGCAGCCCATTACGGCTATTTTCATGCCTTCGGCTTCCTCGCGCAGCTGTTTGTCATTGTATATCCTTTCTTCAACCCTGTGTATGGCCTGAGCAAGGTTTACCTGCGTTCTGCCGCAGGTGGGGCAGGATATTAAATCCGGGCCGTATGTGCGCAGTCCCAGTGCCTTTAGTATCTCATAGGCGGCGCGCACCTGCATTACAGGGTCTTCCGTGAGGGAAACGCGCACAGTGTCGCCAAAGCCCTGGGCAAGCATCATGCTTATTCCAATGGAGGATTTTACCGTGCCGGAAAGGAATGTTCCTGCTTCGGTTATGCCCAGGTGAAGCGGAATGTCAGACTGTTCCGCGAACATGGCATTTGCCATTATTGTGCGTTCTATGTCGTCCGCTTTAAGCGAAACCACAATGTCCCGGAAGTTCAGTTCCTCAAGAGTTCCTACTTCGTGCATGGCCTCTTTTACCATCTGTTCTGCCCATTCTTCGGAAGTCCAGCGGGGGGAGGGATTCTCTTTCAGGGCTTTAAGCGAACCGGCGTTTACGCCTATTCTTATTGGAATTCCGGCGGCCTTGCAGGCATCAGCCACGGCTTTAACTCTGTCTTTTTCGCCAATATTTCCGGGGTTTATGCGCACTTTGTCCACACCCTGTTTTATGGCTTCTAGAGCAAGACGCCAGTCAAAATGTATGTCCGCCACAAGGGGAATGTTTATGGCCTTTTTTATCTTCCCTATGTTCTGTGCGGCTTCCATGTCCGGCACGGCAACCCTTATTATTTCGCAGCCTGCTTCCTCAAGCCTTTTTATCTGCGTTATTGTGGCCTGCGCGTCCCTGGTGTCCGTGTTGCACATGGACTGCACGGATATGGGGCTGTCGCCGCCTATTGTGTATTTGCCAACGCGCACCTTGCGTGTTATATATGGCTTATGCTCATGTTCATGGCTGTGGTCATGGCCGCAGCCGCAGTGCTCATTGTGTTCATGCTTGTTATTGCAGGAATCTGACATGGTTTTTCTCCTGAAATTCTGAAATTTTAGTCAAATATTTTTTATTTTTTTGCGGAATCCGCATTCGCGGACGGGGCTTTTACGGCAGATTCTGCAGCTTTTTCGGAATCAGTATTTGTGCCTGCCTGTTCATTGGAGGTTTTGTCTGCTCCCGGTTCAGCAGCTGCGGCGGCAGCCTCGCGTGCTTTTTTTCCGTCATGGGAATTTTTTATTCTCACTATATCGCTGTAAGTGGCGAATACGAAAATGCCAACCAGTATGGCGAACCCGGCCATATTGAGTTTTTCCACTACTTTAAGGCTTGGTTTTCTGCGCATTATGCCCTCCGCTATGAAAAGAAGTGCCTGGCCGCCGTCAACAATGGGTATTGGCAGCAGGTTGAAGAATCCTATTGCAACGGAAATCAGGGCCACAAGGAAGAAGAAATCCGAGAAGCCTTTATGCGCTGCCTTGCTTACCACTGTTACTATGCCTACAGGGCCGGCGAGGTCTGGTTTCTGACGTTTTACTATATTGTCTTTCAGCGTGGTTACGGTTAAGGCTGTCCAGTACCAGCACTGATAAGCGCCGTTTGATACAGCCTTTGTAAAAGGTACAGGTTCATAAGTAACTTCCGGCGCTATTCCAACAAGGCCTATTTCCTTTCCTTCTATCGCGGTTTTCTTCGGGGTGAGTTTTACCGTGGTCTGTGCGTTTTCCCTTTCGTATACTATGGTTATTTCTTTTTCGGCGCTGGCGTGTATTATTTCGGTAACGTTTTTCCATTCCGGTGTTTTCACGCCGTCAATGCTTATAATGCGGTCGCCTGCTTTCATCCCGGCTATTTCTGCCGGATAGCCGTCGCTAATGTCGCCGATTACCGGGGCTTTGCCGGGTATGGCGCTGCCGGTGGCAAGTATTACCGCGGTGAACAGGAAAAAAGCCAGCACGTAGTTCATTGCCGGGCCCGCAAGGGCTACGCAGAGACGGGAATACCATGGCTTTGAATAATATTCATCAGGATCGCCTTTGGCTTCCTCCACAATCTCACCGGCGGGCTGTACAAAGCCGCCGAGGGGAATCCAGCGTATTGAGTATCTTGTGCCTTTGAATTTGTCTTTTTCTGCCGTTTCTGATGTGGCGGCCTGGGATTCCTGTTTCTTTTCGTCTTCCTTGTTTCCGCCGCTGTTTTTATCGTCTTTCTTTTCTTCAGGCGGTTTTGGTCCCCAGCCTATTATTTCAGGGCCGAAGCCCATGGCAAATTCAACTACCCTCATTCCTGCTAGGCGGCAGGCTATGAAATGGCCTAATTCGTGCAGAAAAATGACAAGGCCGAATGTGAATATTACTGCGATTATTGATAACAACATATTTTGCTCCCTGATTTGTTTTTTATCATTCTTGTATTAATTCCTTTATTTTTTTAGTCAAGATTTCTTTTCTTGCCTCTATGAACTGTAAATAATCTTTTTCCTCTAGGCTTGTGTCATTTTTGACAAATAATTGTTCCTTGTTAACAGAATGATCTTTTGCCCATTTATCTAATGTTTTACCATTTTTGGAGGAATTAATTTTCCCAGCTAGTACTTGTAAATTTAATATGCTATTCCAAATAGAGGGATCATTCACGAATTGCTCTTCACGTCCTACCGCTTTTGCTATTTCTCCGTTTTTAAAACGAGATTGGGGGTGCATATGATCAATGTGATAACCTTGTTCAAAATAGTTTTTATCAGAATATAACAAAGGCAAAATGTTATTTGCACCTGGCGAATCCTTTTGATATTTTAAAATTTCAGTTATAAATTCGTCAGTAAAACTGTAATCTAATCTAGTTCCTTTGAAAGTTTTCACGATTTGAGCAAATGGAAATAACTTATCACCTGAATTATCACTTATTACTTTTCTAATTCTAGATAAAGTAAAATCACTCTGCCCACTGAATGTTCCTTTTATCAAACTAATGTTAAGCCACTTGTGAATAGTTTGTCTATTCTTTAAGTGTTGATTAGGATTGTTTATTTCTCCTTCTAATTTATTCTTATAGATATAATAAATTATTGGTATTAAAGCATTTTTAGCTCTTAAAGTATATTCATTATGTCCTAAATAATATACCAATTTAGTACCTGCAATAATAGATTCTCTTATACGTTTCCAATTATCTTCAAATTTAGATATATTTTCTTTAGTGAAATTCTTTAATTTAAATCGTATGTCATTTTCACATAGAACTAAACATGTTTTTAAAATAAAATCACGATTAAAAATGATTTGATATTCACTGTTTATGTGATTTATCAAAGTATTGATTTCCTTTCTGGGATCAAGTTTGTCCCAATTTGCTATTGACATAGATAATAGCAAGTCTGAAAAAGAAAGCCGTGTCCCGCCGCTATTTGTCCTTATGAATATCTCTAACACTTGGTCAGAGTCTTGTTCAGTTTCCAAATAAAAATTAATTAACTTGTCTTTATGTATTACCTCAAATAAACGGCATAAAATTTCAGCTTGTACTGTATTAGTATCAAAACCTTGTTGGTGTAGATAACTGTTAATTTGGTTTAAGCCATTCCAATTTAATACCTGTCCGACTTCAAACCAATGATGTTGAGAGCCAGTTTTATTTTCACTTTCTTTTTTTGTAAGAAATTTAAAATTATATTTTTTTTCTGTATTGTTTTCCTGTTCTAGTGTATTATTGATATCCAAATATAATATACGTGTTGGCAAGTTTTCTTCAGTATTTGACCACCATTTACGTGGCAATTTGTAGGCATAAGTTCCTTTTAGTCCAATATATAAACTAGTTAAACGTTGTTGCCCATCTATTATGGATATAAAATTAGGCATTCCTTTTGTTGAATGTTCTGGGTTTTCTTCATTATAACGTTGTCGGTAAGTGTGTAAAACTTCATAGAATATATATCCTTCTTTGATTTTTGAATCATTAATTTCCCAGAACATAAAAGAATTAATAGGGTATCCACGCATTATGCTGTCAAACAGCATTTCTATTTGATACGAAGACCAGACAAATTTGCGTTGTATAGCAGGTAGTAGATAGTAATTAGTGTCAATATGTTTAATAGCCTCTTTTATGGTAATTGGTGTTTGAAATTGTCCTGACATTTGAAAATCCTTTCTGTTCACATATCGATTCTATGCTTTCTGCTGTATTCCTCTTATGCTCTACTACAATGGTATAGGAAAATCCTTTCCGAAACTGCTAATTCACACTTCCCTCGCCCCTTGTGGGAGAGGGATAGGGTGAGGGGTTGGTTAAAGCAGTTTTGCTGCCTCTTCCGCCTTTGTCCTTGCCCATTTATCTGTTTCCACTGCGGCTTCAAGAGTGAAATTGGCTGTGGCATTGGTCTGCTCCAGGACTTTTTCCACTATCACTGGAATATGGGTGAACAGTATCTTGCCTTTGAGGAACAGTCCAACTGCGACCTCATTAGCTGCGCTTAACGCGGAGGGGAATACATTGCCCCTTTCGCCTGCGTCCATTGCCAGCTTTAGACAGCGGAAACGGCGGAAATCCGGTCTGGCGAAGTCCATTCTTGCCAGCTCGTAGAAATCCATAGGTCGCACGAGGGATTTCTTCCTTTCCGGCCATGTGAGCGCGTACTGAATAGGCAGGCGCATATCCGGCCATGAAATCTGCACAATCACCGCACCGTCCTTAAATTCCACGCCTGAATGTATTATGGACTGCGGGTGTATCAGCACCTGTATTTTGGAAAGCGGTACGCCGAACATGTTCATAATTTCTATCATTTCCAGACCCTTGTTCATAAGGGTTGAGGAATCAATCGTTATTTTCGGACCCATTTTCCAACGAGGATGCTTCAATGCCTGTTCCGGCCTTACATCTTCCAGCTTCTGTTTGCCGTCGTAGAATGGCCCACCTGATGCAGTAAGGAATATTCTTGACAGTGCCTCGTCGTATTCTCCGGGATTTAGACCTGCCGTGCTTTGGAAAATCGCGGACGGTTCCGAATCTACCGGCAGTATTCTTGCACCGTGTTTTGCCGCTTCCTGCATGAACAATGCTCCGGCCATGACCATCGGTTCCTTGTTTGCCAATGCGACGTTCTTTCCGGCTCTCAATGCCGCAAGGAGGGGGGAGAATCCGACCGCTCCGGTCACGGAATTGAGTACTATGTCCGCTTTTTCAAGCGACGCTGCCATGTCAAGGCCTTCCTTGCCGGGGGGGAGAAGCGTTGTGCCTGCCGGGCATAAAGGCTTAAACTTCTGCCAGGCGGCCTCCTCGTATACCGTGGCATATTCAGTATGGAGCAGCTTTATCTGTTCAAGCAGAATGTCAATGTTGGAGTTCACGGCAAGGCCAAGAACATGGTAGCCTTCGCCTAAGTTTACGGCAGCCTCAACCGCATTGCGGCCTATTGAGCCTGACGAGCCTAAAATAACGATGTTTTTCATAGTTTCGCGCCTAAAAAATCAAAAAGTTTGCGTAACGCCACAATATATTATATTAAATTTTCTTGACGGAAAGCATGTGCAAAATTCAGTTTTTTGCCTTGCTGTAAAAAAGTAAAAGTACATTGCTATTTTTCAATATATTCCAGCAGTACCCTGCGGCTTATGGCATCTTTTATTTTTGCTATGTCAGCTCTGGGAATATAGTTTAAATCATAAGTTATTGTTTTCCAGGGGGTAATCGCAACCAGGCCTATTTCCCTAAAGTAATTAGGCGATCTGCCGTAAAAAATCAGCTTGCAGGCGTATGAATTTCCCATTCTTGGCACAGTCTCCATAACAGCCTTTTCCACTAAATTCCATGGAACTAATTTATTGGCTATCGAAGATTTGCTATAAGGTTCTATTTTATATATGAAGCCTTTTTCAAGTATGCAGTATTTTACTTGGGACCGCAAGCTCCAATACATAAATGCTCCTATAAGCAGGCAGCTTCCAATCCTTTTTAAACAGTCAATCCGTTCTTTATGAAGATTGTTCATGTCAAGAGCAAATAATCCGTCAAATATATTATTGGAAGGAACTGTCATCATATAAATATTGAACAGGGCTATAAGCAGAGGAATAGACAGCAGAAAATACAGAATAGTGTTTTGTCCTGACGGAATATATTCAAGAGGCGTGAACGGCAGCTGCGTCATCATTGCGGAGCTTACTTCCGTGTTTGTCTTGCGGGTGTTTTTTCTCCATATCTGGTACGCCGTAAGCAATATGCCCAGAATAACGGAGGCGGTAAAAGTTATATAGGCATTGGGCTTAGGAGGCTGAAGATTCAATATCCTAAAAACAAAATCGTCCCCTAAAGACAGTCCCAGAACAGAGCATGAGATAACAATGCCCCACAAAACAACTAAGATAAAATCTTCAATTTCTTTCATGTAATCAATTTTACTTTATTTGTGTTTTTTATATTATGTTAAGAGCTGATAGGCGCGTTAAACGATTAAGTGCAACGGTTCATGTAAAAAGATTAATTGTCTTTGGGCTGAAAACTTTTCGTTTTATCTGCTCCAAAGACAGCACTGTTTTAAATTGTACCTCAAATGGGGTCTTATATCCTAAACATTTCATTGGCGTGAAGTTTATGCTATCCTGTATCCTCGCAATCATTTCAGGGCTTATCTCCCTGAAATCTGTACTCTTGGTATTGCCTTATTATTCCGTTCCTGTTCTCTATGGTCCCTTTTTCCCAGCTGTGGTAAGGCTCGCAGAAATAAGAAACGCAGCCCAGCGCATCATTCACCTTTTGGTGAAGCACGTTCTCTATGCCGTTGTCATAGGCAATGCTGGAGCATGGCAGGCCACGCAATGCACGTATCAGCACGCTGCTGTTCTCATTCGCGCTGTGGTCCTTTAACGGGCTTATCCTGACATATCTGCTGTTCCTTTCTACGCATGTCTGCAGGGCGGCCTTGCTTCGCCTGGATACCACAAGGCCGCTTTCCCATTGCCCGGACTCCCTGCCCTCAGGCCTGTGCGCTATGGGGACACGCCACTTTATCACGGAAGTCCTCGCCTTGTTCTTGCGCCTGGGCTTGTGATAGCTCCTGTACAGGTATGCCTCAAGCGCAGGCTCTTCCTTCCTTATCCAGCGGTATATGGCTGTATGGCTTACGGATTCCCTGCCTTCCAGCTTCAGCCTTTTTGATATGCACATCGGCGAAAGCCCTGTCTGTATCAGCTCTGATATTTCCAGTCTTAAAGCAGCGGTTTTGCAGCCTTTTTAACAGAGAGAAACGAGAACGGACAATTCAGGCACAGGAGGCTGCGCAGCGCATTCAGGAGCATAAAAAATAATCTTCAGGAACTGTTTACATTTCAGGGATACCCTATCTTAGACATTCCAACAACAACAAACACTTGCGAGGGATATTTCGGTCAATTAAAGAGAAAAGCAAGAGTTCATTCCGGACTGACAAAAGAACATTTAAAAAAGGTAATTATACGTTTATTGTTAGGCCGTTAAAATCTAAAATCACCAACTATTTTGTCCATTAAGCCTGTTTTTTAGCTCTGTTAAAGGAAAATATTGACATACTGTGTCAATTTTAAGGATGGAATCCCCTGCTCGCAACGCACGCAGCGAAAGGCAATTCCTTAAAAATATTTCCAAAAGCAGAGTTCCTGAATTAGATTGCTTCACTACCGTTAGCAATGACAAGAAAATGTCGGCCTAATGGGCAAAATAAATATTCTTCTTATGCAGAGCCAATATGCTTATGAAGAAAAGCTAAATCCCTTCGTTTTCATAATAATAAAAAAGCCGCAGGTTTAAATCTGCGGCTTTTTTATGTTCGGGGAGCGATTAAAATAGAACCATGAAGTAGTAGACCACTGGGGCAAGAAATATGTACGAATCAAAACGGTCCATTATTCCGCCATGGCCCGGCAGCATATTGGAGGAATCCTTTGCACCTACCGCGCGTTTTATCATGGATTCTGCTATGTCAGACATCTGGCCGAAAATGCCGATTAAAACGCCTATGATGGCGGCTTTTCCGTATGAAATCTGCCCATCGGTAAAACGCGCTATCAGCAGCGCTGTTCCTATTGCAAAAATAAAACCGGCAATTGCGCCTTCCCAGGTTTTTTTGGGGCTTACAGGTGTAAGCTGATTCTTACCGATTTTTTTGCCGAAGAAATAGGCTGCCGTATCCATAACCCATACTGTTACTATCAGAAGGAATGTGAGGTTTTTTCCTTCTGGCAGGTCACGCAGCGGAATGAACTGGAACAGACACCATGAAAGCATGAAAATACCAAGAAGGGTAAGCCCCATGCGCTCTATATATTTTTCTTTCTGGAAAAGTTCCAGGCATAGTGTTCCCACAACCGTAAGCATTATCATGGCCCCGGCGAAATGGTCCCCGGCTGCGCGCGGCATATTGTCAAAGTACAGGACAAGCGGCATAAGCAGCCCGAAAATATAAAGCGCCCAACGGTTTACCGGTTTTGAGCCTAACCTGAGCAGTGCTGAATACTCATAAAGCGACAAGGCGATTATGATATATATAAGCACGGCGAACGCGGTTCCACCCGTGAAAATAAGCCATAACATCAGCGGAATGCCGATAGCGGCAGTAAGCAGTCTTGGTAAAAGCATTATGTTCCTCTTCTAATATCTCTTTTGCTGTAGGCTTTGAAAGCCTCAATAAGATTATTTTCATCAAAATCAGGCCACAGGGTGTTTGTTACGTAAAACTCTGTGTAGGCAGTCTGCCATAACAGGAAATTGGAAAGACGCTGTTCCCCGGAGGTGCGGATAAGAAGATCCGGATCAGGTATGTCTGCTGTATAAAGCAGCGATGAGAACTGCTTTTCGTTTATTTCTTTCATGCCTGACTTCAGGGCTTTGTTAACTGCGTCGAGTATTTCCTGCCGGCCACCGTAATTAAGGGCAAGATTAAGCGTAAGCCCTGTATTGTTTTTCAGTTTCTCCGCACCCTTAAGCAGAACTTCCCGTGTTTTTTCAGGCAGTGACTCCAGCCGGCCACTGAATACAAGCCTTACATTGCCACTATCCAGTTCCTTTATATACTGTTTTACGGCCTGTATTAGTAGCAGCATAAGGGCGTTTACTTCTTCTTCCGCTCTTGCCCAGTTCTCGGTGGAAAAAGCGTATATGGTAAGATATTTTACTTTCAGCTTCACACAGGCCCTTACAACCCTGTGCACAGCTTCGACACCTGCGGAATGACCAGCTGCGGCAGGCAGCAGGCGTTTTTTTGCCCAACGTCTGTTGCCGTCCATTATTATGGCCACGTGAACCGGAATTCTGATTTTGTTTTCTGTCTGATCGGTTTCCGTCATTTGCGGTTAAACGGTCATCAGCTCTTTTTCTTTATTCGCCGCGGCGGTATCAATATTGGCGATATATGAGTCGGTTATTTTCTGAACCTTGTTCTCATATGTCTTGAGATCGTCTTCTGTTATTTCGCCGGCTTTCTGGGATTTTCTTATTTTTTCAAGCGCCTCACGGCGGAGATTCCTTACTGCAACACGGAAATCCTCAGCCATTGAATAAACCATTTTTACCATTTTTTTGCGCTGATCCTCTGTCATGGGTGGCAGATTTATGCGTATGATGGCTCCGTTGCGGGAAGGAGAGGAGCCGAAATCTATTTTGCGCAGTTCGCTTTCCACTTCGTTTACGGCATTGGCGTCCCAGACACGCACCTCGAGGGTACGTGGCTCAGGAACGGAAATAGCCGCAACCTGTTTCAGTGGTGTTCTTGCCCCATAATATTCCACATGAACATTGTCCAAGAGCTGCGGATTTGCACGCCCGGTGCGCAGTCCGCTCAGATCTTTCTTGAATTTGAATACTTTTTCATCCATTTCCATTTCTGTTTCGGAAAGGATGTCATTTATAGATTCAGCCATTTTGTATCTCCTGCAAATCTTAAAAATAAAATCTTATGCGCAGTAATATGCTTTATGCGCTTGTAATATTATATTAATTAAAAGCAGATTCCGGCAATTTATTAAACTACGGAATAAATTTCCTGCCAGGAACATTTTATCTGTAAGGACCGTTATACGGCCTGCCTACATATTTGGGCAGAGGTCTTGGTTTTTTTACCGGCGCTGGTTTTGCTGGTACCACTTTTTTTACTTTGACATAAGTACTGGTACTGGTATGACGTGGCTGATGACTTCCATAATACAGGCCAGACACAGGATCAAGAGTAAAATATGTTGTCCCGTCCGGATTCAGATGGGCCGTGCAGGCAGATAACAGCAATGCTGAACCAGTTATTGTTAATATATGTGTAAGTTTCATAATTTTTTGTTTCAGATTATTTCCCGCAGAAAAGCATATTTTCGATAATGCCGCAGATTATGTGTATTGCGGTTATGTGCATTTCCTGTATTGTGGCGGTTACGGCGGATGGGGAACGGAAAGCCAGATCGCAGATCTGGTGAAGTTTCGCGTCTTTCATGCCTGTAAAAGCTATGACTGTAAGGCCTTTTTCCCTGGCTGATTCTGCGGCTTTTACAACATTCGCTGAATTTCCGGATGTGCTTATACCTACAAAAACATCTCCCTTGTTTCCTAAAGCCTGCACCTGGCGGGCGAATGCCATTTCATAACCGTAATCATTGCCGAGGCAGGTCATAACAGCGGAATCTGCCGTGAGAGCTATGGCGGGCAGTCCGGGTCTTTCCATTTGGAAGCGTCCTACAATTTCACCCGCAAAATGCTGGGAATCGCTGCATGAACCTCCGTTGCCGCAGATAAGCAGTTTATTGCCATTCTTCAACGCGGATGCGATAGTTTCAGCGATTTTCTGTACGTCTTTTACGGGAAAATCCTCAAGGGCTTTCTTATGCCCGTCAAGTGCTGTTTTTATTTTTTCTTCGTTTGAAATCATTATTGAATCCTTGTTAAATCCTTCTGTTGAAATACGGTTACGGCTTTATGATGGTTCCTGTCTGCTGGCCGGTAACGGCATTTCTGATATTGCCGGGAATGTGCAGGTTGAAAACAAGGGTTGATATTTTATTGTCCAGGCACATTGAAAGTGCGCTGGCATCCATTATTTTCAAACCTTTTGACAATGCCTCGCTATAAGATAGCGTATCATACTTTTCTGCGTCCGGATATTTTTTCGGGTCGGCGGAATAAACTCCGTCCACCTGCGTAGCCTTGAATATTATTTCCGCCCCAATTTCCGCTGCCCGGAGTGAGGCACCTGTGTCCGTGGTGAAGAACGGGCTGCCTGTTCCTCCGGCGAAAATTACAATATTGCCGGCTTTAAGGTATTCCATGGCTTTTCTGGCTGAATAATATTCAGCAACAGGGTAAACATTTACCGCTGTAAGCACTTTTGCCTTTACACCTTTGGATTCAAGTGCGCCACGCAATGCCATTGCGTTTATGATTGTGGCCAGCATACCCATTCCGTCAGCAGATACGCGGTCAACAGGAATACCTGTAGCTCTTGCACCACGCCATATGTTGCCACCGCCTATCACTATTCCTATCTGCGTCTGTGGTGCGGCACTGCTGGCGGCAGCTATTTCCGTGGCTATGTAATCTGCTGATTCAGGGGAAAAAGACCGGCCTTTTTCAATATCGCCAAGTGATTCTCCGGAAAGTTTAAGTAATATTCTTTTATACATCGCAAAATCTCTGCAGTCAAATTATGTTAAATAAATATTATAAAAATCAAAGAGATTATATCAATTGCAGAAAATAAAAAACGCCGGACGGTAAAAAGGAGAAAATGTGCCGTCCGGCGCTGGCCGTTGCCTGATATAAATGTTTTATTCCACACCAACCTGGTATGAAACAAAGCGTTTTACTGTCAGCTTCGCGCCTAATTTTTTGGAAAGTGCTTCAACAGACTGTTTCACAGAGATCTTGGGATCGTCAATGGTGGCCTGTTCAAGCAGGCAGACTTCGGAATAATATTTATGTATTTTTCCGGTGAGCATTTTCTCAAGGGCATCTGCTGGTTTGGCCCTGTAGGTTTTGCCTTTGGCTTCCATCTTTGCTTTCTGCTCTTCCTCGTCCTTGCGCATTTTTTCCTGATAGATTTCTTTTTCCTTGGCTATAACTTCAGCGGGAACCTCTTCAGGAGAGAGGAATTTGGGATTCATGGCTACAGCCTGAAGGGCAAGCTCATGTGCCAGATGCTCTATTTCGGCTTTCGCTACTGCCATATCGCCTTCGTATTCCATTTCCACGAGTGCGCCTTTCTTGTTGTCAAAATGAATGTAGCTGCCTATTACAGATTTCTCTGAAACAGGGAATGATACACCGCGGCGTACAGCCATGTTCTCGCCGATTTTCATGGCGATTTCCTGAAGGCGGCTCTTTACACCTTCATTCTCAGCGGGATTGCCCTGCAGTTTTCCTTCTGCCATTTCCGTGGCTATGGTCTTTACAAAAGCCGCCACATCGGGATTGCGGGCAACAAAATCTGTTTCGCAGTTAAACTCAACAAGGGAAATTTCCTTTCCGGCAACGGAAGCGACAAGGCCTTCCTTCATGCTGCGTCCTGCGCGTTTTGCAAGGCCGGCAAGACCTTTTTTGCGGAGTATTTCCACAGCTTTTTTTACATCACCCTGTGTTTCGGTGAGGGCTTTTTTGCAGTCCATCATTCCGGCGCCAGTCTGGGCGCGGAGATCCTTAATCATTTCTACAGTTATTGCCATTTTTTAATTCTCCAGATACAAATAAATTTACGCCGCGGAAGAGAAGCTGTTCAGTCTCTTCCGCGGTAAGTGCTTTTTAAAGAGTTATTTTGTCTCTTCTGCCGGGGCTTCCTCAGCAGGAGCGGCTTCCGCCTCTTCAGCAGGGGCTTCAGTATTTTCCTCTTCTGCGGGAGCGGTTGTTTTCATCTTCTCGGCTTCAGCTTCAGCGCGGCCATCAATGATAGCATCGGCTATGGCGCCACAGAAAAGACGTATTGAGCGTGCGGCATCGTCGTTTCCGGGAATAGGATAATCGACTTTGTCCGGGTCGCAGTTTGTGTCGCATACAGCTACCACTGGAATGTGCAGTACATGGGCTTCGTGGAGCGCGTTTGCTTCATTGACCGGGTCTACGATGAAGATCATATCAGGAAGAGCATTCAGTTCGCGTATGCCGCTTAAGAGTTTCACCAGGCGGTTCTTTTCCTTGGTAAGACGGGAAACTTCTTTCTTTGACATCACTCTGAAAAGACCGTCTCTCTCGTATTTTTCAAGTTCCTCAAGACGGCGCAGTGATTTGTGCAGAGTTTCAAAGTTTGTAAGAGTTCCACCAAGCCACTTCTCATATACGCTTGCTACCTGGGAGCGCTCCGCTTCTTCTTTTATGATTTCCTTGGCCTGTTTCTTTGTGCCAACGAACAGGAAGGTTTTTCCGGCTTTCGCGGCATCTTTAACCACGGAGTAAGCCTTCTTTATTTCCTTCTGTGTTTTCTGAAGGTCAAGGATATGAATTCCGTTTCTTTCTCCGAAGATGTAGCGGCCCATTTTAGGGTTCCATCTGTGTGTCTGGTGGCCAAAATGCACACCTGCTTCAAGCATGCTTTTCATTGTTACATTTAACATTTTAAGGTACTTCCTCCGTGTCTGTATACTTTACCGGTTCTTTTCCCGCCACTCAGGGGGCAGGATTTCACCATTTGAATATATATTACAAAATAATAGTCTCCCGTGACAATATATTCTGATTACGCGTCTGATTCTTCACATTTCTTCAATCTTTTACGAAAATTCTTACTATAGTCCTAAAGAATATGTCTATATCAAGCAGCAGCGAACAGTTCTGAAGATACCATATATCATATGAAAAACGCGTTAAAGCTTCGTTCATAATATCTTCTTTCGTCACTTCGTTGGATTTGTATTTCATGTAGACACGAGGCGCTTTGAAATTGACCTGCGCCCAGCCTGTAAGCCCTGGTTTAATAACTGTTCTGACAGAGTGGTTTGGAATATGTTCGTCCCAGAATTTCTGGTCTTTAATCCACAATGGACGTGGCCCGATAAATGAAATATCGCCTTTTATAATGTTTATCAACTGTGGTATCTCATCAATGCGGAAACGCCTCAGTAGTCTGCCTGTATGAGTATATTCTTCATTCTCGGATTCCTGATTCTTCTTCTTTATGGTACGGAATTTGTAAAGTTTAATGGTCCTGTTCAGTACGCCTGACCTGTACTGCGTGAAAAATACTTCCTCCCTGTCTACTATCCTGATAACAAGAGAAACAAATATTATCAGCGGTAAGAGCAGCAGCAGCATAATCAGTGCAAGAGTTATATCCAGAATGCGTTTAACATAACGGATATAGAAATATTCCTGATTTCTGAATGCAATACTGCGCATAAGCCATTTTGAGTTTTTTATGTTTTCGAAAGAGGCGCGATGCATTATGGCTTTGAAGGTGTGAAAGTCAGTATCAACAGGTATTCCTTTGAAAACAAATTTTTCAATTAAAACCGGCCATGATTTCGGGTGTTTTATGAAAAGGTCGTGGCTTACTATTACAAGGAGTTTTTTTGATTTGGGAAATTTTTTCAATCCTTCCATGGAATCATGAATTTCACATATTTTATAACCGATTGAATTTTCAAATTCTTTTATAAGTTCATTAATTGTAGGACTGTTTCCGAATATCATAACGTTTGTTTTCAGAATATGCCGGAAGAATATTCTAATTGCCAGGACCAGAATAAAAAAGATAGTTTTGAGAATAACTATCATTGGCCATGAAACAAGTGTCGGCAGATAAGGTATCAGTCTGACTATCAGATAATACAACAGGCCTGAGAAAAACACGGAGACAAAATATATAAAAATAAAAACACCATATTTAAATCTTTTTCTGCGCAGTATCGATAAGTCATATATAAAGAACAGCCACATAAAAAATGTGGAAACCAGGAAAAATGGCAGGATTATTTTAAAGTAAGTGATATATGAATTAATATTAAGCGCAAAAATCTGTATATTCAGCGTAATGAAAAGAATCAGAAGAAAAGCTATAAAATCACAAATAAATAAATATAATTTTTTCATTTTAAAAGTAAATGGCGTTTATTATATAAATTGGTGACGTGCAGAATCACCGAAGTAATGTTATAGTAATTCTGTCAGTTTTTCCTTATAGTTTAGGAAGATAAATTTACGCAATTAATCTTTGTGTTATACATAATCAATTATTTATATTTTATGAAAAAGCCGTAAGGCATTGACATGTTTTTTTTTTTTTTGAATAAATTTTGAGTAATTCTATTAAAGAAAAGTGTTGATTGTATAATCTTCAACAATAATGTTTTTACCCTGTTATTTTTTTCTGTGTAAGCAATGCGAACATTTCTCTTAAACCGTCTTCAAGCGATACTTCCGGTTTAAAGCCGAGAGCTCTTATTTTTTCAGTATTTGCGGCAGAAATCTTTATGTCACCTGCGCGTTTTTGGCGGAATACGCGTGGAAGTTTTCTGCCTGTGATTCCGTCAAGCATATCCACAAGTTCCAGCAGGGAATGTGTTTCTCCGCTGGCAACATTATAGCTTTCTCCCGGTGTACCTTTTATTGCAGCCAGTATATTTGCGCGGACTATATCTCTTACATGAATAAAATCCCGGCTCTGTCTGCCGTCCCAGTCAATGCACAGTGGTTTGTTCTGCACCGCAGACTGCATGAATTTTGCTATAACAGCTGAATATGGTGAATCCGCATTCTGATTCGGGCCAAACACATTGAAGTAAATAAGTGATACAGTATCAAGACCATAAAGCCTGGTATATTCCCTGCATAATTCACGGCCCATCTGCTTTGAAAGCGCATAAGGGGACTGGCAGTCCGTGGCAGATGTTTCCCTGTAAGGCAGTTCCCTGCCATTGCCATATATGGCGCATGAACAGGCAAAAATCAGGCGTTTCACGCCGCTGTTCTTTGCTGCCTCAAGCACACTCGCGGTTCCATAAACATTCATCCTGTAGGTGTTAAGCGGTTCCTTTATGGATTGAGGAACAGACACAAGGGCAGCATGATGAAGTACATAGTCTGTGCCCTGGAAGGCAGGCAGTATGGCTTTGTAATCACAAATATCTGCATTTACAAGCTGTATTTTATCTTCCAGTCCGGCAAGATTTTCAAGCCTTCCGGTTGAGAGATTGTCAAGTACACGCACATTCTGGCCCTGACGCAGCAGTTCCCTGACAATATGCGAGCCTATAAATCCTGCTCCTCCTGTTACAAGCCATGTATAAACGCTATCCAGCATTGTGTTTTTCTTTTATATTATTTTCCGCAAAGCGGCAAAATATGAAATTTGCCGTGAGACACGACAGAATACACCATTACGTATATATACATATTATATAACTTGCAGCCTTTATGTAAAATTCCATTGTACAGATATGTCTTTCTGCCTGTTTTTCCGTCGTTCATGTATGCTATATTTTGTATAATATTTCAGACGGATCTGCCTGAGTATGTTATGCGTGGATGCATAATCACACGGAGTATTAAATAGATCTGCATTTTATAGTTAAAGAAGGAAAATCTGAATGAAAATAGCAGTAGCTGGAACAGGATATGTAGGTCTTTCACTTGCGGTTCTTCTTTCGCAGCACAATGAAGTGACAGCTGTTGATATTGTTCCTGAAAAAGTTGAAATGATTAATAACAGGAAATCTCCTGTCGCTGATAAGGAAATAGAGGATTTTCTGGCGAACCGGCAGCTGCATCTTACTGCCACGCTGGAAGCGGAAAAAGCATACAGAAATGCTGATTTCATAATTATAGCCGCACCTACCAATTATGACCCTCAGCGTAATTATTTCAATACAGGGGCTGTTGAGGATATAATAAAACTTGCGTATGGTTGTAATCCGCACACTGTAATTGTAATAAAGTCAACAATACCAGTAGGATTTACCAGAAATATCCGTGAAAAATCAGGAGTGAGGAATATTCTTTTCAGTCCGGAATTCCTGCGTGAGGGCCATGCTCTTTACGACAATCTGCATCCTTCGCGCATAATCGTAGGAACGGACATGAACGATGAATTTCTGATGGAAAAAGCCAGGATTTTCGCGCGGCTGCTTGAAGAAAGTGCTGTTAAGAAGGATATCAGGATACTTTTCATGGGCCATACCGAGGCAGAGGCTGTAAAACTGTTCGCAAATACATATCTTGCCCTGCGTGTAAGCTATTTCAATGAACTTGATACCTATGCGGAGATGAAGGGGCTTGATACAAAGCAGATTATAGAGGGAGTGTGTCTTGATCCGCGCATAGGAGATATTTACAATAATCCGTCTTTCGGATATGGCGGTTACTGTCTTCCTAAGGATTCCAAGCAGCTTCTGGCGAATTACGCTGATGTTCCGCAGAATCTTATACAGGCCATTGTGGAATCCAACCGCACACGCAAGGATTTTATAGCGGACCAGATCCTTAAACATGCCGGGTATTATGACTATCAGGAAGATACACAGTACAATCCCAGACTTGAAAAACAGCTGGTGATAGGAGTGTACCGCCTTGCCATGAAAGCCGGGAGTGATAATTTCCGTCAGAGTTCCATACAGGGAATTATGAAACGCATAAAAGCCAAGGGCGCAACTGTTATTGTATATGAACCTTCTCTTAAAAACGGAGACACTTTCTTCGGCAGTGAAGTGGTTAACGATCTGACTGCCTTCAAGGAGCGTTCAAATACCATAATAGCAAACCGTTATGAATCATGTCTGGAGGATGTGCGGGAGAAGGTGTACACAAGGGATATTTTCAAACGGGATTAATAATTATCCTTCATACAGACAGGACAGGCGGCTCCGGCATAAAATAGCCGGGGCCGCCTTTTATAAAACTGTTTAAGCTGTGGGGAGTTGTTTTATACAATATTAATTATGAAAATATCTATTATACAGAACAATCCTAAGACAGGTGATTTTGAACGCAATCTTTCAGCGCTGCGGAAAGCTGTAGCGGAGGCAGACAGACAGGGTGCAGATATTATTGTGGCACCGGAATATGCTGTAACAGGCCCAAATCCTGAAGATCTGCTGCTTCGTGAAAAATTTTTCATTGAAGCTGAAAATGCAGTCAGGCAGCTTGCCTCGCTTAATGTCAGAGCCGCTATAGTGGCAGGAACCATTATAAAAGAAGGAGACTGTGTGTATAACACAGCCGCGGTTATAGACGGAGGCAGACTTGAATTTGTAAAAAAATCCATTTTGTCCCATGATGAAGCATATTACATGGATGCGGGGGAGAAAGAGGGATTCTGTACCATACGTGGCAAAAATGTTCTTATAACTCTGGGCGGAGAGGTGAAACTTGATTATCTTTTTGCGGAAAAACCTGATCTGGCTATAAATATTTCAGCGGGAACATATACCCGTGGCAGGATAACAAGAGATTTAAAGGAACTTTCCGTGACCGCAAAAAAACATGGGGTAATGCTGGTGTCAGCCAATTTGTGCGGCGGAAATGATGAGAACGTATATTACGGTGCAAGTGCTGTTTTTGCCCCGGACGGAAAAGTTCTTGCCGAGGCCGGTGCTTTCGAGGAAGCCGTTATAAATATTGACACAGACAAGGTTGAACCTTCCGTAATAGAAGAGCGCGATGATACAGCAGATCTTGTCGCGGCGCTTACTTTAGGGCTCGGTGATTATTTCTGCAAGCAGAATTTCGGAAAGGCTGTCATAGGGCTTAGCGGAGGTATTGATTCCGCAGTTGTTGCGGCTCTTGCCGCACGTGCGATTGGCGGTGAAAATGTATTAGGTGTTATGATGCCTTCCGAATATACTTCCAACGAGAGCATAAGCGGAGCCAGAGAACTTGCGGAAAATCTTAAAATGCCTTACCGCGTTGTGCCGGTAAAAAATATCTTCAATTCTCTGGTGAATGAGATAAAACCGGCTACTGCGCCTGGCAGTGTAAGTCTTACACTGCAGAATCTGCAGTCCAGAAGCCGCGGTGTTATACTTATGGCTCTTTCCAACGAGGAAAATCGTCTTGTGCTTGCCACCGGCAACAAATCCGAAGTCGCAATGGGTTACTGCACACTTTACGGCGATACCGTCGGTGCAATAGACCCTCTGGCGGACCTTTTTAAAACGGAAGTTTACGAGATAGCCCGTTATCTTAATAAAAGAAAAGAAATCATTCCCGAAGAAACAATAACCCGCGCCCCATCCGCAGAACTCAGGCCGGGCCAGAAAGACGAGGATGAACTGCCACCGTATGAAAAACTGGATAAGATAGTACGCCTTTATCTTGAGGAAAATAAATCAGCGGAAGAACTTGTTGAAGCCGGTTTCGACAGTAATATGGTTGAAAAAGCCATACGCCGCATTGAAATAAATGAGTACAAGCGCAGACAGCTGCCCATGGGGATAAAAATATCGGAATGTTCATTCTTCATTGACAGAAAAATGCCAATTGTAAGGAAGCCTCTTTGAAACGGTAATACGGTGTGAAGTTCCTTCTGCTTTTCATTATGTTTTTTTTATCTCTGCCGTCATTCGTGGCGGCAGAGATAAAAGACCGTGTTCTGGAAGGCAATGAAATGCGCAGAATAGAGCCTGAGACCAAGGAGGCCGTAAGGCTTACGGTTGAACGTTCCACCATGACAGCGGATGGACAGCCTGACAATGGTCTGCTGGCGAAAGCAATAGGAGCCATAACGCTTAATACGCCATTGGGCGTGCTCGTTCCGTTCCCTATAGCAGACTCAAACAAGGACCTTGGGCTGAGTATAGGTATAATGCCTCTGCTTGCGCTTAACAAGAATGAATCCGGAGAGATAAAATCTGTAATACTTCCTTCTGTAAGCTGGAACAAATACCTGGGGGGCACATACACGTACAGGCATTTTATATTCCCGGACGAAAAACGTTTCTTCATTTTCCGTGCGTCAAAATCCGACCATGTTGAAGAAGAACTGATGGCTTATTACTATACTCCGGATTTATGGGGAACCGGCATACGGGCCAGCTGGGAACCAAAACACTGGGTAAACGGCAAGCCTTCTTTTTACGGATACGGACTTATGGATAGCCGCCGGGGGGGACGGGCCAATTATGCCCTGGATATTACTGGTGAGGAACTTATAATAGATTTTCCTGTTTTCAAGCCTTTTTTTGTGAATCTTACCCATTCTTTTTTTGTTGACAGAATAGTTCCGGGCCCGGTTAACAAGGGGGAATTTAAAAATATTTATCCTGAACTCTATAGTGAGGCTTCAAAACACAGCAGCTTTCATCTGAACCGCCTGGCGATAGTGTATGATGACACTGATCACCTGTATCTGCCGACGATAGGAACCTATGCTTCCGCCTCTGTCACTTATTCAAATAAGGCTTTCGGTTCGGATTTTGAATACAGGATATATGCTTTCCAGATGAAGAATTATTATAATTTCCGGGAAGAAAGCCGTTTTATTACTGCAGTGCACTGTCTGCTGCAGTATCAGCGTGGCGATGATCTTCCGTTTTATGCCATGGTTAAATTGGGCGAAAGCACAGGACTGCGCAGTGTAGGCGACGGACGTTATACAGGCCGTGGAAAGTTTATGGTGACAGTAGAGGAGCGCATAAGGCTTTCACGCTCAAACCTGTTTAATTTCATTAATGAGATAGAACTGGCGCCCTTTCTTGATCTGGGGGAAGTTTTCGACAGGCCTTCTGATTTCCGAGGACGCGATCTTGTTTATGCACCAGGTATTTCCGCAAGGCTTGTTATAAGACCGCAGTTTGTTGCCACAGTGGATCTTGCTTTCGGCAAAGAAGGAAGCAATACCCTGGTAAAAGTGGGCTATCCGTTCTGATAAATTATTTATCCATTTCCTGGAGTATCTTCAGCATTTTCAGCGGGCGAAGTGTTTTTTTTGCCGTTACTTCTTCTGTTTTTTCGTTTTTTTCAAAGGCGGCTGTATGCTTAAGCAGCCAGAAAAAATCCTCTTTTGAAAGTTCCGGTGAATAATGCAGGGCGCTTATATACAGACCGAAAAGCCAGGCGGAAAGCCATTCAGATGATGGTTTTTCATAAGACATGGCCTCATTTCCTGCGGGGGAAGCAGCATGAATAAATTTATCAGGGATTATATTGTAATCAGCAAACTGCCGGAGATCGTCGCCTGAAAACAGTGATACTTTCTGTTCTTTTGCCATTCTTTCCGCTTTGCCAAGAGTTTCCATTCCGTCAAAAGCCTTGTCATAATCCCTGTAAAGCATTAGTATGGCCCGGATTCTTTTGCCTTCGGGCAGTCCCGCATTAAGATCCAGCATTCTTTTGAGTACCTTTGATTCAGGGAACATATCCCTTGCACCGTATGTTTTACCATAGGAAAGTGGAGAAACATAATAGAGCTGAATATCCGGGGCAAAGCCATTATTCCTGCCGGAAACAATGCTTAATGCTGCTGTGGACTCACGGCTGGCGAGCGGTGAGAGTGCATGCTGGCGGTAACTCATTATAGATTCACTGTATTCATTGTGGTATAGTAGCGGAGGACGGCCAATAATACCGGCGAATATGCCTCTGCCACCTTTTGTCATCTTTCTTATTTTCCTTACAGTGTTTTCAGAAAAATTACGTTTTTTCATCATTTTTTCAGGACTGAATCCGGCAGGAAGTTTTTTTTCTTCAGGCCACACTGTAGAAGTGTCAAATTCAGCCATGCCGCTGAAAGAAGCCGGAAATGCTGAAAAATCAAACGTGGAAAGATTGCATCCCCTGAAATCAGCAGTTGCCGTGGAAATGACAGGCATTTGCAGGTCTTCCTGCCTGTAGAAAGAACATAAGGCAGAGTACGAGGAGGGTTTGGGGTCGCGGTCAAGGAATTTGTCTTCCGCTGAGCATATTCCCGCAAAAATTTCCATAACTGTTATAATTGCAATCAATATCATACCGGATTCTGCCGTTTTCTTCATATTTATATTTTATAAAAATAGGAAAAGCGGGAGTTGTCCCGCTTTTCCATATAATGTTCTGTTATGATGTTACAGACCGGTATTTACTGCAGAACTGACAGATCTGCAATATTATCCGCAAGCATGGTTACTCTTTTTACCAGATTCAGGCGGTTTGCCTTTATCTGAGGATTCTTGTCCATGACCATAACCTTGAGGAAGAAATTGTCCAGCACCGGCTTAACCGGCAGCATGGCGGATAATGCTTCTGCATATTTCTTTTTTTCCGCAAGGGGGCGGCACTGTTTTTCTGCCTTGTCCAGCATTGCGGAAAGTTCTTTCTCCTCGTCTTCCGCAAATAAGGATATATCTGTTTTTCCGTTAAGAGGCTCCTTTATGTTTTTAAGAATGTTTTTTGCTCTCTTGAACAGGGCAGAGATTCCTGAAAATTCAGAATTTCTGCGCAGTGTATGCAGGTCTTTCATGCGGGCAAGACAATCGTTGAGATCTCCTTCTTTCAGGAAAATGCCTTTTACTGATTTTATCTCGTCGAAAGCATAACCTTCAGCGGTAAAAATCCCTTCAGCCCGCTGCCATAAAAAGTCCATTGGAATATTTACATCTCTCATATCAGCAGCTTCTGGCAGCAGTGAATAAGAGTATCTGAACAGTTCCGGCAGATTGATACGTATGTTTTTCTCAATGAGCATTCTTACTATTCCAAGTGCCTGGCGGCGCAGACCGTGCGGATCCTCGCTGCCTGTGGGAATCTGTCCGAGAGAAAAATCACATATAAGAGTATCTGTTTTCCCGGCTATTGAGACAAGGCATGCTTCCGTCGTGCCAGGCAGAGGAGAGTCAGCAGAAGCCGGGAAATAGAATTCCCCAACTGCTTCTGCAGCTTTTTTACTGAATCCTGCATGTTTCGCGTAATAGCCACCTATGATACCCTGCAGTTCCGTGAATTCACGAACCAGATTGCTGGTAAGATCTGAATAGACATGGCGTGCGGCCTCTTTTATGACTTTTTTATCTGCTCCGGCAGAATGTTCTGCAAGCCAGGCTGATATTTTCTCAACGCGGCAGGCCCTGTCTTCCATTGAACCCAGTTTTTCCTGGAAAGTAACGGAAGCCAGTCTGGTACGGAAATCATCAAGAGGAATGGACAGATCCCTTTCGTAGAAGAATATCGCATCCCGGAAGCGTGCCTCAAGAACATTCCTGAAACCTTCCTCTACATTCTGCTGGCCTTTTGATATTCCGTCACGTATTCCTATAAAATATGCCTGAAGATTTCCTTTTGAATCGGACACTGTAAAGAATTTAAGCTGTTTTTTCATTACCAGATGAACCAGCTCGCGTGGGAGTTTGAGAAATTCCTGTGAATAATCGGCGACTACACATACGGGATATTCGGTAAGATAAGTATTTTCCGTGAGAAGTTCCTCGTCTATATCCGCTATTAATTTCATTCTTCTGGCTGCCTTGACAAGTTCTCCGCGCAGAAGTTCTCTTCTCTGACTGTCGGATACCACGACATTTACTTTCTCAAGGGTTTCAAGATAACTATCAGCATTTTCTATTATTACTTTTGGTGAGCCAAGAGAGTTCAGGCCTACAGTTGTTTTTCCTGATTTTATACCTGCTACGGAGAAAGAAATTACTTTGCTTCCGCGCAGGGCAACAATACCGCGTATAGGCCGGGCAAATTTCATTCTTGTTTCTTCCCATACCATTGTCTTTGGGAACTGCAGACGCGTTATGATACGTGGGAATATTTCCGCCAGGACTTTTTCTGTCCTGATTCCGGGGATTTTCTTTATAAAACAGAGAACTTCTCCCTTTTTCGGATCATTTACTGTAGTAAGCCTGTCAGGGGTTGTTCCTCTGCCACGTGCAAAACCCTCGGCCTGTTTTGTGTATTTTCCGTCGGGACCTTTAAGAAGTTTTGCAGATGGGCCGAGGAATTTCTGTACACTTTCCTCTGTTTTGTCCGGAACACCGCGCATAAAAAGCACAAGACGTTTGTATGTGCCATATGCTTCCACACTGGTAAATTTAATATTGGCCGCTGCTGCTTCTTCGGTTATGTATTTTTTCAACTGCTCTTCAGCGGAAGTTATAAAGCGCGCGGGAATATTCTCAATTCTTATTTCAAGTAAAACGTCACTGTTCATTTTGTTTTCTTCTCCTCCTGAACTGTTTTGTCCTTGTTCACGTAGGCTGCGGCACACACGCGCGCCATATTCCTTATTTCCCGTATAAGAACGGCACGTTCTGATACAGAGATTGCTCCCCGCGCATCAAGAAGATTGAAATTCTGTGAGCATTTCATAACCATGTCATAGGCCGGCAGATAATATCCTTTTTTTGCCAGGCTGCGCACTTCACTGCTCCAGTGATTGAAATTGGCGCGGATATTTTCCACATCAGCTTCTTCAAAATTGTAATGAGAAAACTGTTCTTCCTGTCCGGCGTGAACCTCACCATAGGTAAGCTCGTCGTTCCACTGTATTTCGAAAATGGTTTTCTTTTTCTGTACGAACATGGCGAGGCGCTCAAGACCGTATGTTATTTCAACCGTTATAGGGTTAAGATCGAATGAGGCCATCTGCTGAAAATAGGTGAACTGGGTAACCTCCATGCCATCAAGCCATATTTCCCAGCCTACCCCGGAAGCTCCGAGAGTCGGCGATTCCCAGTCGTCTTCTATCCAGCGTATGTCATGTTCCGAATAGTCTATGCCTACCGCCTTTAATGAATTGAGGTAAAGCTGTTGTATGTTTTCCTTTGGCGGTTTTATTATGACCTGATACTGATAATATTTGCCGAGACGGTTAGGATTCTCGCCGAAACGTGCATCAGCTGGCCGTCTGCACGGTTCTACATATGCAACCGCCGCCGGTTTTTCCGTAAGTGCTCCGAAAAAAGTAGCCGGATTGTATGTGCCGGCTCCTTTTTCCAGATCGTATGGCTGAATCAGGACACAGCCCTGCCTGGCCCAGTACTGGTTCAGTCTTATAATCATATCCTGAAAATTCACTTTATGCCTCCAATGACCAGATAAAGAAAATTCAAATGCAGATTCATATGAATTTAAAGATAAATTATATTATACGAAAATGACGGGACCTGTTTCACCGGTGCGGCAGCCAGAATATCTGAGGTATGGACAGCAGATTATGAGTATTGCGTTCTTTTGGCTGCGGCTATTTAACAAATTGAAGAGTGTTCAGCTGAATTCCGGTATTATCCAGAAAACGCTGTATAAGACTATCGGTGTAACCGGCTGCGTACCTGTCTTCCGGCAGCTCCCTGACTGTCTGCCATGGGGCTTCATGCAGAGTCTGCCATAGAACGTCATCAAGGCCTGCCGCGGTTTCACGGAATCCGAACCCGGCAAGATCAAGAAGACGCAGTGTAAAAGCCCTGCGTATCCAGAATGATATACCATACTGTTCAAGATTGTCCAGTGTTCCGGAAAGCAGAAAATATTTCATTTCAGCCGGCTGCCATGCAGGGGTAAGCCGGTTTACAAGCTCGCAGAAGTGAAATGCCATGTTAAGGGCTGGAATATTTGAGCGCAGGCCGGGATAAACGGTTGAGGTATGACCTCCCGTGCATATTGGGAAATTGGAGCCTTTCTTTAAGAAAAAACGGTATTCACCGCGCGAAACAGGCAGCGACAGGGCACGCAGTTTCGCCTTTGCAAGGCGCACACTTTTGAAATTTACTTCAAATTTTCCTTCGGTTCTTGAAAATACAGTTACTATTCTGTCATTTTCGCGGAGTGGCCGGCTGTTTATCACAATGCCGTGATCACAGAATTCCATAAAATATATTGTACAATATTAATGAAACAGCCCTGTCAGTAGTTTGTCATGCTGTTTATTTGATTTTTATCTTAAATATTCGTATAATATAACTATTATGTTACCTACTTATAGACCTAATGTTCGCAGACGCAATAAAACCATCGGTTTCCGTGCCAGAATGGCTACCGCCGGAGGCAGAAAAGTTCTGTCCCGCAGACGTGCAAAAGGCCGCTGGCATCTTATTCCCGAAATCTGATCTCCTTAACGGACTCTGCTGTATATTACTGAAAAAGCGGGGAGATGAAACAGTTCGCTTTTTCACGCAGATCGCGCCTCCGCCTGAAAAAAGATTTTCAGGCTGTATTTTCTGCTGACAGAAAAACTGTCACAAAAGATATTGTGGCCTGGCATCTGATAACCGAAGGCCCGTGCAAAACGGGCCTTATGGTATCCAGAAAAACAGGTGGCGCGGTCCGGCGCAACAGGATAAAAAGACTGTTGCGCGAAGCCTTAAGGCTGTCGCAGAATCAAACAAAGGAAGGAGTTCGTCTTGTATTATATCCCAAAGCGGGATGCAGAATAAATAATTTATCCGGAGCCATGGCGGCGCTGGATTGTGTACGACGCAAGGCGAAGCTGTTCAAAGAATGACGGATAATTCCGTTTCAGAAAAGATTAAAATCTTTGCTCTCGATTTTTTATACTCTTCCTATAGAACCGTGAGGCCTTTATTGGGACCGGCATGCTGCCGGTTCAATCCCTCATGTTCTCAATACGCATACCAGGCAGTAAAAAAACACGGAGTTCTGAAGGGGGGCTGGCTGGCTTTTAAACGCCTGTGCCGGTGTCATCCTTTCGGCAGTCACGGGCATGATCCCGTTCCTTGACCATGTAGTTCCGGCAGCCTCCTGATTTTTGTAGTTGGAGGACCGATGCAGAAAAATTTAGTTTGGGCTGTCATACTGTCAGCCATTGTCTATATAGGATGGTTTTCCTATATGGACAGAAAAATGGCCCCACAGAGAGCGGCAGCTCTTCAGGCCAGACAGGCGGCGATTGCCGCACAGCAGGCTGGATCCGCCGCCAAAGCGGATAATACATCTGACAGCGTAGTAACTGTCACTACGGCAGGACATATACCTTCCGCGCCCGGAAACAAAATTCCGCAGGCCAAAGATAATTCCTGGAAAAAAAATGCAGTTTCTGTTAAAGCAGGAAAAGCCGAATATATTTTTGATTCTGAAACTGCTTCCGTAAGACAGATGATATATCAGGGTCCTGTGGAACCTGTTGAACTTGTACCGGAAACAAGCGCCGGCTTCTTTCTTCTTTCCGGATTTTCCGGTTCACCCTTTGATTTCAGAAAAAGTGCACAGAGTGGAACTTCAGTGGAATTTACCGCAAAATCCGGTAAAATGCTCATAACAAAGAGATATGAGCTTGATGAGAACAATGCGCTTAATAATCTGAAAATTTCTTTTAAGAATACCGGACATTCCGAAATAGCCGTTCCTTCCTTCAATATAGTTTTAGGGCCCGGGCTCAATACCGTAAAAAGCGAGCAGAAAGAAAACAAAAGCCTGTGGCGCAGTGTGTATGCCTACAAAGAAGGAAATAAAAAATATCCAACTGTAAAAAAATTAAAAAAAGAGGCGGCTCAGGAATCCCCGGCATGGGCTGGTATAGACAACCGTTATTTCCTTGCCGCCCTTGTTGATGGAACACTGTCTGATACACGTCCTTATGGTACAGAAGATAAAATAGACGGGGATAAGACTCCGGGAATGCTTATACCGGCCGGTAATACTGTTTTAAAACCTGGTGCGGAATATGTGTTCGAAAGCCAGTTCTACTTTGGCCCGAAAGATTATAATTTCCTGAAAAAAGAAGTGGGGCATGGGCTGCATCTGGCTGTCGATTTCGGATTTTTCGCCCCAATCGCAAAAATCGCAGATTCGCTTCTTGGCTGGTTTTACAGACTTACCGGCAACTATGGTGTGGCTATTATTATAATCAGTATTCTCGTTCAGATTATACTGTCTCCTTTCACATACAAGAGCTACAAATCCATGGCTCTTATGCAGAAAATGCAGCCTGAGATGAAATCAATTCAGGAACGTTACAAGAATGATCAGCAGAGAATGCAGCAGGAAATGCTGGCTCTTTACAGGCGTTACGGAACCAATCCTCTAAGCAGCTGTCTGCCTATGATGTTCCAGATTCCTGTGTTCTTTGCGCTTTTCACAGCTTTAAGAAATTCGTGGGCGCTACACGGCGCTCCGTTTATATTCTGGATACAGGACCTGTCGGCAAAAGATCCTTATTATGTGCTCCCGATAACAATGGGTGCAATAATGTTCTTTCAGCAGAAATTGTCGCCGCAGGCTTCAGCAGATCCGGCACAGGCAAAAATGATGCAGTGGATGCCTATCATCTTTACATTCATGTTCCTTGCCTTCCCGTCCGGTCTGGTTATTTATTGGCTGATTAACAGCATTTGGGGATTCGCTCAGAATATGTATCTCAGAAAACACATGGCCTGAAAGGCCTTTAAATAAAGCAATCCCGTTCAGGAGGAAAAAGTAATGAAAGAATTCAGAGCAGAAGCAAAAACAGTAGAGGCAGCCATTGAGCAGGGTCTTGAAGAACTGGGTCTCCGCAGAGAACAGGCCAACTGGACTGTTGAGCAGGAACCAAAATCGGGCTTCCTTGGAATAGGTTCAAGAAAAGCTATTGTGCTTGTAAAAGAGAAATTCCGTAACGGCAGAGCCGGAGGCCGTTTTCATAAAGGCAAGGCCGGCAGCCGTGGAAACCGCCGTGACTTCAGAAAGAACAACCGTGGACCGCGTCATGATGATTATTCCCATCGCGCAGGCCGCTATGGATATGAGGATGCCCGTCTGCCGCGGAATGAAGAGACTGAAGAGAAAAATATGCCACGCACGGATAAGAAAGTACAGCATACGCGTGGCCGCGACCGTGTTTACTCTGAAGAGCCGCTTTCGCAGGAGTATATGAGCATTCCTTTTATAGAAAACGCTGCTGACCAGGCACGTGAGGTTCTTCTCAGGCTGCTTGCTCTTATGGGTGTTGAGGAATGTGAGGTTCAGGAAGCCAGACTCGAGGAAAATGGGGCACTTGTCAATATTTCCTTCACATGCAAGGATCCTTCTGAATTTACATGTGACAATGGGCGTATGCTGCAGTCGCTTCAGTTCATGCTTAACACAATCATAAACAAAAAGCGCGAACCTCATCTTGCACTGCGTCTTGACACAGACGGTTACTGGGAGAAAAAACAGGAAGAACTTTCCGAGGTTATAGAACGCGCCGCCGCCTGTGTAAAGGCTTCAGGACATATTTACAGACTTGATCCCATGCCTGCAGCAATGCGCAAACTGGTACATTCCATAGTTCAGGAGAAATATCCTGACCTGAAAACGTACTCTGAAGGCGAAGGCCGCTGGAGAAAAGTGGTTGTTGCGCCGGTTCCTGCTGAAGAGCAGAGCGTAGTGGAACAGACATCCGCCGAAAACAACGCTGAAGCAGAAAACAATGAGAACTGCCCCTGTGAAGAAAACAGCGAAGAACAGAATAGTTCTGAAAATTGCTGCAGCTGTGCTGAGAAACATGAAGAACAGCAGGCAGAGACTACGGAACCTTCAGAAAATAAATTAGAAAATGAAGAGGAAGTAGCCACCGGAACAGCTGAAGAAGTAAAATAAAAATCCGGCCCCATGGCGCGGCAGAGGAATACGGTTCCTCCGCCGCGCTGTCATATTTATATGCAGCTTCCCGATATATCAAAAACAGTAATAGCACCGGCTACAGCGCCTGGAAAAGGTGCCCTGTCTGTTATACGTATGACAGGGCCTGATTCTTTTCTTATATTTTCAAAACTCAGTTCAGACAGGTACAGAAATCCTGAAAACAGACAGGTGAGTCTTGTAAAAATCAGAAAAAACAGTGAAATTATAGATGAGGCTGTTGTGGTTTTCTTTAAAAATCCTCATTCATATACTGGAGAGGATACGGTAGAGATAACCTGTCACGGTTCGCCGTATATCGTTCGTGAAATACTCGCAGCAGCCTCCGCAGCAGGTGCTGCGCAGGCTGCGCCTGGAGAGTTTACCCTTAGGGCTTTCATAAACGGCAAACTGGACCTCGCTAAGGCAGAAGCAGTAAATGCCCTGATAGCTTCCGATTCAGCTGCGGCGCATCATGCAGCCCTTACGCAGCTGGAAGGATCGGTTTCTGATATTGTTTCCTTAATGAAGGAGGAAACACTGGAACTTCTGTCTGAATTGGAGGTAAGACTTGATGATTCTGACGGTGATATATTCCCTATTGATACCAGAAATTTCCTTGTGCGTGTTCAGAATCTTACCAGACGCATAGATGATTTTGCCGAAGGATTCAGGGCCGGCAGAAATATCAGTGAAGGCATAAGGGTTGTACTTACAGGAGCGCCTAATTCCGGTAAATCATCACTTATGAATATGCTTCTGGGCTTCGACAGGGCAATAGTTTCGCCGGAAGCCGGTACTACGCGGGATACACTTGAAGACCATGTTGAAATAAATGGAATAAAGATTATTCTTACCGATACTGCTGGTCTGTCCGCAGTGGCTGGAGATGTAATAGAAGCAGAAGGAATGAAGCGTGCCATGTCCGCACTTCGCCGTGCTGATACGGTTCTGCTGCTTAAGGATTCTTCTGTTCCGGAATCAGATGCTGACCGTATGGCGGCTGAATGTGTACGGAAAAATATGCCTGACGGAGCAGAACTTGTTCACATATTTACAAAGACGGATATTTCCGGTCTGAAAGGCACGGAAACCGTATGTTCCAGGAATTCATTTGATACCGGAACAGGCAGTGCCTGCCCACCTGAAAGCATTTATATATCCTGCCGTACAGGAGAAGGAATAAAAAAAATTGGAAACAGACTTACGGAGAAAATATCTGCCGGAATTTCAAACAGGGAAATGCCTTCAGTGCTTTTTCTGAGACATTATGAGGCACTTGTGCAGGCTTCCTCTGAACTGAAAGAACTTGTAAAAATAATAAACTCCGGAAAAAACACAATGCTTGAAATTGCGGCTGAACACCTGAGAGCAGCGTTGAAGGCTTTTGGCCTTATTACCGGAGAAACTGCCGCAGACGATGTGCTGGCGAAGATTTTCAGCGGTTTCTGTGTTGGCAAATAAACATGCAAACTGCGTAACCGGCATAAGCATATATAAAAATGGTACATATTATGAAGAAAATTTTTTCGGATTTTGCTGAAATGGCCATACACCCGCGCCGTTTCGCTGAACAGTCAGTGAGAAACAGAAATATTTCCATACTGAGTGCAGACTTCTGTGCTGCATTCACTGTTTTCATTTTGTACAGCATTCTTTCATCTGTTGTCATGTATCTCACACCTTCCGGTTCGGTTTCTGCTTTGGCAGGCGTTCCTGTAAATATGGAATTTCCATTATGGAAGATAATAACAGTATCCTTCTGCGGTGCCCTGTTTACAATGGCCGGCTCAGCCTCCCTGCTGTGCGTGATAATTCCGTTTATCTCAAAGGGACGTCTTTCGCTCCGTCTTCCCACACTTCTGATTCTTGTACCGGCAGTATATTTTGTTTTCTTTCTTATACCAGGTGTTCCGGCCCCTGTACGTAATATTCTTGCAGTTTCAGCTGCAGCTGCTGTTTTTGTCCCTGCTTTCAGGAAAAAAGACGATTTCATGCGGTTTATTTACTGCTTCTTTGCCGTATCGGCTGTGTTCATGATTTTCCAGCTTTTACTGCTTGTTCCGGTATGCAGGTTTTCTACGGATATATTTACATTTCTTTATATCCTGGAGGGTATACTGTCCATAATTTATTTTGTTAATTTCTGTATGGCTTTCTCCGGCCTGTCCGCCGCGAAGGCTGCCTCCGCTATTATAACAGCTGTGGTAATTGTCTATGTTATCATATGGTCCGTACAGTTTTCCGGCATTATTTCTCCGGAAGTGGCACAGATTCTCATGCTGTCGTAAATACAGTGATATGCCTGCGGCATTTATGTTATGAAAAAATATTTTTATTTTCCTGAAAAATTTGATGTTGTTGTGATAGGCGCCGGTCATGCCGGATGTGAGGCGGCACTTGCCGCAGCGCGCACGGGCGCAAAAACACTGCTCCTTACGCAGAATCTGGATTCCATAGCCAGAATGTCATGCAATCCTTCAATAGGCGGGGTTGGCAAAGGACAGATTGTAAAGGAGCTGGACATTCTTGGCGGTGAGATGGGCCGTAATACAGACAAAGTCATGCTCGGCTGCCATATGCTTAATACATCACGTGGACCAGCGGTGCGCAGCCCGCGTGCGCAATGCGATAAGAAACTGTACCAGGCAGAAATGAAACGCACACTGGAAAATCAGGAAGGACTGTTTATTATGCAGGACGAGGCTGTGCGTATCATACCTGAAGGGGACAGGGTATCAATGGTGGAAACGGCCAGGGGCACAAGATATTACACCAGAACAGCTGTTATAACCGCAGGAACATTTCTCCGTGGAACAATTCACATAGGATTACACTCTTTCCGTGGGGGACGCTATGATGACCCGGCTGCGGATATGCTGTCAGTTTCTCTTGAAGAGACAGGAATAAAAACCAAAAGACTCAAAACCGGAACGCCCATGCGGCTGAATGCCCGCAGCATAGATTTTTCTGTATGCGAAGAACAGAGGCCTGATGATGAACCTGAACCTTTTTCATGGCGAACTCCACGAATAACAAACAGGCTTATGTCATGTGCCATCACACGTACGACAGCGCTTACTGCGGAGATAATACGTGGTTCCCTTGATGAATCTCCGCTTTATAGCGGAAAAATAAAATCCACAGGACCGCGATACTGTCCGTCAATAGAAGACAAGGTGGTTAAATTTCCTCATCACGGAGAACATCATATTTTTCTTGAACCGGAAGGATTTGATACTTCGGAGTATTATGTAAACGGGCTTTCCACAAGTCTGCCCGAACATACACAGTGGGATATGGTTCATTCCGTTAAGGGTCTTGAAAAAGCGGAAATAATAAGACCTGGCTATGCCATAGAATATGATTATTTTGACCCGCAGGGGCTGGATTATTCGCTACAGAGCCGGGTTATCCATGGCCTGTATTTCGCCGGGCAGGTAAATGGTACTACCGGCTATGAGGAAGCTGCCGCACAGGGTTTTATGGCCGGACTGAACGCCTCACTGGCATGCAGAGGGGAAGCACCGCTTATTCTGCGCCGCGACGAAGCCTATATAGGTGTTATGATAGATGATCTTGTGTCCAGAGGCGTTGACGAACCATACAGAATGTTTACATCACGTGCTGAATACAGGCTTATGCTGCGGCAGGACAATGCGGATCTGCGGCTTGCAGAACACGGTTTTTCTTACGGTCTGCTGCCCAAAGAATACCATGACGGATTCCGGCGTTATGCGGATGCAGTGCGTGCAGCGGCTGACGGGAACTGCACGGCAGCAGCGGATCTGCCAGCCGAAGGTCCCTGGAATTCAGCCCGTGCCATGGAAGTCGGGGCAATAGAGCGGGAATATGGCGTTTATATAAAACGCAATCAGGCCGAGGCGGAAAAAATGAAACGTTTTGAAAATCTGCGTATCCCGGAAGAACTTGATTACGGCAGTATTACTGCCCTTTCAAACGAGGCCCGTCAGAAACTAATAAGAATAAAACCTGTAACCCTGGCGCAGGCGGGCCGTATTCCCGGACTGACTCCTTCAGACATACAGCTTCTATGGGTTTCCATAGAAAGTATTCACCGTAGCAGGACAGCCGGAAGCAGAAAGAACAGTGATGAACATGATACCGGGCATACGGCGTGATTTATATCTGTCAGTGGAGGAATAATGAATGAGTTTGAAGATTTCCTTTTGAAATATGGTATTAAACTTACGGAAAAGCAGCGTGGACAGCTTGATATTTTTGAGAAGGCGCTGATAGAAAAAAACGCTGTCATGAATCTGGTCTCGAAAAAAGATGAGAAACTGTTGCGCTCAAGGCATTTTCTTGATTCACTTGCTGCAGTGCCTGTTCTTGAAAAACATATCAGACCTGGGGACCGCATAGCGGATTGTGGCAGCGGTGCCGGATTTCCCGGTATTCCCCTGTCAGCCGCTTTCCCGGAAAACTCTTTCGATCTGCTTGATTCACTTAACAAACGCTGTGTCTTTCTTAATGAAGCAGCCACCGCTGCCGGACTCGTGAACGTCAAGGCTACGCAGAAAAGACTGGGAGAGGGCCGTCCTGAAGCCATATATTCTTTTGTAACAGAAAGAGCCATGGGACATCTTGAAACTGTAACTCCGCTCTGTGCGCGTCTGCTGAAACCTGGCGGATATTTTCTCGCTTGGCAGAGTGCGGCGCAGGTGGAATCAGTGAGGCCGGAGGTTGATTCTGCAGTAAGAAAAGCGCATCTCTCACGTGCCGGAAGGTATTTATACCGTCTGCCGGGAGAAGAAAATGACAGATATATATTAATATTTGTTAAAATATAACTGACATGGATATAGCGTCCAAACTTAAATTTCTGCTCTGGTGTTTTGTCACCGGATTATGGGCACTCTTTATGTATCAGTACATAGAGGGTGACCTGTACCGCAAAGGTCTGGGCGCTTTTAAATCCGGTATGCAGACCGGGGCTGTTTCATCAAATGTTGTTTCTGCATCTTCTCCGGCATTTTCAACCGCTTCGGTTATGTCTGTTTCCGCAGGAACACCGTCATCATCACCGGTTGCAGGTGCCTCTTCCGGAACTTTTAACGCCGCACCTGCTTCGATTCAGGATAATCCGGCAGTGCAGACTGTAGCAAGACGCACTTCCCTGCTTGAGGTTCCCAAGGCCAGAATAAAAGGAAAAAATCCTTTTGCCGAAATAGCTGTTTCAACTTATTCGGCATATGATTTTAACACACCTGTTTCCACAAAGGTTTATACATCGTCCGGTCAGGCTCCTGTTTATGTTCCTGAAATAAAACACCCGGCAAAGGAAAAACCTGTTGAAACGCAGTCCATACCTATGGATGTAAAACAGAACAGGATAGAGCCGCTGAAAAAAGACATATCTCCGCTTGATTATCCGGATACCCCGGCTGGTTTTCAGAGAAAGGTTACCAGACATTTTGTCCTTTATGAAGAGGGCGAAGTTTCAGATTCCCTTGAGAAATTCGCAGAGCATATTCATGGCAACATTCTGCTTGATCTTGTTGATTTCTCACCGTGGACAAGAGAAAAGAAAGTTTTTATATTCTATTCCCACTCCCAGGCCTCTTATCAGAAACTTTCCGGACGGCCTGCCTGGTCAGGCGGGGCTGCTTCCCTTAATGAAAGAAGAATTTATCTGTATGCAAGCAAGGATGCCTACGGCATAATGGCTCATGAACTTACGCATATGTACTTTGACAGCTTTTTCCCGCCGGCACATCCAAGTCCGCTGTGGCTTAGTGAGGGAATGGCAATATTCGTCCAGTCCGAACGTGCAAATGCAAGGCCGCAGTGGCTTTCAGATAACCTTAAGCGTATACAGAACGGAGCCGGATACAGACTGTCAGACCTTATAGTTATTGACGACCTGGACGGTGCCGACGAAAACAATATAAGGCTGTGGTATGCACAGTCATATAGTTTTACCAAATATCTTATGAATGTAAAAGGCAGCAGGGCCTTCTATAATTTCTGCAATAACATAAAAAACGGTTTTACTGTCGACCAGGCTCTTTCCATAGCCTATTCGCAGAATCTTAAAACGCTTGAATCAAACTGGCGCTACAGCCTTGCCGCAGCAAAGGCACAGCAGCGCTGACCAGGAAGGTGGTTCTGTTATTACTTCGTCGTCCTGACCTGCTTCAGGACCTCATTAGCCGTAGATATGCTGAAATAAATCCAGCATGACGGTAGCCCTTAAATTTCAGTGGTACAAGGTGATACGTTTTATAATATGCCTGTCTGAATCAGCCGCGCAGGATTGTCTGTTAACCTTTAAACAGAATTTTAATTACTGTCACTTGAAATTTCTCTATTTTCTGCTAAAATAATATTAGTGTGGTTTGAAGTGGTGCAAAATGGATTAAAATGGTTGAAAAAGATTAATTTCTTTTTATAAGATATATATATGTTTACAAGTCTCATCGGACATTATTCAGGAATTGTGGACTCAAAAAAGAGATCCTTCTTTCCTGCTGCCTTCCGTGAGACTCTGCGGGCTGAAAATGCCAATTCGGTAATCATTGCCAAATCCCCGACAGGCAGACTGCGCGAGCTGTATTTCTTTTTTCCGTCACAATGGGAAAGGGTAAAAGAGAATCCTGCGCAGTATTTAAGCCGTTTCGGTGTTTCGGAAGATGAATTCGACGAGGAATATTTCTTCGGTAATTGTTTTGAACTTTTTCTTGATGATCAGGGACGTATTCTTTTCCGCCAGGATCATCTTGAAGAAGCGGGCTTCGGCAGAAATATTGTATATGTGGGTGTAAATGATCACGGTGTAATACGCGACCGGGATGAATATGAAGCCGGAAGAAAGGCAAAGGCAGAAGCCGTAAAACAGAAAAGAAACAAGGGTACAGACAGATGAATGGGGGAGAATTTAGTCATATCCCTGTTCTTGCCGGGGAAACAGTTTCCATGCTTGCTGTGCGTGACGGGGTTTATTTTGATGGCACAATAGGCATGGGAGGACATTCCAGACTGCTTCTTGATGCCAGACCGGGCATAAAGATTGTGGGAACCGATATAGATCCTGAAATGGCCACCATAGCCACGGCAAACCTCGCATCTTACGGGGACAGGGCAAAGGTTCTCTGCGGAAGCTACGCGGAAGCATACAGGCTTCTGCCGGAAAAAGGAATAAACTCCCTTGCCGGAGTACTGCTGGATCTTGGTGTTTCCTCACTGCACTATGACAAGATATCCAGAGGCTTCGCTTTCAAAGGGGAAGGACCGCTTGATATGCGTCTTGACCTTTCCTCACGTTTTACTGCAGAGGAACTGGTAAATGACTGGCCCGGAAATCAGATAGAAAAAATTCTCCGTATGTGTGGAGAAAACAATGCGCGCAGAATAGTTAAAGCCATAGAAAAGGCAAGAAACTCTGACCGTATAAAAACCACAACACAGCTGGCAGAAATAATAGAAAAAGCAGTACCTTCTTTTTACGGCAGGAGAACGGGAAGTTCAACAGGCAGAGTACATCCCGCCACAAAAACATTTATGGCGCTGCGTATAGCAGTAAACAGTGAATTTGAAAATGTGGAAAAAGGCATAAAAACGCTTGCCGGACTTGTGGAGGAAGGTGGCAGAATTGCTGTTATAACCTTTCATTCCGCAGAGGACAGGCTTGTAAAGAATCTGTTCAGTGGCCTTGTCGGAACAGGAACCTGGAAAAAAATAACAGGAAAAGCCGTGCTGCCCACGGAAGAGGAAATAAAACTCAATCCCAGGGCAAGAAGCGCGCAACTGCGCGTTATAGAAAAAAACAGCAGAGGAATTTATGAACAGCTTTAAACCCTTTATCGTTATTGCTTTTGCGGTAATAATTGCCATGATATACATAACCGCTGGAAACCGTGTAAATTTTTACACGCAGAGCGTTTTTAAGAACAAGGAAAAGGTGCACAGTCAGAATGACAGGCTGAACAGACTCCGCCATTCCATTGCCGACAGGCTTTCTGAAAAGGCTTCCTCATATCATATGGTGAAGATTCCTGTTTCGGATATGCCTGCCGATGAAAATGACACGGAAAACATGGAAAGCGGAAAGGATATAGTGGCGCTTGCAAGCAGCAGAAAATAAAATCATGAAAAGTGCGGAAAACAGGGTCAAACATGTTTTTTTCCTGCTTGCCATATGGGTAGCAGCCGTTACGCTAAGAATGATATATCTGCAGGGAATATTCCCTCATATTCCGGTAAATCAGGAAAAATTAAAAGATACCGAATATATAACTTCACATCAGGTAAAACAATATGATGATGAACAGGACAAAAAAAGCCGCCTGCGCAGTTTTTTTACATGGATACGCAAAAGCGCTCTTACCGAAGAAGAGGAAAAAGAATACGAACGCACTCTCAGCCGCAGGAACAAAAAGTATGTTCATCTGATGACTTATGTAAGGAATGAGATAGACAGAACTACACATCCAATGGAGACAGTACGGCATGAACGTGGAAAAATATATTCTTCCGACGGAACACTTATAGCAGGAAACGAAATAGTTTATGATATAAGACTGAACCGTGACAAATTTCCTCCGGATCCGGAAAAACGCGATGAACTGATAGATAAAACGCTTAAAATACTCGGCATAGACCGCAGCTACCGTCTTAACCGCAAAAGTGCCACTGTTGGAGAAAGACTTGCCTCTTCACAGAAAGGCATACCTCTTTCCTCGGCGGACAGAGAACAGTTTGCTAAACTCAAATCGCTTAAAACCAGAGAAAAATTTGACGCTATTAACTATAATCCAAGAATTTCCCGTTCCCATCCTGGCAATATAGCTGTTGATACCATAGGTGTTGCGAATTACCGCGGAAACGACATGAGGAATGAGTTTACCGGCCTGTCAGGACTGGAAAAGAAATATGAGGAATACCTGGGCGCTACGGAAGAGGAAATTGATATTCTTGAGACGCCGGAACTGGCGCTTAACGGCACAGATGAAAATGCACCCCGTGATCTTTATGTAACCATTGACAGGAATTTTCAGAAAGCCGCCCAGGAGATAATGGCTGCCTGGGAAGACAAGGTTCATCCGGATGCAGGAATGATGATAGTACAGGAATGTGACACCGGCCGCATTCTTGCCATGGCAACTTCCAAACCAACTCCCGGACAGAATCTTTTTGTAGAGAATGCTTATGAACCCGGATCTACCCTGAAGACTGTTGCATTTGCCGCACTGCTGGACAGCAAAAGCGCAACCGAGAACGATATAATTCATGTTGGCGCCGGAAAATCAGAGCCATGGAAACTGAAAAAATTCTGGATACGTGATGATCATAATCATCCTGAAGAACCTGACCTCAGCCTGCGGCGTGTTATCGAGACATCTTCAAACATAGGCACAGGAAAATTTGTACTCACAAAGATGAACGCTGCCAGATTTTATCCATATCTTGAAGCGTTGGGCTTCGGGCGCAGAACCGGAATAGAACTTCCCGGAGAAAGCGCTGGCATAATGAGATCACTGAAAAAATACAAGGAAGATGTAACACTTTTTGTAACAAGTTCATACGGTCATGGAATATCGGTGACACCTGTTCAGCTTGTTACTGCCTACTCAGCACTGATAAATGGTGGACTTTACAACAGGCCTTCCATAGTTGACCGCGTGGCATACAGAAACGGCGAGACTGATTTTATCCCCGAAAAAGAAGATCCTGTACGTGTAATATCTGAGGAAACTTCGGCAAAAGTGCGCAAGGTGCTTCGCGGTGTTATGGATAACGGAACCGGAAAAGACACTAAAATAAAGGGATATATCCTGGCTGGTAAAACAGGCACGGCAATGCGTACCAAAAAGAGGGGGGGAGGTTATATTGAAGGTTCCAATAATGCTCTCTTCGCAGGTTTTTTCCCTTATAAAAAACCAAAATATACAATACTTGTGATTTTCGATCATCCGGAAAAGAAATTACATGGTTTCGGTGCGCAGTCGGCCCTGCCAGCATATGCCGATATGGTAAGAAAAATAATTGAGATAAAGCATATTCCCGCGGATATCTGATAAAATGAAAAAACTCTCTCAACTGATTAAGAACAGAAAAATTAGTATTCCACGGGACTGTGCTGTCACGCAGGTAACCAATGATTCCCGTGAGGTGATATCAGGCTCTCTTTTTTTTGCCCTGCGTGGTTCCCGCGCGGATGGAAGCACATTCATAAAACAGGCGCTGGAAAAAGGTGCAACAGCGGTGTTTTCAGAAACGGATATTCCGGATGATATAATCAGTACATACAGCGGGAAAGCGGTTCTGATGCAGGTACAGGATATTTACAGGGTTCTTTCCTCTGTTTCTGCAGAATTTTATGACAATCCATCACGCAGGCTGCGTGTTTTTGGCATTACCGGCACAAAGGGCAAGACCACATCCGCCTGTATTCTGGAAAAAATACTTGAGGAGGCCGGTGAACATCCCGGTCTTGCTGGAACTCTCGCGTACCGGGCTGACGGGAAAACAATAGGAAAGGCCATAAACACAACACCTTTTGCACACACACTGCACAGCCTCTTTTCTGAAATGCTTAAAGCAGGCTGTCATTCTGCTGTCATGGAAGTTTCCTCGCACGCTCTGGCTTTAAACCGTGTTGAAGATGTATGTTTTGACTCTGCAGTTTTTACAAATCTTCAGAGTGATCATATGGATTTTCACAAGGACAGGAAGAATTATTTCGCTGCCAAGGCTCATCTGTTTGAGCTGCTTGCCGCAAACAGCAGCAGGACCGGTGCTGCTGTCATAAACGCCGATGACGGGACAGCACCTGAACTTGTTAAAATAATACGTTCCCTTGGCATGACTCCCGTAACCTACGGAATTTACAATGAGGCAGATTTCCGGGCAGATGAGATCAGGCTTGAAGAAAAGTTTTCCTCCTTCATTCTTCATGCGCGGGGAATGAGCCGCCCGTTAAGGATTTCCCTGCCCGGCATGTATAATATCCATAATGCCCTCGCAGCGGTTTCAGCCGCAGTTTCCGGGGGTATTGATATGGAAACAGCTGTGAAAGGTGCGGAAAAACTGGTTAGTGTCCCTGGACGGCTGCAGAGAATTGAAAAGGGACAAAATTTCAATATATTTGTTGATTATGCGCACACTGCGGACTCGCTCCTGAATGTGCTACAGAATCTCCGGCGTATTCCGCACAGGAAAATAATTACCGTATTCGGTTGTGGCGGGGACAGGGACCGTACAAAACGCGGTCCCATGGGCCGTGCTGCCTGTGAAAACAGTGATATTGTATTTGTTACAGATGATAATCCCCGTTATGAAAACAGGGAGCAGATATTCACGGACATAGAAAATGGAATAAAAGGCATTTTCAATAATTATGAAATAATCCCGGGACGGGAAACGGCAATACGTAAAGCCGTTCTTTCCGCCGGTCCTGGCGATATTGTGCTTATAGCCGGAAAAGGCCATGAGAATTATCAGCTTGTTCAGGGAAAAACACTGCATTTCAGTGACACTGAAGAAGCTGAAAAATCGCTGGCGGAAAGGGGCTGGAAATGAAACTTGAGATAAATCTGAAAAAACTTGCTGAAGTGGCAGGCTGTCATATTATAAAAGGTTCACCGGAAACAGTTTTTGATTCCTTTGTTACTGATACGCGCAAAATAAAAGAGGGTGATTTCTTCTGGGCACTTAAAGGTGCTTCCTTTGATGCTTCCTCGCCTGAAATTCTTATGAAAACAATTCCCGCGGCAAAAGGGTGGATAATAAGAACAGGAGCTGCCGCTGATATTCCCGTAGACAAAATGCCTGATTGTGTAGTTGAAACTGACGATACACTGAAAGCACTTCAGCGTCTGGCAGCGTGGCACCGCCAGCGTTTTGACATACCTGTTGTGTCAATGACAGGCTCAAATGGAAAAAGCACCACAAAGGAAATGGTGCGTTCCATACTCTCTCTTAAAGGGAAAACCTGCTGCAATGCCGGCAATCTTAACAATCAGGTAGGTGTTCCGCTGTCTGTACTTGAACTTTCAGCAGATGACGAATACGGAGTGTTTGAACTTGGGGCCTCCCACATAGGTGATATTGACGAGATAGCAGCCATTGCGCAGCCTTCTGCAGGCATAATAACCAATATAGCACCTTCTCATTTGGAATTTTTCGGCAGTCTTGAAAATGTTTTCAGGACAAAAACCGAACTTCTTAAACATATTCAGAAGAACGGAACACTTGTCTATAATGCGGACGACAGATTTCTGTCCGGACTGTCTGACAATGAAAATTTAAGACTGATTTCCTTTGGCCATAGTGAAAAAGCCGATGTCCGCGTATGCGGAGACGGGACTCTTTTCTTCCGGGAAACCAGGGAAAAAATGCCACTTCGGCTGCCGTATCCGGGAGTGCACAATATTATGAATGCGGCAGCGGCTGCTGCCGCCGCTCTCTCTTTAGGAGTTGAACCGGTACTTATAAAACGCGGACTGGAAAATTACAGCGCACCTGCCATGCGTATGCAGGAAATAAAATTCAATAATGTATCTGTAATACTCGATGCTTATAATGCCAATCCGCAGTCTATGTCAGCTGCATTCGCTGAAATGCGTCAGCGGCCACGGCCATTATGTTTTATGCTGGGCGACATGAAGGAATTAGGGACCTTTTCTGAAAAATATCATCGTAATATAGGCCGCGAACTCGCGGAAATAAAACCAGATATGGTTTTCCTTGCCGGACCGGAAATGAAAGCCGCAGCGGAAGAATATATTAAGGCAGGCGGGGATAATCTGGTATGGGCCGAAAAACCTGAAACATGGCTTGAAGAGGCACGCCGGCTTCTTGAGGAAAGCGAAAAAGGCTCATTTCTCATAAAGGCTTCGAGGTCAATGAGATTTGAAAGAATTACGGAGAAAAAGGAAAATGACAGTAACCCCGCTCCATGTAAGGGCTGTCCCGGACAGATAGCAGACTGGGCTGAAAATGCCGGTTTCGCGGTAACAGTGTGCGACGCCGATGCCAATGTAATATACATGAACGCCCGCTCCCGCAGCACATTTGAGAAATATGGCAGCATGATTGGAAAAAATCTTAAGGACTGTCATCCTCCTTACGCCTGGGCAAAGATTGTAAAAATGCTGTCAGACGGCAGTTCAAACAGCTACTTTATAATAAAAGACGGTGTAAAAAAATTCATACATCAAAGTCCATGGTATGAGCCCGGCGGAACAAAACCTGCCGGTCTTGTTGAGATTTCCACGGTTGTGCCACATGATATGCCATGTTATGAACGTAAGCCGCATAAGGAAGGGGAAAAATAAAACGGCGTATATGCCGTGGTGAAAAATTACGGAGCAAAAATGAAGAAGATAATCTGTGTGCTTTCTGTTTTATGTCTGCTGTCATCTGCCTGCTATACCGAAAAAAAGAAAGACAGAATAGAGACAGGCGGAGTGACCATTGATGAAACGGCTGAGCTTTCAGAGAAAGACATTTTCTTTAAAAAGAAACTGTTTCCCGAACTGCGCAGACAGAATTATGCCGGTGCGCAGCAGCTCATTGATACCGAAACGGAAAAACACCCGGAATATCAGAAGGAACCGCTGTTTTTCACGGCGCGCAGCCTGATAAATTTCCATAAGGGAAACTATGAAGATGCGTACATGGATTCCACAAAAGTCATAGAGATAATGGAACAGCGTTTCGCTCCAAAAAAACCATGGCAGACAGAATTTCAAAGCGAAAATGCCAGAAATTCCGTGGCATCGCATTATCTTTACCGTTATCAGGCGCTTATGAAACTGGGAAGATACAATGAGGCTCTTTCCGATGTGGAAAAAGCATTGAAAATACATGAGAAACCACGTCTGCTATTAATAAAGGGTATGCTTCAGCTTAAGCTGAAGCAGTATGAGGATGCTGCGGCGGTAATAAACAGGGCTTTTGTCCTTGACCCTGAGGTGCTTAAGCGGGAAGGAGAATCATCAGGAATGAATTTATGCACTGTTTTTTATGAGCATGGATATATGAAAGTAAAGGCATGTGCTGATTATTTCAAAATCATAGACGAAAAGAAAGAAGAGGCCAATGAAGCCTGAGCTGACGTACAGGTCTGGAGAAAAAATGTTCACACCGGAATATTTTAAAAACAAAAAAGCTCTTGTAATAGGTGCAGGAAAATCCGGGATTGCTGTGGCAAATCTGCTTGCCGGGAAAGGATTCCGTGTTTTTCTTTCCGAAAGCGCCTCTCTGGACAAGGTGAGGGACAGACTGAAGGACCTTGACTCTTCCGTTGAAACAGAAACCGGCGGACATACGGATGCTGTTTTCTCCTGTGGCTTTGCGGTCAAATGCCCCGGGCTTTCGCATAAAAATCCTGTTCTGATAAGGCTGGAACAGAACGGCATACCTGTATTCAGCGAAGTGGAAGTAGCGCTCGCTTTTGCCCGCAGTCCCCATCTTCTGGCGGTAACAGGAACAAACGGAAAGACAACAACGTCAATGATGCTTGGCGAAATAATGAAAATACATGCCGCCACCTGTGGTGCAGCGGCTTTTACTGTAGGAAACATAGGCAATCCGGTTGCTGCAGCCGTATGTGGGGAAGACACCGGCAGTTTTATAACAGCGGAGTTGTCAAGTTACCAGTTAGAGGACAGCAGTTTTATAAAACCGGAAGTTTCAGTGATACTTAATATAACGCCTGATCATCTTGAACATCATGGCAGCATGGAAGCATATATTGAAGCAAAAAAACGCATTTTCCTTTTTCAGAACAAAAATTGTTTCTGTGTTTTGAATCATGAAGACCCCATATGCAGAAAGATGTCTTCTGATGTCCCATCAGAAATATTATGGTTCTCTTCTTCGGACAATGCAGAAGAACGCTGTGAAATAAACGCTTTCATAAAAAACGGACTTCTTGTTTTCCGGCACGGTGGTAAAAAATTTATTCTGAATCCTCCGGATCTGCCAGGCATACACAATATGGAAAACGCCCTCGCTGCCGGCCTTTCGGCTCTTGCTGCCGGTGCCATGCCCGGAGAAATACAACGGGCATTTGATAATTTCAAACCTGTTGAACACCGCATAGAACCAGCCGGTATTGTAAAAGGCATAAAATTCATCAATGATTCAAAAGCCACAAATGTGGATTCCGTACTTGTGGCACTTAAGGCAATGCCTGCCGGGAAAAAAACATGGCTCATACTGGGCGGCAGAGATAAAGGAGCACCATATTCCCCGCTTGTTCCACTTGTAATGGAAAAAGTAAAAAGCATTATAACTACCGGTGAGGCTGCCCCAGTAATAGAAAAGGAACTTTCATCCTGCGTATCATGCAAAAGAGCAGCTGATATTTATGAAGCCTGCCGCATTATACTGGCCAGTGGAAAAGCCGGAGATACCGCGCTGTTCTCTCCTGCCTGCTCTTCGTTTGACTGCTTTAAGGATTATGAGGACCGCGGACGCAGATTCAAAGCATATGTAAAGGAGCTTGCAGATGGCGAGAGGCAGAATTAAAAAAAATCTCATACAACGTAAACTTGAACGTGCCTGGCAGCGTTTTACAGAGGTAGTTAAAAGAAATGATATTTTTTTCCTTATCACTGTTTCCCTGCTTATAGGCATAGGACTGTGCTGGGTATGCTCCACAACGCAGATGCAGATTCTTAAAAAAACCGGTGATCTTAATTTTTCCCATTCAAAGATTATCAACCAGCTTGCAGCTTTAGCCATAGGTTTATGCGGAATGTTTTTTATGTCCGTACTTGATTTTGAAAGAACAATAAAAAAATTCAGCGTTGCAGTGGCTGTTTATGCAATTACCTGTGGTCTGCTGTTCATTACTCTTTTTATGCCACCTGTACTTGGCAGCCGCCGCTGGATTCCACTTGGTTTGTTTAATATGCAGACAGCAGAATTCGCCAAAATAGTTATTGTGTTTTTTATTGCTGCGTATATGAGCAACCGTCGCTATATGGCCGATATGCAGCAGAATTCATTTAAGGTATTCTACCCTTTTATTCTGGCCGGTGTAGGACTTTTTCTTATAGCCATTGAGCCGGATATAGGCATACCCACACTTACATTCTTCGGCATATGCTGCATGATGTATGTGTCCGGTGTTGCCTTGCGCGATATTGCGCGTGTATGTTTTTTTGCCGTGCCTGTTTTTGTTTTTGACTGCCTGCGGAATCTTGGCCACCGGCTGGGGCGCCTGCAGTCTTTTGCTCTTTCCCTGTTTACAGATGACCAGAAAGTTGATATTCTTGGTGATGCGTTTCAGGTTGCCAATTCACTTACCGGAATATGTTCCGGCGGCATAACGGGCCGGGGGTTTGCACATTCACATCAGAAGGTGCACCTGCTGTCCCAGCATGAGTCTGATTTTGTTTTCGCGGTATATGCCGAGGAAACAGGACTTATAGGAACACTTTTTCTCATTTTTCTGTTTTCCGCGCTTCTGTATTTTTGCTATAAAATAGCTGTAAAGACCAAGGATTCCTATTATCGTGCTATAGCGACAGGTCTTACGGCAATGCTCGGTACGCAGGCTTTCTACAGCATGGCGGTAAATGCGAACATAGCGCCTATAAAGGGCATATCGCTTCCGTTCATCTCATACGGCGGCTCATCGCTTATCTCCACGCTTCTGATAATCGGTATAATGATGAACATAGCTGCCCGCCGTGAATGACAGGAGTACTTATGCAGAAGAAACTTAGCGGAAACAAAAGAATCATCATAGCCGGAGGAGGAACCGGCGGTCATTTCTATCCCGGTTTCGCCCTTGCGGAGCATCTGCGCGGACAGGGCTGGGAGGTATTGTTTCTCGTAAAGGAAGATGATATCTGTATTCCCCGTCTCAAGGAAGCAGGATATCCGTATACGGAGGCCGATCTTTCATCTTTTCCAAGAACATTAAATCCTTTAAGGCAGTTCCGTTTTCTCAGACGTTTTGCCAAAGGTCTCCTTCTTACAGCAAGGTGTGTAAAAGACTACAGGCCGGACGCTGTACTGGGCACAGGAAGTTATGTGGGAACCACGGCGGTTCTGGCTGCGGCGATGAACGGAATACCGTCATTCATTCATGAATCCAATTCAGTACCTGGTTTAGGCAACCGTCTGGCAATGCGTTTCTGCAGGAAGATAATGCTGGGTATTCCGCTTAAGGACGGTGCTTACCGTGGAAAAACCGTGCTTACAGGCACACCCGTAAGGGAAAGTTTCGGCACTACCATTGACAAGACCGAGGCACGTAAGAAATTAGGTATAAAAAAAGACAAATTCACCGTACTGGTTTTTGGCGGCAGCCAGGGGGCGGACAGACTGAATATGGCCATACTGTCCTCTTTCATAGTACTGCATGGCAAAATGCAGTTTATACATATAGCCGGCACAAAAAATTATCAGCATATTTACGATAATTACAAAAATCACAGATTTATAGACTCTCCGGATCTGCTTCTTTCGGCGTACCGTGAGGACATGCCACTGCTTTACTCGGCAGCAGATCTTGTTGTATGCCGTGCCGGTGCGAGCACTATTGCGGAACTTGTGCAGGTTGAGAAACCTGCCATACTTGTACCATATCCCGGCGCAGCTGACAATCATCAGTATTACAATGCACGGGAACTTGACAGGGCAGGTGCCTGCATATGCCTTGAAGAAACAGAACTGTTTTTCAAGGAACTGGAACTTCTGCTTGAAGCCTGTGCCTGCGGAAAAAAATCCGTACGTGAAATGCAGGCGAAATACAAAGAGGTTAAAATACCCAAAGGTCTTGAATCCGCTGCTGTTGCTGCAAGGGTAATCGGAGAGAATATCTGAATATGTTCCGGGTCTGTCTGTATTGTTAAGATATTTATTTTTTAATAAACTATAAGCATAAGCCTAAGGTGATGTGAGGCCTCAGGTCAGGAGTATTCCTGTGAACAGTCAGAAACAGTTTGGCAAAAAACAAGAAGTTCAAACAGACAGCGGCTCCGGCATATTTTATAAAGGCACCCCGGCCTATAAAAATATCAGACTCATAAAAAAACTGGAACCTTATATTTTTCTCGCCGTTATCCTTGGAATATTTGTTCCCATGTCCTGTCAGATGGGACTGCGCAATATGTTCCGCACCATGATGTACACGGCCCATGATCTTCTGATAAATACTGTTTTTTACATAATGGCCATATGTGTTCTTGCCGGGGCATTAAGTGATATGCTTGCCGAATTTGGCGTTATTCATATAATGCAGAGAATGCTGCAGCCCCTGATGAAGCCACTGTTTAATCTTCCCGGCGCGGCCTCGCTCGCTGCTGTAATGACTTTTTTTTCCGATAATCCGGCCGTGCTGTCTCTGGCGCAGGATAAAAAATTCAGCCGTTATTTTAAAAAATACCAGTTTGTATCATTAACAAATTTCGGAACATCTTTTGGAATGGGACTTATTGTCATAACCATTATGATGGGCTATGGCTATATGTGGGAACCTCTGTTAGGCTTCTTCGCGGCAGTATGCGGCGGTCTTATATCCACAAGGCTAATGCAGCGTTTCTGCCGTCCTGTTTTAGGTGAGGATATGGTTCTTTCGGAAGAAGAAAAGGCCTCTTTTGACGCAGAAAACATAGCCAGGCTGAATGGAGATGTTCCCGAAGATAAAAAAACAGGTCTGTTCCAGCGCTGTCTTAACTGTATGCTTGATGGGGGAAAAAAGGGCGTTGACATAGGGCTTGCCATAATACCAGGGGTACTGGTTATTTCCACGGCGGTAATGATGATAACAATGCAGATGCCTGAAGGCGGATACACAGGGGCCGCCTATGAGGGCACAGGCTGGCTGCCAATGATAGGCAGATACATATACTGGCCGGTACATATAATTTTCGGTTTTGAGAATCCCGAAAATATCGCTTTCCCACTCACGGCACTGGGTGCTGTTGGCAGTGCTGTTGCGCTTGTGCCGAAACTTAATGTCACACCAAGTGATATAGCGGTGTTCACAGGCATAGGCATGTGCTGGAGCGGTTTTTTAAGCACACATACGGCCATGCTTGATAATATGGGCTACCGCCCGTTAATATCAAAAGCGCTTACTGCGCACACAATAGGCGGTCTCTGCGCCGGGATCATAGCAAGATACCTGTATCTGCTTATAATGTTCTTCAGGTGATTAAATCATGTGCTTTCACTGAGGCGTACGCTGAAATATATCAGATTTCGTAAGAAAAATGAATCCGGATAATGAACATAAACAAAATCACTCTGCTGTCTGCGGACATGCGCATAAACATCATACGCATACGCATGAGATAAGGCATACCCATAAAGGGGTTCATGTGCATGAAGAAAATGCCGGAAGCTGTGAGCACGCAGATGGCCATTCCTGTCATCATCATGGCGAAGTAAATGAAAAAACGGTAAATGGCCTTGTATGGGCTTTTGCCGTTAACATGCTTCTTTCCATTGCGGAATTAGCCGGTGGAATAATAGGTGGAAGCATTGCGCTTGTCGCCGACGCTTTTCACAATACATTTGATGCATTCTCCATACTCATTGCTGTCATAGCGTGGCGAATAGGCAGAAAAATCCCTGATGAGGAATATACTTTCGGCTACAGACGCGCCGAAACCATAGGCGGCTTTATAAATCTCATACTGCTTTTTGTCTCCGGCTGCTATCTTTTATACGAGGGAATAAGCCGCCTTGTAACACCTGAGAAAATAAACGGAAGCCTTATCATATGGATATCTGTCCTCGCTTTGATAATTGATATTTTCACAGCAAAACTTTCCCATCACGGCTCACACGGAAATTCAAACATGAAAATGCTTTTCCTGCACAATGTGGCGGATGCACTGGGTTCCGTTGCGGTAATTGTTTCAGGACTCTGCGTAATATATCTTGACTGGTATTTCGTAGATGGTGTAATGGCTGTACTTATATCCGCATATATGATTTTTCAGGCAGCGGTTTCCTTCAGGCCTGTCACACGCATACTTATGAATGCCATGCCGGAAGGACTTTCAGTATCAGTTATAAAGAATGAACTTATGAATGTGGAAGGCGTTACGGATATTCATCACATTCATATCTGGAATATAGATGAAAAAAAGATAGCCTTCGCGTGTCACGCCGTTACAGACGACGGCACTGCCGGAGAGAAAATAAAACATCTGCTTGACGAACGGTTCGGGATAGAACACAGCACCGTACAGGTAGAAACGGCAAGATGCTCATGCGATGTCTGCCGCTGAGTAAAAAACGGCATATGCGCAGGTATTCAGGAATATAATTTATGAACACAGATAATATACAGAATAGTGAAAACGGCATACAGTCTGTTGCAGAAAATTCAGTATATACCGGAACTTCCGCCACGGATAACAGTTCAGGAGCTGCCACACCCCATGTGCCATGCTGGGCATGTGGAAAGACAATTGACACGCATGACGCATACTGCCGCCATTGTGGAAAAGGGCAGGGAAACAGACTGCCATTCGCATACACTCCTTTCGGCCTTTTCATAATGTTTATGTGCATAGGTCCTTTCGCAATATATTTCACGGCACGCAGTCCTGCAATGAGCCGCAGGACAAAAATAATTTTCTCAACAGTTATGACAGTACTGTTCTGCTGGATGTGTTATTCAGGATTTGTAAGATTCATGGAAAGAATGAATGAAATACAGCAGATTCTGGGAACAGGCGCCATGCCGGTATTTTAACCGGGCGCAGGAAACGTGATATATAACCGTTAACGAAAATATGCTAATCTATATCTGTACTTTTTTATATTCAACAGAATATTAAGGTGGCGGCAGGATTTTTAAATTAAAATGAGCGGCGACAGACTAAACAGACCGGGCAATTCCCCGGAGGTACAGATACATACAGGGGGGTATGAACAGTCCTCTGTGAATCCGTATATAAATGTTCTCACAAAAGCCGGCAGTGAAGGCCGCTTTGAGGAATTCTACAGGGAAGAAAGAAGAAAACTTGAATACCGCCTCAGTTTCACGAGCGGCTCTTTAGGCGACAATCAGGTAGCAGAAAGCATAAACAGGGATATACAGAATCTTGACAGGGCTTATGAACAGCTTAAACATAAAGATAAAGCCGTCCAGAGCCAGACAGCATCGCTAACACTGCTTTCCCTGTTTCTTTTTCTCGCAGCGGCATGGCTGCTGTTCCTTAATTATCAGAAGAATGCAACAATAGAAGCACAGAAAAACGTAATAGAGCAGAAAACACAGGAACTTGGCAGCACCAGTGACAAACTGCGCTCACAGCTTACAAATGAAAAAGAAGGAAACAAAAAACTTCTGGATATGCTTGAGGCCATGAAACTGCAGAAGAACGCCCTGTCAGAACAGAATGCGGAGCTGGCCGGCGGCAACAAAAAACTCGCGGAGGATTATAAAAAACTTTCCGAATCCAGGAATGAAACAGAAAAGGAAAGAGACTCCCTGCGTATTAAAGTCTCCGGGCTTGAAACAGACAAAAAAAACCTTGAGGCAGACAAAAGAAGGCTGGAGAACGATAAAAGGAATCTTGAAACAGAAAACAGAAATCTGAATACAAAGAATACCGAACTCCTTTTAAGCAATGCTGATTTAAAAGCCGCAGGCAAAAAAAATGCAGAAGAAATAGCGGCGCTTAAGAAGAAACAGGAAGCTGCCGAAAAAAAGAGCCAGGAACTTTCCGAAGCCAATACAAGGGCCAGTGCATCTGTCTCGAATATTGAGGCAGAAAACGCCAGACAGAAAAAGACTATACAGACGCTTGAAGCGGAAAAACGTACTCTCGCTTCTGAAAAAGAAAATCTTTCAAAAGAAGTAACAAGACTTCTTAAATCAAACACACAGTATTTTCAGGAATTACGGGAAATAAAGAAGCAGTGCCGTTCAACAGGCAGAAAATAAATACATAATATTTGATAAAATATAATCAGATTATTCCCGCACGGAATGTTTTTTACATATCCGTTAGTGAGAATGTAATTTTATTTTTACGGCTGGCATAAATTATGGAACCGGAAGAAAAAGTGGAAAAAGCAGATAAGACAGACGAAAAAAAACAGGCAGAGAAAAAAACAGATACCAACTCCGGGTTGGCCGGTAGCAGTAAAGAACTTCTTTCCAGGAAAGAAAAAGAAGCAAAGAAGGTGTTCTATTATATGACACTGCTTCAGAACGCCTGCATTGCCGGCAGACTGAAGGATATTTATCAGAAAGAAAAAAAACTGCTTGAAGACCGTCTGGCGGCACTGGGTGTTCCACTTGACGATAAAAAAATCCCGGCAGAAAAAGAAGAAATAAAAGGGGATCTGCGCAAACTGGAATCTGCCTATAAATATTTCCGTACCCCGGTATTCGCCGTAATGGCCAAAAAGACAGAATATCTTCAGAAGCAGATTGATATGCTTATAAAGCAGAACCGTGCGCTGGCAACACAGGTAGAGGAATTAAAAAAAGAATACGCACATGCATCTGTTGCCGAAGAACACGGCAAAGCCGCAGAGGAAAACAGCAGTAAAGATGAAGACATCGGCAATGTTCCTGAGGAAAATGTTTCCTCACGGATAAAAAAAGAAAAACTGCCGGAATCTCCCAATAAACCGCAGCCTCCGAAATTTGTAAAGGGCGGAATAATTGAAATAGGCATTTATCCATATGACGCTGACGGCAGAATGAAGCCTGTAGAGTGGATAATACTTGAGGAATATAAAGACGGAACTGCGCTTGTTATAAGCAAATACGGAGTTGATTCCAAACCATTCAATGAGGAATATGCAGCTGTCACATGGAAAAGTTCCACCGTACGGAAATGGCTTAACTCATCGTTTTTCAGCAGCGTATTCAGCGCAAGGGAGCAGACAGGAATAATAAACACAATTGTTCCTGGAACTGCAGCTGACCCGGAAGATACGGGGGAAAACATATCTGATTCCGGAGATACCAAAGACAAGTTATTCCTTTTGAGTGCCGATGAGGCTGAAAAATATTTCCACGGAGACGATGCCCGCAGGGCCAGACCCACACCATATGCCGTGCAGCGTGGTGCATATCTTAATGGAACCTCCGGCTGGTGGTGGCTGCGGACCTCCGGCGGGAAAGGATATAAGGCCGCTGCTGTCAATCTTGAAGGCGGAATAAACGAGCCGGGACTAAGGGTTAACTCCGATACAGAGGCTGTGCGCATAGCCATGCGCATAAACCTGTCACTGTTCAGGTAAAACCGCACAGGCGGATTATACATGCCTGAAAACGGTAAAGAAAACAAACAAGACCAGGAAATGTATTCCGGCAGCACAGGCCCGGAAGTATCTGTTCCGTCTGACAGGGAAAATAACAATCCGTATCTGGAACCTGCCATTTCTGCCTGCAGATGCAACATTCTGAAAGAATATTCCATTAATGAGAAAAAACGACTGAAAGAAAGACTGAAATACTGTTCTGAAGCCGGCGACATTGAAATGGCTGATTCAGTACGCAATCAAATATCCATGCTTGATGAAGCGTGCCGGTATGCCGTATCATTTGCCACAGGGGAAAATGTGTGCCCGGTGTGCGGCAGAAAACTGAAAGGACCACAATGCGTTTGCCAAGGCGATATTATCAGTTTCGGGGTTTATCCTTATGAATCTAACGGCACAAAAAAACCGCTGGAATGGCTGGTACTTGAGACTGAAAAAGACGGAACCCTGTTTTTGTTAAGCAGGCGTGGCATTGACGCAAAGCCTTATAACAGACAATATTCCGAAACTTCATGGGAGAACTGCACCTTAAGGCAATGGCTGAATACGGAATTTTACAATAATGCTTTTAATGACAGGGAAAAAGCCGCTGTTAAAACTGTCCAGACTGAAACCAGAAAAAAATTCCCTTTCATTCGTTCAGCACCTGTATATGACAGGGTTTTTATTCTGAGTGTTGCTGAAGCCGGCAGATATTTTATTTCTGATGAACAAAGGAAATGCGTACTGTCTCCCTATGCCAGAATGTGCGGAGCTTACTGCGGCGACAGTTCATGCTGGTGGTGGCTGCGTTCCATGGGGGAAGATGCCTGCCATGCAGCATATGTAAATTTAGGTGGTGACATAAATATTATTGGCAGTAATATTTCAGATGAACAGGGAACGGTACGCGCCGCAATAAAGATTAACAGCCACCTGTTTTGGCATTAAAAACTGTCAGCCCAGGCTTAAAAATTAATCTGAATAATCTTTAATCTCCAGAACCCAATTAGCGTAAGCTGCCTGCCGCAGAAAAAACTGTCTCCTGCAAAGGACAAATCAGAAAGCGGCAGACTCAAAATACCTGAATTTGCAGAGTTTATTATATTCCCGCGCGCAATAATATATAATTATATTATGGCACGGGAAGAAGATAAATATAACGGCCCTGAAATAGACATAGGCGGAGAAAACTCCGTTATGCATGAAAACAGTGGTTCAGATACGCAGGGCAATCCATATATTAAAATACTCAGGGAAAAACTTTCTGATAATTCACTGGACGATTTCTATATTCAGAGAAAAAAATATCTTGCCTCCCGCCTTGTTCCTGAAGCCCGCGAACTTTATGGCGAGGAAAGTTTTGCGGAAATGAGCCGTGAACTGAAACAGCTTGAAGCGGCATACAATTACTATATTTCCGCAGGCGGCCCTGCTGCTATGGCACCGGAAGAATTTTCCTCCGTTTCCGGCACAGCGGCCAGGGAAGATACACGTGGATATAACAAAAGCCCGGAAATTTCCTCTGTCCATACGAGCAAGGGGCATGGAACAGATGCCAGGCGTACAGCCCAAAAAAACAAGACTGTACGGCAGGAATACGATTCTTCCCAACCCGCGCCTTTCTGGAATATCTGGAAAATACTCACTCTGCTTGTTTTGTTTTCTGCCTGCGCATACGCCTATAATGAAGTGCGCCATTATATGGCAGACCGAAACAGCACAAACGGAATTTCCCAGACAAAACAGGAAGAGGAGTACATACCGGAAATACAGAAGAATACTGAAAGTGTCAGCGCAAGGAATGACAGAAATCAGGCAGAACGTGACAGTAATCTGAACGACAGATATGCCGGGGAGCAGGGAACAGCAGCGGCAGCCGCCGTGAAAAGATTTGAAAAACATTATCCTGACAGAAAAGGACACATGGTACCAGGAACTTTTCATTCTCCGGCGCACACACCTGCTGCTGCTCCCGCTCCGCGTGGTATGTTCCATAATTCTGATATGCGCGGGCCACAGAAATCAGACAGGAACATAAAAAAAAACGGTTCCCAACAAAACGGCAGTAAAATAAATGCTGCCACAGCTGCTGTTGTGAGTTTCGGCAGATATCCGCAGAATTCCAGAGGTGAAGTACAGCCTGTGGAATGGCTTGTCCTGAATATAAAAAAGAACGGAGAGGCACTGCTGCTTTCACGCTACGCGCTTGAAGCGGCTCCCTTTTCCCAAAAACAGCTTGCCACGTCATGGCAGGAATCGTATATACGTAAATGGCTTAATTCGGATTTTCTTAAAAAAGCCTTTACCCCGGACGAGCAGAAAATGATAGTTTATTCATTCATTCCCAACAAGCCGGTGGAAATAAATTTTTCCAGGGAAGATGCTTCTTACTGGAGCAGAATGTTAAGCGCCGATCTGAATTCGGCTGGTGGTTCAGTATGGAGTACGGAAGGCACACCGCAGACCAGGGACCGGGTTTTCCTGCTTTCATACCAGGAAGCCATGAGTTATCTTGACAGGGATACCATGGCAGCCAAAGCCACGGATTATTCGCTTACACCGGCAGGTGGCCGCTTAAAGGTTTATATGCCTCAGTGTGACAGGCATGGCCGCTGCTCCAGTAATGATCTTTCCGGTACCGTACCGTGGTGGCTGCGCACTCCGGGAATTGATACGGATTATATGATGATAGCCGCAGGAAACAGGATTTTCCCGGTAGGTGACAAGGTCAGCCGTGAAAAAAACGGGATAAGACCGGCAATACTGGTGGAAAAACTCGATGACAGACTTTTTACGGCAGTGGAGTAGCAATTGCACAAATTGGGCAGATTGTAATATTCAGGAATTTTAAATGAACACAAAATATCAGAATAAACCTTTTTACGACGGACTTACAGTTGTAACTTCAATTCCCGATATTCCGTCTGATGTTAATAAACCCTCTGAAGGTTCCATTCTGTTTGTTAAAGGTTCGGAACTTCCATTTAAAGAAATAACTGTCGGCCCTGAACTTAATTCTACAGGCAGGGAAGCTGTCATTTTCCATACAAAAGCTGTTTCAGGCGGACGGCCTCTCCTGGCAAAAATATACAGAAGGACATCAGACCGGGTAAAAGCAAAAAACATACTGCTTCTTTCCGGTTCACCTCATGTTGAGGAAATATGCTGGCCGGAAGCCTGGCTTTCCGATTCACCTAAGGCCGGAGGCCGCTGCATTGGCGTACTCATGCCACAGGTTCCCGCAGGTTTTCAGCATCTTGGGGAATTCCTTGTAGGCCTTTCTGCAGAAAAAAGACTATGCGCAGCTAATGCCCTTGTTAGAAATTTCAAGGTTCTGCATGAACATCACATTCAGCCGGCAGACTTTAATATGAATAATTTTCTTGTCAGGGAAGACAGGAACGGGCTTAAAATATATTTTATTGATACTGACAGTTATCAGGTGGAGAATTTCCCCTGTCCTGTAGCAGCTCCGGAACGCATATTTGACCATCCGCTACGCATAGAACAGGGATTCTGCGATTATACTTCGGAACTGCGCAGGCCATATGAAATGGCATACGGCATATGTGTGCTGCTTTTCAGGGTTCTGATCAATGATTATCCGTATGATATGGTGCGCATGGAACCCTGGCAGGATTTCAATGACCCGGCAAATATACTTAATGGGAATTTCTTATTCAGACATGACAGAGGAACAGATAATGACACCACGGAACTCTGGAATGCCTGTCCCGGGCGCCTGCGGAATTTTTTTAAATCCGTATTTGACGCTGACGGATTTCTTTTCTATAAAAGAAAGCGTGGTTTTTCAATGGAAGACATTGTGCGTATTTTTAACTGCATTTGATATTTCAAGGCTGATGAAAAGGAGACAAAATGGAATTTGATGATTTAAATTCAGGTGTGAAACGTGTACCGGTATGTCTGTGTCTGGATACAGAAAGCGGAATGAAACTTGCGACTGATGAAGCACTGAAAAAAGCAGTAACAGAAATTGACGGAAAACACCCTGGTGTACTGCAGCGCAATAGCAGGGGAAATGTATATGTAACAGAAGTTGTTGATAAATTCTATGAAGAACTGCCACTGGCAATACGCCGTAAATATGGCAGGACGCAAAAGGAAATGCTGTCAAATCTGCGTAAAATTGACAGCGGTGAGAATCAGACAAGAAAAATCCTGCAGATTTTCTTTAAAACCCTAAGAGAAAAAAAACAGAAAGACATAGCGGTAGATGTGTGCATACTGACTTTTTCAGGTGACAGTGTGAATGTGTTTGTACCTTTCACTGAAAGAAAAGAATGGGACAGTGACAAATGGCTGGAAAAACTTCAGGGCAGGGTGGAAAACATTTCATACGAGAATGACAGAAAAATACTTGTGACTGGCCTTGACAAAGGAACGGATATGCTTGAAGAGCATATAAAGTCATATAAAAAGGGAACATCATTTGCCCGTGGCCGCCTGGTTTTCCTTACCCGCCCAACCCCGTCCGGAGAGCCTGTGACACAGCGTCTAAGGATAAAGAACAGTCTTCAGAGAAGACTTATAAACTACAAGGTTATTCCTGTGATTTTAGGAAAGGGACAGGAACAGGCTAACGGACAGATAGCCGGAATAAAATTCCCGGAAGGAACAAAATTCATAAATGCCTCAGACAAAACCGAGGAACTTGAAAAAATTTTTGAAGCTATAAGTGTAAGTGTAAGTTCAAACAGTCCTGACCCTGTTTATTCATACAATGGTCCGGAAATAGATGTGCAGGGGTAAATATTTTGACGCAGGTGGAAGCAATGAAATGGAATTTCTCGCAGGGAGTAAGAACAGGCTGCAGCCATGAAAAACAGGGCCTGCCATGCCAGGATATGGTAAAGTCTGCATATTCACGTCAGGATATAGAGGATGCCGTTTATGTTGCCGCCCTTGCGGACGGCGTAGGTTCTGCTTCACATTCCACAGAGGGAGCCAGAAAAACCGTAGAATTCATATGTGGCTGGATAAAAAAACATTTTAACGAAACCTATTCTGCTCTCGAAGCCGGGGAAAAAGACAAAACCGCTGAAAAAATAAAGAAATCGCTGCACAGGGCATTAAAAAAAACAGCCCGCAGAAACGGAATTTCCGGCATTGACAGCCTGGCCTGTACAATGATGTTTGCCGCTGCCAGTAACGGCAGATATATTACAGGACATATCGGTGACGGTATAATCGCCACGCTTGCCGGGAATAACAATTCCGGTCAAAGCAGTTCAGGAAATACTGCCGGTGAACAGGCTGATACCATGCTTTTTTCTGCACCCCAGAACGGCAAATACATAAATGAAACTTTTTTTGTCACAGATCCATTAATGGACAGACTGATTGAATTAAAACACGGCAGCATATCCGCGGAAAATATAAAGGCTTTCGCACTTATGTCAGATGGAATTTCCGACGCAGTATGGAAAAGAACTGACGGAACTTTTGTAAACAGTTTTACCTCGCTTCTAAAATATGCCACAGAGAATCCGCTAATGGCTGGAAAGGAAATAGCAAATCTGCTTGAAAAAGCCACAGATGTGGCAACCGACGATGACTGCAGCCTGATTATTATGAGCGCGCAGCAGTGATGGAAACAGAAATATGAATAAAATCAACAGGGAAATAAAGGAAATTCTTGGTCTTGAACCTTCCGCAGGAGAAAGGGAAATTCTTGAAGGCATGGTCAGTGTCCTTGGCCTTGAGGAAATACCTGCGGAAGAAGAAATAAAACGGGAACTTGAGAAAAAAACTACAGAGACAAAAGAACAGATAAAAACAGCTTCAGCTGCAGACAGGCCGCAGCTTGAAGAAGAATATGAATTCTGGAAAAAATGTCTTGAATGGTTTTCAGGCAGGCCACTGGATTTTTCAATTCCCGAAACACCTGAACCGGAAACAGTCAAGGCTGATAAAAACAGGTTCTGCATAAAAGATACTGCTGTTCCGCAGCCACAGAAAAACATAAAACCCCAAACGAACAATTCTGCCGGTAACAAATATACAGGAGGTGCAGGAATGCCGGAACCGCCCCGGAGAAGCAGGGTTTCTGCCGCTTTGAAAAAACAGGCTGACGGAATTTGTGAAAAAATCTGTTCTTACGATAAAGAAACGGCTCTGGACTCATTAAAAAAACTATCGGAAATGGTTGAAAGAAAAGACATTTTCCCGGAAGAATTTGAAGAATACTGTAATTATATAGAAAAAAATGCAGCCAGGAGTGCAATAAAAAAAGAATCCTGGTATACAGCTGGTGAAATAAGAAGAAATCGTGGTGAAGCAGGCAAGGCACTGGAAAACTATGAGAAGGCCCTGCGTATTGAAGGTACCAGACACTACAGCGCCTCATACCGTATGGCGCATATGTTCGCTTTCAGGGAAATACAGACAGGGAAAAGCGCAAAAGAAATACTTTCGCTTTATTATGACGCACAGAAAGATCCTGATATTTCCTTTCCTTCCGCATGGCTGGAAGCGGCCAATATATGCTTTGAATCAAAGGATATTAATGATACAATAAAGGCTATTGGGCAGATAGAACATTATCTGAATATTTCCAAAGGAATAAGTTCCGAGAACAAGCGCAGACAGGAGGCGGAAAATATTCTGGAAAAACTGAAAATACTGAAAAAAGCCGAACGGCCTGATTCCTCTGCAGGTGATAAATATGAGGCAGCGCTTTTCTATGTATATCTCGCAGAACGTAAGGAAAATAATTTTCTGTTCTGCCGCAGCCGTGCTGAATATTTTGAAAAAACTGTCGAATGGATGGACAGTGCAGCCGCTGCTGCTTCTGGTGCCGTAAGGGACAATTATCTGAAAAAGAAAGAACTTTATTCCAGGGTTATGAAAATTCTTGACGCTGGCATATTTGGTGGAAAAGAAGAAAATGAACTGGGAGAACTGTATTTCGGTCTTGGCAGCATAGATGAAGCCATAAAGCATATGGAAACTGCAGCCTCTGCCGATTATCCGGAAAGTGCCTCAAGACTGAAATTCTTCAGAATATATAAAAAGGGCATTCCGGAAAAAGCGCTTCCTGAAGATATCGAACTGCTTGCAGATGAGTATATATCACAGAAAAATTTTGAACAGGCGGAAAAGCAGCTGCTTCGTATAAAGAACACCAGACAGGCAAAAGAAAAACTTTTCGGCATTTACTATAAGTATAATCCGGATTTTCCCAAAGCAGAAAAAACAGCAGAAGAACTCGCCTCTGCAGACAGCAGATCAGGAAATAAAAATCTATATTACCGTGAAATGTATGTAAGACTGCTGTGTCTTAACGGCAAGGCTGAAAAAGCCGTGGAACCATGCAGTGAGCTTCTGAAATGTGGCAGCGTTCCTGCCATGTATGCCTATGCCTGTATGTGTGAAAACAAAATAAAAGGTTCAGAACCGGACAAAGCCCTTGAATATTACAAAAAAGCTGCTGAAATGAAACATCCCGCAGCCATGTTCAGGGTTTTTAAAATACAATCTGCCACGCTTGAGAATGGTAAAAACACTTTTGAAGAAAACATAAAAGATGATTTAGTGGATTATCTGAACGGAGCGGCAAAAGGTGGCAATGCCGATGCGCTCTATCAGCGCGCGGTTTATGAAATAAACGGCTTTGAGCCCCTTCATTTTGAAAAAAATGACACGAATTTAAGCAGGGGAATTCAGGATCTTGAAACGGCAGCTGCTGCCGGACATGCACCAGCTGCGGCACAGCTTATTAAACAATATATTAAAGAAGAAAAAATTGAAAAAGCTGTTGAAATACTGGAAAAATTCAGCAGGATAGTCCGCAGCCCTGATGAACGTGAATTAATTCCGGAAGTTTCAAACCTGCACACTACTATCGGTCAGGCCATGCCAGAGGACAAGGATTTTTCACTGATTCTGCAGTCATTTGGGGAGGAAACCACAGAAAACGGCAGACAGCCTGCTGTTCTTTTCTCTGAACTGCTGCTCAAAGGTAGTGAAAAAATAAAACAGAATGTCCCGCTTGCGCTTAAGCTTCTGCATCATCTGTCAGATAACAGGAACAATTTCAGCCGGGAGGCGGCAGCTCTTTTGGGAGAAATATATTATCTTGGAATACACGCTGAAAAAATACCTGCTGATGAAAGACCTTTTCAGCGTGAGGAATATATTTCAAAATCAGACCCGGTGGAAAGAAATCTGGAAAAAGCGGTATCTTATCTTGAAAAATGCGAAGATGCCTGGTCCAGATATTATATCGCACGCATATACATGGAAAGAAACCTGAAAAATCCGGTATTTTATCTTGAACAATACGAAAATGACTGGTCCATATATATAAAAGATAAATGGTCAAAAGGCGATTTGAAAAATGCTGTCGATATGTTTGAAATATCCGGTCTGCCTGCAGCCAAATACTATCTTGGCAGACTGCATGAAATTGGCTGGTATGTTACACAATTGCCTTCAAAAGCCAAAGAATATTACGAAGCTGCTTTAGCCAAAGGATTTGCCGCTGCGTATTTCAGCTATGCTGAACTGCTACGAAAAGACGATCTTGATGATGACGCACTTGAGTATTATATGAAAGCCGTAATAAATGGCAGCAATAAAGCGCAGGAAGCGTTGTCTGTAAACATGAGAAATAAGGATTACAGTGCCAGAAAAATTCTTAAACTGATTGACAAAATAAAAAAAGAATTCAGTGATTTTATCAGCAGTTCAGGTAATAATCTGAATGATACGCTTTTATGTATGGGCGCTCTTCTTGCAGAAAAGGAAAACAGGGATGAAGAAGCTGAACAGTTCCGTAAAAAAATTACTGACACCTACTGGAAGAAAAAATGCAGTTGAGATAATGTTCTGATTTATATTATTCGGAGATAATATGCACAGTGTAGACAGAACAAATAGCGACAGTATCACTTCAGTGCTTGAACGGAACGGTCTTTCAGAATATTGGGATATAGTTTCAGTAATTAAAACCCTTTCAGAGAATTTTTATGAGGCAAGGGCCGAAGTAATGAATCCCACGGCTGATCAGGATGAAGCATGGAAATATATGCTCGGGCTAAAAAAAGATATGGAAATCATACGTCAGGGCTGGCTCACCTTTCTCGAGAACAATAAAAATAATGTTCCGCAGGCCATGAAAGCCCTTATCCTGCTTTATGAAAAAGGGTATTCCGAACCAGCCTCAATTGTTAATAAAAACGGAGCGGAAAGACTTATAATAAGGCCTGATCCGGCAAAGGCCGGTGAACTGCGTGAAAAGCTCCGTACCGGAATTGCTGCCACAAATCCAAAAAACAGGGCTTATGAAGAGGCATTTGAATTTTCAAAAAGTCCTGACCGTCTGATTTCAGCCAGGGCAAATTATCATCTGTATCAGATGATAATGAGAAAAGAAGGCTGCGTATTTAATGCAGAAAAGGCTTTTGATTTCCTCATGTCTGCAGCGGAGGCCGGCCTGCCTGAGGCCAATTTCGAACTGGCTGAAAAAACAAGCGCAGGCTGCGCAATTCTTGGAATTGTCCGTGATACTTCCAGGGCAGATGAATTATACAGAAAAGCTTCCATGTGTTATCCGCCTGAAAACAGCAGTTTCTTTTCGGAAGAGGGGGAAAAAATAGCACTTACCGGAATTCCCAGGGCTCAATACAAATGCGCCCGTGCCACACTTTCAGCTGATAATATTGAATTCGCAGCCAGGCTTGCCGGAATGGCTGCAGACGGGCTGACACAGGATGAATACCGCCGTTATTACAAGGCTGAACGTGAAAAAGATCTGTATAGAAAACTGTCATACTATTCGGAAAATATTAATGAATATACCAGTCAGCTTTCTTTGCCCGGAACAGGCAGCGAAGATAAAAAAGCATACATGGAAGCTCTTGATTCCATTGCGGATGAACTTGACGAAACCGTTAAACAGTACCAGCCTCTTACGCCGCAGGAAAGAGAAACAGTAGCCGCCCTTAAGAAAAAAATCATTACTATCCTTTTATCATGAATATTACTCTGCTCACCCGTACACAGAAAAAACTGCTCTTTCTTTTTATATCGGCAGCAGCCGTACTGATTATTATTACCATAATGCGGTATAATTCTTTTCTGAAACAGGAAAAAAATTCACAGATACAGAATGAACTTAGTGTCTGCCGTTCATGGAATCATAATCTTAAAAATCTTAAAATACGCTGTGAGGCCGCTGCTGAGAAAGCCGCATACAGTAGCGGTGGCCACCAGGATTTTCCTGTCTACGCGGAAAAAGCCAATGCCTGCCGGGCAGAATTCACACAGCTGAAGAATGCGTTTCTGGAGAGAATTGCCGTAAATCCGGATGCAGGTTTTTATTACAGGACTGCGGAACTTTCTGTCTCCTGGAACAGCGTGGCACAGACAGGCGTCACGGAAGAAAAAGAAAAATCCGGAGTCAAAAGCGAAGCCGGCCGGCTTGTGGAATTTGTAAAACTGTCAGGCAGTGAGGGCAGGGATATGCTTCAGAAACTGAATACATGCCGGGCAGAAAACACAGAACTTATGCTTTCGGCGCAGATGTATGAAGGACAGAGCGCCGGGGACAAAACAAAATAATATAAAACAGATTCTGAAATGATGACTATTTCTGAAAAGATAAAACATATTAAAGACAGTTACATTAAAGCCAGTAAGGCTGGACGCAGGCTTTTTATCATTGAGTCCGCTCTGGGAATTGCCCTTATAATTGCCCTGATGAGACTGGCTTTCATGCAGCTGCTACCACATGCCTCATACGAACGTTTCTACCGGGACAATTTCATGCCGGAAAATATCAGTGAACTGCCCCGTGGCACAATATCAGACAGAAACGGTGTTCTTCTTGTTTCAGATGATTTCAGTGCCGATGTGTATATAAGCACCTCCTCACTGGCAAGGCTTTCATACCCGCAGAGAAAAAAATGCGCCAGGACAGACATAAGTTATGGGGAAAAAATATTTGAGACTGCCGGATATTCATTAAAAGACGGGAAAATAATAAGGGAACTGGAATACAGACCGGACTGCGCCTGGACAGAAGCTGAAAATCTGCGCACCCGCTCATATTTTATTGACAGATTCCGTAGGGATAATCCGGGCATATTTGATGAAATACGCTGTTCAACATCTTCAGCCGTACGTTGCCGCAATCTGAATATAATGGAGTATCAGGATATTCAGCGGCAGCTGAAAAATCTGCGGGAGTACCGTGAGATGATAAACGGTTTCAAATTTGATTTTACTTCCGGCACACTGAACAATCTCTGCCTTGCGGTTTCCCAGGATTATTCCGCATCTGACAAATCCTTTCAGCAGGATATCAGAAACATAACAGTGGCTGAAATCAGGCTTGGCAAAAACGAAAAACGTGCAATGAAGGGGGAGGAACTCAGGGAATACATACGTGACGGGAATATGCCACTTGCTGAATACTGCCGCAAATATCCGCAGAGCGGATATATCAGCATTGGTCTTGTACTAAGTGAAATATATGAAAGGAACCGTTTTACGCCACAGCTTCTGCATGATTTATATGAAAATCTTTCAGAAGAGGAAAAACTGAAAATAAAGGAAACAGAAAAGCTGCAGAATACCGACCAGAAAATTCTAAAGGAAAAAGACTATGGCAGGTATTACTGCAGTGATGGATATGACAGTATTCTCTGTAAAAAACTGTATGAATACAACCTTAACAGAATTGCGGAATTTTTTGAGACAAACAAAAAATATTTCGACAATGCTGATAAAATAGTAAAAAACATAAAATCCTATACGGAAGTTTATCCAGGTGGCCGGGACAAGGTATATACGGTTATGAAGGAACGCCTGAAAGGCCGTCTGGCTGCTTTCGGCTGGGGAATAAGCGATGTGGCAGACTATATCATATCCGTCCTTAAACTAAAGGAAGATTATCAGCGCAAGGTGCGGTTTGCAGATGAAAAAGATGAAAAAACAGGCGTGGTTAAAACCTATCTTGTGGTGAACAAGAAAAAAGCCAGACAGCCGGCCGGTTTTTCAGGAAATCCGCTCAAAGGTCTTTCCGGCACAGCGCTGGTAAAGGCAAAAGATGAGGTATACAGGGAATTTGCCTCGGAACTGAATGATATGTTTATAAAAGCCGGACAGCCGGAACCATTGAATGCGGACGAAAGGGACTATGTTCATCTTGTTTCTGTAAAACCAGAAATTTTCCATACGCTGCTGCCCGAGGTAAGGTATTTAAGCGGAATTTATTCTCCGGAAGGTATGGAATTCAGCATAGACCGCAATGCCCGATCATATGCAATGGGCACCGCCATAAGTTCTTCGCCACTGCCCCCGCAGGCCGCAATGAAGCCGGAAGATTATATTCTTGCACCTCTTTTAGGCCAGGCAGAAGGAACCGGTGCTGGCATTGACAGACTATACGCAGAAGCTCTGGCCTCCGGAAACAAACGATCCGGAATTACGGATATAAAACTGACAATAGATTCCCGTCTTCAGAATCTTGCGGAACTGCTGCTGCGCCGCCGTGGTGAGGAATTAGGTGCTGAACGTGGTTTTGTTCTTGTGCAGAAAGTGAATACAGGTGAGATTGCGGCTGCAGCTTCATACAATCCCGAATGGAAGCCCGGATTTTCTGTGGAAATGCTGAATTTCAACTATCAGCCTGGTTCCACATTCAAGCCGTTCACTGTAGCGATAGCGCTTGAAAGCGGTATTGTGAAAGAAAATGACCTTTTCAATCTGAAAAAAGCATATGAGGCCGGGAAAAATTCAAAAGAAAGGAAAGTGTCGCGCGCCTGGAATAAAATAAGCGATGACCATGCCCTGCAGAACGGTTCATACACCCTTAAGGATATTATTGCTGCTTCCTCCAACATAGGTACGGCCCGTGTGGCAGAACTGCTCTGGGACAAACCTGTTAATGCCGGTGGCGAAAAAATAAAAGGGCAGGTTTACATGAAAAAAATGCGCGCTGCGCTGGGCATAGGTGAAAAAACCGGTCTTGGCACACAGATAGGTTCCGGGGAAAATGCAGGTCATCTTGCCCCGGCAGGTACAAAGGAAGATGAAATAAACTACATGGACTATCTTAAAGATGCCTATGGCCAGGGCCCAATAGACCTTACACCTGTACAGCTTGTGAGCGCTTATTCCGCACTGCTTAATGGCGGAACACTTTATGAACCCTATATAATTTCTTCTGTTGAATACCGTAATGGAACCAGAATAGACCGTTCGCCGGAAGCAAAGCGTGAAAAACTGTTTTCTCCGGCAACACTGTCAGCAGTCAGGGAATATATGAAGGCTGTTTTTGAGACGCGGAAATCATCAGGCCTGCCTGAGGCTGTGCGTGGTACGGGTGCCGCATACGCAATAAAAGGTTTTGAATGGGGCGGCAAAACCGGAACTGCGGACAAACTGGTAAAAGGACAGAAAATAACCGCTTCCTGTCCGAAATCATCCAAGGAAAGGGTATGCAATCCCAACCGTGCCTCTTTCATTGGTTTCCTGCCTTATGAAAAGCCGGAGTATGTGATTCTTGTGATGTTTGATGAAAGCGAAAAAGCTGCCCGTGAAAAAGGCATACACCCTTCCGGCGCCGGGGCAGGTGGAGCGATTCTAAAGCGCATGGCTGAGGAAATAATAAACATCGAAGGTTATCCGTACCTTAATTCCGGTACTGACGCGGAGGTGAAAAAATGAATATAACAAAAAAATTTGAATTTACACCTGTATCCCGCACGCTGCTTATAATTATAATTGCCTGCCTGCTGTCAGGTTTCTGTTCTGTTCTTTCCGCCAGCCTGTTTACCCACTCATACGATCTTGTATACAGCCAGTTCAGACCGCTTGTTCTGGGAATTGCCGTATTTGTCTTCATGCTATATTTTGATATGGACAATTTCCTTAAACCTCTATGGATAACAACTGCAGGTATTGCCGTAACACTGCTGCAGATCCTGCCACTTTTTCTGGGACAGACTCTTAACGGAGCCAGCCGCTGGGTATTCGGTTTTCAGGCCAGTGATGTACTAAGCCTGTATCTCATATTCTATGCGGCTTTTTTATGTTCGGCAGATAAGACAAAATACACAAAATACATGAGAGAATGTGAAACATTCAAGGGAGGACTGCTTTACATAATTGCACCTGCGGCCCTGGTTCTGGTTCTCGTAGGTGGAATACAGAAGAATTTCAGCACTGCTGTTCTTCAGGTTTTTGTTTTTTTCCTTATCCTTTTTGCCAGGGGATTGAAATTCAATATTAAACTTGCCATATGTATCTGTGTCGCTGCGGTGCTGGGAACAGGAATACTTCTAGTCAGGGAACCTTACCGCATAAACCGTCTTGCAAACTGGATAAATCATGACCTGGATATTATGATGACACCGCCAGCTGCTGCCGGAATATCACGGAATAATACAGAAGCATATGACGGGACAGAAAACACTGATACCGGCGGCACATCTTCAGCGGCATACCGTTTCATAAAGGAATTATCCGGGCCCGGAATCCCATACAGCAGATGGGACAACGATTACCGTGGATATGTCGGGGAAGATGGCAGACAGGCATTTTATTCAAAGATTTCCGTGATTTCAGGTGGTATTGCGGGAAAAGGTCCTGCAGGCGGACGCGTAAATGCAGCCAGACGTCTTGCCATATCCGAATCTGACTATATATTTTCGGTTTTATGTTCAGAACTTGGCTTTTTTGTGATAACGGCATTTCTCTGCATGGCCGCCTGGTTTATACACAGAGGTCTGTTTATACGTGCCTCCGGAAAAGATGTGATTTTAGGCAGTCCCATAGAGGAAGAACTGGACGCAGATTCTTATCTTCACACTCTTGCAACAGGTGTTGTTCTTCTAATAGCGGTACAGTCCCTGTTTCATATATGGGTTAACCTGTCGCTGTTCCCGGTAACGGGTATTCCACTGCCTCTCATATCCAACGGTGGTTCATCAAAAGTTATAACACTTGCAATGTTAGGTATTCTTGTTAATGCCACATGTGATCACAGAATTGATGAGAAAAAAAACAGAGGTACCGTAAAAAAGATTATCATATGGATATCCGTAGTGGCAGGTGTTTATGTTTTTGCTGCTTTTACAGTGAGGTTTATAAAAGATTTTGTGCTTTCGTCCTGACATATATTTGTGTAAGACCTGGTTATCAGTCCCTCATTAAGCCGTATAGATGCTGAAACAGGTTCAGCATGACGTGAAAACCAAAATCCGTACTCTTCTTTATAGAGCGTCGTAGAAATTATAAAATGCTGTCAGCTTTAGATCTGAAAATATATTAAAACAATCAGTGCGGTTCTGTGCCGGTTAAAATGAAAGAGTTTAACAAAACTGAATCAGACAAAACAAAAAGCCGCGCTTATGTCACGGATTTCACCAGGGGTGACATACACAGGCAGATGCTTGTGTTTGCGGCACCATTGTTTTTCTGCAATCTGTTTCAGGTGGTTTACAATATCGCCGATATGATAATAGTCGGCAATATGACAGGCAAAGCGGGAATTTCCGCCGTTGCCGTTGGCGGGGACATAACACATTTTCTTACATTTCTTGTAATGGGGTTTTCCAATGCTGCCCAGGTAATAATAGCGCAGTATCTGGGCGCAGGCCATACGGAAAAACTTAACCGTTTTATCAGTACTCTTTTTGCTTTCCTTCTTGGCAGCGCCCTGCTTATAAGCATATTGTGTTTTTTTCTGCGTACTGAACTGCTGCAGATAATGAATACTCCGCCTGAAAGTTTCGGGGCAGCTCTTGAATATACGGTGTATTCCATTCCCGGACTGTTTTTTGTTTACGGATATAATACGGTAAGCGCCGTAATGCGCGGCATGGGAGATTCCAGGCATCCTTTTATTTTTATAAGTATGGCCGCTGTTCTGAATATACTGCTTGACCTGCTTTTTGTAGTCAGGCTGCGTGCAGGTGCGGCTGGCGCGGCGGCTGCAACAGTGATAAGCCAGGGACTTAGCTTCATAATCAGCTTCATATTCATGCTCAGACGTAAGGGGGAATATGGTCTTTCCCTGCGCATAAGGGATTTCTTCAGAATAGACATGGAAATGCTTGTTCCGCTCCTTGAACTGGGTGTACCCATGGCCATACGCAGCGCGTCCGTGCAGTTTTCCAAGATGTTCATGAACTCATGGATTAATTCATATGGCGTAACTGTGTCTGCAGTGGGAGGAATAGCGAATAAATTTAATGCAGCCGGCATTCTTTTCGCCAATGCAGTTACTACGGCCGGCTCTTCCATGGCCGGACAGAATATTGGTGCACAGAAATACAGCCGTGTTCCTGTTATTATGCTTGCCGCTGCGAAAATAACCCTGTCAATAGCGACAATTCTGTCGGCCTCACTGCTGCTTTTTCCGCAACAGATTTTCGGAATGTTCACACAGGACCCTGATGTTATGAAAGTGGCTATGGAATATCTGCCGGCTGCCGTGTTTTTCTTCTACGGTTCTGCCACACGTGCTCCAATGAATGCACTGATAAACGGCAGTGGAAATTATTTCATAAATATAATAAATGCCATTTGTGACGCCATAGTCATGCGTATATGCTTTTCCCTGTTGCTGGGACTCGGCTTCGGCATGAAATATTTCGGATTCTGGCTTGGCGATGCCATTGCCGGTTTCACGCCTCTGGTAATAGGGCTCGTCTTCTTCTTCAGTGGCAAATGGAAAACAAACAAATACATTATAAAAGGCTGAAACGGAACACATAAAAACTTGCAAACATACTTTGTAATCTGCTATTCTGTTTCTATAAAGTAAAAAACGCCGGTTTTCCGGCGGTACAAAGGAGATATAAAACTACAATGAAAAAGATTCTTTTTGCTGTTCTGCTTCTCTGCCCGTCATTCGCTGCCGCACAGAACGGTCCTGTAAATCTTGCCGGAAGAGCGAACATCACTCTTAATATTTCCCAGATGGATGCCAGAGGAGGTTTTAAGCAGTGGGCTGATGCCGGTGATTATGATGCTGATGTCTCAGCTGGCCTTTTTGCAGGATTCAACCTCACAAATATGTTTGAATTAGGCATAGGCTTTAACCATTTCGGCACATATGACACCACCGTCGGAACTGACAAATGGGAAACCTCTTTCTATGACATAGGTGCATATGCAAAAGTCAATGCCCCGCAGATTGCGCTCAGCGCTGATACCGGTCTTAACTTTTACGGAAAAATAGGAGTCGGCCAGTATTACCTGACAAATGAGCTTACAATTTCACACACCAAAACAACCACAGAATATGATCATACCGGAATAAGTTGTGGTTTCGGCGGAGACATAAACTTCCCCAACTTCATCCTTGGCATTGAATACCAGATCCACAGAGTTGATTATGAGACACTTGCGCAGAATGTCGGTTTAAATATCGGATACCGCTTCTGATTCAATCAGAAAAAAACAAAAAGCAGTTGAAAAAGCCCCGTATTCCGTACGGGGCTTTTTAATTTAGGTCTTTTGTCTCTTGTAAAACCGCCCTCAATTCTGTTTTAATATAATTACATTTTGTTTTTAAGGATTTTATTGTGACAGACAAACCTACCCCAAAACCAAATCCCAGTATTCACTGGACAGTAAGCAAGGGCGAACCTCCTGCTCCGCCGGAAGAACTTCTTCCTGAAGGCGTAGCGCAGGAGAATGAGGAACCGGCTGCCGGAAAAGCCACTGCACAGCAGGAATCTGCAGACAATATGGCAGATGAAAATGCCGGTGAATCAGATACCGGAAATACGCTTCCAGGAATACAGGAAGAAAAGCCCCGTCGTAAAAGCCTGCGCGAACGCAATATAATACGTCTGCTTGAATTAGGAGACGAGGCTTTGCAGATGCGCGATTACCGTATGGCCAGAAAATATTATAATGAGGCCAAAACTATTTTCAACAGCCGCGAGGCGATAGACAGACTGAGGGATCTGGACAGAATGCGCCGCAATTTCCTGCGCAGTCTTATCTATGATCCTTCAAAAGAAAATGATAAAGGCAGAAAACGGGGGGAAAAGAGCGGGCGAAGGGATCACAATGGACGTGCGGAACGCAGACGCCAGCGCTTTGCGGATAAACCGTTCCGGGCAGGCCGTGCAATGTCCCGTGAGGGGGAAAAAAATTCCGAACATCGTGGAGAAGAAACCGGGGAAAGACCGGCACGCAGATTTTCACGCGGCTCCGGCAGCAGGCATGGTTTTGGAGGACGTGGCAGCGGAAAAACATTTGGCAGCCGTGGTGGCAGTCCATGGGGCAGATCCGGCGGCAAACCGTTCGGGAAAAAGAATTCCGGCAAAAAATCATTCGGCAGAAAACCTTTCAGTGGGAAACGTTCCGGTGGCCCACGCAAAGGCTGACAAAAGTACGTTATACCTTTAAAAGAGAAGGAATTATGGCTGTAATAGGAAATATTCTCTGGTTCGTTTTCAGTGGCCTGTGGTCATGGATAGGCTGGGTGGCTGGTGGCATTCTTTGCTACATAACCATAATAGGCATACCGTTCGGAATGCAGTGTTTCAAGATAGCACAGCTGTCCGCCTGGCCTTTCGGCACTGAAGTGGAAATGAATTTCATGGCTCACCCTGTTGCCAATATCATCTGGATAATATTCTGCGGATGGGAACTTGCCATAGCTCATGCCACAACAGGCCTGATATGGTACATAACCATACTTGGAATACCATTCGGCAGACAGTGCTTCAAGCTGGCAATGCTCAGCCTGGCGCCTTTCGGTGCAGTGCTTAAAGAGCGGGCATAAAACATCTGTCACGGCTCTGAGCCATTGAGCAATGAGTTTTTTTTATCAGCCGGCGGACCGGGAGATCTACAGGATTGCTCTCCCCGCATTTGCCGGTTATCTTGCGTTCATACTGTTTGACGTAACGGACATTTACTGGATGGGTAAAGCCGGAACAGACGCCGTAGCCGGCTTCAGTTCCGGTGGTTTTATGTCATGGGTTATGCTGTCCGCGATGAACGCAACAACTGTTGGGGCAAACAGCCTTATAGCCCGCTATTTCGGGGCAGGCCGCCGAAAAAGGGCAAGGCGCGTGGCGCATGAGGCCGTATGGCTTAGTATGGCTGCTGCGTTTGTGTTCGGGACTGCCGTTTTTTTCTGCCGTTCCGCACTGTTCCGCTTCATGGGGCTTACCCCTGCTACAGCTGCGAACGCTGATTCATATCTTTACACTTACATTCTTTTCTATCCTGCTTTTTATCTCTGCCAGCTTTTCGGCAGTATATTCAATGCGTATGGGGACACGAAAACAAATGTTGCGATAATGTCTTCATCTGTACTTGTCAATATGGTTCTGGATCCGGTACTTATTCTTGGATATGGCACTGGATGCCCTTTAGGTATCAGGGGAGCGGTTCTTGCCTCGTCATCTGCGGCATTGTGTGCCATCGCGGCGCAGTTTCTGTATCTGCGCAGACGTGGTTATATATCACCACTTAAAATAATAACGCGGCTGCCCGCTTTCCGCGATGCACGCGAACTGCTTAATATAGGTCTGCCGTCCGCCTGCGTGGCGGTCACATGGTCATTTGTCTATCCGCTTATGACCCCTATTATTTCCCGCTTCGGCATGGAACCTCTCGCCGCAATAAAAGTATGTTTTTCCATGGAATCATTTCCCTATGACCTTGGAATGTCATTCTCCATAGCAATGGCTGCTCTTGTGGGACAGGCCTATGGACGTGGTGATTATGAGCATGTACGCGTTATTGTCAAAAGAGGCTGCCAGATACTTTCAACATTGCTGCTGCCTATGGTGCTGTGTTTTATTTTTATTCCAGGCACAATAGGAAACATTCTCAACCCGGACCCGGCAGTGGTAAAACACGTGGCCGATTATCTTTTTGTCATCGGCCTTGGCGAACTTATCCTCGGCTGGGAACTTATGTTCCAGGGAGCGTTCAACGGTCTTGGGCTGTCAAAAATATATATGCCGGTTCTGCTTCCGCTTACAATAGTGCGCCTGCCTGCCGCCTATCTTTTCGCAGTCACTCTCGGCTTTGGAACAATGGGAATATGGTCTGTGGTAACTGTTACAACCATAATGAAGGGCGGACTTCTGTGCCTGCTTTTCTTCAAAGGGAAAGCAGTACGCAGTCTTTTGACGAAGAAGCCTGATACCATTTCCTGAATCTGTCTGCCAGCAGCAGTAAAACAGACCGTTTTCTTTTCGTACGTTTTACAATCTGTTAAAATATAATCAGCCCCATAGAGATGTAATGTCTCGCGGAGGCAAAGGAATTCCAGAATGAAAATAAATTTTCCCCTGCTTTCAGTATTTATTGTATCTGTTCTGATGATTTCATGTGGAAAGGACAATCCTGCAGAACATGCCGGAAAAAACAGTGTACCGGAATTTGAGACAATCACCATGGAAGAGGCAATGTCCCGTATGAAAAACGAAAAGAATTTTATACTTCTTGATGTCAGACATGAGGAGGAATTTTCGGAAGGACATATTCCGGGAGCAGTGCTGCTTAGCAATGAGAAAATCAGTCCTGAAAAAACGGATAGTATTCTGAAAGACAGACAGCAGCAGATTTATGTATACTGCCGCAGTGGCAGGCGCAGCAGGAATGCGGCGGAAAAGCTGGCAGCATATGGATATAAGAAAGTTACAAATATAGGCGGGATTCTTGACTATAAAGGGCCACAGGAAAAATAATAATCCGTCTTTTTTTTATTCTTTGCAGTGGCCTTCAGGATTACTCACGGCCTGCTCCGCGGCAGCTGCTTTCTGCCTGCGCAGTTCTTCTTTCCTTAGCAGTTTTTCCCTGACCTTGGGATTGTCTTCCCTGCGGTGATGATGCTGCCGGCTGTAGCCAAGCTGTATTTCCACCATGCGGTTGAAAATATCCAGCAATGCCTCTTTTTCTCCGCATTGCGGTATTATGTCGTTTTCCTCCGCCTCTTTCAGCAGGTAATAGATTGATTCTATCGTTGATACGCAGTGTTTTTCCGGCTGCCTTTTTATGCGGAAATTGGACAGATATGAATGTTCAAAGGAAATGCACTGTATTTTTTTCAGGTTCTGGCTGTGAAACATCATACTTCTGGCTCCGCGCCATGTTCCATCAATTACGAAAATATAAAGAGGTTTCTCCGGATACGAAATGCCTTTGTATGCGGAAGAATCTGTTTTAAGGCATTCTGTTCGTGCGGCTTTAAGCCGGGCGAATGTTACTGCGTTTTTTCCGGGGTATAAAATGAGCTTGTCCGTTTTTTCATCATTGATAATTTCATTTACACGCCGGTCTTCCGTAAAATCATTACCTGTTATTATTTCCGAATTTCTTAAAGTGAGATGAGCAAGTCTTCCACTGCCGGTGCGCTGATATTTGGCTTCTGCCACGGACATAAGAATAACAAAGTGAAAAGGATTGTCAAACTGCTTTATGTATCTGCAGAGACAATGCTTTTTCGCACGGCGGCATACCGGGCATTCCTCACGATATTTTTCCTGTGGAATACAGTCCTTGAGCATAATATAATTTTATCAAAACAGGAATGGTTTTATGCGGTATGCGTATTAACACTGCATTTAATCGTTTAATGAGCCTCACGCTACACCTGCAGAATTAATTTATGAAGCAGTTTTTCCGTGAAAGCAGTTTAATATAATTTATATAATATAAATAGCGTCACAACGCATTTTATTATGAAAAATTTCATGCTTGTTCTCACCCTGCTGTTTACTTTCGGTGCTGCTGCCATATTCGCAAAACATGCGGCAGATTCAGGAAATGCAGCCCCGGAATGTAATGGCTGCCCCTATGAGAACAGTGCTGTCGAAGAAGAGCATATCAGTTATGAGAACTGTCCTTACGGCGAAGAATATGCCAGAAGGCGTGCGGCAGAAGAAGCAGTAAAAAGAAACATGAATGAACTGCGGAGACTGAATAAAGAAGGCGGCAGCACGGAAGAGGCAGTGAACATGGCGGAAGACAATATCGAGGCTGCTGTTGAGGAAGGACTTTCCAGCGCAAATACCGGCGCGGATTATGGTCTTAACTCACCGCACAGCCATTCAGAAGATACAGATGAACATAATAAAACATCTTCTGCTGCGGCTGATTCCACTGATTCTATTGATGAAGGATTTTAGTGCAGAAAACGTAATTCCGGTCATATTTACAGGAAATTATGAGTTTTAATTTCAAATAAGCATTATTTGCAGGTGTAATAAAATGATAAATGTTTTAAGAGGTTTCAGAGACATACTTCCTCCGGATTCGGAGGGTTTTGCGGCCATAGAGGCGGAAGCGAGAAAGGTTTTTGCGCTTTACGGTTTCCGTGAGCTGCGTATTCCGACACTGGAAAAAAAAGAGCTTTTCATAAAATCAACAGGCACTACCACGGATATTGTGCAGAAGGAAATGTATTCATTCACTGACGCGGGGGGGAGGGAAATAGCCAACCGCCCGGAAGGCACTCCCGGAATTGCCCGCGCCTATATTGAAAACAATCTGAATCAGTCAGGCCGCAACTCCAAATTCTTTTATATTGCGAATATGTTCCGCGCGGAAAGGCCGCAGGCAGGCCGCTACCGCGAGTTTGAACAGATTGGCGCGGAGAATATCGGCGGAGGCGGCCCAGCCTCTGATGCAGAAACAATTTCCATGCTTGTTAACCTGCTTGAAAATATCGGAATAAAAGATATTGTCGTGGATATTAATTCACTCGGCTGTGCGGAATGCCGCAATGTTTACCGCGCGCAGCTGCTGGAATTCCTTAAACAACATTCCGAAACGCTGTGCGAAGCCTGCAGAGGCCGCATTGAACAGAACCCGCTGCGCGCCCTGGACTGCAAAATAGACGGGCCGCGCCTTGCGGAAACCGCTCCGCAGATGCAGCTGTGCGAAGCCTGCGGCACTCATTTTTCTGAAACGCAGGAGCTGCTTAAGCTTGCCGGGGTTAAATTCCGTGTAAACCACAGCCTTGTGCGCGGCCTTGATTATTATACCCGCACGGTTTTTGAGGTACGCAGCAATGCCATCGGCAGCCAGGATGCCATAGCCGCCGGCGGACGTTACGATGATCTTATAAATTCCATGGGCGGCCCGAATGTGCCAGCCGTAGGCTGGGCAATGGGTGTTGACCGCGTGGCCCTGCTGTTAAAAGAACAGTTCGCTGCTGCGGAGCATGGCGTGAAAGTGTTTGTTGTGGCCTCAGTAAAGGAAGCCGCAAAACAGGCCCGCGAAAAAGCCTTCGCCCTACTTTCCTCCCTGCGCAAGGCAGGAATAAGCGCTGATTTTTCAAATTTTGAGGCCAGCTTCAAGTCGCAGATGAGGGCAGCAAACAAAAGCGGAGCGGCATGGGCTTTCATAATAGGCGAGGAAGAACTGAAAAACGGCACTGTTTCCGTAAAGGATATGCGCAATGCCGCTGAACAGGAACAGATAAAACTGGAAGAAGCAGTGGAAAAATTAAGGGAACGCATATAAAGTGCTTTTTTCTGCGTTTCCAATTGAGAAATTAGCAATTCTGGAAGTTATTTATCTCCCGTCATGCTGAACCTGTTTCAGCATTCCGTTCTATTGTGGAATTTAGGAATAGGGATAGTGAGAGGGGGCTATCACAGATCCTGAAACAGGTTCAGGATAACAAAGAACAAATTCAGGGGGCAACAAATGAAAATTTATCAGACAAGAGAAGACAGAATAAACATATTAAATGAAACTTTGCGTTTTTTGGAGCAGGGGTATTATGTCAGGGACGGCAGAACCGTAAACATAACCCTCACGCCCCAAGAGATGAGGCATTGCCGGACCGTATTGCCAGAAGAGGCGCACGAAATAGCCGTAGCAGAGCCGGAACGAAATACTGCAATTACGGAAAAATGCCATTTTTCCTGCATCAATGCGGATTCTTTTTCCGCCGCAATTCAAATGCTCTCGTCAAAGAAAGCAAAGGCAGCCGGAAATGAAAAAGATGAACCGCTTGTTCTTAATTTTGCTAATCCTGTAAATATCGGCGGCGGTGCAAGAAGAGGGGCAAAGGCACAGGAAGAGGATCTCTGCCGCCAGAGTTCCCTTTTGCTGTCGCTGGAAAGCAGGGAAGCGTTCAGGTATTACAAATACAACAGGAATCTTTCAGGAAAAATGGGATCGGATGCCTTTATTGAAACGCCTAAGGTTGAAATAATCCGGGACAGACAAGGCAATCTGCTTGACAGTTCATACGTCGCAGCCGCGATAACCTGTGCGGCGCCATACCTGAAATACGGCATGGGCAGAATCACCATTACTGAATACTGCGGAATGATGTCGCTGCGCATAACAGGACTGCTCAAATTTGCGGCACAGAACGGCTACAGCAGGCTGATTCTTGGCGCCTGGGGCTGCGGAGCATTCGGAAATGACCCTAAAATAATGTCAGACCTGTTCAGCATGGCATTCAGGAAAATAAATCCTGACGGAATCTTCAGGGAAGTTGTTTTTGCCGTATTGGACTCATCGCCGGACAAACGCATATTTAAGGAATTTGCCAGAAATTTTGCAGACCGGAACTAAAATACGCCATTTGTGAAATGTCCATATAAAAATGTTATTGCAGCAAAAGGCTCTTTTAAAGAAAAGTATTGATACTTTCAGGACCTCTTTAAGCCACAGAGATGCTGAAATAAATTCGGCATGACGGAAAAACTGTAAAATCAATAATCTTCTTATAAAGAGCATTGCAAAAATAAAAAAAAGACAGATTTTTTCTATTTAAGAAAATCATCAGGCAGATATATTTAATATAATTTAATTATAATTATGCCGGTAAACGGAACATTGAATGACAAGATAAGACAGACCCCGCTGCCGCTGGGTATAGACATTTTTGCCAATATTGGGAACTGCTATTATACTGACAAGACGCTTGCCATGACCATGATCCAGTCCTATTTTGAAATACCAACGGACAAAGGGCAGCTTTCCGAAGAGGACACGTCAAAATATTTCCGTCATTTGAAAATCTGGCAGCAGGGCGAAAAATACACGTCGGAGCAGGGCAAATATCCAGTGATAATGCTTTCTTTCAAGGGTGTCAAAGCATCTTCTTTTGAAGAAAACATTTATGACATGAAAAAAATCATTGGCACGGAATATCAGCGGCATGAATATTTGAGGGAAAACTGCTGATAAAGGCAATGAATATGCAATAGAAGCTTTAAAACGGTTTCGCTGATTCAATATAGATAAAGCAACGATGGATTTTAATTTTTTTCATAAAAGACAGAAGGTACAAAAATGAACGAAAATAAATATGAAAGCAGGGCCACTTCCCTGCGCACCCATACCTGCGGCGAGCTTTCAGCCGCCAATGCAGGGCAGAAAGTCAGTCTTGCCGGCTGGGTTTTCACAAAAAGAAACCACGGCGGCGTTTTTTTCATAAACCTGCGCGACCTTTACGGCGTCACACAGATTGTGGTAAACCCGGACAGTCCGCTTTTCAAGGTGGCGGAAGAGCTTAAAAGCGAATATGTGCTTCATGTTGAAGGCACAGTGCGTCCACGCCCCGGCACAAATGCCAACAAGAACATGAAAACCGGCGAAATTGAGGTTGTGGCGGAAAAGATAGAGGTTTTGAGCCAGTCCCATCCTCTTCCATTTGACCTGAAGGAATATGCCGGTGTCACGGAAGAAACCCGTCTCAAATACCGCTACCTGGATCTGCGCCGCGAGAACATGGCAAAAAACCTTGTGCTGCGCAGCAAGGTGTCGCAGGTAGTACGCAATTATCTTTACGACAATGGCTTTAACGAGATTGAAACCCCAATGCTCACCCGCTCAACTCCGGAGGGGGCGAGGGACTTCGTTGTTCCCTGCCGCAGCAATCCAGGCACATTCTACGCATTGCCGCAAAGCCCGCAGCAGTTCAAGCAGGTTCTGATGATGAGCGGCATGGACCGCTACTTCCAGCTTGCAAGAGCTTTCCGCGACGAGGAGCTGCGTGCAGACCGTCAGCCGGAGCATACGCAGATAGACATGGAAATGTCCTTCGTTGACGAACAGGATATAGCCAGGATTGTTGAAGGCCTTATGCACAATATTTTCGGCTTTCTTGGAGACAAAATTGACGACAGATTCCCGGAAATGGAATTTGACGATGCGATGCTGAAATACGGCAGCGACAAGCCGGACCTTCGCTACACTTTTGAAATAAAGGAATGTTCCGACATTTTCAAAAATTCGCAGTTCAAGGTTTTCGCCGGAGCATTGGCAGAAGGCGGAGTTGTTCGTGCAATCAAGGGCGAGGGCGGAGCAAAATTCAGCCGCAAGGACATGGATAATGTAACCGCTGCGGCAAAAAAAGCCGGAGCAAAAGGCCTGGTATGGCTTCGCTACAAGGACGGCAAATGGGAATCACCTACGCTCAAATTCATAACGGAAGAAGAGCAGAAAGCCCTTGCCGAAAGAATGGAAGTAAAGGACGGAGATGCTGTCTTCATCGCGGCGGACAAGGCCGCAGTTGCCGCCCCATCTCTTGGAGCAGTACGAACATTTATAATAAAGACACTTAAACCGCAGCCGGTGAAAAAATGGGCATTCCTGTGGGTACGCCATTTCCCGCTTCTGGAACTTGTGCCGGAAACAGGCAAATACACATTTACGCATAACCCGTTCACCGCTCCACTGCCGGAGGAGATTTCCAAACTGGATACAGACCCGGCAAATGTGAAATCCTGCCAGTTTGACCTGGTGCTAAACGGCACGGAATTAGGTTCAGGCTCGGTGAGAAACCATCGCAGGGACATTCAGGAAAAAGTGTTTGAACACATGGGCTATGGCAAGGAAGAAGCCAGACGCCGCTTCGGAATGATTGTTACGGCCATGGATTACGGCTGTCCTCCGCATGGGGGCATTGGCCTCGGCTTTGACCGTCTCATGGCCATAATCTGCGGCACGGATTCAATACGCGATGTTATCGCATTCCCAAAAACCACAAGCGGCTCATGCCTGGTCAGCGAGGCACCCTCCGAACTGGACGAAAGCCAGCTGAAGGAACTAAAAATAAAACTGGACCTGTAAAAACATCTGTCTGTGTTCTGTTGTAATCTGTACGGCAGAACACAGACAATTTCAGTTCAGCCCATAAAACAAAAATCAGTATTATGCAATACCCGGAATGGATTATTGATGAAGTAAGGCGGAACAAGATAAGCCTGCGCGGTGCCTGCGCCACAGGTACCGCAGGTGATCTGCATACAAAGGCAATGCACACTGTATGCGACGAGGCAAAATGCCCGAACAAGGGCAAATGCTTTTCCGAGGGCGAAGCCACATTCATGATTCTTGGCGACATCTGCACACGCAAATGCGCATTCTGCGCAGTAACAAAAAACAGGCCGCCGCTGCCGCCTGACCCGGATGAACCGCGCCACGCCGCAGAGCTCTGCCGCAAATGGAATCTGAAATATGTTGTGTACACATCACCCACAAGGGATGACCTGCCGGATGGCGGCGCCTGGCAGTTCGCAGAAACCACCCGGCTTATAAAACAGTATTGCCCCGGCATAAAAACGGAGCCGCTTATACCAGATTTTGCCGGAAAGGAAACAGCGTTGAAGATTGTGCTTGCCGCCTCCCCAGACGTTCTCGGCCACAATATAGAAATGCCTGCGGCCCTCTATGGCGAAGCCCGCATAGGCGCACAGTATGAGCGTTCGCTTAAAGTGCTGCGCACTGCCAAAGAACTGAGGCCGGACATTCTCACAAAATCCGCAATAATGCTCGGTCTTGGCGAAAAAGAGGACGATTTGCGGCAGACACTTAAGGATTTGATTGCAAACAAATGCGACCTGCTTGTGCTTGGGCAGTATCTTGCCCCGTCAAATCAGCATCATGTTGTAAAAAAATATTATACGCCGGAGGAATTTGCTGAATGGAAGAAAACCGCCCTTTCATTCGGTTTCAAGGCAGTTATGAGCCAGCCTCTCGCAAGAAGTTCATTCATGGCTGGCAGTCTTTACAATGAGGCTGCAGCAACGGAGAATAAGAATTAATGGCTGAAGAACCACAGGAAGAGAAAAATAATACGCAGGAAGAAGAACAGAACACTGTTGCAGATACTAACGCAGCTGATAATTCTGACACTTCTTCTGAACATATTGCTGAAAAAACTGAAAGCACGGATAAAACTGACAGTGCGACGGAAAACAAAAAAAGCGCAGAAAACAATATAAAGCCCGTACCATTGTTTTCTGAAGAAACAGCGGATTTCCTCATGCGCATGAGAACAGCGGAAGATATTGAAGTATTCATGGAAGGCCAGGAATACTCTTTCATGTATCTTTCAAAGAAATTCCTGCTCCCGGTCTGGGATCAGTACTGCGACAATTTCACGCGGCTCATTCTTCCTGTAATATTCTTCTCTGTTCTTGAAGCCGCACCGGCTGTTATTCTGATACTTTCAGGCAGTAACCTGCTTATTACCGGACTGTTCACATTTTTCATACTTGCGCCCATGCATATAGCCAGGAATCTGTTCTTTATAAAACTGCTTTCCGGCGCGGATCACCCTTTCCTGCAGTCCATTTATGATTTCAAATCGCTGCGTTTTTATATTAATTCCCTGATTACAGCTTCCGCTTTCGCGGCAGGCTTTTTCAGCGGACTTTCTCTTATGCTGCTGCCGGGATATCTGTTTTATATTCTGTTCAGTCTGTCCATGTATTTCGCGGCTGATGAAAAACTTTCTCTCAGGCCTGCGTTCAAACTCGCTTTTGCTGCTTCGCGCGGATACAGGTTCTTCATAGGAACTGTATTTATAATCAGTGCCGTGTTGCAGTCAGTTATCCCTGGTATTTTTGCAGTGGAAATTGCCGGCACATCAATTCATGTGGGCTTTGCACCTCAGCTGTGGAATATCGTCGGCTTTTCAATTTTTACGCTGGTACTTGCCCCAATGATACATATTATAAACACCGGTATATACCTGGAATCAAAAATAAGCATTTTCAATTCCGTAAGCCGCATATTAAACAGGACTGGCGCCGGGGATCATCTGATTATTTCCATGAAGGGGGAAACAAATGAAGATGAGGCAAAGGCAGTCCCTGATAAAACCTGCAATCCCAAAGAGACCGGAAAAACAGAAATTTCAGAAGGCAGCCCGGCAGATGCCAGTGAAGATGAAAACCGCATGAAAAGCGGTACCTGTGATGACAGGCAGGCAGAGTCTTTAAACAGCGAAGACGGAAATGACAAATTATAACAAATAGCATCTTCTGCTAAAACAAGCCTGCCAAAATACGGAATTTTCACCGCAAATGAAGAATAGTATTTAGAATTAGCCAGGCAGTAATCTTACTGTTTGTGATAAAACAACTCAGTAACGGCCGGATTTTCTATTGTTGTAAAATTTATTTGCCTTGACCGTAACCTTCGTAATAATATGACTGTTCAATGCCTTTGAAGATTACTTCACGGTCTTCGGTTTTATCAGTCAGATTCGGCTCTAAAAGGGCGCGCAGTTCCAGGTCATTAACCGGACTGCGCTCCATAGCCTGTAAATAAAGGTCTTTGTCCACGTTTTGCCAATTCACTACCTTGCCCAAGTTCTTTTTCAGGATAAGGTCAAGCCAAATGCGTGTGGAACGCCCATTGCCTTCCATAAACGGGTGGGCGATGTTCATTTCCACATACTTTGCAATAATCTGCTCAAAAGTGCTTTCCGGCATTTTATCAATAGCTTTTAGTACCTCTTTTAGATACAGACAATTAGCAAAACGGAACCAGCCTTTAGAGATGTTTTTCTCACGGATTTGCCCTGCATACGGGTACAATTTTTGGAACAAATAAGAATGTATTTGCTGCAGGCCTTTGGTTGTGCCTGTTTCTATGTTTTTAATATCGCCCGATTCGTACAGCCGCCGGGCATTTGCCAGGCTTGCTTCGTCAATTTTATTTTGTTCCATAAAATTACATAATATTACTTAACATTAACTAAATTTATTTTACCATAAATAATCTGCTATTTCTTAATCAAATTCCCAAAGTCCATACTAATTTATTTGCACTCTTTGTTTTTATTTCAGTCCGTTTTTTGTAAAAACAATCACTTGTCAGTATTATTATCTTTTAAATAGCTGTACAGAATGTCGGCAGCGCTTTTAACCTTTTCAGGGCAGGGGCGTTTCTTGTAATACTCCTTTGTTCGCGGCTGAGGGGCAGAAGGCTGTGTTCCGGCAGTCAGGCCTAACAGCTCGCGGCAGATAATAGAGCCGTTTTCTTCTTTAAAGCGTCCGCATGCCTCCTGAATGAGCCTGTAAAATTCTTTTTTTTCTTCATGGCAGGCAGGGTTTTCAGGCGCATATTTTAATGACAATGCTATGCACATTCCGCTTACTGCCCCGCATACCTCGCGCTGCCCGCCTAATCCTCCGCCAAAACAGGCCGCCACAGACCGGGCAGCAGCTTGTTCCATGCCTAAATCTTCCGCAAATGCGCACAATACAGCCTGTGCGCAGTTATGCCCCTGTAAAAACAGTTTTTTTGCCTCTTCGCCTTTTTTGCTCATAATTCCTCTAAATAACTTAGTTGCGGTTAACGGGAAATCAATGCCAAAGCATAAGCTTTATTCCCATTTATTGTATTCCTGCATTTCATTATATGACATATATAAAAGAGCACAGACTAACACAAACAGCTGCCGGAGATTCAGCTTATGATATTGCCGGAAGAAACAGACGTAATTCCTGCATCATGTTCCAAAAACTCTTTGCTGCGGGACCAGTATTTTATTCCCCAGTTTTCAAAATTCCACTCGTCCATGTATTCATTGCATTCATAGTCTATGTACCAGAGAATGCCGTCTTTCACTACAAAGTTAGTAGGAAAGTAGTCTAAGTTCAGTGAAGCTGACCTGGCCTTCCCTGCAATAATTCGTGCCTGCTCAATATAAGCCTGAACAGATATGCCTTTCTTTACAAGCTCGTATATTGTGCTGCCATCTATATATTCTTTGACAATGCGTTCTGCATCAATATCTATTGCGAGCATTTCTGGAATGCGTATGCCTGCATTTTTTAATCTTTGGTAATCATTTTGTTCCGCTAAAATTTTATTCCCGAATGTATAGTAATCACACTTTTCATGATGAATTTGCTTAAGCACCGCTTGTCTGCCATCATATTCTGCCAGATAGGAATAGCCGCCTTTTCCGTGACCGATCAGCATGATTATGCGGCAGGGCTTATTGCATACAACTATATTCTTTTCCATTTATATGCTCTTTTTTGCTTATATGCGGGATTGGCAAAACCTTGTTTATAACAGAATTAATGGAACTGTTTTGCAGGCATAAAAAAACTCCTTCTGCCGGAGTTTTTTTCGGTCCGGGGGGGGGGGGCACATTCCCCGGACCGGCATGGTTCTGTTTTCAGAATTCGGCGTACCCTGGTACTCTGGGATATGCCGTAACATCGCGTATGTTTGAAATGCCTGTTACCAGCATCATCATGCGCTCAAACCCAAGCCCGAAGCCGGAATGAGGCACGCTGCCGAAACGGCGCAGGTCCAGGAACCACCAGTATGGGGCCATGTCCATTTTTCTTTCCTGCATTTTCTGTTCCAGCACTTCAAGGCGGTTTTCGCGTTCACTGCCTCCGATAATCTCGCCTATGCGGGGAACAAGCACGTCCATGCCGCGCACGGTTTTACCATCGTCATTCAGTTTCATGTAGAAAGCGGCGACTTCCTTCGGCTTGTTATATAATATGACAGGCTTTTTGAAATAATGTTCCACCAGGAAACGCTCATGCTCGGAGTTGAGGTCAACTCCCCAGGAGACCTTGACTTCAAAACGTTTGTTTTCCGGCTCCAGCAGTTTTATTGCCTCGGTATAAGGCAGTCTCTGGAAAGAGTTGTCCGTGATGTTTTTAAGGCTTTCCATCAGTTTTGGTTCTACGAATTTTGCGAAAAGTTCCAGATCCTGCGGGGCTTTTTCAATTATATGTTTTGTTATGGATTTTATGAAATCCTCCGCAAGATCCATATCGTCTTCAAGTTCGTAGAAGGCCATTTCCGGCTCTATCTGCCAGAATTCCGCACAGTGCCGGTATGTATTTGAGTTTTCAGCACGGAAAGTGGGGCCAAAAGTATAAATGCGGCCCAGAGCCGTTGCCAGTGTTTCGCCTTCAAGCTGTCCGGAAACCGTAAGATATGTCTGCTTTCCGAACAAATCCCTGGAGAAATCTATTTCGCCCTTGTCATTTTTTGGCAGTTTTGCCAAAGACGAGAAATCAAAAGCGCTGGCAGTAAAAACTTCACCTGCTCCTTCGCAGTCCGAAGCGGTAAATATCGGAGTATGCACATAGCAGAAACCCTTGTCGTGGAAATATGTATGTATGGCATGGGCAAGTTCGGAACGTATGCGCAGCATTGCCGCATATTTATTGGTGCGGGGCCGCAGATGTGCTATTGTTCTCAAAAACTCGTCAGAGGTTTTCTTTTTCTGTATAGGATATTTTTCCGGGTCGCAGAGGCCGAGAACTTTTATGGATTTTACGGAAAGCTCGAATTTCTGGCCCTTTGCGGGGGAAGGAACAAGATTGCCCATTAGTTCAACGGAACAGCCCGGAGTCACTTTTTCAAGTTCAGCGTTTATTTCCGCATTGTCATTCGGGAACACAGCCTGCAGATTGGCACGGCAGGAACCGTCGTTTATTTCTGCAAATGTGCATGCTTTTGAGTCGCGGCGTGTCTTTACCCAGCCGCGCACTTTCAGGCCCGGCATGGCTTCGGTTCTGTTCAGTATTTCTTTAATTACAGGTGTAAGCATTTTATTTTCTTCTTTATTTTTCCTCTTCGGTTTTTTCAAGCGGTCCGTATCCAACAAGTTCCAATTCGCATTGTTTGTCCTCGGCATGATAATCTTCGTATACAAGACCTGTTTCGGGCGCGTACCAGCGGATTGCGGCGCCACCATCTCCGTCCGCTATCAATGTTACAATTTTCATGCAGTTCTCAAATTTCCCTGCTGCGGTTTCCTTTGTGTCGGAGAGTGTCTGTATACGGCAGGAATCTGGGGCTTCAACCCATTTGCCGCCCTCAACAGGAGGAACGGGGAATTCCTTGCGGCCGCCGGTTACTATACCATTCGTAGAATAAACCCATTTGCCGTCGTTTACTATCTCAAAATCAGTAGTATGCGTATCACGGAGAATGAAAGTCATTCTGGCTGAAGCCTTTACCGTTTCATCAATTTTTTCTGTTTTAAGTATATCTATGTAAACTGTAGCCTCTCCCTCAAAATCACTGCTTGTGAATTTATATGTGTAACGGAAATTTTCTTTTAACGGAAAGTATGTCATATCTGTCTCCTCATGCCGGATTAGATATATTTTACAATTTTTTTATAAATATAAATCTATATCTGCCGCAGATGGCATTCAGTATGTTTTATAAACCTGGTATTTTGCCAGATAAAAAGGCCTGCCGTACAGGCAGGCCTTTCTTCTTTTCAGCACTTTATGAAACAATATCAGTCGCGTCCTTTGATTTTTACTTTATATGTAAGCACGGTTTTTCCCTTGGCCGGGATTTTTACTGTCCATTTGTTCTGCGTGGAAGTTTCTTTTTTTCCGATATCGGAACCGCTTATTGTCCACTGATTGGGGAATGTCTGATAATAATCAACGCTTACAGGATTTTCAGTAGCATTCTTGAAAACAAGCTCATAAGAGGCATCCCATGAATTCTTTCCCGTTTTGGTATTAGCGGTCTCTTTGCCTTCTGCAGTTACATCAAAAGCCTCGCCGAGGGTGAGATTTATTTTTTCATTTTCCGGAGTATGTCTTACACTATCCTCTCCTACAAAGAAAACACGTCCTTTGGAGTCGTTTTTATATACCCGTATCGTTCCGGCCGGCACAGGCATTCCCATATTGCTTTTCTTTGAATTTTCGAAAGAAAGCTTTACCGAGGCACTGCGGCTTTTGTAAATTTTGGGGCCATAACCGTAGGAATTTACAATATTGTCAAACCTGTATTCTTTTTTTGCAGGAACGGAAAATGCCGAAAGAAGAGCAAGCTGTTTTGTCTGATTTGACATTATGCTGCTTTTTCTGCCGAGGGAGTAAAGATGATAATCCATAAGCGATTCTTCTTCCATTGCCTGCTCTGCCACCATATCATTCATTGCGGATTTGGCCGCCATCATTCTGACACCGTATGCGCGTGGCTTAACGCGGTTTACCTCGCCTGCGACAAACTGAATATCAGCGTTTTCATAATCAGCGCCGGAAGTATTGGTAAGCGTTACCCAGCCGCTTAAATCAACAGCTGTCTCCGTCTTGTTCATTTTTGCCACATAATCAGCTTTCCATGTGAGCCCGGAAGTAAGGTATGTAAGCTGCAGATCCTGCTTTCCGCCGGCATTTGCAGAAATATCCATTGTAAGAGTTGGTTTTTCACGCAGATTGGCTGGAATATCCGGGAATACAAGTCTGCCGGAAAAATCAGTTTCAATGCGGTCACCTATTTTAAGGATAAGGCCATTGTCCGCCGAAAGCACTTTGGCTGTTTCTGTTTTTTCCGCTCCGGTAGCCGGATTCGTGGTTATTACTTTTATATTCCTGCCTGTGTATTTCTGAAGGAGTGAGTTTCTGGAAAGCAGATCAAAATTGAAATTCTGCTCCAGAACGCGCAGTCCGTTTCCGCTTATAAGCGCTGTTTCAGGCTGTATATGTGCAGAAATTCCGGCAAAAGACAATGTGTTCCTGCCGGAGCGTAGCGGCACGGTTCTTGTATCTTTTACAAGGCCTGTACCATGATTGTAAATAGTCACACTTAAGGATTTTGTATCTTTCTGTGTTACCACTGTCTCGTCAGCTGCATATGACGCAGATGACAGAACAAGCAGAACCACGGCTAAAATATTAAATTTCATAACATCCTCCATGATGTATAAAACTTTTAAATAATTATATAACCTTTTCCTTTAAAAATGAAAGCCATACTTATTTTGATATATTTATAATATGAAAACCAATAAGACTGTTTTACACCACCTTTACGCAGTGTCTGTGTTATGCTTCAGTATGATTTTTCCATGTTGCGCCACAGAAAATTCCGGAGAAGCCGGCAGATATTACGAATATAATGAACTTCCTTATACATTTGTTTTCAGCCTTGACGGGCTTAAGGGCATAATACCTGACAATGACCTCGACGCTCTTGTGGATAGTTTTGTTATTGACCATGGTGTTCTTTACTGTGCTGACAAAACAATTCTCCAAAAATACTCTTCAGACACAAAAATAAACAATATCCTGAAACTGATAATAACGAAGGAAAAAGAACAGGACTGCTCTCCCACAGGGAAAATTCCGCAGAGAATGAAGAATAATCTTGAGCCGTTCACTATTAATGAAAGACGGACCATGATAAGAAATATTGTTTTCGACATGTCAGGACAGGCTGTTTCATGGACAGAGCCATCCCCAAGAACACGGAAATTATACACACTTACGGACAGAATGTATAATATCGTACAGCGCAAAAGCGAAGCCCCTTTCAGTTCCGGCCAGCATATATGTGAAAAGTCTGTAACCAGTTCTGACTATAATTTTCCCGCAGACGACCTGCTTGACCGTTGTCCTTTCAGCACAAAAGAATACGGCATATATAATAAAAATAATCGGGATTTTTCTTCAGAAAAAAACTTCGCTGAATACGCTGCAAATCTTAAAAAAAGGGATTTTACAAAACGAAGGCTTCATAAATACCCGGACAAGGACATAGACTATATGCTGGATATGCTTTCCTATGCAAAAAAAGCAGAACATCTTGCCTTATTCGAAAAAACACTTGAAGAAAAGACGGCGCGTCTGGCGGATAAAGCATCAATAAGCTGGTATCTCCGTATTCTTCAGAAAAGATACATGAACGCGGGAATGCCACAGAAGGCTTATGAATTACGGGAAAAATATAAAGATGTATATTCAATTCCCTTGCCGGAAAAATATGAAGACCAGTCTGGTGGCAAAAAGGGCTGGCGCGCATACGCGTTAAAAAACAGGGGGAAAATCCTCGCCATAACAGATACAGGACTTGAAAGAGGAGAGCATATTGTCGTAACAGGATACTGGGGCAGTGCATTGGATTCTCTGTGGGAGATATCCCAATCCGTATGGCTGAGGCGTGTTTTTTGGGAACTGGGAACAGTGGTTGCAGATGGTTTCAGTATGCAGTGGCAGCAGGCCTGGCTTGATTCATTTCCCATAGACAGGATTTATTCAGTATTTTCCTATGAGGATATGACAGCGTTGGATAAAGCAGAATCTCCGGCATTTTATTTCCTTAAAGATGGGAAAACAGTATATTCTTTCACAGGAATAAAAAAGGGAATTGAAACTTCTTATATGGGACTGCATTTCAGGCATGGGCTGAAAGCGCTTTACGGAAAAGATGGTGCGGAACGTTTTTCCGGAATTGAAAAAAAGCCTGTTCCACAACTGCGAATGCCGGAAGAAAGGGATATTCCGCAAAAAGAATTTGAGTTGCTGTCTTACCCAAAGGCCCCTTATTACCTGGATTATGGAAAAGTCATGGAAAAGGCACAGCCATGGCAGATACTGAAATTTATCAACCGGACGGAAATTTACAATGGCTGTCTCGCGGCAGGAAATTTTTCCGGCATGGCACAGCATTATGCCCCGTATGAATACCGTAAAATAATCCGCGGTATGGATTTCTGTATGCCACGCCGCGGATATGAAGCCGGCACTGATGGAAATTTTACAATGGCAGAGCTGCTTGAAGGCATATCTCCGGAACGAAAAACGGAATTTGCCAGAAGCATAATAACAAAAAACGGACATATAATATCAGCTTATATTGGTGGTCTGGAACAGGAAGCAGGAACTGAAAAAACAAAACAGATTGTGTTCAGCCTTACAGGCAGGAAACCACTTTATGACACTGTCTGCCGTATTTCTGATAATGCGGACAAAACAGTTCCAATAGCGGAAAAAGGATATTTCTGTGTTCCTGACTGAAGATATTCAAATGTTGTCCCGCTGTCATAAATAAAAACAGGAATTCACACATATTTTATATTTGATAGAATATGTTTCATAAATTTTTTTAAGGATTTGATATGTCTAAACAGCGTGCAGTATGGCAGTCGGGATTAGGATTTTTTCTCGCTTCAGCCGGATCAGCGGTAGGACTGGGAAATATCTGGCGTTTTCCATATATGGCGGGGGAAAACGGCGGAGCACTTTTTATTCTTGTTTATCTGCTGATTATTATTTTCATAACCTCATTCGCCCTGATATGCGAAATAGCTCTCGGAAAATACACAAAAAAGAATTGTGTTGAAGCCTCCATGCAGATACACCCCCGCTTTAAATGGCTGGGATTTTCAATGATTGTTTCAACACTGCTTATTCCTGCCTTTTATTTTGTTGTAGGCGGCTGGATTATCTATTATCTTTTTTATTCTTTTTCCCTGCCAGCCGGAAATTATGGTGATGTTTTCATGGCAATGACGGCAAAACCTGTTCTTACATGTACTCTTGCGATTGTTTTTCTTGCCACGTGTTCTTATTTCAATTACAAAGGTGTAAATGAGGGAGTTGAAAAATGTAATAAAATCCTTATGCCGATGCTTTGCGTTATAATGGTAATACTTGCGGTATTTTCCCTTTCACTCCCTGGAGCTGCAGAAGGGCTTGCGTTTATGTTCCGTCCGGATTTTTCAAAACTGAACGGAAAAGTGTTCATAGATGCGCTCGGTCAGTCTTTCTTTACACTTAGCGCAGGTACCGGGGCAATGCTTATATACGGCAGCTATATGACTGCGGAGCACAGAATTATCAAAAACTCCTATTCAATTGTTGCTTTTGACACTCTGGTTGCAATATGCGCCGGACTTATAATATTCCCTGCTGTTTTCACATACGGAGTTGAGCCACAGGGAGGGCCGGGTCTTGTTTTTGTAACACTTCCGGAAATATTCCGGCAGATGCCTTGCGGTTCTCTGTTTTCTGCAGCATTTTTCCTTCTTCTGCTTTTTGCTTCCGTCACATCAGGAATAAGCCTTATTGAAAATCCTGTTGCCGTTCTGCATGAAATGTGCGGCTACTCAAGACAGAAGGCTGTTGTCCTGACAAGTATTGCAATAGCTTTGCTTTCACTTCCATGCGCACTTTCATTTGGAGTTTTAAGCGATGTAAAACTGTTTGGAAAAACATTTTTTGATCTTTTTGATTTCTTCTCTTCAAATCTTCTTCTGCCTTTGAATTCCATGTTTATATGTCTCGGTGTTGCAGTATTTTTCCGGGCGAAAAGCGATTTTCATTTCAAAAACAGGATTTATGACAGGATATTCTGGATTATGACCAGATATATCATACCTGTGGTTATGGTAATTATAATCGCCTCGGCATTTATAAACTGAAGGCTCTGTTAAAGTAAAGTACTGACACAAAATACTTATAAACTCATTAGGCCATAGAAATACTGAAACAGGTTCAGCATGACAAGAGAATACTAAAATCAATACTCTTTTTATAGCCAGACTGAATTATCTGCTGAAATTGTTTCAGTCTATGCTTATATATATTACGCCGATCCGGGGAAAAACAATTCCGGTGAAATGTTCAGCCTGATAATTAAAGAAGACTTTTCAGAATCTTACTGAAGCCCAGGAAAACCACACATTCCCATTTTCCTTGCCCAGACCAGGGATATAAGTGTTGGAATATGAAAAAGGACCGGCTTCCACACTGACTATGGGCAGAGCCATGGGAATAGGGCACCAGTGCCACTCTTTTCTCGTGGTAAAGCCTGCTACATAACCGGCTGAAAAACGAAAGAAATCCCGCCTGTCCCGCCATATTTTCTCCCATGAATAAAGAAGAAGCGGCTCAAAATGCCAGTTTGAATCGCTGAAACCTATAGCAAGAATGCCGTCACGGTTATTTTTATAATCCATGCGGTATCTGCCAATGCCGAAACCCCATGGATCCTCATTGTACCCGTCTATTTTATATTTGGGATATGCTTCCCTGTTGTGCCAGGCATGAAGCGGCGCAAAAACTTCCCATGAACCTTCTCTCCATATGGCGCCGATAAGTTTTGCAGAAGCCCTTATCCAGTTGTCATCACCTGAATCTGTTCCTGGAACTGTGTTTACGGAATCCTCATTAACAGATTTTTCTTCCTGTGTTCCATTCACCGCAGATATATCTGTTGTGGCTTTAAGTTCCTGCTGTCCGTCAGATTTATCTGTGCCGGTGACGGTCTCAGTCAGTACCGGCTGTTCAGCGGACTGTTCCTGTGCCCAGACGGCATTATTATATATAACTGCAGGAAACAATACGGAAAGACAAAAAAAACAGAAATACTTTTTCATTTAAACGGACACAACCTTGCAAATTAAAACTACAGATATATTTTAACATTTTAAAAATGACAGTATTCCCAGACAGAAAACGGTTTGATTTCATTCTTTTAACAGACCGAAAAAAAGTTTTGTCAGTCTCACATTTGTCTGAACATAAACAAGACTGTTTCCTTATCTTAAACAAATAGAGTACAATAAAATCAGATAGCGGAATATTCCGCAATAAACAACTGGGGAGTTTAATATGGCGAATGAACTTGACGAGATGAGCGCAACCACAAATCCTGCGGGGCATGATATACATGTAATTGAAAAACAGCTTCCGGTCAGAACCGGCTTCGGTTCAGTTTTGTTTGAAATACTTCTTTGGACGGGGGGACCTGCACTTATAATATTGTTTTTTAATGTTTTTAACGTGGACTACTCAAACATGGAAATGTTCTCGTCAGTCAATCCGAAAATAACACTTTTCTTATTTCTTCTGGTTTCCATGTCTCCGGGAATAATATTCATTTTCAAAAAAATAAGCGCCGCCAATTATTTCAGACAGCTGCAGCAGAAACTTCAGGCTGATGCCTCAAACATAGACAATTATCTTGAACAGCGTGTGCGTATTCTTGAAAATGTCGCCGCTCTGGTATCAAAAGCCACAGAACTGGATAAAGATGTAATGAAAGCAGTCGCTGCTTTCCGCAGTGGCATAAAAGGCACCGAACGCAATGAAGCTTCCGCACAGATAGACGGTGCATTCAGCCGGCTTTTCCCACAGGTGGAAGCATATCCGGAACTTAAATCCCATGCCGCCATTGCTGACGCCATGCAGCAGAATTCCTATCTGCAGAAAGAAATAACTGCCGCAAGAACAGTTTACAATGACACGGTAACACAGTGGAACACAGATATTTATGAGTGGCCGACGAAGATGATAGTTGCTTCCCGTGCCGGTTATACAACAAGGATTCCTTTTACCGCGTCGGCTGAAATAAAAGACAAAGCCGGGAAGGTATTCTTTTGACAGATATCCTTTACAATCCTCTGCCGTCCTACAGGGACAAATTCAGAAAGTCATTTGAAGAGGCCGCAAGGGCAGAATTTGCAGGACTGCTGAAAAAATCCGGTGTTGACACAGAGTCAAACAGGAACAAAGTAAAAGAAATAAAGGAACTTGAGGAACATGCTGAAGTCATAGGCTTTCTTAAAGGCTTTTGCAGATTCATCTGTATCACTGCATTCATTGTCGCGGCTATCGCCTTATCTTTGTGTATACTTGCGCAGGATACTTACGATAATGCCGGTATTGCCACATCTGTTTTTTTCTGGGCTGCCGGAGCAGGTATTATTTTTCTTGTTCTTTTCTTCATAACCAGACATAATCTTAACGAACTTCAGAATAAAGCAGAACATAAAAAGGATGAGGCTTTTGAGCAGATGAAATCCCTTAACAGCCTTTATACCTGGGATATGATTCAGAAGCTTATTACAAAGACAGTTCCGCAGATTGCATTCGATAAATATTTTACAGAGAAACGCTTCAGAGACCTTGTGCGTATTTATGATTTTGAGCCACACTGGGACGAAAATTCATCACTTCTGTTTAATCAGTCTGGAGTAATTGCCGGCAATCCTTTTATTTTCGGTGAGATAATCAGTCAGGAATGGGAAACTGAGTCATATACGGGCAGTCTGGTGATACATTGGACAGAGTATGAAACGGGTCCACAGGGAAGAACATATGCAGTACACCGTTCTGAAACACTTTATGCATCTGTTGAAGCTCCAAAACCGGTTTACAATAATTATTCTTTTCTTTTTTACGGCAATGACGCGGCGCCTTCACTGAAATTTACGAGAAGCCCCTCGGAACTTTCCGGCGGAAAAAAAGGATTCTGGCATTCTTTAAGAATGAAACGCGAGATAAAAAAACTTGAGAACTTCTCGCGCAATCTTTCAGACGACAGCAACTATACTATAATGCGGAACAGGGAATTCGAGGCTTTGTTCAAAACCACTGACAGGAATAACGAGACTGAGTACAGACTGCTTTTCACCGATGTGGCGCAACGGCAGATGCTTGACCTGCTTAAAGATACCTCCGTTGGCTTCGGTGATGATTTTGATTTTGTCAAGGACTGTAAGATAAACAAAATTTTTGCAGATCATATAGAATCAGGCGATCTGAATACGGATCCGGCGCTTTTCTATTCCTATGATGCAGAATACGCTGAGAAATTCTTTGTTTCGTTTTCTTCTGAATTTTTCCGCAAGATATATTTCTCACTGGCGCCTCTGCTGGCTATACCGGTTTATCAGATGACCAGAAACCATGAGGAAATATGGAAAACTGTTATTCAGCCTGGAGAACCGGCCTCTGACTGGGAATATGAAACTCTTGCCAACTATCACGGAGAGGAATGTTTTGAGCATAAAAACTGCATAACACATAGCATACTCAAGGCTGAAGCCGGGACAAGAACAGGTAACTCAGGTTCTGTTTTGGTTACTGCAAGGGGATTCCGTGGAGTCACCCGTGTAGAGCATATAGCGGTGTACGGTGGAGACGGATATCTTCATTATGTTCCTGTTGAATGGACAGAGTATATTCCTGTAAGCCGTACTTCAAAAATGAAGGTTTCTGAAGGAGAAAAACACGGACAGTCTTTCACATATGAATTCAGAAATGCGGCAGAAAAAGCTTTCAGGCGCGGAATCTTTTCTTATCTGACAAAATAAGATTTTTCACATATTCCGTACAGTATATTACGTACAGTTTCATGGCCCATTATATGCCTTTTTCGTTGTTCCTGCCGTAATATGAAAGACAGAATGTTTCGCCCCGCTTTATTGCCGGCCTTGTTTTGTAAAGACAGCTGCCGGAATCCGTTTCAGTCATACTTACAAGATAAAATCCATCTTTAGGCCATACTGTACCTTCTCCTGATTCAAGGACAGGCTCATTCAGTCTTGAATATTTAAGAGGCGTACCGCCATTATACAGAAGAGGCCTTTTACCAAGTTCGTAAACAAGTGCCTCAGCTACATCATACTGCACATATACAGGAGCATCTTCCGGCAGATTTTTTCTTATGGCTTCTGCCATTTCGCGGGCTGATGAAAATGGCTGCACAATATCTTTGCAGGCAAACCACAGTCCCGGCAGAATAAGCATGGCAAAGAAAACATAAAGTGCAGCGCGCAAAGAGCCTCTGCAGACAGTTTTGTCAGTATCTGCCCGGCTGAAAGCCCGCCAGAAAAAGAAAATCAGCGCAGCTGTGAAGCAGTGTATGCGTGCCGGGAAAATAACCGGATATACAAACATATATATGCCTAATTGTGAAACAAGCACGGCAAGGCACAGAAAAAAATCTTTGCGGGACAGCTTTTTCAGCAGAATAAGCACTGCAATAAGACATGCAGCTGCCGCAGCTGCCGCAACAAAAGTACTGTCTGCGGGATTATAAATTCCTGTAGATATGCCGGCAGGCAAAATAAACCTGTCGGATATAAAACCGGGAATAAAAGGCGTAAGGAAACCGGCAAAAAAGAAAATAACAGGGTGATAAACAAAAGTATAAAACGGATACAGCGCAAATGAATTATTAAGGCTTATTCCGTATATTATCTGGAAAAGCGGCAGCAGGAAACCGGCAGCTGAGGCAGTTATACAGGCTGTTTTTTCAGCGGCAGAGAAACTTTCGGGCTTTCTTTTGATTATTAAAAGAGATTCCGCAAGCATTATATATGACAGGCCTGTCATAACAAGGTGCGTCTGTCCTATAAAAATTGCCGTTGCCGCATACAAGAAAAAAAATCCTTTTTTTATTTTATCACCGTATATACCGGGATAAACCGCAGCAGCAGTAAAAAGAAGCATGGGAATAAGGGAATAACTCCTTGATATTATCGGAAAAAAATACAGAAACGGTGCACCGGAAAGCATTAAAATCTTAAGCCAGATTGAAAAAGGAGCATAAAAACAGAGAATGGCAGCTGCCGCAACGGCTGAAAGCCAGCACAATATTTTTAGTATTATTATACCAGCACCGGCTTTTGCAAATGGGAAAACAAGCAGATAAAGCAGGTACGGATGGCCCTTTGCAGAGGCTTCCCTTAGAAGCCCGCAAAGATTTAATTCCTGAGCCATAAGCCATGGCTGCGCTTCGTCAGCCCATGTTTCATGACAGAACACAAGATATAAAGTCAGACAGGCATAAATTACTGTTATGACTGTTTTTATAATCCTGCTTCTGTCAGCACGGGTTCTGTTGTCCATAAAAAAAGCCGCAGCTTTCTTCTGCGGCTGAAATCTGGTGGACGTAAGGGGGTTCGAACCCCTGACCTCCTCGTTGCGAACGAGGCGCTCTCCCAGCTGAGCTATACGCCCGCGGTCATTATTTATATTATATGTTTTTAATTATTTCCGGGTCAAGAATTAATTTTCGCTGATATAACAGTGTCAATTCTGTTTCTTCTCGTTACGGAGATTTGTTTTATATACCTTTTTGGCTCCCAGGTGTTCCCTGAAATTTTTATTAAACGTATGTCTGCCTGTTCCGTCAGCAGTAGCTACAAAGTACAGGGCATCAAAACCTTCCAGAGGGTTCATGGCCGCTTCTATTGACCCTTTCCCCGGACTGCATATAGGCCCCGGAGGGAGTGTTTTTGTGTAATACGTATTGTAAGGTGATTCCGTACGCAGATCTTTTAGAGTAATGCCCTTCTTCCACCAGCCTTCCTTCCGTTCCCCGTTTTCATACCAGGTCTGATATCCAAGGGCGTACTGTGTTGTGGGATCCGCCTCCAATTTCATTCTTTTTTTAAGACGGTTTAAATACACTGTGGCTATCATAGGACGTTCGGAATCAACAACGGCTTCCCTTTCAACTATGGAAGCTATTATCATTACTTTCTTTTCGTCCATTCCTTCTCTAAAACCTTTGTCAAAAAGAGGCCGTATCTGTTTTTCAAATTCTTTTGTGAATACCTTCATTGCCTCTGCGGATGAAATATTCTTTTTGAACTGATATGTGGAGGGGAAAAGATAACCCTCTTTGCCATGTTCTTTTGCAAGCCTTATAAAATCCTGGGAATCTGATATTACCCCATTAGCCTGAAGACGTTCCGCCACCTGCTCAACGCGCCAGCCCTCCGGGAAATTAACATCAACTGTTTCCGCCATAGGGATTGTGGTTATAAGCGTATGAAGCGCTTCTTCCGAGGACATATGAGTACGCAGCATATAACTGCCTGGCATTATCTTTTTACCGGTTCCTGAAATTTTTACAGCTATTCGGAACCATGTAGCGCTCATGATTATATTTTTTTCTTTCAGGGCTTCGGCGGCCTGTCTGGCCGTAGCCCCTTTTGGTATCACAACTTTAACAAGCTTCCCCGGGCATAGAAAATGCGCCATGGCGAAAACTATTATAATGGCAAGTGCAGTAAAAAAAATTCCGGCAGTTTTCTTTATGTTCATTTTCTGACGCTGAAATCTTCATCGGTCATAACATCCCTGAATTCCATACCTGATTCACTATCATTGGATTCATTGGCCGTATTTCTGTTTATTATTACCGTGGAAGTAATCATAAGTTCACCGCTATCGATTATTTCCTTTCTTATTTCCTCGCGTTCTCCCTCTACGTATTTGCGCCATTCCTTTTTCATATCTGCGGCGGGTTTTCTGAGTTTTTTCTGCTCGGCCTGCATGTCTTTCATCAGTTTCACTGGTCCGGGAATAACGTCTATATCCTTCATTTTATAATCCGGATCTGTCTTTGCATGTCCTTCCTCATCAAAATCAGGCAGTTCGGCCGAATATACTATCTCCTGATTGCCACGGAGCTCATAAAGACCGAGTGACAGGCCATGCTCGTTGATTGTGGAAACAGACATGGAACCGGAATCGAACACAGCTATTCCAGTGGTTTTTGTGGCAGGAATATATCCTGCTGCGAAATCAGCCGCTGTAATGAGTGAATTGGTGTAAAGTGTTTTCAGCTTTATAGTATGAGTCTTGTCAAGAAAACGCTTTACCTTGCCAGTCATGTATCCATATCTTAGCGAAAGATAAGTGCCTGTTTTATCCAGCGAAACAATCTGAAGTTCACTCTTCGGGAAAAGGTGAAAAATACACTTGTCATACAGTCTTATTTCCACATCTGAATCAGAATACACCCTTATGACATCACCTTTGGACAGAGGCAGTTCCTCGCCCTTGCCAAGTTTTTTGATCTGATCCAGTTTTTCCTGCTTGAGAAGAATATGCCCACGCAGTATCGTAAGTCTGGCATCCCATTCCACACCGCGCGAATGTATATATTTGGTTTCTGAAAGAGTGGATTTCAGAAGACTGTCATCAGCATTTGTTATCTTATCCTTGAACGGCTCTTCCGGGGTAGGCAGGACTATACCCCTGGCATACGCGCCGGAAACCAGCAGCAGAGGAAGGAGAATTGACATCAGGCAGGTTTTGTTCTGGAATATCATAATTAGATTATATTAAATTAGAAGCTGGTGTTTTGTCAAATGCTTAAGGAAAATCCTGCGGATCCGGCACTATAAAACACTTCACGCCCGTTATCTTTGGCTGTCCGGACACGGTTTTCAGGACTTTTACAGCTGTGTCAATGCTGAAAGATTTTACAAGCCAGTACTCACTGAAGAATTTTCTGTTTTCCTGCCCTCGCGGCATTACAGGCCCCTGTATTTCCGCCTGTTTTGTGATGATAATTTTTCCAAGAGCTTCACCAAGACGTCTGCCACATGCCTTTACAGCACCTTCGTTTTTTGACGCGAAACGCACTAACAGAAGTCTGGAATATGGCGGATAACGGAATAGTTTCCTTGTTTCAAGTTCTTCCCGGCAGAAATTCTCATATGAATTTCCTGAAAGCGCAGAAAAAACAAAACTGTCAGGTTCCCTTGTCTGTATAAGCAGATGGCCGTTTTCTTTTAAAAGTGTCTTTGCGGAAAAAATAGTGCGCATAAGTTTTTCCGACACACGGAAATCCGGAGATGAAATATCCTGCCCTGCATCAACAAAAACAAGGCAATCAAGACTGTCCGGCATTATATTTCTTAACGCTATTCCCGTAGCAACCAGCACCGACGGAGATGAAGACGAAGAAAACTGAAAAATTTTCTCCCTGTTCTGTTTTGAACCGCCAAGTATATCCCCATCATAACGCATTATGCAGGCCTCAGGGACAAGTTTTTTCAGGTATGCTTCTGTTTTCTGTGTTCCCATACCTGTTTCATGAAACACTGCCCCGCCACATGAGGGGCATTTTTCCGGTTTTTCCTGTCGCTTACCGCAACGACGGCACAACAGTTCAATTAAACCTTCACTGTTTTTTATAACAGCCATTCCCGGACCACAGGACGGGCAGCGGATCATTCTGCCACAATTTGCACAGAAAAGCCTTGAAGCATACCCTTTTCGCGGAGCTATGACAGCTATTTTTCCATAAGGCGAAATTTCCTGTATTCTGTCAGCGGCTGCCTGCGAGAGTATGGCACCGGGGAAATTCTCTGCCTCCATATCAATTATTTCCACACCTCTGCTTTCCATCTTAACCGGGTGCTTTTTATTTTCACGCAGATCTGTTAATGAATACCGGCCGGAAAAGGCCCTGCCGTAATTCTCTACGGAGGGGAATTCAGAGCAGATGAATGTATGTCCTCCAAGGGCTTCCATTCTCCATTTAAGCACCTCGGCGGCATTGTACAATGGAAGTCTTTCATTATTGCGGTAAACTTCCTCCGCAGAAGCATCTATCAGAGACAGTCTGAGTCTTGCAAATGGAAGGAAAGCTGCGGTCCTTGTACCAGCCAGGAAGCGTATACGTCCGGAAATTATTCCTTTAAGCACACGCTGCTTCTGTGCGGGTGTAAGCTGTGCGTGCCATACGCCTATTGCATCACCGAAAAAAGGCAACATCTCCCTGTATACAGCTTCGGCACATGAAGAATCCGGGACAAGAAAAAGCACCTGGGAATTTACAATTTTTTTCGCACACAGTCCAAATAACACAGACTGTTTTTCAGCCGGAAGAAGCACAAGGTTGTGCACTGTTTTAAAATGATTACTGAAGAAATGATTTATTTTTTCAATATGTTCAGAACCGAAAGCCTTTTCACGAGAAGGAAAATCAGTATCTTCCGGCAGTGAAAGCATTGTGTCTGGCTGTGGCAGTATTTCACCGTGAAACCGTTTTAAACCGGGATGTTTTTCTTCCGGCAGATTAAGAAAGAATTCACCAGCGCATATTCCGTACGGACTGCCCCAGTTTTTTTCCATTTTTTCAGCTGCAGTTAGTATGGAATCTTCAAACAATGGCTCATCATCTGTTATTTCAAGAAGTGGTTTTAATTTTTTTACCCCGGTAAGATCCACATCTTTTTCAGCCAGAATACGCAGTATTATTCCGTTTGTTGTTTTTCTTCTTAATGAAACCCTGGCGCGCATCCCAGGAGCAACTGCAAGTTCCATTTCTTCCGGCACGGAATAATGGAAAGTTCTTTCAAGAGGTATGGGGAAAAGCAGTTCAGCCAGCATTTGTTACTGTTTATGGCATTACAGAAAAATCAGCGCGTATAAATTCTGTTTATGTGGCTGAATCAAGAAGAGACTTTACAAGTTTCATATCATACCATGTGTCACGCTTAAGATTCTGATTACGCAGCAGAGCTGCAGGATGATATGTCGGAATTATTTTTATCTTCCTGTCCAATCCGGGAATATCAGCCTCGTAGTCATAAATCTTCCCACGGAGCATGGATATACCTGTATCTGTTTTTAAAAGAAATTTGGCCGCCACGGAGCCTAAAGGTACCAGACAAAGAGGCTGTATTATCCTTATCTGCTCTTCAAGATAATGCCTGCAGACCGAAATCTCATCGGCAGAGGGGGGACGGTCATTGGAATGAGCTTCCGGATTTTCAGGATTTTTCATCGGGTGACATTTGACTATATTTGCTATATAAACATCAGGACGGTTTAATCCAAGTACTGTTTCCATTATCCTGTCCAGGAGCTGTCCTGAACGCCCCACAAATGGTTCTCCCTGATGATCTTCCTGAAATCCCGGGCCTTCCCCAACAAACATAATCCTGGCATTAGCACTGCCTGTTCCAAATACGGCATTCAGTCTGTGAGCCCCCAGCGGACAGCCACGGCATGACACAACCTTTTCCTTCAGATTCTCAAGTCTCATTTTTTTTGCCGGTTCCATGTTTCTTTCTTTATAACTTTGATAAAGTGTTTTTTCCGCAGAGGCTATGGATTCGTTTTTTTCGGTTTCAGCAGCAAGATCTTCAACAGATTCAATATTGGTGGCAAAAGAAACCTGCCCGGCCCTTTCCACAGGCTCAAGCAGGTTTTCATCCTGTACGGCAAGCCATGCCGCCAGATCGCGGGTTAATTTCTTAAGTTCCCGCTTCATTATTTGTTATTTATCGTCTTCGGAAGAGAATTTTTTTATTTCTTCTTCTGACACTGGAGCTTCCTGCTGGCGCGCCCGTTCCGAGCGTCTCTGCGCCAGTTTTCTGTCCATTACGGCATCCGCTTCCATTGCCTTTATGATTTCATCAGGACCTACTTCCTGCCTGGCAATAGCAAGCATCGCCTTTTCAATAAGTTCTGAAAGCGGTATCTCGCGGTTTTCCTCTAAATGCCTGAGATGGCGCGCCCACTGCATGGCACGTACTAAATCATTATATTTATGTGGACCATAATCAGATATAAGTCTGTCCAGCATTTCAGCTTCTGTTTCAACTTTATTAATGTATTCCATATTTCCTCCGGACCGTTCAGGTTCTTCTCAGAGCTCAAGCGCGAAACGGTCTGTCAAATCTTTATTGAAACGCATACCAAGCGAATTTGTTTCCACTATTTTTATCACGTCGGCAACAGCTTCCACAAGTATGTCATTTATTACAAGGTAATCAAACAGATGCGCTTCCTTCATTTCCGCGCGGGCAGTCTGAAGCCGTATTTTCATTCCTTCAGGAGATTCCCCGCGGAGTTCAAGACGTTTTTTCAAAACAGCAGGAGATGGGGGGATGATAAAAACAGTTACGGCATCGTCGAATATCCTCCGTACTGCTGCCGCTCCTTTTACATCTATGGTCATTACCGGAATTCTGCCGGATTCCATAACGTCACGTACTGATTTCTCTGGTGTTCCATAGAAATTACCGTGAACCTCAGCCCATTCAAGAAGTTTTCCTTCTTCCCGCAGTTTCAGAAAATCGTCTTTTGATACAAAGTAATAGTCCTTTCCGTGAACCTCGCCTGGTCTCGGCTGCCTGGTTGTACAGGTTATACTGAAACCGAAACGCGGATCACGGAGAAGACAGTCACGCACAGCTGTCTTGCCACCGCCAGAAGGTGCTGACAGAACAAGAGGAAAAACAGCTGCGCGTTTTTTTATCATTTTAATCTCCCACAGTATTATTTACGTGGATTGCGTATCTGCGCCTGTGCTGCGGCCAGTATTGCTATTGGCACACGGAACGGTGAGCAGGAAACGTAGGTCAGGCCTGCGCGGTGGCAGAAATCTACTGAATCCGGGTCTCCGCCATGCTCGCCGCAGATGCCGATCTTCATTCCGGGGCGTGTCTTCCTGCCTCTTTCTACAGCAATCTTTATAAGTTCGCCGACGGCAGTCTGATCCAGGCTCTGGAACGGATCGCAGGGCAGTATTCCGTTTTCAACATAATGCTTTATGAATGCGCCGGAATCGTCGCGGGAATAACCGTAGGTCATCTGCGTAAGGTCATTAGTGCCGAAGGAGAAGAATTCCATTGTCTCGGCCAGCTTGTCAGCCGTGAGCGCAGCGCGGGGAATTTCAATCATCGTGCCTACGCTGTAAGGAACTTCTATTCCTGTTTCCTTCTTCACTTCCGCATATACGCGGTCAATGACAGCTTTCTGGTCCTTGGTCTCATTGCTGTCAGAAACGACAGGAATCATAATGTCAGGATAAACTTCCTCGCCTTCCTTTATGAGTTCGGCTGCGGCCTCAAATATGGCTTTGGCCTGGGTCTCGGTTATTTCCGGATAGGTAACGCCGAGTCTTGCGCCGCGGTGTCCCATCATCGGGTTGGCTTCGTGAAGCTCTTCCGCACGGGCATTGAGCTGCTCGTAGGTTATGCCAAGGGCTTTTGCAAGTTCCTTGCGTTTTTCCTCGCCGTTGGGAACGAATTCATGCAGAGGAGGATCCATAAGACGTATGGTCACATGGAATCCCTTGAATATGCGGAGAGTGTTCTTGAAGGCATTTTTCATGTCTGGGAACAGCTCTTTCAGGGCTGCCTTGCGGGCTTCTGTGCCTTCGGAGACAATCATCTTGCGCAGTTTGAACAGCGGCTCTTCCGCTCCCTTGCCGTAGAACATGTGTTCGCAGCGGAACAGTCCAACGCCTTCCGCTCCGAATTTGCGGGCATTTTCCGCATCTTCATGCGTATCGGCATTTGTCCACACTTTAAGCGCGCGGACGCTGTTGCACAGTGCGAGGAATTCCGTAAGCGTTTCGCTGGCTTCGCGGGCAACTGGAAGTTTGCCTTCGTATATAAGGCCTTTTGAGCCGTTCAGAGAAATCCAGTCAAATTCCTTGAATGTCTTTCCGGCAAGCGTCATTGTCTTTTTGGCAAGGTCAATTTCTATTCCTGCGCAACCAACGACGCAGCATTTGCCCCAGCCACGGGCAACGAGTGCTGCGTGAGAGGTCATTCCGCCTCTTGCAGTGAGTACGGCCTCGGAGGCCCTCATTCCCTCAATATCTTCAGGGTTGGTTTCCTCGCGGCAGAGTATTACGGTTTTGCCTGCTTTCTTCGCGGCTATAGCATCAGCAGAGGTGAAAACGATCATTCCGGTAGCACCGCCAGGGCCTGCAGGAAGTCCTTTTCCAAGAACTTTGCTGCTCTTTTCGGCCTTGGTATCAAGCACGGGGTGCAGCAGCTCATCAAGCTGTGCAGGTGTCACGCGCATAAGCACTTCTTCCTTAGTGGCAAGGCCTTCCTTGTACATATCAAGAGCCATCTTTACTGCCGCAGGGCCGTTTCTCTTGCCTACGCGGCACTGAAGCATATAGAGTTTGCCGTCTTCAATGGTAAATTCAATGTCAAGCATATCCCTGTAATGCTTTTCCAGCTTCTGCCTTATTTCGGCAAGCTGCGTATAGCACTGGGGCATAAGCTCCTGGAGTGTCTTCATTCCCTTGGAATGTTCGCTCTTGCTCTCCTCGTTTATCGGATTGGGAGTGCGTATGCCGGCAACCACGTCTTCGCCCTGTGCATTGACAAGAAATTCACCGTAGAAGCGGTTTTCGCCTGTGCCCGGGTCGCGGGTGAATGCCACGCCTGTGGCACAGTTATCGCCCATGTTTCCGAATGCCATGCTCTGCACGTTTACGGCTGTGCCCCATTCTTCGGGGATGCCTTCAATCTTGCGGTATGCCACTGCGCGTTTTCCGTTCCAGGAGGCGAACACCGCTCCGATTGAACCCCAAAGCTGGTCCATGTGATTGTCCGGGAATTCCTTTCCGAGAACTTCCTTCACTTTTGCCTTGAACTGTACTGTAAGTTCTTTAAGATCTTCTGCGGTAAGTTCCGTGTCGGATTTTACCTTGCGGGCCTCTTTCATTGCGTCCATCAGCCTTTCAAGCTGGCGGCGTATGCCCATGTCATCTTTCGGCTCTATGCCTGCGGCTTTTTCCATAACCACATCGGCATACATCATTATGAGACGGCGATATGCGTCATATACGAAGCGCGGATTGTTAGTTTTTTCTATAAGGCCGGGAATTGTGTCGCTTGTGAGGCCGACATTCAGAATTGTTTCCATCATGCCTGGCATGGATTTGCGCGCACCTGAGCGCACGGAAACCAGAAGAGGATTCTTTTTGTCACCGAATTTCTTGCCGGTAAGTTCTTCCATTTTGGCAAGATTTTTGTTCACACCTTCGGCAAGATCCGCGGGATATGTGCGGTTGTTTGCCCAGTAATATGTGCAGATTTCAGTTGTTATGGTGAATCCGGGGGGGATTGGTAGCTGCAGATCCGGGTGTCCGGCCATTTCCGCCAGGTTTGCGCCTTTTCCGCCAAGCAGATTCTTCATTGATTCTTTTCCGTCGGCTTTTCCGCCGCCGAAGAAATAAATTGTCTTGTTTTCAGCCATGTCAGGCTCCTTTTTAGGATTTTGTCTTCCGGCCTTTTTTCAGGCGGCACAAAGCATAAAGCCAGTGCCTTTCAGGAAGGCATAAAATAATATTACAAAATAAAAAATACATACCGCAAACAGGACACACGGCAAAAGGAAATATCTTCCGTCATTCCAGGCAGAACCATATGCTGCATATTTTACGAACAGTGCGGCATAACCGCATTTTCCCGGGTTGCGGTACCATTACAATACCAGCCTTTATTCCGCAGCCAGCCATTGCAATGTTGTGTATATTGGTATTCCGTAATTCCGAACGCTTTTTTTTTCTTAAATAATAAAGTATACTGTTTTAAATACTTAAATTAGTTTCAAAAAATTTAACGAAACTGAATATTGAGAGGATTTATGACAGACCAGAACCCAATTGAAAACAACCCCCAGGAAAATCAGCCGGATAATACCGCACAGGGAATAAATCTTACACCAGAATCTGTTCAGATGCCGGAAGATAACACCGTTCCTCTGAATCCTGCGTTAAGTATTGAACCTCTGTCTGCTTCAGCTGCTCCGTCTGAAGAAAATGTGCAGAACACTGCGGGGGGAATTGTTCTGGAATCTGCTTTTGAAGCCTCTGAACAGCCTTCCATGACACAGGATTTTACTCCTCAGAATGATATTTCATCAGACGGAATTTCTGTAAGTGCAGTACCTCATACAGACATACCTGTTTTAAATCCATTTGATGGAATGACCGGGGAGGATAGCCAGAATACTGAAATGACAGGTATTGCGCAGCCGGAAGAATCTGCGCTGGCAACAGATAATTCTGCCACGGCAGCATCGTCCGCTCCTGATGCATTCGCTGATTTTTATAATATTTCAGGAACACAGCCATCTGATACACAGACAGCTTCTATCAGTCCGGAATCAGAAGAAAATATATCAAATGCCGGACAGGCCCAGGCACAGCCGGAAACTTCCGCAGCATCTGCTGATGCTTTCGCTGATCTTTATTCAGATGCTTCCGATTCTGCTACAGCTGCTGACAATGAACAGGCTGCTCCGGCGCCTGAATTTCAGCCTGCTTTTGAAATGCCTGCCAATACAGAAACAGACAATACAGCGGCTGCTGAAGAAACTTCCTTTTCTGAAACATTTACACCTGCTGAAACCATGGAAAACACGGTTGCCGGAATTCAGCCTGAATCTGAAAAATCTGACAACAATACAGACGTACACGAGATTCCTGCTATTGCTCCTTTAACCGCTGAAACCTCACAGGCAGAAGAAAACAATATGGAATTCTTATCTGCCGGAATACAGGAAACACAGCCTGAAAACACAAATCAGGAACCGGTTCTTAACGAACCGCAGCCGGAGGAACCTGTAAATTCAACAGAAAACGCTGTATTCTCCGCAGTACCTGCAAATGAAGACAATAACGCAAATCCTAATACTGCAGAGGCTGGCATTTCCATAAGCACACCTGAAATTTCTTCTGAAAATGCTGAAAATATCACTTCTGATACTGTACCTGAAAACAATAATATGGCAGGTGAAACAGCCGGAACAGAACCTGTTGCTGATGTTTCCGTAAATCCGGTTGAAAATACGGAAGAACAGAACATTGTAGCGGAAACTATCCCGGCACAGGAAAACGCTGAACCGGAACCAGAGCCGGCAGTTCCTGCACAGGAAACACATGAATCAGTACCAATGCCGGAACAGCAGGAAAAAGAAGAAAAACCTGTGGAACCGGTTGCTGAAGTACAGCCTGAAACAGCGGCAGCCGCTACTGCTGTACAGACACAAAACGGACAGAATATTCAGTCAGGTTCCAAAGCTGCAAACTATATCGTTCCAACACTTGCGATTATGGCTACAGCCGCATTCTTCTTTATTCTCGGCAAAAAAACAGCATATATGGAAAAGAATCAGACTGCTCCCGCTCCACAGGAAATTACAGCACCCGCAGAACTGCAGGATAGTAATGATACCGCCACAGTCAATGATACATCAGGTCAGGAGGGGGACAATATTGGAATGACAGATTACAAGGGCGAAGAAAACACTGACTCCACACCTGTGTCGTCTTCCTCCAATAACTTCGGATTATGGAAAAAAGCCGAATATTCGCCAGAACAGAAGGATGCCCTGATTTTCTTCTATAAAGAACAGGAACGTTTACTTTCCTCTGCAGACAATAATAAATACTCACTGATTCATTATTATGTTGCAGGAGATAAAATCACGGAAGCAGAAGCAACTCTCGCTATAGGATTAAATTCTGCCAACCATATAGAAGACAATATGTCTCCTCTTCAGAAAGCTGCTGCCCTGAATGAATATGATATGTGCAGAATGCTGCTGGCATATGGAGCTGATATAAATTATCATAATGATAAATATCCAACACCTCTGACGCTTGCGGTGTCCTTCAGACGTCCTGAAACAGTGAAATTTCTCATCGATAACGGCGCAGATCAGAACATAAAGTTCAAAGGTGATGATGGTATTGAGTATACGGCTATTGATATTGCCAGAAAAGGTGGTTTTGACGAAATAATAGCCATACTTGAAGACAGTACACAAAAAACTGAAAACACGGGAAACGTAACAACAACGGACACAAAAGCTGACTCTCCGCAGAAATAATAAAGAATACGCGGAACACAGATATAAAAAACCCGGTTTAATACCGGGTTTTTTATGAGCAGCTTTTATTTTTTACGCTCTATAACGCAGGCTTTTTATTCCTTTATACCTTCAAGCCGGAGAATAAAGGCAAACTGTGAGGCAAGCTGTTTAAGGGAATCAAAACGTCCGGATCTGCCACCATGTCCTGAGGACATTTCCGTTTCAAAAACAATAATATTGCTGTCTGTTTTCATAGCACGCAGTTTCGCGGTCCATTTCGCAGGCTCCCAATACTGAACCTGAGAATCATTGAGGCCGGTGGTTATGTACATATTAGGATATGCCTGAGATTTTATATTGTCATACGGCGAATAGGAAAGCATATATTCAAAATATTCCTTTTCATTAGGATTGCCCCATTCATCGTATTCGGCCGTGGTGAGCGGCAGTTTTTCATCAAGCATTGTTGTGACTACATCAACAAATGGCACATCAGCTATAATGCCTTTGTAAAGTTCAGGTTCCTCATTTGCTATTACTCCCATAAGCAGACCGCCGGCAGATCCTCCTTCAGCATAAATATGTTCAGGTGAGGTATATTTATTTTCAATGAACCATTTTGTTACATCTATGAAATCATTGAAAGTATTTTTCTTTTTCAAAAGTTTTCCATCATCATACCACTGACGTCCCATTTCAGAACCGCCACGTATGTGCGCTATGGCATATATAAAACCTCTGTCCAGCAGAGACAGACGGGAAGATGAGAAATAAGGATCAGAACTATATCCGTATGAACCATAGGCATACTGAAATAAGGGATTTTTTCCGGAATAGAGTTCAAGGCCTTTTTTATAAACTATGGTAACTGGTATTTTAACACCGTCACGGGCCGGCACCCATAATCTTTCGGAAATATAGTTTTCAGGACTGAAATTTCCCAGTACCTGTTGCTGTTTTCTCATAATGAGTTCGCCTGTATCCATGTTTACATCATAGACGGTTGCAGGTGTTGTCATGGATTCATATTCAATCCGGAGGAAATCAGTACTGTATTCATAATTATCTCCTGTTTCCACAATGTAGGCCGGATCATTGAATTCCAGATAAAAATCCTTACCTGTTTCTCTGTTATATATACGCATACGGCTCTGTGCGTCTTTTCTTTCCATAACAGTCAGATATTTTTCATATACGTCCGCACTTTCAAGCATAGTATCTTCCGAAGGCGGGATATAATCTTTCCAGTTTTCCATCCCGGTATTATCTGTCGGACATTCAGAAAGACGGAAATTTTTCGCTTTGTCATTATTAAGTACAAAGAAACGGTCCCCGCCATCAAACACATCATATTCAAGTCCTGTTTTACGTGGCTGGAACACTTTCATTTCACCAAGCGGATTTTTTGCATCCAGAAGCCGGTATTCCGTTGTCAGTGATGCGCCTGATACTATAAAAATATATCTGTCTGTATCTGATGGTGCGACAGATATTTCAAAAGTTTCATCCGGCTCATAATAAATTTCCTTATCCTCAACAGCGCTTCCAACCACATGGGCCATAACACGGTTCGATCTTAGCGTTTCAGGATCCTGCACAACATACAAAAGTGTACGGCTATCCTGTGCCCATACCATATTGCCTGTAGTGTTTTTTATGCTTTCATTCAGGATTTTCCCGGTTTCAAGATCCTTGAAATAAATATCATAAAAACGTCTGCCTCCGGTATCAACAGCATAGGCTATCATTTTATGATCAGGTCTTATTTCCGGGAATGGCACATGACAGAATTTTTTACCTGCAGCTATTTCATTGACGTCTAAGAGTGTCTCAAGTTTTCCTCCACCGTTTTTATGCCTTCTGTAAACAGGGTATTCTTTGTCCTTTTTATAAGCGGTATTATAAAAATATTCACCATATTTGAAAGGGACTCCTGAAATATCTTTCTGCATTCTGCCTTTGATTTCCTCAAACAGTTTTCTGGCAGTTCTGGAAGAGGCAGAAAGGATTTTCCTGGAATATGAATTTTCAGCCTTCAGATAATCCAGAACTTCTTTCGAGCCTCTGTTACGAAGCCAGTAATAATCATCTGTTCTGGAAATATTATGTTTTTCCAGCAGCTGCGGCTGTTTATGGGCAGAGGGGGGGACAGGTGCTGCAGCTGAAACCATGCATGGAGTCAGAAGAAGCATAGAAGAGGTCAATATAAAGGATTCTGTATTCATAGATAATTTAAAAATGTATTTCAGAAAGATTTCAGATTATATTTTCAGGAAAACTGTAATATTACTTTTTTTTCAGAGTACTGTGCAGGAAGCTTATTCTTCCTTTTATTTTGTTTTTATCAAGATTATCACAGTCATCAAGCAGATCTTCAAGCATGGAACTGGCAAATATCTGATCCTCTTCCGAAAGAGGCTGTCCGGTTTCCTGCTCTTTTCTTTTACCATGGATTGTTCTTTTTCTGTTCTTTTTTCTTTCAAGAAATTTTTTTCTGAGTTCATTCAGTTTTTTATCATTATCAACAGAGGTTACGGCTTTGTGTTTTTCTTCCACGGACTCACTGTGTTCCTCAGCTATCACAGGAGATTCTTCCCTGGCAGGAATGGAAAACAGATATGAAAGATCATCAGGTTCCTGTATTTTCTTCTTTTTCCTGACTGAAACAGTTTTTGTTTTTTTGGTATCTTGTACTGTCTCTGACATATCTTCAGAACCATTTGCTTCAGCCTGTCTGTTTACTTTTAAGGTATCTGACTGATTTTCATGTACGGAGTTATTATCCTGCTTTGTATTGTCTGCTGTTTCTACAGTTATTCTGTTATTATTCTCACTGCCGGAAGCGGCTGAAATGTTTTCTGTTTCAACTTTATCAGCGATTTTTTCTGAATTCTCCTCATCTGTAGCAGTTTCCGTTATGTCTGATCCGTCCTCCGGAATATTTTCCGGAACTGTATTATTATCAGCATTGTCTGAATTTCTGTCTGAATCAGAATCTTTTATTCCGGCAGGCATGGAGTATTCATCAAAACCTTCCTCTTCCCGGATTCTTGCAAGCATATCATGTTCTTCAGCATTATCATATTTTGCCTCTGTTTCATCATCAACAGGCTTTTTTGAAAAAATCTTATTCAGATTATGTTTTAAATCTTCCCACAGTCTTCCAGGGATTTCCCTGAACACCGATGTGGATTCCGTTACTATTTCATCATTTTCCGTGCCAAGATGAAAAGCCAGGCCTGAAGAATTATTATCCTTATTAAAACGGTCACCGGAACGCTTCGCAAGAAAAGACCTGATGGAAAAAACAAAAATCACTATCGCTCCACAGGCTGCTATGATTAGTAGTATGGTTGAAAAGACAGATAATGAAAACATTGTTTACCTCATTGTGCAGATACGGCACCGCATATAAAATATGTAAAGAAAAGAGATATCAAAGCCTGATCTCCTGTTTTTTGTACACTGCAGAACAGCTGAGTCTCTTTCCGGAGGTCCGCAGAAGTGCATTGCAAGAGTCAGCTATGGTGTCTATTTCCGCATCTGTACGGTCAGGAGAATGATGAAAAAAACACACATGCCTTACTTCAGCAGCCTCCGCCAGCTCAAGCACCTGACTATATGTTGAATGTCCCCATGTACGGAACATTTTATACTCTTCGTCATTATACTGTGCATCATGAACAAGGAGATCCGCATTCCTGCAGAATTCTGCATATCCTTCAAAACCGATGCTGCCTTTATGATTATACTTTAATTCATTATCGGTAAGAAAAACAAAAATTCTGCCATTTTCCTCAAACCGGAAGCCACTTCCGCCATCCGGGTGACTTATAGCTACAGGGGTTACTTTTATTCCATATATTTCAGTACCTTCCGGAGGGATTGTGCTGAAACTGAAATCAGCCGCCGCATTTTCAAATTTTACAGGGAAAATAGGAGGCCGCATGGTTCCTGACACTATTTCCTTTCCTGAACCACAGGGGGCATTACAGCATGATATATTTATTTTCTGTCCTTTACGGTACACAGGAAAGAAAAATGGAAATCCCCATATGTGATCTGTGTGTGAATGCGTAAACATCATTGTAAAGCTTTCCGGACATTTTTCATTTTTAAGCGAAACCGCCAGATCACGTATACCGGTTCCGGCATCAATAACAATAAGATCATTGTTTTTTGAACGCAGCTCAACACAGGTGGTATCTCCTCCGTATTTAAGCACGGAGGGGCTGCACACAGGCACAGAACCTCTTGTTCCCCAGAATCTTATTATCATCTGTATTATTTTAGCATATATCATAATGCAGAAAATTTACGGATTAATGCTGCCGCCTGACACTATGACTCTTCACTTTACCTGCTTTCTTTTCCATTAAAGGAAGACAGTCTAATTTTGTACAATAATAAAAGGCATATTCATAATATGCTGTGGAATTGATTTTCCGCGAAAATCAATAGTATTTAAATTTTAAGGATTTTATGAAGAAAGAAAAGATTGCAATTATCGGTATAGGAATGATAGTGCCGAAGGCTCTTGACAAAGAGCAGTTCTGGCAGAATGTGAAAGAGGGGAGAAACTGCATATCGGAAGTACCCCCGGACCATTGGGACAGTTCTCTTTATTACTCACCAGACAGAAAGGCCAAGGATAAAACCTATACAAAAATAGGTGGTTTTATAGAAGGATTTAAATTCAACTCAATAAAATACCGCATTCCTCCGGTAACAGGCAGACAGATTTCACGGCTTCAGCAGATGGTACTGGAAGCCACCAGTATGGCTCTTGATGATGCCGGTTACAGCAAAAAGACTTTTTCTTCAGCACGGACAGCTGTTGTTTTCGGTAATGCCATGGGGCCTACCGTAAAAGACAAAACAGACCTGCGCGTATACCGTTTCAAAACCGCAGATCTGCTGCATGAGACGCCTACTTTTTCAAGTCTTCCGAAATCACAGCAGGAAAATATCCTTAAGGAATACGAAAATCAGATAGACAATGAAGTTTTTCAGATAACAGAAGACACTCTTCCTGGAGAACTTTCCAATGTTATTGCGGGCCGCGTAGCAAGTGTTTTCAATTTCAACGGTCCCAATATGACAATAGATGCCGCGTGTGCCTCTTCTCTTGCTGCTCTCGATTATGCAGTATCCGGGCTGCGGGAAGGCAAGTTCGATGTCGCTGTAACAGGCGGAGCCGATGATATGGTTCAGCCTGCGGCATTTGTGCGTTTCAGCAAATTAGGAGCACTTTCAGCTGACGGTTCATACGCATTTGATGAAAGAGCTAACGGCTTTGTAATGGCGGAAGCTGTTTCTGTTTATATATTAAAACGCCTGAGCGATGCTGAAAAAGATGGCGATAAAATCTATGCGCTTATTAATGCCGTTGGATGTTCTTCTGATGGAAAAGGCAAAGGAATCACAGCACCAAATCCGAAAGGCCAGAAAATGGCCATAGAACATGCTTTCTCGCAGGTTGAATACAATCCTGGCGAAGTGGATTTCGTGGAAGCTCACGGAACAGCTACGCGTGTTGGGGATGCCTCCGAGGTTCAGGTTCTTAAAGAAGTTTTCGGTCCATATCTTTCAAACGGCAAAAAAATAGGATTAACATCAGTAAAATCACAGATAGGCCATTCCAAGGCTGCTGCCGGAGCTGTAAGTGTGGCAAAAACAGCCCTTGCAATTTCAAACAAGGTTCTGCCTGCATCCATAAACTGCGAAAAAGAAAATCCGGCCATAGATCTTAATATGTTCTATGTCATAAAGAAAACGCAGGAATGGAAGAAGGAAAACGGAATACGCAGAGCCGATGTCTCTGCGTTCGGATTCGGTGGCACAAATTTTCATGTGCTGATGGAAGAATATACCGGAAAGAATCACCCGCATTTCACCGGGAAAGAAGACAGCTGTGGCAATGCCTGTTACGAACCTGCTGTTGTTATAGAGGATCCATGCAATCCATACGAAAAACTTCAGAGCGAAGCAATAACCATAAATGGCAATTCACCGCTGGAAGTTGTTAATGCGGCAAAAAAGGAAGCACGGGAAATATTCTCCAGATTCCCTGAGAAATATCCTCTGGCCTGTTATGCACAGCCTTCAATGATGCATGCCCGTGGAAAATTCGGTGTATCAATAGTAGCAAAAAACGCGAAGGATTTCTGCGACAAGGTTGCCCTGCTTGAAAAAAAAGTAAATCTGGACAAATGGGAGGCTCCTCTCACTCAGTTCAGGCTGAAACAGATTTATCCCTTTACCGCAAAAAACAACAGTGCCAAAGTAGGCCTGCTGTTCCCGGGACAGGGTTCGCAGTCCGTAAACATGCTGCGTGATCTTGCTGCCAAGTACCGCGTTGTCAAGGAAACATTTGACGAAGCTGACGAAATAATGCTTCGAATGATAGGAATAAAACTCACAGAAGCAATCTGGTCAAAACCAGGTGAGGATAAAGAGGCACTGCAGAAGCGCGAAGATGCCATAAGGCAGACAAAGCTCACGCAGCCGGCAATGATGACAGCAGATATAGCCATGTACCGTCTTATCCGTGAATACGGAATAAAGCCGGACATGGCCATCGGGCACAGCCTCGGAGAATACGCTGCCGCTACTGCCGCCGGAGTATTCACCTTCGAAAACGGTCTGCGTGCAGTCACTGACAGGGCAAAGGAAATGTCCGGAATTAAGGTCAAGGATCCGGGAAAAATGGCATTTGTGGCCCTGGGCTGCGACAGGGTTGACGCGGAACTTGCGAAACTCAATGCAGGATATGTCATCTCTGCGAATAAAAACTGTCCGACACAGACAGTTATAGCCGGAGAGGGAAAAGCTGTAGATGCAGCTGTAGCGCATTTCAAGAGTCTCGGAGTAGAAGCAGGGGAGATTGCTGTTTCACACGCATTCCATTCCGCAATAATAGAGCCTGCGACAGTGCCATACCGTGCATTCCTGCAGAAAATTCCGATAAATCTGCCGTCGCTGCCTATTCTGTCAAATGTGACTTCTGATTTTTATCCTGATGACAAGCAGGGTATCTACGATCTTCTGGTAAAACAGATGTACAGTCCTGTAGAGTTTATCAGACAGCTTGAGCATATGTATGAATTGGGTGTGCGCACATTTATAGAATGCGGCCCCAAACGCGTACTTACGGGATTTGCGTCGTCTACCCTCAAGGACAAACCTGATGTTACTGTTCTTGCCTCCAATCATCCGAAACGTGGCGGGATAATAGAGTTCAATGATATGCTTGCCAATATGACCGCTCTCGGCATACATGTTGACTGGAATGGCAAGGAACCAATAAGCGGAGAAAAACATTTCACTTCTTATTTCCGCAACTGGGCCCTGGCCAATGTATCAGCCGGTTTTGCTGCCGGAGGCCGTGAAACTACCGGAATGGAAAGCGAAGAAAATGATACCGGAAAATCCGGCACTCCTTCAGACGGAGAAAAAACAGTATCAGCTGAACGGCTGAAAGAACTTCTTAACACAGTCTCAAAACTTCAGGAACAGATAAAAAATCTAATGCCCGCACCGGCAGATAAAAATTCCGCCATCAGTAAAAATTCTGCCGTCGGAACTACTGTTGAAGCAGTGGCAGAAAACAGGAATAAGACTGCACCGGATACCATACACTCTGAAAACAGCTCATCAGGAAATGGGGCAAAGCAGGATATTCCCGGTATCGTAACAGAAAATAAAGCAGACTCATCAAAAGAAGGCAATGCTGAAACAGAAACACCGCAGAAGAATTCCACAGATGAGCCACACACAGAAAAAAATCAGGTACTTCTTACAGAAGAAGAGATTACAGAGAAAATACTTAACCTTTTCATAGAGAAGACCGGATATACAAAAGAACTGCTAAACCTTGATTCGGATATGGAAGCAGACCTCGGCATAGACACAATAAAACAGGCCGAAATACTTTCGGAACTCCGCGATACATATAAAATAAAAGCAGATGATCAGGTTTCAATAAAAGATTATCCTACTATACGTCACTGTATCAGATATGTTTTCAGCAGACAGGCTTCCGCTGTAAGCAGCACTGAAGTACAGTCAGATACCTCTGTGGAGGACAAAGGCGGAAAAAATTCCACAAAAACAACATATACGGAATCTACAGATAAAACAGAACAGAAGACTGAGATTAAGGAAACAAAACAGGCAGAAAGGCTGCTGACTGAAGAAGAAATAACAGAGCAGATAATATCTCTGTTTGTTGAAAAAACCGGATACTCAAAGGAAATGCTCGATCTGGATTCTGATATGGAGGCCGACCTTGGCATAGATACCATAAAACAGGCGGAAATACTGGCACAGCTGCGTGAAAACTACAGAATTCCCGCGGACGGGACAGGAGCAATAAAAGATTATCCCACAATACGCCACTGCATTAAATTCGTAACCGAGAAACAGCGTGGCGCAAGGGCCCACCGCACCTCCGGCCATAAAACCGGGGAAAAAAGCGGGGATAAATCCGAATCGGATTCAGAGCCTGCCGCTGCCGTCTCTCAAAATACGGAATGCAATACGCCGGATTTTCCCGGACATATAACGGATAATTCCATGCAGCAGGACACTTTGTCCGCTGATACGGAACATAAACAAACTGAAGATAAACCTGATGATTCCGGCATGGGAAACAAAGACAACGGAAACAGTCAGGCAGGTAAATCCGTTATCACAAAAAAAGATGAGGAAAAGCATGACGAGCCTCTTTTCAGACTGATTCAGGATAAGGAGAAAGAGGAACGCACAGCCAGGCTTATTCAGGAAAACCCTGAGTTAAAACCTGTCGAAAACACACATGCGAAACGCCACATACGTTATGTGCCGCTTCTTATCCCGGCGCCGGTAGAGCAGGAGAGTTTCTTTAAACTCGCCTATAAAAAGCCGGTGATTGTTTTTGCCGAAGACATGGAGACAGCAAAGGCATTCAGGGCAGAACTGGACAAGCGTATGCTGCCGTCTTACATCTTCACCACCGTAAAAACAAAAATAAAAAATTCCATACAGTATAATAGCGGAAGTCCGGAAGATATGGAAATAACCTTCAGGGCCTTTGCTTCAGAACACAAAGAAATACAGGGAATAATTTTCCTGAATGGCTGTATGCACAAAACACTGTCGCAGGAAACAGCGGCCAGTAAGGATATGCTGCACTACGCATACCCTCTTTTCCTCGCGGCAAAAGTATTCAAACCTGCTCTCTGCAATGTTCAGAAAGGCATTAAATCTTTCCTTTCTGTAATTACCACTGCTGACGGAGGTTTTGGCTGCGAATCCAAAGAAAGCCTTGACCCTGTTTATGGAGCCATGCATGGTATGGCGCTATGCCTGCGGAAAGAACTTCCATCTACGGTTATTAAAATCATTGATTTTGATCCTTCAATGAGCAATCACAGCATAGCCCATAAGACCATGAGCGAAATACTCTATGGCGACGCAAGGATTTCCGTAGCCTTAAGGGATAACAGAAGATTTGCCGTAATAGCCAATCCTGAACTCCTGGACAGGAAGAATCCCTATTCTTTAAAAGGCAAAAAGATTCTCATTACAGGTGGCGGGCGGGGGCTTGGCTCCATTTTTACAAGAATGTTAGCTGAACAGTATGGCGCTATTCCCCTGATACTGGACAGGATATCGCTGTATGGCGCAAATGCTTCTCTGGCCTCCCTTCCCGAAACTGAAAGGGAAAGATGGAAAAAGGAAACCCTGTATTCAGAACTTCAGGCCAGATTTCCGGAACGGAAAATCACTCCTGTAGAACTTGAAAGAGAATACCGTACAAGAATAGACAGTGCTGAACTGCAGAAGAATCTTAATCTTCTTTCCAGGATATGTCCTGAAGCCAGATATTATCAGTGCGACCTTCTGGACATGAACTCTTTTAATGATGTATTCTCACAGATACTGTCAGAATACGGACGCCTTGATGGAATAGTCCATTTCGCCGGGATAGAAATGTCCCGCCGGATAGAAGACAAATCACATCTTGAATTTTCACGGGTATTTGCCACAAAAGCGGCTTCCGCTGTAACCATGTGGAAACGCGGAGTACTTAAACAGGATGGATTCATGCTGCTTATATCCTCCGTTATAGGAAGATTCGGCAATCTTGGCCAGTGTGACTACGCAGCCGCCTCCGCTTATATATCCTGTTTTGCCCGCGCACTTGCTGCCAAAGGAATAAAAGCCCTGGCAGTAGATATGTCTGCATATGACGGTACAGGAATGAGCACACGTGACAGCGTAAAAAAATATCTTGATGAATGTGGCGTTGAATTTCTGCATCCGGAAGAGGGAATGCAGGCAGTGCTTGATGAACTTGTCTATGGAAACAGACCGGAAATACTGCTTACTGCCGCGCTCGGAGAAATTGATGCCGATCATCAGCTTTTCTGCAATACACAGTTTAATGGTAACGGTTCAGGGGAACTTTCCCTTCTTCCGTATATACCGGAGTACATAAAAGGGCATACGCTGACATCCCTTAAAAATTTTTCCGTAAGTTCGGACCCATATCTTGAAGATCACAAGATAAAGGGCAAGCCATATGTTCCCGGAAATATAGGTATGGAAACTTTTGCCGAGGCTGTTAGTAAAATGCGCGGCATAAAACCCGATCACCTCTCCGATATATCATTCAGATATCCGATAAAACTTTTCAGGAACAGACCGGAAGTCGAGGTCATTCTGCGCGCCATTGAAACACCTGAAGGTATATGCCGTATGAGTATGCGTACGGAGTTTAATGCGGTTTCCAATATACGTCCAAAAACAACAATTCATTTTGAGGCAGCATATTCCGGGGAAAAACCGCACAGCCGCTGGACCAGCATGGAAAAACCTGAAATACCGGCAAGAAAAGAAAGCAGGGCTGACAGAGCTGTTATTTATGACAGTTTCTTTCAGGGTCCACGCTTCCGTGTTCTTGAGAGAATACTTTCCTGTGACGAAAAGCAGGTTATGACCCTTGCTTCCATGCCTAAGATTCAGCTGTGGGATGAAAAAAAGGAGCTGATTTTCAGGCCGCTTGTCTTTGAATCCATGTTCCAGACCTGCGCCTGGCGGGATCTGTCCTTTGAAAACATGATATATCTTCCGGATCATATAGATACCGCAATGATAATTCCTCAGACCGGAGTACCTGAACAGTTCTATGTTTACGGACGCCTTACGGAAAAAACTGCCGACAGACACACTATATATAACGCCTGGGCTTTTGACAGGGAATACAATCTCATAGCAGAACTTTCAGGATATGGGATGATTCCCGCGGAGGAACTCTGAAAGAAACAGACTTTCTGAGCAATATTTCTTACGAAATTACCCGGATTCCAACAGAACCTGTTCATGGTCCGGGTGGTTCTGTTTTTGCTTTTTCATATACGGATAATATTCCAGATCCGGAAACATTTCTTTCCCCGGAAGAAATGAAGTTTTCTGAAGAGTTTAAACTAAAAAAACGTCGTACAGAATGGCTGGCAGGAAGATTCACGGCAAAAAAACTGATAAGCCTGAAAACAGGCAGGCCAGCAATTGAACTTCCAGTTACATATGATATATCACACCGGCCTTTATGCGGTGGTATGCCCATAAGCATAACTCATAGCTGCGGTCTTGCCGCTGCGGCCTTCGCTGATGGAAGGCTTATAGGAGCAGACATTGAAAAAATAAAATCCCATTCAGCCGCATGGAAAAAAGAATGTTTCCATCCAGAAGAAATACCGGAAGGAACAGATGATGAGGCAGTAATGGTGTGGACACTGAAAGAATCCGTGCTGAAACTACTTGGCCTCGGACTTACAGTACCATTGAAAAGTGTTGATTTTTCCGGTTCAGTCCCGGTTTATACTGGAAAAACTCTTGAAAGATTTGAAAATTCCGGAAAACCCTGTTTGTTTTTTACTACCATGAAAATATGCGGCTGGCGTTTCAGCGCTGCCGTGGAGGTGCATTAATATGCATGATGTTACCAGACATGACCCGGTTGTGGGCTCGGAGCCGCGTGTTGACGGCAGACTGATTTCCCAAAGAACGCTACAGCAGACGCCTGCCGTGGTAAAGCGTCTGCGGGAGGTTAAAGGCAAGGCCCTGGCAGGTGGCGCACCGGAAAAAATTGCCGCCCAGCGCGCCAAGGGAAAGCTTACAGCCCGCGAAAGAATAACCTATCTCACTGATGACAACTCATTCAGGGAGATAGCTCTTCTGCGTGAAAGCCACTGTTCCGATTTCGGAATAAAGGATATGCATATAAAAGGGGACGGTGTCATAACCGGCTTTGCCACTATTGACGGACGGCGTGTCGCAGTATTTTCAGAAGATTTTACACAGTTAGGTGGCTCTTTAGGCAGGGCACATGCCCAGAAAATAGCCGGTCTTATGCGCCTGGCCCGGAAAGCGCGGATACCAGTAATAGGAATTCTTGATTCAGGCGGCGCCAGAATACAGGAAGGCGTTGAATCACTGGACGGATATGGGGAAATATTCTACGAAAATGTAAAATGCTCCGGTGTTATACCGCAGATTTCCATTGTGTTAGGACCTTGTGCAGGTGGTGCCGTTTACTCTCCAGCACTTACCGATTTCATATTCATGGTAAAAGGCATAAGCAAAATGTTTGTAACAGGTCCCGGAGTTCTGAAAACAGCGACCGGACAGGAAATAGACTTTGAAACTCTCGGAGGCGCTTCGGCACATTCATCAATTTCCGGAGTATGTCATTTCGAGGCAAATTCAGAACAGGACTGCTTCAGACAGGTAAGAGACCTGCTGCATTTTCTTCCTTCAAGCCGCTGGGAAAAACCCGCAAGGGTGGAAACGCAGGATTCAGATATGCGTCCTGTACAGATGATGGAAAGAATATGCAATGTTGACTCCCGCAAGCCATACAGAATGCATCACATAATATGGTGGCTTGCTGACGATAACAAATTTTTAGAGGTTCAGCATTCATTTGCAAGAAACTGTGTAACCGGTTTTATAAGACTTGGAGGGGAAACAGTAGGTGTGGTGGCTAACAATCCGGCGGAAAAATCCGGCGCACTGGATATTAATTCTTCAGACAAAATAGCCCGTTTCATACGCTTCTGCAATAATTTCAATATTCCACTGCTTACACTTGTTGACGTTCCCGGTTTTCTGCCAGGCATGGAACAGGAGCATGGAGGCATAATCCGTCACGGTGCGAAAATACTTTATGCCTACTGCGAGGCTACTGTTCCAAAGGTTACGCTTATACTGCGTAAGGCATATGGTGGCGCTTACATAGCGATGAATTCGAAGATGATGAACAGTGATCTCAACTTTGCCCTGCCTTCCGCTGAAATAGCCGTTATGGGTCCTGGCGGAGCAATAAACACACTTTACGCCAAACAGATACGCGAGGCTGATTCCGAAGAACGCGAGGCATTGTGTGCAAAACTGACGAAAGAGTACTCCGATAAATTTGCCTCTCCCTATCAGACAGCCGCCACTGGCTCCATTGACTCGATAATAGAGCCTTCACAATCGCGCAGTATTCTGATTGAAGCTTTCAGGATACTTAAAAACAAAAGAACTCCTGGAGAGCAGCCCGTAAACGGGAATATACCTTTGTAAGCCCTTACTGATGTCATTCTGTATGAAGATCTACGCACCTGCCAATGGAAAAGTTATACCACTCAATAAACTTCCAGACGAAGCTTTTGCCGGTGGATTTCTGGGAGATGGTCTTGCTGTTATTCCGGATTCCGGCATGGTGTACTCTCCATGCGATGGCAGAATCGTTTCCGTGCACAGTGCACGGCACGCCGCAACAATTGAAAGTGACGGCATACGTATTTTATGCCATATCGGCATTGATACAGTTATGCTTGGCGGACGCGGATTCAAAAGCCATGTAAAGGCCGGGGATACCGTACGGCGCGGAGATCTGATTCTTTCATTCGACAGAAAAATTCTTGAAAAAGAAGGGAAATGTGATTATCTGATCATAACAGCACCAGACAAAAATATCCGGGTTGAAAACCGTGCTGACGGATATATCAGACTGGAGGACGAACTTTTCACAGTTATTTCAGAACAGGATAAATCTGCGTTGGCAGAAAAAGACTCCGGCACTTCCTCCGAAAAGGCAGAACTGATTCTTCTTAACGCAAATGGACTTCATGCCAGACCTGCCGCAGTAATTGCAGGTATAGCAGAAAAACACAAAACAGAAAAAACAATCATTTCATACAACGGACGCGAAGCTGATGCCACAAGCATTGTTGAACTTATGGGACTTGGGGTGGCCTGCGGCGGGAAAATCACTGTTTCTGTATCTGGTCCGGAAGCCACAACAGCACTTAATGATATAACGGAAGCAGTAAACTCCGGACTTGGGGAAACTGTTGTGCAGACTACACAGAATACAGACATTCCTGCCAGTGGCACTGACAGCCAGGATAAAGACGGATTGAGCACAGTTGTTTCCAGTCTGTCTGAAATTCAGGAAGAGCAGAAAAACATATCAGCCCCTGGAACGCGGCTTAAAGGAATACCGGTTTGCCCCACTCCGGCTTACGGACGCGCAGTTATTTTAAAACGTACTTCCTTTACTTATGATAAAAATTCGACACTCTCCGCTGCAGAAGAGAAAAAAAGACTTGCCTGTGCCGTTGAAAAAGTGAATAAGGATTTACGGCAGCTCATATGTGGCATTAAAAACAGCCGTTCAGGAAATATTTTTGAGGCACATCTGCAAATGCTTTCAGACCCACATCTGATAACAGGAGCGGACCGGATGATTGAAAAAGGATACACGGCTGAATATGCTTTTTCTGCTGCAGTAAATGAATCTGTAAATATACTGCTCTCCTCAGGCACAGATATTGTACGGCAGAGACAGGCAGATTACAGACAGCTGCTAAACAAGGTACTTGCTGCACTCTGCGGAGTATGTGTCAGGCAAAGTTTTGAGCGTGGCTCAATAATAATAACAGATGAACTTCTGCCTGGTGAAACTGATATTGAAGATGAAAATATCGCGGGTTTTATATCCGCCGCAGGCTCTCCTTCTTCTCATTCCGCAATAATACTGAAAAATGCCGGAATACCTTTTATCATGTCTGCCGGAAAAGAAATACTCAGTCTACGGGAAGGTTCTGAAATATTTCTAAATATGAAACCGGGTGAAATTCTTATAAATCCTCCCGGACAATCAGAAATAGCGGAAGAATATAAAAAGAAAAAAGAAATTCTGCATTCAGCTTTCGAAAAACGTTTTGAACCGGCTGTCACCGTGGACGGAATAAAGATAACAGTATCAGGAAATGCCGGTACGCCTGAAGATGCCGTGGCTGCCGCTGGGAACGGAGCAGAGGGAATAGGACTTCTGCGTACCGAATTTTTATTTTCCGGAGCGGACAGGGCACCCTCCGAAGATGAACAGACCGCGCTTTATTCTTCCATAGCAGACACACAGAAAGGAAATACTGTTACAATACGTCTGCTTGACGGAGGGAATGACAAAAATCTTAAATTTCTTTCAATTCCGGAAGAGAAAAATCCGGCGCTCGGACTGCGCGGAATAAGGGTCATGCAGCTTGACTGGAACATTTTCCGCACCCAGGTACGCGCGGTACTGCGGGTAAATCCGGAAGGCGTGGTGCGTATAATGCTGCCGATGATAACATTCCCGGAAGAATTTACGTTCTGTCGGAATATTATCAGGGAAGAACAGGAAAAACTTGGAATAAAGGAAGTTCAGACCGGAATAATGCTTGAGGTTCCGGCAGCCGCACTAATGGCGGATAAATTCACGGATGCCGATTTCTTTTCCCTGGGCACGAATGATCTTACCCAGTATGCTCTGGCGATGGACAGGACGGAAAACAGATATGCTGAATTTTCTGACAGTCTTAATCCGGCTGTTCTGAAAATGATCAGAACAGCTGTGGACGCGGCTGAAAAATCCGGACGCAGCATAGGAATATGCGGAACCATGGCTTCTGATTATACCGCAGTGCCTGTGCTAATAGGCCTTGGCCTGCGCAGTCTTGCCGTGACTTCTGCTGAAATTCCAATGATCAAAGAACTTATACGCGGAATAAGTGTGGCAGACTGCAGGCTGCTCGCGGAAAAAGCCCTTTCAGCCGAAAACGCAGCTGCAGTACGCGCACTCGCAGAAGAATTCACTGCCACAGCGCATAACAAAATACCTGATAGTGTTGTGCAGAACAAATCAGCTGTGGTAAAAATACAGTCCCGGTCTACCGGAATCAAAACCGCATCCACAATAAAAAAATTACTGACCAGAACCGGCAGTTTCTTTTCAGAACTGGGAAAATCCCTTATGCTGCCCATAGCGTTACTGCCTGTAGCCGGACTGCTGAACAGATTAGGACAGAAAGATCTTTTTGATATTCCGTTTATAGCGAAAGCCGGAGGGGCACTTTTTGACAATCTTCCTCTCATTTTTGCACTTGGTACGGCAACCGGATTTGCCAAAGGCTCACACGGAGCTGCAGCTCTTTCGGCTTTTGCCGGATATATTATATTAACAGCATCGCTGAAAACCCTCAATCCCGATCTGGACCTGGGCGTCATGGGTGGTATACTTGCCGGTGTCATGGCCGGAAAACTGTATAATTCATTCAAGGACACAAAACTTCCGCCATACCTTGCCTTTTTCGGTGGCCGCAGATTCGTGCCTGTAATAACCGGAGCTGCATCACTGGCATTAGCAGCCTTATTCTCAATAATATGGCCTCCGGCGCAGAATGCAATATCCGCCTTTGGCAGCTGGATAACCGGCAGCGGAAATACAGGACTTTTCCTTTACGGTATGGCAAACCGTCTTCTTATACCTCTTGGACTTCATCATGTGCTTAATACATTCATCTGGTTCCAGTCCGGAGATTTTATCAATCCTGTCACACAGACGGTCACACACGGAGATCTGTGGAGATTCTTTGCCGGGGATCCGGGCGCTGGTTCCTTCATGGCAGGATTTTTCCCTGTTATGATGTTTGGGCTGCCTGCAGCCGCTCTCGCAATGACAGCGGAGGCCAGGCCGGGCCAGAAGAAACAGGCGGCCGGAATTCTTTTTTCGGCTGCGCTTACAGCATTCCTCACAGGAATTACAGAACCACTGGAATTTGCTTTTATGTTCCTTGCATTCCCGCTTTATGTATGCCATTCTGTTTTCACAGGCTTAAGCCTTGTGATAATGAACATACTTGATGTACGTATCGGATTCACATTCTCAGCAGGACTTTTTGATTATCTCCTTAATTACGGTATAAGCAGCAATCCTTTATACCTGCTTCCCGTAGGAATGGCATACGCGCTTGTGTATTATGTCATTTTCAGGATAGTTATAAGAAAATTCAATCTGCCCACACCCGGACGCGGGGAAGTGGAAGCACAGCCTGCTGGAAAAACAGCTCCGTCAGGCATGACAGTTTCAGGAACATCCGCTGAATCACAGAAAGAAGCAGATATATCAGCGGAAGGAAATACCACAACAGCCGGAACTTCCAGACTTACGGAAGGAGAAAAATGGCTTAAGGCTCTGGGTGGGAAGGAAAACATAACCGGAATAGGAGCATGTGCCACACGGCTGCGCCTTGAACTCATATCCAGACAGCAGCTGAATGATACGGAACTTAAAGCTTTAGGGGCAAGGGGAATAATCAGCGGAATTGAAGGAACTGCACAGATAATAATAGGTCCTGAAGCTGATATACTATGCGATAAAATAAAAGAAGCCATGGGAGAATAATTATTTAACAGAGGTTTTAAATATGAATGAACTGAAAAAACTTGCAGAAGCAGCCATAAAGGGTAACAGGGAAGCCCAGAAGAAACTGGGGGACATTTATTCAGCCAGAATATCTGTTCCCGGAGCAGAAAAAAACGAGGCCGCAGCAATACACTGGTACCGCACTGCTTTTATAAATAAAAACAAGGAAGCTCTTTCACCACTTAGGGAATTAGCGGAAAAAGATAATGAAACAGCCATTTTCACGCTTATGAACATATATTTCAACGGCGACATGAATGGCGAAGGCCGCGATTATGACCTGGCATTTGAAATGCTTCAGAAACTTGCCGTAAGAAATAACGGCAGGGAATTCAGTGAGGCATTCACGGCAGCCTGGCGCGCCCTTATATCAGAGACACCGGATTTTTCATCAGCACTTGAATCAGCACAGAAAATCACTGACAATGACAAAAAAGCCTATGCACTTGCTTTCCGCCCGGCGCGCGACAGGCTTTTCATGCCGGTAACACTCGACTCATATATTCAGTACACTGTTGATATGGAAAGGGAAATGCTGCGCCGTGAAGGAAAGAAAATAGAAATAATCTCACCGGAAATAAAAGGGGGCTGGGGACTTTCCGAAGAAGAAGCCGTAATAATTGATCCGTCCACCGTACCTGCGGAACACAGACAGAAATTTGTCGTTGACTGCGAAAAACCACTGGCGGCCAAAATTCTCTTCCGAAACGCACTGGATTTAGGGCTTTCCAATATACATTTTGAACTTGAGAATCAGATTCTGAGAAGAGGAAAGGAAAATCACCGGTACGATGTTCTTGAGTTTCATGTAACAGGACTGCCGCTTTCCCTTCTTAATAATCTGCGCGCACATTTTGAGCAGGCTCAGAAAGAAAAAAATGAAAGGGAAGCGGAAATCAATGTATATCTGCACCAGACTTTTATGGTCATATACCATATAAAATACTGGTTCAGACTTCCGCCAAAAAATTAACACGGAAACTTACTTAATAAAACGTAAAAAAACACGGCTGAATACAGAATAATATGAAAGAGGGGAACATATAAATGGCAGATTTATATAATAAAACCAGCGGCCCCGCTCAAGGGAAATTAAAAAGGACAGATACAAACCCGGAATTCATGGAGGCCCTTAATACTTTCTATGCCGACAAAACCATGATGATAAAGGCCCTGATAGATTCGGAATCAAGGAATTTCCTTTTTGCCGCTCCCCCAGGTTTTGGCAAAACACTTATGCTGTCAATGCTTCACATCTTTTTTGAAAATACAGGCAGTGACATAACGCCGGTTTTCAGAAATCTGGATATAGGAAAGTACGGTGGGGAAAAATATCTTAATGAAGCCGGCAGATACCCTGTTATCCATCTGAATCTGGCCCCTCTTAAAAACTGCATATCAAAAGAAGAAACAGGAGTTGTACTGAAAAAAATAATAATTGAGGAAATGTCCCGTTTCCCCATAGAAGCTGATCTTTCAGGTATTCCGCTACGCGAAATGCTTTCAGTTATCAGCAGACATATAAAACTGTATTATGGCATAAATCCGGTTCTGCTGATAGATAATTATGACTCGCCACTGCACAACAAAGCAATACTGCTTAAATCTGCGCTTGTAACAGAGCCAGAAGATATTGCCATGCTTCCAGTTTACCCGCTTATAGGTTTTTTAGCGTCAGCGCTGAATGAAAAGGACTATAAATATGTAATCATGGCCGGCAGGATTATTCTTACAGGACGTATGGCAAAAGACAGTTTTGACCCTGGCAGTGTAAGATTCATTACTCTTGGTGAAAAAAGTTTCGGTTCAGCTTTCGGTTTTGGCAAAAGGGAATTACTGCATTTTACCGGAAACTGCACAGCAGGAATAAGTAGCGCGAATGTGAATGTCATTCCTCATCTTACAGATGTTTTTGTACACAGCGCCGAGGCTTATGAAAAGGATGAGAACGGTGAGAACGGGTATCTGAATCCGGGCGAATTCCTGGCCTGGGTGGAAAATGGTTTCGACAAAATTCCACGGGACTGGGATATGCTCGAAAGCGAGGCCATGGCCAGACAGATATTCCGTTTTCCACTGAGGGAAAGAATGAAACTCTACGCCCTTATCATGGGCAAAGCAGTAAGGCTGCCAGGCAGCCGGGAGTTTAGCGAAAACAGCAGTAAATACAGTGAAAAACTTATTCCGGCACTTATAGCCACAGGCTATCTCCGCCCGGAAAGAAAAGAAGGGAATGATGATTTTATTGACATGACCATGCCGTACAGGCACGGGCATTTTTTTCTTATGCTGCTGTACCACAAGCAGATAGCACGTGGAACAAAAGAAAGACAGATGTTTACAAATCTTTACAATGCCATATATGAAATTAATGAAAAAAAAGCCTCAGATCTTCTTTCTGAAATATACTCGAGGAACAATGGTACAGGTCTTGGAAACAACAGAAAAGGTGAATTTGCCGAAATAACAGCTCTTGCCATGGCTGTACAGGCCGGCAAAGGATATACATTAAGGGAACTTCTCCCTGAAGAAGGCGGAAGAAACACAAAATATGTTGATTCAAGCTGGCCTGAATTTGTTCTGGAACCAGCACACTGCAGTGATGACAGTCCACTTATTGTCATGAGCGTTTCAGAAACCAGTAAAGACCCTGAAGCTAACGCAGAAAAAAATATTGAAAGACTCAAAGCACAGAAATATGATGAAAAATTCTTTTCAATAATATACGCCGGAGCCGCAGTCGGCGACGAAGACTGCTGTGTTAAAATTTCCGCAGTAAAAGCAGACGGCAGCGCCAATATGATAAAGTTCATATGACACACTAAAGAAATACTGAGAGGATAAAAAAATGAATAATACGGATTTTCCGATTTCACGATTTCACGAACTGCTTCAGTCCGGGCAGACCATACTTATTGCCACTAATAATAACGGCAGAAACAATGTTATGACAGCCGCATGGCAGACCCCGCTTAATTTCAGTCCGGCGCTGATAGCTGTTGTTATAAACGGAGACAGCCTGACTCATAAGACACTGCTTGAAACACGGGAAGCTGTTATAGCGGTGCCAACTGCTGAACTTGTATCAGCTGTCATGGGGTGCGGAACAACAACCGGCTTCGAGACAGACAAATTCAAGGAATTCGGTCTTACAGCCGTTAAGGCATCTAATGTTTCAGCTCCTATGATAAATGAATGCTTCGCAAATATTGAATGCTCACTTTATGATGACAGCCTCGCAGAAAAATATGATCTCTTTATTCTTGAGGTAAAAAAACTCCACCTGAATAAAAATATCATTGAGCCGCAGACACTCCACTATCTGCATGATTCGGAATTTTTTATACCAGGGAAAAAAGTAAAAGCGTAAATGCAGCGGCTTACTTTTACAGGCGCTGTCTGCGCTGCTGTCACTGCTGCATGCTTCGGGCTCATACCTCTTTTTACCAAACCCATGCAGGCAGCAGGGCTTTCTGTGCCTGCAATACTTTTTTACCGTTTTCTTTTTACTTCCGCAATGCTTTTTCTGCTTCCGCGCAGAGAAAAGTTTTCATGGAAATTAAATTCAAGGGAATATATTGAAATATCCTGTCTTAGCATACTGTACTGTATATGTGCCGCCGCCCTTTTTGCCAGTTATCATTATATAAACAGCGGTCTGGCCACTGCGCTCGCATTTCTTTATCCTGTTTTTACGGCACTTGTAATGTGCATATTCTTTGGTGAAAAACCAGGACTGGAAACAGGAGCTGCTGTATTCTGCGCAGTTGCCGGAGCCGCAATGATTTCAATAAGACCGGATTCCGGTTTTGAAACCGCAGGCTGGAAAGGTATTGCGCTCGCTACCGTATCAGCAGCATCATATGGCATTTACCTCGTACTTATAAAACAATTCAGTATTAATTCAATGCCGAATATAAAACTTAATGCCTTCATTTTTGGAAACGGAATACTTTACTACGGATTTTATCTGTTTTGCTCCGGAGGAATACCCTGTCTGCATTCCGTGCGCCTGCTGCTACTCGTGGCAGGTTTAGCATTTATAACAACAGTGTTAGCCAATATAACACTGGTTAAGGCGGTAAAAGAAATAGGCTCTACTTATACCTCCATATTGGGAGCCTTTGAACCGGTAACAGCCCTGACAGCAGGATATTTCGCCTTCAATGAAAGAATAACCGTTGTCTCATGTGCTGGTGTTTTTCTCGTTATATCAGCGGTTCTTATACTGCTTATGTCACCTATGGTAAAAAAACTCTGTCGTGACAGAAAAAATATACATATGATGAGATTACGCCATAACCATACAGACAAAGAGTAAAAACTGTTATTTATATATAATATATTAAGATTATGCCCTATTTTTTACTTGTATTCGCTGTTCTTGCCCCGCTCTCCGGAGCATTGACCATGCCTGCAGTATTCAGGCTGTCCTCCGGGAACTTCCGCAGATTCTATCCGCTGTCACTGCTGCTTTGCGTTTTCATATGCTGTGTATCCCTGATACTTCCGGTATGCCGGGCCTCAAGACCTTTTGAAATCCTGCTATCTTTTCCTCCCGGTTTCGATATATCACTGTCGGCAGACCCTCTTACCGTATTCTCAGCAGTTCTTGTAGCAGCCGGATGCATAATCTCCGTATTCAGAACTGCTCTTTCTTTCACAGGTACGGGCAAAGATGTAGTGAGAAAATTTATGAAACTGAATATTTCATATATATTTTTCTCGGTTTCTATGATTCTTACGGTATTCAGCGGAAGCCTGTTGTGGACTTATATATTCTGGCAGTCCGCAATTATATTTTTATGGATTATAACAGGCCGTTCCCGCAATCATGAGGATAACGCAGCGGCTGACGCCATGCTTGTGCGTCTGTCCACAGGAGCCCTCTGTATGCTCATTGGAATAATACTGATTTATCTGCAGCAGGGAACTTTCCTTTTGAATAATCTTTCAGGTGAATCTGTTTCGCCAGTTCAGGGACTTCTGCTGCTTCCTGCTTTCTTCATGCCTGTAGTGCTGTTTCCACGTTTTTTCAGATTTGCTGCCGGGGAAAAAGATTCCGGCCGTTCTGATTTTCTGCTTCCGGCTTCTGTTATGCTTTCCTGCGGGTTGTCTGTTTTCCTTCATCTGTTCTGCGCCTGCCTGGCCTATCCTGAAAATCTCCGTATTGTAATTAACCTGTTCTCATATTCAGTACTATCAGCATTGATATGGGCATTCTTTTCTGAAAAAGATTTAAACAGAAAAAAAGCCCTGATAGTGCCTGTTTCTGCACTTATGGTAATACCCGGCTTTTCTTCTGCGACAAATATCGGATTTGCCGGCACACTTATAGCCTTGTCAGCTTCAATGCTCTGTGTTCTTTCCCTGCTTCTTCTGCCGTGCGCCGATAAAGAAAACATAAAAGAGTGGAATACCACTTTTGCACTTTCTGCCTTTACACTGGCCGGATTACCTCCTATGCCTGTTTTTTTCAGCCGTCTGATGATTTTCAGCGGCCTGGCTCAGAACGGAAGCCCGTGGCTGTTTGCATTCAATATAATTTTTTCCATTCTTTTCATTTTTGTGCTGCTTGATTTTTATCACAGCATGAAAAATCAGAATCCGGTGCCCGTAAACAACGGACTTACGGATCTTATCTGCATAAGAACATCTCTTACGGCCGGAATAATCCTGCTGACTGCAGGAATCCTTATCTATTATCCATCAGCATATGCGGCTGTAACCGCCGCAGTACAGGGGGTAAATTTACAATGAATCTTATTCTTTCCACAATTCTGCCAGTTACGGTTCTTTCTGTTACCCTGTTTTTTGAAAAAAAACCTTTTTTCTGCCGCATACTGTCATTCTCTGCTGCTGTCATTTCATCTGTACTGGCATGTTCCGCCGCTTTTACAAGACCACATATAATTTTCCCGTGGCTCGGTGGAGTACTGGATTTTTCCATGCGGGTTGACACACTATCTGCAGGAATGCTTGTTCTTGTTTCAATGCTTTCCCTGTCAGCATTTCTTTATGCTTTTATAGCCAGAATGCCTGTGGGAATATTCCGTGTTCTTCTTCTTATGCAGACCGCATCAGCCGGTGCAGTATCAGCGGACAGTCTCGCAGCCCTGTCTGCCTTTGCAGGACTTCTGCCGTTGTGCATGTACAGGGCTCCTTTTCTTTCTGAAAACAGAATCGGGAACCTAAAGTCCACTGGCCGGCCAGCAGACAGAAAGGATTTATCCCATAACCCGGCAGTAATTATAGAAGGAAGACGCGAAAAAAGCCTCATTTACGGAGCAGTCCTGCTTGTTTCCCTTATAGCCGGAATATCCGTTATGTGTTATATATCGGGAACAATGAATCTTGTGGAAATAAGCATGGCCAAACTCACTCTTGATTATGCGTGGGCTGTCTCTGCTTTTGTTCTTATAACAGTTCCAGTACTATCAATTACAGGCGTTTTTCCTTTTTCATTCAGAATCAGTGGAAACCTTGCACGCCCTCTATGGTTCAGGGCTTATGCCACTGCGCTTTTTTTAACACTGGGCATATCAATGCTTCTGCGTTTCTTCGGTTTTGCTTTCAGGCCTGGAGCAACTGCATACACAGTTATTTTCTGGCTCGGCGCAATTACGGGCCTGTCAGCCGCTGTTTCAGCTTTTACAGAGAACTCACTGCGCAGACTGACTGCATTTATTATACAGGCCCAGACAGGTATCATGTTATGTGGTCTTTCGGTGGACACATCTTTTTCTGGAGGCCTTATTCATATTTTCATGCTGATTCCTGCCGGGTTTGCCCTGACACTGCTTGCCGGATTCGTGGAAAAGCAGACTGGCACAGATGATCTTTATGAAATCTCCAGAACAGATTCATTCAGACACAGAATGCCAGTTACCACAACTCTTTTTCTGCTGTACTCCCTGTCTTTCGCCGCTTTGCCGCCTTTCGGAGATTCATTCCGTCATATTCTTGCCGGCACACTTCCCGGACATCCTCTTTTCTTTATAACAGTATGTCTTATTCAGATAATAACAACCGCAGCTCTGCTAAAAACAAACTGCTCATTTTTTGAGGGAAACGGCGCACTATCTGACGGAGACACATCTGTGAATACCGGGGAAAACACAGGCCCGGGCAGGGTTCTGCGCGATCCATCTCCATGGAATCTTATCATAGCCGGTATTCCTTTTCTTGTTCTGCTTTCTGCCGGTTTCGGAGCATGTATGCCTGAACAGCTTTTTGTGCTTCCTGTAATGGAAGCCATGGATATAAAAAATACTGCTCCGGCATATTCAGCGGCTCTGCTCTATATGATACAGCTGATTGTGTTTCTGCTGGGCTGCCTTGTTTATCAGGCCGGGAATGCTGTCACTGGAAAAGGCCCCGCCAGATGTTCTGATTTTATAGCTGACACTGCATTTGTTTGTACCTTGAGAAAAATAATGCAAAAAAACATCTTTGAACCTTTTTTCGATTTCCTCACAAGTGTGATTACTGACACTTCAGTTCCGGCAACAGGAGCTGCCGGAAGCAGGATAAACAATGTGGCCGGAAGGCTTGTCTGGGACATTCCTTCAGCCGCATTGAAAAAAATTGCCGCTATGACCAGTACTGCAGCGGAAGCGTCATTGAATTTCTCAATGGCTGCAGCGCTGTTCTTTGCCACCGCGATGATAATTGCTGCCGCCACCGGAGGTTTTAACTAAAATGGGAAATACAATTCTTTCTTTTATACTAATACCTGCCGTAGCAGCGGTATTTGTACCGGTCATGGCAAAAGTAAAACCCCGCATGGCAGAATCCATAGCCGGGCTGACTTTTCTTGCCGGACTTGTAAATATAATTGTGCCCCTGTTTCTGGTTGTGCCATCTGACACAGGCCGCATACCGGCAGACTGTATGCTTTTTTTTACAGCCGGCCTTATTTATCTGTCATGTCTGTGCACTACTTTTTACTCTGCCTCAGAACTTGAGACCTCCAGGCCTGGACGTTCATATTTCTTTTCGCTGCTGCTTTTAACAGCTTCATTGCTGTGCGGAGCTGCAGCGGCAGAGAATTTTTTTACTCTGTACCTGTATATAGAAGTTCTGGGTCTCGTAGCCGCAGCCATGCTTGCTGTTTCCCGTAGCGGCACAGTTGGGCTGACCGCTGCTTCCGACTGGATTTTCATAACATTGCCCGCATCAGTTCTATGTATTGCCGGAATATCCCTGCTTTTCCTTTCCATGGGTAATCTTTCATACGAGTCACTTAAACAGATGGCATTAAGCGGAGATCCTTTCGGCGCACCGGTTTTTGCCGTTACACTGCTTATGACTGGACTTCTGCTTAAGGCCTGCATCTTTCTTATGCCGCAGGAAAGGAGCAGGGATTTCCGCACGGATCTGCCAGTATCCGGTCATCTTGTGCTTCAGCTTGCACGGCTTGGCGCAATGTATGCCGTGTTCAGAATATCCATACTCATCAGGTTCAGTTTCGGTAATGCCGCATTTCTGTCCGGCAGTCTTATGTTTACCGGTGCAGTTATTCTTGTATGGAGCACATTATGCGCCCTGAATGTAAAAGATCTGAAAAGAATGGCCTGTTTTTTCGATTTCAGCAATGCAGGTATGCTTTTTACAGCCGCAGGTCTCGGAACGCCTTTATCAGTTCTGTCTGCTCTGTTTATTTTTCTCAGCAGTACCTCCGGAACGACACTGCTGCTTATATGTGGCGGACTCACGGAAAGGAAAAAAACAAGATTCCAGTCGCTGTTTTACTCACATGGTTCTTTCCTTATGCTTGCCGGAGGACTTTCACAGTCAGGCATTCCTCCTTTTGCAGGCTTCTGGAGCAGACTGCTTCTTGTAATAGCACTATTCGATTCCGGAAGAAATGTTTATGCCGTTTTGGCTGCAGTCTCATCTGTACTGATGCTTTCAGCCGTACTCCGGCAGCGGAGAAAACTATTCACAGAAAACGGAGCAGAAAAATACAGGAACAGGCAGGAAATTGATAAATCCGCTTGTACTGAAAGCGACAGACCTGCTGTTAAAACAGAAATTGAAAACCATAGTAATCCGGAGGAAGATTTTTCAGCCGGATATCAGGACGAATCTTCAGAATACGAACCAGACAGAAGAAAGGAGTTTCTGCTTGATCCGCTATATGGCAACGGAGAGAAATGGCTTAAACTGCTCCCTGCATGGTTTTCTTTTCTTATCCTTTTATGTGGCGGAATACTCTTTCCATTCCTGTATATGTATTTACATCTGACAACCGGGAGTCTGTTTTTATGATAGCCAGCCTTTTTGTTTTTACTGCCATTCTTATTTTCGCCACAGGTGTGCTCGTAACAGGCAGACTTGCGTTTACAGTACTCTTTCTGTCCCTTACGGGGGTAGGTCTGTCAGTTCTGTTCGCTGTTCTTGGGGCCTGGTACGCTGCGGCAGCAGAACTCGTTTTAGGAGCAGGCCTTATACCTTATCTTTTCCACCGTGTAATGATAAGACTGCCGAAAGAAGTACAGGAAGAAAAACGCGATTGGGTTTTTCCTTTTCAGAAAAAGGCTAACCGCCAGCAACTGCCTGTATCCCTTAAAATACTGCCTCTTTCTTTTCTGATATTCGCACTGATATCATGGTTTTTCATTCCCGTTTTTTTCCGCAGTTTCAGCAGTTTTCTGGTAAAACTGCAAAGTCCTGAACCTTTCTTAAATCTGCTCTGGGAAACGAAGAAACCTGATTTTCTCGTTTTTTTAATTGCAGTGGCGGCATTGATATTTCTTATGCTTGCAGACAGGGAGGAGACAGAGGCTTTTTCAAACAGAAGAAATTCCGCTACACCGGAAAAAGAAAAAAACACGGCAGAAGATAACAACACACACACAGGCAAAATACTGCCGGAAGAAGTACAGCCTGTACGCACAGCAGTAATACAGCCTGAAAAAACACAGCCTGTCATGGAAACAGAAAACAGTACAGAAAAAAAGCAGACGAATGTTGTGGCTGAAACAGGCAGTGAAAATGAAAACATATCCGGGGGAAAAACCGGAAAACCATCAAAAGCACAAGAAAAACACAGCCAGGACGCAAACGGAACACATCTGGAAAGGAAAAACAGACGTTTTAAAAGCAGAAAATACCGTGGAACAAAAAAATGGAAAAATGAAAACGGAACAAAGGATGAAGGGGGGAACGGAAAATGATTAAGGCACTTTCTTATTATGGACCATTTGCCATGGAATGGTATTTCTGCGTACTGTTCTGTTTTTTGGGACTTTACGGAGTACTTATGATGAAAAGCAGCTTCAGGAGACTCGCCTCGCTTGTACTTATGTTCTCATCTATGCTTCCTGCACTTATAATTTGCGGAAAATTTACCGAGGATATGCATACAACACAGGCAATGGCCGTATCCCTGATTTTCCTGCAGGTTCTTATAACTGCAACAGGCCTTGCAGTCATAAGAAAAACCATACCGCTCAAATTATTCAGAAACATAAAACAGAAGGAAAATGAAAAGGAAAACTAAAATGACAGAACAGGAAACCGCGGCATTAATTGAAAAAGCAGAAAAGATCTCACTGGCATTAAAAGAAATTATGACTAAAACAGGCAAATCAGTTTCCACTGCTGAATCCTGTACAGGAGGTCTTGTAGCACGGATTATCACGGAAGTGCCAGGTTCATCTGAATATTTTAAAGGCGGGGTTATAAGCTACACCAATGAAATAAAGATGAAATTCCTGAATGTACGGCAATCTACGTTAGACAGATTTACCGAAGTTTCTGCGCAGACAGCTGCTGAAATGGCAGATGGAATAAGAAGAGGCATGGACACTTCTTTCGGCCTGTCAGTAACAGGAGTAGCCGGACCAGGTGGCGCCACCGGTGAAAATCCGGTTGGAAGTGTTTACATGGCAATAGCTTCCGATTCAGAAGAAACAAAAGTTTATCATAAAATTTTCTCCGGAAACAGGGCAGCCGTACGCGCCGGAGCAGCCTGCTTTATTATTTCGGCACTGTTTGATATTCTTAAAGCCAGACAGCCCTAAATTTAATAAAACACTCACGCAGTAAAGACAGAACATCAGACCGGTTATTTATATATATAATATACGGCATGTATAAGTTCCTGCCAGTGTATTATTTTTTTATTTTCCAGAACTTCTGTTTTTTATTATAATATTATAAATATACCTGCCGGGAAACATATGCCGGCCGGCAAGGAGTCTTTATGGAACAGAAATCAATTTTACTGATACTGATAGGTTTTGCACTGGGTTTCGCCTGCGCTTTCCCGATAGGATATTCCGCAGGACATAAAACCTCCTCAAAAATTTATGAACAGAAAATAAAAAAATCTGATTCAGACAGGCAGGAGATGATAAAAACCGCTGTAGAAGCTGAACCGGCCGGACAGGGTGGAACAGTACTTGAGGAATACCGTCGCAAAAACACATGGTTTGAACTTCCTGCTGCTTCAGGAGAAGGAACCATCAATCTGGAAAATTATAAAAACCAGCCGGTTCTGCTTATGTTTTATACCGAAACCTGTCCATACTGCAGAAAGGCTGCTCCCGCCCTTGAAAAAATTTACAACAAATACTCACAGCATGGACTTCAGGTTTTAGGTCTGTGCGCCGAATCCGGAAAAGATGCGGCATTAAGATTCGCTTCTGAACTTGGCATAACATTCCCAATGGCCTATGAGGCACAGAGCGTCTCAAGGCGTTACGGCGTACAGGGTGTACCGTTTATATACCTGCTTGATAAAAACCATGAACTTTCCGAAGTATGGCCCGGATTTGATAATTCATATTCCGTACAGATTGAGAAAGCAGTACAGAAAGTTCTGTAAAATACTGGCAATTAAGGAAACCTGAATATGTCTGTTAAAATCAAAAAAGGCAATATTGAAATATACAGGGTCTTTGACGTATCCGAGGAAATAGACCTTTCAAAAGCAGAGAAACTGCTGGACAATGCTACGGAAGGTCCGAGACTGAAACTTCCAGCAGATACACGTAAGGCCATAATCATGAAAGATGCCCCGCTTTCAATAAAACTGGGGCAGACAACTCTTTCACTGCCTTCAGGCGAATATCCGATAAATGTGTTCGCCAGGATATGGAACTATGGTGTAATGTCAGTACGTCTTGAACTGCCAATGCCTAAAGACATTGAGTGGGATGATATAATACTGCTTGCCGCACAGCTTGAAACAGTTCCTGAAATAGACAAACTCTCTATAGCACATAAGGAAGCCCTGCTGAAAAAGCTGGCCCCGGCTATAATTGAACCCACACATTTCGATATATCAGAAGATTATATAACGTACATAGTAGAAGATGCAGAGGGTATTGAAAATCCCAAGGAATTTATAAGCAGGGTTGATGTAGCCGGGCTTATCCTCGCGGAAACCAAAGAGGAACTGAGCAGGGATTCAAAAGATTTTATCTTTGATGCAGTCACACAGTACGCCGCCACGGATCTTGCACTGATAGACTGGAACTCCGCCCTGCTCATAGAACCGGAGGGGGAAAGAGATGTTTCTGATGTGATAGAATTTACTCTTACCCAGCTGCTTGAATTCCGTTATTACGACGATATGCTGGACAACAATCTGCAGGAGTTATATGACTCAATGGAACACCGGCCCGGCGGATTAAAATCACTTTTCAACAATTTCTATTCCGAAAAAGCAGAGGATTCCAGCCGCAAGTACATACAGTTTTCTGAATTCATAAGCAAGGTTGAAAACTCTCTTAAGACAGTGGGCGATGGATACCTTGCCGTTGTTTTCAGGAAAGCCGCAAAACAGTTCCGCTTCACGGACTGGAAACAGGGCATATCAAGAAAACTTTCCACACTTGCGGAAATAACACAGATGTTCCACGGAGAAGTTAACGTGAAACGCAGTCACTGGCTGGAAATAATCGTGATAATTCTTATTGCGATAGAACTTGTTCCCATGATTGTAAACCTTCATCATTTCACAAAACCTGCCGGTAAGCAGGCGCGGGATGAAATTTCCGCTGAAGCCTACGTAAAGCCTGCAGATAATTCTGTAAATCCTGCAGACTCCCTGAAAAAATCAGGAAAAAAGTAGCGGCTTCCCCAGCGGGAAAACAAAAAAACAAATAAAACAGCTGCACAATAATCAGCAGATTAGTGGCATACTGCCGGAGATATTCATATGTCTATGCAGGAAAAAACCAAAGGACGCCTTGTTCCACTCAATACCTGGGGCGCTATTACAGCACAGCTCCGGGCAATAAAAGAAGAAAAGGATTCTGAAAAACAGATAGCTTTTCTTATAGAAGCAATAGTGAATCTGCGCCTGCTTGACAAAGAGCGTGACCTGCCGGACAAAAGGGATGAAAAAGGCAACATAGATGAATTTTACGCCATGCTCCTTGACGAAGCAGTAAAAATGCTGGATTCAGTACCACAGCCATCAGTGGAATTTACGTATTACTCCAGGGAACTATTAAAAAAACTTCCATTACGCGAAGGAGGAACTGATTTAATAGGGGATCTGCGCAGCGCAGCTGAACAGTTTGATGAAAGCAGAACAGATGATGATCCGTTGCGTGGTTTCGCCGCAGACCTGAGGAAAGAGGTTCACCGCAGACTTTCTCCAAGAATTCTAACGAGATATATAGAGCCCTACTTTGCTCTTCTGGACGGAAATAAGAAACCAATGATGCGTGCCGGATACGCAGGCGCAACCATGCAGTTCAATCCGGAAGAGGAAGACACTGAATATACGCAGTTAGCTGAAGAAATGCGTGAAAAACTCACCTATCTCTGGGATTATGGACGTGGCAATATATCACGGCTCAAAGAAAACATAACAAACCGCATGGATCTGTTTGAAAAATGTTTTCTCAGAAAGGAGATTGAAGGTTTTCTTAAACTATGCGAGCCTCATGAAATACGGATGACGCATAATCTTGAAGACTGTCTGCAGCGTCTTATAAATTTCAAAAAACTGATAAGGGCCTGTTTTCTTGAGGGACGCATAAGCCATATTGATTATCTGAATACTGATCTGGATCTGGGCAGATTTATATTTCTCTTCACGAACGATCTCACAAACAATCATTATTCCCATATTACATATTCAAATTTAAAAGACTGCATAGCTCTTTCAAGGGATCTGGTAAACCTTATGAACGCCAAGGGAATACTGTCCCAGGAGGCTGGCGCAGATTTCTCAAAAAAACTTAACTGCCTTTATGAGGCAGCCTCCCCTGATTTTCTTCAGGCCAGGCAGATATTTCAGGATCTTTCTTCCGAATTACAGAAATTTCTGAAAAACGGAATTTTCCATAATTTCACCCCAATGCTTAATTCAGTGCTGGACAAGGTATATCATGTTCCAACAGCTTCCATAGCGGCAATAAGGGACCGTTTTTTCAACAGTTTTATACGCACTACTGAATTTCACGCGGTAAATGCTTTTATAGAGAAAATACTGGATTTCCTGCTTATGGAACTTTCCGCAAAAAGTACGGAAAGCAGTCTTTACGGACGTTATTCCTTTAATGTCCTGCCAGAAGTAAACGGCAATTTTGAAAAATTCATAGCCTGTACATGGAAACCCGTTTCCGGCGAAATACGGCCTTTCCTGGGCGGCAAGGGGAATGGGATAATAGACATGAGCAGTCTGGGAGTAAAAGTTCCTCCCGCTTTCATTCTTGGTCTGCCAGTGTGTGAGGAATTATCGCATCCCGAGGCTGACAGGAAAGCCTTCCGCATGGCTGTGGCAGACTACCTGAATCAGCTCGAGGAGCAGACAGGAAGAAAACTGGGCAGCCCTGACAGGCCACTGCTTGTATCAACCCGTTCCGGTGCAACGATTTCAATGCCCGGCTCCATGTGCACGATACTTAATGTAGGTCTTACCCCGGCGGTACGGACCAGGCTTTCGGAAAAATACGGCCGTGCTTTCGCCGAAACGCTTTATATGCGTTTTTTAAAGAATGTTCTTACTGCTCTTGAAAAACCCTTCATCGCAGAACGGGGTGAAAGAATAGTATCACAGACTCCCAGGGCCGAAGCGGCAATAAGGGAAGCTCTCGGTGAGCGCAGGGGCAGGGATTTTTTCGAAAGCCCATTTGAGCAGCTTATTACCTGTATTGAACTTGTTTTTGAATCCAGCCGCACGGACACTGTAAAAAATTATCTTAAAACCATAGCCGTTGACACTGTATTCGGCACTGCGGTTACAGTACAGCAGATGGTATTCGGCAACCTGAACGCGGAGAGTCTTACCGGAGTTGTTTTTACAAGAAATCCCATTACCGGAGCTGATGAGCTTTTCGGTGAATACCGCGAGATGACACAGGGAGAAGATGTTGTTATGAGCAATCTCATAACAAGGAATATATCCGGCGCACCGGACGCAGTGCGCCAGAAACTGGAAGAATACAAGCAGATTCTTGAAACCGGACTGAAGCATGAACTTGATCTTGAGTTTACTGTCGAAGACGGACAGCTTTATCTGCTGCAGGCGCGCAGGGCAACAATAAGCCCATATGCGAAACTTATGGTGGATACCGATCTGCTGAAAAAAGAAATAATAGATGTGGATGAGTACCTTTACAGGTTAGGCAGGCTGAACACTTCAAATCCGAACATATCAATACCAAGAACAGGAACAGGAGTTCAGGAATGGAATCCGCCGGTCACAACAGGAATGACCATAAATCAGGGAATTACCTGGGGCAGGCTTGTTCTTACAAGGGAAAAACTGGAAGAACTTAAGGAACAACGCGAAAGCATAGTCCTTTTTTACCAGAACACAAGGCCATCAGACTTCTATATAATTAACAATTCTCACGGTATTGCAACTGTTTATCCCGGCAGAACCTCACATGCTGCCATAACATCAATCACACTGAACAAACCCTGCATAGTCGGCTGTTCCAACGCAAAAATAGATCTGCAGAATCTCACTGTAACATTCAAGGGAACTGAGAAGGATATAGTACTTAAAGAAGGAGAACCGGTAACACTCGATGCAAACAGCGGCTGTCTGTACAGAGGGCTGGTTCAGCTTTCCGGCAGTTTTCTCAATATGCGTTCCATAGCCGGAGTGGTTCAGAAACTCAGGACACGCAAGGAAATACTCTCCGGTGTCGAACGGCTTATACAGGAAAATATAGCCGGGCTTGAGAAAGAAACAAGCATAAGAAAGAGAACTCTTTCCCATGCAGACAAAAAAATTCTGTCCGGCAGGAAAGTTCTTGTGAGAACAGATTTCAATGTTCCGGTAATAAACGGGAAACCTGTTGACCCGGACAGAATAGAAGATTCACTTAAAACACTTGATTATCTCCTTGAAGCCGGTGCGACACCGGTGGTATGCTCCCATCGTGGTGATCCCGGTGCGGAGGAAAAGCACGGACGCTCCCGCGAGGAACTATACTCGGATTACACACTATCACCTGCAGCGGAGCTGCTTGAAAAACTGCGGCCTGGTAAAACTTTTTTCCACAAAGGCAGCGTAGGTTCTTCCGGCCTGCTGGTAAGCCGGGCGGATATGGTTCCAGGGAAAATAAATATACTTGAAAACCTGCGTTTTGCAATAGGTGAAAAGGAAAATGATCCGGGATTCGCACGCAATCTGGCCGCCCTGTCTGATGATATTTATGTAAACGACGCTTTCGGTGCCTGTCACCGTTCCCATGCCTCCATAACCGGCGCAGCAAGGATAATGAAGACAAAAATGGCCGGATTCCTGCTGGAAAAAGAAATTCATTATCTTAGTGGAATGGTTACCACTCCGGCACATCCTTTCATAGTCTTTGCCGGTGGAGCAAAACTTTCGTCAAAATTCGGCTCCATAGAAAAAATGCTTCAGAAAGCTGATTTCATGTTTGCCGGTGGCGGAGTGGCACTTACACTTCTGAAAGCCAAAGGAACATCAGTAGGAGATTCCGAAGCAGAAACAAGACTGCTTGAATTAGGCTCGGTCCTGCTGAAAAAATACGGGGGGAAAATAATACTTCCTTCTGATTTCATGGTTACAAACATGTTCAGCAGGGCAAATGGAACCTGTGGTCCGCTTTCAGTTCAGACTTTGCCTCTTCCTGAAAAATCCTTTGCTGTTGACATAGGTCCGGAAAGCATAAAAACAGCCATGCAGCTTCTGGATAAGGCGGAAACCTTATTCTGGAACGGGCCAATGGGAATAAACGAAATACCGGCCTGCGCCACCGGCACAAAAAAACTATGTCTTGCTATGGCTGAAAAAGCCAGGGAAGGAAAAATCGTAATAGCCGGAGGAGCCGCTACTGTAGAGGAAATAAAGAAAACCGGCGCAGGCAGGGAGTTCACTCATCTGTCAATAGGCAGCACTTCCTGTCCGGAATATATAGAAAGACTCGCTCTGCCCGGAATATCTGTACTTGACCCGGAATAATAAAGACTGATATATGCTTATTAATATAGCCCTGGCCGCTGACGACATATTCCTTCAGGCCCTGCGTACAGCATTGTTTTCAATATTCAGGCATGCCGCTCCGGATGACAGGTTCCGATTCAGCATAATATGTGACATAAAGGCACTTTCGGAAAAATCCAGACAGATAATAGAACAGGATATAATCAGAAACGGCCGTGACAAAGCTTCGCTTTCGTTCCTGTATATTGAAGACAGTTATTATGAACTCCCCGAATGTTTTGCGGGTTCTTATGCAGGTTATTACAGATATGCGCCTTGACGTCTTCTATATTTTGTTACTGATTACTGATTATTTTCCGGCAGGCGGCCTATAAGTTCCTGTACCTGTTTCTTTGCTGTACCGCTTATGCTTCCTGATGAAACCCTTTTCATCTTCTCAAAATTAAGTGCCCTGCCTTTCAGTTTTATGCGGAAATCAAGATGCGGTCCTGTTGATATTCCGGTATTGCCCACATAGCCTACCAGTTCTCCCTGTTTCAGTTTTTTACCGGCACGCATATTTTTTGCGAACCGGGAAAGATGCAGATAATATGTCTCATATCCCTGCGCATGTTTCATCACAACCATATTGCCGTTCTGACCTTTCTTTCCGTAATATTTAACAACCCCGTCAGCCACGGTGGAAACAGGAGTTCCTGAAGGTGCGGCATAATCAGTACCAAGATGTGGCCGTACCACTTTTTTTACCGGATGCATTCTCTTAAGTGAAAAATGAGATGAAATACGCGAATATACAAGCGGCGCACGCAGGAACATATTTTTTACACCTTTGCCACTGCTGTCATAATAATCCCCACCATACATAGCCACGGCATTCCTGCCTGCTGCCCTGCCATTATAAAGCAGGGCCATTATCCTGTACTCAAGCACGCTGCCGGTATCAGCGGCGGTTTCCTCTATTTCTGCCGCCCAGAAATCTCCTTCACGGGTATCTGTAAGAAAATCAACAGTCCACCGGAATATATCTGCGAAACGCATTATAACTACCGGTGGCAGTCCCGCTTCTGACATTGAGCCCCACAGCGAATCCTTTATTGTTCCTTTAAAAATCCGGCTGTTTTTTTCAACCTTTACCTTTATTTCCTCACTTTTATACTTTTCCTCATCAGGTGTGAATAAAAATCTTCTGTCTGCAGTTTCAAGCAGAAAAACCACAATCCGCTGCTCAGGCCCGGTAACAAACTCAAACCTGTCATTCTGTCTTAGTTTTCTTACATTGACTTTTTTTGAAACAGCGTATTCAAGTGCCGCCCTGCTTTTTGCCTCAACCCCGGCACGTTTAAGCTGAACATCAAGTATTTCCCCGAAATTTCCTTCAGAAAACTGCGTCACCGGTTCCGGCTGCTCCGGGTCTGCTATAAGCGAATATTTAATCTGTACTGCCACAGTAGAAATAACAACAAGAAAAAGGACAAATATCTCAAGCAGCAGCCTGTCCGTGCTGCTTTTTAATTTTCTGATAATTATTTCTTTTATTGCTTTTTTATCAGACATCAGTCAGAAAATCCTGTAAAAGGCCGTGGTCCACACAAGGAACCACGGCCTGATTCCAGTCAGCAGTACAGATATTCTTCCACAAGCCGCTTTATTTCCTCAACCTTGCCGGTAAGACGCTCACGTAGCGTTTCATCATGGTAAGCAAGCAGCTTTTTAATCTGGGAATCCAGTACGGCAGGGGGGAATATATCATTTTCCTCAAAAGCGGCACGGGTTTCCTCCAGCATTCTGCCTGAATCAACGCAGCTGAAAGGCAGATGTGGCAGCTGCTCCAGTTTTTCCGCGAATGATTCATCGTGAATATTGCGGTCCACGAAGAATTTTTCTGCGTATTCCGCATAATCAGGGCGGCTGAATCCGTGCATGGCGGCCACACACAGCGATGCAATAAGCATATGAATATTGGCAGAGCCGTCAGCCGAGCGTATTTCCACCGTCTGATTTGTCTCAACCTTTACTGGAGCGCTACCTGGATTTGCGTCCTTTATCATACCCGCCGCATTTGTCCAGCCCAGCGGAATACGTACAAGTGCGGAGCGGTTGCGGAAAGCCCAGCACACATTAACCGGTGCTTCCTGATGCGGCACAAGACGGAAATAGGAAGTAGGCACGGTATTCCCGAATGCTGTTATTGGTGCAGCCAGTTCCATGAAGCCGGCAATAAGTTTTTTCGATTCCTCTGAAAGCTCATTTTTCTCATCAAGCATTATATTTCTGCCATCTTTCATAAGGCAGGTGTGAATATGCAGCCCGGAACCTGCATGTCCTATAGAAATTTTAGGAGCAAATGAAACAGTAACTCCGTATTTTCTGCCAATACCGCTTAATATCCACTTTGATACCGCAAGCTGATCCGCCGCATCAGAAGCCGGAACAGGAAGGAATTCTATTTCCTGCTGTGTCATCTCCTGATTCTCGCCACGTATAAATCCGACTTCAGAATGTCCGTACTTGATTTTGCCTCCGGCTGCGGCTATAAGTTCCATGGCTTCCGTGCGGAGATTCTCCCATTTAGCAAACGGATAAGCCTCATGATACCCCTTCTGTGTAACCGACGGATAAAGAGGATCCTTGGGAGCCATTACATAATATTCAAGTTCACCCATGGCATAGAATTCAAGGCCTGTCTTCCTGGTAAACTCCTTCTCCGCACGGCGCAGTATTTCAGACGGTGCAGAAGCAAACGGCTTTCCCTCCGCAGTATAGAAAGCGCATATTATATCCACAGCAGGTATTTCAGAAAATGGATTCACAAAAGCGGTACGGTATCTGGGAACGACATAAAGATCGCTGGAACCGGCGTCAACTCCCTTAAAAAGACTTGAACCATCAACACGTTCACCGGCAGAAAGAATCCTGTTAAGATATTCCTCGCTGTGAATAATGAAGTTAAGAGTCTTCAGACGTCCGTCTCCGGCCACATATCTGAAGTTCAGCATTTTTATCCCGTTTTCCTTGATATACTTCACAAGGTCCTCGCGAGTGAAATCAGCCGGCTCCCTGTTAAGATAAGCCGCAATTCTGTTCGCGTAAATTTTGTTCATCGAAAAAGCCTCCGTTAAATCCTTACGTTTAAATCTGTATATTTTTATCTTATAATTAATATTAACAATTTTTATTCAACTTTGCTACAATAGGGGAATATGGCAGTGATGTCTGATCAAAAGCCGTGTCAGATATCATCTGATGAAAAACAGAGGAACGGAAGAAATGAGAAACACAATAAAAAAAATTCTGTCAGCAATATTTCTGTTTCTTACTGCAATTACGTTCCTGAACTGTACCGCAGACGCACAAAGTATTTTTTTCGGCTCATACCCGTTTGAAGCAGACGGAAGAAGCAGACCTGTTGAATGGATTGTAATAAGAGAACTTCCGGATGGAACAATGCTGGCGACCTCCAGATACGCGGTTGAAGCCATGGACTTCAATGATGGTCCCAACAATGAAATAACCTATGAAAATTCCGCATTAAGGCGCTGGCTCAACGGTTATTTTCTTAAAACAGCTTTTAATGAAAAAGAAAGGGACAGGCTTATACCAATGCATGTTAACCCGGCTGACAATGCCGTGTATAAAGTAAATGGCGGCAGACCGGCAAAAGACAAGGTTTTCCTTTTCAGCGCATATGAGGCAAAATTCTTTTTTCCTTCAAAAGAAGAGAGAGTGCTGTATCCCACGCCATATGCAGCCTCCAAACCTTTAATTCTGTCAGAAAAAGGCTCCGTAAACTGGTGGCTGCGCACTGTGGGACGCAGAGACGATGATGAACCGCCTTTGATAAAGGGCTGTTCCAATACCGGATGCATGACAAGAATAACATTTAACGGCAGTATTTACATGAATGGGACAATAATATATACCGAAGGAAAAGCCCTGTATGCTGTAAGACCTGTAATACTGCTGGGGCCTGAAAATAAGACTGATGACAATGAAAAACATGAAAAGGGAATATTCAGCCAGAAAGGGCCTGATAATTATCAGCTGAAAAGGTGGAAATATTAAAACGACATGTGACTGCCCGGCTGAATCAGAAAAAATACAAAGGAAAAACAATCATGAAAATAAATATAAAAAAGTTAACCGGTTTTACCCTTCTTATGTTACTGGCGCTTAATTTAAATGCCTGTTTTTCACAAAGCAGCAGACAGGACACCCCCGTATACAATAAGCCCGTACCATACTTTACAGACGGTAATAAGCAGAAATTACCTGATATTTATACATTCAATATACAGGCTCCGCAAATCAAGGCAGCTTCACGCCGCATATGGGTATATCTGCCACCGGATTATGATAAAAGCGGCAGACATTATCCTGTGCTTTATATGCATGACGGTCAGAATCTTTTTGATGAAAAAACCTCCTTTTCAGGCCAGTGGGAGGCAGGCATAAGCGTTGACAGACTTGTTAAGGAAGGGAAAACACACGGCGCAATAATTGTAGGCATTGACAACGGAGAGGAAAAACGTGAAAGTGAATACGCTCCGTGGAAAGGCTGCAGCACACAGGACCCTCACGGCGCAGCCTATGCGGATTTTATAGTTCATTCCCTCAAACCCGTGATAGATGCCACCTACCGCACTTACCCGGACAGGGAGCATACAGCAGTAGGCGGCAGCTCTTCAGGCGGAAACATATCGCTTTATATCGTGGAAAAATATCCGGAAATATTCGGCAAAGCCGCACTGTTTTCTCCGGCTCTGTGGTGCCAGCAGGCGGAAAACCGCGCATTCCTTGACAATGCAGACATGAAACAGGGAATGCGTATTTATATGGACGTAGGGACAAATGAAGGGGAAGGGAACGAGCCTGCCGATTACCTGCGCGAGGCGAAACATATAAACAGTGTTCTCAGCAGAAAAGAAGGTGTTACCGTTAAATTCATAATAGATGAAGGAGGGAAACATCATGAAAAATACTGGGCCAAACGTTTCCCGGCAGCCTTCCTGTGGCTGTTTGAAGGTCTTCATTAAAATCTGTGTATGACTGGCTTATCCTTTATCTTTTAACTATTATTAAATATAATATATAAAATGAAAAAAAATCTCTTTCTCCTACTGTGTTTTTCTTTTCTGGCCTGTGCCTGTTCCTCTCCGCTGGCCTATCTTACCAGCGAACCTTCAATAGAGCGCAGCCTTGATGTTATAGAGTCCACAAAAGACGGAAAGGCTCTTGTAAAATTTCTTGAGAAAAATCCCGTGCAGATTGAATATGCCGAAACAGCAGGAATATGTCATCATTTCAGTCTTAAGAATGAAAAACACCGCATGATTTTTGTTCCCGAGGAGTACCGCCGTTCGGACAAACTGCTCGCCATGGCCGTGCTGCGCGCGGCACATATATACAGATACTACATGCAGACAGGCCTTGACGAAATCATAGCCGAGGAAGAGGAACTCGCAATGCTACGACAGATGCACTTAGGTGTTGAACTGGGCGTAGTAAAAGAGGAATTTGACCTTGTGCCGGAGGCGTACGAAATGAAACGCGAGTTCTGCGCATATCTGCTTGAAGATTCCAGGGAAGCCCTCGCACAGACAAGACATATTGTGCAGACTGCCATGCCTGCATGCCAGCGTCCACTGGAAAATATAGTCAAGCAGGAAATATGGCTGGACAGCATGATAAAGTCCATAAATGATGACACTTTCCATCAGGTGCTGGCCAACCGCGACAGACGGCGTGTAAATCAGGGACTTATAACAGATTCACAGGCTGCGGAAAACTCGGCAAAACTGCGTGCACTCCCAAGCTATGAGCTTACACGTTACGAGCGCACATTTTATGATGATAAAAAAGCGAATTTCCGTGCTTTCAATGAAATGTATGCCGCTGAAATAGCAAGCGACTCTTCATTCCGCAGAGCAAATGCGGAACGTATTTTTCTCATGGCTACGGATTTCGCGGAATGCGATATTGAGCAGCTGCGCCATCAGAAAGACTAACAAAAAGGAGCGTATATGTCAGGATATGAGATCTGCATTGTTACCGCGGGAGATAAAGCTGTCGTAAAAAAAATAACAGAAGCCCTTCTGAACGAACAGCTTGCAGCCTGCGTAAGCGCTGTTGAAAAAACAAAATCCGTTTTCCGATGGAAAGGGAAAACAGAGGAAGCGGAAGAGATAATGATGATTATAAAAACCCGCGCTTCCCTGCGTGATGAAGTTATGCAGTGCATAAAAAAGAATCACAATTATGAAATTCCGGAAATCCTTTTTATTCCCGTTGAAGGTTCGCGTGAATACCTGGACTGGGTGGGAGCAAACACCCGTTTCGCACTTTCCGAGCCAGGCACAGACAATCCATCAATAGGAAAAGCGGAAAATCAGGAATGATCATTCTTGCCTCTAAATCCCCACGCCGCCGTATGCTTCTGTCGGAAGCAGGCATATCATTCCGCTGCATACCAGCCGATATTATTGAAAAGACATCATGCATACGGCCTTCTTTCCGTGTACGCGATCTGGCAAGACAGAAAGCTGAAGCCGTAGCGGAGCTGAACCCTGAAATGCCGGTTTTAGGATCCGACACTCTTGTATACTGCAAGGGGGAAATTCTTGGCAAACCAGCAGACACAGCGGATGCATTAAGAATGCTTAAAATGCAGAACGGCTCATGGCAGTCTGTATATACCGGCGTGGCAGTTGTGTGGAAAAAGAAAAAACTGATACTTTCCGCCACTGCTGTATCACACTGCAAGGCAAGGAAACTGCCGGAAGAAGAACTTGAGAAAATCGCCAGAAAGCATCTGGACAAAGCCGGAGCTTACGCCGTTCAGGACAAAGACGACCAGTTTATTGAAAAAACAGAAGGAAGTTTTGATACAATTGTGGGCCTTCCTGTTTTTCTTGTGAAAGAACTCTTAACCAAAGCCGGAATCAAAGAGGACGGTTCTTATGAATGAGATAACTGATGCAGCCATAATCGGCGGTGGCCCGGCCGGACTTACAGCCGCGGTTTACGCCCGCAGGGCCGGGCTGAGCACTACAGTTTTCTCATCTCCTGAACCTGGGAGCCAGCTGCTTAAGACTGAATCCATAGAGAATTATCCGGGTTTCCCTGAGCCTGTATCAGGTTATGATCTGCTTGACAATATGCAGAAGCAGGCCTCAGGGGCAGGCGCAGAAATTATCGAAGAAACAGTTATTGAAGCAGAACTGAAAAAAACTCCTTTCAGCCTTAAAACTGATTCAGGAAAAAACTTTATGGCCAGAACTGTCATAATAGCCACAGGAGCGGTACCGCGTTCCCTCGGCCTTGACTCTGAAAAGAAATTCGCCGGGAAAGGTGTTTCCTCATGTGCTGTATGCGACGGTTTTTTCTTCCGTGGCAAAACCGTTACTGTTGCAGGCGGCGGTGACACGGCACTCGGTGAAGCCCTGTATCTGGCCAAAATAGCAGCAAAGGTTTATCTTGTACACCGCCGCAATGAATTCCGCGGCACGGAATCACTGCAGAAAAGAATTCATGCGGTGGCAAATATTGAAACAATAATGAATTCTGTTATCACCGAAATAGATGGCGGCAAAAAGGTGGAAAGCATTGCCATAAAAAACAATGTCACCGGCGAAACACGCATGATAAAAACAGACGGAGTATTCATTGCAGCTGGACAGCAGCCCGCAACCGGCATAGTGGCCGGACAATTACAGCTTGACTCCACCGGCATTATATCCGTAGATGCGCAGGGCCGTACCTCCGTGCCGGGAGTATTTGCGGCAGGAGATGTTGCCGAACCGGTGTGCCGGCAGGCTGTCACAGCAGCGGCGTCCGGCGCAAGGGCGGCCCTTGCAGCGGCAGATTATCTTAAAACACTCTGATTCTCTGATTCCCGGTATTTAAACATGCCAGACTGACAAAACGGACTAACAATATGAAAACAAAAAAAATCATTGCCTGTTTACTTTGTGCCACACTGTTCTCAGCTGCGGCGGCTCCGTTATACGCAGCCGGACGCAGACCCAAAGTCATAAATGACGAATGGGAGGAAGGCTGGGAAACAACATTCTTTGAAAAAGAATCAAAGAAAAAACAGATATTGAAAAAAGAAAGGCCGCAGCCTGTGCTGCGCAGGGAAAAAGACGAACAGAAACCCATGCCGCAAAGTCTTTACAAGGTGGAAAAGCCTGCACCGGAGCCGGAACCGGAACCCATAGAGGATTTTGTTCCGGCAGAGCGCCGCTCATCCGGACGGGAAAATAATACTGATTATTATACTGGCAGAGATTATGTCTCATCACCGGTCATATCACATTATGCTGCACTGAAATTTTTACAGGGACGTATTGAAAACGGAGGGGCTCCCGTTACAGATTCCTTCGGCGCAGAACTTTCCGCAGGAATGAAAAGAAAAGCCCTTAGAACTGAAGCGGCCTTTATTTATAATCCTCAGTCTGAAGAGCTGAATAATCATAACACGAAACTTCAGGCTTTTGCTTTTCTCATAAGCATGTATGCAGACATGAAGCTTTCCGGCACGCCGGAACTTGTTCCTTACGTCGGTGCCGGGGCAGGAATGTCAAATATTACATTAAAAACCAACACGTACAAAGGCAGCGGCTCCGCCTTCGCCTATCATGCTTCTGCAGGCCTTGTATATTCTTTCACAGAAAATATCGCACTGGATTTAGGTATACGCTATCTTAATTACGGTTCGCCTGAAATAAAAAATATGGATTTCGCATTTGACTCAACGCAGTTCATGCTCGGTGTAAAAGCTTTTTTCTGAACCGATGCTGTCTGTTTTTTATCTAAGTATTCTTGTTCCGGCCTGGCAGTGCTTCACATAATCACGCCATTTAAGCAGAAGTTTCTGTCTTTCCTCTTCATTCAGACGTGGCAGAAAGGTTTTTGCTTTTACCGGCTGGAAATAAGGTGTACCGCCTGAACCTGTTACGGCTTCACGCCCGGACCCAAGAGCGGTTGATTCAGGCTCATCTGTCACCGCCACCCTTATACCGGTTATATCAGCCTGAAACTGCATGAGATAGGTCATTTTTGAAAGGCCTCCGCCTGCTTTCAGTTCATTGACCTTTATGCCTTTCTGTTTTATTCTCTCAAGGCCGTCAGCAATCATGAATGCTATACCTTCCGTCACGGCGCGTACTATATCTGCTTTGCATGAAGAGGCGGTAAGCCCGGAAAAACAGGTTTTCACCTCAAAATCCCAATAGGGTGCTGCAAGGCCGCCTATCACCGGCAGGCATAAAACACGCTGTCTGGATACACGGCAAAGCCCGTCTGCCTCGGATATATCCTCAAACATTCCGAATCTGGTCCTGAGCCACTCAAGCATGGTTCCTGCTGAATTAACAAGCACTTCACTGAAATACACGGCTTTTTTCTCAGAAGAACGTTTCCAGCCGTACGAATCTATAAGTCCCTTTATCCTAAGCGGTCTGTTACCGGTATTTACCAGAAGAAAAGCCCCTGTACCATAGTTTACAGCTCCCTCTCCGGGACTGTCTATTCCCAGACCTGACATTGCAGCCTGCTGATCACCGATCATGGCTGTTACAGATAATTCGCGGCCTTCGATATTTATGTTTCCATAAAATCCGGAAGACGGCATTATTTCAGGCAGCCAGCTTTTTTTTATTCCGAAAGCAGACAGCAGTTTTTCCTCCCATCTGCCTTTTCTAAGATTCATAAGAAGCGTTCGCTGCGCAAAGGTTGGGTCGCAGGCGAAAATTTTTCCCTCGGACAGTCTCCAGAGTATATATGTTGATACAGGACCCACACGCAGTGTTCCTTTTTCCGCAGCTGCGCGCACCTCCGTAAGATTCTCTACAGCCCAGGCTATTTTGGAAGCGCTGTAATAAGGCGTTTTATACAGCCCGGTCATAGTGTGTATCTGCGTATGTCCGAAAGGAATCCTGTTTATTATATCAATGGCACGCCCATCCTGCCAGCTCATGGCCGGACACAGCGGGCGTCCGCCTGTGGAATCCCACAGCACAACCGTTGAACGCTGCGCAGTCATTCCCAGAACCGGATTTCTGGCTCCAGCCGGTATGGCGTTTAAAACTTCTGCGAGACTTTCTTTCTGTGACTGAAACAGTTTTTCAGCATCATATTCCGCGCGGCCCGGAGCCGGGTATACAGCGGAAATATTTTTCTGCGAACGGCAGTAAATAGTGCCGGAAGCATCCATAAGCAGGGCCCGGGAGCTGCTGCTGCCCTGATCAAGCACAACAATAAAATCTCTATCCATTATACTTCCTGTATAAATTACATGGGAGGGGGATTCTTTTTTACCGTAACAGTGGTCTGCTCCTCCCTCCTCAGCAGTTTTTTCATTTTTTCACGGAAATCCACAGGAATATCGCTGCTATTCAGTAACGCGACTATCCCGCTCATTGTCAGTGTGCATGCCCTGTCATACAGATTATATTCCCGCAACAAAGATATTACGGCATCACGGCTGTCTGTTTTCCAGCTGCTTTTCATGCCGAGAGAAGCAGTATACCGGCCTGTATTATATTCACCAGCCGTAAGATTCAGTTCGGCTATCCGTCCGCACAGAAGTTTCAGTTCTCTGTCTATAACATTTTTTCTTTCTTCAAGATCACCACAACGGTTAAGCAGCTGCAACAGGGAAACATTCTGTCTTTCCGCTGCTGTTTTCTCACCAGCGGACCTGATACCATAAAAAAGCGGTCCTGTTCCTTCTGTTTCTGCTGCAGCACCGGAACTGTCTGTATCCTGCGCAGGCGCTTTTCCACTTCCACCGTATACCGGGCAGTATGCCTTGAAATCACACCAGCGGCAGTTTGATTCCGAAGGTGCCGGCTCAAATCTTCCGGCACGCATTTCCTCTGCTGTGGCAAGCGCCTCATCCCAGAATTTCTTTATCTGATCATCCCCGGCCCTGTCAAAATAATATTTTTTGTTTGTTGGCACATGGTAATAAAGCATCTGTGATATTTTAATTTCAGGTACGCGCACACCCAGACGCTCCGCTATAAGTTCCGGCAGTTCAGGATTACACTCTGCAACCTTCTGATACATATAAAGCTGGTCCGGAGTGCGGCGTATATCCCTGCCGGTTTTATAATCAGTTATAAGAATTTTCCCATCGCCCTGATAATCTATTCTGTCTGAAATTGCTGTAACAAGAAGGCCGTCTATCTCAAACCTGAACATTCTTTCGGTAAGGAAAGCTCTTTTAAAGGAATCCTTGTTCACGCGATAGTATTCCTTAAGCATAGCAATACCTTCGTCGCGTTTTCTGTCAGCTTCCTCCGCAGTGCGGAACCCCTGCTGCGAAAGCGGTCTGCCAAGCCAGAATTCCATAAAGGCAGAGCACACCTGTTCCACAGTTGGAAAAACAGGACTGTCACCCCTGTACAGGAATTCAAGCGCAGAATGTATGGCACTGCCAAAGAAAAAGAAACCCTTGGGCAGTTCTTTCATTTTGTCCACATACCTGAACTTGTATTTCATGGGACAGGTGCGGAACATATCCATACGCGAATATGAAAAATCCAGAAGTTCCTTTCCATTATCTGCCATAATAATATATTATACAGAAAAAGCGCGTTGATAAATGTTTCTTAGCGGAATAAATTAATTCCGTGAAACAGCGGCAGCAGTAAGAAAATATGAATTACAGCGGAATTGCGGCTATTGCCGCAAGGGCCTCACGGTAGGCCATAAAACTTTCCGGTCTTGCAAGTACTCCCTCATCAGAATGCATATCCCCTGAAACCGGTATACATAACGAAAAAGCCTCCGCCTGTAATTCCTCATCATAAGCCCATGATTCATCAGGTTCAGAGGCGTTGCCTGCCAGCCTTTCAAAAGGCACATAGGAGGGAATATGTTTCTGATCAACAGCGGCAAACTGATAGCTGTAACGTGTTTTTTCCGCAGCACGTATAACCGCAAGCCCCCAGCGGTTGCCCCAGAAATTGTTCTCAATCGTGAAATGACAGCCTTCATCCCAGCCTTCAGCACTTACATCAAGAACTATAACCCTGAATTTTTTCTTTGCCTTCTTAAGATCTTCCCCTGCGGATATGGCACCGAAAAAATGTTTTTCCTCATTGCCTGTAAATACAACAGCGGCATTGTCCGGCAGACGGTTCTCAAGCATAAGACTAAGCAGAGCAGCATTTGTTATTGAATTGTCATATGTGCCATGCAGAAACTTACCGTCTTCGGTTTCCTCTGAAAAAGGCTCGGTTATATCGGAAACAAAATCCGCATGACTTGAAAGAAGCAGAACCGGCGCAGACATTTCCTCCAACGGCTTTTTCGTATACATATGATAAATGCCGCCGTCTTTTTTTATCCATTCCGTGCCACGCAGTTCCGATTCAATAAAATCAAGTTTATCCGTCTTTGTAAAAACAACACCGTCATCGTCACACGGAACATTTATTTTTTTCAGCAGTTCAATACATTCTTTCAGGTTCATAACATAATTATAATAGAGAAAAACAGAATGCGCAAGGGCAGTTTTTATGCTGTTTCCAATATATTTTTATATAATAAATGACTACAGGCGGACTTCACTTTCTGAAACGCCGGTTAATGAAACAAGAAGGAAAACAAAGCATGAAAAACCTAAGATTCGCCACCCTGATTCTTTCCATAGCAGTATCTGCCACTGGGATGTCCGCATGTGCGCCTATTCAGCCAAAAGAAATAGAATACTCGCATCAGCATGACGGAAAACTTGTTTACATTGACGAGGAAATGAGATATGCTTTTTCCATTCCTGATTTTCCTGCCGATGAAAGCGAAGAATATCATGAGGATTTCAAGGTACTCCACGGCTGGCAGGAACAGCGCACTGAAGCGCAGTGCTTTGCAGCAGCAGGTCAGGAATATGCTTCCATTCAGGAAACATATCCGGCTTACAAAAAATTCTTTGATTCTCTCTCATATCAGGACAAGGAATTCCTTCACCGTGTTTATGAAGATGCCCACACCATAAACAAAATAGTAAAAGCCAGATTTTCAAGGCCACGTCCTTTCCACACGGATGCAACTCTCGAACCATGCGCGAACATAGGCCGCATAAACGGATATGCCTATCCGAGCGGTCATGCTACCATGGCGGGGACCTTCGAAGGCATGATGTTAATCATAGACCCGGACAATGAAAAAGGCATAAAAGATGCCACGCAGCGCGCAGGAATGTACCGTGTGTTAGCCGGTGTTCATCACCCAACTGATATAAGAGCCGGATATAAACTGGGCAGGGATATTTTTGACACTTTTAAAAAAAATGGGAATTTTATGAAAAAACTCAATTCCCTGCATGAAAAATATGTGAAATACAAAAAAGCACACTGATAAAAAACAGGGGGCGGCGTTGTTACAAAAATGTTTTTTCAAACAGCGCCGTATGAAAAAGGGGGGACAGTTTAACAAATGGAAAACTATTACGAACTGCTTGGCGTTCCGGAGGATGCTCCGACAGAGGAAATAAAAAAGGCCTACAGAAAGGCCGTAAAGAAGTATCACCCGGACCTTCACCCGGGCGCCACTCCTGCGGAGAAAAAAGAACTTGAGGCCAAAACCAAACTTCTGAACGAGGCTTACACAACTCTTTCCGATTACAAAAAACGCGCCGAATATACTGTAGAATACAAGGCCTGGAGAAATTACGGTTCAGACCCCAGGGGTTCCCGGTCCGGTTATTCCGGCACTGGCTACGGAACAGGCGGAACAGATGGCAGTTCAGGCCAAAGCTCTTCATATTACGGCTACAGAGGCTATGGAAACCGTTCTTATGGAGACAATTACGGTTCAGAGCAGGGCTGGAACAATTCTTTCTCAAGGGAAGAGTGGGAGGAACTGCAGAGACAGTGGCAGGAATTCTCACGGAGGAATGGCAGTTCAGGGGAAAGAACTTATGGACAGCCGGAAGACGATCCTTTCTCATCATGGACATGGGGGTCTACGGAAGATAATCCGTTTTTCCGCAGCGGTTCCTATGGCAGAAATTCCGGCTGGAGCGCTTTTGACATTTTTACCGGCGGTAAATACCGGCGCCGTTCGCCATTCGGAATTTTCACCACACATTTCCCTACAGGGCTGGTTCTTTTGGGAGTGTTATTCTTTCTGCTGTTTGGCCGTTACATACTTTTCTTTCTGCTTATATATTTCATAATAAAACTTGTTATATGGGCTGTAAGGATTATTGCACGCTGAACCAATAGCGGTGAACAACACATAGGGAAACAAAACCTTATCTGAATATGAAAAAAGAACTTGCTGAAAAAGTTAACATTATTGTTAAAAATTCAGGAAAAGATGCTTTTCCTATAAATAACAGTAACGAAGGAAACAGTGGAAAAACCGCACAGGCAGCTTCTTTCAGCGCAAAAGATGTACTGGAAGAACTTAAGGCTTCTGTTTCAGCAGCAGATTATGCCCATAATATAGGCCATTTTCCGGAATCCGGTATCACAGACAATGGCGGATATAATATCGCGGACCCGGAAACCCATTTTTCCCTGGGATATTTTTATGAACGTGGCCTCGGCACGGAAAAAGACCCGGTTACAGCGGTACTGCATTACCGCTTCTCCGCCATGTCCGGATTCCCTTTTGCATTAAGAAATCTGCAGTCCATGGCAGACAGAGGCGTAACTGATGCACTGCCTGTACTGCTGAACTGTTACCAGCGTGCCCCCGTACCGGACGGAAAAAAAGTGATGACCCTTTTTCTTAAAACAGCCGGTATGCATGGCCTTGCGGTAAGTGGGAAACTGGCATATGTCCTTGAAAAAATCTTCTCAGGTTTTAAAGACACTGACATTCAGCAGCTTTCGGAAAAGCTGGATTCACTGACAGCAGAGGATATCAATACATACAATACTGTGTTCTCACCTTCCGTCATTATGCTGCATATGCCCACGGACTTCAGGAGAATGCGCATGGAATCCGGCCTTGATTCAGGATATATCTCCGGCGGCTGGGGTTTTTCCAGGGAAGACGCCATTATCGTAAATCCTGCCAAAGCCAGAGGGCAGGATACTGATTCAGACGATGAAATACTTATTGACGATATTCTGTTCGATATAATGGACTGTATTGCTTTTTATAACGGCACCCAGGCCGGCCTGCCAGAACCCGCAGGCTGGAAAATCTCACAGGAAATTCTGCCACCTGACAGCAAATCCGGCACCGGCAGAATTTCCTCCGGTTCACTTGTACGCGCCGTACATGAAATTTCCGGACTTCCAGCGATAGTTCTGGCTGCCATTGATAAATCCGCCGCACAGGGGAAAGGCCTGACAAAGGAGAAAATTGCGTTTTTTGATAAAATAAGCCACAGACTTACTGTTAATTTCAATATAGAAAGATACATACGGTTTGAGTAAATAAACTGTCAGACATATTCTGCCACAATGACAGGACTGCAATTTATTAACGGTCAGACAAATAAAACAGATTGATTTTATACAAGATAATGCATATGAAAAACAGATTTACAAAATTATTTCTGATTATAACAGCTTACGTTTTTTTTATAACCGCTCCCGGAAATACTGTGGCCATAGAATCCGCCTATTCCGTTCCGGGGAAGGAAATGCAGAAATCCGGCGCCATGCCCGTAAACGGCATTCTTGTATTCCAGTCAGATTTCGGATTAAAGGACGCAGCTGTTTCGGCAATGAAGGGCGTGGCAATGGGAGTTTCGCAGAATCTGCGTCTTTTTGATGTCACGCATGAAATTCCGGCGGGTAAAATATGGGACGCATCATTCAGGCTTTATCAGACTGTCACCTACTGGCCGCAGGGAACGGTTTTCGTTTCCGTGATAGACCCGGGAGTAGGCTCGGAACGCAAATCCATAGTTGTACTGCTGGAATCCGGCCATTATATTGTAACGCCGGATAATGGTACAATTACCCTTCTTGCTGACACGGTTGGAATCAGGGAAGTGCGGGTTATAGATGAGGAAACAAACCGTCTGCCGGACAGTTACGGCTCAGACACTTTCCATGGCCGTGATGTTTACGCCTATACAGGTGCACGCCTTGCCTCACATGTTATAAATTATGACGAGGTCGGTCCCATTCTTGAAACCCCGGTTCAGAAACTCAGATATACACACGCCAGTTTTAAAAACGGAACACTTAATGGCTGTATTAATATTACAGATGTACAGTATGGCAATCTGTGGACCAACATTGGCCGTGATACCATGCGTCTTCTTCATATGAGCGCCGGGAAATCATATAAAGTGGAAATATCACGTAAAGGCAGGGTATTCTTCAGCGGGCAGGTACGCTTCTGCAATACATTCAGCGATGTACCGGAAGGGAAACCGCTTCTTTACATAAACAGTCTGGGAAATCTGGCCGTGGCACTGAACATGGGGAATTTTGCCTCCAGATATGGTATTTCCTACGGAGAAGACTGGAAAATAAGCATATCCGAAAAATAAAATACGGTATTATACAGTTATTATAACGCCATACATTCAATGTAAACGGGTTCAACAGACACGTACAGCAGCAGAGGAATAATGAAAGAGGAAGATTTCAAACAGATTGAATCATATCTCAGTGAGCAGTCCGGGCTTGTTTATAATGCTTCACAGGCGCTTGATTCCAGGGATTATACAGCGGCTGAATACTATCTTAAAAAAGCTGCTGAAGGTGGAAGCGCCTCCCCAGCGCGTACGCTTGCCCTGATTTATCTGAAACGTGGCTTATTCACTGACGCGGCACACATACTCATCATGTATATGGAATTATGCCGGTATGACGGCAGACGCAGTCCTTTCGGTACCCGTGAATACTCCTGCACTGATAATATCAGACACGGCTCCGTATCAGAATTTTTTAAAAATGAGACCAGGACAAGATTCAGTCCCGCTGCCGGATTCCTCAAGGAAAAAGCGGTCAAAGGAGAAACGGAGGCATGTTTTCTTTACGGCGCTATGCTTCACTACGGTCTTGTTAACAGCGCCGTTCCCGGAGAGGCGCTGATTTATCTCCGCAGGGCGGCCGATATGCAGTATGCCCCGGCTTATTTATATACAGGACTGGAATACATGGCACATCTGCATGATACGGCTGGTATTTTTTCAGTCAGTGATGCCCTGCCATGGATTGCATTAGCCTGCGCGGACGCACAGAACAGACAGGGCAGTGAGAACACCAGTTTTCCAACTGGCCTGAACACGGACAGGAATTATGCCGACGCACTCTGCAGCCTTGCCATGGCATATGCTGCCGGCTGTGGAAATTCCAATCCATTTAATACTGAATGTCTCAAAACAGGTACTGCACTGCTTGAAGAAGCCACAGCAAAAGGCAGCGCAGAAGCGCTTTATCTTCTTGCAGAAACACATCTGACACAAACAGACGGAAAAACACAGAAATACAGTCCCGAAAAGGCTTTTGCATATTTTCTGCTTTCCGCAAAAAAAGGATTCCGTCCAGCGGTAACAGCGATTGCGACAATGCTTTATACAGGTACCGGTACAGAAAAAGACAGTACCACAGCAGTAAAACTGTTTGAACTTAACGCAGGGCAGGAGGATATTGAATCCCTGACACGCTTAGGCGACCATTATTATATCGCAGTGGCCGTAAACAGGAATAACACAACTGAGAATATGGACAGGGCATTCTCCTTATACAGCCGCGCTTCGGAACTGGGAAATTCCTACGCCACAATGATGGCCGGAATGTGCCAGAAACATATGGGAAACAGAATTATCGCAGGTTCCCTGCTAAAAAAATCAGCGCAGTCAGGCTGCGTTGCGGCTTTTTACCATTCAGCCCTGATATACATGGATTCCGGAGATATGGAAAAATGTCTTGAACAGCTGCGGGCAGGAGCCGAAAAAGAAGATACTCCCTGTATGGCCCTGTACGGCCTGCTTCTTTACGATACCGGTGAACCACGGAATTATAAAGAGGCAATGCATTATCTGGAAAAAGCTGCAGCTGAAAATGACGGAATGGCGCAGTTTTATCTGTCCTGCATATATTCAGAAGGCAGGGGAGTAAAAGCCGATTACAAAAAAGCATTCAGATATGCAGTCATGTCCGCAGATACCGGTTATGTATGCGGCTATTTTCAGCTGGGCTGTTTCTATGAGCAGGGCATAGGCACGAAAAAAGATTATGCCAAAGCCCTGGAAAATTATAAAAAGGCAATGAGGAAATCACACCCGGACGCACCTTACCGTATTGGAAGGATTTACGAAGAAGGTCTTGGTGTGGAACCAGATCTGAAACAGGCACGGCTTTATTACGAGACAGGCGCGGCCTGCGGTGACGGATCCGCTGAAAAAGCTTTAAAGCGCCTGGACCTGCGCGAAAGAAAATGAAACAGATTCTATTAACCGTTTTATTATCAGTTCCGTTTATTTCCTACCCTTTTACACACATATACGCAGCAGATTCAGCAGCTGATTTAAAACATGCACGCACGGTGTCAGGCACTCAGATAAAGCCTGGCACTATTGTCAAATTTGGCAGATATTTCAATTCTGCAGAAAATACCGGCGCACAGGCAGCTGTTTCATCTGAATCCTCTTCGGGCAGAACAGAAAAAAAGCCAATAGAATGGAAAGTTCTTGAAACAGAACCTGATGGCACCCTTCTGCTTGTATCCGCTTTCTCACTTGACAGCAGGGTTTTCAATGAGAAAAGATCCGGCGGAACCTGGGAGAAAAGTTCCATCAGAAAATGGCTGAACAATGAATTTTTACAGCAGGCTTTTAATGAAAGGGAAAGAAAAGCCATATCTGCTACCAGATTAAGAAACAGCCGGCTTTTTCTGTTTTTCAGCAAAGCACAGCCGGATACGGAAGACAGCGTTTTCCTGCTTAGCGTTGAAGAGGTAAAAAAATATTTCAGGACTACGGAAAGAACAGCCCCAGCCACAGGCTATGCAGCGGAACATCTGTGCCGCAATCTTTTCGGAGACGGTGGCCGCTGGTGGCTGCGTACATCCGGTTTTATGCCCGGCCGTGTATGCTATGTTGACACGGATGGGCTTGTTTTCTTTGCCGGCGGCCCGGTAAATGAGGGTGGCGGCTGCGTAAGACCGGCTATAAGAATAAACCCGTCCGGACTGAATATTTCCGGTACCCCGGATTATTCCACTATGAAATAAGCAATAATCCGGCACCCGGTACCGATAATATTTTTTATAAAATATAATTATGGAACTGGAATATAAATGGAAATTTCCGGCAGAAAGAAGACCGGGAGAACTGCTCCTTGAACCTTATGTGGCAGGCTGCTTCCGCAAAGGCCCTGAAATAATAAAAATGAAGGCGTCCTATTATGACACGGAAGACAGACTGCTGCGCTTTGACTATAAGGCTGCACTGCGCCTGCGTTCGGAAAACGATGAAACAGTATGCTGTCTTAAAATACCGCGCGGAGGCGATGGGGCATACCGTGAACGGGAAGAATACGAGGTTAAAGCCTCAGATGTAAAAGAAGGTCTCTCCATGTTACCAGGAGCAGGTGCCCCTGCGGAGCTGTGCAGCAGGTTTTCCGGCCTGGAACTTGTGATTATCTGCGGTACGGAATTTACACGCCATCTTTATTCTATTGAAATATCAAACAAATCAGGCCGCTGCACAGCCGAAATGGCATTTGACAGCGGAAAAGCGTTAAAAGGCAGTCTTTCCGCTGAAATAAACGAACTTGAACTTGAGTTTACCGAAGGCAGCAGGGAGGCCTTTCATTTATGGGCAGAAGAACTTGCGGCAAGATTCGGTCTTGAAAAACAGGAACTTTCAAAATACGCACAGGCAGCCTCGCTTTAAATAATGTTTTAAATAACACAACATACAGCAGCACGGAGTCATATATCATGATTTTTCACGGACAGTTTTATTCCAGATACCTTGAACAGGACACACGCGTTACGGTAACCGGCCCGGAGCCGGATCCCTCAAAACCTTACAGGGTACTTTATCTTCTGCACCCGCTCTGCTGCAATGCCGATACCTGGTGCGATTATACCAGGCTGCCGTTTTACATACGCAGCTATAATGTGCTCTGCGTAATGCCGGAAGTAAACCGCAGTTTTTACACAGACCAGAAATTCGGGCAGAAATATTTTTCCTATGTGGGGAAAGAACTGCCGGAATTTATAAACCGTCTTTTCAGGGTTTCCGCGAAACGCGAAGATACAAGTGTGGCAGGCGTATCAATGGGCGGATACGGCGCTCTAAGGCTCGCACTTTCATTTCCTGAAAAATTCGGCTTCTGCGCTGTTTCCTCATCTGCATTCCTTTTTCTTAAAGCGGATCTTGATGATTTCAGAAGCATGACAGATGCGGAAATTGCCGCCGCCTGGGGGCCGCAGATGAAGCATGATCTTGAAGCCATGTTCGGCCCGGAACTTAAATCTGAACCGGGTGACGAAATAATGACACTGCTTGAGAACACACCGTGCGGCTGCAAGCCTGAGATTTTCCACTGCTGCGGAACAGAAGATATTTTCTACGCACAGAACAAGGCATTCAGCGAAGTCATGAAGGAATGGGGGGCTTACAAATATACTTTCCGGGAATGGAAAGGAACCCATCACTGGAACTTCTTTGACGAATTTCTTAAACAGGCCCTGGAATTTCATTATTCCGGGGATAAAATAAATACCTTTTCCTGTTTTGAGTAAAAAGCGGTCTTAAAGAACCCCTGTAAAAGTTATGCCTGTTACTGCCGGCTGCTGAAACAGCACCAGGCATATGCAGACAGTTTATCCCAGTATCTTTCTTATAAGATCAGGGCGCCCTATTTCATTAAGCGCACGTATCACAAGGCCACGGTTCTCCGGCTTGAAATACTGTATAAGAGCGCGCTGCATTTTCCTTTCCAATTCCTTTTTAGGCACATAAACCGGCTCCATGGTGAACGGGTCAAGCCCGGTATAATATATTGAAGTGGAAAGTTCCATGGGCGCAGGCAGGAAATCATTAATCTGCTGTGGCCGTATATTATGCTCTTTAAGATAAAGCGCGAGTTCCGCGGTGTTCTTCAATGTTGAACCAGGATGTGCGGAAATGAAATAATGCACAAGATACTGCTCTTTTCCGGCCTTTCTGGAAGCATCCTTGAATTTTTCTGTAAATTCGTCAAGCACCTTTACCGGAGGCTTGTTCATTATTTTCAGCACTTCCGGCGAAATATGCTCCGGAGCTACTTTAAGCTGCCCGCTTGTATGCTTAGCCGCTATCTCGCGGATATATTCCCCACAGCAAAGCGACAGGTCCATTCTTATTCCGCTGGCAATAAATACACGGCGCAGTTTTGGCAGCGCGCTGACCTTACGCATAAGTTTAAGCAGAGCAGTAAAATCCGTATTCAGGTTAGGACATATCTCCGGACAGAGGCATGAGAGACGGCGGCATATTTTACATACTTCCTTTTTTCTGCCGTGCATATCATACATATTGGCCGAGGGTGCACCCAAATCAGAAATATAACCTTTGTGGCGCGGGGTATTAAGCAGGGCTTCCGCCTCTTTCAATATTGACGCCTGACTTCTGGTCTGAATAAAATGCCCCTGATGAAGCGTCAGCGAGCAGAAAGAGCAGCCGCCAAAGCAGCCGCGGTGAATAATTATGGAATCCTTTACTGTCTCCAGTGCGGGAACAGGCTCCTTATATGATGGATGCGCACGTTTTGTGTATGGCAGATCATATATAGCATCCATTTCCTCAGTAGTAAGCGGTAAAGAGGGGGGATTCTGCACCACGGCCTTTCCGTCGCTTTTCTGAACAAGCACCTTTGAACAGTATGGATTGTAATTAAGATAAATCTCTCTTGTAGCCTCTGAAAATTTACGTCTGTCCCCGGCAACCTCTCCGGCAGAAGGCAGAATAACCGCATCCGGCATATTCAGCGAGGCGGTTTCCTTAGCTCCCAACGGGTACATTGTCCCGCGCATATCCCGTATATGTTTTATATCTTCACCGGCATCAAGCCTTTTAGCCAGTTCAACAATGTTTTTTTCGCCCATGCCATACATAAGCAGGTCTGCCTTTGAATCAAGCAGTATGCTTTTGCGCACCTTGTCGGACCAGTAATCATAATGGGCAAAACGGCGCATTGTGGCTTCTATGCCGCCTATAACAAGAGGAACATCAGGATATGCCTCACGGCAGCGCTGCGAATAAATTATTGTGGCACGGTCCGGTCTTCTTCCCGGTCTGCCTCCGGGCGTAAACGCATCTTCGGAACGTATCTTCCTGTTATGCGTGTATTTATTTATCATGGAATCCATATTCCCGGCTGAAACACCGAAGAAAAGGCGCGGCCTGCCGAATTTCCTGAAATCCGTACAGTTTTCCCATGCCGGCTGTGCCAGCACGGCTACCCTGAAACCGTTCGCCTGCAGCACACGGCCCAGAACGGCCATGGCAAAAGAGGGGTGGTCAACAAAGGCATCGCCAGAAACAAGCACTATATCCGGCCTGTCCCAGCCAAGTTTTTTTATTTCAGCAACCGTAACAGGAATAAAATAATCCATATATACAGTATATTAAATTAAGGCGTATATGGCGGAAACCGGGCATTTAATATGAACAGCTGCCGCACGGCAGCTGAAATCATTTATCCGGACAAATATAATTCTGGTTTTGCTATAATTTACTATGTATTTGAATTTTAATACATAAAATTGTAGAAAATCCATGCAAAAACGTATTGTATATTTTGATGTACTGCGTGCCATTTCTATTTCCGCCGTTATAGTACTGCACCTTTCAGCTGTATATTTTCAAACCGATGTTAATTCGTTTACCTGGGAAATATCCAGTATACTGAACAGTCTTTCACGCTATGCCGTACCTGTTTTCGTTATGATTTCAGGAGCTCTCTTCCTTAACCCTTCCACTGAAATAAATATAAAAAAACTTTATTCAAAAAACATAAAACACATTCTTACAGCTCTTGTATTCTGGTCATTCTGTTATTCCTCAGCAATATTTCTTTTTGGGGCAGACCGGGGAAATATCTCAAAATCCTTTGAAAATCTGATATTCGGCTATACTCATCTGTGGTTTCTGTATATGCTTGCCGGATTGTATATTATAGTGCCATTTCTGCGTACAATATGTCGTGATAAACAGCTTGTATGCTATTTTCTGATTATAAGTATAATATTCTCGTTTCTGCCCACAACGATCACCAAAATTTTAACCGGGCTTGATATTTCTTTTTCAGCCTGTGGCTTTAACAGATTTGCCAGCGGACTCGTTCTGCTTATTAATGAAAGATTTTGTTTTCATTTTACCATGGGATATGCGGCATATTTTGTACTTGGATATTATGCCCATTCCGCAGTATTTTCCAGATTTCAGCGTATTCTTATATACTGTTCCGGTATATGTGGCTGGTTATTTACGGTATTATTTACAAGTTTTGTAAGTCACAAGCTCAATGCTCCCTTTGAGATTTTCCATCCCATGAATCTGAATGTAGCATTGCAGGCTTTGGCTGTTTTTGTATTTTTTAAGTATAACACGTGTATGCTTCCTGCCTGGACAACTTCATTGTGTACACGTCTATCGGAATATATTTTCGGAATATATCTTGTACATGCAGGATTACAGGCCTGCATATTAAAATTCTTAGACATATATACCATATCCATCAATCCGGTTTATATCTTTATTCCTGCTGTCATGATAATTTTTCTTCTTTCATGGATTATTACCGCAGTAATAAAACATATTCCATTTGTTAATAAACATATAGTGTAAATGCCCAGTGGCAGAAACTGTCATTTTACTGAACACTGAATCTGTTTCAGTTTACGGGTTATTTAAATATCCGGTTATGCTTCAATAAGTATTTTCAGGGCTTTTTCAGTATCTGTTCCGGCAGATATCTCAACGGCTTTTTCAAAATGCCATTTCCTTTTTATATCCACGACAGAACTTTCACGCACGCACAGAACAAGCACCTTGCCGGCAGTAGCGGACAGTCCTGAAATATCGGCAGCCCAGCCTTTTCCTGCAAGTTCAAGCGGACCGGCCTCATCTATGAAAACAAAGCGTATGCCCTTAAGCGCCTCAGCAGAAAGCGCCATGTGTCCAAGTTCAAAACCCTCTTTATAAAAAAAGAAAGGACCGTATTTTTCCACACAATCATGGCCATTTTCAGCACGGCCAGAAAGAGGAGCTTTTTCTCCATTATCCGCCCTCACAAGCGTAAAACCTTCACGGTGTCCCTCCTTCCAGAGGCCTTCAGCGTAAAAACCGCCCGTACGCTGCCCGGCTTTTTTCAAACCTGCTATAAGATTCTGCGCAAGAGTTGTCTTGCCACTGCCCTGCCTGCCCGTTATCAGAACAACAGCAGTTCCGGAAACTTCAAGCCAGTAAGGCGCACCTGAAATAACCGTGTTAAGCGAAATAAGCGGGCTGTGTAATATTTCCCTGGCGGGGGGGAATGCCGCTATTATTCCAGGCAGTGCACTGAATGAATATTCCAGAGTATCAAAAAACACAGGCCCGAACAGCCTTTCCATGGTCCTGCGCACAATGGGATTGGTAAGTTCCGTTCCTATGGCGGAGAAAGCAAAAGTCATCAGAACAGCACGCGAGGCAAGATATATTCCAGCTGACATTCTGCCTAAAACAAACCCCATAACCGCGGAGGCAATTATAACACTAAGCCATACGCCCCAGCGCATTATAAGCCTGCGTGCACGCCGGTACCAGAAAACGCAGAAACAGGTATAAGCCACGGTTAAAGCAATAAACGGCACTAACGGGGCTTTGTTTCCGGCTGAAAAAACAAACAGTATTCCGGCAATCTGCAGAAAAAGCAGTATTAAGGAAAATTTTTTCTCACCTGGTTTAGGGTTATAACTGAACTGTCTGGAATACCTGCTGATTAAATCATCTTTTACAGCTGTTTTTTCAGCACGGTCTGTTTTTATGGTTCCGCTGCCTTCAGCATTATTTCTGTCCTTCTTTTCAATATCTGTTTTTTCCTTGTTTCCTACAGCCCTGTTTTCCAGAACCCCGCTTTTTGATGAAATTATTCCCATTAAGGAAGCTGCAGCGCCAAGAAGGAAATAAACCAGCATGGCGAAACCAAGCAGCGACCACACATTTGAAAGAATTCCACCTGCCGCACCGCTGAAATGAAAACGCTTTGTGAACCACTGCAGGGTTTTGTCTATGGCAAGGGTGAAATCGGTTCCATACGCTATAAAATAATTCACCAGTTTATGCGTTATTGCCCATGTCATGGCAAGGCCGCCGCCAAAAATACGGCCAATATTATTCTGCCCCAAAATGCGGTTGCCGAAGTCTGCAAGAATGCCTTCCATGGCTATGGCAATCATAGGCCCGGTAAGATTAGCGCTGGGGGAAATGGATTTCATCGCAGCGCATATAAGCCCGGCGCGCCACAACAGCCCGCGCTCCGGCCAAAGCCTGTGCCCGGCAGTAATAATCGCAATTCCTATGGCAGTAAGTATTTCGCCCTTGAAAGGCAGCCGTATATTGTGCAGGAATGAGCCCAGGACAATTTCAGAAGCGGCCCAAATGCTGCCTATTATAGCCGCCTTGCGCCATAGCAGATTTCTGTCAGCCTGTTCCGCCATAGTATTATTTTATCATATAAAAGTATGAACAAAGAAAATATTTATGGCATTTACGCCTGATTATCCTGCTCATTACCAGGGCAAAAGCATATACGGTTTCAGGATTTTGCCCCATTCATTTACGAGCATATCCAATGTGTATGAGGCATTCGCCGGGCTTGTTGATGGCAGTTTTACGGCTGGAATTTTCACGGAGGGGGCAATATATCTGTTATAGAACCGCCATGCGGTATTTCCGTTAAGAAATATTATTTTTATTTCTGTTCCGTTTAAAATACTGCCTATATCATTAGGCACAGCGGCTTTTATTGAGGAATCAGCAGAGCCTTTTATCTCGCAGGATTCCAGCACATCCCAAAGTGCTATTCCATGACGCAGAAGCAGGGATTTCTTCTCTTCCGTTGTTTGCGGCACAGGCTCACCGGCAACAGCAGCTATCATGCGCCAGAACCGGTTACGCGGATGGCCGTAGAAAAAGCCGGAACTTCTTGATTTTACCGAAGGGAATGAGCCAAGCACAAGGCATGATGATTTTTCATTGTATACCGGCGGGATATTATGTACAGGCATAATGACAGAATACAGTTTACATTTTTGCAGCATGGCTGTGCCATATCGTTTAATGCGCCAGCATATTTTTTTATTGCGCTTTCTGCCCGTGTAAGCAGTACCAAAACATGCCCCTAATAAATTACAACAATCCCTCAATGAATTAAAATCAAAAACGCTTTTTATAAGAAGATTATTGATTTTACAGTTTTTCCGTCATGCTGAACTTGTTTCAGCATCTCTACAGCCTAAAAAGGTACGGAATCATGTTCAGTACAACGAAGCAATATTCGCGGCCTTTATAATTACATTTTATCAATACTTTAATAGAGGCTTATTCAAATAAGATGTTTAATAATCCTTTAAGTTGTTTTAATATCTGTGCAACTTCAAAAACTCTGAAATGCTTTTCATAAAAACAATATTTCTATTGTTCCAAATATGGAATAAAAGCTATAAAATATCCTGTATTATCTTATGAGCAAATATCTTACTACTAAACAGAAGTGAGACAAAATAATCCGGTTTCCTGTCATAATAAGGGCATTTTTACTATTATAATTAGTAAAATTATAACTGATCTAAACTCTGAAATTGTCCATTGAAGAGACATTTTATCAGTATGATTGACTTTTATGAATTTACATTTTGATTTATCTTTGGGAAATGGCTATAAAAGCACAAGCCAAAAAATAAGAGTAATAAGCGAGAGCTGGTTCGCCAAAAATATGTATTGTCCATGTTGTGGTAACATCAGAATCTGCCATTTTAAAAATAACAGTCCTGTTGCTGATTTTTATTGCGAAAACTGTAATGAACAATTTGAACTTAAAAGCACAGACAAGAAATTGGGATTAAAAATAGCTGATGGGGCATATTCGTCAGCAATAGAGAGAATAACGAGCAATACAAATCCTGATTTAATTGTTTTGCAATATAAAGATTTTAAGGTGTCAAACCTGTCATTAATCCCTAAATTTTTCTTCACGCCGCAGATAATAGAAAAAAGGAATCCTCTTTCTCCCAATGCAAGAAGAGCAGGATGGGTAGGATGTAATATAATATTTGGTAGAATCCCTTTGCAAGGCAAAATTCCAATAATTTCTGATGGAAAAATTTTAAACAGAGATGAAGTTGTAAAATTGTATCAAAAAAGCCTTGTTTTAAGGACAGATAGTATTAAAAACAGAGGCTGGATATTAGATGTCCTTAACTGCATAAATGATATAAAATCTGAAGAATTTAATCTGAACGATGTATATCAATATGCAGAAAGTTTGAAAATAAAACACCCAGACAATAATAACATTCAGGCAAAAATAAGGCAACAGTTGCAATTTCTAAGAGACAGAAACCTAATAGTATTTTTAGGAAGAGGTAAATATAGGAAGATATAATGAAAAAATACAAAATAGTGATAGAAGAAACATTAATTGATACATTTGAAGTATTAGCTGGCAGCATAGATGAAGCAAGGAAAGTCGCTATACAAAAATATAAAGATTCTGAATTTGTTTTAGAACCTGGAGAATGTCAGCACAGACAATTAATGGTTCTTTTTGATGAAAACAAAACCAGAAATGAGGCAGAAACAGGATGGGTTGAATTTTAATAACAATTTTCTGCTCATTTTTTAAGAAATAATTTTAGACTTTACAGATACTTATATATCTACAATCCCCATGCAGAAACTTATTGAGATATTTCCTTTGATTGAGACGGATCCGGACCTTGCAGCAAAATATGCGGTTGCGCTTATGTTTGCCATAGGCACCGTATTTTTTATGATATGCAATGCGATAAAAGATAAAAAAGAAAAGAAACGCATTGAAGCCCTGCGCAGCCATGCGGAAGAACGCGGACTTATGTTTGATGAGAAAACTGAAATTCCGGAAGAACCCGCCAAAGGCGTATTTTTTATACAGGGACATTCCTATTCCAGAAAAGCATCCAATATTACACATTCGGTTAAGACCGGGCGGCATACTTTTGATGTTTTTGACTATGAGTATGTAACAGGGGCAGGCAAATCAGCGCAGCTGCACCAGTATGCCTGTGCCCTGTGCGGGCTGCATGGCACAACAGGCCGTTTTTATCCTGTTTTCTGCATGGAGCCGGAGAATTTCATGCACAAGGCCGAAGATGTGTTCACCCATGCCGATATTGATTTTGCGCTTTATCCGCGCTTTTCAAAACTGTATCATCTTACAGGCCCCTCCAGGGAAAAAATAGAGGCATTTTTCACTCCTGGTATTTTGTCATGTCTGGAATCCCACCCCGGCCTTGAGATTTATTCCGATGGCTTTTATATAACAATATGCCGCAAGGGACACTTAAGCCCAAAGGAATTTGAGGATTTTGAAACTGAGGCGGGGGAAATAATACAGGCAATGGCAATCTAAATGCGGAAAAATTGCGCATAAACAGCCATGCGCGCTTTTTCCGCATTTTTTGTTCCACTTCCGGCATACAAAAGAAAATGAGTCTTTTTATGATCTTTGATAGCTAAAATCCTGACAGTAATAATCAAATGAGCATTCACTTGAAATTCCAAATTCTGATGGGTTTATCGATAATTCACTTCCAGGCTCAATTGGTTCATAAATCTGTTTTATTTCGCAACCATATCTTTCTGACAGATATTCCGCATATTCTTTTTCCTTGTCCACTAAATCAGGAGAATTAAGCAAACCACCATTCAGACAAATCTCAACCTCTATTCCAATTCTGTTAAGACAATCAAGTTGTTTTTCCAATTCTTTATTGGAGAAACGGAAATCATAATATTTGTTTCTTAAATCTTCATTCAATATCTTAATTATATATTCAACAGCAAAATTAATAGAGGTAGAATGTTGCAATTCAGATAATAAACATAAAAATTGATCGGAATACAAAGTACAGCTGCCTATTATAATGGATGTAATTTCAAGTTTGGAAATTTTTTTTAAAATATTTAAATAAAGGCTCTCGTATCCTTCAAAATATATCAAAGAAAAATTTCTGGCTCCATAATTATAAAGATGTCTTATATATGAATAAGTATTATCCAATCTAAAAAAAGCAGATTTCGTTCTCCCAGTTATAATACTTTGTCCCTGTCTGCTTCCGGAACATGCACTACATCTATACGGACATCCTCTTGCTGGAACAATATCCTGATAATAAGACATAATATCTTCTCTGTTTAAAACCAGGTCTAATCTGGAATAGTCAAGCATATTGATATTTCTTGAATCTGGTATGTAACTAATTTCATTAACACATAATTTGCCATCTGAATTTGTATAAACAAGGTTTGAAACATTTGCGTAAGTATTGTTTTTTATGGACTTCATAAGTTGCAACAAGGGAATTTCTCCTTCTCCTCTAATTATAAAATCCGGATGATTTTCTGATTTCATAAAATCGTTATAAAAAAAAGAAGCTGTGTAGCCTCCTGATACAATCAATATACTGGGAAACAGTTCCCGAATTGTCTTTATGGCATTTAAAACATAAAAAAGTTGTTGATACCAATGTACAGGCAAAACAACAACGTCTGGAGAATATTCTTTTATTATATCTATAAAATTTCTGTTGCCACCATTTTCCTTGTGTGCAACCTCATTAAAACATAGCGAAGGAAAACCGTTGTCAGATAAAATGCCAGCAAACATAGGCAAAGCTATTTGCATGCTGAAGCAAAACTTCGGTCCTGTATGAACGAACAAAGCTGATAATTTCTTATAAAAAACGTTTCTCATAAAATATCTTATTAGGAACTATTATCTGATTTTATGTCAGAATCCAAATTAAAGCCATGATATATTCCACAGTCTTATTTAAATAATAGAATATTTCGCGGTCTATTTTCCAGCGAAGCTGGAAGTACAGCTTTTGGTAAAAGTTCCGACACTTGACAAACTTTTTACCCGTCTGCTTCGCAGCCAGGTTTTCCTGTTCTGCAATCGGCAGAATGAAAAAGAAATTTCCTCAACTGCTAAGGAAACACAGAAATAGTGCCTTTTTCTGTGTTTCAAGTTAGAAGTTAGTAGTGAGTAGTTAGTAGTTCAGGAAATTCTTTATGATATAAGTTGAAATTCTCGTTGTTATATAAATTTTGATTAAAACAGGTTATTTGTGAATTATTCAAAATAATATGAAAGAACGAGGAATAATGACTTTATATGCGTTTCCCTAATTGGAAACGCAGTGTTTCCCAAAATGAAAGAACGGAGGCTTTCGCCTCCGTTCCAAGGATTAACCGAACAAATTTCGGATTAGAACATCATTTTCACGCTGCCAGTGAAAGTACGTCCGGGAGCAAGGGTTTCCTCGCTGTCAAGGTATCTTTCATTGAAGATATTGTCAGCTGTTATTCCAAGTTCTAGGTTTTTTGTTATTTTTGATGTCAAAGATACTGAGGTTGTGGAATATCCTCTTATGTAATCAGTATTATTCACATCAACCCAGGACTGTCCCTTATGCGTCCAGTTTACAGAGAACTGTGTCTGATGGGGGAACATATAGGACGCTCCTGCTGCCCAGATATGGTGGGGGGCATCCGCAAGAGTTTTTCCATTAAGGCTTATTCCTTCCTCTTCGCCTTCAAGCACTTTTGAATGGGACTGCGCATAAGAAGCGGAAAGGCTTAAATTGCCGGCCTGGTATCTTACGGGAATCTCAAAGCCGTATATCTGAGCTTCACCTATGTTCTGATACTGGCGGAAATTTGTTACGCCGTCAGTAAAATATTTTGTGTAAACATAGTCCTTTGTTTTGGTGTAATATGCATTGGGTTCTATGAAAAGTCCTTCTGCCGGGTTTACGGTAAATCCGGTTTCTACGGTGTCGGAAGTTTCCGGCTTAAGGTCTTCATTAGGCAGCTGCATTCTGCCGCCGCGCCACATGGCAAGAACCATGTTTTCAAGGGCGGGACCATTGAAGCCGTGGGACCAGCCTGCGTACTGGCTTATGCTGTCGGAATATTTGTAATTGACAGCAACTTTAGGCGAGAGTTCCTCCCAGTTTTTGTCTTCAAGATTTTTGCCGTCCTTGTACTCCTGCGGTATGCCTCCGCCGTTGGTGTTTCTTGAATAGCCGTCATAAAAACCGGCATAGTCATAGCGGAGACCTGCCAGAATGCCAAGGCGGTTCTCCATGATTTTTTTCTGCGCCTGTATATAAGGGGCAATGTTATAGCGTTTTCCGTCATCATCTCCGTAATGGGCCCCGGTGGTATATGTAAGGTCTTTGCCGAAAACCGCTCCGTTATTAGCATCAACGCCCATTGTAAGCGTCATTCCGTCAAATTCAGAGGTAAGGTTTGCATTCATTCCATAATCCTGGCGTTCCACTTTTGCGAGCGCATCTTTATTGGTCTGGAATTTTTCATAATGCACGTTTTTGAAATTTCCGCCTATTTCCCAGCTTGAACCCTGTTCCGTTCTGCCTTCCCATTTGGCCTGTGCCATGTGGGTATCATTCTGGCGGTAGTCAGGCTTGCTGAATCCGTTCTTCTGGAATTCCTCACCATTGTATCTTTCACTGTAATTATAGGTAAGTCCGAGTTTGCTGTTATCGCTGGTTTTGTATATGGCTTTCACGCCGCCCTGTTTCATATCAACATCGGCCTTTTTATATATTCCGTTGTTTCTTCTTGCGGATTCTTCTGTTGTTATGTATCCGTCGCTCTGCAGTGTGTTTGCGCTAAGTTCAAGGAAAAGGCTGTCTGTCATGTCAAAGCCAGCCTTTGCGCCAACCCTGTATGTATTGTATGTGCCGTAAGAAGCGGAAACCTCATATCCTTTTTTGCTTTTTGTGATAATGTTTATTACGCCGGCCATGGCATTGGCGCCATAAATGGAAGAACCGGCACCTTTCACAACCTCTATGCGCTCAATATCCTGGAAAATAAGGTCATTCCATATAACGCCGCCGGTGGCACTGCTGTTAAGCGGCATTCCGTCAAGCATTACAAGAACCCTTGCGCCTGTATCCTGTGCGCCGCTGTAGCCGCGCATTGATAATGTGCCGCTCTGTGAGTAAATTCCTGCGCTTCTTGATGTTATAATGCCAGGCACCAGGTTCTGCAGTTTCTGGTCCAGTGTATCGCCGGGGGCGGCCTGTATCTGCTCCGGCATGATCACTTCCACGGAGGCAGGAACATCCGCAATGCTCTGTGCTGCCCTGGACGGGGTTGTAACTGTTAAATTAACGTCCGCCGCGAATGACGGGGAAGCCATTGCGGCAATCAGCAATGCTGTACCGGTAAGTTTTATTTTTCCGGCAAAAATATTTTTTTCTTTCATTGTCATAATCCTTGATATTTCAGAACGTTCCGGCTTCAGAAACCATAAGTACCGTATTCCTTCCGGATTTTCTTCATACTATTTTAACAAAAAGTATGAACAAATACAAGAAAAAGATTATCCATGCAGGCATGGGAATGGAATAATAACAGCTTATTTACTGGGGGATATCTCCTCGTAAAGGCAGTATCTTTCAAGCGGCAGCAGTGCATCCGGCGTCTCATGAATAAGTCTGAGATTCTTATTTGCAGATATATATTCCATGTGTTGTTTTATCAGCAGATAATATTTTTTCTTGTCTGCGAACCGGCTATCAATTTTATTTGTAAGATTATCAAAATTATCCGGCATCATAATAGCTTTTATCCGCTGGCCGTTATTGGCATAAACATGGTGTTTTTTCAGATAATAGATAACTGACGAAATCTCCCATGGAATAGAACCTATTATAACCTGGTCATCAGATACAGGCAGGTTTTTATTGATATATTCACCCATATCTGAGGCGGCCGAAAAATTCATTTTATAATCCAGTACAGTAATATAAATTCCTGATGGGATGGTTATAAGGAAAAGCATACAGGCAAGGAATAGTCCCACTTTTCTGGCCTTATCCGTGAGTTTTTTTTCTGCGAATACAATCCAGAAAAGAAAAAGGAATGTAAGATGTACAACGAAAACCCGGTATGGCATAATACTCGGGTATTTTATATGCACATACAATGGAAACAGTATTCCGACAAGAGCCGCAATTCCGTATTTTTTTCCTGCCTTGAAAAAATAAAAGATAATTGAAACAGTCAGTATGAAACCTGATACAACAGCTGTCCTGTACAGAATCCCGTCATAATCAAACCATGGACGGAAAAGCGCACCACCTGCAGATGAATCAAAGAAACTAGCGAAGAAATAAAACAGCACGGATATTGTATTCTGGGAATCAAAACACATTAAGGAAATATCGCTGTAATTTTCGCCTTTCAGTGTTCTTAATGTCTGTACAAATATTACAAGTATGGGGAGGGCAGCTGTCATTACAGCAATCAAGGTATTTCTGTCATGTTTAACAAAATAAAAATGCTTCTCATAAATAAGCCATAACAGAAGCAGTACAGAAAACCCGAAAGTAACTATGTGATTTCCAGCTATGGCCCCTACTGAAAAGGCATATAAAAACATCCAGCCCACAGGCCCCATTGTAATATGTACCGATTTAATACTGTCTGAATTGTCTTTTTTCAGATGAATATATGAAATGGCGGCAGATATAAACAGCAAAGGAAGAAGGGAATAACATCTCGCCACGACAGGATAGAAAAACATAAACGGTGCTGACAAAGTTATTATCAGATTCAGGGCAATAGGAAAAGGAGAAAAGGCATTAAGTACAAAGACAGCCGCTATATTAACAAAAGAACATAAAAGCTGCATTGAGATAAACGGCAGGCCGGATTTTACGAAGGGCCACGCCATCATGAAAAAAAACAGTTGTGGTGTTCCTTCCGTTATTGTGCGCCATAACTCAAAACCACTGTAATTCCTGTTTATCATGAAAACATTAAGTTCATCCCCGAACGGTTCATGATGAAATACAGCGAAAAGAACCACAATAGCATAAACAGCCGTTATTATCAGGCTTCTCCTTATATTTGAAGATATTTTTATGGTTGTTTTAAACATAGGACAAACATATAAACGCAACCCACTATACAGAGAATGTAAATAAAAAGCCCGCGTTTTTAAGGACACGGACTTTTTTTGCCGGCTGCGGCAATTATCAGAATACTGCTTCTTTTATTTCTTCCAGCATTTCATCACTGTATTCTGTATGGGAATAAATTACTTTTACATTTAAGAGTCCCCAGTAATCAACAGCCTGTTTTATCAGTGAAGGCTTCAGGGTCATTATAATGACACGGCGTTTTTCGGACTTAACCAGTTTGTCAATGGCAAGACCCCAGCGGTTGTCTTTAAGATCAATTGAGAAAATCTCATCAATGCAGACATATTTCCTGTCTTTGAGTCTCTCTTCAGACAAGGCATTCTGCCCGGTTTCAACGGTATCTGCACTGAACTGATTTAACCCAAGACGGAATACATCAAAGTCAGTATTGAATGAGCACAAACGTTTTTTCACATTGTTATCAATGGTCACAAGATCAAAACACCTGCGGCCATCTTTATCGGTATTTGTCTCACAGTAAAAACCTCCGGGATTTATTTTTGATGCTTTGAGTCCCTCGATTATTTTTTTCAGAAGCGTACTCTTGCCTGAATGTCTCTCACCTACGATAAGGTAACATTTAGGGCCGGTTGAAAGCAGCCAGTACGGCGCTGATGAAAGTTTCGCGTTCAGCATTCTTACAGGGTGATGCAGCAGATCCTTCAGTCCCGGGAAATTTGCTATGAGGCCCGGATAGATACCAAACACACATATTATTATCTCAAACATATCCTGTCCCGCAGTCTTTTCAACTTTTCTGCGTACCGCCGGAGTGCAGAGTTCCGAACTTATGGCGCAGAAGGCTGCCGCCAGAAGCACACCGTTGGAGAACATATAAATAGTGGCGGGTATGTTTTTGAATATGATTTCAACAATAAGTGATATTACCGCGAAACAGCTCCAGAAGAAAATCTTTTTTATTACAATTCTGAAAAAAGGATAATATGCGGTGCACAGCCCGGTATATACCGCTGTAAGCGCAAGATAAACCCAATGGTTAAGAAAATTTCCGGAAAGAATAAGTGTAACTGAGAAAACCAAATGCAGAACGAGAAAATAAGGTGAGAAAAAACTGTCCTTTATATTTACTTTCTCTTCCTGGTTCTTATGTATCTTTAAAGCCTCAAATGTGCTTTCCAGCTCCGTCTTTCTGGAAAGTATCTGTCCTACAACAACGGCCAGTCCGCCGGCAATAAAGAAAACCAGAACTGAAAAAGACAAGGCGGTAAGCACATTGTTAAAGTTGTAAACAGGCAGGGAAGCAATATCAATCCATTTACCGGTCTTAAGGAATATTTCGCCTACATCTGCGCCGTAAGAAACTGAAATGGCTGTTATTTTCTGTAGCAGCAGGGCCACCATGGTAAGGCCACCGCCAAGTGCAAGCCCCAGATTAGAAGGGAAAAACATTTTTGTACATGCTTCCATGATAAGCGCTTCTATAAACACAGCGATCATATCCACTGGTGCAGCCGGGGTTATGAAAAGGCCTTTGAACAGAGCGCAGATCAGACCTGCCCTCCATAAAATCCCATTCTGTTTCCACATATTGAATCCGGCACTCATTACGGCTATGCCGGCAAAACACAATATCTCAGGATTGAGATTTGAAAACCCTGCGTTTTTGCAGAAGGTTCCGATAAGAATTTCAAGCACAGTCCAAAGACTTGCGATTACAGCAGCCTTTCTCCAGGTGCGGTTTATGCGGGGAAGATGTTTTATTACAGTCATGAATATATTATATAACAAATATGAATTTCTTGAGCAATAATTGATTATTTCAGATACCGCGGACAATTAAGGAAAAGCGTATCTATTGCCAGTCCGTTTTTTCTTTATTACAATAGACATCAGCGGCCCTTACTGAATACGGCAGTTGCCGTTTTTCAGTGGCCGGGATCTTTGTGCTGTTTTAACACGATTAAGAATAATATTCAAGGAGATAATCAAAAATGGCTGCACAGAAAATTTACTGGACGAAAACCGACGAGGCTCCCGCATTGGCGACCCTGTCTTTTCTGCCCATAGTAAAGGCTTTTACCAAGGAAGCCGGAATACAGATTGAAGAAAAGGATATATCACTTGCGGGGCGCATTCTGGCGGCGTTCCCCGAACACCTTAAGGAAGGGCAGAAAGTGCCGGATAACCTGGCATTTTTAGGCGAACTCACCCTTCACCCTGAAGCCAATATCATAAAACTGCCGAATATAAGCGCCAGCCTGCCGCAGCTTGAGGCAGCGATAAAGGAACTGCGCGGACAGGGATATGATGTGCCGGAATACCCGGAAAATCCAACAACTCCCGAAGAGGAGAAAATAAAGGAACGCTATTCCAAGGTGCTTGGCAGCGCCGTGAACCCAGTGCTCCGCGAAGGAAATTCAGACCGCCGCGTCCCGGCCAGCGTAATACAGTATGCGCACAAACATCCGCATGTGCTCAAAAACTGGAACAAGGATTCCCATGCCAGAGTAGCACACATGTCATTCGGAGATTTTTACGGCAATGAAAAGGCCGTATGCATGGAAAAGGACGATGAGCTAAGCATAAACCTCATAACCCCGGCCGGGCAGAAAAAACTTCTTAAAAAGGTTGCAGTAAAAAAGGGAGAGATTGTTGACGGCACATACATGGATGTGTATGCGCTCCGCTCTTTCTATAAGGAAACACTGGATATAGCAAAGGAGGAAGGCCTGCTCTGGAGCGTACATCTAAAGGCAACGATGATGAAAGTTTCAGACCCAGTGCTTTTCGGCCATGCCGTGCATACTTTCTTCCGCCCTGTTTTTGACAAATACGAGGAAACCTTCCATAAATTAGGAATCAACCCGAATATGGGTATGGGCGATCTTCTGGCCAAAGTAGAAACACTGCCGGAAGAAGAAATGAATGCCATAAAGGCGGACATTCAGAAAGTTTATGACGAACGCCCCGCTATCGCAATGGTGGACAGCGCCAAAGGCATAACGAATCTGCATATGCCGAACCAGGTTATCATAGATGCATCCCTGCCTGTTGTAATACGTGACGGTGGAAAGATGTGGAACAAAAACGGTGAGCTTCAGGAAACGCTCGCGCTTGTTCCGGACCGCAGCTATGCGCAGATATATGAGGCCATGTTCAATGACTGCCGTGAACACGGAGCATTCAATCCTGCCACAATGGGCTCGGTTGAAAATATCGGTCTTATGGCACAGAAAGCCGAGGAATACGGCTCCCATCCCACAACATTTGTTCTTCAGGAAACCGGCAAGGTGCAGGTTGAGGACAGCGAGGGGAAACTCCTGTTTGCGCATCGTGTTCACAAAGGCGATATATGGAGAATGTCCCATGTGAGAGACATTCCAGTCCGCGACTGGGTGAAACTGGCAGTAAAACGCACACGCCAGACCGGCAATCCGGCTGTTTTCTGGCTGGACAGCTGCCGCGCGCATGACTGCCTGCTCCGCGAAAAGGTGGAACAGTACCTGAAAGAGCACGATACCGCAGGGCTTGATATAAAGATAATGAACCCTGATGACGCTCTTGTGTATTCAAATGAAATAGTGCGTCAGGGAAAAGATGCCATTTCCGTAACAGGAAATGTTCTCAGGGACTATCTTACGGACCTGTACCCGATTCTGGAAATCGGCACCAGCGCAAAAATGCTTTCCATAGTGCCTCTGCTTGCAGGCGGCGGCCTGTTTGAAACCGGTGCCGGCGGTTCCGCCCCGAAACATGTTCAGCAGTTCCAGGAGGAAGATTATCTGCGCTGGGATTCCCTCGGTGAGTTCTCTGCTTTAGGTGCTTCCCTTGAGCAGTTAGGACACTCCAATGACAACAAGAAGGCCATTGTGTTAGCGAAAGCCCTGGACGAGGCAATAGCCCTGTTCCTTGAAAACAACAAATCACCGGCACGCAAGGTTGGCCAGATAGACGACCGCGGCAGCCACTACTATCTTGCCATGTACTGGGCCAGAGCACTGTCAGCGCAGAATGATGATGAGGCGCTTAAAGCGAAATTCGCTCCGGTAGCCGAAGCACTGGAGAAGAATGAAGAGCAGATAAACAAGGAACTTATAGGCGCTCAGGGACATAAGGTTGACATGGGTGGATATTATCACCCCGATATATCCAAAACAACAGCCGCAATGCGCCCCAGTGCCACATTCAATGCAATCATTGACAAGCTGTAAAAAATAAAACGGAAACAAGGCGTAATAAAACGCCAGATTCCTTTTATCAGCGTGAAGAAGCCGGGAGAAATCCCGGCTTCTCTGTTTATACCATAGCAGATTATGATTTTACTGCATATTAATTTTACCGTACGGTAGAAAAATTATATAATACATTTCAGGAGGATAATTCTTAAAATATATGAAAAAAAGTTTTTTTATTCTTGCTTTTCTGATTGCTGCGGCCTGTCCGGTTACAGCTGTTCATGCCGGCGTGCTTGAAGAACTTCAGGAAACATACAACACTGTTGCAGCGAAGGCTTCCAAAGCGGTGGTAAGCGTTCAGGTTGTCAGGGAGGAAGCCCAGAAAGTGGTGGAACCTGAATATTTCTTCGGTTATGTAATACCACAGGAAAGAATATACAGGCATCAGACAGCGGGAATAGGATCTGGCGTAATAATAAATTCACGCGGTTATGTGCTTACAAATTATCATGTAGTGGAAGACGCCGTTGACATAAAAATAACCATGAAAGATGAAAACGGCACGGAAAAGACATACATGGCAGGTTCCGTTGCTTCAGATCCCGCGCTGGATATTGCACTGCTTAAAGTAAAGGAAGGCGGGGAGTTTCCATTTCTTGAACTGAATTACAGTGAAAAACTCAGTGTAGGCAATATGGTAATGGCTGTTGGTTATCCTTTCGGCTTCAAGCAGACTGTAACCTCCGGAATAATTTCAGCTCTTAATGCAAAACTGCCGGTAAATGGCAAACGCTATGAGCATCTTATACAGACCGATGCAGCCATAAATCCCGGTAATTCAGGCGGCCCGCTGCTTAATCTCAAAGGAGAAGTAATAGGTATAAATACCGCAATAGCCTCACCAAGCGGCGCTTTTGCCGGAATGGGTTTTGCCGTGCCTTCAACCGAGATAAAACCGGTTCTTGATGATATGCTTGCTGGCCGCAAAATACGCCGCGGCTGGCTTGGCGTTTCCGTGATAAATATTGACAGGGTTATAGCAATGCGCACGGGAATGAACAGCATAGCAGGAGTAATAGTCAATGAGGTAATATCCGGTTCACCGGCTCACAAGGCTGGAATAAAACGCGGTGATATAATATTAAGCTGCAATGACAGCGAAATTACCGGTGCAGACGCACTTGTTCTACAGACTTTCTCGCGCAGGCCCGGTGAAACCGTAACACTTGAAATAATAAGCGGGGGTAAAAAGAAAACCGTCAAGGCTGTACTGGGCGACCGTGAAAAAGCCGGCACGGAAACAGTTGCCACCAGTTCGGACATGAAATCTGAAAAAACAACGGTATGGGAAGGAGTGGAAATGGAGGCGACACCTTCCGGCGCTCTTGTAACAGAAATCCGGAACGGTTCAGCCATGACCGGACATCTTATGCGTGGCGACAGAATATCTTCAGTAAACGGCATAAGAATTTCATCCCTTGAAACTCTCAAAAAGGCTTTCAGGGCTGCAAATATAAATGAAGGTGTTCTGTTTGATGTTACACGCGATGGTAAGCCTACATATGTAAGCGTACAGTCAGCCAGATAAAAGTATTTCATATAAAGACATACGGAAAGGGTCCTGAAAAGGGCCCTTTCTGTTTTATGTTCTTTTTTGATAGAATTTTAATCGCAGAGGAATGAAGTGAAAAGCTTCAGCTGCCCCGCAACGGTATGTTTTCCATTCAGGAGAATGAGCCCGGTCTACTGCACATCTTTTTCGTATGAAAAAGAAATTCCGAGGGGAAGGAGAGGCCCTGCAGGGCTTTTTTTATGAAGTTGTTTTTTTATGCGGTATTGTTCTCATTAAGGTATCAGGTACGGCGTTTTCTTAATTTCAGTTTTCATACATCAGTTTTTTCCATTTGTATTTTCTCATTCCTTATATCCGCCTGCAGCGGCACAGGCGAATCAGCTTCCACTGAAAAAAAGCGCAGATTTGTATCAACAATGCCGTCTTATACGGAAATACTTTTTGAGACAGGATCCGGAAATGAAGTAGTAGGAGTTTCAGATTACTGTGATATGCCGGAAGCCGCCAGGAAAATAACAAAAATTGGGAATTACTACACACCTTCGGCTGAAAAAATTTATTCGCTAAGACCTGATGCTGTTTTCATTCCTGAATCCTCAGTATACGCTCTTGGAGCCGAACTTGAAAAACTGCGTGTAAAAGTCGTAAGAATCCCGCCGGAAAAAAACATTGAGGATATTTTTTCAACAATAAGAATCATAAGTGCGGAAACAGGAAAAAAATCAGAAGGTGAAGCGCTCATTTCCTCACTCAAATCCTTCATTCCGTCAGAATACAAAGGCAGAAGAAAAAAAGTCTATATAGATATTGATTCCGGTCTGTGGACCTGTGGCGGGCTTTCCTATCTTTCAGACATGATAAGACTTGCCGGGGGTGAGAATGTTTTCGCTGATGTGCAAAGAAATTATTTTCAGGCCACATGGGAATCGGTACTGAAATCAGAACCGGATTTTATACTTACGGTTTCCGGCAGTTTCAGCGATTTCAGCAGAAGACCACTGGCGTCAGAACTTCCGGCCATAAAGAACAAAGCGGTAATGGAATTTGACCGTTCGCAGATTACAAGACCAGGTCCACGCGTTTTTCCACTTATTAAGGAAATGGCAGAAATACTCGGCAGTGGGGAAAATGAAAGCAGCAAAAAAACAAAACAGAAAAAAAGTCACAAAACGGATAGCATAAGCAGGTATGAAGAAAAGAAATCCTGAACAATATTCCTGTTCCAGCCGTTACAAAGCCGCCCGTTCCGGAACCGCAGCAGAAAACGGCACAGGCAGACACACATCTAAACACATGATACCAAAGATACTTGTATTCTGCATTGTAGCGGCCTGTGCCGTACTTCCGGGGCTTTTTCTTGGACCTGCCGGAACAGATTACAATGTTGTTATACATTTCCGTCTTCCCCGCATTCTGGCTGCGTGTATTGCTGGCGCAGCGCTCGGACTTTCCGGGACTATATTTCAGGGCGTACTGAAAAATCCGCTTGCGGACCCTTATCTTTTAGGAACTTCAGCCGGAGCCTCAGCAGCCGCAGCATTCTGTTTTCTTACAGGCATTGACCGTGGACTTTTTTTCTTTTTTATTGTCTCTGCCGGTGCATTTGCAGGAACTTTTATTTCTTATTCCCTTGCCGTTTTCTCAGGAAAACTTTCCGATTCCTCACTGGTTCTGTCCGGTGTGGCTGTAAGTGCTTTTCTGTCAGCCATTGTCATGCTTGCGGCAAGCGCCGGAGGGGAAAAAGCCCTGCCGCTGCTTGGTTTTATAATGGGGGGATTCTCTGTCCCTTCCATTAAGGAACTTGCCATAGCTGGCGGCATTCTTGCCGTAGTACTTATTCTGTCTGTTGCGAAATCACGGCAGCTTGATGCTTTTTCACTGGGAGAGGAAAAAGCCTATCATTTAGGTGCAGACCCGGAAAAAGGACGGCTTGTGTTCTTTATTCTTGCCAGCGCAGCTTCGGCAGCTGCGGTGGCACTCTGCGGCACAATAGGCTTTGTCGGTCTTATGACTCCGCATATCATGCGTATGATGTTTTCACCAATAGCAGCCATTCTGCTTCCGGCTGCCACGGCAGGCGGAGCCGTGCTGTTATGTGCCGCAGATACGGCAGGCCGTACGATATTTGCGCCACAGGAAATCCCTGCCGGTATATTAATGGCTCTGTGCGGTGCTCCTTTTTTCCTGTGGCTGCTTTTCCGCCAGTCCCATCCTGAAAAAATCAGTATAATTTCAGAAATATCCGATGTGTCAGGATCTTCCATAAAAAGCGGGAAGAGTGGACATAATAACCAGACTGTACAGTCCGTGAATGACAGACAGCCAGAAGATGACAGACAGACCGCTGTATTGCCTGCGGTGACGCCACTGCTGAAAGTCCGTGGGCTTTCTGCAGAAAACGCATCGCATAAACTTTTCAGTAACCTTGAAATATCCCTTAATCCGGGAGAATTTCTCGGAATACTCGGACCCAACGGTGCTGGAAAATCAACCCTTCTTAAAATTATAAGCGGCTTCATAAAAAACGATGCTGAAATTTTTATTGATGGAATCAGAAGAAATTCCATGACGCCACGGGAACTTGCCGGAAATCTGGCCTGGCTTCCGGGCGAACTTGATACACCATATGATTTTACCGTACTGGATTTTGTAAAAATGGGCTGTTCCGCAGGTTTTTCACATTCTGCCGGTCCTGCACCACTTACAGACTGCGAAAAAGCCATGAATGCCCTTTATACCACAGGAGCCGGAAATCTGGCATACCGTAATCTTAACTCTCTTTCCAGTGGTGAAAGACAGCTTGTATTTCTCGCGCAGGCACTCGCACAGGGAGCCGGACTTATGCTGCTTGACGAACCTGTATCCCACCTTGATCTTTATTATAAATCATCATTTATAAATCTTGTATTATCCCTCGTCCGCGGAGAAACAGAAAAAAACGGTATTCTGACTTCACGTGGAAAAAAATATGCAGCAGCCGCTGTTTTTCATGAACCGGCGCTTGCCGTAAAATGTGATAAAATCCTGCTTATGGGCCACGGCTGGAATTTCACAGGATCACCGGAAAAGGCACTGACACGGGACAAACTGTCGGAACTTTACGGCATTGAAAAAGATTCCATGCTGCTACAGACTTTTTAAACAATCCTCCACAGAAGGATTTCAAATCAAAACCGGCAACAGAATAGGACCTTGGACCTATTTACAACCGGGACCGCAGACCATTGCATATACACAGTCTTTACTATATAATATAGATATGAAAAAGGCATTCTTCACATTATCTTTATTCTTATCAGCCCTGCTTGCCGTACCGGCGTCTGCTGCCAGAAACCAGGCAAATGCCAAACCTCATTCAGTGGCTGATTCATCAGTAGTCGGTTCCGTTCTTCCCAATTTCCAGATGGACGAGAACTGGCTGGACTTTGTTCAGTCCCCTGTATTTGAAGTTTCCGGTCCGATAGAGGAAGGTCAGCCGCTGACCCGTGGCGCATATCCTCAGGATCTGAAACAGTATTCTTTCTGGTATCTTAATGATATAAACAAAAAGGTCATAGCAGGCGCATCAAAGACAGTAGATGTCGCCATGTACAGCATTAACATAGCCGATAATGTGAATGACCTTATCGAAGCTGCTAACCGCGGTGTCAAAATCCGCCTGCTTATGGATGAGAAACACTGCTATCCCAGCCTTCACAAGGAAGTAAAGCGGCTTCTTGAAGTTCCCGGAGTTCAGTTTAAAACCATACGTGGCTACGGTGACTGGGGCGTCAACCATAACAAGATAGTTATCAGCGACCGCGAGATTGTAACCGCTGGTTCCTATAACTGGACTTTCAGCGCAACCTACCAGAATCTTGAAAACTCTGTTGTACTTAAAGATCCCAGATATGTAAACGGATATGTATCATATTTCGACTGGATGTGGGAAAGAGGACGTGCCCTTCAGGCCACACAGCCCGGCCAGATCGCTCCGGGAACATACGGAATTCCTCCGCAGGCTCCGGTAATAGCAACGTTCAACGGTGTTGAGGTTCCTGCGTTCATATTCTCCCCTGGTTCAAGAAGTGAGGAAAGACTTGCAGCCCTTATCGATGCTGCTAAAGTCAGCGTGGATGCATGCACATTCTCATTCTCCTCCAATATACTTGCTGACGCACTTATCCGCGCCCACAAACGTGGTGTAAAGGTACGTTTCATGATGGACCAGAAAATTGCCCAGACCTCCTACACGGCACGTTATCTCTATCAGAGTGGAACGGACTTCAAAGTACGCGCAGGCCGCAAGGGAAAAGGGGCACTGCATAACAAATTCATTATCATCGATGGCAAGGTTATGCAGACCGGTTCTTTCAACTGGGCCCAGAATGCCAGTGTTAATTCCTTCGAAAACATGGTATTCTTTGTAGATGCCTATCATATAAAAGGTTATCAGAATACTTATGATACCCTTTACGCAGAAACCGTAACTGTAGGCCCCGATCATTTCAACGCACTTGATCAGCAGTAAGAACAAAAGATAATTGAGAAAAGAGGCGCTCTTTAAAGAGTGCCTCTTTTTTTATATAATAGAATTGGTATTTTATATCATAAAGCCAAGGAGAACAGAAAACATATATGAATCCAGACGGCAGTTTTCCAGAAAACGGAAGTGTTCCTGAAGAAAAAAATATTTCATCATTAAAGGAAGGGACGGATAAGACTGAAGCAGCTCTTATGCCACGTGATTCCAACTGGATGTTTGTGTGCTGGAAAATATCAGACAAGGTAAAAAAAGAACTTGAGGCAGAAAAAGGGCCGGAATTTATGAAAACCGGCAGACTTACCGTGCGTGTAAACGATGTCACACTATCACAGACATTCGATGTAGAGGTTCTGCCGGAAGCCGGAAGCTGGTATATAAATGTTCCGGAAGGGGGACATGAATATTTCTGTGAGATAGGTTACAAAGATTCTTCCACTTTCAGAGTTTTAACAAAAACAAATAAAGTCAGGCTTCCTCTTGCGAATTTAACCGGTCTGATAGAAGAAAAACTTCAGTCTGTAAGCGGCAATATCGAAAAACTGTTCGGTGCAGGCGTGGGCAAAGCGGGAGCTGCCTCAGAAAATCTTGCACGCCGCTGGGAAATGCTGCGTTCTGTTTTCTCCCAGAATGAAACCGGAAGCAATACTGCATCTGCGCAGCCGGATACGCAGTCAGCCCAGGAAAAAAATGAAAGGAAATCTCCATTATGGATTGCTGCGGACTGCGAGCTTGTAGTTTTCGGTGCTACAGACAAAGACGCAGAAGTTACCGTGGGGGGAAGGAAAATATACATAAATCCGGATGGGACATTTACAGCGCGTTTCTCTTTCCCGGACGGTGTTACAAGACTGCAGGTAAAAGCCATATCCGCAGATAAAAAACAGGAAAAATCCGTAAAGATAGAAGCGTCACGTAAAACAGAAATAAAAAACTGATCTTTTATTTTACATTTTCCATTTCTTCCATACCTGCTTCTTCCTTGAGGATTTCTATCATTGAATGAATCCCCGGCCTGTTTCTGCAGTTTTTTGTTTTTACAAGTATTTCATACAGATAATTCTGCATATGAAAAACCGCGTGTCCGGCATTTAGCAGTCTTGCGGCTTTTAATCCCATGTGCATAAGCGAAAGATTCTGCAGATCCGGATTCTCCAGGGCCGGGGCAGAAATACGGCGTGCAAACAGAAGTTCCGTTTCAGGAGCTGCCTCAATAACGGCATGTATACCTGACTCACTGACATCCGCAGCAAGAGCTGCCAGTCTGCGCACATTAATCTCTGTTGCCGCTCTGGCTGTTTTCCTGAGCATTATATCCGCAGCCTGCCGGGCATAATCCGCAGCCTGGGCCTTTAGTGGCGCCCATGAACTAAGATTCTTTTCCGGCAGCTGACGCAGCAGGTAAAGATAATCATTCAGTATTGAAACAGTGTCTGCAGAATGGTTATCACGTATAGCAGTGGCCAGCATCCAGGCATAACGGTTTTTCTCTTCCGGTGAAAAATCATTAAAAGTTATCTCCACGGTTTCCCTGATAGAAGACAGCATACGTTCTGTATCTTCTACCGTATCGCATGAGAGAGCTTTTTCCATTTCTGAATATCTGTCTGCAGAGACAAAGTACATTCGCGGAAATTCCTCATCTTTTCTGAGGTATGCGAAAGACAGTTTTATATCCTCTCCGCCGCGGCAGGTTTTTACCTCTCCAGCCACTTCAAGCGTGGTATTTATATTGCGTCTTTTTTTTATGACAACTGTTTCAGCGGTTTCTTTTTCAGGACTGTCAAAAAAAAGTTTGCGCGCAACAGAAAAGGCGGCGCTTTTCTCTACAGCTTTCGCATTCTCACGGACTATACGGCTGTATATTTCTTTCGCTGTCCCTTCCCCTTTGTAATTCGATACTGCTTTTGAGAGAATTGATGTAAAAATCTGTACGGATCCGCTATCTCCGTATTCTTTAAGTATTTCACATACCCTTGCGGCATAACGCAGATTCTGAACAGTTTCTATTCTTGACACATCGGAAAAGAACCAGCCGCAGCTTGTAAACATAAACAAGGCATTTTTCTGCATTTCTACAAGACGGAATACTTTTTTTCTCTCTTCCCGATTTAAAGACTTTTTGGCACATTCGGCAAAAAAGGCATCTTCTGCGCCTTCTTTTCCACAAAGCATCGGAAGAGCCCTGTTCCTTGCTTCCCAGGGATCTTTAAGGTATTCAGAAGTTTTGCGCACATACAGCGCAGCTGCGGAATCACGCAGCATATTAAGCGCCATCCTGAGTGGCTGTCTCCATTCGGTACTGTCTCCGTTTTCGCTGCCGCATGGGCAGCCGCCTTTCCATCTTCTTACCCCATGGGCGCAGCTCCAGGCAGTTCCTTCACCGTCGGGGCCTTCCTTAATGCGTATCTCGGCGGAAGGAGGATTATTCTCAAGGTATTCTCCGAAATTTACTACTTTTATTCCGCGGTCCTTAAGTTCTTTGTGGAATGCATAGGCCAGTGTCATCTCGGCATATTTATGGTGATGTCCGAATGTTTCACCATCAACAGCCATTGTCACAAGCTGATTTCCCTTATCAGATGTGAAGCAGCCCTGTATTCTGTCTGCAAATGACGCAGAATTATTCATGAGCCCTTCAAAAGCGGCGGCTTTTGAAAGCGGACCGTCATATACAAAAACAGCTATGCTGCGGTTTACTGCGCCAGGCTGATTGTCACGCCACAAATAAGGACGGCGCGTATTCAGATTTCCATCTGAGACATCGGTCCATTTAGCTGTACCAGGTTCCCGCACAGCTGCTATCTGATAAGGGGAGAGTATGACATATTTCATTCCCAGATCTATCAGCAGACGCAGGGTTTCCTCATCAGCGGCAGCTTCTGGCAGCCACATGGCTTCAGGCATAAAGCCAAAGCGCATTTTGAAATCTTCTATGCCCCATATTGCCTGAGTAAGCCTGTCCTGAAAAGAGGCCAGCGGCATTATTATATGATTATATCCCTGCGCTATGGCGCTGGAATGCCGTCTTTTCTGCCTTGATTCCCTGCCGGCTTCTATTATTTTCTGATAATATGAAGGGAAGGCTTTTTCGTACCATGAAAGCAGGGTAGGGCCAAAATTGAAGTTAAAATAAGAATAATTATTTATGAAAAAAAGCGGTTTGCCATCCCCGCGTTTTATTCTCGCACAGGCGTTCGGCAGATAACATTCCCTTGCTATCCTTGAATTCCAGTTATCGAAAGGCCATGCGGAAAGCTGCGGGGGAATCTGTCCTGTCCAGGGATTTTCACGGGGGGGCTGATAAAAATGCGTATGAAGACAAAAAAAACGGTTGCTTTTACTCATAATAATATAATTATAAAATTTTTCCTTCCGCCGGTAAAAGCCACAATAATGGAGGCAGCACACGTAAACAGTGATTTCCGCAAAATTAAAAAGCCCACGTTTTGCTGACGCGGGCTTTTCTGGTATATCAATTCCGGCTTTTATTTTTTACTGACGCCAATATAATCTATTTTCGCATCCTTGCGCAGTTCTTTCAAATATTTGCTGTATTCCTCGCGGTAATTCTTTTCGGCGAGAAATCCGGAAAGTTCCTCGCGTACCGCACTGTACCTTATTTTCTGTTCTGCACGTTTCTCTTCCACACGGAAAATATGCCAGCCATGCGCAGTTTTTACAGGTTTTGAGTTACCGCCTACAGGCATGGCAAATATAACTTTATCCGCTTCATCGCCGAGTATGCCTCTTATTATATATCCCATATCACCAAATCTGTTAAGTGTATCACGGTCTTCGGAATATTTCTCAACTGCGGCATCAAAATCAATGGCACCTGATGAAAGTTCCTTGTATGCCTTTTCGGCTTTCGCCTTAGCTGCAGCTTCCGTACCGGTATCAAAAGAACAGTATACATGACGCAGACGGACTCTTTCAGCCACAGCCTCTTTGAGTTTGGCGGCAACGGCTTTCACCATGTTTTCATCCTCGCGTGAAAAACCGTCCGGAAACTTCGCCGTTTTGTTATATGAAACGACATTGTCAAAGAATGTTCTGACTTCTGAATCGGAGGGCACTTTTATGCGGGGACGCAGCGTATCCTGCACAAGTTTACGTACCATAAGTTCATTGTTTACTTCCTTACGGAACTCTTCCATTGTCTGACCGCTTTTCCTGAGCTCTTCACGGAATGCGGCTTCGGTCTGCTGTGCATTAAGCACTTTTCCGTCTTTTGCAACAGAAAACTGCTTTCTTATATCACTTATGCGGTTTTCAAGTTCACGTTCATAAATTTTAATCTTTGCCGCTTTCGCCTTCTGTTTCAGCAATATATTGTCAATCATCTGTTCAAGAGCCATGGCCTCGGCTTTTTCTATATTTCCCGGCTGCGACATAAAACCGGGAATAGCTGAATACTGCGAAAGCACAATATTTTTAGTCTTATTGTAATCAGCCATGGTAATAGGCTCATTGTTAACTTTGGCTGCAATTGAACCAACTGTCTCGGCTGCTGCCGGAGTTACGGCAAGCATAAGGACAAGAGCAGTAATTTTACTTGTATTTTTCATCTAATACCTCCACCTTCAGCGTAGTCTGAAGGTTGTCAATATATTTATCGAATTTCTGTTTCTGCAGAATCCTTTTAATCCTTGGCAGAATTTCGTTTTCTTTGGCTTTTTCCTGTTTGAATTTCTTTAAAATGTGAAGTCCTAAATCCGTACGGACAATTCCCTGCGTCTCCCCTACTTTCATTTTTGTTATCATATCGTCCAGTTCAGGCAGGAATTCTCCACGCATCATCGGCGGAAGATAAATGGTTTCGGCATCTATGGAATACTGCTTGGCCATGGAATCGAAATCAGCACCGGATTTAAGTCTTCTGTATACAGCCTCGGCTTCCTTGTTGTCAGGCTTCATAAGAATATGCCCTATAGTCATTATGTTGGGGTATTTATCGTAATATTCCCTTGCCTCCTTATCGGTAACTGCAAGTTCTCCCTTCTTCATATCCTCAAGCCACATCTTGTTAAGTGTGTAATCCCTGTATGCCTCAAGCAGCCCTTTTACCTCAAGCTGCTTTTCTTCCATTTTAGCCTTAAATTCCGGGCTTTCAGCAACGGAACTTTTCATGGCCGCCTGTTTCATCAGTTTCTCGCGTATAAGCAGATTCATGAACTGTTTTCTGCCTGGTTTTGTAGAGAGATAACCGGTAGAGGCCGGCCCTAACTCATTAAGGCGCATCTGAATCTCTTCAGCTGTTATCACATCATCACCGACTTTGGCTATTACCGTTCCCTCTGTTTTTTTACCGCATGATGCCAGAAGAAGTGCACAGCATAAAACAATAAAAAAAGATTTATTCATAATATACATAATTTACCATATTTTAGGATTGCCGTTTTATACGGATTGGCAGTAAAAATGATGTTCCGTGGCAGTTCCGTCAGACTTTGAGATTTCCTACATACTTCCGGAATCTGGCTTCCACTTCCTCTGCTGTTACTCTGGAAGTTCTTCTTACGCTGAAATCCTCGACATTGAAAGATGAAAGCACAGTGGCATAGGCCATGGCTTTTTTTAGCACACTTATATCCTTCCAGTTGCCCTCGCGCGTAAGGCAGCCCATAAAAGCGCCGCCGAATGTGTCTCCGGCACCTGTCGGGTCCACCACTTTTTCAACAGGCCATGCCGGGAAAGGTATAAGTTCATCTCCTGTTACAAGAAGTGAACCGGCATCACCACGCTTCACTATAATTACGGAAGGACCGCATGTCAGCATTTTCCTGGCGGCTGTTATTACATTGAATATTCCGGTAAGCTGCCTGGCCTCCTCATCATTTATGAAAAGAATGTCCACTTCCCTTAAAAGTTTTTTTAGTGAGTCGTTTTTCAGCTTTATCCAGTAGTTCATTGTATCGCAGGCTGTTATTTCAGGCTTTTTCATCTGCTTAAGAACATCATACTGAATATCCGGATCTATATTTGCAAGAAAAAGAGAAGAACAGTTTTTTGCCTGTTCCGAAAGTTCCGGCGAAAAATTCTCAAACACATTCAGACATGTGGAAAGAGTTTCCGCAGACTTGAAATTCTGATCATAGCGCCCATGCCAGCGGAAAGTATTTCCTGCGGTTTTTATAAGCTCTTCGGTATTTACATTGTGGTTATGCAGAAGCTCAAGATATTCTTCAGGGAAATCAGTGCCGACAACTGCAACTATCCTTACCGGCGCGAACCGCGAGGCAGACATTGAAAAATGTATTGCAGACCCGCCTGCGGCATCAGTTGTGCTGCCGTGAATCGTCTCAACAGAATCCAGCGCTGCCGACCCTACGACAAGTATCTCTTTAGTCATATTGTTTTTCGCTCTCTTTCGCTCGTTTTAAGAACAGTCAGGAATCATTTATAATATTCCTGAATTACAGATATTTTAACAAAAGATACCCCCTTTTTTTAAGTACGTTTTTTTTTGTACATTATTTCAATAGGTTTATTTACAAAAACTGTCGGAAGAAAAATCCGGGGAATTTCCGTTATGAAACACAGAAACACAGTCAAGGAAAAAAAGTACAGGCAGAGAGTAAAAAAAATGTTTTCCGGCATACTAATGTTTGCCGGGATTATTGTTGTTATTACCATTGTCTGTCACTATTCACGCACACTGTGGCAGAATGCGGTTTCATATGTCGACAGTCCTGTTTCCTTCAGGCCCGAGACCTATTCGACAAATATGCCGGAACTGAAGAAGGAGCTTGACCCATTTTTCGAATCGCTGAAAAGTATGGTTTTTGCCTCAACTGAAACTTACACCCTGTCACAAAAATTTCTTGACGGACATCCAGAGATAAAGAATATAAAACTTGATCCAAATTATCTTACAGGTGATGTGAACATACGTATAGAGCCGAGAAAAACCGTGGCAGCAGTTAAACTGGACGGAAAAACAGCATATCTTGCCTCAGACGGCACAATAATGCAACGCACAACAGGCCAGACTCCGGAACTTCCATTTGAAGTACATCTCTCAACCACGAATATTTCAGGCCATCTGCCGGTTTTTATTTCAAAACTCAGTGAAAAACATGACAGATTCTCACTGCCGCTTAAAGAACTTTCCTGTGGGGCAGGGGAGGAATCCTGCATTATGAAGCTGGAAGACGGCACAGTAGTAAAGTGGGGGACTATTTTTTACACTTCCAGGAAAATAGAAGAACTTAATCATGTTCTTGAAGTAGCTGGAAAACTTAACAAAGAGCCGTCAAAGGCAAAACTGAATGTTGATATGCGCTATTCGGTTTCACTTGGCCGCTCTTTCTACAAAACGCCAGATTCTGCAGGCAGTGGAAATTCTGGCAGCATTCTTTAAATTTTTGCAGCAAAGACTGCGGGGAGAAGTTTTTATGGAAAAATTTATTGCGGGTATCAGTCTTGAAACCAAAAGAGTAAGCTGTGTTATAGGCGTACTCAGGGAAAATAGTGAAACTTCGGAAAAATCCGTCAGGATTCTTTCAGCAGCTTCACGTGAAGTAGACGTTAAATTAATGAACAGAGGCTGTCCGAATAACATGAATCTGATAACACAGCTTGTATATAAAGTTGTGGAGGAAGCAGAGAACAGCATAAGTTCAAAAAAGAAAAAAGATGACACTCCATTATATGACTCACCGGTAAAAGCCTCAGATTTTTATCTTTCGGTACATGGAAGTGATTTTGTATGTCTTAACGGGCGTATAGAAAAAAATTACGATACTGCAAGAGTAATAAAAAAAGAAATACTTAATGAGATTTTTGAAGATTCTCTTGATGAGCTGAAAACGAAATATCCTGCAATATCCGGCTCCGCAATCATACACACAATACCAGGCAAATTCACATCAAAAAATTCTCATGTGGCTACAGACAATCCTCTGGATATGGCTTTGTCATCACTGATCTGCGATTATATAGCGGTAGCTACCTCTGCTGAGGGAATTGACAATATAAATACTGCTGCTACAGGTTCAGGTGATATTAATATACAGCGTATATTCTATACTCCCGTTGCAGTAGGAGAATACCTGCTTTCCACAATGGAAAAGACGAGAGGAGTTATTCTGCTTGATATGGGCAGACTTTCCACAACCATGAGCATATACAAGGATGGTTCACTGCTTTTCTTCAGGGAAATTGATACAGGCGGTGAAAATGTTACCATAAACATACAGGAATATCTGAATCAGTTCCAGAAGACCGGCAACGAGTTTTCTTTCCAGCTGGCTGAAAAAATAAAAAAGGAAAGAGCAGCCGTCAATCCATGTTTCCTTCCGAACAATGGAAAAAATACAACACCCACCGACGCACAGGACGTTTCCGATGAAGAGCTTATAAAAAAATGCGTGCTGATTCATCTTTCAGAAGTGTTATCCGTACTGGAAAATTATTTTAAGGAATTTATTCAGAAGAACCATATTCCGCAGTCTGCTTTCTCATCCATAGTTTTAACGGGGGGAGGGTCTGAAATCAAAGGAATGCAGAATCTTATAAAAGAGTATTTCTCCGTGGAACTTGTACGCCCTGGCCAGACAGCTCCGGCCTCATCTTTCGGTCAGGCCGTAAAAATAGAATGCCCGGTGGAATTACAGAAAATGGATTATCTTGCTGCAACTGCCACACTGCACTACGCAATGAATGCTCCTTCACAGAATGATCTCTGCACATGGAATATGACTGATGAAGAATCAGGAAGTCTCCTGGGACGGGTTGTGAATATTTATGAAAAAATAACATCTTTTTTTACGGGTTCAGGAAAGAAAGATAATAAGAACAAATGATATTCATAAGAAAGGGGAGGAAATATAATGGAATGGTTTGATGAAGAAACAGGCACGGTAAAAGAGACGACAAGACGGATAAAAGTCATAGGAGTAGGCGGTGGTGGTGGAAATACGGTAAGCAGCCTTTTCGATTCTTTTAATCCTTATGGGGACAGCATCGCAAAGGGTATAGATTTCATAATAATCAACTCTGACAGTCAGGATCTGTCCAAAAGCAATGTACCTGACAGAATTCAGATAGCCCAGGATGGACAGGGAGCCGGAAGCGACCCGGAATTAGGCAGAAAATTCGCTGAAAAATGCGCTATAAGAATAAAAGATTCAGTAAAAAATGCCTATATGGTCTTTGTAACAGCAGGAATGGGGGGAGGCACCGGCACAGGAGCCTCTCCTGTTGTAGCCAGGCTGGCCAGGGAAACCAACAGTCCGGACACACTGATAATAGGAGTAGTAACAACACCATTCTCCTCAAAGAAAAACAAAAGACAGATGGCTGTTGCGCTTAGAGGGATAGAAGAACTACAGAAACATGTAAATGCTCTTCTTGTAGTTGAGAATGATGCTATTTTAAAACTATTTCCCAACGGAGGAAACTACTCAAAAGCAATGCGGGCCACAGATATTGTGCTTATGAATGCTATACGCGGAATATTAGGCATAATAACAAATACAGGTGAACAAAACGCCGATTTCCGTGATATTCTGAATATCATGAAGGAGGCCGGCAGAGATGTTATAATCGGCGTTGGAAGCGCCACCGGCAAAGACAGATACCGCAAGGCCCTGGAACTGGCCCTTAATTCCCCTCTGCTCTGTGGCAGGACAATAAACGGCGCCAAAGGAGTTATCGTCAATTTCCGCTCTTCAAAAGAGGATTCGGATCTTGACGGGCACAGGTATGTCCGGGAAACACTATGCGAAATGGCTGACCCGGACGCCACCTACAAAGACTGCACAACCGAAGATAACAATCACAAAGGCATGCTTGTAATCACGGTTATCGCTACAGATTTTGTAGATGAACGCGGTAATTTGGTAACCTATATGAAGAGAGCTGTTGCTGCATATGGTGTAAAACCAGCAAAGCGTGTTTCAACATCTGGTACGACGCAGAATAATGAAAACGTACCAGGAGAATCTTCCGTAATAGAACCGGATTTCGGTATTCCGACATTCATACGGAAGAAGCAGAAATAAAACTGTCCGTTTTATGGAGCAGGCAGTTTTGTATTTCTGCTGCAGGAATCATCAGTCAGGAGAAAAAAGATGGCAATAACACTGAACGTTCTGCTTAAAGTAATGGTGCAGAACAAAGCCTCGGACCTTCATATCCGTGGCAATTCATTGGTTTTTTTACGTATAAACGGAAATATCACTCCCATAAATGGCTCGGAAATGAGTGAGGCTCAGGTCGAGGAAATGATAAAGCCTCTTTTTAATGAACGCCTGCAGAAAATTTATGATGAGCATCACGAAGTTGACTTCTCGCATGACGGAGGGGAACTGGGGCGTTTCCGTTTCAATATTTTCCGGCATAAAGAAAAAACAGGCGTCACAGTACGCCATATTCCGCTACAGATTCCAACGCTGGAACAGCTGAGGATGCCTATTGAATCCATAAAAAAACTTCTTGAGAATGAACGCGGAATCATTCTTGTTACCGGAATAACAGGCTCTGGAAAAAGCTCTACACTGGCTGCAATGATAGATTATATAAACCAGCGCAAAAGCCTGCATATAATCACTATTGAAGACCCTATTGAGTTCACTTTCAAGGAAAAACGTTCAATAATCAGCCAGCGCGAAATAGGAACAGACACAAATAACTTTATTGACGCGCTGCGCGCCTCGCTTCGTCAGGACCCTGATATAATCCTGGTAGGCGAAATGCGCGACCTTGAAACAGTTTCCGCAGCGATAACAGCAGCAGAAACAGGACATCTGGTGTTCGGCACACTTCATACTCTTAATGCCGTACAGACCGTTTCACGCGTTATTGATATGTTCCCGCCACATCAGCAGAACCAGATACGCCTTCAGCTTTCCGAAAGTCTCAAGGGCGTCATTTCGCAGCGTCTGCTGCCATGCCTTAAAGGTGGCCGTGTACCGGCTGTTGAAATACTGAATGTCACTCCAAATATAAAGAAGCTGATAGAAGAAAGCAATTCCTCCGGTATTGTGGAAGCCATAGAAAAAGGTTCCTACTACGGTATGCAGTCCTTTAATCAGTCACTTATAACCCTGTACAATGAAGGTATGGCTGATATGGAGCAGGTTCTCGCAGCTGCCACAAATCCTGACGACGTGCGTCTTGCAATACGTGGAATCACGCAGAGCAATGAATAACAGCCACAGAGCAGTTTTTTCATAGGAGAAATATAATGTTTGCCGAAGGTTACATTGGAATAGCCGGCATAATAGGCGTAGGTAAATCAACGCTTACAATGCAGCTGGCGAAAGCGCTGAATTTCGAACCTGTTCTCGAAGAAGTAGGAGGCAATCCATATCTGGAGAAATATTATGCCGACATGAAAAAGTACGGTACAATCATGCAGGTATGGCTGCTTAATCACCGCTTCCGCCAGCACAGGGAATTCGTATCCCGCATAAGTCTGGGCAAGATACGTGGCGTAGTGCAGGACCGCACAATATGGGAGGACACCATTTTCGCCCGTATGCTCAATCAGCAGGCAGATCAGGTAATATCAGACCTTGATTACAATACATATCTTGATTTGTTTGATAACATGGTACTACGCGAAATGGTATTTCCACAGCTGCTTATATTTCTCGACTGCAGTGTAAAAACCGCCATGCAGCGTATATCAGCACGCGGACGCAAAATGGAAAACGCCATTCCCGAAGAATATCTGCGGAACCTTCAGCAGAATTATTATCAGTTTATAGACGAAATGGAAAGTGCAGGTGTACGCATACTGCGTCTTAACTGGGAAACCTTCCATCCTATAGACGAAGTAGTCAAACTGGTTCATCAATATTCCCTGCGCCCCACAAGTTTTACAAAATGGGTGCGTCCTCTTAGAAAAATGGGAATGGAAAACGAGGCCAATATTCCAAAACCGGTGAAATAAACATGAGAAAAAACGGAATAGTCATCGCTCTGGACGGACCCGCCGGGGTCGGCAAATCTACTGTGGGCAAACGTATAGCCTCGGAGGTTAACTATAAATTTGTCAGTACAGGTAAAATGTACCGCGCACTTGCCTGGAAGGCTTTGCAGACTGGAACTGCGCTGAATGACGAACAGGCTTTGCTATCCCTCGCGGATTCAGTTTCCTGGACTTTTCCACGGGGGGAAGGCCCTGAAGCGGATGTGGCCCTGGATGGGAAAGTTCTCCGTGGAGAACTGATAACTGAAGAAGTAAGCAGGGCCTCTTCCGCAGTGGCTGTTCTTCCCGGAGTACGCTCACTAATGAAAACAATGCAGCAGAAAGCGGGAGCCGACGGCGGAGTTGTCATGGAAGGGCGTGATATAGGCACAAATATATTCCCGGACGCGGAACTAAAGATTTTTCTGGATGCTTCAGCAGAGGCCAGAGCCTCGCGCCGCGTCGGACAGCTCAAGGCACAGGGATTAGAAGCTGACTACAATGAAATTCTTGCCTTTATAAAAAAACGTGATTATCAGGACTCAACACGGAAAATAAATCCATTAAAAAAAGCTGATGATGCAGTATATCTGGACTCCACAAACCTGAGCCAGGACCAGGTTGTGGAAAAAATAACCCTCCTTTTCAGAAAGGCAGCCGGGAGATAGAAAAAGTGAAACATCATCCAATTGTGGCTGCGCTTCTTTTAGGCTGGTTCCGTGTGCATATGCGGATATTTCACCGCATTCAGGTGGAGGGACTTGAAAATATTCCGGAAACAGGGCCGCTCATAATTGCATGTAATCACATTTCAAATGCGGATCCTCCCGCTCTATGCGGTTTTACAGCCCTTAAACGGGATATAAATATCCTGGCAAAAAAGGAACTTTTTAAAATACCGGTTATGGGAACTATCCTGCGCATGGGCGGTGCCATACCGCTCGAACGCTCACGCCCTGGCGGTGATTTAAGCGCTTTGAGAGATGCTTTCACCGTACTGAAGGAAAACCGTTGTCTTATCATATTCCCGGAAGGAACCCGTTCAAAGACGGGAAAAAGGCTCAAGGCCAAGACGGGAGTAGCACTTTTTGCCCATAAAACAGGAGCGCCGGTTTTAAGTGCCAGAATATTTAACAGCAATAACTGGCCAAAATTAGGTAAAATAATATTAAAGTACGGAAAACTCCGGCATTTTGAACCTGCAGAAGGTCAGGATGTCCGTGAAGCGTATGCTGAGTTTTCTGAAAAAGTCATGGATGACATTTTTAAAATAAAATAGTCAGACATCAAGGAGCTGCACCCGAAATGCAAGTTAACGAAGAAGAACTTCAACAGCCCGGACAGAATCCGGAAACAGAAAAACAGGAACAGCCTGTCGTCGAGGCTGCTGACAATACACAGGCAGTGGAACAGCCTGCCGTCAAGGAAGAAGCAAAACCTGAAACAGCCGAAGAATCCGTGGAGAATCTTTCCATGGACCAGATTCTTGAAGCTGAATCTGCCCTGGTAAAGAAAATAAATGCCAGAGAAATGGTATCACTTAAAGTGGTTCAGGTTACTGAAGACAGTGTATATGTCAATATCGGCGAGAAAAAGGAAGCGGTAATTCCGCTCAGTGAGTTTGAAAATGAGAAAACTCCTGAACCGGGCGATGAAGTTACTGCTATATTTGAAAGAAAGAGCCGGGAAGGGACAATTATGTCGCACCGCCGTGCCCGTGAACGTGTGGCTTATGCCTCCGTCCAGAAACTCTTTGAGGCCGGTTCACGTGTAAAAGGGAAAATTACCGACATAATCAAAGGCGGATATCTTGTTGACCTTAACGGACTCCGCGCTTTCATGCCTTTATCCCTTTCGGAATTAGGAGGCGCTCACAAGCATTATCTGCCAACAGGTGCCAAAGTAAAGGTCTATATAACTGATTTCAGTGAAAAAGACAAGAAAGTTATTGTCTCACGCCGCAAAGTTCTCGAAGAAGATGAGAAAGCAAGGAAAGAAAAGACTCTTTCTGAAATTTCAGAAGGTGCTATTGTCCGTGGCGTAGTTTCCAGAACCACAGAAGATTCAGTTCTTGTACGCTTTCAGGGTATAGATGGTATTGTCAGACTTGAAGACATATCCTGGAAAGATCCAAAAGAAGCACTTCAGAAATACGATCGCGGAGTGCGTGTACGCTGCAAAATTCTTGCCATTGACAGAGAAAAAGAATTGATCACATTCGGATTCAAGCAGATAATGCCCAATCCGGCTATAATGCTCAGACGCAAATTTCCTACCCGTTCACGTGTAAAAGCCAAAATCACGGCTGTAGGTGAGGCAGGAGCTGATGCGAAGATTAATGACACGGTTGATGCTTTCATCATGCCTGAAGATTATGGTGCTGACGGTGCACCTTCAGCCGGTGATGAGGTAAATGCCGTTGTTGTGGGCATAAACAAAGACGAATTCAAAGTCAAACTTTCCATACGCAGAAATGAAGAACAGGAAGACCGGAAAAAATTCCAGGCTTATTTCAAGGAAGGACCTCATTTCACGCTGGGACAGATACTTAATGACAAGGATAAATAATGGACATTGATAAATGTCTGAAAAAATATAAAATTTTTTTCACTCAGTTTATCTCTGCACATAATCTATCCGTAATTACAGTTTCGGGTCTGGCTTCTGTTCTATTAATGGCCATCATAATCGGAAGGGCTTGCAAAAGCTCTTCTGATTATGATTATTTTCCCAGAAAACAGACAGAATTCCTGCCGGCAGCCAGAATTGACAAACGACTGAAAAAACTGGAAAAGCTATATAGCGCTGACAAAGACAATCTGTCTCTGCTTTTTGAAATATCTCTTTTGAAATTTCAAAAAGGAGAATCATTTTACCCTGAATCCATTGTCGCCATGGAAAAAGCAAGAAATGGCGGATATATGGATGCCAGGATTTTTTATTATCTTGGTTATATGTATCAGCATAGCGGGCTTGAGAATTATGCAGAAACAGAATACCGCCGTTTTATATATAACCACCCTGATGACTATGATGCCCGTATGCTGTTGGGACGTTCATTATATTCTCAGAAAAAATACACTGAAGCAGCAGAAATATACAGTTCATTACTTAAATCCGGAAAAGATGATATAGTACTCCTTTCAAATCTTGTGTCATCATTATGGAAAAGCAGACAGAAATATGACAACGTTCTTAAATATCTGGAAAAAAAAGGTATAAAGGGAAAGTACGCATCGTTATATGTACAGGGGGAAATGCTTTTAGAAGACTCCAGATATAACGAAGCAGCAGCATATTTTCAGGAAGCAGGAAAAATGAAACCGGCAGCCGGAGATCTGAATCTTTCCATATTAACTGCAAAAGCTTTATATAAAGCAGGAGATTATAAATCAGCAAAAATGATTCTGAATGAAATTTCAGAGACCTCCAAAGAAAATACAGAAATAAAAAAATTATCAAAAGAAATAGCTGAAAAAGAATTTTCAAAAAAAATCACAACAAAAAGAAAATCAAATAGAAAAAAATAAAAAAAATATTGAATAATTTATAAAACAGACATAAAAAAGGACAGATATACCATCTGTCCTTTTTTATGTCTTTATATCTGGTCATTTAAAATCGTTTTTAAGACATTCTGACATATAATTACTCAATAATGGACCTGAAAGGCTCTTAAAATCGATTTTGGCAAATAATCATACAATACGGAATAATTATGGATAATTTTACTTATGTTAACATTTTAATCATCAGCAGGGTCATCAACAGGGGAAAGAAAATTAATTAAAATAAATAATATCAAAGGCCATGCACATAACATGCTCCTGATTGTGAAGCATGAGGATAGGGGGAAAGTGATCTAAAAAAAGGAAATATGTCACAAATATTTATAAAATTTTAAAAAAGGAAAAATTAATATACTTTTTTAAATTATCAAATAAATCCACACAATTCAAAATAAAACAATCAGAATAACAGAAATCAAGGAATCAGCAAAAAAACATACAATTATTTCATATATTCAAATATTTCAAATTTACATATCAATATAAAAATCAAATAAAAATTACAAAATTCTGACATATTTTAGTTATCATAACAATTATTTTGAAAAAACTGAATAAATAAATACTGTTAAATAACACCCTTATCTTCACACAATGATTAAAATTTAACCCGTAATACATATATCTGAAAAATAACAGAAAATTATTAATATCACAAAATACAACAAAACAATTAATAATGTCACAAAATTATTCAAAAACCTCATACAAACAGAGTGCTAATAATAAAAACATGGAAACATTGTTAAATATTATAAAAAAGTATTGAAAATATCAATATAATATCAATTCACATAAATTAAAATCCATACTTATTTCAGAAGGGCAGTCAATAAAAAAGTTAACATAATATATATTATCACAAGTAGACTTGGGAATAAAAAATATTAATTAATTCATTTAACAAGAATTCAAATTCCTTATATATTACTACACCGGCAAGGATTAAAACATTTTTACAAGATTTTACTGAAGCATTATTAAAATTATATGTCAGCAAAAATAATCAAAAACAGATTGTCTATAATTATTTATTCAGTTAATCAACAACAGTTAAAACATATTAAAATTATGATTTCTTATAATTTTTTAAACATTTAAATTATTTACATAAAATTACAAAAAAATATTTTCTAACAGATAATTTTAGACAAAAAGAATTATGTTTGCATTATTCTTGTCTAAAAAAAACAAAAAAATTAAAATTATATTTTTTTCATTAAATAAACAAAATGTTTTTTTATTACCATAAAAAAATATATGACAAATTTATTAGAGGATAAAAAAAACATATATTATAAGACAAAACAAGCGAATCAGGCATATCCAAACATTAGAAAACAGCAAATAAGCCCAAATTCAGCCTTTTACGCTTTTTTCATTTTTTTAACAAATTTATTTTTTACTTTTTTATTACTAAATATTTAATTTTACGACAAAATCACCATTAAAAAAAGAACATATATAATTTATATTTTTTACATGTTCGCCATTATATGCGCAAGAAGAGCTGCTTTCTGAAACCCTTTTTCAGTAAGAGAATACATCCTGCTCCTTTTTGTTCCGGTATATTTTATATATCCTGTATTCATATACTGTTGCAAAAGACGATCAAGTCTATGGATTACAAAACCAGAAGATTTTAACATTCCGGTTAAAATAAGGGCAGGAATTTCAAAATTACCAGCCAAACGCTGTTCGGCAGCAAGAAGAACAAGAACTGCATCAGCTGCCTGAATACTTTTATCTTTTGAAATTATTACATAATGCAGATTTTTTCCTTTTCTGGTTACCAGTTCCCAGTCATTTTTAGGCTTAGAAGAATCTTTTTTTTCCTGATTTTTTTCAACCGGAAACAGAAGTTCCGCATTAAAAGCATCTTCCTGCATGTCAGAAAATCCTGTTGTCTTTCTCAAAGCGATATTATCTTCCTGTATTATCTGTTTTTTATTATTATCAGATTTATTTTTTAAATTTTCATTTTTCTTATCATTACAACTATCTGCAAATTTTATTAAAAATTTATCCTTTTCCGAAAGAACAAATGATTCTGTACCTTCTGCCTCAAATTCTGCGCCGGATGGAATTTTAATTCTTATTCTTGTTTTGTCCATTATAAATTCACTCTCAAAAACATATTCTGATCACTTGTTAACATTATATGACATATAATAGCATATTCATATTTATATGTCAAGCCTGCAGAAATCACATGTCATTTAATGTAAGCAAATGTTATTAATTTTTATGTCAGAAAAAGACTATTTTTTATGTAATAATTTCATAATTTTATTTTTAATACAAGAACAATTAAAAAAAATTATAGTCTATAATTCTTAAAAATTTTTTCGGATACTTTTTATTACAGTATCATAAAATACAGAGATAAAAAAACAGGTAATCATAATTACATATAAAACAAATAATAATTATGGCTCATATAAAAAACTCTGCTTTGCAATATAATTATAAAATCAATATTTTTTTTATAGAATGGAAAAATAATATTTTGATTATAAAATAGAATTAATTAATTTTTGTTTTCATCTGCTGCTTCACACTAATTTGCTCTGTAAAAATTCACGGCTAACAATAATCTTTTACAGAGCCTGTAAATTATAATCATGCAGATAACAAAGCTATATTTTTAGACTCTTTTAAATACAGGATCTCTTTATAGCTGAAATAAATTCAGCATGACGTAAAAACTGTAAAATCAATAATGAACGTATTTTTAATTTTTATAAAGAAACAATAATTTTCCCATTCTTTGTTAAAGGGAAAATTTTTTATATACTCATTACCGGAATCAGACACAAGACATCTGCAGTTATTTATGATATTTTCCCATTTTTAAAGAAATCCTTCTAATAGATGGGTCAGCCATGATAAAATGTTAACATAAGTAAAATTATCACCCTTATTATATTTTTCCCCCCAACAGAAAAACGATTTACGCCATAAATAAAATATACGGCGTTTTCTTTTCTTTTCTGATATGTTTATATGTCAGATTGGCTTAAAATCGATTGTAAACTTTCTTTTTTTTACGTCTTTGTACCCCTTTTTCATATCACAATTATAATCAGGCCGGTTCTCAGTATTGAGTAGCCAGATATACTTATGTTTTATGCTTTATTTTAAACTCAATTAAAGTGCTGAAATAAATTCAGCATGACGGGACAATTATAAAATAAATACTCTTTTTATATAGCCTTATTTTATTTGTCAAATAAAAAACGGCGGATTTTTTTATTCCGCCGTTTTTTATTATTTTGTTTTCTTTTCAGTTTCTTTATTTTTTATTTTTTTATTATTCTTATCTTTTGTATCAGTATTTTTTTCTTCTGTTTCATTTATCTTATTATTTATTTTCAATTCTTTAAGTGAGGAATCGTCTGCTTCTTCTTTTTTCTTCTGTTCCATTAAAGCCTTTTTTTCTAATTCCTTTTTTTTCTTTGCTTCTTTTTCTTCTTTTCTTTTTTTAGCAGCTTCTCTTTTTTCTTTTAGTTTCTGCTTTCTTTTTTCATTCGCTTCAAATGTCTTTGTTCTTGAATTCAGAAAAGCTCCGGTTTTATTCCTAACTGCTTTAGTCTCTTTGTCTTCTATATTCTGCAAACGTGCATTCTCAGCTTCGTAATTTTCACGTTCAACCATCTTTACTATTTCACTTTCAAACACATCTTCAGTGTTATCTTTTTCCCCCCTTCTCTGCAAAATATCCTGATACTCCCATTTTTCAGAATTCAGCGAATCAGTATATTCATATATCCCGGCTGATAAAGGAGTGGTAATAAAAAAACATGAAACAGCAGTTAATAAAATTTTTCTCTTCATATTTCTATTATATTAAATTCATAAATAATTCAAAACAGATGGGAGAGCAACAATATTTCCATCTTAAAAAAACGACATGGCAATCCGTGCAGAATTTATCAAAACATATAAATAAAAAACCTCTGACTGCTTAAACAGAAGTCAGAGGTATAATCTTTTTTACACCTTAATTATTTTTGTTGGCAGCTGCGGCAGCCTTACCTGCTTTTACACTGTTAACAACCAGTTCAGCAGCAGCCTGATACTGTTCCGGCAGTGACTCAATCGCCAGTTTCTGTGCACAGATTTTGGAAATGGATTTAGCAGATGTTCTGATATTCTGATTATAAATACTTCCATCAGTAAGCATAGCAGTTGCTTCATTAAGCATACAGATCTGCATTTTTTCATTAGCCTGCTGGGCGGCTGTTCTTGTGGCAGATGTCGTGGCAGTTCCGTCTGCAGTTGTTCCCATAGTGGCGCAGGCAGATATTGCAACAGCGGTAAAAACGAGAGCGATAAGTTTCTTCATTTTAGTCTCCTATTCACATACTTCTAAAATTATTATAACATATTTCAGACATATAAGTAATGACAGTTTTATATCGCACGGATTAACGTTGCAGGTGCAGCGGGGCACCAAACGTAATTTTTCCACCTGATTATGCTTCTCAAAAAAAGCATACAGTTTAAGCTATGAATCTTTGTAACTGCCTAATAAGAACAATAGTAAAAAAGGATAAAAAAAAACACAGACTTTCGTCTGCGTTTTTTTATCGGGGTGCCGGGAATCGGACCCGGAACCTTTCGCACCCCAAGCGAACGCTCTACCATTGAGCCACACCCCGTTTCAGGTACACTTTTATTATAACAAATTTTTTTATTCCATTACAAATTCTATTTGCTACGTAACATTTCCATCAGTGCCTGTATTTCTCTTTTTACGTCGAGAAGCATCTCTTTTCTATGTTCAGACCGGACTATATCCCTTTCACCGGAGGAATCTGTGTTTTTTTTACCTGATACAATATTCTTTATTCCTCTTGAAGTATAACCTTTTTTTATCAGGTCCCTTATTAAAGCGCCACGGCGCAGATCCCCCCTTCTGTAACGACGGTGCCCGCTGCTTATGCGCACAGGCATAAGGAGTTTCTTTTTTTCCCAGTATCTGAGTTCGGCCTGACTTACTTCCAATTCCTGTGCCGCTTCTCCTATAGTGAGATATTCGGAAAGATGTCCGGACTCTGAGTCAGTCATTGCTTATTTTTGTAAGATTCTTTGCCGGTTTAAATCGTACGGAAAGTCTGGTTTTTGTAATTACAGTTTCTTTTGTTTTTGGATTCTGCATTGTTCGTGGCAACAGTTCTTTCGGTATAAAAGTGCCAAAATTTGAAATTACAACCTTTTTATTATCTTTCAGCGCTTCTTCTATTATTTCAAATGTCCTGCATACAGCAATACGTGCATCCCTTTCCGTTGGAAAATATATTGAAATACGGCGTATAATATCCATTCTGTTTAAACTTCCGCTTACAGGATCTTCGTCGTATATTTCATCTTTTTCTTTCATTATACAGGTATTTTATTCCTCCGGTGAATCGGTACGTTTTTTTCTGAGATTATCTATTATATCTGAAGGTTTGAGATTTATAAGATTCATCCTGAACTGCCTTACCTCATCTTCTGAAATAGGTTTTGCAAGAATCTGTGCTTTCTCAAACACTCTTTCATTTACGAATACCGGACAGCCAAATCTTACGGCCATGGCAAGAGCATCCGAAGGTCTGGAATCCATTTTAAAACTATCATTTCTGCGCCCTGCTTTCCGCTCGAGGAACAGATATGAAAAAAAAGTTTTTCCCTTCATATCGTTTATGCACACATTCCTGAGTGAAATACCTGTTTTTTTCAGGAAATTGAACATAAGATCATGAGTCATGGGTCTCGGCGACGGAAAACCAGAAAGTTTTATCGCTATGGCCTGGGCTTCCGCAGGGCCTATCCATATGGGAAGAATCCTGCTTCCTTTTATCTCGTCAAGAAAAACAATGGATTCAGTAAGGCTTGTAGCTATTGAATATATCCTTACCTCGACACAACTGCCGTTTTCAACAGGTTCTCCGGTCATATCATATGGTTTTGGTATTTGTTATTTCAGCACTGAATCCGGCAGCTTTCAGTATAGAAACAGGCTCCTTGTTTTCATATACAATCCCGTATATAGCATCGACGACGGGAGAAGGTATGTGGTTAACAAGGCAAAGCGCCCTGACATTTTTTATGGCTTCACGGCCTTCAACAACTGTTTTTATTTTTTTTAGTGCCTGTTCCGGTGAAAGCCCCCTGCCTATTTCCCTGCCAAAACGGAAGTTGCGGGATTTGGCGGAAGTAGCTGTGAGCATAAGATCGCCCATTCCTGTAAGTCCCCACGCAGTCTCCGGCCTGCCACCCATTGTAGTTATTATGCGGTGCAGTTCATTGGCACTCTCGATAAGGAAAGCCGCCTCGCTGTTCTTGGCAGCCTGCGAAAGACCATCAATGATCCCACTGCCTACAGCATAAGCATTTTTAAGAGAACCACCAAGTTCTGCGCCGAGTCTGTCTTCGGAAATTTCTATTTTCAGAGGACCACCGTCTATTATTTCCGCTGCTTTTTTTACCTCATCGATATTTTTTCCTGCAAGTACAACTTTCGTAGGTGCTCCTGCGGCAACTTCAACAGCGAAACTCGGCCCGGTGAGAATCATTATCCTGTCTTCAGCTCCTGGAAGTTCCTCACCGATAACCTGACATACTGTTTTAAAAGTCTCTGTCTCTATACCTTTGGAAAGCGCGACAATATACGGTATTTCCCTGCCTTCAAGAAGTTTCTTTATCTCCCTAATGGTTGTTCTTATAAATCTGGAATCGATGGCTACTATTATAAGATCAGGATTCTGTATTGCTTTTTTTAAATCCGTGTAAATTCTAACATCATCAGGAAGATTGTAAAAAGGAAGCATTGGATGCGTACGGTTCTGCTGGATGAAATCGGCAGTTTCCTTATTAAATTCCCATGCGCGCACATCATATTCTTTTTCCGCCATTAGACCGGCTATTGTTGTGCCCCATACACCGGCTCCTATAACAGCTACTTTAATTTTTTTTGTCATTTTTTCTCTTCCGTATTCTGCTGCTTCTTATATGAAAGTTCTTTACCACTCAGAATTCTTTTGATATTGCTGATATGTGTACAGAAAATGAGTATGCACACGCACAGCGCAAGTATTGTAAAAGGTTTCTGATAAGGTTTTGAAAAAAAGAAACAGAAAAAAGGCAGTACCACGGAGGCGGCCATTGATCCGGCAGATATATGGCTGGTAACTGCAACCACTATCCCGAACACGGCAAAGGCCATCACGAGCGGAACAGGGAGAAGCGCCGCAAATACACCTGCAGATGTGGCCACACCTTTTCCTCCCTTAAAATTAAGAAACACGGTCCATATATGTCCGCAGATCGCAAGCGCACCTACGGTGACAGGAATCCACCAGTGTCCGCGGCTGAACCATTCGGTATTGGCCGGATCAAACATAAAATGCACTGCAATCCATGTAGGCAGAAAACCCTTCATAAAATCTACAAGCAATGTAAGCAGTCCAGCCGCCTTGCCAAGATTTCTAAGAACATTGGCAGTTCCCGGATTTCCGGAACCTACTTTGCGTATGTCAATACCGTTCATACGGCCTATAATATATCCTGTGGGAATTCCACCTAAAACATAACTAAGTACAAAAAGAAAAGCTATCTCTAAATGTGTCATAATTATTATTATATAAAAATAAAACTGCCGTTTTCTGAAAGACTTTATTCAGAAACTTTCTCCCGCTGATAGAAGCCGTTTACGGAATCTGGCGTAATTTTCTTTTGTGGCCCTGAAGGTGACTATGGCGCCATTTTCAATATATTCAGTTCTGCCAACAAGACAGCATGAATACAGAAACTGTATAAGATTCTTTTTTCCCAAAGGAACTGTCTCTGTATATTCCTGCCAGCGTTCTGACAGTGCTTTTTCGCATTTTCCCAGAAGTTCCGGTATGCCTTCGCCTGTAACTGATGAAATAAAAACCGGACGCAGACTGACCGGTGCCCAGGCGCGGATACGGTCTTTTACAGCATCAAGTTTATTGAACACATTAATAACCGGTATATTTCCCGCACCTATTTCCTTAAGTGTCTTTTTTACAGCCTCATGCTGGAGTTTAACTTCCGGTGATGAATAGTCATGCATATGAAGAATAAGATCACTGTAGTGAATTTCCTCAAGTGTTGCACGGAAAGCAGCAATAAGAGTATGTGGCAGTCTCTGTATAAAACCTACTGTATCGGTAAAAAGCACATCTCCACCGGAAGGCATATGAACCCGTTTTACCGACGGATCAAGAGTGGCGAACAATTTATCGTCAGCATATATGCCGTGCCGGTCTTTTGTAAGATAATTCAGGAAAGTTGATTTGCCGGCATTGGTATATCCGACAACGGAAATCTGAGGCAGTGGCACAGAAATTCTTGAAGCCCTCTGTATTTTTCTTTCTTTCTTTATTTCCTCTATCTCTTTTTTTAAATCATTTATCTTGTCGCGTAGAACACGCCTGTCATATTCTTTTTTTCTTTCACCGGCGCCACGGCCTCCTATAACGCCATGCTGCTGATCCATGCTTAACCCCCGCCCCGTAAGACGGGTAAGATCATACGAAAGTTCCGCAAGCTGGGCCTGAAGCCTTCCCTCGCGTGTTTTTGCCCTGTCTGAAAAAATCTCTATAATAAGCCTTGTTCTTGTGGAAACCATTATTCCGCCAAAGGCCTTCTCAAGATTTCTCTGTTGCGCCGGAGATAATTCCTCGTCGAATATTATCACGTCTGCACTATTTTCCACGGCAAGTGTTCTTATTTCCTCTATTTTACCGCTGCCTATCAGAGTGGCCGGATTACGCTGATTCAGTTTTACAGTTACGGTGCAGGCTGTTTCTATACCAGCCGTAGACGCAAGTCTTGAAAGTTCTTCAACTGAAATCAGAAGTCCGTCGGAACCATGCCGCTTAAATCTTATGGAAACAAGAACCGCTTTCATGAATTTATTATTTCTTCTGCGAGAGCCGAAACGTTATAATCAGTTTTTTTACTGAATTCATATTTTTTTATATTATGATAACGATTAAACCATGTGTTCTGCCTTTTGGCATAGGCAAGAGATACATTTACTATCATCTGAACAGTCTCATGTCTTGAACGCACTCCGTGAATATAATCTATCATTTCCGGATAACCGAGAGAACGGAGGCCGGGACAGTCCTGCGGATAGCCTTCATCAAGAAGAACCCTTATTTCCTTTTCCCAGGCATCGAAATGATCAAGTGTCCTTTCTTTTATTCTTTCCTGAAGACATTCCTTGCTCCAGCGCAGAAATATGAATTTTCCTTCGCTGACCGGGAGTGAATTGAAAAATCTGCCAGACCACACTTTTGACGCCGGGCGGCCCGTAAGACGTGATATTTCTATTGCACGTATTACACGCTGAACATTGTTTACAGGTATTTTTTCCGCTGTCTCCGGATCAATCGCCTCAAGCGCAGCATGAAGCGCAGCCCGGCCTTTTTCGGAAGCGATAAGATTAAGTTCTGCCCTCATCTCCGCATTTGCCGGTGGAAGTTCATCTATACCATTCCAGAAGGACTGTATATACATTCCGGTTCCGCCAGCTATTACCGGTACATGTCCGCGCGCCTGTATTTCATTCATCGTGCGTTTTACGTCGCGTACATAAGTTCCCACATCATATCTTACAAGTGGATCTATGAAATCAAGGAAATGATAAGGAATGCCTTCTACAAAATAAAGTCGTGAACCATCCTCTGTTTTTCTCCATTCACCTGCAGGTTTTGCAGTGCCGGCTTCAAGTTTTGTAAAAATCTGTTTTGAATCAGCGGAGATAATCTCCCCCCCAGTTTTTTTTGCTATTTCCAGAGCCAGTCCTGTTTTGCCTGAGGCATTAGCTCCCATTATAGTTATCGGCTTCATAACTTCCATATTGCTGTGAATACAAAAATCAATACCGGCTTCCCATGCCGCCAAAGTTTTTCTCGAAAAAAAGGACAGAAAGCCTCATTACGAGGCTTTGCTCTGTCCTCTTCACAATTCTGTTCCCTTCAATTATTTCTTGAAAAGGGAATCGTCTTTCTGCGGTTTGTTGCAGAGTCCGGAAGCCTTACATGTTTCCGAGCACACGTCCGGCAGTTTAAGCTGGAAGCGGGTATCGCAATCGGCAAAATCTTCGGCCATTTCATTTATGACTTTCTTGTCATGGTCGCTGATCTGTGTAAAGGCTATACCGGTCATATATACACCGCTCTTTTCCTTTACCCATGCTATGCGTCCGGTAACGGGGAAACCGTTTTTCATTCCCGCCAGCTGCAGAACAATATTGAGTTCCTTTGATTTGGGTGGCAGTGCGAATGTGATAAGACGCATTCCGCCAGCAGAAAGATCTGCGAGAATAGCCGGCTGAGGCACTGTTTTGCCGTCGGCTTCTTCAGCGAAGAACTCGATTTCCACAGGCTCAAGTATTCCATTGAGCATTGGCAGACGCACATGAGCACGTCTTTCTTTGATCACTTTGTTTTTCTTTGTCATAAAATTACCTTTCCGTGTAAAGTGTTTCTTTCAGCAGACAGAATCTCAACTTTTCTTATTGAGCCTGGTGCGGTTTCACTGTTGATTCTAACGGCCATATTTGATGAAGATCTGCCAAAATCAGGCGTCTCGAACATCACTTCTTCTATTTTACCAATTCTTTCACGCAAAATCACGCGGGAATTTTTTTTAACCGCTTTAAGCAGAATATCAAGACGCGATTCCATTATCTTCTCGGATATATCTGCGGCCATTTCAGGTCTGTCCGTTCTCGGTGAATATTTAAAGCAGAAAGCAGCAGTAAATCCGGCTTCCTCCACAAGACGCAGAGTCTCCTGAAAATCCTCTTCGGTTTCTCCCGGATAACCTACTATGAAATCGGTAGTGAAGGACATATCCGGTACTTCAGCTCTTAGTTCTGCCAGCAGTTCCAGATACTGCTGATGAGTATATCCTCTACGCATAAGTTTCAGTATCCGGTCGGATCCTGACTGTACAGGAAGATGAATATGCCTTGCCAGCCTGCTGTTCTGTTTCAGAATCCGCTTGAAATCCCTATCAAAATAAAGAGGGTGCGGGCTCATAAAGCGGAGTCTTTCCAGTCCTGGCAGAACAAGTATCTCCTCAAGCAGATTTGAAAATGTGAAACCTGAAAGCCTGTATGAATTAACAGTCTGCCCTAACAGAACCAGTTCCCGCGCGCCGGCAGCAAGTTTTTCCTTCGCATCCTTTATGATTTCTTCTTTTGAGATAAAAGTAGCAGGGCCCCTTACCGAAGGGACTATGCAGTAACTGCACCGGTGTGAACAGCCACGCATTATTGTAACATAAGCCGTAAGAGGGGATCTGTAAATATTTTCCGGTCCGGTGTTCTCCGGTATTTCTTTTTTTCCTTCCTCGCCTGAAATTTTATTTTTCCTGTATACCGAATCAAGCAGACGGTCAAAATTTTCTATACTTCTGGCTCCGGTTATTTCATCTACATAAGGGAAACGTTTTTTTATTTTTTTTGCGCCTATTCTCTGGGCCGCGCAGCCTGTGACAAAAAGTTTTCCCTCAGGGTGTGATTTTTTCCAGTATTTAAGCCGTCCTATCTGCGAAACAGCCTTGTCTTCCGCCAACTGTCTTACAGTGCATGTGTTTACTATAACAGCATCCGCCTCATCAAGTTTATCAGCAAGTGAAAAACCACGGCGGCGGAACAGCCTTGCCATATATTCGGAATCCGCCTCATTCATCTGGCAGCCGAATGTAATTATGAATAATTTTTTATTCATCGGTATATTTTACAAAATTATGCCTTGTAATTATTAAAGTCATTTCTGTGTTCGGATTAATGCGCCACGCAATCTGTTATTACTTAGTATACCTCCGTATGCAGGCCTGATTTTATGTTAAAATCTTAATATGAAGAAAATACTTGTAACCGCTTTTGAACCTTTCGGGGGACGCAGCACGAACACAACACTGTTTATACAGAAAGCCATGCCTTCTTCTGTATGTGACTGCAGGATTTTAAAAAGTATTATTCCTGTAAGTGGCAGGGAAGCCGGAGAAAAAATAAGAAAACTGCTCCGTAGACACAGGCCGGACTTCGTACTTTCATTCGGTCTTGCTGCCGGAGAAACCGCGGTGCGCATTGAAAGGTTTGGACTGAATATAAAAGATTATGGGATAAAAGACAATAGTGGCGAATGTCCTTCCGGTGAAAAAATATGCAACGGTGGCCCCGCGGCTTATTTTGTTACAATTCCACCGGAAAAAATCGTCGCTGCACTGCTTGAAAATAATATCCCGGCATACGCGAGCAGCCATGCCGGGACTTATGTCTGCAACACACTTATATATGAGGCCATGCGTGCAATAGAAGAATTAAGGCTTGATTCAAAATATCTTTTTGTTCATTTTCCCCTTTCAACAGAGGAGGCGGTATCTGAAAAACCTGTCAGATTTCCTCCAACACTGCCTCAGAAAATGCTGAAAGATGCAGGACATATCATATTGAAGAATATTGTCTCATAACCTGACAAAGCAGCAAAAAAGCCCCGGAAATTATTTATATCCGGGGCTTTTTCTGTCTGCGTAAAAGATATTATCTGCCAAGACCGGCAATCATATTTTCCGCTCCGGCGAAAATTTCCTCAAGATGCTTTTCATCTTTGAAGCTTTCGGCGTATATCTTGTATACATTCTCCGTGCCTGAAGGACGGGCAGCGAACCAGCCATCACTGGTACTAACCTTAACTCCGCCGAATGAAGCCTGATTGGAAGAAGCTTTTGTTTCTATTTTCACAATGGGACTACCGGCAATTTCCGATGTTCTGATTTTTTCCGGGGAAATGCTTTTCAGCAGTTTTTTCATTTCGGGAGTACAGGGAGCATCATGTCTGGCATAGCAAGGGCGGCCATATTTTTCCGTAAGTTTATCGTAATACTGAGCCGGATTCATGCCGGATCTGGCTGTTATTTCACCGGAAAGCAGAGCAAGAATGATTCCATCCTTGTCAGTGCTCCATGCTTTTCCATCGAAACGCAGGAAAGAGGCCCCGGCACTTTCCTCTCCACCGAAGCCAAGACTGCCATCAATCAGACCATTCACAAACCACTTAAAACCTACAGGAACCTCAACCAGTTTTCTGCCGAGGCCATCAGCCACCCGGTCAATAATTGAACTCGATACAAGAGTTTTACCCACACCCGCTTCTTTTTTCCAGCCTGAGCGGTTCCTGAAAAGATAATCTATTGCCACGGAAAGATAATGATTCGGCTGCATAAGCCCATGTGTCTTTGTCACTATTCCATGCCGGTCATAGTCAGGATCACAACCAAATGAAACCTCGAATTTATCCTTAAGGGAAAGCAGACGCTGCATGGCATATTTTGATGATGGATCCATGCGGATTTTTCCATCCCAGTCTGCGGTCATGAATTTGAAACTGGTATCAACTTCTTTACTGACTATCTGAAGATTAACCTTGTAAAAATCGGCTATTTCCCCCCAGTAATTTACTCCGGAACCACCGAGAGGGTCAGCGCCAAGTACTATTCCGGAGGCGCGTATCGACTCCATATCCACCACATTGCAGAGATCCCTTACATAGTTGCGGCGGTACTCATATGTGTGGGTAGTGGAAGCGATTAAGGCCTGGTTGAAAGGAACACGCTTTACTCCCTCCAGTTTTTTTTCAAGATATATATTGGCAGCGTCCTGTATCTGGGAAGTTATCCCGACATCAGCCGGACCTCCGTTAACAGGATTGTATTTAAATCCTCCATCTGAAGGAGGATTATGTGAAGGTGTTATAACAATACCGTCGGACATTCCGGTCATACGGCCTGCATTATAAGTTAAAATTGCATGGGATATAGATGGCGTCGGAGTATAATCATTATCTGCTATCATCGTTTCAACGCCATTTGCCGCAAGCACCTCAAGCGCAGTCTCGAATGCCGGCCTGGAAAGAGCATGTGTATCATAGCCGATAAACAGCGGTCCTGTAATATTTTCCTTTTTGCGGTAATCACATATGGCCTGTGTTATCGCCAGAATATGGCTTTCCGTAAAAGAGGCATTGAATGCACTTCCCCTGTGGCCGGATGTTCCGAACGAAACCCGCTGCCCCGGAACCGTCATATCCGGTTTTTCCGAGAAATACATCTTAAGAAGTTTCTGTATATCCGGGAGTTTATCTCCGGGAATATGTTTCCCGGCGTATTCATGTATCTTCATATTTTTCCGCCTCTTTTGTTATTTTATTCCACGCGGGTACTGAACCAGCGAAGTTTTTAAATATTATTATTATACATTTTTTCTGAAAATACATGAACACTGGCCACAGGTGCGCAAATCAGGGTGACACATCGGCTACAGATCAAGCACATTAATACTGCATTAATCGTTTAATGTATATGTCTGTATCTTTACAGTTTACAACAATCACTCTATCGTTTTTATCTGTATTTTTTCATGCTTCTCATTTCTTCTTTCAGCTTTCTGTAATTATCAAGACGCTGAACAGATATTTTTCCTTCCAGGACAGCTTTTTTCACCGCACATTCAGGTTCGGTATCATGCCTGCAGTTGGAAAATCTGCACTGCAGTGCCAGTGTTTCTATATCAGCAAAATTTTCCCTGAATCCGGCTGAAGCCTCCCATGCGGCGAATTCCTTCATTCCGGGAGTATCCACAAGAAGCGCCCCGTTTTTAAGCCTAAGCAGGCGGCGCGTCGTAGTGGTATGCATACCCTTTCCGTCTTTGGCCTTAACCTGGCCGGTTTTCTGTTTTTCAGCCCCCAACTCATTGATTATAGTTGATTTGCCCACACCGGAAGAGCCTATAAAAGCAACAGTCCGGCCTGGCTGCATATAGGAAACAAGGGCCTCATATCCCTTATGATGTACTGAATCCAGAATAACTACTGGTATTCCTCCGGCAACGGTTTCCGCAGCCTTCTTTCTTTCCATACATTCAGGGCAAAGATCCGCCTTGTTCAGGATTATTACTGGCTGTACACCGCTTGTCTTTACTGCGGTAAGATAGCGGTCAAGTCTTTTAAGATTGAAATTGCCATCAAGCCCCTGCACTATAAAAACATAATCGGCATTGGCGGCTATGGGCTGTATGGTATTCACTCTGCCTGCAGCTCTTCGTGAAAGCAGTGTACGTCTTTTCAGAATACAGTGAACAGGCAGCCTGTCCGCTTTTTCATCACCTGCCACCAGTACCCAGTCACCTACCACAGGTATTCCTTCAGCCGATTGTGAACGGTGTTTTATTTTACCTGACAGGGAAAGAAGACAGCTTCCCTTTTCTGTCTCGGCCCCGTAGCATCCGGCAAATTCAGCCGTTATTCTTGCCGGGACAAGATATTCCTTTCCAGGTGTATTATTATAAATTTCATCAAACCAGCTGTTCCAGCCCAATTCATTCAGAGTCATATTTCTTTATTAAATAAAAACACAGCCGGAAGCATATTCCGGCTGCGTTCATATTATGTTTTCTGTTATTTTCAGGCAACTTTACAGAGACGGCGTTTTGATACAGTCTCCCTGCCACCGGAACCGCGCATTCTTGCATACATTTTGTATCTGCCCGGTTCTGTAATATTCCAGTCAAACCACCAGTAACCACTCGCATTGCGGCATGGCTGCCATTCTCCGTCGTTAATGGAGATTTCTACGACCTCGCATTCCGAAGCAGAAATACGGATTGCATAACCTGCATTAAAAAGAATTTCCTCATTATTTCTTGGGAAATCTATTGCAATAAATGTATCTTCAGCCTTAACATCTGCTACAGAGACTTTCGTTTTTTTTGAAACTTTTTTCTCCGTTACTGGAACCGGCTTTTCCGCCGTGGATTTTTTTATTTTTGTTTTTCTCATTGCTTTTCCCGCAGAGAATATAATATGGAATCATTCCCTGCTATTTATATTATATCAAAATATTATAATGACGTACAACAAAAAACGCGGGCTGAAAACCCGCGTTCTTTATTAATTTACACTGCCGTATTACTTGAATGAAAGGCCTTTCATATCTGTAAATACAGAGCGGTCCCTGCGCTGGAATATAGGACTGCGGAACGGGAAGTCGAAAGACAATGATATGCGGTGCGTATTACCAAGTTCTCCCATAGGAACAAATGCATAGTCCAGCGTAAAGAACTGAAGCGTGGCACCTATTCCAAGCGAAATACCGCTGAATCCGTCCTGCATCTGCTGCATATCAATACCTGCTCTTGCAGTAAGACGCGTAAGCTCATTGGGATTTATATAAGCTTCAACACCGGTCTGAATATTCATTTTGTTGCCTTTCGGCACAACAACATCGGCTGCGATAAGCAGATTATCAAACGGGTTGATTGAACCACCAAACCGCGCAGTCACAGGCAGTGGATCAGAAGCCTGGTCATATTTAAGTCCCTTACCGATATTTGACACAACAACACCTATGCGGTAGGGGATGGCTCCGAAATTAAAGGTCATAATTCCCATGTCGCCAGCAAATGCTGTTGCTGAATCCCTTATTTCAGACTTTATATACTTGGCATTCAGTCCCATGGAAACATCAAGATCCTTGTTTGAGAATTCCAGAATTGCCTTGCTGTATGACAGTGTGAAAACCTGATCCTGTGGATTGAACGAACCTATACTGTTACGGGACTTATCCATTCCCTCAATAGTTCCGATATCAGTCATCATGAACGATATTCCGATTACGGAATCATATGAAAGACGCTGTGCATAAGCGGCATACTGATAACTTATGTCATCAACATACTCACTTCTCATAAACATTGCGGAAAGTTTAGGGATCTGCACAAGTCCGGCAGGATTCCAGTATATTGCCGAAGCATCTTCTGCCACAGAGGAATAAGCTCCGGCCATACCGACGGCTCTGGCTCCTACAGGCAGGTTAAGAAAGTCAGCACCGGTTGTTCCTGCTGCTTCTTTTGAGAAATAGGATATATCCGACGCTACTGCCATTCCTGAAAATACTGGGACAGCAAGTGCAGCTGAAAGAAGGACTGATGTGATTTTCGAAAGTTTTATCTGTTTCATAACTGTCCTCCTTATTTCTCAACAGCAATTTTAATTTTCTTCTTTCCAGCGGGAGAATCCAGAACTCCGAGGTAAACACCGCTGGCTACAGGATTACCATATTTGTTTTCACCTTTCCAGACTATCACGAAACTATTGTCTGAACTGCCTTCCCATATTTTCGCACCGGAAAGTGTGTACAGTGTAAGTTTGGTATGCGCCGGGACAGGTTCTATAGTCACATATCCATCGCCCCTGCTTACATACATAGGATTCGGGTACACCTTAACTTCATTCATATTTGAAGGTGCGGCACGTCTTATAACCTGTATAACCGTGGAACCGTCAGGCAGGGCAGTTTCGCTGTCAAAAGTATTTACTGAAGCAGTAATAATCTTTGAACTCTGGTTGAACACAGTCTTCAGTGGCAGACAGGAATTTGTCTTTTTGTTATAGCGTGCAAGAAGAATCTCATCTTTGTAATTTTCAATCAAAGCCGCTTCTTCGGGATCGAAGTAACCTATGGTAAAGTCAACAGGCACTTTCGGATTCGGATTTTCAGTGAATATCTTCGCTGTTATAACTGGAATTCCCTCCGCCTGCTGATGGCAGAAGTCAGCGTTATCATGTATTACTGGTCCGGCCCCTCTGTTATCCTTATGTTCATACGGAGCAATAGCCAGTGCAGTTTCCCTGTCATATGCAGCAGCAGGAACAAAAAGACTTACATACCTTTGTCCAAGGAAATTGCCGCTAATCTCAACATCTCTGGACGGATTGCTTGTTCCGCCTACGGAACCATCAATATTTCCAGGTCCTGCAACAGTGACTGTTGATATGAAAGTAGTGGCATCATACTTGGTCAGATCATCATCCTGGTTGTACGACTGTATCTGTATATAATACATCGTATGCGTCAGCAGTCCGGAAAAACGGTGGTTTGTTTCCACAGTATATTCGGTTCTGGTTGGATACGGAGGCAGAGGAGATGTCGGGAATGTTGACTGTGTCGACAGTGAAACCTCATATCTTGTTCCCGTCTGAACACCGGCCGCATCAAAAACCTGCGGGTTGCCGTTGTGCTCCCAGGCAATGGAAATGCCGGACATTGAATTGGCTGTCACTTTCACATTTGAAGGCAGATTGGCATGTGTACATTCCCTTGCCTTGTTATTTTCATCATCCAGGAAGTATGCATATTCAGATTTTCTATCCTGTGCATTAAGTGCACTTATTCTGCCATAATAATATGTATTAGGAATAAGTCCTTCAACTGTATAAGTTCCTCCAGCACCATACAGTGTACTGGTGGAAAACGCTATACTGCTGAAATCAGCGGAAGTTGAAATTTCAATGTTGTAAACAGTTGTCGAAGAATTGCCATTCGGCTGCCAGTTAACCTTGAGGGCCTGGAAAAGAGCCTGGTCTCCGTCTCCACCGTTATACATTTCCATATCCATCGGATTATTTGCCAATGTGTATACAATTGGCGAATCCTTGGAATTGCCGTAATATATCTGTTCCACACCGTTTATCTCAACCTTCATTTTTGGTCTAACACGAATCTGGTATCCAACGTTGGCCTTGAGACTGGAATCACCTACGGCATGCGTGTTTGTCATTACATATTCTATTTTTGTTGTGGAAGCATCCACGCCTTCAGGTTCATAGTCTTCAGACTGCTGCACCACTCCACCAATGATTTCCGAAATCTCATAAATAACGGTATCATTCCCGGAACCGATTCTGTCCCATGTCCATGTTATTGTGGAAGCAGTAGGTGTTCCCATAATCTCACCCATGGAACTCACAGTTATGGTACTTACATGATTGGAGTACTCAGTAACAAATCCACTGGAATGTTTATGTGTCGCCCAGTCGGAAGAATTTGTACCATTGATAGCCTGTACCCTGAACCAGTAACCGGTAGCAGGCGTCAGTCCGGTAGCTGTATACGAGGAACTTGAATAACAGCTGCCTCCAGAGAATCTTGTTTCCGTGAAAATACCTTCATCAATTTTATTGGCCTGGTACGCCGGCAGGAAGCAGTCTTTGGAAACATCATTGCTCTTGCACCATTCAACCTGATAGCAGGTACCCTCATAATTTCTACTTGTCCATGACAGTTCCACGGTTTCAAAATTACTTACGGATATATCAAGTGTTGCCGAAGATGCCAGAGTATAATATGTATCGGATATGGCAAATTTTTCGCTTTCCGACCATATATTAAACGCCGCGACCTTGATTCTTGCCGGGAAATTTGGTGGCAGCCCGGAAGATACAAATACAGGTATTTCATTTGGATGTGTTCTGTCAATAGGAACCCTGCCGAGCGAAGGACCTGTTTCAGTTGAGGTAGCGGAATATACCTCATATCCATTTACATATTTATTTGCACCAGACAGGTCGGGCAGTTTAGGCCATCTCCACACAACTGATGATTCATAAACAGAATAACCTGTTATGGCAGAAATAGCATAATCCGGATTTAAACACGGGGCAGGCACCGGACCGGCAGGAGGATTACAATAATCAGCGTCAAGGGGAGCTACAGGCGTGGACACCCTTGGAAGTTCCCAGTTCTCACCAACCTGTATAGGCTTGAAATTAGAGAACTGTCCATTGACAGATTCTATTGCATAATAATATCCCCACGGAAGTTCCGGGTCTACCGTACCATCACCATCATGAACCATTCCGGGAAGCTGTGCTGTCATTGAACTCATCATCATATTCCAGTCCCTATTATTGATATCAGGAACATAGAAATTTGTGGAAATATCAACAAGAAAACCACTAAAATTATCCATAGCCTGCAGAACAACCCTCGGGGTATTGTGATAGACAGCGCTTCCATCCCCGGCTTCCGTGTATCCATGGAAGTTATGCACTGTATTTGTGCTTAACAGTGTAAGGCGTTCCCCAGGCCTGACATTTTCACTCTGACTGTTTGTAATATCAGGTCTTCTTTCAGGTTTATAACCCTGTTTTACATAGTCATCAGGAAGTTCTGTAAAATAATTTCGGTCTACAACTGTGTAGTTTACACCAAGACCATTATCACCACCAATGACCATATAATAGCCCTCGGAATCCAGTACTGTTGCGTGGTTGGCACGTTTGTTCACAGGTTCCCCTGCGGTTATGGACAGGCTTTCCAGATCAGGATTTATATATGACACATATCCAATTGCAGAAGAAGGTGTCTTTCCGCCGTATATGGTAATGATATTATCGGGCCCTATATTAGCAGTATGCCCGGTAATACCTTCAGGCAATGTGCCCACATTTCTTCTGGTAAAAACATTTCCATTGATAGTGTATTTATAAATTTCACCAGTAGGATAGTTGCCGTTTGTGCCGCCGATGACCCACACATTACCGTTCTTATCCAGGACAGAAGCATGCATGTATATTTTCAGCTGCTCACTACTTGATTGTGTACATGTATTTCCTGATGGATGCACTGGATCACATATATAATATCTGGTAACGGGAGATCCTGTATAACCAAGACCACCTATTATAGCCACCTTGCCATTCTTAAGCAGTGTAGCCGTATGATGTGTCAGCGATGGGGCACTATTATATATTTCAATCCATTTGGCTTCTGTAGTTACAAACAGCTCATATCCTGTTGAAGAAGATCCTCCGGCAACAAACACATTTCCGTTCGGCAAAATCGTGGCTGTGTGATTCTGCCTTGTCTTATGCATATAAGTGACAGTATCATCAAATTTCTCATGTTTCGGATTATACACCTCTGAGGAATTAAGAAGATTTGTACCGTCTGTTCCGCCAGTAAGAATGACTTTTCCGTTCGGTAAAAGTGTGGCCGTATGTCCGGCGCGCGGGGTGCGCATGGAACCGGTTATATCCCACCTTCCTGTTTCCGGATTATAAAGTTCGCACGAATCAAGTGTCTGCAAACCATTTGAACCACCACACACAAGTATTTTCTTATTGGGAAGAACCGTTGCCGTATGCCCCTGCCTCGGAAAATTAAGTTCCCCACCAGCTCCTTTACCGTAAGGGTATTCCCGTTTGACAGGCAGCATATCAGCCTCACTCGGTTTAAACAAACTAGTATCATCGCTTCTGTCATATAATGGCTTATTCGCGACATATGTATTATCTACATTAAGTCTGTGACAGTAACTGGAACTGTCATTACATTTTCTTCCCCCTATAATCATCGGTGCCCCGGAGGCGGTAATAAGCATATTCGCATCAATAAGAGCCGTAGGGTCTTCAGTGTAACCATATTTATAAGCAGTAAACTCATACAGAGTGTCAGATGCGTCCTTTGATAAAGTATAGTCCCATCTTGTAGTCTTGGGATTATATGAAAGATTATTGGAGAAAAGCATATCCCTTACTACTATAGTTGAGCCACCTGCATCATAGGATTCTCCTGAAAGATTAACCTGATCGGCCACTACAGTTAGTCTTATGGATATTTCCTTAACTTTCGCATTAGTAAGAGTAGCTGTTATCGTGGCCATCCCTATTGCAAACTCATCATCTGTATTTTCAATTGTTCCTATAAGAGGATGGTTATTTGTATTGGAAAACCTGGCAGTAAGATTTAAAGTGCATGAGCCACCGCCCTCACCGCTGCCTTCACTACACGTAGGCGTAAGATCAGAAAAATTATACACTGCATAAGGGTTATTTTCCAGGCCTTCCACAGTTATAGCAGGATAAGTATCATCTCCATTACCTTCATCACGTTCTATAGTAAAACCATTTATTTTCAGGCTCCCCCTTAACATAGCCCCTCTGTACGCATAAGGAAGATCTTCTATTTCAATACCAAGCCTGACATCACGAAATCGTGCATACCTTGTTTCACCATTAGTTACAACAGTTAAACAGTCACCTTCCCCGATTCCAGGGTTGTCCTCAAACAAATCCAAATACCTTGACCCGATTAAGCCGGCGCCACCGCTTGAACATTTTTCATATAAAATACCTCTCTTATAAAAAGTTTTGGAAGAAGCCTCAAGTCCTGACTGAATTACGGGATAAAAAAATATTTTACCATCAGTATCTTTGAATTCAATGGCCTTGCCCTCAATATTACCTGACTGAAAATCCGGATCATATTGGCGGCCTACTTCAAGTCCGTCAAGAGGAGCCCTAATATCTTCTTTATCATAATCATTCTGTTTGGCTTTACCGACAAAAGTCACTGCAATTCCACCGTCTTCCTCTCCTCCGATTTTTAATCCCATCTTGTCTTCATCTGACGTAGGTATAAAAATATCCCCATCTATAATACGGCCAGACACCGGACGTGACAATGTTGTTTTTTCAAGATCGAAATAAAGATGGGAGGCATCCTGATCTATACTCATAACCTGTGCGCCACCTTGTGAATCAGGATCTCCGGTTGTTTTAAGAATAGAATTTTCTCCAAATTCAACCGCAATATCGGCAAATGTCACCGGGATATTACCTCTGCCACCATATACATATACCCTGCCACCAGGACTTAATATGGCTGAGGCTTTTGCGACTCTGTATGGAAGTGTTTTTATGCCAGTTTCAGCCCCGGATATAATTGTAGGCTTGCCGAATTTATCAAACAATTCGACAGTATCAAGAAATCCATGATAACCAGGGTTATGTCTGGAAGCCTCAGGAAACCCTTCCTTCCCCAAGTTATACCAGTCATCATCTGTATTAACATCATATGCGGGTGTATATGCTTCATTAAAACCGCCTATTACCGCTACACGACCGTCATTCAGTGTTACCGCAGCATGGTCCCTGCGGCCTATAACAAGAGCTGATTCAGTGCCGAATGTGCCATCTTCTGCATCAAAACTGACATTCGCCTGAACATACGAACCATCATCAGTATTTCTTCTTCCGCCAGCAATAAAAACATTGCCGCTCGACAGCATTGTGGCTGTAAAATCTCTTCTCTTCCCTTCATCGCCAATCATGTGTATGTCAACAGGATACCTAGAAGGCGTACCGTTGTTATCGAATTTTACTATATCACAAGTACTAGATGCCTCGGGGTAATCATATCCGCCGCACAGCATTACCATATTTTTGTACTTTCCTCTTGTGATAAGAGTAGCAGAATGTCCTGCACGGTAAGAGCCTGAGGTAAGAGTAGTGCTATTGCTAAAACTGTTTGTTGCTGGATTAAAAATTGTATAAGTTCTTACTGCGCTTCCTGAAGCAGTTGAGTTGTTTCCGCCAAATATAAAAACTCTGCCATCTGGCAACAATGTTGCAGTATGCTCCTTACGCGCAATATCCATGTCAGGCAGCGGTTTATAGGCCGCTTCTGAGGAAATATAAATTACAGCAGTCTTTACAGGATCTCCATCACCCAGATGCCCACCTGTAATAAGTATATTTCCGTTGGGTAGCACAGTAGCAGTATTCCCAGAACGCGCAGGTAAAAGCGGCGAATATGCAAAAACCCCTGAAACTGCAGAGAGCATCAGGGCAAGGGCTGAAAACAGTATTTTGTTTGTTTTGGTCATAGTTTTTCTTCCGGCACTGCCGGGATCGTTAAAATATCAAAATCACTCCGCGGGGACTACCTTTATTATGTTGTCCCCTGCGGCATTTGTCGGTCCTTCGTTTACTTTTTTTACTCCGTCAACACGGAAATGATATGCAAATTCCCCCGGATTCAGGCGCGTTTTGAATGTCCATACTGAACCTTTTTTTGTCATGGGATTGGCTTTCCCGCTCCATGAGCCATGAAAAGTAACTTCCGTTGCCCCGGCATCCGTATATGTGAATACAACCGGTACGGCTTTGGCTCTTTTGGGTGAAGGAGGTTCCTTTCCCTGAGCTTCAGGCAGAACCGTCTTAACCTGCTCCGACGTGGTTTCGTCTTTTTTGGGGGATTTTACCGGCTCTTCTTTCTTCTGGTTCAGAGCACCGCTGTCTTTTACAGAAAGACCGGATTTTTCCTTTTTGGCGCTTCTGTCATCTGCTTTTACAGCCTGCGATGTCCTGCCTGAACCCTTCTGTACGGCAACAGCCGTACTCTCTCCGGCTGGTGTCTTATGGCGCGTAATTGTCTTGCCGAAATTGTAACCTTCAATGAGGGCAATTATCAGAAAGGTAATAGAAAGCAGCAGCCATTTATCTTTGTTCATACTTGAAAACCTGGAGCGGGCGACGGGAATCGAACCCGCATCTAAAGCTTGGGAAGCTTTCGTTCTGCCATTGAACTACGCCCGCCTGCGTTACTGCGATCCATTCTTCCGCCAGAAAGAACGCGTTTAAGAATGTATCTTATATTAGATTGTACAAAAAGATATATGTAATTTCAAATTTTATCTTTTCACTGCCTGTTTTCTGAGCCACTCCAGAGCCTCTTCCCTGGATTTTATTTTTCCTTCAAACTGCCGCAGCCGCAGCAGTTCCAGGATTTTTCCAACTTCAGGGCCAGGCTGTATTTCAAGAATTTTCATGACATCGCTTCCATCAGCGAAAAGACGCCCGTGAATATCCGGTCCTTTTTCCATAAACGCTGCTGCAAGTTTATAGATAACCTGAAGAAACCGCAGTGTTTTTTTATACGAATTGTATGGCAGTTTTGTAACATCAATGTCATCAGGCGGCCCGCCCAGCCTTTCTTTCATGCTTTCAAGCCTGTTGGGTGTAATATAACTCGCATAATCAGCCCAGCACAGCACAAGTAGTGGCAGTGTATTGCTTCCCATTGCACGGAAAAGACGGAACATGGCCCTTTCAGAAATAATTTCATTTACCGCAAGATTGCCTGGACGAAGATGGAAACCTATAACAGATGTAACCATTCGTATTTCATCTTTTGGAAAATGCAGCCGCTTCAGAATGTCTTCAGCAATTATTGCGCCACATTCTTCATGTCCGAAGAATCTTAGCCTGCCATCAATAAAGGCAGCTTTTGCCGGTTTCGCTATATCATGCAGCAGAGCCGCCATCTTGAAAACAGCAGGTTTGTCCATGTTTATATGTTTTGAAAGGAGATTGTGATGAGGACAGAATTCCTTAAGTTCTGAGAAAAACAGGTCTGTCCTGTCCAGAACGGCAAAGGTATGTCTAAGCACTCCACCGGCACCGTAATAATCCACAGCGCATTCCGGCTGGGCTTTAAGTTCCGGAAAAATCTCAAACAGAAGCCCTGCGGCATGGATTTTTTTTATCCATAAGCAGGCATCATTCCGGTTAAGAATTTTCATCAGTTCATCCCTTACCCTTTCACCTGCTGAATTTTTTACAAGCGCAGCATTCTGTTTTATCAGGTTCAGTGTTTTTACTGATATTTTAAACCCATGTTCAGCGGCTATGCGGAAGGCCCGCAGCATACGCAACGGATCACTGCTGAATACATTTTCAGATACTGCGGATATGCGTTTTTTCCTGATATCATCAAGACCGTGACAAAGATCTGTTATATGTTCAGGCTGAAAACGAAGTGAAAACGTATTCCGGCCCGGATTATAGTAAAGAGGTGTATCTTTACCAAGTTTCAGGGCAAGGGCATTCACAGTAAAGTCACGACGTATTATATCCTCTTCTATACTCTTCCCCTGAAACGGCAGAATATCTATCTGAAAAGGTGTTTCACCTTTTCCTGTAATCCGCCACACACTGTTTTCAGCATCCATTTCGAATGCCACAGCGTTCAGATGGGCCGCAAGCCTGAAGACTTTTTTTTCAAAATTACTGCATGGTGGAAGAACAAGATCAAGATCGGAAAAATCAAGACCGAGCGCAGCATCGCGCAAAGCCCCTCCTACAAGCCAGCATTCCCCAGTAAAATCAATTAAAGTCTGTGGCAGTGTCTTCCCTTTTTTTGTAAACGGGTCTGACTGTATCCGCTGCTTCTGTTTCATTCTTCCCTGCCGCTTTCCTGCACTTTAATATAAGGTCTGGCTATAATCAGCCCCACAGGCGTAATAAGAGCCACCAGCCCGACTATTACCCATATCATTGCCGAATGCCTGGGACCTGTTTCCGGGCAGAAAACACTAAGAAGGAAACCTGACATGGTTCCGGCGAAGAATTTGGCTATGAAATACGGAAGCATTGAAAGAGCCATATATGACCCTTCCTGCCCCTTGGGTGCTATGGCCGCCGGATATTCATAAAGACGGGGAGAATAGAAACATTCTCCTATTGAATATATCAGCGTGAAAAGAACTATGGCCACAAAAAGCGGATTAACCGTTGAAACATTAAGTCCCAGCCAGGTATTGGCTATAAGGCTGCCAAACCAGCCGTCGGCAAGCGGCTTGTAAACGGAAGGTGGCAGGGCAATAAGGAATACTGAAGCGGCAGCTATTGCAGAACCTATGATAACAGTTTTGTAAGCCGAGAATTTCTGTGTGAGTGCGCCAATAACCGGCGCAAAGATTATTACAATAACGGCATTAAGCACGCCGAACAGCTGCCCGAAAGGTACCCCTTCACCTAATTCACGTATGGCATATTTCGGGAAGAGATAGTACATATTGTAAAGAATAAGTTTTACAAAAACCACTAAAGCAAAGAAAGCAAGGAAACGGTAGAACTGACTGTCTTTCCAAAGACTGCCGAATATCTTTCCCCAGTTTACAAGCGCATCACGGAATGAAAGCATAGCAGCTTTCGCTGCAGTTTCCTGTGGATATTTTGATATTTCCGGTGTTATTTTTACACCGTTTTCAGTTGCTTCCGCACCGCTGCGTATGGCAAACATCGCCAGCAGCAGATTCGGCAGAGTGAACAGCATTCCAAGAAATATTATTGTCTGGTATGTGCTTATCTCAAAACCACAAAGTGGCAGAGTGTAATGACCATATTCCCCGAGACCTGCGCGTATTTTATCAAACATCCACCCGGCTATGGCGAAACCGACATTCATCATTGAATAGTAAATTGAAAAAGCTATAGAACGCTGCTTTGTTGTGGTAAAGCGGCGTACCGCAGCTACCATTACCGGAGTCTGCAGTGCTTCACCTAAAGCAAGAGGAAAAAGACCGAAAGGAAGAGCTATCCACCGTATTGCGCATACTGCCATTACGAGTCTGGATACAGCGGCTATTCCGAAACCGGCAATAAGGGATTTTTTTATTCCTACAGCGTCAACCAGGGAACCTACCATTACCGTGAATATTGTCATGGCTGTGGACCAGGCTGCAACCGCCGTTCCGGCCCCTATGTCACCATAGCCGAGATCCTTTGAAAGCCATAGCACAAGCGTGGAATTAACCAGACTGTATGCCAATATCGTAAGGATCTTTGTGGTAAAAATAACCCATAGTTCCCTCATGGCGCCCTTAAGCACCAGGAATTTGCCTATAAAACCTTTTTGTTCCGTATCTTCAGTATCTTTTTCAGACATTTGTTTTTCCTTGATTTTACTGTTTTTGTTTTACATTAAATTATTACTGCCGCCCTGTTTCTGTCAGCAGGTCCGGCTCAGTGAGCAGTATTTAAAGAAAATTCTTTCCGTCAAGCGTAAACTGCATCAGTTTCATTACAGGTTTGCCGGAAATTTTTCCGTCATATCTTGCACCTGCCGTGAAATAAACCGGGTCATTTGTATCCAGAGTAAATGACAGGGCTTCGGTAAACTTGGGACGGTATTCTGTCGAATAGAAAAATTTCACAATACTGTCTTCTCTCTGGAAACGGAAAAGGCGGGCATTTCCTGGTAGTTCTATATTCTGGGAAACATCTCCCTTTTTCAGAGTAATTTTTAAAATGGTATCACCAGAACCGGGCCCTCTTGTTTTGCTTAAAGCGAAAGTCATCCGTGCAGCTTTGCTGGCAAGAGAAGGTCTTTTTCCCTTCTGCCCGCTCCACAGTCCTACTGTAAACCTGTTGAACACATGGCTGTTTGACAGGAAAACCGGCCTGAAATCAAGCGTCCATTTTTTCCCTTTTATCAGCTTTGCCGCTATGGCGGCAGGCCCACGGCCCTCTATATCCGAATCATATTCCTCATCCTGAAAGCTTACAGGTTCATACAGGAGGATATTTTCATTTACAGTAATATTTCCCCGTCCTTCCCATATATTCCATCCCGCCTGTGAACCGGCATTTTTATGCTCTGAGAAACAGGAGGAAAGCAAAATCATTACAGATACAAAAAAAATTTTTTTCATAATTGTTTAAAATACCATATTTCAGCTGTCCCGTGCGGGCTGTATTTTCTGTCTGCTGTCTATAAAAACCGTGACAGGGCCATTATTATGTATTTCAACCTGCATGGAGGCACCAAAAACGCCGGTTTTTACCGGCACTCCGGCGGCCACAAGTCTGCTGCAGAAATATTCATAAAGAGGAACAGCCTTTTCCGGACGTGCCGCTTTAGTGAAATCCGGCCTCCGGCCTTTAAGCGTATCGGCGAAAAGAGTAAACTGGGATATTACCAGAGCCTCACCTTTTATGTCAGTGATTGAAAAATTGAACCTGTCATTTTCATCGGAAAAAATACGGAGAGATGATATTTTTTCCGCCAGATAATCAGCATCTGCTTCTGAATCATCTGTGGCAACACCCAAAAGTATTACAAGGCCCTCCGATATTTTCTCATTTCTGCCTTCAGTGACTACACCACCGGCCTTTACTCTCTGCAAAATGACACGCATAGGTATATTATACAAGTTATGAGGCAAAGAGTTGTATAATTTCATTATTATGAGACAAGCAGCTGTTCTTTGTGTATTTTATGCATTTGTTTTAACCCTGTACTCATGTTCGCCCGCCATGGATACGCAGGCTAATGAAGAACAGTATACGGCAAACGAAAAAGCCGGCACACATACGGATAGTACGGAAAAAATCATGAAAATGAAAACACCGTCGGGGGCAACACTTTTTCTGGAAAAAGCAATAACTCCTGCGGAAAGAGAAAAAGGACTTATGTTCCGCAAATCACTAAAAAAAGACCACGGTATGCTTTTTTTCTTTGATAACGACGAAAGAAAAGCCTTCTGGATGAAGAATACACTTATCCCGCTTGATATAATATTTCTTGATGAAAATTTCACTGTTGCGAAAGTCTTTTCATCTGTTCCAGCTTCTTATGAGGGAGCAGCGGACAAAGAGATACCTGTTGTTGCATACTGGGGCAGATATGTGCTTGAACTGCCGGCCGGCACGTCAGAAGGATATGGCATAGAATTTGGCAGGCAGCTTCACCAGATAAAATAAAAAAAACGGACCATATTAAAGCAGCATGAAAAAACCGTCCTGAATGGACGGTTTTTTCATTACAATATATTTTTTTGAAACTTACTGCCCTTTCCCGGCATTCTGCATAAGTTTCTGAAGCTGCTCCTGATCAACCTGTCCGTTAGCCCCCTGAAGTTTTGACAAATCAGGCATTCCGGCCGGCATCTGCCCCTGCGCCGCGGACTGTTCTCCGCTGCCGCCGTTTCCACCACTAAGCTGCATTCTGGGAATAACTGTTTCCTGTTTCTTTTTTCTCATCTTTTTTCCGGCAGTCTGCTGGGGTTCTGTCTCTTCCGGCTGTTTAACACTTTTTTTCCCGGTCAGTCTGGCTTTTCTTTCGGCTTCCTGAGCCTCAGCCTCCTTGCGCTGGGCCTCAAAATAACTTTCATTTGTTTTTTCAAACAAATCTATTGAATCCCTTTTGTTCATTCTGGTTGACGGAGCTCTTATCATTGGCTTTTTCTCAGGTGAAGTACTTTCCCCCTTCTGTCTGAAAGCCTCTCCTGAAACAAAAGAACCACCGGTTGACACTGTATCACTTTCCCCGGTAAACTGTATTATTGCGAAAATCAAAGCTCCTGTAAACACCACAAGAGCTCCTATGATTTTAATCATAAGGAATTTATCACCACCAGCACTGCCACCATTACCGTTATTGTTATTAAAGCCGCTTTTGCCAAACATATTATAAAACCTCCGGGATCTTACCTTTGATATAAGAATAACAGAATTACCGTATTAAAGCACAGACAGACGCTATAAAAGTCTGTCTTTTGTACATTTTACAAAATTTCCCCTGTTCATTCAGAGCACTTATTATATTTTCCTACTTCAGACTACTATGCGGCAACAGATCTTATGTTCAATACTGTACACAAAAACACACTTAAATACTGCAAAACAGATTTTCTGTTTGTGTTTTCAGTAAATTTAGTAAAATGATTTTATTATGGGATTCTGGTCCAATGCCTTTAAAATTCCCGAACACCCGGAGCCTTCGGCTGCGGACAGGGAACTTATTCTCAAAGCAGTTGAGAAAATAAAAGCCAGGGAAATGGATTACATAGCCTCACTGGCAGTGGAAGCATCCCGTCCGGTTCACGGATTAGGCGCCCAGGCGCTTGTTTTCCTGCAGCCGTTTCTTACAACCGTTTTCGGCGCTGAGAAAACAAATAAATTCGTGGAACTTATGGAAAACCCGAAAGCGGTAGACTTTTTTTTAAAATCCCTTAACGGAGAAAATCAATGTCCAAACAAGAACTTGAAGTGATTATTGCCACGGACTGCGGAAGCACTACGACAAAAGCCATTCTCATTGAGAAGAAAGATGGTGTATACCGTCAGACTTTCCGCGGCGAAGCCCCTACCACTGTAGAAGCTCCTTTTGAAGATGTTACAAAAGGTGTACTGAACGCCATTACGGAAGTTGAAGAACTTTCCGGCAGAAAACTGCTTGACGGTGAAAAAATAATTCCCAATGACGGCAAAAATGGAGCAGACATATATGTCTCAACATCTTCAGCCGGTGGCGGTCTGCAGATGATGGTAGCAGGAGCCGTAAAAGCCATGACCGGCGAAAGCGCGCAGCGTTGTGCACTCGGTGCGGGCGCCATAGTCATGGATGTTCTTGCGACAAATGATGGCCGCGCCGGACATGAAAAAATAGAACGTATACGCCAGCTGCGCCCTGACATGATGCTTCTTTCCGGCGGAACTGATGGTGGCACAGTAACACATGTTGTGGAACTGGCCCAGTTCCTTAAGTCCGCAGACCCGAAACCACGCCTTGGCGCTTCATACAAACTCCCTGTAATTTATGCCGGCAACAACAAGGCACAGGACAAGATCAAGGAAATTTTAGGTGACAGCACCGCACTTATCATAACAGAAAACCTGCGCCCATCTCTCGAGCGGGAAAACCTCATGCCGGCACGTCACAAAATACATGATATTTTCCTTGAGCATGTAATGCAACAGGCCCCGGGCTATCCCAAACTAATGAAAATGGTCGGTGCGCCGATCATGCCCACCCCGGCTGCAGTGGGAACAATGACCGAAAAATTTGCCAAGGCCAACAATTACAATGTGCTTGCTGTAGACATCGGCGGCGCAACAACAGACGTTTTCAGCGTCTTCAACGGAATTTTCAACCGTACCGTCAGTGCAAACCTGGGAATGAGCTATTCAGTTTCAAATGTTATGGCCGAAGCCGGGCTGCCCAATCTTCTGCGCTGGCTTACATATGGAAAAATAGAAGAGCAGGATCTGCGTAACCGTCTTAAAAACAAGATGATACGCCCAACCACCATTCCGCAGACAATTCAGGATCTTCAGATAGAACATGCCGCTGCACGTGAGGCACTGCGCCTTGCTTTTGAACAGCACAAGGCTCTTGCCGTGGGACTCAAGGGCGTTCAGCAGGAACGCTCTATATCAGATGCATTTGAACAGACAGCATCAGGACAGAGTCTTATCGATGTCATGAAACTTAATTACATCATAGGCTCCGGAGGAATACTTGCCCATTCCCCCCGCCGTATGCAGTCAATGCAGATGATGATAGACGCATACCAGCCGGAAGGCGTCACCATGATAGCAGTGGACTCCATTTTCATGATGCCTCACCTTGGCGTTCTTTCGCAGCTCAGCGAAAAAGCCGCGCTTGATGTGTTCTATAATGACTGTCTCGTCCGTCTCGGTACCTGCATAGCGCCGAAGGGAACAGCAAAGAAAGAAGGTGAAAAAATACTTGACTGGAAAGTTGTCACTCCGGATGGGAAAGAGCAGACCGGAGAACTTTACTCCGGGGATATGGTTCACATACCTTTCGATGCTCCGGAAGCGAAAATCATCGCGAAACCTGCAAAGGGCTTTGACATGGGGGCCGGCAAAGGGCACGAAGTTGAAGCTCATATTGAAGGCGGAGTTGTAGGCCTTGTTTTTGATGGCCGTGGCCGCCCGTTCTCAATGCCGCAGAACAAGGAAGAACGCATTGCGAAACTGAAAAAATGGTATACAGCACTGGATATGTACCCTGCTGCTGCCATGGATGATTGATACTTCTGAGAGAATCAGGTAAATTAAGGAGAAATTTTATGGCTCATGCATATACCCCCGGACTTAAAGTAATGCCCTGCACCGTGATTACAAAAAAAAGACTTCTTCCAATTCCAGGAAAAGTCCTGGCAGAAAAAGGACAGCAGGTTGACGCTCTTGACGAAGTAGCACTTACCGAACTGCCTGGAAAAGTCTTTTCCATAAATGTGGCAAACAAACTGGGCGTAGGCGCCGCCGAAGTAGCAAAGTACATGCTTAAGAAAGAAGGCGACAAAATAGAAAAAGGCGAGATTCTGGCAGAGACAAAGCCGTTCGTAAAATGGAAATTTCTTCAGGATCTTTTCAAATCCACAGTCGAAGCCAGCATCACCGGTACTGTTGAATCCATTTCCACAGTCACAGGGCAGGTGCTGCTTCGGGAACCTCCCAAGCGTCTGCCTATAAAATCCTATATTACAGGCAAAATAATTGATATCACTCCCGATTTCGGCGTAACAGTTGAAAGTGAGGGTACATTCATACAGGGAATATTCGGAGTAGGTGGCGAAACAAACGGAGAAATCGTCATGGCGGCAGACAGACCTGACAGGGACCTTCTGCCAGAAGACATAAAGGATGATTATAAAGGCAAAATAGTCATAGGTGGCAGATATGCTTCTCTTGCCACAATAAAAAAAGCCATAGAAAAAGGTGTGCACGCCCTTGTCGTCGGTGGAATAGATGACCGGGATCTGCGCCTGCTTCTGGGTTATGACATAGGTGTCGCAGTCACCGGAACGGAAAAGATAGGAATAACACTTATCGTAACCGAAGGATTCGGAACAATTCCCATGGCACATGGAACATTCGAACTGCTCAAATCCCGCGACGGAGAAAAAGCCTCCGTATCTGGCGCCACACAGATACGTGCCGGCGTAATGCGCCCGGAGATAATTGTTCCAGGAATGCCGAAACATATCAATGAAGTCAAACGCGATCAGGGCCGTGGCTGGATTGAGCCAGGCGACCCCATACGCATTATCCGCGAACCTTATTTCGGAATACTTGGCAGGGTAAAATCCCTTCCTCCTGAACTGACAGTTATCGGCAGCGAATCCAAAGCCCGCATTCTTGAGGTTGAACTGGATAACGGGGAAGTTATTGTTGTTCCCCGCGCCAATATAGAGGTTCTCGAAAAATAATGGCGAAAAAAAAGCGTTCAAGGACGGAAAAGTTATGTTCCGCCCCTGCCGCACCGGTGCCGGAGATAAAATTTCCGGCACCGTTTATTTGGCTGGTTTCCGTGGCCGGCATCGTTTTTTTTGCCATATGGTTCACTTCACCTCAGTTTAAAACCGCATCCTTTTCTTATTTTTCCTATCACTTTAATGGTTTTCTTTCCTGCCTCAATTCCGGAATGGCTGCACCTTTGCCGGGTTATCTTTTACAAACCCTGGTATCCATGCTTCTTATTGCCGGCTGTCACGGAGCAGGGAGATTTATACTTTCTTTTTTAAAAAAAGATTTCAGTTTTCCGGAACTTTTCTCATTTTCATTTGCCACAGGCTGCCTGCTGCTGGCCACATGGACATTTTTCCTTTCTGTTTTTCATATGCTCTATCCGGCTGCTGAATGGCTTTTCACGGTCACAGGAATAACCGCAGGTTTTCTGTCTTTTAAAAAACTTCCTTTGTCGAAACCAGGTTTAAGTAAATTCTATTTAAAACTGCCTGCAGCTGAAAAAACCATATGTTTCCTGCTACTGCTTTTCGCTGTTTTCGGATATATATCCTCACTTACTCCCGAAATATTTTTTGACAGTCTGGTTTATCATTTAGGCGTTCCTAATTTATGGCTGGCAGCTCACGGATTCGTAAATATCCCCGATAATATTTACTCCAATCTGTTTATGTTCCATGGAATGATTTATTCTGCCGGACTGTCAATGCTTTATTCCAGTACTGTTCCTAAACTGCTTAATTTTTACGCTCTTGCCGTTACGGCTGTTTCCCTGTACGGAACGGCAGACAGAATCTTTTCTGACAGGCTGTCCATATGGGCCTCAATATTTTTTATCTCATTCATACTTGTTTCCTCCTCCGTGCTTTATGCCGGAACAGAAACATTTTCATCAATGTTTATCATGCTTTCCCTGGCTGCCGCACTCCGGGCTGTCCAGGAATCCGGAAATCAGGAAGACCAGAAACGGCAGAACACTTCGTTTTTTATACTTTCAGGTCTTTACGCAGGCTGCGCCATGAGCGTGAAAGCCACCTGCCTGCTTTATTCAGCTTCGCTAATACTTGCCCTTTTTTTTCACTTCCGCAGAACTCCGGCAAAGGCGGTCAGGCCAATATTAATTTTCACTGCCACGGCAGCACTGATTGTCTTTCCATGGCTTTTAAAAAACCTTATTTACTGCTCCGGGAATCCTTTTTTCCCCTTCGGGACATCAGTATTCGGTATTCCCGAAGGCTATACTGCAGAAAACATATCTGCTTTCATGGCTGATACCAATCCAAGAACATCTTTCCTGTCATGGCTCATTCACCCATGGAATATTCTAAGAGGCAATTTATCCGGAAGTGATCTGTTCTCACCACTGTTTTTTCTTCTTCTTCTTTTTACACCGTTCACTATGCGGTTCAATCCTGCGCTTCAGTTTACTGCGGTATTCTCCTGCGCAGGCTGGCTTTTGTGGTCATTCTTCTCGGATATGCCACGTTTTGTGCTGCCGGTGCTTCCTGCGGCTTCTGTTGCCGCAGTTTCAGTGCTGCAGTACGCAGGGAGAAAACTGAAAAAAACATTGAAAACAGTCATCCTTATTCACGCATTCTTCATGTGGCTTGTTTTTTTCTCACTTATTGGCAATCAGGGAAGATTTCCTGTTCTTTTCAACAGAATCTCTGCGGAGAATTATCTTTCCCATATGCATAATATATATCCGGCTCCGGCATGGCCTGTTATTCAGTACGCGAATAAACATCTTGATATAAATGACAGGATTCTGTTTTTAGGTGATTCCAGGACCTTCTATCTCAAACGGCAGTCTGCGGCAGCATCTGTCTTCAACAGGGAACCTCTCGCTGTTTATGCCGCCGGGTCAGCTGACGGCGATGAGATGTATAGCAGAATAATTGCGGACGGTTTCACGCACATACTTTTTAATCCCGGTGAAGGAATAAGAACAAAAACTTACAGGCAGTTCGCTGATAATCACACCCGTCACGTATTCAATGATTTTTACAACAGACACCTTTCTGTTGTGAATTTTTACAATGAACAGATACAGGATCAGATAATAAATACTGTTTTTCTGATGAAACTTACCAGCACTCCTTTAACGGAAATGCCTCCAAATTATTTTGAGAAGAAAATCAGGGAAGAGGAAAGCAGGGGATTAAAGAAATGAACCTGAAAATCAAAAATACCTGAGTACCTGTTCACAATTACATGGTAAACAATATTATGAAAAAAATATTAAGACTGCTTCTATGTATTTCAGCCGTGCTGACGGTGCAGACAGTTTATGCCGGTCAGGCCGGAAAAACAGCAGCACAGCTTATAGAAAATGCAACAGCGGAAGATATGCCCTATGACAGTGGCGGAGACATACTGCTACGCTGGCCTGTTGATAAAAACGCTGAAGGCATCATTTATGAAATATATGCTTACAACACTATAAATAGTGAAAAAAACGCAGAAAAAAACAGAAAATGGAAACTTGTGGACTCCTTTCCGGCTTTTGAAAAAACAGCTGACAGAATGAGGCTTCCATTCTGGGCATGGAAACATAATGCCGGTGAATATGCTGTAAAGATTTCACTGAACAGCATAGATGAATCAGCTACAGACGGTACGGCTGTGGAATTTATTATAAAAGCAGTAAAAAACGGCAAAACAGTAGCAGAAAGCAGGGTGCTTGAAGCGGTATCAGAAGACAACTGGTTCAATCTGCCACGCCTGAACGGACTGATAATGGTTATAATAATAACCACAGCTTTTTTTATCACTGTATCCCGCGCCAGAAAACAGGGACTGTTCATACGCCGCATAGCCGGCCTTGACGCAATAGATGAAGCCATAGGCCGCGCTACAGAAATGGGAAAACCTGTATTCTATTCAACAGGAATAAGCGGAATATCCGGAGTAAATACCATAGCTTCCCTTTCAATTCTGGGAGAGGTTTCAAGAAAAATAGCGGAATATGACAGTCTTATAAAAATACCGCATTATGATCCTGTGGTTATGTCAGTGGCCAAGGAAACGGTAAAGCAGGCCTATATAGAGGCAGGACGGCCTGACTCATACAGAGACAGCTGTAATTTCTTTCTTAGCTCCGACCAGTTCTCATACGCAGCTTCACTCGACGGAATGATTGAGCGCGAAAAACCAGCCGCATGTTTCTTTATGGGATATTTTCTCGCAGAATCACTACTGCTTACGGAAGTCGGAGCAGCCACAGGTGCAATACAGATAGCCGCTACAGACTCTGAATCACAGCTGCCTTTCTTTTTTACCTCATGTGATTATACTCTTATTGGAGAGGAACTTTACGCCGCAGGCGCCTACCTTTCCAGGGAACCCATGCTTTTAAGTGTTCTGAAACTTCAGGATTTCGGCAAGCTGTTTATGATGATATCGGTTATTGCCGGAGGCATAGCCGTAGCGGCAGCCGCTGCGCTGCACTGCGATGCTTTCGTAAATGGACTTCTGAACCTGTTCACAAATTACTGAATATGCTGATAATAAAAAAATACATACCTCTTGCCATAGTCATGATAGTGGGACTGCTGACCCTGGCCACATACTATGTCCCTGCGAAGGCCTCACAGGCTTATTTAAGCACTCTCAACCAGTGGGAAGTTATCGTATCCGGATTCGCCTTCCTGCTTGGTCTTATAAGTCTGCTGATGACACATTACAAAAAAATCGTCAGACATGAGGACGGCTGGGGATACAGCATTTTCGTATTCCTCGGATTTCTTGCCGTTGTTATTCCGGGAATAATAAGCCATGGGGCGCAGGCGGACAATGGTACGCTTACTTCCCTGGGCTGGTCGTTCCGCTATCTGTACAACCCGCTGGCCTCCACAATGTTTGCCGTTCTGGCGTTCTATATTGTATCAACGGCTTTCCGCTCATTCAGGATAAAATCGGCTCAGGCATTTGTTCTTTTCATCGCTGCTTTTATTCTTATTCTGGGAAATGTTCCCGCGGGCCAGATGCTATGGGACACGCTTTTAGGCTGGACAGGCTGCTGCAGCATAAGCGATATTATACAGTGGATAATGCAGGTGCCCAGCGTGGCAGCGAAACGTGGGATAATGATAGGAATAACCATTGGTGCGGTTGTTACCTCGCTGAAAATAATCTTCGGCATAGAAAGACAGTACATGGGAAGGGACTGACATGAAAGACAGATTACGCAGATTTCTGAATATTGACCGCAGATGGCTTTTCCTTCTGCTATCGGTCGTAATGATATGGCCAATAATCCACCCCTCCGGTATTGCAGGCAGAACCACGCAGCAGAGCGTAAAGGATTTTTATGATTTCATAGAAAACCTTAAGGAAAATGATTTCGTCATTTTAGGTGTTGATTACGACCCTTCCATAAAACCGGAGCTGCAGCCACAGGCAGTCGCTGCGCTCAGACATCTTTTCCGCAGGAATGTGCGTGTATGTATACTTACATTCATATCCGGCGCTCCAGGACTTATTGAAGAAATAAAGCAGACCGTTCCACAGGAAGCCGGAAAGGAATACGGAAAGGATTATGTGATAATGGCCTACAATCCGAATTACATGGCCGCCATGACACAGATGAGCATAGATTTCTACAAGGCTTATGAAAAGGATGCCGAAGGAAACACTGTAAAAGGAATGCCTGTCATGAAAGGCATAAATACATACAGGGACATGGCAGGCGTTGTGGAAATAACAGGAACCGGAATGCTGGACGCATGGGTGGCTTATGTTGGCGACAAATATAATGTACCAATAATTGGCGGCACTACCGCCATAAGCCAGCTGGGGTACGGTCCTTATCTGCAGAACAGACAGCTCCTGGGACTTTTGGGCGGAATGCGTGGAGGCAGTGAATACGAAACACTTACAGGCAGGAAAGACAAGGCAACAAGCGGCATAGACGCACTCAATCTTTCACATATGCTCGTAATTATACTGATACTGACATCCAACATAATACTGCTTGTACTGAAGGAGAAGAATTAATCATGGAAAACTCTTTATCTGTTATTCTGGGAGGCTGGCTTTCAGCCGGCATAACCATATTCCTTTTCAGTTTTCTGTACAAGGATAATCCACTGTTCAAAATAGCGGAACATCTTTATCTTGGAGTGGGTATGGGATGGTGGTTCATAGTACTGCTTTACGGTACATGGATTCCGAAAGCATATGAACCTTTCATGCAGGGAGAATATCTGCTTATAATACCGGTTCTGCTGGGCATTTCGCTGGTAACACAGTTCATTCCCCGCATTTCCTGGGTTTCCAGATATGGGTTCACATTTATAATGGGCTACGGCGCCGGTCTTGTCCTGCCGCTTAACCTTGCTACCGACTTTATGGCACAGATTGGCGGAACAATAAAACCTTTCGCTGCCATAGCTTCAATGGGCTTGGGTGAATTTATAAATTATTTCCTCATAGCCGCAGGGGCAGTATGTGTACTTACCTATTTCTACTTCTCTGTCGAGCACAAGGGATTTATAAAGAAAGCTTCAAATATTGGAATTTACTTTCTTATGATTTACTTCGGCGCCTCATTCGGGAATACGGTAATGGCACGTTTTTCACTGCTTTACGGACGCTTCGATATGCTTTATGATTTTTCAGGCGCACGGTATGCTTTTGCGACTCCGGTAATAATTCTTCTTACTGTATGTTTCTTCGTGTACAGGCATATAGCTGACAAAAAGAAGGCAGGGATAACAAAAACCGCAAAGGCAGAGTAAATACATTATTGCTCTTATTGAAAGAACCCGGTTTGAACGCCGGGTCCTTTTATTTTTATAATATCAGTATATTCAGGAGAAGAAAATGAATTCAGGAAAAAACATACTTTCTGCTGCACTCATCACGGCGCTTGTTTCACTCCCCGCTATCTCATCAGATGCTGCCACTGTCAGACCAGGCAAGACAGTTATGGCTGTTGTAAACGGAAAAAATATTACAGCAAATGATGTAACAATAAGATTGTGGGGTCTTCAGGGTATGCAGGCCCTGAACGAACTTATTCTGGAAAAGGTCATGACAGATAAAGCCGCAGAGCTTAAAATAAACATTCCTGAAGAAAGAATAGACGAAATTTACAAAAGAAATACCGGCAGCCGCAGTGAAAAGGAAATAAACAAAGAACTCGCCAGAACAGGGTGGACAGCAAAAGATATAAGGGAGCGCATAAAAAATCAGCTTCTGATTAATGAAGTTATAATAAAACTGGCAAATATATCAGTACCAGACGAGGAAGTATTAAAATATTATAATGCCTCAAAAGACAGACTGATAAAACCTGAAACATATAATATAAGCCAGATAACACTTTCCACAAAGGAAGAGGCAGAAAATGTACTTGACGGACTTCTTAATGACAGGAATGCAGTGTTTGGCGCGGTAGCGGCAGAAAAATCAAACAATGCAGGCCTGCGCGCAAGAGCGGGCCTTATAGGTGATGTACAGAAAGGTCAGCTTCCGGCTGAGATTGAAAGCGAAATTTTCGCTTTGCGCCCCGGGCAGATAAGCAAAATAATGCAGACAGGAAACGCTTTTTCAATATTCCGGGTAAACAATATTTCCCCTTCCAGGCAGTATGAATTTACAGAGGTCAGGGACACACTGCGTTCCTCGCTGCTTGAACAGAAAATAAATGCAAACAGAACAGCTGTTATGAATGCGGTACTGCAGCAGTCAGAAGTAAAGGTAAAATAATGTTATGAATGCCTGACCAGGCAGGCCAGGATCATTTAAATCTGCCATATAAAAAAGAGGAGCTTTTCAGCTCCTCTTTTTTTATCACATCATTGTATGTTAAAACAAAGACAGCGTGGTTTTCAGTCCTGTATCAGATGCACTGCCTTCATTATATCATCAAGATTCTCTGCACGTACCAGATATCCCTGATCGCCCATTCCTCTCGCTATAATCGGCGGCAGCTCCTTATAGTATACAAGCATATCTCCCAGCTTTGTCAGAATTTCCTCATGTGAATGCTGATACTGCATACGGTTCTTGCGGCTGATGAAACAGGTATGGTATTTTCTCTCATACTGAAGATTCACCGTCCCGTGTGCCTGAACTTCGGCCCATGCAGCATACATATCTATATCACAGGCATAGTTGAACATATCCATTGAGAACCCGCCGGGTGGGCGCATATTCACTTCAAGAGCGCATATACCTCCATCCTTAAGCCTGAAGAACTCCATATGGAAAAAACGTCCCCTGACATTAAAAGCCTTCACGGCCCTGCGTCCTATTACTTCAAGATCCGCCGGAATCTCACGCTGCGAGAAATAATACAGATGATTGTCCGCCAGAACCGATTCCATAACACCCTGGTCATAATTATGTGAAGTGCAGAAAACTATATTTCCCTGCTTGTCCGTAAGACCGTCAAATGTAACAATATCGCCTTTTATATATTCCTCGGCGATAATATCGTGATCATGTGGCTTTTTCTCATTAAAGAACCAGTCAACCTCCGCATCATTGTCAAGATTATATGTAAGATCCGCACCCATGCCATCATCAGGTTTAACAATAATAGGATACCCTACGGAAGCCGCGAACTGCTTTGTCTCCTCTGCGGAATTTACGAGTTTTCCTTTCGCACAGCGTATTCCGGCCGACTGATAGATTTTCTTCATATATGATTTGCGCCGGATATTATTTATCGTATCGTTCTTTATGCCTTCAATATTGAATTCCGTTCTAAGTGCGGCCTCGGAAGCAAGCCAGTATTCATTAAGCGAATCAATGCCGCTTACAGGGCCGAATTTTTCCGTAAAGAATCTTACTGCCCCACGCAGGGCATCGTAATCGTGCATATCAGGCACCTGATAATACCAGTCTGTACTTTCAGCCAGTTCAGGCTTAAGCTCGCCGAAGGAAGGCTCTCCTATGGCAAGCGTGTTGAAACCGGCTCTCTTGAGGGCACGGCAGAACAGATAATAATTCTCAGGGAAATGCGGGGATAAAAATATAAAGTTCATAGAATAATTTTATAAAATTATCTGTATGAATATTAACTACCATAAGATTTTCAGCAAAGAACTGAATGAGGATTTTGAAATGAAGGTGTACGGCCATGCCGGCAAGCCGGTAATGGTTTTTCCCACGAGCTGTGGCCGCTTCTGGGATTATGAGGATCACGGCATGATAGAAGCCATGCAGGAATTTATCAACAATGGCGAAATTATCGTGGCAGCCGTGGACGGCAGGGATGAGGAGTCATGGTACAAGCCTGTGCGTGACGAGTGGATAGGCCGCCGTCAGGACGATTATGAACGCTGCATAATGCATGATGTAATTCCTTTCCTGCGCGAAACCTACGGCATGGACGAGAAATATCTTGCCACGGGAAACAGCTTTGGGGCTTTTCATTCCGCAAACATATCCCTTAAACACCCTGAATATTTTGACTCAGCAATATGCCTAAGCGGTGTTTACGCGATGTCACGCGAAATGGACGGATATTTCGACGAAGGGATATATTTTAATTCCCCGTCGTTGTATATGCAGAATCTTTCAGACAGTGAAATAATCAACAGACTGCGCAATAATTATTATGTTATTTCCCATGGCCGTGGAGCATGGGAGGCATGGAATGACCAGGCAGAGGCACTCGCTGACGCGCTGTGGAAGCGGGATATAACTGTGTGGTACGATCCCTGGGGTGAAGAGTGGCCACATGACTGGAACACATGGCTGCTGCAGATAAAAAAATATCTTACAGCTTTCCGTGAAGGAGTAATGTTCAAGGATGGCCTGTTAAAGATAACCGGGCCTGAAAGAAGAATAAACAGACTGTAAATAAAAAAACATCAGAAAAAACGCCTGTCTTAAAGGAAAGACAGGCGTTTTTTATATCCCGGCAAATACAGCGGAAGCAGGCCATGATATAATTCATTCAGCGTTTTTTCTTACGCTTTTATATCCGGCTATGGCGGAATCAAAACGCAACACTACATCCTTCACCGGATAAAGCCCATATTCATTCTGTGTAATTCCCTACAGTTTCAATGGAAATACAGCAGGCGGATTATTCAGATCAAGCATGGTTCTTTCCCGCAGCTGCCTTACTGTCTGATATACCATATCAATCGAGATATAGGATTCTCCGTCTTTTCCACGCCATTTGTTTATTACAAGCTTTACGCCCATAGGTGTTCTGCTCTCAACACTGTCCGGCAGGTCATATGGTTCAATCTGAAGCGCGGCAAGCACACTGGCTATATTTGTCTCATGTCCGCACAGGAAAGTAAATCTGCGTCTGGTGGACAAAAGCGCCTTTCTCATCAGTTTAAGCAGAGGATTAGCCACATTTACTGCTACCGCCGGCAGTTTGAAAAGCATTGAACCGTAAATATCCTTTACATCTCCTATCTTTCTCCATTCCTCCAGCGACAGTTCATGTCCAAAAGCGGCTTTGACAGGGTCGGCTTCTTCATAGTACTGCAGAATAAGTGCATCACTGGCCTGAACCGCCAGCCTGAGAGAGCCTTTTACCGCAGGTTCCTTTCCAGCTGTGAGAACTATATTTATATCGTCAGTACGCAGTCGCGGGAAATTATCCTTCAATGCCATTTCTGAATGTTCCATGTCCAGGATATTTCCTATAAGCCTGTAATTTTCTTCCAGTTCTTTTCTTAAAACAGGCAGCCCGGCTCCGCCGTATTTTTCCTCAAGCTGATGCAATACAATTTTATGGTAATTATCTCCGGAAAAAGTAAGTTTAGGGTGAAACACCGGGTCCATTCCGCCCGGCTCCATTTTATATCTGATACGTACATTGGCCACAGGGAGCATCCCTCCGGCAAAATACTGTGCGGTCGCAATGGTTCTGTACCGGGAATTGGAATAAAAAAGCATTTCCCCACGGCGTGGGATATAATTTTCCGTAATGAGTTTTTCCTTTACAAGCCATTTACGGAAATACTGTCCCATTAATGTTTCAAGTTCCCCGCCACGCAGGGAAAGATCAGCCGGCCCGGAGGTCCAGTCAAACCATTTATGTGGGGTAATGCGCGCCAATGCGGAACCGCTGCCGGACAGAGGTGTACGGATATTATGACGGCTTAGTACAAGCACCTGTTCAAGCTTATATTTTTCGTGAAAATCTCCAGGCTGCCCTGCATATACACAGGTATAGTTTAGAAGAAGATAAACAATAACAGCAAAAAACAGTTTTAAATGCATAAAACACTCCTTATTCATAAAATCCACTGTGGTTATAAAATCGACACAGCTTAAAACATATGGCAAATCCGGCTCCTGATAAACTGAACTGGTGATATTACCGGCATATATTTTTAACATTCCTTTATAGGAGACAGCTAACCTGTTTTTTTGCGGCGGGCGGCTTTACGCTTCAGCTTTCTTTCATTTGCCACGGCATAAAGAGCCATACCGGAAACAACAAGCAGAGCGAAGGCAGCATAATACGGAGGGTGATATTCTATCACCAGTCCTCCGGCAGCTACTGCAAGAATATACATTACAGCCATTTTAGGGAAAGCATCCTCAAACTGTTTTTTTCCAATATGATACACCTTGTGCTTTCTTTCAAGAATCATGCCGTATATCATTGTAACAGGAATAGGAAACAGAATACAAAGCAGAAAATAAAATATATCAGATTTTATCATCAGGTTATTATCCTTGAGGTTTAAGAATTACCACTCCGTTTTTCCGCACTACTGAATACTACAGAAATTTTTTCATATGTATGTTCAGGGTTTATCAGACAGATACTGACATTTCAGGCTTCAAGATCCGGCATATCACGCAGCCTGTATGCAAGCCTGGCTGCCGCTTCTTCTGCGCTTTCAGAAGGAGAGAAAAAAGAAAGACAGTCCTCCGTTTTTATCTGATTCCATGCCTTTATAATCATTTCCCTGTACATTATATTCTGCATTATCCCCCCTGCCACCGCTACCTTAATTAAACCATGTAAGCCTTCAGAAACATGCAGCAGCAGACCGGCAAGGTATTCAGCACCTTCCTGCATGGTATCAAAACAGAATTTTTCAATATCAGATGCGGCAGTACCTTTTTTTATACAGTTTTCAGCTGCTTCAAATAGTTTACGGGCATATGCAGCACTTTCAGCATGATCCATATATTCGTTTTCTTTAAGTCTGCCATGCCGTACAAGCCAGCGTCTTCCAAACCATCTGCCGGAACCTGGGTCGCCTGAAACCGGATTTTTTCCGCCCGTCATAGAGTATGCTCCCGGGGCACCGGAAAGTACTACAGAACCGGTTCCGGATATAAGAAGAATTCCATTACTTCCTCCAAAAGCTGACATATGCGCTGCCTCGGCATCTGAAATCACAGCTTTTAATGAAGCTTTGTTCTCCATTCCGGAAATTATGCTTTTTCTTACTTCAGGAACGCTCATAACACCACGGCTGGCTATTGCCAATGGTGCTTTTACTGCTTTCCATTCCTTTATTATTCCTGAAAGTGTTTCAGTAAAAGATGAAATTTCCGCAGCGGTAGAAAAACGCGTTTCACGCAGATGTTCTCCGTTTACGCTTACCGCTATCACACGCGTGAGTGTCCCACCACGGTCAACCCCTATGGAGAATTCATCAAATTGACGGTACATATTGTTAAATGATAACATTTATATGAGGTTGTAGTCAGCAATGAGCAATATAACACTTAAATCACTGATGACGCCGGGAAGCATATTCTTTCTTGACGAATCATTTGGGAAAAAGGAAGCCATAGCCTTCCTGTCTGAAAAAATAAAAAAAGAAGTCCCACGCGATGTTGCAGGAGAAGAACTGGAAAAAATTTTTCAGGAATCAGGTGACACACAGCAGCTTCATGCATCTGGGCTTTATCTCGCTTTTGCAAAATTTCCTGAACTAAGGGATATTCACAGTGTTTTAGGTATACACCGCCAGGGTTTTTACAATGGTGGAGCAAACACGGTAAAAGCCGTTCTCCTTACCCTTGTTCCGCGCAGGCCGGAATTCTTCCAGAAGCACCTTGATTTCCTTTCAGCTGTAAATTATGTATTTACGGAAAAATTCATTTCCGGTCTTGCCATGCTGAAGGATTCACAGGCTGTATACGATACACTGTCAAAATAGATTTCTGTTTTTTCTTCAATTTTTTTAAAACCGCTCTATATAAAAAGAGTATCGATTTTATAATTTTACCGTAATGCTGAATTTATTTCAGCATCTTCAAGGCTTAATAAGGTCCTGAAACATGTTCATGACGACAAAGTAATACGTCCCTTATAATTATATTGTATCAATACCTTACCTTTAACAGAGCCTTTAAAATATCCGCAGGCATTGGAATAACAGATATTTTTCCATGTATTGTTTTCCGACGGAATAATGGCTTTTCAGCCACATCATAAAATATATATAATCTATTGTACAGTTATATGAACATTAATCAGCAGATTTCAGGCAGTTCCGCTTCAGGCGGACATTTCAACCGTGTTTTTGTATTAAGCACGGCAATGCTCAGTTTTATTTCTTTCTGGAAAGCAGCGGCAATAGTGCTCTGTGACTTCGGTTCCAGTGCCTACTATTCAGGCTCCATAGCAATGAACGCTTTCGGCGCCGCATTTCCATGGTTCGTTTTGGGTGTAATGCTTTTCGCCGGTGTGATGCTGGCTGTTTACACGGAATCATGTCTTCTTTTCACGCGCGGAGGCGTTTATGTTGTGGTGCGTGAGGCCATAGGTCCTGTAATGGCAAAGCTTTCCGTATCGGCACTGCTGTTTGATTATGTACTAACAGGGCCCATAAGCTCAGTCACTGCCGGTGTTTATCTGGGCGCACTGCTTGCTAATCTGCTCCCTTTTGCCGGAATACACTGGAACGTAAGCCCGCAGACTTTCTCTGTGGTTTTCGCCATAATTGTTACCGTATATTTCTGGCGTTCAAATATAAAAGGTGTACAGGAATCCTCAGACAATAATGTAAGAATAATGGCTTTTGTCACTGTTGTGGCAGTTATTCTCGCAGGGTGGTCGCTTTACACGCTTTTCTCGCGCGGAAACATTGTGCTCCCCCCTTTCAGGCCTGTTTTCACAGAACATGCATTAGGCTGGACACCACATATTCCATGGCTCAAGGCAGCCGGTCTTGTAGGCTTCATAATGGCTTTCGGCCATTCCATTGTTGCCTTAAGCGGTCTTGAAACCCTGGCACAGGTCTACCGTGATCTTGAAGACCCCAAATATCCCAATCTGAAAAAAACCGTAATAACAATTTTCGTTTTCAGCGTGCTTTTTACAGGTGGTGTTACTTTTCTTGCCGCACTGATAATCCCTCCGGAACATATTGCGCAGTACGCCGACAATCTTCTGGGAGGTCTGGCACTTGAACTGAAAGGTCCATATGTAGCACGCGTGGCCATGCAGGCGCTGGTAGTGCTTTCCGGTGCGCTTATGCTTGTTGGCGCAGTAAACACCTCGTTCTTCGGCTCCAACGGTGTTCTTAACCGTGTGGCAGAGGATGGCATACTGCATGACTGGTTCCGCAGCATTCACCCCAAATATGGCACAACATACAGGCTTGTCAACATGGTAGCCTCCGCTCAGATTATAACCATACTTCTTTCCCGTGGAGATATATTTCTTATCGGTGAGGCCTATGCCTTCGGCGTACTGTGGAGCATTACTTTCACAACCCTTTCGGTAATCATTCTCCGGTTCAGGAAACCTGAAGAAAAAAGGGATTTTCACTTTCCCTTCAACATTCATGTCGGGAATATTTATGTTCCCATCGGACTGGCGTTTGTATTCATAATACTGCTTTCCGTTGTGGGCATGAATCTTTTCACAAAGAAAATAGCCACTATAGGCGGGCTTTCATTCAGTTTCATTTTCTTCATAATATTCCAGATTTCGGAAAAAATGAATGAGAAAAAGGCCCAGCTTCTTCCCCCAGAAGAAGAAAGCGAAGAACAGATGAACACACGGGTGGAGGCCAATATACTGAAGGTGGCCGGAGAACTGAAAAAGCCACGCAGAATACTTGTGCCAGTAAGGAATCCGCATAACCTTACCCACCTTGTATATGTACTTGAGCATGAAAACGACGAAGAAACAGATATAATCGTAATGAGCGCAAAAATATCAAAGGGACTGCAGTCTGGTACCGAAACCATGACAGATGAGGACCGTGAAGTGTTCAGTGCGGTTATTCTCACTGCGGAAAAATATGGAAAAACCGTAAAACCTGTTTTTGTATTCTCCAATGACCCGTTTTACTCAATAGCCCAGGTGGCCCATGCCGCAGATGTGAACGAAGTCGTAATGGGCGTATCTGGTGTAAGTGGCGCAGAGGTTCAGCTTGAAAAAATGGCTATGGCCTGGGGAATGATGAAGAAACCGGATGAACACCGCGAGGTAACAGCAAGAGTAGTATGGCCAGGCAGACAGATGTCATACCGTCTTAGCTGACATGACCACGGTATCTTCAGTCGGAACATTATAAATTTATCAGAAACATACAGGAAGAAAAAAAATGGCAGTGATGAGAATTTACAAATACGGTGAGGCAATACTAAAAAGAAAAATGAAGCCGGTGGACCCTGCCGACATAAGAAAACTGAAGCCGGTTATAGACGACATGTTTGAGACAATGGATGAGGCTCAGGGAGTCGGTCTCGCCGCCAATCAGGTGGGGCTGGATATGCGTTTAGCGGTTATCCGCGTACCTGTCGGTAAGGAAGGAGACACAATAGAAGCCGTTCTTATAAACCCGGTAATTGTTGAGAAATCCGGCCTCATGCATGAAGAAGAAGGCTGTCTGTCATTCCCCGATATCTTCGCCAAAGTCGACAGATTCAGAAAAGTAAAGGTTCACTGTTTCAATGAAAAGGGAATGCCGGTGGAAATCAATGCCGAAGGACTTTTCGCCAAAGCCATACAGCATGAAATAGATCATCTTGACGGAATATGTTTTGTGGACAGGGTTTCAGATCTGGGCAAACTAAGAATACGGGGACAGCTGGCAAAACTCATTGCAAAAGTCAAGGCGGAAGCGGAGCGCAGAAAAAAAAGATGAAAAAACTCAGAACTGTTTTTCTGGGAACTCCGGAAATAGCCGTTCCATTTCTTGAGACAGTACGCAATTCCCCTTACTGTGTCCTGACAGCAGTGCTTTCGCAGCCTGACAGATCTTCAGGGCGTGGACTTAAACTGAAACCATCCGCAGTAAGCATCAAGGCGGAGGAATATGGTATCCCGGTTTTCAAGCCAGCTAAAAAAAAGGAAATACATTCCGTAATTCAGGAACTTAATCCAGATATAGCCGTAACCTGCGCATATGGCAGGATAATACCTGAAGAAACACTATCTCTTTCAACGATGGGCTTTCTGAATGTGCATTTCTCACTTCTTCCCGCCTACAGAGGTGCCGCTCCCGTCCAGCGGGCGCTCATGGCTGGCGAAAAGGAAAGTGGTGTTACGATTTTCCGTCTTGACAAAGGCATGGATACAGGCGACATTCTTGTTAAGAAAACACTGCCTGTAGAAATTTCAGATGATGCCGTATCACTTTTCATGAAAATGACCGTTATAGGGAAGCCACTGCTTGAGGAAAGCCTTAAACTGTGTGCAGAAGGCAGAGCTGTATTCACCAGACAGGAAGGCGAAGCCTCATACGCGGCCATGCTTTCCCCGGAAGAAGCGGTATTTGATTTTTCAGGCGACGCAGTGCAAACCCATAATCATATAAGAGGCATTTCATGTGGTCCACGCGCCCGCTTCATACTGGAACTGCCAGGCGGAAAAAAACAGGCGGTTCAGGTTGCAGGAACACTGCCATGTGCAGATATGCCCGGAAACTTCACGCCGGGACAGATTGTAAAAGTGGAAAAAAACGGCGGCTTTTATGTAAAATGTGCAAATGGAACCCTGTACATAAAGGAAGTAAAACCTGAAGGAAAAAAATTTATGAAAGCCTCTGATTTTCTTAACGGAGCAAGACTCAGGACCGGCAGCATTATTCAGGTCCTTAATTAAATTCCGCATCAGGATTTAAATTTTCAGGAGAAAAGATGAACGAATTTACGAATTCAAAAAAAACAGCAGGAAGTTCTTTCTGGCGTAACTTTATACTCATAGCAGTTACTCTTTTTATTCTGCTTTGCGCCCTGGCCTGCGCAATGTACAGCTGGCTTGCGGACGCGATCATACACGACCGGCCAGAAGTTATTGTACCGAATATAACAGGCAAATCATCTGTGAATGCCCTTCAGGTTCTTTCTGAAAACAAGCTTTCGGTTATTATCGAAAAAGAGGAATTCAAGGAATCGGAACCTATAGGAACTGTCATAAAACAGATTCCTGATTTCGGCACACAGGTACGCCAGGGCAAAACAGTAAGGATAACCGTAAGCAAAGGCGGAGAATCCGTATTCACCCCCACACTTTCCGGAATGTCCCTGCGCAATGCAGAACTTCTGCTGAGGCAGAATCAGTTAAGCCTCGGAGAAGTAAGCGAAGGCTACTCAATGCGCGTAGAAAAAGGAACGGTTCTTTCACAGGACCCGAAGCCTGAAACAAGTGTTTCCAAAAACACCATGGTGAATGTAAAAGTTTCAGCCGGAGCTCCACCAAGCGGAATACTTATGATGCCTGATTTCCGTCAGCAGGACCGCGAAATGGTTGCCAACTGGGCTTCAAAAAACGATGTACGTGTTGATTATGCGGAAGATCCAAAATCAGCTTTCCCCAGAGGTCTTGTATTTGACCAGAGCCCGGAACCTGATACACTTCTTGACGGAAAAACAAAAGTAAAGGTTACTGTAAGCAGCAAGAAGGGAGAGGCCTCGGCAGAAGGCGATTACAATATACGCTACGAGGTACCATCAACCGGTTCGCAGCGCAGCATACGTATTGTATCCATAGGGAAAAACGGAGAACATGAAGTATTCAATGGAATACGTGATCCTGGCTCTAAAATAAATATGAGCATAGCAAAAAAAGACATAGTAAAAATCCGCATATTTGTAAACGGCATACAGGTTGAGGAGAGAGCCGTAAAATGAAATTTCCTCTGCCAGAAGGCAAAGCAGTAATTGCACCATCAGTTCTTTCTGCCGATTTTTCTGATCTGCGGAGCAGCCTTGCTCCTGTAAACGCCGGTTCCGGGTGGATTCATTTTGATGTTATGGACGGGCTTTTCGTTCCGAATATAAGTTTCGGTCCCGTGCTTATACCCGCAGTAAAAAAATGTTCCCCGCTCTGCGTGGATGCGCATCTTATGATAAAATATCCGGTCAGATACATTGAGGCCTTCGCGAAAGCCGGAGCAGACCTGATAACAGTACATGAGGAATCCGAAAATTCCATGGAAGCTGTTGACAGAATAACAGCCACTGGTCTGCCAGCCGGCATTTCAATAAAACCGCACACCCCGGCTGAAAAAATCATTCCATTTCTTGATAAGGTAAGCCTTGTTCTGGTAATGACTGTTGAACCAGGATTCGGTGGCCAGAAATTCATGGCTGACATGATGCCAAAGGTAAGGGAAATACGCGGTCTTATAAATAAAACAGGCAGAAAAATATGGCTTCAGGCTGATGGCGGCATTAATGAAAATACATCTGAGGAAGCCGTAAGGGCAGGGGCCGATTCCCTTGTAATGGGAAGTGCACTTTTCAAAGCCGGCAATCCAGCAGACCTTATAACAAATATAGGCCTGAATCTAAAAAAATTACAATAATGGCTCAAAATTTACTATAATAAAAGATATTGTGGCGGCTTATGTTCATGCCGTATAAAAAGATTTTTTTTTAGCAGTTTAAGGAGGAATACACAAATGGCAGTAGTACTAAGGCTTCAGAGAATAGGCAAGCGTGTGCAGCCGCATTACCGCATTGTCGCTATTGAGAAAACCAGTGGTCCGAAGGCAGAACCTCTCGAGGTTATCGGTCATTACAACCCGAAAGCCGACAAGGATAAGGAAAAAGTAGTCTTCAATACTGAGAAACTCGAATACTGGCAGAAGAACGGCGCAAAGCCCTCTGAGACAGTTGCTTCCCTCATCAAGCGCGCAGAAAAAGCGGCAAAAAGAGAAGAACAGTCAGCGAAACCGGCAGAACAGAAATAATCAGGCCGGATTTATCAGGCAATGAAAGATGTCTTAATGTATATAGTGGGTTCTCTTGCAGAGAACCCGCAGTCGGTTAAAGTGGGAGTTTCCGAAGACGGAAATGTAACACGCTTTAAACTGACCCTTGACAGTTCCGACCGCGGAAAAATCATCGGCAAGGAAGGACGTGTCATAAAAGCGATACGCTCAATCCTGCAGGCCGCGGCAGCCAGGCAGAACAAGAAAGTCTACCTGGATATAGATTGATTCTCCATAAAGTTCTTTGAACCATGTATGCGGATGTTATAACGCTCTTTCCGGAAATGGTGGATTTTCCACTTTCGCAGAGCATAACAGGCAGAGCGAGAAAAGAAAAATATCTTAAACTCAGTTTTGTCAATCCGCGTGATTTTACGGAAGACAGACACCGTACTGTCGATGACAGGCCCTATGGTGGCGGAACCGGAATGCTTATGAAAGCAGAACCGGTTTTCCGCGCACTTGAGAAAGTCAGAAAAAAAACATCATATGTTATTCTTCTCACACCGAAAGGCCAGACTTTCAATCAGGAAACCGCGCTTAAACTCGCAAAGAAAAAAAGGCTCGTTTTCATTTGCGGTCATTATGAGGGTATTGATGAAAGAATAACACCTCTGGCCGATATGCAGCTTTCAATAGGCGATTATGTGCTTACAGGCGGAGAACCGGCGGCGGTTGTTGTTATCGACGCAGTAACAAGACTTATTCCTGGCGTCCTGAAAAAAGAGGATGCCACCGTAAATGAAACTTTTACGGACGGGCTTATGGAAGCACCGCAGTACACCAGGCCGGCTGTATGGCGTGGCCAGTCTGTACCTGATGCGCTTCTGAGCGGTAATCACAAAAAGATAGAAGAATGGCGCAGGAATATGTCAGAAGAATTAACATCTAAAGCAGCGAAGGTTTCTGCGGAAAAAAAGGCTGACAGAGAACCGGAGAAAAAGAAGAAGACAGTTTTAAAACACAGGAGGAAAGCAGTATGAATAACATCGCTAAACATTTGGGTATGAAGGAAGTAAATGTCCGTTTTGAACCCGGCGATACAGTTAAGGTGCACACAAAAGTTGTCGAAGGTGACAGCGAGAGAATCCAGATTTTTGACGGAGTTGTGATTGCCCGCCGCGGAAGCGGTGTTTCGGAAACCTTCACAGTACGCAAAATTTCCTACGGCGTAGGCGTGGAACGTGTATTCCCCGTGCACTCTCCCAGAATCGAAAAGATCGAAGTTGTAAAATCGGGCAAAGTCCGCAGAGCGAAACTCTATTATATACGCGAACTGCAGGGCAAGGCCGCCAGACTTCAGGAAGTAAAAAGAAAAGAAGCAGAAGCCAAAAAGGCAGAAGCTTCAGAAACAAAATAATCAGGACAGACTGTAAAGGATGGTGCTTTCAAAAAGTGCCTCTGTGCAGATTTGATCTTGAGATCAAAAGGAAAAATAACGCCGTCCGGCTTATCGGTATTGATGAGGCCGGACGCGGTCCATTAGCAGGTCCGGTTGTAGCCTGCGCGGCTTTTATTCCACCAGAATCTTTTCAGTTTCTCAGGAATATTGTCAATGACAGCAAGAAGCTTTCTCCCCATAAAAGGGAGGAAGCTTTTTTAATTATGCTGAAGCATGGGGTAAAGCATGGTTTCGGCTGGGCCACCGCGGAAGAGATTGACAGAACAGATATTCTCTCGGCAACATTCAAGGCCATGAATGATGCATGTATCAGACTGTTCCGTCAGCTGCAGAATGAAACAGTATGCCACGACAAAACATCTACAGCCTGCACAGAATCGGATAACCTTCCCTTTAATCCGGCTGAAACCCTTGTACTTATTGACGGCAATCATAAAATAAGAAATGCCCGGGATATATGGCAGCAAGAAGTAATAGACGGGGATGCAAAATCAGCTTCGATAGCCGCCGCGAGCATTTTCGCAAAAACGATAAGGGACCGCTGGATGATTCTTCTTTCAAAAAAATATCCAGGATATTCATTTGAAAAACACAAAGGCTACGGGACAGCTGCCCACATACGGGCTATTGAACAGAATGGCCCATGTCCGGAACACCGCCTTACTTTCGCCCCGCTGAAACAGAAATATCTTCCAATGAGTATACAGACACATGAGGAAAAGAAGAGAAAAAATGCGGGAATACAGAAATCCGGTAAAATCAGAAAAAGGAAAAAGCAGGAAAGTATTCCGGTTCAGCCACTGCTGTTCTGAACCACTACAATACTCCGGAATATTATGAACAGCAAAGGTACTGAATACGAGAATACCGCCACAGAGCTGCTGCTGTCTGAAGGTTATACAATAAAAGCAAGGAACTGGGCCTGTGCAAGACTTGGGGAGATAGATATAGTCGCCGAAAAAGACGGAATAACTGTCTTTGTAGAGGTAAGGGCACGCTCAAATACTTCATTTGGAACCCCTTCCGAAAGCATAAACTCCGCAAAAATTGCTAAGATAATTAGAACGGCAATGGCATATATAAAACGCTTCTCGCCGGAAACAGATTTCAGATTTGACGTAATATCAGTAGTGCCGGGGTTTCCCCCAGAACATATAAAAGAGGCCTTTACCGCCGACGGTTTCGGCTTCTGATTTCAGGAGAATGAAAATGAAAAAAAACATTTTGGAAGAAGTCAGGACAACTGCTGACTGGCTTAAGAAAAAAGCCGCTGCATACAGGCCTGTAACCGCAATCATAGCCGGATCCGGTCTGGGAAACTCACTTCCCCGTCTTGAAGACAAAATGACTGTTCCATACAAGGATATTCCGGGTTTTCCAGTCACCACGGTTAAAGGTCATTCCGGCGAACTGGTTTTCGGCAGAATGGGCGGTGCTGATGTTGTTGTTATGCGTGGCCGTTTCCACTATTATGAAGGACATCCGATTCAGCTTATAGCCTTTCCTGTACGCGTACTGCATGAAATAGGCGTAAAAAATCTCATAGCAACAGCTGCCGTGGGGTCACTTGTTCCTTATCTCGAACCCGGAGACATGGTTATACTCAAAGATCATATCAACATGATGGGAAACAATCCCCTCATAGGAAATTATGATGAGCATTTCGGTCCGATGTTCCCCCCCATGGGAGATGCCTATAAGCCTTCGTACCGCATAGAACTCATAAAAATAGCAAAAGAGAATAAAATAAAAGCAGTTGAAGGCGTTTACATGGCGCTTTCAGGCCCGACATATGAAACCACGGCAGAAGTTAAAATGTATGCGATGCTGGGCGGAACAGTTGCCGGAATGTCTGTTGTACCGGAAGTTATCCCGGCACGCCAGCTTCAGATGAATGTAGCCGGAATATGCTGGATTTCAAATCTGTGTACAGGCCTTAGCAGTCATGAACTTTCGCACGAGGAGGTTCTTGAATTAGGCGAGGCTGCCTCCATAAAAATGCGCACACTCCTTGAAGGTCTGCTCAATTCCACAATGCTTGAGAAATAGTATATAATATAATATCTTTTGTAAGGAGATTTTTAGATTATGAGGATGCTTGATCTGCTTTTGAAAAAACGCTCAAAGATGGAGCTTAACGAGGAGGAATTGAAATTTATAGCCATGGGTGCCGCTGACGGATCCGTGCCGGATTATCAGCTTACCTCATTTCTTATGGCTGCTTTCCTCAACGGACTTTCCGAAAAAGAGACAGCCTGGCTTACCAAGGCTATGGCTTTCTCCGGGAAGAAACTTGATCTTTCCTCCGTCAAAGGAGTAAAAGTCGACAAACATTCCACTGGAGGCGTGGGTGACGGAATATCAATAGCCCTTGCTCCTATAGCGGCGGCATGTGGTGTCATTGTTCCAATGATGAGCGGACGCGGCCTTGGCCATACCGGAGGCACACTGGACAAACTGGAAGCAATGAAAGGTTTTCAGGTACGCATGAAACCTGAATATATCCTCAAACAGCTTCAGGCCACCGGAATGTCTCTTTTCGGTCAGACAGAACAGCTTGCCCCGGCAGACAAGAAACTCTATGCTCTCCGCGATGCGTCCTGCACGGTGGAGGCAATTCCTCTTATCGTCGCAAGCATTCTTTCAAAGAAATATGCGGAAGACATATCCGGCCTGGTTATGGACGTAAAGTACGGCTCCGGCGCATTCATGAAGGATTTTGACAAGAGCCGTGAGCTGGCAGTAAAGCTGATGCAGACTGCCAAACTGCTCAATATCAAATGCGTAGCTGTTATGAGCGCCATGAATGAGCCTCTGGGACTTGCCGTAGGCAATGGCAACGAGGTAGCGCAGAGCATTAAGATCCTCGCAGGTGAAAAAGGTCCGGAAGATTTTGTAACCGTCCTGGAAACGCTTGCAGGCTGGATGATTTATCTTGGAGAGTGCGCAAGAACTCCGGAAGAAGGCATGGAAAAGGCCCGCAAATCGATAAAAGACGGCTCCGCACTTGAGAAATTCCGTGAAACCGTAAAATGGCAGGGCGGAAACGTAAAAGTCGTAGACGACCCTGACGGACAGATGCCCATGGCGAAGTATATGAAGGAAATAAAGGCTGCCGAAGGCGGATATCTTACAGCCATGGAAGCCAGAACAGTAGGTTTTGCCAGCGTGGCACTTGGTGCCGGACGCGCAAAAGCTGAAGACCCTGTAGATTTCGGAGCAGGCTTTATGCTTGTAAAGAAACCTGGCGATAAGGTTCAGCCTGGAGATGTAATAGCAAGAGCCTATGCCTCTGACGAAAAACTGCTTGCGGAAGGTGTTGCACTGTTTGAAAAATCACTTGCTTATGGCCCGGAAGCACCAGAAAAAGAGCCTCTTATAAAGGAAATCATTCAGTAATATTTTCCTGACAGAATAACAAAAAAGGCGGGACTCCCCGCCTTTTTTGCTGTTTATTATAACACTCCCAGCATTAAAACAGTAATTTTTATTAACAGATAGTTTTCACAGTACGTCAAAATTTGTTATAATATATTTATTCCGGATGCCCCCATAGCTCAACGGATAGAGCTACCGCCTTCTAAGCGGTCGATCGAGGTTCGATTCCCCGTGGGGGTACCACGGAAATAATCTTAACGCTCTCCTTCAGGAGGGCTTTTTTATTCCCTATTGATTATCTGCCTTTTTTTATATTTAAATATAAAAAGGAGCCTGTATGAAAAAGAAAATCATAATTTCTTTGATGATAGCCACTGCACTCGGTATATATGGCTGGATGGAACGCCAGAAACTTTCTGCCATGCTTAACGAGACACTTAATACTGAAAAAGGAAACGCAGCATCTGCTGAAGGAGTCAGGAGAACAGGCAGGTATGGCAATCACTCCCTGGGTTCCGAAGACAGGACAATGGAGCTGGACGGGCTTGAGATGAATATTTATGTTCCAAGCAGAAAAAAAGAAAATCCTCCGGAAGAAATACCGTCACGCGGAACAGGAATTGAAAACAATATTCCAGCCCGTCAGGACAGTCTATCAATGATTTCATCAAAAGAAATACAGCGCGAAATGACCGCAGAACAGAAAGGCAGGGAAGCCACTGCCAGAAAGACAGAGATTCCCAGGCTTAAACCTACGCCTAAATTTATGGATATGTCAAATATGAGCGGCCCAGGACAAAGGATAATGATTGGTAACGGAGGTGCCGGGGAAGGCAATTCCATGGGCCGTACACACAGCGCCAACCAGCCAGGCAGAGGTGAATCACGAAGCATACTGAAAGACACCCCCGGAGGTGACCAGAGTCCTGTAGTAATACGTTGTGAGAGCGGCTGCCCACCTCCCCCTGGAGCTGTTCCTCTCAAAGGGGCTATTCCCAAGAATGCAAAAGTTCTTGATTATGACTGTCATGATCCAAATCAGAAGCTGCCTTACTGACAGGTCCGGTTTTACGTATATTGCGCATTTATTAAAAATATTTTATTGATTTAATGTTTAACAATGAAAAACCTGATTTTAAATCTCAATTTCGGTGTAAATAAAACAGCTGTTATACCGTCTTTCCGTGGCGGACATGTGTACCGTTTCGACGAAGCTCTTACAACGCCAGGCGGCAAAGGGGTAAATGTAGCCAGGGCGTTAAAATCATTAGGAGAGATGGTACCTCTTACCGGTTTTCTAAGTGGACATAACGGCGAATGGATAGAAGAGGCACTTGCAGCTGAAGGGCTTAAATTCAAGGCAGTAAAACATAATCACGGAGAATCCCGTGTATGCTATACGCTTGTTGACGGAAAAGGCCATTCAACAGACATAAACGAGGATGGACCTGAAGTTCCTCCTGAGGCCCAGGAAATATTTCTCAACGGATTTGACCGCTACATATCAAAAGGCGCAATTGTTGCAATATGCGGACGGGTTTCAAGAGGCCTGAAAAATGGGTTTTACACCAGGCTCATCAGAAAAGCCCGTGAGAAAAACTGCTACACAATACTTGATACCACAGGCCATGTTCTGCGTGAAAGCATAGAAGCAGGCTGCAGCGCCATAAAGATAAACAGACTCGAATTTGAAGATCTTACAGGCCGCAAGTTCAATCCTTCGGTATTAAAGAGTTTCTTAAAGAAATACGGGCCTGGCGGACTGAAACTTGTTATAGTTACCAGCGGCGCGAAACCGACATGGGCCGTAACAGCCTTCGGATTGTGGAAAATCATTCCCCCAAGGCTTGAAAAGATGAAAAGCCCCACAGGCGCCGGAGATTCTTTTATGGCCGGGTATCTTTTCGGTCTGCTTAACAATTATTCATTCGAGGAGTGTCTTAAATCCGGAGCTGGTACGGCAGCAGCTGACTGCATGACTGTAGGCGCTGGAATGGTAGACAGGGACACAGCCTTTGATTATGCGGAAATGACAGAAGTCATACGTATGTAAATATACCGGAATTATTTACAGCCACCGGTCTGTGGCAGACTTACGGAAGGACCAAAGCCACGAGGCCCCGGTCTTGGTCCTGGTTTAGGTCTTTCCCCTCCGGGACCTGGTGCAGTGCCAGGTTTCAGCCGCTCTCCAGGCACAAGCCCCTGTCCGGGTTTAGGTCTTTCCCCCGGTTTAGGTCTCTCGCCAGGGCCAGGCAGCTTTCCGGGCAGATATATAGGCAGACTCGTCCTGAAAAGAAGTTTAGGCTGTTCTCTTTTTTCGCCCGGAGCAGGAATTCCTTTTGGCGCAAATGAAGGCAGACTGGGCCTGTTTTTCATGACATAAGTTTCCTGACATTTGGCACATTCTGTTTCAGCCTTTGGTTTAGGTTTATAGGTTACAATACGCTGCGCGCTTTGGGCAGGGAGTGAATCAGGCATAAAATTATCCTGCATTGATGGTCTGTGAAATTCCTGGCTTATTACAATATATTCATCTTCTTCCCGGTCTTTGTATTCAATTATATTATCGGAATTCTTTTTTTTATTTTTCTTCTTTTTACGGGGCTTTTGCTTTTTTTCCTTATTTTCTGTTTCCTTAAGTTCAGGCTGTCGTGGAGGAATGAATTTATTTATATCATTTCCGCTAAGTTCCAAAGGTTTACTGGAAGGCTCTTTTTCTTCCGTACCTGATGGCAGAACAGGAATATTCAAAGTACTGCTGGATAAGTCAACCGGAGGTGGCAATGAGTCATCCTCCTCTGAAAAAGACAGGACGGGACAGATAAAAAGGACTGTCATAAATAAAATAATGCGAAGAAAGTTTTTCCTTCCCATAATCTATTTATATAATATTTGCCTTTCCTGTACAAATCAGTTTCATTCAATGATAATATAACGCAGCTTATGCAGACATTTATGTAAATAAAGTCCAAATTATATACAATAAAAATATAAGCTGCCCCACTGCTGGCTTATCAGCAGTACATATGCCTCTTTCAGCGGATTTTTCCGCGAAGAAAGATTGGGACACACAAAGGGTATGCCGTATTATTTGTTCGTGCAGGAGACAGAAAATGACAGATTTTAAAGCTATTGAGAATATTCTGGACAAAGCCGGAGCGGAAGGCCGCAGGTCATTAAGCGAGCCGGAGGTGTACGAAGTATTACATGCAGCCGGACTTGCTGCCCCAATGCACAAACTATATTCTGCTCCTCTTGATGCTGAAAAAGCAAAAAAGGCAGCAGAGGAGATAGTGGCTGCTTTCCCGGGAGAAAAAGCTGTAATAAAACTTGTTTCCTCAAAAACACTTCACAAAACAGAAAGCGGTGGCGTGAAAGTATGTGCCATGAATACCGGGGATATTGCAGAAACACTGTATACGATGTCTGAAAAATTTCCGGATGCTGAAGCATTAATGGCTGTTGAATTTATACCTCATTCTGCATTTGCCCTCGGAGAGGAACTTCTTTTAGGCGCACGCAGTGATGATGCATTCGGTCCGGTAATAACACTGGGGCCCGGCGGAACTCATGCAGAATCATTCATAAAAATCCTTACCAAAGGAACAGCCCCGTCCGTGCTGCCGGTACTGCTTTCAGACAGCAGAATGATGAAATCCCTGCTGAATAATTCCTGGATATGGAAATACTGCCGTGGCGACGTGCGCGGTGGCAGGAAAATGGCAGAAGATTCCGACATGCTGGCCTGGCTTAACGGATTTGCGGAAATAATGGGTTATTTCCGTGACAACGGCAGTTCGAAATGGGCAGTTTCAGAATTTGAAATCAATCCTCTCTGCGTTGCACAGAACCGGATAACCGCACTGGACGGAGTTTTAAGATTCCGCCCGGCCAGAAATACGGAAAGAAACAGACCTTCCAAAGGCGGAGTAAACGCCATACTCTCCCCCCGTGCCGTAGCCGTGGTAGGTGTAAGCGAAAAGAAAATGAACATGGGCCGCATTATCCTGAACAATGTAATAAAGGTCGGCTTTCCAAAAGAACATATTTATGTGATAAAGCCAGGAACTGCGGAAATTGATGGAGTTAAATGTGTGGATAGTCCTGCAGACCTGCCGGAACAGGCTGATATGTACGTCGTGGCTGTGCCGTCCTCAACCGCTGCGGACGTACTTAAAGAGGCAGGCGATTCCGGCAAGGTGAACGGGATAGTACTTATTTCCGGCGGGCTCGGAGAAAAATCCGGTTCGGAAAACGCAGCACAGCATGTAATAGACATGATTGCGGACGGAAGGGCAAAAAACCCGGATTTTGCAATGAGCGGAGCCAACTCAATGGGCATTGTGCTCAACAAGGCAAAAGTAAACACATTCTTCATACCTGAATATAAACTGGAACACCCGATAGGCGTAAACCCGAACATTGCCCCTACGGCATTCGTCAGCCAGAGTGGCGCTTTTGTGATAGCTGCGGAAAGCACAATGCCCTGGCTTAAACCGCTTTACAGTATTACAGTAGGCAACCAGCAGGACATAACTGTAGTGGACTATCTTGACAGCCTTGCTGATGATGAAGAAATAAAGGTAATGCTTGTCTATATGGAGGGTTTCAAGCCTGGCGATGGTCTTGCCCTGACAAAAATACTGCGCCGTGCAAAGGCAAACGGCAAGCAGGTAGTGATTTACAAAGCCGGAAGAACAGCTTTCGGACAGAAAGCAGTAATGGGACATACAGCTTCAATAGCAGGCGATTATCTTGTCACTGACATGATTTTAAGCCAGAACGGCGCACTTGTAGCCCAGAATTTCGAAGAATTTTATGATTTTGCGATGCTGGCCTGTCATTTCGCTGATTACGGCCCGATAGGCCGAAACACATTCCTTATGAGCAATGCCGGATTCGAGGCTGTTGGCATGGCAGACAATTTCACAAGCTCCATAAAAACTGATTTTCCTGATGATGCACAGCTGAAAGCAGAACTGCAGCAGGTACTGAAAGAATCCAGACTGGACGGACTTGTTGATGTACGCAATCCTTTTGACGTAACCCCTATGGCTCCTGACAAAGCCTGGGCAGAAATATTGAAAAGAACAATACCTCACCCCGGATTTGATGCCGCAGTTGTTTCAAATGTACCTTTAAGCGGGTCAGTACAGACCCTGCCGGCAGGCGAAGGTCACAAAGAGGATTTTACAAAAGGATCTTTCCTCGGAATAGCGGCAGATGTGGCACGTAAAGCAAAAAAGCCTTTGGTTTTCTGCGTGGATTCAGGCCGTCTGTACGACGCTTACTGTGATTATGCCCTGAAGCTCGGCCTGCCGACATTCCGCACCGCAGACAGGGCCGTAAAAATGTATATCAGATACCTGGATTATGTAAATTCCGGGCTGTAATAAGACGGCAGAATACCGGGACATAAAGATTATCTCCAATAAAAATGAGTACGGAAAACAAAAAAGACATTGGCGGAGAAAACACTGGGCCTGTTGGCAAACCGGCCTCAACTCCGTTTTTTAAAATATTCGCTATTATTTTTTTTATAAGCATAACTGTTCTTTCCTATGTGACTTATAAGAAAATATCGCAGTTTCTCTCTTTTTTAAGTGGCGAGATAAATTCTGTTACTGCCCCTTTCAAATATGGAACATTCTCTTCCTCCGGCACTTATCCTGTTCCTGAAGAAGAGGATGACATAAATGAGGAAACGGAACCGGTCACGGCGCATATTCCTGAAGATGAAGGAGAAGAAGCCGAGCGTACGGAAATTTCCACTGGGAATCCTGAAGATGAACAATCCGGGTCAGATACCGTAACCGGCTCCGATAATTCCCAGGCCCATAGTAATTCTACGGAAGAGGGCACACCGGAAAACAGCCCAAGAGCCTTTCCTCGTACAATGAACCCTGTTGAAAGCGCGGGAATGAAGGCAGCCACGACAGTCAGAGACGGTTTTTTCAAAGGAATGAATGAATTTTCCATACATGACAGTATCGGAATCACCAGATTCATATTCATGGACACAAAAGTATACCAGTTCTCACTGTATCCGGCGGCAGAACATTACAAAAATGCGGCAACAGAAGAAAAGAGAGCCGGCGTAGCTGCTGACTCATTTGATGCTATAATAAAAAAGGTACAGGGAGCGTATTATTATAATTCGAAGAAGGATATTATTCTTTCATTCCGTAATTCTTTCGTAAAAGCCTGTCTGAACAATCGTAAGGATATCTGGAAATATGCAGAACTGGACGGTTATGCCTATGGCTGCAATGACAGCGGTTTCAATGCCGTGGCAGTAAATGCGCTGGGGCAGCCAGGTGTACCGGCTGACAGGGAACCTTTGTTCTAAAATATTCCTTTCAGCATTTTCCGGCGCCGTTCTTCCGGAAATCTTTCTATTGCATACCTTAATGCCGTGCGCGGCAGTTCCGCATAATGTTTCTCAAGGAAAAAAACAAGTTCCGCTTCATTACAGTATTTCCCGGTCTCCCTAAGCATCCAGCCTACAGCCTTGTGCATAAGATCTTCACTGTCGCCCAATAGTTTTTCCGCTATCTGATACGCGGTTTTATTTTCACCGCGACGTATAAACGCAAGGCATGATACCATGGATATGCGCCGTTCCCAGAGAAGAGACGATTCCGCCAGCCTGAACAGTATTTTCCGGTCCCTGTCAAGAAGATGTTTTCCGACAATATGCGGGCAGGAAAGATCTACAAGGTCCCAGTTGTTTATATAAGCAGTATTTGCAAGATAATTATCAAAAATATATTCACACTGTTTCCGGTCTGAATGCCCATAATGCCACACGAGAAGGAAAACAGCGGCCTCACGCACTTCATGCCATTCGGAATGAAGCACGGTAAAAAGATCCGGAACAGGTACTGAATGAAAATTCCTGATAATTTTTCTTATTTCTGGTACCGGAATGCCAAGAAATTTATCTCCCTCACCATACTGGCCTTTACCGGTTTTGAAAAATCCTGATAAAACCGCAGCCTTTTCCGGTTTTCCTTTCTGTTTAAGAATTTTTAAAAGTTCCCCACTACATGTATTCTTATTTTCCTGCATATATTTTTACTATAACCCACATTTGCCTTTTGTAAATATCATATAGCCTGTCTGAAACTGACAGAATTCAAAGCCATGTTCCTTTAACCCGGACAATGTAGCGGAATCTGCATTGAACTGGTCATTGTTCATCGTCATGTACAGAAAAATATCGTTGTCACGAAGTTCCGGCACTGTTTCAGTAACCGTAAGTACGCTGTCATTCTGTCCTCTTGGTTGTCCCATTTCCTGGTCAAGTATGAAATTTATGTATACTTCTGTAAGATTAAAAATTTTCTCGCTTTTATTCCACGGCTGAAACCAGTATATTTTTCCTCCAGACAGATATCTGCCGGCAATCATACGTAACCCCGGCATAACCTTGGTTCTTTCAATTATGGTGGTGTGTATTATTGCAGAAACTGAAGGCATTTCAATAACAGGGACAAGACACAGCAATAAAAAGACAGCTACACCGGCATATTTTTTTTCTGCTGCTATGCGTACTGCATAAAATACAACTGGGACAGCTCCTGCAGTTATAGCCGGAGCATAATAATAATTTGAACTGTACCCAAGCACCAGATATTCAAGGGCATAAATGGCTGCCGCAGCAAGCAACGGATCAACAACAGATACGCTTTTCTGTTTACAGACAAGACATTTATATATACGGACAATAATCAATGCAAATATCAATAAAAGCAGTGCAGAATTCTGGAAAACAGTATACAGAAGCTGCCATATTCCCATAACTACATCCGCACGATAAATATCACCGTGACCTTTCCATGCGAAAATATAATATAACAAAAGAAAAACAACACCGTTTACAATAAGTGTATATGAAAATATTTTTTCTTTTCTATTACAGTTCTTTTTAAAAAGCAGTGTCCAACCAGCATATACAATAAAGAATGCAAAAACAGTTTCCTTGAAGTATGTAGCAATAAAAGCACTGATAAAAGCCAAAACAAGGAGATATGTCTTTTTATTCTCATTGTATGCAGACATTAAAAAAGCGAAAACAGCAAAAAGAACAATAACCATGCGTTCCGGAAACATTATATTCATGAAACTATCAAAGAAACCACTATGCAGTTCAGCAAGAACAAGAGCAGCTGCAGCAAAATATAATACGTATTTTATACCGTTTTCTCTACATATTTTTTTACATGACAACACGAAAAAAAGACAGAATACTATATAGGAAAATGCCACATAAACATAATGGGCAAAACCGGATACAGCACCCGGAATGAGCGGCAGTATATTAAAATCCAGAAAGGCAAAAGGAAAAAAACGCGTTTCCCCCACTTTAAATACGGTTACGAGCGGATAAAATTTTCCTTTAGCAGTAGTGAGCAGGAAAGGGAAATTGTCACCAAGCAGCCAGTCTGCCCTGTACAATATAAAAAAAACTGCCACAGCAGCGAGTAGAAAAATAATAAAAAAAGAAATTATTTCTTCAGTCTTTTCCGAAGAAAAAAAATTTTTCAGTACGCAGATAATTTTTGTCATTATTTAACTGATCCTCTTTTCAGTCTGTCCATTATGGCAAGCCCAAGGCCGGTATGCGGCATTTCCTCGGCATAGATTTTTTTTACCCCGGCTTTCTCAAGTTCATGCAGCATATAGAACAGATTTGCTGCTGCCTCACATAAATTTCTTTCAGCCGAAAGTATTCTGACAATGCCGTATTCCCCACAATCTTCAGGCGGCTCACTGAAAGCCATGTATGCCGTATTTTTGTCTTTCTCTGTTTTATCCCCACGTTTTATTATTTTCATTTCCGCCACGGGGGCATAATGTTTTTTAAGACAGCCGGGAGCAGACGGAAGACTGTCGCCGGAAATTACAGGATGCAGAACCTTTTCCCCAAGTTCCTCTTCTATTTCCTCTGCCGCCAATCCTCCCGCGCGCAGCAGCACTGGCTTATTTTCATAAAAAGTTATTATTGTGGATTCCACCCCTACTGTGGTACGACCTCCGTCAAGTATCATGGCAGGACCATCTCCTAACTGTTCCGCCACATGAATGGCTGTGGTAGGGCTAAGCCTTCCGAATTTATTTGCACTGGGAGCTGCCACAGGCCGGCCAGCGGCTTTTATCAGTGATAGTGCCACAGGATGCCGCGGTACGCGCACAGCTACTGTTTTAAGTCCTGCTGTGACAATATCTGAAATATTATCAGCCTTCGGCAGAACAAGAGTCATCGGTCCTGGCCAGAATTTCTGCATAAGTCTTAATGCTTTTTCAGGCACATATAAAAAAAGTTTTCTGGCATTTTCAGCGCAGTCTGCATGAAGAATAAGCGGGTCGAAACGTGGTCTTTCCTTTATCTCAAAAATACGTGCGCAGGCTTCAGGATTATATCCATCTGCGCCAAGCCCATATACTGTTTCCGTTGGAAACGCAACAGTTTTTCCTTCAAATATGAATGAAGCCGCTTTTTTTATATTTTCTTCCGTTGCTTTATATATATTCATTACGCAGCCTTCCTGCCATATTCCATAGCGTTTCTCCGGCCTGAAACAGCGCCAACTGTTTCACCTATTATAAAACGTGGCCTGCGCTTGCTTTCAATCATAATTCTTCCTATATATTCCGAAATTATTCCAAGAGCCAGGAGATTTATTCCTAAAGACAGGGCGGATACGCCAAGGAAAAGACGTGAGGACAGAAAAGGATCTGTAATTACATGACCGGACATAAGAATTACAATGCCGGCAAACAGGAATACGATTCCGGCAAATGCAATCATTCTTAAAGGCAGCACGGAAAAAGAAAATATTGCCTTCAGTGCCAGCTTTATCATTTTTCTGCAGCTGTACTTTGTTGTACCGGCTGTTCTTGCCGTGCGGTCATAGTAAACAACTCCGGTTTTAAATCCAAGACCACACACAATGCCACGCAGGAACATATCTCTTTCAGAATATTCCCTGAAAGCATCGACGGCTTTTCTGCCCATAAGTCTGAATTCAGAATGATTTTTTAAAGTTCCTGTTCCCAGCCATGTCATAAGATTATAAAAAAACAGGGCTGAATATTTTTTAAAAAAACTGTCCGTATCTCTTTTGCGTCTTACTCCGTAAACTATCCCGCAGCCGCTTCTGTATTTCAGAATCATTTCCCTTATAACTTCTGGCGGATCCTGAAAATCCACATCTATGGTAACATAAATATCAGCTTCAACCTCATGCAGAGCTGCAAGCAGTGCACTTTCCTGTCCGAAATTCCTTGACAGACTTATGCCGGTAACAGATTTATCCTTCACGGCGGCTTCCTTTATAAGCCTCCATGTGTCATCAGTACTTCCGTCATCAACAAAACATACGGTGCTTTCTTCCGAAACAAGGCCCTCTTTTACAAACTCTTTCAGAAGTCCGGTTATTCTTGCGCAGGAAGACGGCATAATCTCATATTCATTGTAACACGGAAGAATTATCGCAATTTTTTCAGCACTCATAACATTATTTTATAATTTTTCGTATTATATAATATATTCATAAAAATAACCGGTATTATCTGTCATTTCCTGGTATTATTCCGGTATTCTTAAGATACCAGTTTTTTTCAATGTACGAACCTTTTTTCAGGAATATCCTGACATGAACAAGATCACAGCGCAGCATTCCGAAACCGGCCTGTTCAAGGTTCTTTAAAATATGCTCCGGAACAGGCATTATACGCCCGTCAGTATTACGGTACAAAGGCAGGAAAAAAATATCACTGTCAGCAGGTATGATTTCATCATAATCTGACACAGTTATAAAATTCTCCCTGTCTCCTGGAACAGCACCTGTGTCCATTATATGCCTGGCATAATCAGTAAAAACATTATACAGGTGCCTCTGTCCGGATACAAACATATTCAGCCTGTGCTGCGGTATATCCTGCGGTACGTACCAGTAAAGCCTGCCACCTGATTTTATGTGTTCAGCCACTGTGCGCATAACAGGCATATGCGTTGTACGCTCCGTATATGTCATCAAAACATGTCTGTATACTGCGCCAGCATTGGATATAATGATTATTCCCGCTACAGACATGGCCACTATACGTAAATTTTTACGCATATTCAATATTTCACGTAAGAAAGCCGGCATTGACAGAAGCAGGGCCGGGGTAAAATAATAAGGCGCAGCAAGTTTAAGCACTATAAAAGTCAGGTTATATCCGGCCCCGGCAAAAAGCAGACTGTCTGTAAAAATACTGTTTCTTTCTTTTTTGCAGACAACCCGGAAAAATCTGAAAGCAGCAAGCGCAAAAAAGAGTAAAACCGTCTTTTCGGCAGCAAATGCTCTTAAAAAAACATGTGATATGCTTCCCCCCTCACCGGCGGCATAAAAAGAAGTGTGTCCCCTGAAGGCAAGAAAATAATAAAGAACAAAAAAAACAATACAGTTAATCAGTAGGAAGACATGAAAAAACTTTTCCTTTTTCTCTATATTTTCACTGAATATCAGACAGGAAGCGGCAAATATGCAGAAACAGGATGAAACCGGCTCCTTCATGTATGAAGCGTACAAAGCGGCAGCTGCAGCCATTGCATAACACATATTTTTTTCTTTTTCCGTTCTGCTCTCTTTCCCCCGTATAAACATAAGCATGGAAAAGGCATATAAAACCATCAGAAGCCGTTCCGGGAAATTCACCCCGGTAAAAACCCATAGAAACCCAGGGGAAGAAACAAACAGCAGCAGGGCTGCTGTTTTCATACCAGTGGACGCTTTTACTGTTGTTCCACAGGAATTAAAATCAGTTACAGAAAGCAGTTTCCAGAATAAAAAAACCAGAAGCAGAAACTGAAGCCAGATATAGACATAATGTGCGGCAGCTGTTTTCCCTGCCGGAACAAAAACAAGCAGGTTAAGGTCATAATGCCCAAGAGGATAAAAACGCCCGTTCGCAACATTTTCCTGCCCTATATGCCTTGACAAAGGCTCCATGCGGCCTATTGCGGTGGTCTGTATTGTCTCAAAATCGTCGCCGATGACCCAGTCAGCATGGTAAACTATAAAAAATGAAAGACAAAACACGGCAGAAAGCAAAAGGAATGCGCATATCCTTTCTTCCATATTGTTTTTAAGGCGCAAAATCATGCCGGAAATAGTTTTCATTCCTCTGTTTTTTCTTCAATGATGAAGGAAGGCCTCTGTTTTGCTTCAATAAGAATTTTGCCTATGTATTCCGCCGCTATTCCGAGGGCGATAAGGTTAATGCCGCAGAATATGCTCAAAATTGCCGTCATTTTAAGGGAAAATGAATAATCGCCGGAAAACACAAGCATGATAAGCCCCAAAGGCAGCATAAGCAGCCCCAAAAAAGTTATCAGCTTCAGCGGAACAGCGGTAAAGCCTGTTATGCCGTTCCATGCGAAAGCTATCATTTTTTTTAGCGGATATTTTGTTTCTCCGGCCTGCCTTTCCGTACGGTCATAATAAACACAGTCCGTCTTAAAGCCCAGATAAGGCACAAGGCCGCGCAAAAATAGGCATTTTTCATTGAACTGCCTTAACGCCGCAACGGATTTTTTGCCCATAAGGCGGAAATCAGCATGGTTAGGCACTATCTTAACGCCGCACCAGTTCATTATCCTGTAATAAAGCAGCGCCGTATGCTTTTTAAAGAATGTGTCCTTGTCGCGCTTTACCCGCACGCCGCAGACTATTTCCGCCCCCGCAGAATGTTTTGCAAGCATTTCCCTGATGCACTCCGGATTATCCTGCAAATCTGCATCAATAGTCACATAAATATCCGCCTCTATGGAATGAAGGCCTGCTATCAATGCGCTCTGATGCCCGAAATTGCGGGAAAGGCTAATGCCGCACACCAATTTATTTTCAGAGGATTTTGCCTTAATCTGCTGCCATGTTCCGTCGGAGCTGCCGTCGTTTATAAAATACGCGCGGCTTTTGTCCGAAACAAGCCCATCATTAATGTACTGGGCAAGCAGTGCCGTTATTTTGGCAAAAGTGCCGGGCAAGGCTGCTTCCTCGTTATAGCAAGGCAGAATAATGGCAAGTCTCGGTTTTTCCATAGTCATATTTTATTAAATAATCTGATAAGTTAAAAACATAAAGAATGCAACAATTGCTCATTTCTAATTGCTAATTGCTCATTAAATGTCATAAAGTGTCCCGGCCAAACATAACCGCTATATAATTGCCTCGCACAAGCACAGAGCCGGGAGCAGGCCATGGCTTTGCGGTCGCCTTGAAATCAGCCAGATCCTCATTAATTTTGTTCTGAATTTCCGGCGGGGTAAGGCAGCCCCTGCAAATTGAGTACCCGTTTTCAATATAATTTTTTTTCGCATAAAACTGAAAAGGAACATGCGGCACCCATTCCGGAGTGAAAGGATAATTCAGCAGCCTTTCGTCGGGCAAATCATAAGGCATGAAATAATAATCATCCCTGTAAGAGTGCTGCTTGCCGAATGCCGCAAAAATATATTTTTTGTCCGGGTCAAACTCCGGATGGCTCTCTATGGAATGGGAAATATTCATTATGTTCTGTTTTTCAGCGTCAAAGCCAAGTTTCCATATTTTCTGCGCATTTGCGTCCCTGGATATGCTTCCTATTGTCAGCAGAATGAAAAATGCAAAGGCAATATTTCTGAATAATGTCTTGCTTTGCTTTAAAAGCACTGAATATGCGAAAATATAAAAGAAAAGCAGCCCGAACATTGCAATCCTAGACGAAAACATTATGCCTTTATCCAATGAGATAAAAACAGATGCCTGCGATGCGCACATTGCCAGCAAAAAAAGCAAAAGCGAACACAGAATATATTTTCTGCCTGTCCTGCGTATTTCTGCGCATACAATTACAGATATTACGGAAAAAACAGCCAGGGCAAGCCATGTCATTTTATATGAAGAATCCAAAAAAGGCTGCGTAATGACAAGCTGCAGAAAAACGGATTTCAATACAGGAATAAATCCCCTGAAAAATGCAGAAAATCCGGCATTTTGCGTCATATAGGCATTAGGGTCAACATTGCCGGACAGATAAGGCAGTATTTTCAGCGAAATTTTAAAAAACACTCCGGAAATAAGTATGTCCGCAATTATAAAGCGGAATTTTTGCATTATTTCTGCCAGTTTTTTATGCTCAAAGAAGAACTCCATAAACAACATTCCGCAAAAAATGACTGAAATCGTGCTTAAAACAGGAGGATATGCGAAAAAAGCATATAAAAACATAAAAACTGACATAAAATTAAGCAGTTTTATGTGTTTTTGCCCATCTTTGCCTGCCATTAAGGCGAAATAAATCCCCCCCATTGCTATGGCCGGCAAAGCAAAATGTATCATGTTTACCATAAAAAGCCAGCTTAGGGTATAAGGCGTAAGCAGCAGCAGAAGGGAAACGGAAATATATGCAAAAAGGGTTTTTGGAATTTTCCACAATATGCAAAGCAATACCGCTCCCAGCGAAAATGCGGCAAAATTAAACAGATTGTAAAAAACAGGCAGAACATCGCCGCCAAAAAGCAGCTTTGCAAAGAAATTTTCAGTAAGCCTTCCCCCCCACACCGCGCCGAACCAGCCAAGGCCGTATTTAATAAAATTCCAGTCATGGTTTCCCCATATAAAATGCACGGCATGGTACAAAAACACAATGTTCATTGCCGCAAAACATATAACAAATGTTTTGGCATACAAAGGGTCTATGCTTTTGAAAAAAACAGCCGTCTCATGAGGCCAGTCTTTGTCAGCGGCGGAGGATATGGCATTTCTGTAATGAAATGCCAGCAGCAAAAGGCCGTAAATGCCGGCAAAGCAAAGCAGCAGGCATAAAAACTTATAAATTATGCCATACCATCTCCATGCCGCAGGAGATTCTTTTACCACGGAAATTTGATTTATTTCGCCTTTGCTTACAGGAACTGAAATGTCTTTCTGCAGCAATTCTGCCGTCCTGTCTTTGCCTGACACGGCAAGGTAAAATTTTTCCAGCAATGCGCGCTGAAAGAAATTCCCGTAATGCTTAAGCCCTATTATCAAATTTCCGTCTGAATTTGCCTTTACTGAATAGAATAGGGAATGTCCCTTTTCTGACATTTCCTGCGCGGACTGTATTTCTGGCACTGAAAAATTTTGCTGCGAAGAGGAAAATCCAAGGGATATTTCCGGAGAAACGGAATCTATGAAGAAAGAAACGCAGAAAACGGCAGCAAGGGAAAACAGCAGAATTATTTTTTTCATCGCGGTTAATTATGTTTTATAAAAACAGGCAAATATAAAAAAACCGCCTTTGACAGGCGGTTTTTTGTTTTCCCGCTTCGGAAACTTATTTTATGTCCTTTTCGTTGGCGGTAATCTGCAGCTCTACGCGGCGGTTCATTGCGCGGCCGGCGGCAGTGCTGTTGTCACCAATGGCATTTTCAGGACCGTGACCAACATAGTTTACGCTGAGGGTCTTGAGGCCATCTCTGGTAACCAGATAATCATACACGGCCTGCGCACGGGCTTCGGACAGCTTCTTATTGGTAGCTGCGCTGCCGGTTGAGTCGGTATAACCGTGAATGACTATTCTGTTCTTGGGGTATTTCTTAAGAACCTTGTTCAGATTGGTAAGGAGGTTCATTGACTCCTGATTGAGAGCGGATTTTCCGGTATCAAAGAGAATATCTCCCTTCAGAGTAATCTTCACACCGTTGTCTGTCTTCTCAACATCGGCAATCTGGGCAAGATCTTTGGCAAGCTTGTCATAGTAATTGCCGAGAAGTCCTCCGGCAACCACACCAGCGGCGGCACCATAAGCCGCACCTTTGCTGGCTTTTCCACCAGTGCTCTTGGCAACAAGTGCACCGATACCGGCACCGGCTGCGGCGCCTACTCCGGCACCTATAGCGGTTTTAGTTCCGGGGGTGGTGCAGGCGGTGAGGGCTAAGGCAAACATGCTTGCAAACAATATACTTTTTTTCATTGTATTTTCTCGTCCTTATCGGGGTTCTGCCCCGTATTTTTTTAATCAGCCTTAGCCTTACCTGGCCGGCTGGTCTGTTAATATATTACAAAATTTGAACACTCTGTACAAAACGCGGAATTTATAATACTGTCAATAATATGAAAATTAGGATATTTAATCCCGTAAATTATAGAATATATATGCCGCAAAATAGCGGATTCAAAGGAGATTTCAGAATGAAAAAAGAAAAGAAAAACAGAATTTCAGCAGTCACTGGCAAAGTAACCGGCACTATTTCCGAAACAATGAGTGGCTTCAAGAAGTTCATTATGCGTGGAAATGTCGTGGACATGGCGGTAGGCGTCATAATCGGCGGAGCTTTCGGGAAAATCGTCAATTCCCTTGTTACAGACGTAATAATGCCCCCCATAGGAAAACTCACCGGTGGCGTGGACTTCTCAAATCTGTTCATAAATCTTTCAGGTACTGAATATGCAAGCCTTGCAGAAGCACAGAAAGCAGGCGCTGCAACTATAAACTACGGTCTTTTCCTCAACACAGTCATAAACTTTCTTATTATCGCTGCGGCAATTTTCTTTATGATAACCTGGATTAACAAGCTGAAAGACATATTTATGGCAGAAGAAAAAGCAGCCCCGGCAGATCCGACTACCAAAATCTGTCCTTTCTGCCTGTCTGAAATTCCGTTAAAAGCAAAAAAATGCGCCCACTGTACTTCAGACCTTAAATAAAAGCGGAACGGTGCCAGGCATGGCGCCTTATCCTGAAAAGCCCGGTTCAAAACAGCCGGGCTTTCTGTTTATGTCGTATGCTGGCGCTTTTTCTAACATTATTCCCGTGAATAAAGAAAAGCTGGTCAGCGTAATAAAGCTGATATTCAAATCCTCTGCTTTCAAGCATATTTTCAAGCCGGGCAGATGGCAGAGCCGGAATACCGTCCCGGCCACGCATTGCAGCAAATACAACAATGTCATTTATTTCTGGTTTATTTACAGGCATGTCTTTCTCCGGCACAATGAGGCATTCAATATCCCTGCCGGTATAGAATACGGTAAATTTTCTGTAAATATCAGGAAAATTCAATGTATGTGAGTTCTCCGCCGTGTTTTCATGCGGAGGAACAACAAAATAAAGACTGCCCCCGCGCACTGCGGAATTATTTATGAAATCCATTATACGGGCACCAGCCACACGGTCCTTATGCATGGCATTCACTACAAAACCATGCTCGTGAACGCACCATAAAAACAGCACAGCCAGAACGCATAAATATCCTGCTTTTGGAATATGTGGCTTTATAACCACGGCAGCCGGCAGCGTAGCCGCTACCGCAGGAACAAGATAATAACCGGCATTCAGTTTAAGCAGCGCAACAGCCATGGCATAAGCCATTCCGGCAGCAAGCATGGTGTACGGAAAAATCTCATCAGGCGTAAAAATCTTTCCCCTTATATATTTTTTTATATTTCCCGCCGATTCCATTACGAAAAGCATTAAAGGATAAACAATCACGACAGAATTCAGGAACAGCATGAAAAGATTTTTAAAAAAAACAGTATCCCCGGTGCCTGCATATACAACTGTTCTGTTCCGCCATACAAGTAAATAGTAAACAGCAATGTAAAACAATGAATTAACAATAATGGAAAAATAAAAAACACGCTGTCTTTTATCAGTTTTTTTACCACAGAAGTACAGATTCGCCACAGCGAAAACAAGAAAAAAACCGAACACCGGCTCCTTTACATAACAGGAAACCGCCGCCATAATAAAAGCCGCAATGTACCAATACAGCTTTCCGCTTTCCAGCGCCTTTATATAAAACAGAAAAAATACCGAAAACAGAAATACAAGAATCCTTTCAGGGTATACAAGTTTAAGATATACAACAATAACTCCGGGCGTGAAGAAGAAGAAGAAAAGTACTGCTGCTGTTCTGTAAAAAGGAAATGACATTCCCCTCTTTTTAGCGTAATAAACAAGAAAATACGCAAGAACAATAAACGCCGCCGTGAATGAAAAAGCTATAAAGACATAATGCGCCCTGGGTGTTACGGCGCCAGGAATAAATGTAAGTATGTTCAGGTCATAATGTCCCAAAGGATAAAACCTGCCATTTGAATTTCCCGTCGTTACGGCAGCATGTGTGAACAGTGACTCCGGAATGCCTCTGGCGGTAGTAACTATATTTTCAACCTCGTCCCCGACAAGGAATACCGGTTTGTAAAGTATGCCTGAAACAGCATTAATCCAGATAAAAAACGCAAAAACAACAAACAGTACTTTTTCCGTTCCTGAATCAGCAAAAAATTTCCACACAGAAAGAATTTTTTTTATCATTTACTACATTTTATTAAAAGAATAATGGTAGTTTCTTTCTTAACATTATTCCCGGACTCTGTTAAAGGAAAGGATTAACACAGAACATATATAAGGTCCGCAGATATTACTTAGCCGTACTGAACCTGTTTCAGAACCTCGTCATGCCGTAGAAATGCTGAAATAAATACAGAATGATATAATATTTCCGGACTTTGTATTGTCATATTTTTAATATTAAGAAAAATTCCGGTATGAATAAAGAACTTTATGATATTGGTAATGTTCACTGCGTGGCATATATCCATGACACACCCGGATACAGGCATAGCAGTGATACCGCACCGTGCGCCGCACCCTTTCTGCTTGTTCAGCCGGTGGATACCCATGACCTTGAGACACTGGATAATCAGGCAGATGTTCTGACAGGCCTTGTAGAAAATTCATTTGTACTTGCCGCATTTAAAGTGAACATATGGCGGAATGATTTGTCACCGTGGAATGCTCCAGCAGTTTACGGCAACGACACTTTCGGGGCTGGAGCCTCCTCAACGCTGAACTTCATTACTGAAAAATTAATACCTTTCATGAAAGAAAAATACCACCTGCCGGAAAACACACAGATAATTGCCGGCGGATATTCACTTGCGGCTCTGTTTGCGCTATGGAGCGCCTATCAGACAAATGCTTTTGACGCCATAGCCGCAGCCTCGCCATCAGTATGGTTCAGAAACTGGACTGAATATGCGGAAAAGAACAGATGTCTGGCAAAATTTGTTTATTTAAGCATTGGCGACCGCGAAGCGAAAACAGGAAACAGCATAATGGCTTCTGTAGAGGACCGGATAAAAAAACAGCAGGAAATCCTTGTTACCCATAACACAGCCTGTGTGCTGGAATGGAACAGGGGCGGGCATTTTAATGAACCGGACATAAGATGTGCAAAAGCCTTCGCAGGCTGTATAAAAGCATTGTCAGAACAGCACTTTTCTTATGGTTCCCCCTCCTAATACAATACTTCCATTGTAGAGAACTGCGGCCTGTCCCGGGGTTATGGCCCGTTGTGGCTCATCAAACACAATTTTAACACACCCGCTGCCTTCAACCGTAACCGATGCAGGCCGCTCCGTTCTGCGGTATCGTGTCATTACTCCGCAGCGCAGGTTTTGCCCCGGAATCTTTGCACCGCACAACCAGTTGAAATCACATACTTCAAAAGCCCTTTTATATAAGGAAAGCTCCGGCCCCACGGTTACAGTATTATCCGCCATATTCTTGCCGGTTATGTATAATGGTTTTCCAAATGAAACGCCAAGCCCCTTACGCTGTCCTATTGTATAACGCAAAGCCCCTCTGTGCCGTCCCACTTTGGCACCGTTCTCATACAGAATATCACCTGATTTTATTTTCTTTCCGGTATATCTTTCTATAAAAGCGGCATAATCGCCGTCAGGAACAAAACATATATCTTCACTGTCAGGTTTGGCGGCATTAAGGAAACCATTCTCCAGCGCTATACTGCGCACTTCGCTTTTTGAAAGAGCTCCCAGCGGCAGCAGTGTATGAGCAAGCTGCTTCTGCGTGAACCGGTAAAGCACATAGCTCTGGTCTTTTGATGAATCCAGCCCCTTTTTCAGAAAATACCTTATGCCGGTCATGCCTGCACTGACGTCCGCTCCGCTTTCCAGCCCGTCTGTTTTACCGCAGTTATTTCCGCAGGTCACGCCGTTTTCTTCATAATTTTCCGTGGAATTTTCTATCCTGGCATAATGCCCGGTGGCTATGTAATCACAGCCAAGTATTTCCGCTTTATGGTAAAGCAGATCAAACTTCATATAGTGGTTGCAGTCTATGCACGGATTCGGCGTTTCACCGGCAAGATAACCGTTAACAAAGCGTTCAATTACATTTTCACGGAAACATTCCTTATAATTGAAAACATAATACGGCATCTTCAGCCGGAAAGCAACACTGCGCGCATCCTCAATATCGGAAAGGGAACAACAGGTATGTACCGCAGGAATACCGGCAGTTTCATTGTCGTACAGTTTCATAGTGCAGCCTATGCACTCATAACCCGCCTGTTTTAAAAGAAAGGCGGCGACGGAAGAATCAACGCCACCGCTCATTGCAACAAGAACCTTTTTCATACCATGCGGCATGAACCGCAGTTTTCACAGTCCGGGAATTCTGAACGATTATAGGAAATCCCGTTTCTGTCATAATAATTTTTTATCGCAGCTTTTACCGCCTCTTCTGCAAGGACAGAGCAGTGCAGTTTATGTGCCGGAAGACCGCCAAGCGCTTCAACCACCTGCCTGTTTGTAACGGCAAGCGCCTCCTCTATGGTTTTGCCTTTTATCATCTCCGTAGCCATGGAGCTTGAGGCAATGGCGCTGCCACAGCCGAAGGTTTCAAACTTAACATCTTTTATGATGTTGTTCTCAATCCTGAGATATATTTTCATTATGTCTCCGCATTTCGCGTTGCCCACTTCGCCAATGCCGTCGGCGTCTTTCATTTCTCCGGCATTCCGGGGATTCTTAAAATGGTCCATGACTGTTTCCGTATATAATGCCATAATATGCTCCTGTTATTTTTCACAATATTTACTGTCATTCCTGCTGCGCTGCTGAAATGGGCGGTTAAAGAACAAATTTTCTTTTTCCGCTCTCAAGATCTTTCCAGACCGGTGACATATTGCGCAGATATTTCACAATACCCGGAACTTCTGCAAGGATAATGTTTATCTCCTCTTCCGTATTTGTTTCACACAGAGAAAGCCGCAGTGAACCGTGCGCCACTTCATGCGGCCTGCCTATGGCAAGAAGCACATGAGAAGGATCAAGCGAACCTGAAGCGCAGGCACTGCCTGACGACGCGCATATTCCTTTGGCATCGAGCAGAAGCAGCAGGCTCTCCCCCTCTATACCCTCAAAACAGAAATTAACATTTCCTGGCAGACGGTTTACAGGATCGCCGTTCAGGGCGCAGTGTGGTATTTCTGAAAGACCGGCTATAAGTCTGTCCCTAAGCATGGAAACCTTTGCAGCATTAATGTCTATATTTGCGACGGCCTCTTTTAGTGCCGCAGCCATACCAGCTATTGCTGGTACATTTTCCGTTCCGGCCCTTCTGCCGCGCTCCTGCGCACCGCCTTCTATAAGATTAACAGGAATGATACCTGTTTTCGCATACAGAACCCCGGCGCCTTTTGGTCCATGGAATTTGTGAGCAGAAAGCGACAGCATATCAATATTCTGTTCTTTTACATTTATATGAAGATGTCCGGCAGCCTGAACCGCATCCGTATGGAAAAACACTTTTGCCGCACGGCACACCGCACCAATTTCCGCCACCGGCAGTACAGAACCTATCTCATTGTTGGCATACATTATCGTAACAAGACAGGTATCAGGCCGTATAGCCTTTTCAACCTGTTCCGCTGTTACTGTGCCGGTGCTGCCTACAGGCAGAAGTTCAATCTCAAAGCCCTGTCTTTCAAGTTTTTTAAGCGTGTGCAGCACGGCATGATGCTCAAATGCTGTTGAGATTATATGTTTTTTACCTTTTTTTCTTCCGGTTTCCGCCGCTGAAATTATGGCCTGATTATCAGATTCACTTCCGCCCGATGTGAAATATACTTCCTTTGGTGAACAGCCTATACAGACAGCTATTGTCTCACGGGCTTCCTGCAGGGCTTCCGCCGCCTTTTGCCCCATGGTATGGAGGCTGGACGGATTTCCGAAGTTCTCCATAAGATAAGGCATCATGGCGTCAAGTGCCGCAACGCTTAATTTTGTTGTGGCCGCGTTATCCACGTAAATCATAACCGCTCCTTACTGTAATACTTTTTTTCAATCCGCAAAAAGCGGTGTGGAAAGATACCTATCGCCTGTATCAGGCAGCAGAACAACTATATTTTTTCCAGCGTTTTCAGGCCGCTTCGCTATCTGTATTGCTGCGAACAGCGCAGCGCCAGATGAAATGCCTACAAGTATGCCCTCGCTTCTGCCTGTTTCCTTTCCTGTAATAAAAGAATCCTCATTGGAAACAGGAATTATCTCATCATAGATTCCCGTATTGAGAACCGCAGGAACAAAACCGGCACCTATGCCCTGTATTTTATGCACACCGGCAACTCCTGTTGAAAGAACAGCCGAACTCCTGGGTTCCACTGCTACAATTTTTACCGCCGGATTCCTTGATTTAAGATATTCACCAGTACCGGTTATCGTGCCACCGGTACCCACACCGGCAACAAAATAATCTACCTTTCCATCAGTGTCCTCGTAAATTTCCGGGCCGGTTGTATCAAAATGCGCCTTGGGATTGGCCGGATTAGTGAACTGGCCTGGAATAAAGCTGTAAGGAATCTCCCTGGCAAGCTCGTCAGCCTTCTCTATTGCGCCTTTCATTCCCTTTGAGCCGTCTGTAAGTACCAGCTCCGCCCCGTATGCCTTCATTATCTGGCGGCGCTCTACAGACATTGTTTCAGGCATTACTATTATTATGCGGTACCCCCTCGCAGCAGCCACGGAAGCAAGGCCTATGCCGGTATTACCGGAAGTAGGCTCGATAATTACGGATTTTTCATTTAATTTTCCCGTTTTTTCGGCTTCATCAATCATAGCTTTTGCTATTCTGTCCTTTACGGAGCCTGCCGGGTTAAGATATTCCAGCTTTGCAAGAATTTTTGCTTTAAGGCCGTATTTCTTTTCTATATTTGTAAGTTCCATAAGAGGTGTATTTCCTATAAGCTGGTCCGCAGATGTATAAATTTTCGCCATAATGCCCTGTCTCCTTTGTATTTTGCCGCTAACATCACTGAAATCTTATGTCTGCCCTGCACCGTACGCTATACTTCCATGCAGACTTTATTTCAGCCATATTCAGGCTTTCCTTACTTTTTTAAGTCCGTATGAATATTATAGCCTTAAATTACCTACTTTGTAAATAGGTTTAATAGGTTTACATTACACATCAGCTATCAGTACTTATATAACAGAATCAATCTTTATTTAATCTTTGCTCCGTATAAAAAATACGGATTAACGAGGGCATGAAACAGGTTCAGTACAACTAAATAATATCTTCTGCGCCGGGTCCTGTTTTATATTGAATAATTATTACCTGCAGAGGCCGCCTTTCTGTCGAGTATATCCTGCAGTGTTATTCCGCTTAGATAATCATGTTCTATTTTCTGCAGACCTGTCCATATAAAAAGCGTGGCACATTCAGGACATTGCGGGCAGGTGTTTGATTCCCCCTCAAGACATGACACAGGCGCAAGATGGCCTTCCGTAGCCTTAAGAATATCAGCCACCGTATATTCCGCCGGCTGTTTCGCCAGCTTATACCCACCACCGGCACCACGGCAGGCAGACAGTATTCCTGCCCTGTTCAGTACAGGTATTATCTGCTCCAGATATTTTTTTGATATTCCCTGTCTTTCCGCTATATCCTTAAGTGGTACAAATCCCCTGTGCTGATTTTCAGCAAGATCTATCATCATGCGAATAGCGTAACGTCCGCGGGTTGAAATCATAATAACACCTTTGTAACGGTCTGTAAGTTCCGGCCCGGCGGAACCGGATTAACCGCATTATTTATTATAACATGTATTCACGTTTAGATGTTTAATACAGCACACAAAATATATAGAATAATATTATGAAAAAAGCCGCTGTAATACTGTTTTCCATTTTATGCCTCCTGCCAGCGATGCCGCGTGATACGGAAGCCGCAACATACAATGTGAATTCATATATAAAACTATACACGCAGAATTCCCCATCACTGGCCCAGGCATGGTACAGGCTTGAGCAGGCCAGACTCACATTCCGTAACAAATTCATGGATCTGTTTCTGCCGTCAGCAAATTACAGCGCAGGAACAGAGATTTACTCAAAGCAGAAACAACAGCTCCGTTTTGACAATGAATATAATGGCACATTTTCAATAAATTACAATCTTTTCAACAGTTTCAAGGATATTTCGGCTTTTCAGCAACAGAAAAACACACTTGAGATGGCACAGATTGCCTATGACAGTGCATTGCAGGACACCATACTGGAGGCCATAAGACAGTTTTACAATCTTAAACTGCAGGAAAGCCTGCTTTCAGTAACCAGAAATGATCTTAAGCAGAAAGAAGAGCAGTACAATATGACAAAAGCGCTTTACAGGGCTGGAATGAAAAGCTATTCAACACTGCTGCAAAGCGAGAATACTTTCAAAAAAGCGGAACTTAACCTTAAACAGCGGCAATCCTCATACGACAGTCTTAAAATGGCTTTCAATATTGCGGTAAATGCCGGGCCTATGGATGATGTTTCGCTTGATTACGAACTGCCTCCGCTGCCGCCGCTTTTTACTACATCTTATGAAGACGACCTTAAAACTGCTATCAATAACAGGGAGGATTTCCAGCGGCAGATTCTTACACTGCGCAATCAGAAAATTGAGAATTCTCTCACCAGGCGCAGCAACATTCCCTCTGTCCAGGCGGATTTTTCCTTTTCAAACACGAACCGCGATTATTTTGGGGCAAATTCCGGTTACACAGATTATTCTCTCGGCGTAAATCTAAGGGTTCCCATAAATTTTCTTTTTTTGAACAATATAAACCGGATTAAAATATCGGAACTGGCACTACGTGGGGATTACATGGGTTTTGAAACCCTGCTGCGTTCCGTAAAACAGAAGGTTTTCGAGACAAGAAACCAGCTTAAACTTGAACTTGAGGGTGTAAATCTTTCAGCCAACAATCTTAAAATAGCGAAGGAGCGCCTTGCCATAACACTTAATCAGTACAACAGCGGTGAGACAAGCCTTCTGGAACTGAATGATGCACAGGAAGAATTTTTCTCCACGCAGGTAAACGATGTCAATTACCGCTATCAGTACCAGCTGAGCCAGTACTCATATAAACGAACACTCGGACTGCCCATATATGATGTATCAGGCCTTACACTTGATTTTGACAGTTATTCGGACAGAATGATAAAGAAAACAGACAGGAATTTTCTTGACAGAAAAAAATAAATGCGTTAATAATTTTCTGATGATATGGAATAAAAAACAGTCAGATACAGATATTTAAAACGGATGGAAATACTGAATTATGAAAAGATACATTAAAATTATAATTGTGGCTGTGATAGTGCTATGCGCCACAGGCGGATATATTTATTACAAAAAACATCACATAAAAAAAACAGAAACACACTATCTTACCGAAACCGTAACCCGCGGGGATATCGTTCAGGAAATACAGGGCGACGGAACTCTCGCGGCAAAAAAAACATTTGAGGTAAATTCCAGCGCCGACGGCAGAATAAAAGCCTTTTATGTAAAGGAAGGCGACAAGGTAAAAAAAGGCCAGAAAATCGTAACGGTTATGCCGGGCAAAAGCGCCTATGACAAATTCCTTCCTGTTGAGGTAACCGCACCTTCTGACGGGCTTGTGCTGCGCTGCCTTAACGAACGGTCTTCCTCAAGAAGCAAGATAACCTATACACTGCCACAGATAGGTGAATTCATAAATGGCAGTGGCAACTATAACGCCACATGCATTGTAAAAATAGTTCAGGCAGACAGATATGTTCTTCCCTTCAAACTGAACGAATATGACATAAGCAAAATATATCCGGGAATGCCTGTTGTATTTTCGGTTATGTCAAAGCCGGGACTTAGAATAAACGGGAAAATATCATACATTTCCCCCCAGCCTGAAATCAAGGAAGAGGACCGCTGGAATCCCGAAAGCAACAAGGTTGTTTTTGTTGTTGTAGCGGAGACTGAAGAATACAAAGGTCCGCTGCTTATAGGTCTGAGCGCCAGCGTTAAAATAGAGATAGAAAAGAAAAAAGATGTACTGCGTATTCCTTCCTCCGCAATTTTCGAGGAGAACGGCAGGGACGGTCTCAAATTCTTCGTTTACAGGCGTACAGGTGAGAAACAGGCAGTCAAAACAGAAATAAAACCCGGACTACGCAATGACAATAACGCCGAACTGCTTAATGCAGACGAAACCGGCATTAAGGAAAAAGATGAGCTTTTCCTTGATGTAAAAGGCGACAAAATAGAAGTAAAGGAACAGTCTGAAAACGGAAAAGACAGAAAATGAAGATAATAGACTGCCGCAATCTTGTAAAAACATACAGAAGCCATAAAAACGAGTTTGAGGCTCTTCATTCCATAAGTTTCTCAATAGAAGAAGGCGAATTTGTGGCTATTACCGGGCCGAGCGGCTGTGGCAAAAGCACGCTGCTTAATATTCTCGGCCTTCTGGACAGCATAACTTCAGGTGAGTATTATCTTCACGGCAGGAATACGGTATCACTAAGCGATTACCAGAAAACTATCCTGAGAAGAAAAAACATAGGTTTTATTTTTCAGAGTTTCAATCTTCTTCCTTCCGTATCAGTACTTGAAAATGTAAAAACACCATTGAAGTATGATAACAAAAGCGAAAGTGAAGCAGAGAAACGCGCCAGGGAGCTGCTCAATGAAGTGGGACTTTCAGGTAAACTTGACAATATGCCGGGACAGCTTTCCGGCGGACAGAGACAGCGCGTCTGCATAGCGCGCGCCCTTGCCAACAGCCCAAGGCTTATAATAGCCGACGAGCCTACAGGAAATCTGGATTACAAGAGCGGCCAGGAGATTCTAAAAATGTTCCAGCGGATGAACGCAGATGGATATACAATAATAATGGTCACCCATGACATGGATATAGCTGCAAAAGCCGGCAGAATAATAAGAATACTGGACGGAAACATTATAAAAGATGAAAAGACTGTTAATAGCGATTAAAATTGCGGCATCTGAAATATACCACAACAAACTGCGCTCATTTTTGAGCATCCTTGCCATAAGCGCAGGAGTTCTGGTTTTTCTTTTCGTTTTTGCCGTGATAAACTATTCAAACAAAAAAATAGCCGAACAGCTTGAGGCCAGCGGTGAAAACGGATTTATAATGCGCCTTCCATCGGGCCGGTTCGGCCTTAAAATGGATAAATATAATGATATGGTAAGAAAATTTCCGGAATTCGATTTTCTTTCCCCTCTTACACATGAATACGATTATGATACCATGGTGGATAACAAAATGTATGAGGGCCAGGTTTTAGGCATTACACCCAATTACCGCAAAATAGATTGGGCGTATACAGACCTGAAAGGGCGCTTTATAAACTGGGACGATATTGAAAATCACAGACGGGTAGCCGTGTTCGTTTATCAGCCGCTGAAAAACAAAACCGACAGAAATTCCTCCTGCAGGGAATATCCCTGTGTAAAATGGAATTACAACAATAAAGCCATGATAGGAAAAACCGTTTCCATAAGACAGCATGTTTATACTGTAGTTGGCACAGTTGAAGCTCCTTTGAATGAAGATGACAACAGGCTTGAGAAGGACAGTGCGGATTTTCTTATCCCTATAACAACTTTTTCCGACACCTTCTGGTGGAATGGAGGAATCATAGCCTCACTTAAAGGCGGAGTAAAAGACATAAGCCAGATAGACACAGCCACAGAAAAACTTAAAAACTACGCGATGAAATTCTCGGAAAGCAAAAGAATGACATCAATAAATGTACGCACATACAGAGATATGGCCGCCTCAAGTGTTAAACGGCTGAAAGAGAACGCTCATCTTATACTTATACTTGGTGCCATAGCCATGATATGCGGTGGTATAGGTATTATGAATGTAATTCTTGCCACAATGTACGCCAGGGTAAAGGAAATTGGCACAAGACGAGCTCTCGGTGCAGGACGCGCCGATATTTTCTGGCAGTTCTCCATGGAATCAATGCTGCTCAGCTTTATAGGTTCCCTAATGGGACTGACTGCCGCTTTTTTCACGCTTGACAAAATTTCAGGCCTGCTTTCAATGGAAATATCCATGGGATTTTCGGCTGTTTTATATTCATTTGTAATAGCGGTTGCAACAGGTTTCCTGTTCTCACTGTATCCGTCACTGAAAGCCGCAAATATGAACCCAGTGGAAGCGCTGCGTGCGGAATAAGAAATGTAAAAATATCTGTTATTGTCATAATTTATCCTTGATTTTGTATCTGAAAGCTGGTATACTATGCTTAAGTTTCAGGAATGGGAAAGGGTGCTTTTCCCTGGAAAGACAGTGAAGCCGCAACAAAAACTCACTGTCCCTGAGGCGTTTTTTCTTAAAAAAAGTAAAACTCCGCTTTAACGTAATATAAGTTGAAAATCAATGTTCTTTCTGTTATCATATTGTTATGGAAGACAAAGATAAAAAAGACAAAAAAGAAAAAGCTAAAGAAAACCTGGAAGAAGACAACAGCGCTCTTTGCTGGCCTCATTATCATGTTTATGAGGATGAGTTTATTCCTATTACCGAAGAACAGGCCAAAATGTCTGAAAAAGAATTTCGTGAATGGATGAAATCCCAAGGATATTACGTTTAGTCTTCGCATATCATCCTCATTCTTGCAATAACTCCTTCTTCCGTATACTTTATAGAGCTTACATTGAACCTTGCTTTTCTTTTTACAAGAAATTCATATTCCCTGTTTTTAAATTTTGAAAGATTGTCTATATAAGCTCCCCTACCTTTTCCTGCCGGAATCTCAATTATCAGAATACAGGCTTTTTCATTGTTTTTAAGAATATCATTTATTATATCGGCCTTTTTATAACAAGATGTACTGAAAGCAGAACCAGATGCGGGTCTTTCGCCACTTTCCGGCACGGACATATCTGTTGTTCCGGGAATCAAAGCCATATAAAGATTTTACACGGCAAAAATATGAACTATGCTGAACTGTTGAAAAAAAAGAAGAAACGCCGTTGGCGCGGCGTTTCCTGATATGATATCTAAAATATCAAATAAGCACAGTTTTAATCTTTTTTATCCTGCATTATTCTTCGCACTTGTTTGTCAAAATCAGAATCTATTTTTTGAGTGCGATTGTATTTGTCGTATTCGGTTGTAGCCTTTGCATTTGCCTGAGCTCTTGACACCTTGCCTTTCCCATGAAGTATCTTGTAATTATGAAACTCAAGGAATCTGTTCACAGCTTCCGAAAAAGATTTCATGTCAAAAGTATTTTCGTTCTCTATGAGTTCCTCTATGTAATCAAAGAAATTGCTTACAGAACGTTCAAGTTTTCTTAATTCTTTTTCAGTAAGTAATTCTTTGCAGTAATTGAATCAGATTTCAGTTTCCTGCCATCCGGGGCGTTTTTCCATGTACAAAGCCCCATATTCATTTTTGTGCTGTCTGCCCTGGAGTGTATCAGTTCAGGAGCCGTCATGCCGGTTATGGCATAATGAAATCTGTTCTGTATTTCCGCATAAAAATCCCGTGCTTCCTGGGAATCCTTGTCATAATCTCTGCTGCATTCCGCAAAAATATCTGTTATCTGCTGCCATATCCTGCGTTCGCTGGCCCTTATGGAACGGACACGCTCCAGCAGTTCCCTGAAGTAATCCTTGCCAAAAAGATCTTCTCCCTGTTTAAGCCGTTTATCATCAAGGACAAAGCCTTTGCGCATATACTCTTTCAGAACTTTTGTTGCCCATATACGGAAATGTGTTGCCCTGCGTGAGTTTACCCTGTAGCCTACGGATATTATTGCGTCCAGGTTGTAAAAGGATTGTTTTCTTTTTACATGCCTGTTTCCCTCTATCCGAACTATTTCCAAAATGGAAATAGTTGCTTTTTCTTGTAATTCACCTTCCATAAAGATATTTTTCAGGTGTTTATTTATTGCTGGAACATCAACACCGAACAGCTCCGCCATTTCCTTTTGCGTAAGCCATATCGTTTCGTCTTTTATGTATGCGGACACGGCTACGGCACCGGAGGGGCCTTGGTATACTATGAAGTTTTTAGGATCAGGGGTTTCCATAATTCAGATTATATCAAAATAAATATCCCCACTCTGTTTGCAAAGGGCGGGGCTTTATTTACTAAGGACAAGGAGAAATTATATCACTTGTCTTTTTCGGCTTTTTTTCTTCCTTTTCCTTTCTGTATTTTTCCTGCTGAGCTGCAATAGCTGCGTTTAATTTCTTGTCAAATTCTATGTCGGCAAGAGTCTTAGGACGGTCAAGGTCAACAGGATAACAACCATCATAGTATATTGATGTTTCCTTCCTTAATTTTTCTGCGTCTTTATCCATTTGTTACCTCCTTCCTTAAACGCAATTTTTCCTTTTTTTGCTATTAATTTAGGTGGATTTTCTTTGCTTACATCATTGTCGCTAAATGACCACGCATCTGCCATTCCTTTTATTTTATAAAAATGCCCCCTCTGTTTGGGCACCGCTGGTAGGCATGAGGGGGACTGATAGGGGGATTATATCAGATTAGGATAACAGTTATTCCTGCTCTGCGTCGGTTTTTTTTCTTTTTCCGTCTTCTTTTCAGCCTTGGATTGGCGTCGGTGAAAATGTCCACTCCGTTTCTATATAAATATTTGTTTTTATACAAGTCCTTAAAAAAATCAAAAATTCCGTAGCTCATTGTTTACTCCTTGCAAAATGTGTTTTTATGTGTTATACTATGTTTAGACCGATTGACTGCTGTGTGGTAGATCGCAAGGTTTCCACACCTTTAGGCCTCAATCGGTTCTTTATTTTCTATCAAGCCCCGCACTATATTTCTTTACTTGTTCAAGTGTGCTGATTTGTTTCCTTAATCTGCCTTGTATTTTGTTATTTTTTCAGATATAATAAATTTAAAGCTGGAGACGTGCTGCCAGTGGCAGTCTTGAAACACGTTCTCCAGCTCCGTTTTTAGCAGTACTTCATGCAGATATAATCCTTGTCTATCTGCCCCTTTTTTCACAATAACTTCTTCAATATATTTTTTCCGCCTGTTTCCAATGGCGCAATTATTACAAATGTGTCATACCCACTGCATTTTCTGTTTTTTTCTGTCAAGACAAATCCTTTTTTTATCAACTCAGAAACACACACAAAAGCAGCTGCTTCTGTTTCCCCCGCACCGCTGTTTAATTCTCAAGTTCCTCGTTGGACTCCATAAAAAACCCGTACACATCACCTAAATTTGTTTTCATAATAATTTGTCCTTTTAAAGTTTATCTGCTATACTATTTATGAAGGCTTCTGACCGGACGTTTCAACAGGACTGGCGTTCGCGTATCCTTTTCCCTGGATCACAGCCGGGAACTGGGAATCAGAAGCCTTTGCCAATTTTTCTGCCTGACTACCGTCTTTTTATCAGGTATATTATTGCTATAGACTTTCACACTCGAATGGAATTACACCAAAAGTTGTGTGAAAGCCTTTTTCTTTTTTGATTTTTCCATTCCTGCGCTTCCTAGGTATTTGCTCATGTGTGCTGAAAATCGTTTTTGAACTCGAAGAATCAGGCACAAAGCGGGAACTATGTTATAAAACGGAATACGGCAAAAGATTCACCAGGCAGGAAGTATTAAGGCTTGCGAATGAACAGAAATAACGGTACAATCTGCCCGCACTGGAACAGTACGAAGTTCCGCTTAAATACGGCAGAAAAACGAAAGAATTAAGACGATTTAAGGCGTATTAAGCGGAAAAATAAAATAAAAATACCGTCGGAACAATGCTTTTTATGACATTTTGCCACAGTATTACAATATACAGACGGTAGCGGAGATAGGAATCCGCCTTTCGAATTCCTGAAACGGTACACCTTACTATTTCACTCTCCGCAAATAAAAAAGAACCTGCTTTCGCAGGTTCTTTTGGCGGAGAGAGAGGGATTCGAACCCTCGATGCCCTTTTGGAGCATACACCCTTAGCAGGGGTGCGCCTTCAACCTCTCGGCCATCTCTCCTTACTTGTTTATAGTATAGCAAAATTATAGACAAAAAAAAAGAGCTCCTTTCAGAGCTCTTTTTATGAAGACGCGTTTTATTGCGTCACATCAGCCTGTTATTTCGCAATGGAAATTTCAACACGGCGGTTTTTGGCACGGCCTTCTTCTGTGTCATTGTCAGCAACAAAATCAGTTTCTCCGTGTCCGCGTGTGACAATAATGTCGCGGTTTACGCCATTGTCAACAAGATAATCAGCGGCAGCCTCGGCTCTCTGCATAGAGAGCTTGCTGTTGTATATTTCGGTGCCGATGTCGTCAGTATAGCCGTCAACATTGATGATAATATTTTCCTGCTTGAGATTCTGAAGGAACATTTTTACAAGAGGATATGATTTGCTTGTAATAAGCGAGGAATCGAAGTCAAAATTAATTGTGAGCTTCTGGTTCGCGACGTTTTCCAGGTTCTGTTCGGCCTGGGCAAGTGCGGCATCTGCGTCTTCAGTCTTCTGCGCTGAAGAACATGCGGAGGTCATAATTCCAAGACCGAGAATTGCGGCTATAAGATATTTTGTCATTTTACTAAAGGCTCCTTTTAGTTTGAGTAAATCAACTGTAAATAATTATAGCAATTTTTATTTAAATTATTTATATATTGAGCGGAATTTGTCTGATATGCCCGCCCCGTTCTGACGGTGAAATAAACAGCCCGGAACATATTTTCCGTATGTGCGGTAAATGTTCCGGGCTTTTTACGCCTGAGGATTTATCTGTATTATTTTTCCAGAGTTATCTCAACACGGCGGTTTTTGGCGCGGCCTTCCTCTGTATCATTGTCGGCGGCATAGTCTGTTTTGCTATGACCGGTTGTAACAATGATATTGCGGCTTATGCCGTTATCCACGAGATAATCAGCAACAGCTTCGGCTCTGGCTTTAGCCAGTTTTGCATTGTACTCGTCTGTGCCGACATCATCAGTGTAGCCGTCAATCTTAATCTTGACAAGATTATCCTGCTTAAGATTGGAGAGGAATACTTTTACAAGCGGATAATATTTGCCGGTTATCACAGCTGAATCAGTGTCAAAATTCACTACTAATTTTGTCGGGATTTTGCTTACTGCTTCTTCCATGATGGTTACGCCTTCGGCAACCGCTTCATCAGCTTTTTCAGTGGCGGCCTGAACTTCTTCCTGTACAGGCGCCGGAGCTTCAGCCACAGCCTCGTTAGCGGCCTGGGCCTGCTCGTCCACATTCTCCTGGGCGGCGACGGCGGCTTCATTCACATCCTCATTCGCTTTCTGGGCGGATGAGCATGCAGCGGTCATCATGCCGAGACCAAGAATAACTATTGTCAGGTATTTGTTCATGTTCATACTCCTTTTAAAATTTTCCTTTGTTATATTATACAAGTTTGTAAACGCCATGTCATTTTCATACATATACGGGTAACTCCGGCACAGGTTATTTCAAAAAAAATATTCCCCCTGCATTACACTTAAGTCTCATAACAGCCATACTCCGTTAAATAATCTCCACAATAAGACCACGTAATTTACAAAATCACATATTGTTTTGTATAATTTACTTACAGCGCCGGAAGTTCAGGCGCTTAAGGAGAAAAAGACTAAAGTATGAAAACAAATGCAGTAATGATGTTATGTACAGCAGCCCTTTCCATGTTAGCAGTAAAAGCTGATGCGTCAGGCTTTTATCTTGGTTCACAGGACGCACGCGCAAACGGTATGGTAAACGCTTTCGCAGCCGTTGCAGACAATGCTGCCGCCACCTGGTATAATCCGGCAGCCACTGTGTATCTTGACGGAAATACCAATATAGCTCTTGGTTCCGCCTTCGCAACTATCAAGATTAAACATCAGAACACAAATGGAACACCTGAAGATGAGACCAAAGACAAACTGAATCTGCTTCCGAATTTCTACGCAGTTCAGAAAGTAAGTGACAATATGGCCCTTTCACTCGGTGTAAACGCACCTTTCGGCGTTATAAGCAACTGGGAAGACAATGCGAACACAAAAAATGTTGCTCTTAAATCCGAGGTAAAGGATATAAACTATAATCTTAATCTTGCCTACAGATTCTCGGAGAAATTCTCTGCATCTGCCGGTTTAAACTACGGCCAGATGACAGCTACACTCACAAGCGCTGCGGCTGAAATAGATGCAGACAAGAGCAAGGACGGATATGGCTGGAATGTCGGCCTTATGTACAAACCCAGCGACACTCTTTCCTTCGGGGCGACATACAGAAGCAGTGTGAAAGCCACTCTTTATGGCGGAAGATTCAAGGTTGCAGCTTATGCTGTAGATCTTCCTGTGGAAGCAGAACTTGAAGTTCCTGATCTTGCAACAGTGGGTGCAGCATGGAAAGCCAATGAAAAATGGTTATTCTCGTTGCAGGGTGACTATGCCAACTGGACAACATATGACAATCTGGCATTTGTAAACAGTGACACAGGTAATGTTATTGACCTTGGCACCGGCCCGCAGATACAGCGCAAAGGCTTCGGCCCAGCATATTCAGTGCGTTTCGGTACACAGTATACCATGAATAACAAATGGAAACTCCGTGGTGGTCTTGCCTATGACACAAACCCGGTTTACTCAAAATACTTTGAGACACGTGTTCCGGACAGCGACAGAATTGAAGTCGGCATAGGTGCCACATACCAGTTCAATGACAGCTTCACTATGGATATTTCATATCTCAGGGCTCAGTTCCTGAAGAGACATGTAAAAGGCAGCCATGCCACAAAGAATCCGGCAAATGATGCCACAATTGACGGAACCTACAGAACAAATGCAAACCTTCCTGCAATATCGTTTGCCTATAAGTTCTAAACCAAAACTGTACATACAAATAAAAAAGAACCGCCCTTCCGGGCGGTTTTTTTATGCCTGCTATCAGGAACAGAAAGCCTTATTTATTCTCACGCTTTTTTTCTTCGGCAAATGTGTTCCTTATGCCTTCCTCAAGTGTTGTCCAGTTATCCCAGCCAGCTGTTTTTTCCCAAAGGGAGGCATCCGCTGTCCAGTCAGGCCCTGCTGCTTCGCGGGCCTTGTCCCTGTTTAGCATTGGTGTCATTCCTGTTAATATTGAGGCAAGCTCACAGGCAAGCCCTGCGGCATAAACCACTGGCATGGGCATATTCAGCATAACCGGAGGTTTTCTGCCCATTCCGGCAGCCATCATGGTTATAAACTGCTTCCACGGATAATCCTGTTTTTCACAAACATAAAATGTGCCGCCGTTGAAAACATCACGCTCCAACGCATCTATCTGCGCGCGCACAAGATCCTTTACATAAATGAAACTGAATTTTCCCGTATCCGAGCCGGCATTAACCATAAGACCCCGGCGCACCCAGTCTGAAATTGTGGATACACCGGCCTCACTGCCACCGTAAACTATTGGCGCGCGCAGAATAACAAAGGGAATGCCGGAATTTTTTATGAAACTTTCCCCCTCCAGTTTGCTGGCTCCGTAATACGAGGATGGGTCAGGTTTCATATCCTCACGTCGGGAAATACCGTCACGTGACGGTCCACCCGCCGCCAGGCTGGACTGGTAAACTATTTTTTTAACACCGGCTGTCTTCGCTGCCGTGGCGACATTCTCAGTTGCCTTACTGTTCGCCCGGTAAAACTCTTTTTTTGATATGCAGAACAGCCCGGCCGCAAGATGAATAACCTTGTCAGCCCCGGCAAAGGCTTTCTCAAGGCTTTTCACGTCCTGATAATCAGCAACCGCATATTCCGTTTCAGGCACCGTTTTTACGGGTGTTCTGCGCGTGAGAATCCGTATTTTATATCCTTTTCTTCGTAATTCATTACAGAGAAAAGTTCCTACAAATCCTGTTCCGCCAGTGACAGCTATTGTTTCCATTTTGTTTTCCTTTCCATTGGACTTTTACAGATTTAATAAATATTAGCACATTTTTGCGGCATACGGCATAAAAAACGCCGGATTATCTCCGGCGTTCCGAAACGGACTTTATTTGGTCCGTGTAAGGAGTTGGATATTATTCTGATATTGTTTCACCAACCTGCTGCATGGCTTCTCCGGCATCTTTTACCGCTTCACCGGCTATTTCCTTGCTTTCTTCCTTTATTTCCTCGGCGGCATTCTTAATGTCCTTGCCGTGTTCTTCCTCAAACTGATTCTTTTTGTTTTCAATGGTTGCACCAGCCATGTTCAGAAGATTTTCAATATCGAGACCGAAACGGGATTTCATACCATCACAGAAAGCATAGACGGAAGGCAGTCTGCCCTTAAGAATCTTGTCATAAGCCGTCACCTTGTCTGTCTGTGGCATGAGATAGGCGGTAGCAGCTATACAGCAGCCGTACATTACCAGTATTACAATCAGTGAAATAAAACCTATTGAAATTTTCCTCAATACCGAACTTATAATTACTACGAGACCACACCATATGAACAGGGATATGCCTAAAAACAGATTGCCGTTCTTTCCTGTTTCCGGGAAGGCGGCAAACAGCACTATGTGTATAAGTGCAATCATTGCTATATTGAATATGAGTTTGAACATTTTTATTTTCCTTTGGTTTTTTACCGTTTTATAGATTATATTAAATCGGCTGCATTTTTAACAGATTATTTTTATATCGCAGGCAATATTTGAAAGAAATTTGCGTAACTGTTTTCAGTCGGTGGATTTGAATTCCACATGAATGACAAGCACATCCTCGTAGAAATCATCAGGCAGTCTCTCAAAAGGTGCGGAAGCACGCACAGCCGCCGTTGCCGCAGTATCAAACAGCCTGTTGCCTGATGATTTTTCGACACTGACATTTTTTATGCTGCCACCACGCATAATTGTAAAACCAACGGTACACTGCATATGTGATACCGCAGGGGCTTTCTCACGCCATTGTGCAAACAGTTTCTCGCGCACGCCTGATATATATGCCGGATACGGGAAATCCGTTTCAGTACGGAAACCTCCGCCGCCTATACCTTCTGACACATTCCGCATACCGGAACCACCAGAAGACTCCCTGCGTGATGATTTTTCCGGCAGGAATCCATTAGCGGCGGCCATACTCGGTGGTGGCAGCGAGCCGGCAAAATCCTCTGCCTGAAGATAATCGGATTTGTCAGCTTTTTTCTGTGTATTTTTTGCTGTTTTCTTTTCTGTTTTAACAGGCGTGGCTTTTGTATTTTTGACCGGCTCCTTTTTTGCCGGAACATTGAGCGCATCATTATTTTCAGATTTTTTTACCGGCTCCTGGACAGGCTCTGCTGGCACATTTGCGGGTTCCACAGCCTCCTTACGGTCTGTGCTGCTGCCGGCAGGCCCGGCATTCACAACAGTGGATGCCCCTATGAAATCAATGTAAAACACATCTTTTTTTTTAGGACTGTTGAAATTCAGTGTTGAAAAAAAGAAAACCAGCAGCAGCCCCAAAAAATGAAAAGATGATGAAAGGAGCAGCCAGTTCCTCATAAAATTATTTTTTTTCTCTGTCTGTCACGGCAATGCCGGTTTTTCCCGCACCAAGCCTTTTAGCGAGATCAAGTACGTCAACCACTTTTTCCACAGGAACGCTTTTATCAGCTTCAACCAGCAATGTTTTTTCTGCGGATTTTGACATCTTGCGGGTAAGCTCCATTTCAAGTTCTTTATACTGTGTTTTTCTGCCGTCGACCGCAAATTCCCCCCTGGCGGAAATCTGTACCTTCACCACATTATTATCCGTTCCCTTGGCTCCAGAATCCGCAGCCGGGAGATTAACTTTTATCTGCGACTGTACCAGAGAAGGAGTTATCACCATGAAAATAATGAGAAGAATCAGCGAAATATCTATAAGCGGAATCATATTCATTTCCGCTATAACTGTTCTTTTTCCCTGTTTGCGAAGATACATAATCAGATTCCCGGTCTGGCCGGGACTTCAGGCAGGGCTTCTATAAGCTGCTCGGCTGTCCAGTTGAGATCTGATGAAAAATCATTTGCTTTGTTTGCAAACCAGTTGTAGAAAATCACTGCCGGAACAGCTACGAAAAGACCAGCCGCAGTATTCACAAGAGCTTCCGAAATACCCAATGCAACCACGGAAGGACCGGCTCCTGCGGATAGGGAGAGATCGCGGAAAGCGCGCATTACTCCCAGTACAGTACCAAACAGACCAACGAAAGGACATACACTGCCTATTGTGGCAAGTATGGATATTCTGCTGCTTATATCTGTTATATATTTATCCGTGGAGCGGCCTGCAAATTCCCTTTTTTCAGCCTTGGAGGTTCTGCTGTTTATCACAGACAGGATTATTGCAGATGCCGGAGACTCCTCGTTGAGACAGTAATCCCGGACAGCTGTGGTATCTCCGCTTTTGCGGAATATATTCATTTTCTGCCGCAGGCCGTCATAATATTTTGCTATCCTGCGGAATGTATACAGCCTTTCAAGAATGACTGATATGGAATATACCGAAACACAGGCAAGGATAATCAGTATTACTCCGCCGGCCTTGATTATTTCACTGAAAGTTCCCATATTAAGAATTCATTCGTCCTTCAATCTCTTTTATATAATCGGAAAGAAGTACTATTTTCCTGTTCACCATATCATAGAATTCATCGCGCTTACGGGCGTTTATTTCCTCGGTAGTGGTGGCTTCCTGTATACGGCGTGTGGCCTCGCTTAAATCAGCACGGAGATTGGAAAGTTCTGTATCCTTGCGCATTATCTCGTTTTTAAGATGTTCTATTTCCTGACTATCCGCAGAACCACTGAACTTCTTTACTCCGTCTTCTGTATTGTCATTCAGCGACTCCAGCTCCTTTTCAGCCTTTTCCGCCCTTTCCTTCATTGCAAGAGACTCTCCGGCCAGTTTTCTGAGTTTCTCGAGCTCGGCCTGTATTTCTGCCTGCGCCAATTTCATGGCGTCAATTTCCTTCTGTTTTTCCTCAAGGTGCTGATTTGCCTCAGTAACGGCTTTTCTCCCGTCGGCAAGCATGGCGGCTTTGTCAGTTTCCCCTGCGGCAAGCTGTGCCTGCAGTTCCTGATTCTGTTTCTCTTTTTCCTCAATGCGGGCAAGAAGTTTTTTCTTGTCCTCCTCGAATCTTTCATTCCTTGAGACAAGAGAGTTTATTTCATCTTCTTTTATCTGGAGATCTGTTTTCAGCGAAGAAATCTCGGCATCCTTCTGGTCAAGAGAGAATTGCGTGCGCTCCCTTTCCATTTTCATTTCCTTGTCCCTTTTCTGTGTGACAAGTTTCATTGCAGCCTCTGTTTTTTCCATTGTGTCACTCATAAACTTAAGCTGCTCGTCTTTTGTGTTAAGTTTTCTTGTGAAATCCGCAGTAAGCTCGTCACTTCTCTGCTTGGCGGCCTTGTAAAGTGCCTCCCAGGATGGATGCTCCGGTTTAGGAGCTTTTGCGAGTTTATCCTCAAGATCTTTTATAGAGGCTTCACGGGTCTTTAGTATTTCAGCAAATTCGTCGCGGTCCCTTTCACAGCTGACACGCAGATCTTCAAGTTTTCTGTTGCTTTCGGCAAGTAGACTTTCCTTGGCCCTGAGTTCACGCTCTTTTGCTGTCAGTTCACGCTCTTTTTCCTCCAGCTCCCTGCCGGCAGCTGCCAGTTCTTCTTCCTTCTCTTTAAGTTTCGCGGCATTTTCGTCGCTACGCTGTGAGGCTTCTTTCAGCATTTTTTCGCTTTCCGAAATTTTTTTGTCAGCCTCGGACAGAAGGTCCTCGCTTTTCTTCAGCTTTTCCTCCTGCTCCCTTACCTGTTTCTCAAGGTCACCGTTAACAGCAATGGCGCGCTCAAGAACAGCCTTGTAGGCATTGGCATCTTCGGATTCAGTCTGCGATATCTGCTCGGCCTCTTCTATGGAATCATTATCTTTACGTGTTTCCGCGCTTACATCATAAAAATCCGGGTCGAATATAAAACTGAACTCGTCAAGCGTGGAAACATCCAGCCAGTGACCGAAATTTTCTTCCTGACATACCAGAGTATTATGATCGAATCCGTTTAATTTCGAAAGGTCTCTTGGCGGCAGTGGACCGCGGATTCCCTTGTTTATATAAGCGTAGTACTTTCCTGATGTTGCCATATAAATATAATATTAAATATAGAAAAAATGCTCAATAACGGCAGACTTATTTTTTCAGCATTCGTATTACATTTTCTTTTGTCACAGGGCTGATTATACCTTTTTCCGTTATTATGGCTGTTATCAGAGAGGCAGGAGTCACATCAAAAGCCGGATGGCGGACCCGTACATTTTTAGGCGCTATTCTTATGCCTTTAACCGTTGTTACCTCTTCAGCGGAACGTTCCTCTATGACAATATCATTACCTGATTCGGCCTTCATGTCAAAAGTGGGCGAAGGAGCGGCTATGTAGAACGGTATATTGTGGTATTTTGCTGCAATGGCAAGAGCATATGTTCCTATCTTGTTTGCAGTATCGCCGTTAGACGCTATCCTGTCCGCACCGGTAACTATGGCATTAACACCGCACGTTTTTATTATATGTGCGGCCATGTTGTCCGTAATAAGCTCGGACGGTACTTTTTCACGCATGAGTTCCCATATTGTAAGACGTGCCCCCTGCAGGTATGGGCGTGTTTCACATGAATAGGCATGTTTTATTTTTCCCTGCTGATATGCCGTTGTTATAACACCGACAGCAGTTCCTATGCCCATTGTGGCAAGTGCGCCTGCATTGCAGTGTGTCATTACCACGCAGTTTTCCGGAAGAAAGTCCGCACCGTATCTTCCCATTGCCGCGCAGGATTCCACGTCCTCTGCGGTAATACTGTCAGCCTCTGCGAACACTGTCTTTTTCAGAAGTTTTACGGTTTTCTCACTGAAATTTCCCTTATTTTCTTCAGCAAAATCCTTTACAGCAGCAAACATTCTCGCAGTGGCATAGAACAATGCTGTGGCGGTGGGCCTCGCGGCGTTAAGAATCCTTACGGTTTTTTCCGCCGTTTTTACAAGAGATGAAGATGAAAGCGGACTAAGCCTGTCTATTTCCAGGGCGAAACCATATGCCGTAGCACAGCCTATAAGCGGTGCGCCGCGCAGCACCATGTCCTTTGTTGCTTTAGCAACATCCGCAGCGCTTTCTGCCTGAATATAAACTATCTTATCCGGCAGGCAGCGCTGGTCAAGAATAAGAAGTTTTCCTTTTGAAAATTTCAAACGTGCTGGTATCATGTGTTCCACCTGTCTGTTCTGAATTATATTCCGTGAATTTACGGAATAGCGTCCAGCATATTTTTCAACTGCTCTTCTGTTTTGCCAGTGATCTCAACGGTTTTCTCCCGTCCCTTGGCTCCGCGGATAATGCTTACCTGTTTTGAAGGAACTTCAAAGAACTGGGAAAGATAATCACGGAGTATATCGTTTATTTTCGCATCTTCCGCAGATGCTGCTACCATGACGCGCAGGACGCTGCCGATCCTTGAGATTACTTCATTATTGTCTCCATTGGGGATAACGCGTATTTTTACTATCATAACTTGCCTCTCTTTCCGTTTTATCTTAATAACCGTGTGTTTTATAAACTGCCAGGCAGCTTATCTGAACAGAGCACCGCCTATGCGGACCATTGTAGATCCGGCTCTTACCGCCGTTTTATAATCTCCGCTCATTCCAAGCGAAAGCACGGGAATGTGGCCTGAACCGGTACTTTGTCCGAAATCCCTGTCAAAAAGCGCCTTCGCAACGGAAAAAGCACTGAAAATTTCTTCTTCCGCAGCATTCGCCGGTGCTATGGCCATATAGCCACGCACATCAAGATTTTTCATTTTTTCTGCTTCTTTCAGAAGAACCCCGGCTTCATCAGGACTGATTCCGGACTGTGTTTCCGCACCTGATATTTTTATCTGTATAAGGACAGGCATTGTTTTGCCAATTTCAGCCGCGTGGCGGTTTACAGCCGCTGCTGTTTTTAAACTGTCAACCGAATCTATGGAATCAAATATCTCTACTGCCGTTTTAGCCTTGTTTGTCTGAAGATGCCCTATAAGATGCAGTTCTACCTTTCTGCGGAGATCCGCAAGACCGCCGTCTATCCAGCGTGCCCTGACTGACTGAACCTTGTTTTCCCCCACTATTCTTATTCTTCCGGTTTCTATAACGCGGCGTATATCTGCGGCATCTGCATATTTTGTAACTGCCATAATTGTCACTTCTGAAGGTTTGCGACCAGATCTGGCGCAGGCTTCATTTATGCCGCATTCAATACCGGCGATATTTTCTTTCAGGCTTTCAAGCCTGTTATCGGTTTCAGTTTGCATTTGCCTCTGCATACATTTTATCATATATAAAGCGTTTTGACAAATCTCCGTCACGACACTTTTTCTGACCGGAAATAAAGCATGGAACGGCCATATTCAGCCCCTGTTTCAGCTTCTATTAAGAAACAGGTTTCCAAATATATATCAGATATTATACAGCCGCCGCTTTTATGAACCAGTAAGCAAACAAAGAAGCGACAAAAAGCTTATAGAATGTTCCCGCCAGGAAACCTAACAGTGCTCCAGTGCCTCCGTTTATAGCCTCGTGGATTTTTCTGCCTTTTAGCATTTCCCCTGCGAAAGCGCCAAGAAAAGGGCCGAGAACAAGACCTAAAGGGAAAAAGAATGCACCTGCAAGCGTGCCTATAAAACAGCCGGCCATTCCGTATTTTGATGCTTTGAATTTCTTAGCGCCAAGTGCCGGAATTACTGAATCAAGAACGGCAGCTGATACAAGCAGTATAGAAGCCATCCACCAGATAAAAGTGGAAGGGCCTTTATTTATCACCAGAAGCGGGAAAAAACCACAGTATGCAAGAAGCGGTCCGGGTATAACCGGAATCACACAGCCTATCAGGCCTGCCGCCACACACAGGCAGCCGAGTATTATACACAAGGTTTCCATAAAATCTTAGAGTCAGGCAAAAAAAGCAGCCCCCGTTTTCCGGAGGCTGCCTTTGTTAAACCACTGTTCCCGGTATTAATACATTCCCGGCATTCCGCCAGCGGGCATGGCCGGAGCAGGTTTTTCCTTCTCTGGCAGGTCCGCGATGAGGCAGTCTGTTGTGAGCAGAGTGCTGGCAATTGAAGCAGCGTTCTCAATGGCGGTGCGGGTCACTTTGCAGGGATCCACGATTCCGGCTTTGAGCACATCAACATATTCCAGCGTATCGGCATCGAAACCGATTTCATCCTTGGAGTTGAGAATCTTGTCCACAACTATGGAGCCGTCAGCTCCGGCATTTTCCGCAATTGTGCGGAGCGGGGCAAAGATGGCACGGCGGACAATGCTTACGCCAGTTGCTTCATCATCATTGGTTGTCTTTACGCCGTCAAGCACTTTGGAAGCGCGGATAAGGGCTGTGCCGCCGCCGGGGAGAAGTCCTTCCTCCACACCGGCCTTTGTGGCATTTTTGGCATCCTCTATCTTGGATTTCTTGGCCTTCATCTCAGTTTCTGTGGCTGCGCCTACACGGATAACAGCTACGCCGCCGGCCAGCTTGGCAAGACGCTCCTGTAATTTCTCGCGGTCATAATCGGAGGTTGTGTCTTCCATCTGCTTGCGGATCTGTGCGGTGCGGGCCTTGATTTCCTCTTTGTCTCCAGCGCCGTCCACAATGGTGGTGTTCTCTTTGTCAACAACAACGCGTTTCGCTTTGCCTAACATTGAAATATCGGCTTTGTCCAGTTTCATTCCGCGTTCTTCGCTGATAACCTGGCCGCCGGTAAGAGTGGCGATATCCTGCAGCATTTCCTTGCGGCGGTCGCCAAAGCCAGGGGCTTTTACGGCACATACCTTAAGATTGCCGCGCAGTTTGTTCAGAACGAGGGTAGCCAGAGGTTCGCCTTCGAGATCATCGCAGACAATCACAAGCGGTTTTCCCATCTGCACAACTTTCTCAAGAATCGGCAGAAGATCGTTCATGGCAGAGATTTTCTTGTCTGTTATAAGAATGGCCGTGTCTTCAAGAACACATTCCATTCTTTCAGAGTCGGTTACAAAGTAAGGAGAGACATAACCGCGGTCAAACTGCATTCCTTCAACCACATCAAGTTCTGTCTTTGAGGTTTTGCCTTCTTCTACGGTAATTACGCCTTCATGGCCTACTTTTTCCATGGCGTCTGCTATCAGGGCACCTACTTCCCTGTCATTGGCGGAGATTGTGGCAATCTGGGCTTTCTCTTCAAGAGTCTTGACAGGTTTCGCCATTGCCTTAAGTTCGGCTACAATAGCCTTCACGGCCTTGTCTATGCCTTTCTTTACATATGTGGGATTGGCTCCGGCTGTAATATTCTTGAGGCCTTCATTGAAAATTGCCTGTGTAAGAACCGTTGCTGTGGTTGTTCCGTCGCCTGCGATGTCATTCGTCTTGGAAGCGGCCTCGCGTACCAGCTGGGCACCCATATTTTCAAATTCGTTTTCCAGTTCTATTTCCTTGGCGATGGTAACACCGTCATCTATAATAGTCGGAGAACCGAATTTTTTTGAAATTACAACTGTTTTGCCCTTGGGGCCAAGGGTCACCTTAACCGCATTCGCGAGTTTGTCAACACCTGCTTTGAGGTGCATTCTGCCAGTTTCTGAATAAACAATCTGTTTTGCCATTTTGTGTCTATCTCCTTAAAAATTATTTAATGATGGCGAGAACATCCTCTTCGCGCATAATCAGGTATTCTTCATCATTTATCTTAACTTCAGTGCCTGAATATTTTCCGTAGAGAACTCTGTCACCGACTTTCAGTTCCATGGGAATAATTTTTCCGTCAACGTTCTTGCCTTTTCCGGCAGCGACGATGTGACCTTCCATCGGTTTTTCCTTGGCGGTATCGGGAATAATGATTCCGCCTTTCATAACTTCAGCGGGCTCCACCGCTTTCACGATGACTCTGTCGCCCAGAGGCTGAATGTTGAATGTTTTTTCTGCCATTTTAGTACTTCCTCCTTAATTACTGCTTAAATTTTTTTGTGCCTGCCATCCGCTGTATGCGGCCTAAATTAGCACTTTTAATCCTCTATTGCTAATTTTAGCATACAAATTTTTTATTTGTCAATAGCAATCTTACTTAATGACTGCTAATTATTTTTTGTTCTCTTTGATTTACGGTGCGGAATATCGGAGTCTTCAGGGACCTGGAATACCGTACCTATCACGACGGTTATATTATCAGGGCCTCCGTGCTGGTTACCATATTCTATAAGGTCATCGCAGGCATCGAGATCGTCGTCTGCTTTAAGTACTATATCAAGCATTTCCTTTTCAGTAACGCATTTAAACAGTCCATCAGTGCAGAGTATAACCCTGTCACCAGGAGAGACATTACATGAGGTTATATCCACTTCCGGCAGATCAGGCGAGCCCAGAGCTCTTGTAAGAATGTTTTTCAATGGGGACGCTTCGGCCTGCTCCAGTGTCATAAGCCCCTTGCGCACGCTTTCCATTACAAATGAATGATCCTCGGTCACCTGCGACAGCCGGCCGCCACGTATCATATAGGCGCGTGAATCCCCTACATGGGCAAAATAAAGTTTTGTTTCATCAAGTATTACAGAAGTTTCAGTCGTACCCATGCCGCTTTTTCCTGCGGCCAGGCTTGCGTCGTAAATGGCAAGACTCGCCAGTTCTATGGCATGTGCCAGCTGATTTGCAACAAGCGGTATTTTATCTCTCAGAACCGGAGGTACAGTGCCATCCCGGAGCATTATTTTGAATTTTGTGTTTGTTACTTCTGTAGCCATGGCGCTGGCAACCTCACCGGCATTATGCCCACCCATGCCGTCTGCTACTATGGCAAGCGAAAGTTCTTCATTTATGAGATAGCTGTCCTCGTTGTTTCTCCGTTTCATTCCGGGATCGGACATTCCTCTGAAAGAAATTTTCAGTTTCATTTTTCACACTCCGCGGAAGCCGCATTTTTTTCCAGCGCATTTTTTATTGTCTCTGGCAGTTCCTGAACATTTACTGGAACTGTAGGAGCAAGCGCAGCTGCAGGCTTCCGGCGTTTATCAGCCTCTGACTGTATCTTCCCCGCTACAGGCGGAGGAGGTGGTCTGTTGCTGTACTGTATTCTGTGCTGCTTTAATTCATATCTGAAAGAAAATCTTTTTAAAACCCCGAACAGGTAGCCGGCGGCGAGACATATAAGCGGAACAGCCGGTTTTATCCATATGTTCATTGAGCAGAAAGCATAAATGCTGCCTCCGGTTACAGCCGCAAACAGCAGCGTGAACAGCGAATGGAATGTCCACGACGGCATGGAAGATACAAAAGCAGTGAATATTCCAGCCAGAAGAATAAGTCCGGTTTCAAGCTGATATGTCCACTGCGGACGGGAAATATAAGTATTTCCTGTCAGCGTATTCAGGGCCGAAATAAGGAAATAAACCTGCTGGCGTTTTCCACGCGGAGTTTCCGCTATTCTCTGAGCCGCTGGCGTCATGAATACGGTTTTCCCCCTGAAAATTTCCGGAGCGACAGATCCATCAATTATTTCGCGCGATGCATACCTTTGCGGCTCTATTGAGGAAAAAAGCACAGGCAGCATGGATTCCGGCGTAAGCGGAATCTTTTTTTCTCCCAGAACAATTTCCCTTCCAGGTCTGAATTCCACACTCTTTACCGGAATATCAAGCAGGATTCTGGAAGCCTCAAGGGCAAGAGAAGGATATAGCCTGCCGTCATAAGCCATAAACGGGTTTTCAAATCTTAGTTTTCCGTCAATATCAGGAAAGACATTGGAATGGCCTGCTCCGGCGGCAGAATCAGGTATGATTCCTTTCTGCGTTGTAAAAGATATTCCTTCAGCCTTGGCCCTGGACAAAGCCGCGCCCTGTGATACTTTTACCGCATATTTCTTCAGCCATTCCGGTTCACTGTTAAGACGGCCCCTCGGCATTCCGGCAGTGAAGCGTACCGGCATTATGTATTTTCCGTTTTTTTTCAGCGCAGCAGCAAGCTGCTGCTCTGTTTTTTCACTTTTCTGCAGCGATGTTAAAAGTTTAAGAAAATCACTTCCGCTATCTTTTATTTTTTTTCTGCTGCGCAGTTCTTCATATTTGTTCTTTATAATGGCAATTTCCTTTGAGGAACTGTCATCCGGCATTCCTGTCGGTGCAGTGAATACGGTAAGCGCCGGTGCTGACTCTCCTGAAGAAAGAATACCGGCTATTTTTTTTACTTCATCAAAAGACAGACTTCCGGGTTCGGACGAATCATTATTCACTTCGATTATAACGGGGGAAGTCTGATATTCAGGTTTCATAAAACCTGCCCTGAAATCATAAAACGCAAGCTCCGCCTTGTTTACAACTGGAGGCATAACAGTATAAGCCGCGAAAGCAGCAAATACCAGCATCAATGCCCACAGTAAATCTGAAAACAGAAACCCGCGCACTCTAATCCACCAGTTCAGAAGTTCTCCGGTTTGTTCTCAAGGAATTCAAACATCTTTCCACATAGACTCAGCGTAGAAAGAAAAGCCATGCAAAGTGCGAAAGGGATAAGACCGCATGCTTCAGTGAAAGAATAGGCCAGTTTGTCTTTTTCTTTTGAGAAGTACAGCGATTTCTCTTCATCTTTCAGTTCCGCGAGAGGTTTCTGCGGTTTCGGTTCCAGTTCCTTAGGATATCTGAATCCGTCCTCTTTCTGAGCCGCACGGAACACATCCCATTCTTTATTGCTCTTCTGGAAAGCGTTTTCCGCCGCCCGGTTTATATTCGGTATGCATATCATAAGCAGCAGGGCGCAGTATGCCGCTATCACGAAGAATTTTGGTCCAAGAATCTTATCCCTGGAATCCGTAACAGCATAAAATACAGATAGCAGCACCGCTATAAGAGCCGCAATACCCCAGCCGTTTATGCCGAAATACTCATGTCCCACTCTCACATATGAGAATACCAGGAAAGTGCTCAGGAGATAGAATGCAGCACCTGCAAGTTTAAGTATTATATTTTTGTAACCGGTCAGTTCAGCCCCAATCATAAAAGACACAACCGCGAATATAAGAGACAGATGTCCTGAGGAATTCTGCGCTATCATTGAAACGGCTGTTATCAGTTTGGTTGATATGTCAGTATTTTCAGCAGCAGAGATAAATGCACCTCCCATAAAAGCAGAAACAGCACATATAACGATATATACAATATGTCTTACAGGTGACTGCTTCGGTCTGAAAAGGAAGGCAATTCCGGTTATGACAAGGCCGGCTATTGTGAAAAGCATGGCGCCACCGGCATTTGTACTGAAAGAGTTTCCGAGAGATGAAGCCCCGGAACCGCAGGCACCGGCAAGCACAAAAGAAAAGCTCGCTACGAAAAGCAGTGCAAGATGAGCAAGTGTTTTAAGACTTTTATGTATAACAGTAATAACCCTGCTTTTCTTTTCCGGAGTCTTCTTTTTCTCTTTCTGCTCCTGCTTCTTTTTTTCTTTCTCTTCTTTTTCCTCTTCAGCCTGCTGCTCAAGCGTGGCCTCATAGGAATCAGTCATTATGGCAGCCGTAGCCTTGTTCTGAAACCCGTTCAGATCCTTGCCCGCAGAAGTACTACGCTCCTCCGGTTCTATATTTATGCTTCCGCTCAAATCCATAGAAGGATCCGCGGAGGAATGAACAGGCGGTGGAGGAGCCGCATTTATGGTTTCTCCGCTGTTCCAGTCGACTGTCACACCCTCTGAACCGGAATAACTGCTATTCGAGAAAGAGCTTGCTCCGCCATCACTGCCGAGTGTAAATTCCTGCGTGGCAGAAGGAATGCTTATTGAAACTCCTGAAGAAGCCTCCGGCTTTGCCGCAGGTACCTGTTCTGAAAAAGACAAATCCTGAACAGGGTCATGTATTTTGGAACTTAAATCAAGTATTATTTCCCCGCCTGGTGTGGGTACAAGTTTTTTGCCGGTACTGTAATCAAGAAGCTCATTTCTCGCTTCCTCTGCATTTACATAGCGTTCTTCCGGCTTCTTCTTCATCGTGCGCTCGATGAACATGGCCGCCCATCTTGGAATCGAAGGGTTTATAAGCAGCGGATCCGGAACCGGATCACCTATATGCTTATGCATAACCTCTACGGAAGTTTTGCCATCAAAAGGATATTTTCCGGTCAGAAGATAAAAGTAAGTAGCACCCACGGCATAAATATCCGCACGGTTGTCAACCTCTTTGGCAAGGCACTGCTCCGGTGACATAAAATAGGCAGTACCTATCATTTCCCCTGCCTGTGTAAGTTCTTTTTCCTCACTTACACTGCGCGCCAGGCCGAAGTCGACCAGATAGGATCTCCCTTTTTTATCAACAAGGATATTTGAAGGTTTAATATCACGGTGAATAATTCCCCTTGAATGGGCATGGGCAAGACCATCAAGCAGTTCACACATGAATTTAGTAGCTTTTTCAACAGGCATTGGCCCGTCTTTAACCACCATATCCTGAAGACTTTTACCGTCAATAAAGGACATGACGATAAAATAGTTGTGGTTTTCCTTGCCAAAATTGTAAACATGTACAATATTGGGGTGGTCGAGTTTTGCAGCTGAACGCGCCTCGCGAAGAAAGAACTCAAGATTTCTCTTGTCATTTGCCAGTTCTTTCGCAAGTATCTTGACACATACGGTTTTATTGAGAGCCTTGTGATGCGCCCTGTAAACAGTGCCCATGCCGCCCTGGCCTATCTTGTTGATTACCTTGCAGCCGGCAAATTCCTTCCCGGTAAGATTTTCTTCTGTAGCCATTTTATTACAGCCTTCTGTCTCTTACAAAAATACTTCCGCCATTGCGTGGAGCTATTTTCTTTCCGTATTTTTTTAGTTCCATAACGCTTTTCATTATCTCCCCATAATGTTTTTTGCTGTCCGGGGTTGTTATTGATATTGTCACGGAAAGCAAAGGATAGAAGCATTTTCTGTTTCTGCGGTCCGGAATTGAAATAAATCCGGAAACACGCGCGTCATCGTCATAAAAAGGCGCTATGCCTTTGTCAAATGTATTCGCTATGGTCTGCGATAAAGCCTCGCATTTGTCAGGCGTGGTAACAAATATGAAATCATCTCCTCCCAAATGTGCAACGAAATAATTTCCATCTGTCATCTTCCCGGCAGCCGATTTTATAACTTCAGCAGCATAACGGAGAATTTCATCACCTTTATCATACCCATATCTGGAATTATATGCGTGAAAATTATCCAGATCCAGACAGCACAGCGCAAATGGAATTGAATTTTCCAGATAGAATTTAACCTGTCTTTCCGCAGCGGAACTTCCATAGAGCCCGGTAACCGGATTTAAAGGATTCTTTGAATCTTCTTCAGGTATGCCTTTCAAACCAAGGCGGAACGCATTTTGTGTTTCCACGATATAATCTCCAAAAAAACAAATATACTTATTTAAATTATATAAAAAAAAAGAGGCGTTTATAATTGCCATATGGCAAAAACGCCTCCACCGGGCCAACAAGCAAAAAATCAGTTTTCAGGGCCAGTAGTTATACCGGAACTGGAACACGCCAAGAAGATCCCAGCCTCCACGGAACTTAAGATAGGATATTTCAAAATTAAGCTTGAGCAGTGTACCAAGATGAAGATTTACAAGTTTAGGACTCATAGGTGCGCCCTGTGGAATCATAAACTCTACAGATATTGGCGAATCCGGCTTTGGCAGCCACATCATGCCCCCAAACAGCATTCCGCCAGAACCGCGCACACCGGTTATCCCATTCTGTTCCATGGCCTGTTTTGACAGGTATTCAGAAAAAGAATTAATCATCTTTGGCATATCCCCGTCTGAATATCCGGCATTGAGAATAAATCTGTTTCCTATCCTTTTTGATACAGCGACATAGGCATTGGCATAACTGTTATTTGATTTAGCATCAACCTTAAGATCCTGATTTGTCTTAAGCGTAGGATTTGACGAATCGCGGAAAGAGAATATTCCCTGAACACCTGCGGCTACTGCCGGACGGAATTTTCCCTCCGTCTGTACCTGTAATTTTCCGTCAGCTGAAAGCAGCCATATTCCTATACGGTCAAGATAATCTTTTTTCTCCAGAGTCCAGTCATAGGTATTTTTTCCATAAAGACGGCCTATTATATAAGCTGCGTTAATATCAAGACCAGGTCCGGTCTCGTTTATTCCGGTTCCCCTGTAAGCCGTAGGCATGAGCACAATTCCACTCAAAGCTGTTTTCGTGACAGATTTCTTTTTCTGCGGAACAGAACGTTTCACGTTTTCCTGTTTTTCCCCGGTTTCCGATGGGTTCTGTCCGGCCTGATTCTGTATTTTCTCCTTCTGTTTTTTCAGGAAAATTTCCTGTTCTTCCTGCGAAAGCCCGTCGAATTTTTCCGGAGTCATTCCTGCAGTTTTTTCACCGTTTTCATTTCCTGAATCAGCTGTTTGCGTATTTCCAGGCCGGCTTACAGCTTTAGGCCCAGTATTTTCTTTTTTTTCCGATTCTTCCGAAACAATATTCTGGCTTTCAGGAACGGCAGAAACTGGCTCATTAACAGTATTTCCAGGCTGCACATCACTTTCCTGCATTACTGAATCTTCACCGGTTTTATCCTGCACGGCATTGTTTTCTGCGGAATAAACAGCCGGGGTCATCAGGAACATCAGGGAAAAGAGAATATTTCTCATGGTCAGAAAAGTGGGAAAATAAATTTCGAGGCAAGCAGTGCAAGCAGTCCGGCTTCTGCACCACCTACAATATCGTCAAGCATAACGCCCATACCACCTCTGAACTTTGTTTCCATACTGTGTATAGGCCACGGTTTAAGCGTATCAAGAATTCTGAACAGCACAAAAGCAGTGAGAAGTTCAGGAAGAGCAAATGGCACAAAAAGGACCGCCGTCCAATAGCCAAGTATCTCATCAATTACTATCCTGGGATCGTCTTTCTTCTGAAAAATTTCCTCAGCACGCCCGGCAATCCATACGCTAAGCGGGAAAGAAATGGCGACAAAAACACCAAACATCAGTTTTGAATGAGTGAATGCAGCTGGCAGGAAATAAAAAATAAGAAAAGCAACTATTGTTCCGGCCATACCGGAACCGGTAAATTTTTTAAAACCTGTTATTTTCGCAGGGATATAACTTACAAAAAAACCGCTTGCGAAAAATTTTATAAGAAAATCTCTCACTTTGCGCCTTCCGTTGTTCCGGCCGTTTTTATATTATCAGTTCCTGCATTCCCAATGGCGGTATTTTTGTTTTCAGCCGTCTCCCTGCGAGGATTCCACGACAGCTGAATAATATCCTTGTGATTATACAGATACATCACACCGCTGAATATAGTGAAAACGGCGGAAACCACCGTAAGCCACCAGACAATTGACGGAATGTACTTAAGAACAGGCACCAGGCACCGGGGCAGATTATAATCCTTATCCCAGAACAGCAGCACGGTAAGAACCATTATAGTGAACGCAGCAATCATCTGTAAGGTTGTTTTTATCTTGCCGCTGGCTTCCGCTTTCATAACCATGCCATGCAGTGCTGCCAGAACGCGCAGGGTTGAAATTGTAAGTTCACGCAGCAGAATAAGAAACACGGCCCACAAAGGGACCTGCAGTTCCTTTATTGAAGCAAAAGCAAGGAACACTGCCATTACAAGTACCTTGTCGGCATACGGGTCAGCAATGGCGCCGAATGATGTTGTTGTATTTGTTCTGCGTGCTATTGCACCGTCCACCGCATCTGATACTGAAGCAATTATAAGAACTATAAGTGCAGCAACTTCAGACCAGCATTTTCCGGCTATAATCAGCAGGAAAACCACAAGACTTAACGAAAGACGTGTTATTGTTATTCTGTTTGCAAGAGTCATTATCAAAAGTTGATTATTTCAGTTTTTTCCGGGAGCTTCTGCTCGAAAAGTTCCCTGTCCAGTGTTATATTCTTTCTTACTTTTATTAGTTTTGTCGAAGTTACGGCAGAACCCACGGAAAGTTCAGCCTCAGCCGGGAAGAAATCTTTTCCTGAAAGAGTAAGGGCAAGCCTGTAGGCTGTTCCCTCTTTCGGAGTGAAAACAAGCACATAAGGTTTTCCCTTTTCCCCTCCCTCCAGGGAAACATTGTTGTTTTTTGAAAGGGAAGAATAATTTCCGAAATCAAGAATTCCATAGAAAGCCTGATTCTGTGTTTTCACCCAGCCGTCCCATGTAGCCTTTATGGCCTGCCTGTCCTCAGGTTTATAGATAAGAATATCCTTTTTGTCAGTGGTGACTATCTGTTTCGCCGGGGAAATATGCTCAATGCGGAGAAGATCAGGCTTAATATACTGCATTGTTCCTTCAATACTCTGCTTTATATCTGCCTCTTTGAAAAAAACAGTCTGAAGAAATTTGACATCAAGTGACTCAAGCTTTCTGTCCCATGCCTCAAGTTCCGAAAGAACATACTCAGCTGTCAGTTTTTGTTCCTGTCCGCTCTTTTCACTTTTGTCAGCCTTCTTCTCTGCCTGCTTTACAGTCTCTTTTACAGACTTCACCGCCTTCTTCCCGGTCTTGTTCTTTTCTTTCGCTGAAGACGGATTTTTGCCTGCCGGTACAACGGAACCTGTAGCAGGTGCGGGAATCTCCTTAACATTATTGTCAGCCGCGAAAACATCAGGCAACAGCATTGCGGCAAGTGTAAAAGCAAAAATTATTTTTACGGATCTCATGGTATAAGTTCCTCCGTTCCCTCTTCAGGGGTATTTATATTATTATTACTTTTATCACTGCATACTTTCAAGTGAGCTTCTATCCTGTCAAAATTTATGGCCCATTTATTAGAACCTTCAGGCTTTTTTATAAATCCATCACATTCAAGAATGCTCAGAATATTTGTGGCGCGGGAAGAAGAACCGAAATGTGCCTTTAGCAGATCCTGTGAAACACGCTTTCTCGCCAGAATAAGACGTAACGCATTCAGAATCTCTTCTGAAGAACTGCCTTTACCTGAATTAGCCGAAGGTTCATCAAAACGCAGAGGCTCATAATTTGGCTTCGCCTGCTGTTTTACAAAATCTGCAACACGTTTAATTTCTTCCTCACTGACAAACGCTCCCTGTATGCGCGACGGTACAGGCTTGTCAGTGGCAAGGTAAAGCAGGTCCCCGTATCCCAAAAGGGAATTTGCACCAGGCTGATCCAATATGACACGTGAATCAGTGCCGGAGGTCACTTTCAGGGCAACACGGCTGGGCAGATTTGCCTTTATAACACCTGTGATGACATCTGTGGACGGTCTCTGAGTGGCAAGCACAAGATGTATGCCCACCGCCCTTGCCATCTGGGCCAGACGCTGTATTGCGTCCTCCACCACCTTTTTCTGCTGTATCATAAGATCAGCAAGTTCATCAACGACAACAACAATGCGGTATTCCTGTGGCTGATTGTTTTCCAAAGCCCACTTATTATAAGAGGCCATATTTTTGGCCCTCGCCTCAGAAAACTTTTTGGTGCGGTCATACATCACCTTTACCATGCCCTGCAGGGATTTTGCTGCCTCGTCAGCATCAGTAATGACATGAACCTGATCAGGACCACATTTAGGGTCATAAAGATATGGAATGTCCTCGTAAAATGTAAGTTCCATTCTTTTAGGATCTATGAAAAGGAATTTTACCTCGTCCGGCTTATTGCGGTATATCAGCGACAGTATCAACGACTGCATGAACACGCTTTTTCCGCTTGCAGTCGCACCGGCAATTAACAGGTGAGGCATTTTTTCCAGATTAGCAACTGCAACAGATCCCTCCGCATGCCGCCCTAATGCAACGGTAAGAGGATCCTTGGAATTAATAAATATTCCGCTTTCTATCAGTTCCCTTAATGAAACCTTTGCCCTGGTCTTGTTCGGTATTTCAAACCCTATTGCAGCTTTGCCGGGTATATGCCCGGTGACACGCACAGCACCACCGCTACGCATTGCCAGCGCAACATCTTCAGCCAGGCTGGTTATTGAAGTTATCTTTACACCAACCCCGGGAGAAACCTCATATCGTGTAACAACAGGGCCCGGGTGTATTTCAGTCACGTGCACTTCTATTCCGAAACTTTTAAAAGTGTTTTCAAGTGTCAGTTTTGCTTCCAGTGTCTCCTGCTCGGAAGGACCTGTGGCAGCTCCCGGCGCAGGAGGGTCAAGCAGTTCAGTTCCCGGCAGTTTAAAATCCTTATAGTATGTATTTGCTGCTTTTGAATCATGCGGAAGGGCTGCCGGTATTCTGGCAGTTGTTTTTTCAGCACGGCTGTTAGTGGAGGCAGCTGGCGACTGTACAGCTTTCTGCACAGCTGGTTGTGGCATGGCATACGGAGAAGGACCATCATCAGCCCTTACAATTTTTACAGGCTCCGGCTTTTTATCAATATCCTTATCTTTTTTTTCAGCCGGAGGAATTTTCCAGGCGCTGTCCTTCTGTTCCGCTTCTTTTTCCTCTCCTGCCTGTCTGCCACTATTTTCTGTTACGGCAACAGGCTCTATTTCCTTATAAGGCTTTTCCCCTTTTTCCCTTTCTGCTGCGAGGGAAAGCTTTTCACGTAGTTCCTGCCGGCCCTCGGTCCATATACGGTAATCTTCTTTTATAAGTTCCAGCATTGAGGAAAGAAGAGAAAGCCAGGGGATTTTGAAAAGCAGCTGCACACCGGCAAAAAAAAGGAGTAGGGACAGCAGTGCTGCTCCAAAACCGCCTACCCAGTGCACGGCAGTACTGTCTATATTATATCCGATCCTTCCACCTGCTACACTGCCGGCTTCTGCAGGATTTCCAAAAATCATGCTGATTCTGGACATAATGCCGCATAAAGATGCAGTGAAGACAGCAAGACCAAAGGTCATTGTAAGCAGGCCTTTATGCGGCTTACTGATATTTATGAGAATTGTAACAAGACAGTATAACAGGACAAAAGGAAAAACATATGCGCAGTATCCCAGATTTTCCTTGAAGAAATAAGAAACGCTGCCACTTACCGAACCGCCAACCCCGGTAAAAAGCACAGCAAGCAGCCAAAGGCAGAAAGCAAATGTTACAAGCCAGCAGAACCCTATACCCAGAGAAGATTTTTCCTCCTGCTTTCTTGTTTTGGTGCGGGAGGAGGCCCTGCCTGTTTTCTTTGCCGCCATTTTCTTCACGGCTACACTGCCGGATTGAGAACGCTTTCCCGTTTTCTGTATCATTGCAGGGCCAAAAAACACGGAACAGCTTAGGCCGCCCCGTTTTTCTTTTCCTGGTTGAGCTTTACAGTAAGATTAAGTTCTCCAGGGAAAAGAGTTATTTTATCCGTTGCTTCAAGACGTCCAAGTGCAAGATATAAGGCGGAGCCGGAAAGGTGGAGTTTTAATTTCAGTTCCCAAGAGGTAGAACTACCTCCGGAAGATTTCAGCGCCTTCAGGATTTTTCCGGCATTCTGAATAAGTGTTTCCCTGTATTTTTCTGTTTCCTGCATTTTTACGCCCTTTTTTTACAATCTTTCCACTATGAAAAGCACATCCCCGGTATCAACCGGTGTGCCGTTATCAACAACTACTTTTTTTACAGTGCAGTCATATTCAGCCTTCAGTTCATTAAAAACCTTCATAGCCTCTATGACACATATTACCTGTCCCTCTTTTACCTGGTCGCCATCGCGTATATAAGGAGGACTTGATGGTGAAGGCGCCCTGTAGAAAATTCCGGCAAGAGGGGCTTTTATATATATTCCATCCTCCTGGCGAACCTGTTTTACGGTTTCTTTTTTCTGCTCCGTAATGATTTCAGCCGGAGCGTTTACAAGATGTACAGGCTGGGAAACAGGAGTGTGTTTGCGCACCAGTTTTATATACGTATCATCTTTCGAGTATTCCACAACCTCGAGATTCCGTGAACTCATGAAATTATAAAACTCTTTTACTACCGAAATCGGGTCTTCATTAACCGGAGAAGCGTTTTTTTCTGCCATAATAAAAGTGCCCTTGCGATATTGAAAAATACCGCCGGCTTTTATACCGGCGGTATTTTATTCATTGCTTATTTTTTATTGCGGAGCAGAGCCCTGCGGGACAGACGGAACTTGCCCGAATTTTCCATATCAATGACCTTGACTTCAATTTCCTGGCCCATTGACAGGACATCTTCAACTCTGTTCGTGCGTTTTACATCAATCTCGGATATGTGAAGCAGACCTTCCTTGCCGGGAAGTATTTCCACAAAAGCTCCGAAATCAACTATTGAAACAACACGGCCCTTGTAAACCTTGCCAACTTCCACTTCAAGCGTATACTGCTCAACCATGGAACGGGCGGCTTCAAGAGAATCCCTGTCGGGACTGGAAACAAGAACTGTTCCATCTTCCTCGACTTCGATGTTTGCGCCGGTTTTCTCAATGATACCACGTATGTTCTTTCCGCCGGGGCCTATGAAAGCTCCAATCTTGTCTTTCGGCAGTTTCAGTTTGGCAACACGCGGTGCATACTGGGAAATATCGCTCTTGGGCTGCGGCAACGCCTTTTCCATAAGACCGAGAATATGCTCACGGCCTCTGGTAGCCTGCTCTATGGCTTCCTTCATTATATCCATGGGAATGCCGGAAGCAAGTTTCACGTCCATCTGGAAAGCTGTCACGCCATTACGCGAACCGGCAAGTTTGAAATCCATATCGCCGAAGTGATCTTCAAGACCGGCGATATCGGAAAGCACTGCGTGCTTTTCACCGTCGGTTATAAGACCCATGGCAATACCGGAACATGCGGCCAGCATAGGAACACCTGCATCAAACAGGGAAAGAGAACCTCCGCACACAGTGGCCATTGATGATGAGCCGTTTGATTCCATTATATCGGAAACAACACGTATTGTATACGGGAATTTATCTTCCGGAGGCAGAAGCGGAGCGAGAGCGCGTTTGGCAAGATAGCCATGGCCGATTTCGCGGCGGCCCGGCCCTCTGTCAGGGCGCACTTCCCCGGTTGAGAAGCTCGGGAAATTGTAATGAAGCATAAAGCGGTCTTCGCTCTTTCCCTCAAGATCCTCAATAAGCTGTTTGTCTTCCACAGTACCAAGAGTTGTTGTGGCAAGGGACTGTGTCTGTCCACGCGTGAAAAGCGCGGACCCGTGCGGACGTGGCAGATAATGCGTCTTTATGGTTATCGGGCGGATCTCATCAAGCTTTCTTCCATCTACGCGGAGCCTTGTATCAAGCACAAGCCTGCGTGACTCCTCATAGATTATATCTTCCACAATTGTCTTAGCCTGATATGAGGCGGTACTGTCATCCGGATATTTCGCAACCATGGCGTCAGACGCCTTGTCTTTTATTTCGCTCATTCCGGCTTCAAGAACCTGTTTTACAGGGCGTGAGGCAAGCAGTTTTTTAAGCGGCTCGCGGCTCATTTCCTCAACAGCGGCCTTGAGTTCCGGGTTAATTTCCGGTGTTGCAACAGGAGTTTTCTGTTTTCCCACGAGTTTCTGCATCTCTATCTGAAGATCGCAGATTTTGACAATTTCCGGATGTGCTGTTTCCATAGCGGAGATAAGATCCGAATTTGGAATCTGTTTTCCGCCACCTTCAACCATGAGAATACCCTGGCGTGTACCGGAAATAACAAGTTCCATTTCCAGCCCGGGACGCTCTTCATGCTGTGGGAAGAATATGAATTTACCATTTTTCTTTCCGATTCTTACCGCACCTACAGGACCATTAAACGGTATATCGGAAATCATAAGTGCCGCACTCGCCGCATTTATGCTGAGAACATCGGCTTCATTCTTTCCATCAGCTGATATGACTATGGAGTTTACCTGTGTTTCAGTATTGAAATAATCAGGGAACAGGGGGCGTACGGAGCGGTCTGTAAGACGGGAGGCAAGAATTTCCTTGTCTCTTGCTTTTCCCTCGCGCTTGAAAAAACCACCGGGTATTTTTCCCGCCGCATAGGTTTTTTCACGGTAATCACAGCTGAGTGGTGTAAACTCAGGAGGCGTATCTTTAGGTTTTGAAGCCTGGCAGCACGCCGAGAAAACGATTGTCTCACCCAGTCTTAATGTAACAGCGCCACCAGCCTGCTTTGCCAGTTCGCCTGTCTCAAAATACAGGGTTTTATCACCCACCTGCGTTTCCAGGCGGGTTATTCCATTATCTGAAGCCATTGTTATTATTATTTCCTCAGGCCCAGTTTGGCAATTACTTTCTTGTATTCTTCTCTGTTTGTTCTTTCGAGATAGGCAAGGAGGCTCTTGCGCTGCGAAACGAGAGCGACGAGGCCGTCGTTGGAAGCATGATCCTTCGGGTTGGCTTTGGTATGCTCGGTAAGATATTTGATTCTCTCGGTGATGAGAGCTATCTGCACCGCTGTCGCGCCGGTATCGTTCGGTTTTTCGGAGAATTTCTCCGCTATTTCTCTTTTCTGATTTTTGGTTAATGCCATTATTATGTATCTCTCTTTTACTTTAATGTTAAAAAAATCCTTTTTTGATATTATACTTTATTGAGTGATTGACAGGCAAATCACACTTCATATTTATGCATATGTTTTTAAATATGGCAGAATTGCCGGACCGGTACGCATTCCCTCTGGCCTTAACAACAGCTATATTACAACCGTTAATAACAGATCTGTCCGGAAGATACAATTAACAGGTTTCAGCTGACACTCAATAATAATTATTTCCTAAAAACCATCATTCCGGAAAATTAAGGATATCTGTATCTACAGCCACAGTATTTTTTCAGCTTATAAAGTCATACCCGGCTTCCATAACAGCTTTTTTTATGGTTTCCGGGGCGATTTTTACTGATGATTTTACTGTTATTTCACCTTTTTCGTGACTGGCGGATACTTCCTCTACCCCCTCTATTGCCTCAACAGCTTTTTTTACATGCATTTCACAATGCGCACACATCATTCCTTCAACCCTGTATATTTCAGTCATAATAATTTTTTCCTTCTCCTTATTTTTTTCAGCGGTATATTCTGTTTCTGTTTTTTTCTCTTTTTCCATGCATAAATCTTCACATTCTTTTTTTCCTGATGTATTTCTGCGGGAAACTGCTTTACCGTACGTCTGCTGCCCAGTATTTCCGGCAGATGTATTTTCCGCTTTCCACATATTAAGCCGCAGCGCATTCATAACTACACATATGCTTGAAAGACTCATTGCCATGGCAGCCAGCATTGGATTAAGCACAAGACCGGAAACCTTATAATAAACACCTGCCGCAACCGGGATAAGCGCCGCATTGTAAAAGAAAGCCCAGAACAGATTCTGATGTATGTTGCAAAGTACAGCACGGCTAAGGCGTATGGCGTCAGTCACACCGGCAAGACTGCTGTTCATAAGAACTATTCCAGCTGCTTCTATGGCAATATCCGTTCCATTACCTATTGCTATTCCGATATCAGCACATGCGAGTGCCGGCGCATCATTTATGCCGTCTCCTGCCATGGCAACAAGATTTTTTCCCTTCATACAACGTGCCTGTTCTTTCAGACGGCGTATCTCCGCCTCTTTTTCTCCTGGCAGGATATCCGCTATTATTTCATCTACGCCAGCCTGCCGCCCCACAGCGCGGGCAGCATTTTCATTATCCCCTGTAAGCATTACAACCTTTATGCCCATCTGCTTCAGGGCACGCACGGCGAGGGCTGAATCAGGCTTTATACTGTCAGCAACGGCAATGATTCCAAGGAATTGTCCCTGATGACGGCTTTTCTCCCCCTGTTCTCCGGTTACAGCAGATTCATATGCAGCCTCTTCAGCAAAGGCCATGACTGTTTTTCCTTCTTTTGAAAGCTCATCGGCTCTTTTAAGCATTTCAGGCGGTATATCAACGTAATCCCTTATGAATTTTATGCTTCCGCCATAGAGGAAACTTCTGTCATTCCCGCCATCAGTTTCCGCCCGCAGACCTCCGCCCGGGAAATTTTCAAAATTCTTAAGACCGGACATATCAGTGTCCGGAACCTTATGCACACGGCAATACTCTGTTACGGCTTTAGCCAGGGGATGAGAACTTCCCTGCTCAAGACTGAATGCAGTCTGCAGCAGTGCATCCATGCCTGCTTTCCCTGCAGAATACGGAATAACATCTGTGGTTTCAGGTTCTCCTTTTGTTATTGTTCCGGTTTTATCCAGTGCCACAATCTTTATTTTTCCTGCCTGTTCAAGCACGGAAGCGTTTTTGAAAAGTATTCCGTTGCGGGCGCCGGCACCACTGCCCGTCATTATAGCCGCAGGTGTTGCCAGGCCGAGAGCGCATGGGCAGCTTATCACCAGAACCGATATGGCCCTGCTTAGAGCAAAACTCATTGACTGCCCTGCGGCAAGCCAGACCACGGCTGTTATAACAGACAGAATTATTACTACCGGTACAAAAATACCTGCAATTTTATCCGCAGTTTTTGCTGCTGGCGCTTTTGTGGCTGCGGCATCACTTACCATGCGTATTATCTGTGCTATTACAGTTTCACTTCCGGTCCGCTCTGCGCGGCATTTTATATACCCGGAACAGTTTATTGTAGCGGCGCTTACTTTGTCTCCGGGCTGTTTATCAGCAGGTATGCTTTCGCCGGTCAGCATACTTTCATTAACAGAAGTAATCCCTTCAATGAGCACTCCATCTGCCGGAATACTTCCTCCCGGCTTTACCATAAAAACATCTCCAGGGCGGATCTGTTCAGCGGGAACAGATATTTCTCTCCCGTTTTCAACAAGAATGGCTGTTTTCGGCGACAGATTCAAAAGACTTTTTATTGCGACAGTAGTACGGCCTCTTGAAACTGATTCCAGCATTCTGCCCAAAGTTATCAGTGCTACTATCATAGCGGCGCCTTCAAAATACAAATTATGAGCCGCTGCCTTTACAGCTGCCTCATTCCCAGCAGACTGGGCAGCATAAATACCGGAAAGTGAAAACATGCTGTAAACAAATGACACACCGGACCCAAGCGCCACAAGAGAATCCATGTCAGGAGCAAGATTCAGCAAGGCTCTGAATCCGCCTGTAAAGAATTTACGGTTTATTATCATTACCGTGGCAGACAGAAGCATCTGCACAAACCCCGATATCAAAGGGCTGCAGGCTATAAATTCTGGTAATTTCAGATGGAACATCCCGTGCCCCATTGAAATATACATAAGCACAGCAAGAAAACCAAGCGACCATAAGAGGCGCCGTTTCAGATGCGTGGTTTCCTTGTCCCGTAGGAGTTCCTCCTGTTCCAGCAAAGAAGAAGCAGAATTACCGGAGGAAGGAAGAATCGAAGCGCCGTAACCGGCATTTTCAACCGCTTTTATAATATTTTCCGGATGCGCTTCTCCCTCGACAGTCATTGAATTTGCAAGCAGTGAGACAGAACACTCTTTTACGCCATTTACGCTTCTTACGGCTTTCTCAACCCTCGCAGCGCATACAGCACAGCTCATACCTGTAACCACATATCTGTCCATATCATTAATCTTATCATTTTGTGGTATCCGTATAATCTGTAATATCTGCACGGTTTACCACATGATTCTGAATGGTTATGCCGCAAAAGCCACGGCTACATGGCTGAAAAGAAGGCATATCAGTTTTCTCTCAGTATTTAGGTATGACAGGCTCTGCATAATATGCCGCAACGGGCTGTGTTTTTATGTTCTTTCCGGCTGCGGCATTGAGTGCCTCTGCTATTTTGTCTCCGTCCTCACCAGGAGCTGTTTCATATACAGCTGTCTTTCCAATAAATACCGTACCATTCCGGTATTCAGCTACAGGAACATGGACAAGACTATCTATATAATGATAGATACCGGCTATTCTGCCGGCAGCGAGATATGCCAGTTCAAGACGGCTTCTGTCATTATGAGGCATAGGTGTAAAAACATATTTTCCGGCGACATTAACTGCGCCTGATACCCCGTCAACAGCAACAGTTCCCTTACTCCAGCTGTTCATATCCAGGGCGTACAGATCCCTGCGTGACAGATTTGATGGGTGATCACCGAATACGGCAGAAAGAAAGGCTGTGCTTTTCTTATCAGCTTTGTCCATCACACGCTGCCACAGTGCTGCACCGGCTCCGGGATTGAAACCGGCCTTTGAGCAGAAATCAAAAGCCCGTCTGTCAGCAGCTTTTTCCGCAGGCATGGTTATAAACTTAGCCTGGGCTGCGTCCCCGGCAGCATGTAAAGCTATCAATTCAACAGAGGAACTGTCCCCACCCGCAATCAGGGACGCCAACGTAAAAACTGATGAACGTTTAAGCTGATTTAAAAGCGGGTCGCCGTTCTGCCCGTGAGCCAGTTCATGGGCTATCACAAACGCTATCTCTGATTCTTCATAATCAAGAATATCAAATGTTCCGGCATTAATACTTATATTGTGTCCGAGTGTGCAGAAAGCGTTGAACGAGGTTTGTGAATTAACAAAATACTGATACGGTTTTTCTGCAAGAGAAGGGTCTTCAGCCGAAATAACACTAACAAGCCGCTGCATAATGCCTTCAAGCTGTACTTCCGCTTTTTTATTTTTACTTACCCCGTATTCCCTTTTCATGCCCGCCAGCATAGCATCACGTCCACTATTATCAAGATATTTCAGATTAAAGTAAATCATTCCATACTGAATTCCAAGGCTCATAATACTCAGTACAGTTCCGGAGTCGAAAGCATATACCGGAACGGGAACCGCAATATTATGCGACATTACCAGACAAAGAAAACAGGATATATATATTTTTTTCAAGCCACGTTTCATAACTGAATTATACAGTATTTTTCCATACAACTTATTTTCACGGCAAATCTTCAGTCATAGAGATTTCTAAGGTTTATTATATTATTCATTAGGTACGTTAATATTATATAATTAAAGAGAATTATGAAAAAAAGATTTTTAAGGTTCATTATTTTATTGTGTATGACATTTGTCGTGGCTGATTTTCTCCCAGACGCTGCCGGAGCGCAGACGGATATTTCCAGAAGACAGGCTTTGCAGGAGCAGATTCAGTTTAATTCAGAGCTTGAGAACGGAAAAGACGTAAGTTTCGCACAGGTTCTTGCCGATCCGGACAATCTGCAGCTCAACATGGCATATGCAAAAACACAGATACGGCATGGCGACATCAAAGGCGCTTCCGGCACGCTGGAAAGAATGCTGCGCATCAACCCCAGACTGCATGAACTGAGACTTTTCTATGCGGCAGTTCTTTACCGTCTTGACAATATAGCAGAAGCCAAGATGGAACTTCAGAAACTTGAAGGTGTAAAACTTCCGGAAAAAGCAGTTAAGGAAAAAAAGGAACTTACACGCCTCATAGCGATACGCGAGAAAACATATACATTAAATGCTCAGATTTCTGCAGGAATAGTGCAGGACAGCAACAGGAACTCATTTCCGGAAGACGAAACCATAGTTTATCCTAGTGGTGCAACCCTTACATTCGAAGGTGAAGAGAAAAAGGATAAATCCACTATAGGCATAGCGGCTGTAAATTTCGAGCGTAAGACAGGAATGTACGGCCAGAACAGTTTCTTCTTAGGTGGATCATACTATATGTCAAAGCAGGACAAACTTACAGACCTTGACATGGGAATTATGACACTGAACGGTGGTTTCAGAATGACCGGAAGAACAAGTATGCTCACTCCACAGATTGTATACAGCACTCTCAAACTGGACGGAGACTCATATCTTGACTCATATGGCGGCTCGCTCAAGTTAGACAAACTGCTGAACAAAAAGAACATAGCCTATGCAGAAGCACGCTATCTCAAGCAGGATTATCTTAATTCCGCGTCTCACCAGGATAATAAAAGCCGCAGTGGCGGAACATATGGCGGATCTATCGGATTAAAGCACATAATCAATGCCGGAATGACCTTTGAGTTAGAAGGCAGTGCCCTTGTCAAAGACGCAGATATGGATTCCTATGACACAAATACATATGGCCTGACAGCACGGCATTTCTGGCTTTTAGGGAAAAACACATATCTGCTCTCTTCCCTTTCCGCCTCACAGGAGGCCTATAGTAAAGATCCTGAAACTCTTTACGAAATTCTGGTATCTCAGGGAAAAAAGAGAAAAGATACTGTAATCAGAGGTTCACTGACTTTTGGAATGCCTGTTTACAAATCGCTTTCACTCACTCTTGCCTATGAATATTACAGCAATGATTCCAACATACAGATTTACAAATATACCAATCACAAAATGACAGGAATGCTTAACTGGAAATTCTCAATGTAATACAGTAGAAGATTCAGGGACCGGACATAACATATTAAATGCTTAAAAGGACAGAAAACATGAAGAAAATATTTTACGCGGCCTTAACATGTATTTTTCTTGTATCACTGCCTCAGACATACGTCTGTGCCGCAGGGAATACGGTAAGGAATACCGCAGGAAAAACCGCAGTCAGGCAGAGGGTAAAACGGCAGCAGCCGGCCGTAAAAGAGGAAACCAGTCAGCCAGAACAGAATAACGCCGCAGTTCATGGCGAAAAGATAGGCGTGGCTGCTTCAGTAAGTGGCACGGTTTTCTCCGGAGCCGGCAAAACCCGCAGGACAATCAGAAGCGGCTCTGACATTTTTCTTAATGAAAGGATACGGACCGGGAAAACCGGAAGCCTGCAGATTATGCTCCTGGATGAGACAGTGTTCACACTCGGCCCGGACAGCGATATGGTAATGGATGAATTCGTGTACAACCCGGCGAATAATGATGGAAAGGTCTATGCGAATGTAGCCAAAGGAGTTTTCCGTTTTATAACCGGAAAAATAGCCAGAAAAGATCCCGAAAAAATGAATGTGAAGATTACCGCAGGCAACATAGGCATAAGAGGAACAATTGTAGCCGGAAAAACAGGACCTGACGGTTCTACGGTGATACTGGCAGGCCCCGGCGTAAAAAACAATTCCCGTGAAAGAGCCGGAGCAATATTTGTAACCGGAGGTTCCAGACCATGGTATGACAAGACAGGAAAAACACCTGTAAACGGGCGCTATATAAATGTTCCGGGATATGGAACAACAGTTTCACCTAACGGAGTTGTTTCCGCGCCAAGGAAAATGGCTGCCGAACTTAATGAGCTGAATAAAATTCTTGCTGCCGGTCCGCGCATAAGCATGAAAAAAGGCGAAGCAGACGGTGGAACTGAAGATGGAGTTGCTCCGGAAGAAGCACCTGTAACAACAACCTCGGGTCAGAGAGCCGTAGAAACACAGGAGGAAGCATCCGGCCAGAAGGAACAGGATACCAGAATTGAAGATGTGAATGTCAATTCCACGGAATACTCACTTACAGACAAATTCCGCAAATATATTCCACTTTCAATGAATGAACTGAAAAACCTGGCTGGTGGCAGAAATACCACCGCGACATATTCCAAATATAATATTCCAATTAAAGGCACGGTTATATATGCAGGATCTACTGTAAGCGGAGTTCCACATAATATAAGTGGTTACGAAAACAATGAAACAGCAGGTTTTGTAGCCTCGTTCAAAGCAAAAATGGATTTTTCAGACTCAGATGCGATGGAACTTACAGATATGAGCATAGGCTTCTACCAAAGCGGCAGAACTTTAACCTATTCTTCAGCATCTCATGAGACTCGTATTACTGAATACAGCAAAAAAAGCGACAGAACTATTTTTGTGACAACAGAAGAGTACGGAGATGTGAACATAGCTTCTGTTAAATTCAGTGAGGCAGATTTAGCCACAGACTCTACAATTGCAAAAATAGACGGCAGCGCCAAATTCTCAACTGCAAATTTACCAGCTTTTCCAGATATGATTCTGGATTTAAGTGTAGAAAACATTATTGTTATGTCAACTGGAAATCCTGTATTGTTAACTGGAACATTTAATACATCCTCTATATCTTCCGAACTGCCTGCAGAGGAACTGTTCGCCATGAACAGCTCAGGCGATGACATAGTAAGGCTTAACAGCATGCAGCAGAAAAAAGCAGATTACACAGCCACAGGCGTATGGTATATGAGCGACGGGAATATTAACAAGAAATACAATGCAGATTTCCGTACTACAGTAAATTTCCTTGAAAGCACTTTTTCGAATACAGAAGTCAATCTGAGATATGAAGACAACTCATATACATACCGTAATGAGAATACTTTTAACTATATCCGTGCAGAAACACAAACTCCACCATATTATGAAAGTTCCGGTTATGATTCCACAAGATATCTTGAAAACAGATTTGTCATAAAAGATATTGAAGCCGTTGAGAATCCTGTACCAGATATTTATCATCCTGGCAATAAGATAGCTGCGGAAGGATATTTTACAGATTCTTCTCTCAATGTGCCTTCAATAAATGTTATACTGCACCCGCAGGACAATGACCAAATTGCATACTACAACTACTCTGATGTTTTGACAGGCAACGGCAGCAATGTACAGAGCGGCGCTGTGCCTATGTCGCAGGAGAAATTTAATACATGGGCAACCAGCTGGATACCTCAGAATACACCAGACGGCGCAGTAACATATAACACGCACTATCTGTTCCCGGAAAGTTCAGAATTTGAAGATTTCTACGGATCTCTTGTACTAAGTAAAAGCAATGCTGGCCCATCCAACATACAGCTGGATGGTAATTTTAATATAACTTCTAAAGGAAGCAATGATACATTTATAGCCTCCTGGTCCGGGATTTCCATTACCGGGCCTGTAACCAATATAACAGACATAACAGTCGCCGGGCCTGGAAACACGCAGCAGCCAGGTGGTCCTGTAACTGATAATCCCTATAATTCAAGCAGCGCTACGGTATCGCTGCTTGAATTAATGCAGAGCGGAAATCCTGGAATTCTTACCGATCTGATCATAGGACAGAATGGAAATACACTTCTTCACGCGAAAGTGTACAGTCAGGAAGGCAATTAACCTGACATACTTAAAACGCCGGGGCCACAATTCCCGGCGTTTTAACAATTAATCACCAATTCAAATATTAAACCTGATTATTATGAAAAAAACAAAACTTATATACCTGATTTCAGCAGCCTTATTCTGCGTAGCCATGACATCATGTGACAGAAAAAGCATGACCAACAGCAATACAGACTCCACGAAAACCATAGCAGATTCTGAAAATAAAGCCAGACACGCATCATTCGTCGGAATGCCAAACCCGTGGACAGACACAAACGCGGCGGAAGCGGAAAAAACAGCCGGGTTCACACTTGGAATACCAGAAGGCGCCACGGATATAATTTACAGGATTCTCAAATCGGAAAAACTTGTGGAAATGGATTTCAGACTTTACGGTGAGCGGTGGACAGCAAGAACAAAACCAGCAGCAGACACCGAAGATATTTCAGGAATGTACTTCAAGTGGTCTTATGATTCCGCAGCGGATACCGCAATTCTGCCTTTGCCAGGCAAAGAAAGAAGGGCGGAAAGTTCAGGAAAGCACATTCTTTCCGCTCTGTGGTTTGACAAAGAAAATTCCCGTGTTTACAGTCTTTCAGTGTCAGCCAGTGAAAAACAGCCTATTTTACCGGCAAAAACGATATTCGGACCTGCCCTGAAAAAATAACAATTAAATTCCCCCCCCGCCTCAAACATTTCTGTTTTCATTATTTCACCAGGTTTTCATAAAACAGCTTTGCCTGAAACTTCAGAAAGGACTTAGGAAAAAGAATGCGGACGGAGGTACAAGCTGATACATATTTATCGCCGCACCCATGGCGAGGAAAGGGCCAAAAGCCATTGCCGAACCGCGCCCGGCTTTCTTCATAAAAATCAATGTGAAACCATAAATTGTTCCTAAAAGAGCAGCCATCATTACAGAGGTAATAACACCGCGCCAGCCACAAAGCGCACCTATTGCGCCCATAAGTATTATATCCCCCTCACCAACGGCATCTTTCTTGTATATAAGTTTCCCAAGGACGGCAATTGCCCATATACTGCCAGCTCCTGTAATTATACCTATACCGCTCTGTCCTATGCAGCCGGCCCAGCTGTAAGCATAAGGCTGCAGACATGGATTCCATGGTGAACCTATAAGACCAAGCGCCACAAGTATTATAGAAAACAGATCGGAAATCATCATTGTTTTAAAATCTATAACACTCATAACTATCATGGTATAAAGTGCTGGAAGTGCGATAAGCAGCCAAGGCCAGTAATGACTCCAGTGCGCGTAAAAAAGCATTGTAAGAACACCGGTAATAAGTTCAACAGCAGGATACTGTATTGATATTGGTTCTTTGCACACCCTGCATTTTCCCCGGAGCAGCAGCCAGCTGACAACAGGTATATTGTCATACCATTTTATCTGTGTTCCGCATTTAAGACAATGTGACGGCGGAAAGACTATTGATTCGTCAGCAGGAAGGCGGAAAATACATACATTAAGAAAACTCCCTATGATAAGGCCAAGACCGAAAAAGAAAATAATACCAAACATAAATCCTCCACCGGATACTTAAAGTTCACTCCACACAACCGTGTCATTTGAATCGGAATGGCTGCAGTTTACTATCACATTTCCCCATGTACGCGGTTTCTTTTTATCGTTATAGTAAATCCAGCCGCCCTCATCTGTTATTTCGCTCTGAAGAAGGACTTTATTGCTGTCATTATGATTCGTGCCAGGAATCTGTGTTATTGGAATTTCAGGAATATATTTTCCATCTTTTACAAGACATTCAAGATCATCTTCCGGATAGGCATTGTGTTCAGCAAAATAGACCTGTATTGCACTGCGAAGACTGGCAAGTCCGGCCTTTGTATTAGCTTCCTTTGAACGCACTATAAGATCCTGGAATTTCGGAATCGTTATTCCTGTAAGAATTCCTGTTATAAGAACCAGGATAAGCAGTTCCCACCATGTAAATCCACGTCTGCAAATCATTATACTCTCCGGAAAATCTTTATGTTTCAGATAATAATTAATAGTCTATTTTATTATAGCGCTTACGGTCAAATGTGAATTACCTATCTTGAATGAAATTTGAAAAAAACATAATTTTTTTATGTGAAGGACTGTAGTGAAAGATATATAATATATGTATTCTCAACCAAGGAGAGTTAAGTGAAAAAGTTTCTGTTTTTTCTGTTTTTTGTTCTGGCTGGAACTTTACCAGCACATGCCGGATATTTTGATAATTTCAAAGGGGTGTCCGCTGCGGATATAAAGCCTTTTGCGCGGGATTTAGGCAGCCTGTTAGGTTCGGGCACGGCAAACACGGCCCGCTCGCTCGGCTTCTCCGGTTTTGACATAGGTGCCCATTCCGGGATAATGCTCAAACCGTCTAAAGATAATAAAGTACTTGACGACAACAAAGCCATAGGTATCGGGCTTGTTCAGCTTGAAATAGGAATGCCTTACCGCATAGATGGATTCATACGCGGAAATGAATACGAAGGTGTGGCTGTTGCCGGCGGAGGTCTAAGGTACGGACTCTGGAATGTTTCCGATGAGACATTCAAGGTAAATGCAGCCATAGTAGGCATGGGCAATATGGTAAGCGCAAAAAGTTTTTATGCTGTTCATTGGAACGCCACGCTTATAATGTCAATGAACCTGCCTGTTGTCTCACCGTATATTTCAGCCGGCGTAGATGAAACCTATCTTGTCGCACAGTCTGTTGAAGACAATACGCTTGAAGGAAAAAGCGTCCGCACGACCATGCCAAGATATGCAGCCGGGCTTCGTGCAAAATTCGGACTTGGTTACATTTCAGGTGAGGCAGCATATACACACGGGGAAATGGTAATAGGTGCAGGAGCAGGTGTAAGATTCTGAATTTTCCGTACGTGTGAACATAAAAAACGCGTCTTTTAAGACGCGTTTTTTATTGTTGTCCGGAATTCCGTCTTTCGTTCTCAACCCTTGTATTTTTCCTTGAAATCCCTGCGCATTTCCCGGTCGATATCACGTTTCTTTATAGTTTCCTTTTTATCGGCAGCTTTCTTTCCCCTTCCGAGACCTATAAGAACTTTGGCCCAGCCACGCTTGAAATAAACCTCCAAAGCGACAAGCGCCATACCCTTAATTTCAACCGCCCTGGCAAGGCGGCGTATTTCATTTTTTTTCAGCAGCAGCTTGCGCGTGCGCACAGGGTCAAGCTGGGTAAGTGTATTAAAGGCATAAGGAGAAATCTGCATTCCATAAAGATAAACGCCACGCGGTTCCACCCTGGCAAATGCGGATGTAATAACGCAGTGTTTAAGCCTTAGTGATTTGACTTCAGGGCCTTCAAGAGCCAGTCCCGCTTCTATGGTGTCTTCAATGAGATAATCATGCCGTGCCTTGCGGTTGGTGGCTATCTGCTCGAAATTTTTGTCTTTTTCATCACTTTTTTTTGCCTTTTTCATTGTAATTATTTTACAAAATATTGTATGATATAAGCATACCGGATTGGAGAGATGGCCGAGCGGTTGAAGGCGCAGACCTGGAAAGTCTGTATACTCGAAAGGGTATCAAGGGTTCGAATCCCTTTCTCTCCGCCACCGTCTGTATATTAAAATACCGTCGCAAAATGTCATAAAAAGCATTGTTCCGACGGTATTTTTATTTTATTTTTCCGCTTAATGCGCCTTAAATCGTCTTAATGCGTACAAAAACGGTAAAAAAATACTACCGAAATACTACCGCATAACACCATGTATTTTTAATACTTTCAGAAAGTCTTTTTTACAGACCTTTCCGCAAAAAATCGGAATTTCCGATTAATCCCTGCCGAACGCTTTTTTTACAGACCGCTCCGCAAAGAAATAAAACAAAATGGCGGAAAAGGTCTCCGCAAATTCTGCCTGCGTGAGCAGGGGGCTGCCTGTGTTCCAGAGGTTCACGGCGCTGGCAGCGAATATCAGCACTGCGGAATAGCCGAACAGTGCGCGGATCAGATTAATCGCTGTTCCCATTTTTCCCGCTCCAGTCTTGTGCATTACGGACAAAGTTTTAAGCCTTTCCCGCTCCGCCTCGGCTTCTGCCTTCCGTGCCTCTGCCTGTGCCTTTGATATTTCCTTGTCTGCCAGTATTCCGGCCTCAAGCCGCATTTTTGCAAGTTCAAAGGCCTGATCCTGCTTTTCCTGTCTGGACTTCAGCAGGCTTTCCGCTCCCTTTGTGAGCAGCGGTATTATTCCGGTCAAAATTCCTGATAAAATAGCCATAAATTTTCCTATCAAAATCTATCAGTTTTTATCGGATTGATAGTTGTTTTCTTTCTCTGTCATTTCCAGTATTGCACTTACCAAGCAGTGCGGCTTGTACAATGTGAATGAATTCAAGTTCTGCCATTCCTTTTTCACTTTCTCTTTTGCCTCTTTGTAAGTTTCACACATCACTTTTTCTTCTCTTTCGTCATCGGAATATCTTAACAGTAATAAATATGCATTCATAATTTAAATTATTTGTTGCTCTTTAAATAACAGCTAATCCTTTTATTGCTCCGATTTTATAATTTTGGAGCAGAAAAATCATTCCTTCCAAGCCTCATAAACTCCGGCCCGGGGACTGTAGAGCAGCTGCCGTTTTGTTCCCATGCCTGCATGAATAATAAAACCGCCGCCGCGGCGTTCAAGTATCAGCTGGCCGAACTGGGCATTGCTATCTTTCAGCCGGACAAATGCCTCACGCACCCACAGGCCGGAAGGTATGAAGTCTATTGCCTCGGCCTTTGTGTGCTGGCTCGTTGCACTGCCGCCTACTCTTTCGTTCAGCTTTCCGCAGCGGTAGCCGCTTGTGATAATCATTGGCACTTTTATCACTGCCCGGAGCGTTTCCGCCCATTCCGCAAGGCGTATAATCTTGCCCTTAAGGCTTTCAGCCATTTTGCGGTTCTTGTTTTGCAGTTCAGCGATGTCCGTTTTTGTTAATTCTTCAAAAGAAAAATGTTCTGTAAGTTTCATTTTTTTTCAAGTATTTTCAGCCTTGTCTCAAGCTCAACCAGTTTAAGCCCGAAGTTATTATGCTGGTCAACTTTCTCTCCCAGCCTGTCAATGTCTCCCCGTACATATTTGAGGTCATTGCGGATAACGGCTACGGTTGCCACAAGTGAGGCAACCGTGCAGACTAACTGAAACCACGATGTTCCTAAAAGTTCAGGCATAGTTTCTCCCAATCAGCCAGCTCATAACTGTATGGCCTGAAGCATATAAACAGCGCCGTCCTGCCAAGTCACATCTGCATTTGCGCCCTGCGCATTGCTTATGATTATATTACCATCGCCGTCAAAAACCGTAGTGCCGTCTACTACTATACTGCATTCTGTTAAGTAGAGAGCGTCGCTCGTGCCATCTCCCATAATATTTCCCTCAACAAAAATCCAACAATAATCAGCACACTGTGTTTTTCTGCTTGAGGAAACTTCATAAGCAGTTTCATAAATTTCGCCGTCAACTGAAACTTTAATATAATATTTTCCAGAAGCATCATAACCTATCTTAAACCAATATTTTGTCCCGGGAACAAAAGAATAAACCCCGCCCTCGCTTTCAAAGTCAAGATATTCAGTGTTTTCAGTCTCACCCTCTTGTAAAACGGGAACAGTTAAAAACACTTTTCCCTCACCGCTGACTATAAAACATTTAATGCCGTTGCCGGAATATATATCGTGTTCAAGAATTCCATCGTGGGTCATCTTCTTGCAAATAGTTATTTCCCAAGTGTCATTCGTGACTTTAGGCATTGTTATATTATGCAATCTTACCTGTCCATAACTGCCGCTTTTAAAAATTCTATAAACATTATCCGGAGTATTACCTGTAAGAGCCTCAAATTTATTAACGAGTGTTGCCATTGTGTCTGCGCTGCTTGCATATCCTGGAATTTTGTTGTTAAGTGCGGTAATCATTTCTTTCTTCCAGCCGTTCTGCATAGCCAGGAGATCAACTGCTGTTTCGCTGCCTAATGCCAGCTGTGTCTGGTTTATCTGAGTTTTTGCCATATTAATACGCCTCCGTTGTTATTTTGTCTGTTGCCACCAGAGAGGTTTCAAAAGTTATCACCGTACCGCTGATGGTGTAGTCATTGTCGCTTCCACTCTGCAACAGCATACCGTTCTTGTAAACCTTTATTAAGGTTTTGCCGGATATCTCTGCAGCGGTAAGCGTCGTCCCGGTTTCGCCCGTGTGCCAGGTTAGAGTCGGGACGGACGCCCCGCCGCCACCGGTTGCGGAAATGTTGTTATGTTCGTCAATATTGATTCCGCTGCCTGCGGTCAGTTTGCCCTGAACTACAGTCATGTCCGTGCTGATCTCATTGTTTCCGCTGATATTTATGCCGCTTCCGGCGGTATAAGATGCCCCGCCGCCAGTGCTTGATTTGTCTGAAGGATAAAGTCCCATAATGTTTTCCCTCCCTTACATTTCGTTCTGGTTCAGCAGCACTTTTGACGTGAATGCTCCTGTCTTGCGCACATAAAGGTCCTCGCCCTCTCTTGGTTCGTAAATCCATGCGTCGCCTCTTGTGTTTTTAAGGCGAAAGCCGCCGTCCTCATCATCTGACGGCCTCGCGGCGGATTCCAGCAGCACGGTTTCGCCTGCGGAACCATTGCACTGCAATACATATTTCTTGCTGGTGTCATAAATAAAGCCTCCGCCTATAAGGTCGGCTGCCTTTGCCCAGTCTGCCGGTACTTCGTAAACCTTGTTTGCCATATTTTTATTCTCCTTAATATAAGTTGAAAATCAATGTTCTTTCTGCTATCATATTGTTATGGAAGAAAAAGATAAAAAAGACAAAAAGGAAAAAGCTAAAGAAAACCTGGAAGAAGACAACAGCGCCCTTTGCTGGCCTCATTATCATTTTTATCCTGATGAACTTAAACCCCTTGGTGAAGAACAGGCCAAAATGTCTGAAAAAGAATTTCGCGAATGGGTTAAGTCTCAAGGATATTATGTTTAGTCTTCGCATATCATTCTCATTCTTACAACAGCTCCTTCTTCGGTATACTTTATAGAGCTTACTCTGAATCTTGCCAGCCTTTTTATAAGAAACTCATATTCTCTGCCCTTAAATTTTGAAAGATTGTCTATATAAGCTCCCCTACCTTTTCCAGCTGGAATCTCAATTATCATAAGACAGGCTTTTTCATTGTTTTTAACAATATCTTTTATTATATCGGCCTTTTTATAACAAGATGTACTGAAATATGCATTATCCCAATATATGTTTCCATCCAATTTAAAATACTTCAACGGCATTGCCCTGTACACCTCTATTGGCCTTGTCAGAACATGGCTGTCAATTGCATCGTCTAAAAGAGAAATCTGTTTTGACATTTCCCCGTCAATGTTCCGCTCTTCTATGTTCTTCTTTCTTAATTCTCCATTTATTGCCACAGCCCTCTTTTTATGCGTATAGAAATTTATTGCGTTTCTTCTTTCCTCTCCGATATTTCCTTCCCAGTATTCCTGATTGTCGTCATTGTCAAAAAACAGGGATACCTCTCCACCATTGGGAAATCTGATAAAATCACGCTTATACAATTTCCTTTGCTTCAAGGCCTCTTTCAAGGCTTCCGCAGGGTCCTGTCCCTCCTTTATGAAATAATGAAGTCCTGTCTTTGTCGTACGCCATACGCCTGGTTCTCCCCTGCTGGTGTATATCTTTTCATCGCAGGCGGAAACAAAAAAGGATTCTTTTGCCTCATATCTGCGCATTATGCCTGTATTCCTATCCGCCACCGTGATCCATTTGTAGCCGTTCAACATCTTGCTTAGCAATTCCTTGCAGGAACAGTAATTTCCGTAGGAGAATTCTCCCGGAGTTAAATCCCACCAGTTACATTCTGTGGGGTCAAGAATATCGTCCAGTAATATATAAATTGCCGCCATTGTTAAAGCTGTTTTCTTAGTTCCTCTATCTGGGCGTTTATTGAAGCTATCCGGTTTGCCGCCCAGCCTTCGGGGTCAAGTATGGCCTCCCTTATGTTCCGGGGGGTTATGCTGTTTTCCAGTGCCTCTATCTGTTCAAGGACGGTTGGCGGCGGCTTGGGAATTATCTGCCCATCCTTGTAAACAAGCGTGCCTTCGTCAATGCCTTTCATCTGCTCTTCCGTAAGCAGTATGTCTCCAGACCTCAAATCCCCTATGTAATCTATTACAAACAGACTTTCGGCATTGTATGCCCTGCGGCCTCTGTAGTCAGGCACTTTCTGCCATGCTCCATTCTCAAAGATTATGGCCTTGCCGATTTCTCTTTCCGGCGGAATTTCAAATGTACAGTTTGCCGGGAGCAGATAAATCTCCTCCCCCTCCCTTGCAGTACGCACCGGGTCAGGCTGGCAGGTCTGTGTGCCGATGTATTCCATTGTGTGTTTGTCATATTTATATGCCTGCATGGTTTTATCTCCTTAATATTTGATTATGAACGGCACCTGTATCGCAGGGGGCTGGACTGTGTCAATATTTGCACCATAGACACCATCAGAACTGCCATCTATTGCCGGTGCCTGACTTGCAACTGCTGTCACGAGATTACCAGATATTGGATTAACTGTTGTAAATGGGCTACTATTATTACTCCCATTCCAGCTAATAACCCCATATCCTCCTGTGTTTCCTGCATCAGCTGAATAATTTAATGCTTTTTGTGCTGTCAGCCAGCCTGAATTTACATTAGTTCCAGAAAACCATCCACCATTACTTCCAATAGTTTCATACCCAAATAAATGATTGTGCTGGGGCAGTCCGGCGGCCTTTACCGTTCCGGCCTGTGCTGCTGTGCCGCCCCAGAAGGTCTTATCCGTGAAGTCAGGCAGATTGAAAGTAGTGCTTCCGTCGCCTGTGCCATACAGTGTACCTATGGCGGCAAACAGGGCGGCATAATCAGTGCGGCTTACCGCAGATCCGTCGCACAAAAGCCAGCCTGCCGGAATGGAAGCCCCAGCATAAGGCTGTATTGACCCGGTAGGCACGGCCTGGAGCAGGTCTGCCGCGCTTATGGTTATCTTTGCCCATTTGGTCGTGTCGGTCAGGTTGCTTTCAGTGTTGTCTGCCACAAGCGACCGCACAAAATAACCTCCGGCAGGATACCAAAGCACCGCCCCCAGCGGATAGCCTGATGGCAGCGGCTTGCCGGTACCAACCACCGCAGCGTTATAAGTAGGATAACTGCCCTGCTGCAGTTCAAACAGATTGTTGCTGAACAGGTAGAATATGCCGTTCAGGTCAACCCTGCGCGGCCCCTTTCCGCCCAGGCTTTTAGGCGTGGCCGTCATGTACGGCAGGCCGTCCCTGTAGCATATCTTGTTTGATAACGGCGTTTCATCAAAATCAGTTACACGGTTTACATTATGGTTCGGGTCTTCCGCATCAGCCGCAATTACTTTTATAGCCTCGTATGCCATTTGTTTTTCTCCTTAAAGTTCCACATAAGGCGCAAGCACAGCGCCGTCATTCTCTTTCACAATGCCGTCTTCAACATATTCACCGGCAAGCGAACCGTCATCAATATCCTGATATTCGCTTTCAAAATCCTCATCATAAAGTATCATTCCGTCAGAATAATTTATAAGGGACATTCCAACGCCCGCAGGCCTTGGCAGAAGTTCAAGCTGCATGAAGGCCTGATACAGTTTTTTGCTTAACGCAAAGGCAAAGTTCAGGTAAATGCTCATGTTTCCGTTGTCCACTACAAACACTTTGCCGTAAGGCTCAAAGACTATCTGCAGATAGCGGTTCATCTCCGGAATCGTGCATACGGTCCTGTTCTTGAAGAACTGCCCCCGCAGCAGAGTCTGATACTGCTGCGCATTCAGCTGCTGTTCAACTCCGTTGTAATAAAATTTTCTTGAAAGATTAAGTATCTTGCCCCACACGGAAAGACCGAAAAGCCACAGCTGCGCTTTCCGGAAATCAGGCGACTGCGGATTATATGCCGGATTTTCAGGATCTGAAATCTCTGACAGATGACGCGCGGTATCAGCGTCAAGCGAAAGGGCTCCGAAAACATACATGGTCCAGTTCTCCCAGAACTGTCTGTGATTAACATCAAGCCATTTCTGTTTTCCGCTTACCAGTTTTTTCAGGCGCGTTGCGTTCTGATACTGCCACAGCACCGCAATGCTTATGTCAGCCTCATGCCCCGTGTTTATTATCCCGCTGTTACCGCTCATCTGAATATCACCGTTATGTTTTCAGGGCTGAAATGCGGATACTGGCAGAAGGCAAGGTCTATGTTTGTTGCCGGATCACTGGCAAGGTCCGCACTGCTTTCCGCCAGTTTTATGTCTGCGATGAACAGCTCCGGTATCGCCTGCGTAAGCGCAGAAGCCATTTCAAATGCGTTCACGCTGCCGCCCAGTTCCACTTTGTCAACTCCGGGGATTTCACCGTTTATGTAATCCTGCACAGTCTGTTTTATACTTTCTTCCATTCCGGCTGTCGTAACAATGCTCGGCAGCCTTACTGTTATGGAAGCATACAGTTCCTGCTTTACCGGCCTTGCGAATGTTATGCGGTATGTTTCCCCGGAAACATCATCCCGTATATCCGCATGGGCTTCTGTTCCTGCCGCAGTGCCGGCAGACACATCAGTCATGGCGCAGCCAAGCGTTTTGTGTTCAAAAACCGCCCTTGCAATATCAGCCTCCGCTCCGCCCTGAACATAAAGCAGAATTGAATGCGCCGGCATTGTTACGGAATGAGCCGAATCTGAAGAAGTCTTTGTCGCTGCGCTTCCGGTATTGTTCTCATAACCGTTCGCGAAAAGAACCCCCTGCGTCTTCCTCACCGCGGTTATAATGCTTGCCATGGTAGCCGAGCCCTGCTGCAGGCTTGAAACCCGTCTTGCCTTAAGCGATGCGTCTGTTTCCGTATCCATTCCCTCAACGGTTACGGCCCCAAGCGCTTCATCATTGATTACCGAATCCCAGCCGGAATGCCCGTCAACTATTTCATTGAGCTGTCCGGGGCCGCAGGGTATTGCGCCGGTGCTGCATGAAAGGAAAGTGCCGGTGGCATAATAATGCCCTTCCCCGTCAGAAATGTTTATTGTAACATCGGAAGCAAGATAAAAATAGTCGCCGTCCTCAGTCTTTGCTGAAGGCGAATCGGGAGAGCCTGCCGGAACATTCGTGCCGTTCACGCCATAAAGCCTTACGCCTGTTACCGTTGTCGGCTGTGCCGGCTTGCGGCTTATGCCGGTAAGCGCGCATAGCGAATCCAGGTAAACGCCGTATGCCTCAGCGGGATTTATTGCGTTTGCCATTGCCGCATTGTTATGCACAACGGCGGTTCTGGCCCGTGTCTCCGCAGCAATCAGCCGCCCCTGCGGCGTTGAGCCTTCCACTGACAGATCAGAGCCAAGCGCCTCACGGAACTCCTGCTCTATTTCCGCCTTTATTTCGGAAGTGTCCGGAACAATTATCCCTTCAGTGGAATTGTAATTGTAAATCTCATCAGCCATTTACAGTAACCTCCCCTCCGTCTTTCGTGCTTATCTCCGCAGTGTATGAAAGTTTCTTCCCGCCCATGTAATCCTCTGTCGTATAATCTATGTCATTTACTCCGGACACCCCTTCAGTAAGCCCTATCTGCTCCAGAAGGTAGAAAATGAAAAGCGAAATATCCGGCATATCGCAGAAAATTACATCAAAATATGGAATGCCGGCTTCAGTATTGTATACGTCTTCGCCGCGCAGCGTGCGCACACGGTTAAGCACTATATTTCCTACAGCGGCAGGACCTTCCGCCATGGCAAGGCTGCCTGCGCTGTCAGTAAAAATATCGCCTTTGTCATCTGTTGAAACTGTCTTCATCAGATAAATTATACAGGCCAGCTTTATGAACTATGCTGAACTGCTGGGGGAAAAAGAAGAAACGCCGTTGGCGCGGCGTTTCCTGATATGATATCTAAAATATCAAATAAGCACGGTTTTAATCTTTTTTATCCTGCATTATTCTTCGCACTTGTTTGTCAAAATCAGAATCTATTTTTTGAGTGCGATTGTATTTGTCGTATTCGGTTGTCGCCTTTGCATTTGCCTGTGCTCTTGACACCCTGCCTTTCCCATGAAGTATCTTGTAATTATGAAACTCAAGGAATCTGTTCACGGCTTCTGAAAAAGATTTCATGTCAAAAGTATTTTCATTCTCTATGAGTTCCTCTATATAATCAAAGAAATTGCTTACAGAACGTTCAAGTTTTCTTAATTCTTTTTCAGTAAGGTAATTCTTCGCAGTAATTGAATCAGATTTCAGTTTCCTGCCATCCGGGGCGTTTTTCCATGTACAAAGCCCCATATTCATTTTTGTGCTATCTGCCCTGGAGTGTATCAGTTCAGGAGCAGTCATTCCGGTTATGGCATAATGAAATCTGTTCTGTATTTCCGCATAGAAATCCCGTGCCTCCTGGGAATCCTTGTCATAATCTCTGCTGCATTCCGCAAAAATATCTGTGATCTGCTGCCATATCCTGCGTTCGCTGGCCCTTATGGAACGGACACGCTCCAGCAGTTCCCTGAAGTAATCCTTGCCGAAAAAATCTTCTCCCTGTTTAAGCCTTTTATCATCAAGGACAAAGCCTTTGCGCATATACTCTTTCAGAACCTTTGTTGCCCATATACGGAAATGTGTTGCCCTGCCTGAGTTCACCCTGTAGCCTACGGATATTATTGCGTCCAGATTATAGAAAACAACCATTCTCCTAACTTCTCTTGAACCTTCTTTTTGAACTACCGAGAATTTCTCGGTAGTTGCCTCATATTCTAACTCGCCATCTTCAAATATCTTTTTTAAATGCTGGGAAATATTATCTGATGAGCAGCCGAACAGCTCCGCCATCTCCTTTTGAGTAAGCCATATAGTTTCGTCTTTTATGTATGCGGACACGGCTACGGCACCGGAGGGGCCTTGGTATATTATGAAGTTTCTAGAATCAGGGTTTTCCATAATTCAGATTATATCAAAACAAATAACCCCGATCTCTTTGCAAAGGGCGGGGGTTGGTTTACTGCAAATAAAAAAACTGTATAATATTTATATGGAACATATCTTTAAAAACGAAAAGGATATAATAGATTTCTTTTCAGATATTAAAGACACAACAGAAACCTTAAACAAAGACAGTTTTAAAGTTGAACAATGGCCTGACCTGATTATAAAAGACCCTGATAAAGATATGGTAATCAGTTATAGCTTTATGCAGAGCCTTACAGTTCTGCAAGAGGAAATATACCGTTCATACTCCTTGATATATCACAACAGCTGCTCAAAAAAATTAAGCGAAGACGAAAAAAAGGCATTGCAGATACGTGTAAAAGTTAAGCCCGGCTGTACAGAATTTATTGTAAACGGTGCTGAAATAGTAAAGAGGTTAATAAGCAGTATGACAAATAATCAGATATTTTTTTGTGTTATACTTTTTATTATGTGTTATTTCAGCAAAGATGCTTTTTCTCAATTTTCAAAAGACAAAAAAGATTCACGAGAAAAAGAAATTGAAGCTGAGAAATACAATAAAACCATAGAAGCATTGTCTAAACTTAGCGCAACGTCTGCTGAAATTTATAAAAGAAGTCTTGAAACAAAAAAAGAAATAATAAAACCTTTATCAGTCAATAAACTTGTGCAGATAGGCGAAACAGCTTTTACGCAGGAAGAAATGGAAAATGTATTAAAAAAAGACAGAGCTTCTTTTAGTCAGACAAGGCTTGACGGTTTTTATGTTATTGAAAAAGTTGAGCAGACAGATGATTTAGGTTTTAAATGCTCGTTGTGCAATGAAAAAAGTTCTTTCAATGCTATTCTGCAAGGGTCTCTTTTCAATGAGTTAAAACTTCCAATAATTCAGAAAAGTTTGTTTGAACGTAAGTCCATTTATTGCAAGGTAAATGCAAAAATATATAAAACAAAGTTAAAAGATGCTGAACTTATAGACGTTTCGGAAACTGAAACGCCGTATAAAGAGCCTAATCTGACAGATATTGAGGAAGTGAAAGACGAGGAATAAAAAATGCCCCCTCTGTTTGGGCACCGTTGGTAGGCCTGAGGGGGGCTGATGTTTATAGTATAAGCAGAGGCTGTAAAGCACTGCAACGCATTAAGATTCTGATTTTTCTTTTTTGGCTTTTCTCTCTTCCTCTTGCTGTTTTGCAAGAGCAGCATCTAATTTCTTTTCAAAATTTATATCTGCAAGTGTTTTAGGGCGGTCAAGGTCAACAGGATAACAGCCATCATAATAAATTGAAGTTTCTTTTCTTAACTTTTCTTCGTCTTGATTCATTTTTTGTCTCCTTTTTTGTATGACATATCGCCATTTTTTGCTATCAAAGTCGGAGAATCTCCTTTTTTTACATCATTATCACTAAATGACCAAGCATCTACTACATCTTTTATTTTATCAAAATTCTGCTCATTTTGTGTCATTCCAAGTAAAACATTTAAAGGGACATATCTTCCATCATTTGGATCTAAAAAGCGGCCTATTGCCCTTTGAGCAGATTTTTGGCGTGGCAGATACATATAATGGGCTTCTGTATTATATCCAGCTTTTTTAAATTGTTCTATAAAAGAGAGTGTTCCCTCTAAATAGCTCATTGTTGTATCCCATACAATATTTAAACCCAAAGTTCTTGCTTTTGTTATTGCTTGGTCTAGAATATATGAACTTTCATTATGAACTTCATTTGCATTCCAGCCTTTGTATTCCGGCAGCATTTCTTTTATAAGGTCGGAATTTAAGACAAGGAATTTATCTTTATCATAAACCTCCCCTTCAAACTGGCTTTTGCCGCTGCCTCCTCTGCCGCCTAAAATAATAAATGTTGGCTTTTCTCCATTCTTAGGCTTTTTTCCTTCAGCATTTTTGAATAATTCCGTTATGATACTTATATGAATCTCCTCTCTTTCAGGAGTATATTCTCTTGAACCGTCCGGATTTATTATCGTTTTATACTTCTCTTTTGTGTCTTTTTTTATTGCCTTTATAGCAGCATCTGTTTCTTTTATTTTAGCACGGATTTCCTCTGCCGTGTATCTTGTACCTGCAATTTCCATGTCTTGCAGGCTGTCTAACACTTTTTCAGGCGTAATGTTAGGGTCGTCCTTTTTGCTGGCGTATTCCGCAAATGTCTTTGTGCCGCTTATGTCATATTCGGTCTTTCCTGTTTCTGTCTTGTCCGATTCTTCTTCCTTTTGTTCCTCTTCCTTTTTCTCTTCAGGCTTGCCGTTTCCCTCTACAAGTTCCTGTAGTGTCTCGCCGTTATGCTCACCGCCAAGACCTGCCTCTATTTCTTTTTCCTCATTTAACTTGACCTTTTGTCCTTTGCTGCTTTTCCCATTTGGGTATAATGTTTTCCAATTTTCATTAGATTCATTATCTGCCGAATCCTGGGCTTTTGCCTCCGGCGTGTTGCCCCCATTGCCACCCATAGGCGGCTGGCCGCCGTTTTCGTTGCCTGGCATTCCTCCGCCCATGCCGCCAGTGTCTTCCGGCAGATCCTCGGCTATGTCCGTGAAGCCGCTGTTTTCGTCCTGCCGCAGTGCCTGCCTTACTTCCTCCGGGGAGACCACTCCGGCATTTATCAGGTTGCCGTAATATGAGGACTTCGCCCCCTGCGTTGCCGCCTGTTCCGCCTCGGTGGGAACGGAAAGCGGATTGAAAACAATGTCGTATTTCTCCCTGTTCCCAAGGTCTGACCGGCATATTATGGAATAAGCCTTGCGCAGGAATGGCTCCAGAACATTCTCCTGCATCCCGCGCAGCATCTGCAGATAATTCCTTGTTTCCCCCTCTCCCGTACTGTTAAACCCTTTCATGTTCGTGCCGAACAGTTTATATTCAGGTATTGAGGCCACACCTGAAACAAGCTGGTAAAGCGTCCAGGTAATATTATCAACATCCGTAAGCGCGGTGTCCATCTGCGTAAAGTTCTCATCAGTACGGTCAACAACCATAATGCTCTGGTTGTTGCGGAACCGGCTAAGCGCATTGAAAATATTCTCAAACCTGCGCGGATTCTTCGCTATCTCCTGGGTGTTTCCCTGCATTACAAATGTCCGCTTTGTCTGAACAAGCTCAAGTATCTCATTCGCGGTTTTTTCCGCGGAATACACACGCTCATAAAGCATTTGCGGCAGCGGCATTCCGCCAAAATGATATGTCGGCTTCAGGTCGTCCGGCACTTCCCTGTAAACAGTAGTGAACAGGCGGCTTTTGTGTACCGTTTTTCCGTTAACCGTGTACCACTCCGGCCTGTACCAGTCCGGCGAAAGCGGGTCCAGCACACTGTTTTCGCTCAAAAGCGCCTCGCACCACTGCGGCTCAATTATTGTTATTCCCCTGAAACTGCCGGGCCTTATGCCGTCAGGGTTCAGCGGCGTTGCCGGGTCTTCACCGTCTATTACAAAGTAGGCTATGCCCGTTCCATATCCGGCACGGTTGAAGCACAGCTGCCTTAGCTTTCCGCTCAGATCATATTTACGCTCGGCCGCAGCCTGTATTTTGGGCAGCAGGTCAGCCTTTTTCTTTGCTTCTTTTCTTGCCGCCTCATTACTCCCGGCAGCAGTGTTATTGTCAGCGTACTCAAGCCGGTAGCCTCCGGCAACTGCATCCTCCGCCGGTATGGAACAGCAGCGGTTTATCAGCCAGTTCTGCAAAAGCAGCGAGCAGTTTTTATATCCTATCCAGCACTGTTTCGCAAAAAAAGTATAGATTATGTCCCTGCCTATTCCGTCACCGCTTCCGGCAATATCCTTCACAGGCAGGGCATAACTGTCCTGCGCATACCTGCCGGAACCTGGCTTCGCCACTTTCAGATCAGCGCGTGTCTTCTGGAATGTAAGCGCCATAAGGCTGCGGGCTTTCTCCGCAGTTATCCCGCGCTCACAGTGCGGAATATCATCCTGCCCGCCTATGCCGAATAATTTTCTTCCTTCCGGCAGGTCTTCTGGCGGCTTCACCGGCTCCGGGGTCATGAACGGCTTTAATCTGTCTGCCATGAAGGTAAGTATTTTTATGATAAATTCCATGATGATATTTTATCCTCGCGTTGTGTGAATTATTCTGAACGCTGAATGCGGCGCATTTCATGCGTATTTCTGCAGCGCCGGCGGAGCAAGAACCGCTGTTATTCTCTGCCAGCCGTTATGCTCATGCCAGTCCGCAATGTCGCGCGCCTGGTAGACCTCTCCCCTTATTATCAGAAGGTCCGCCCCGCCGTGCGTTTCAACAGTGTGTATTTCCGTTTCCGTCCATACATTAACCGCTTTACGCGCGGTATTGAAGCCGGCCTGCTCTGTTACACTGCCGTCCGCAGGCTGTATCTGGCCGAATGCCGTTATCTTCCCGGACGCATAAAAAGGAACCAGATTTCCCGCGCTGTCCGGCTCACTGGCAACAAACCTGCGCACTTCAAAATACTCTCCGCCCAGGGCTTCAAGCGCATCTCCCAGAATATCAAAGGGTAGTGTCATGTTTATTTTCTCCTTACCGTGTAATCAAGCGCCTCGCGCAGCCCGTTCGTATCTATCAGCGGAGTATTCTTCGGGCCGTCCTTCTTGCGTGCCTGCGTCATGGGTGTGTTCGGCGCAAAATTCCCGGCTATTCCCATTTGTTCATATATGTCGGCACGTATCGCCTGGCCTATCAGATCAAGTGCGTTCTTCCATGCCAGTTTCCCTGCCAGGCAGGCTTTTATGCACCTGAACGCCTCCGCAAACCACTGCCGGCTTTTTGCCGCAGCAGTTACCGTAAAGAATGGGCGGGCCGGAATGAGCGAAGGCTTAGTCACACCGGTTGCCACTATGTCATCAGCGCCTGACTTCTTCGCTTTTCCTCCCGCCGCTGCCGGAATCTTCCCGGTTGCGGAGGAAGCCGTTCCGGAACTGCCTTTCGTCCGGCTTTCAAGTATGCGCCGCCCCATAACGCTTTTTCTGCTTAAAAAAGCAATACGCCCGTCGCCGAATATCAGAAAGGGCTGTCCGCCTTTAAGAACAGCCCCGTCATGCAGTATCTGCGCAAGCTGCGGCATTGTAAGCCGTCCGTCAGCAGCACTGTCATTCCACCAGCCGACCTCAACGGAAGAATCAGACATCTCTGCCAATGCTTTCCGCAGCCTGTCAAATCCGGCACGGTCAACCTTTATCACGGAAGCACCTGCTCACAGGAACCGCCATAAAGCATCGGCCCGCTGAATGATTTGAGCAGAACCACAAGCTGCGAGCCGTACCGGGTCTGATTCCAGAACCAGTCCGCATAACGGCCTGCCGGCGGCTGTGTGTATGACACTGAAACGCCGCCTGCGGAGGCGCCTGACACCTTTCCTGTAAACGCAGTCCTGCTTATGGCTGTTCCTGGATTGTTCACGCAGTACAGATGAGCCGCTGCCAGACATATTGCGAAAACGCGGCTGTTCCCGTTAAGCACTCCATAGTCATCATCGCTTATGTGCATCTTTGCCTGTGATATGAATATCTCAAGCACAGTGTCAGGAACAGCGGCGAAATCGCTTAGCAGCGATTTCATCACATAGGCATTCACGGTTACTTTTCCCATATTCAGGAAATTACATTGGCGTTGCGGCGTTTTCTGCGGGAATTTGCGGAACGCGGTGCGTCAGCGCCGTTCTTCTCAAAATCCTCCGGCACCAGCTGGGCGCTTTCGTCTTTGGCCTTCATGTCCTTTTCGGCCTTGCGCGCCTCTTCCTCCTGTGATGTTCTGCTCCCTGAAATTTCCACATGCAGATAACCGTCCTTGCAGTGCTTCACGAACTGGGGACACTGCTTAAGCAGCTCATAGTCCTTGTCTTCTATCACTGTGATCACACCGCCGGAAGGCGCAAGCAGGCTGCGTTTGTCCGCCACATTCCGCCCCCCTTTCACAAGCACGGAACCGTATGGCTCATTCATGTCGCCCTCAATGGGCCTGTAAACAGTGTAATTCTGATCACATGAAAGGCTTGAAATAATTGTTACCATAAAAATCTTTCCTCCGGATTTTCAAAAAAGGGATTTAAAAAGACTGCCCGGAAAGCGGAACCCGCTCCGCCTCCGGGCTGAAAATACCGGCGCGCTCAAATGCCGGTATAGCGCACAATGCCGAGCGGCTGCACAACCATAACGCCTGCGCAGGCGTTGGCATACTGCTCCTGCGTGATAACGCCAAGCTGCGCCACGCCCATAAGCCGCAGCACATCCTCAACAAGGTTGTACATAACCTTATGGCCTCCGAGGCTGTCGGCAAACACGTACATTACGTTCTGGTCACCGTTTGCGCCGTTAAGCCAGGCTGATGTGCGGAGCTCCACATTGGGATAGTTTTCCTTCAGCCACGCCTTTACGGTAAGTTTGTACTCATTGCTCTTGTTCAGGTAGTCCTTTACCTTCTGGCTGATAAGGATTATGAACCGGTCGCTGTCGCTGTCAAAGTTGCCTGCGCACTGCGCTGACAGTTTGGAAATGGCAGCAAGAATATCCCTCTGTATTTCCAGCGCGGTTTTGTTCTTCCACTCCGTCGAGGCACTTGCGCCGGCGGCAACCGTTTCGTATGCGCCCAGGTTGGGATCATTCAGCAGGCCGTAAGTGCGGTTCACGCCCTCAAAATACCCCTTGTAACCGATAATGTTACGGGTTGTTTCAAGTATGCGGCGCACTGCATTGCGTTTCAGTTCCGCTGCATTGACATGGGCTTCGGCAGAGGTCATCTCCTCATACCGGCCTACCTCCATATCAACACGCTGGCGCACAACATGGCGCACCTCATAGTTGAGGTTGAAATCGGCAAAATTCCCAGCTCCCCTGTCTGAATACGGCGCGGCCATTCCGGTAAGCTCCGCAATTGCCTGCACAATCACTTCGTCCTGGAATCTTCCGGCCAGGACACGGGGAAGCGCCTTGTCAAGATCATTCGCTGTGGTAAGCAGCTCAATCGTGTCCGGCATCCAGTGCTGCAGGAACTGAACGGCAGCGCTCGCGCTGGGAGTTGTCTGCATGTCAGGAGATGCGTCCATGCCGCAGGCCTTTCCTCCCTGAATGCTCATCAGGGTGTCAAGCGCGCTTTTGTCAAAGGAAAACCCTATCTCATCAAAGGCCTCCAGTGTCATATCCTTGTCATGCAGGTGTTTGAAAGGACGAAGCTGTCCCGGTTCAAAAATACGTCTTATCTTTGTTACATTCATTTCTCATTCCTCCATCAGTTCAGTTCCAGCACGGCAAGCCCGCCGGCAGAAGCAGAAACCTCAATGAATCTGGCGTTCGGGATAAACGCATATCCTTCCGGCGCGGAAACCGCATCGGAAGCAGCAGCTGAAACGGCACCGTCCGAAAGCCTGTATACCGGTTTGCTGGAATATGGCACAACAGCGGCAATGCTCTTTACCACCACATGGCCGAAGGAGCACACGGGCAGCGCTGCGCCGTCAGGCACTGCCACAGAAGGCTCAAGCCCTCCGAAAAGCGCAATTGAATGCTGGTCAACGGTAATGCCAAGCACCGCTCCGCTTCCGCCTATCTGCGCTGTTCCCTCAACGCTTCCGGCTGTAACAACGCAGCCTATGGCGCATTTCTCGGAACCGTCAGCCCCGCCGCTCATTGTTCCGGCTGTGGCAGCGGATGCGCCCAGCAGGATTGAATTGCCGATGCTTCCGGCCTCAATGGCTTCAACGGTAACAACACCGGCAGCAGAAGCAGCTGAAACATAAGCGTTCTTCACAGTGCCGGAGCCGTAAACTCCTGTTGAGCCGGATGTTCCGGTGCCATTGATGGCATGAACAAGGTTTGCGGCCGTGTCGGCTGCGGCAGTGCCTATCTTCACCTGGTCCGCAGTTGTTGACACTGCCGACTTGAAGGTGTATGTCCTGCCGTTTATGCTCACGGTGTCATCTGCTTCAGCATTTGAGCTGAATGTAATGGTGCCTTTGGCTTTTACGGAAATTCCGTTTGCCACAGGCATTGCTTTTACGCGTCTGGGAGTTCCGTCATAAATCTGTCCGGGAACGCCAATCGCAAGGGTTTCGTTTATTCTGGTCTGCATTTTTCTTATTCTCCTCTCAGGAATCTCTCAATGACTGCGCACCCGGGGGTGCCGCCCTCTCTGTCCACCCTGACAATTCCTTCCTTTTCCTTTCTGTCAAGGCAGGCGTTCAGCGCCGCCTCGGTTTTCTCCGGCAGCGAAAGCGCATCGCAGGCGTATTCTATAACCCCGCGCTTTGTCATTCCGTCGCCTTTGAAGTCCCCTATTACCGGTTTCAGCCTGGAAACAAGCCTGTTCCTGCTCTCCATGCGGCTCACTATTTCCGCTTCAAGCCTGTCAAGCGCTGCGGGCGCAAACATGGCTTCCGCAATGCTGTCCTGCGCAGACTTTGCCGGCTTCGCGCCCTCTCCGTCCCTGCTGACATCAGTTTTCCGGCTGATATCATTATCAGCGGCTTTTGCTTCTTTCTTTTCAGGCATGTCAGCAGGTGCGGATTTGTTCCCTTCATCTGCCTTGCCTTCCGGCAGCGCGGCGGTTTTCTCCGCACTGTCTTTCTCTCCCGGATCTGCCGCCTCCGGGGGATTCTTGCTTTCCTTTTCGTCTTTCATCCCTTTCTCCTTTGCGGCGGCTTTCTCCGTCTCGCCGCTGTTGAAATTCTCCAGTTCCTCATTGAACTCCCTTAAAAAATCGTACACTTCACTTAAATTTGTTTTCATAATAACTTGTCTTTTTATAGTTTATCTGCTATACTATTCATGAAGGCTTCTGACCGGACGTTTCAATAGGACTGGCGTTCGCGTATCCTTCCTTCGGGGGTCTCGCCCAAGGGAGAGAATCGGAAGCCTTTTTCTTTTTTGATTTTGCTCTCCCTGCGCTTCTTGGGTCTTTGCTCATGTGGGCTAAAAAATAAATTCCTTCTTTCCCCTGTATCTTTGTAAAAGCAATAGCAAAAGGGGATTCTTCCCCATTTGGAATAATCCATTCTATTTTCCCGGTTTCGGTTTCTGTTACAGGTTCATAATCCCTTATAAATAGTGGCAGCTGGCACATTTCCTCAACTGTCAGTCCTTTGCCGAAAATCATTTTTGAAAATCCAAAATTTCTTGTAGTTCCTCTATCTCTTAGCAACCTTCTGCCCCTTACAACTATTTCTCCATTTTCATTTCTTGTTGTTGCACCTCTATGTATAAGATATGTTTTGAGATTGGCGTGCATTGTTGTCAGCACATCGTGCATTCCTGTTTTTGTACCTTTGTCAGGATTGTTTTTGGTCTCCTCATATCCTTCTTTAATCTGTTCTTGTTCAGTCTTGATTTGCCCGCTTTCACTTTCAACGTTTTCGTTTTTGTTTTCCGTCTCCTCTGGCTGTTCCTTGCTTTCGGCTGTTCCGGAAGAACCAGCTTTTACAAACTTCTGGTGGTTTTCGTCCCTGGGATGTTCTTCATCTTTAAAATCGGGGTCTTTTGAATCTCCTGTCAGGCCTTCCACAAAAGGCATTTCGTCATAAACAAGAACATCCTTCGCATCATTGGCCCGCATTCCGTCCATTACCCGCACATCATGGCCCATGCGCCCCCTGTCAACAAGCGCTATGTGGTTGCCGCGCAGATTGCGCTGCACAGCATCATAATGTATGCCTTTGTATGTGCCAGGCGTAATGTCATAATCGCAGAAATAGCCAAGCGACAGTTCCTTTTTCCCGTTCCTTATCTCGTTCTTGAGCGTCTCGGAATATATCTCCATGTTTGCGACAAGAAAATCCCCCTTGCGCCTTATCCTTTCCCCCAGCACCCCATGAATGCCGTGCTTTTCCGCAGGTGTGAAGTCCTCGCCCAGCATACAGTGGTCATTCACAAGGGGCTTCAGCTTGAAGCTGTCCATTGTTGCCTGGCTGAAAAGCTCTTCCTCCGGCCTCAATACGTTATAAACCCTGTCAGGCTCAAGAACCGGGCTTATCTGCCGTCCCAGATAAGGGAATATTCCTGTCCTGCTTATGGGATTTTCGTCTATCTGCCAATAACTGTTATGGTCAATTTTCCTGCTCATTTAATAAATTCTACAGTGCGCAATACTGAACTATGCTGAACTGTTTAAAAACTTTCTCCGCCTGTGTCCGTGCCTCTGCCCATGTCATATTGCAGGGCGTACCTTGCCGCGTCTATCGTGTGATTGTCCCTGTCCGGCGGATTGCGGCGGAATGTGCCGTCCTTTTCCTTTTCCAGCTCATAGGAGGAAAACTCACGGTACGCATTGGGACATCTGTCAGGGTCAATGTAGATGTTGTCCATTCCCTGAAGGAACTTTATGCCGTATTCCACGCTTCCAGGCCATTTCCTGCTTTTCACCGCGTTCAGCCCCTCATACTGGAAATCCCGTATGCTCTTTTCTTCCGAGGAATCTGCCACGATTGGCAGGAACTCAAAGGCCTTGTCCCTCACAAGCGGTACGGCATCGGCGTTCCTCAGTCCGTGTTCGTAAATCTCATCAAAGATGTAAAGCGAGCGGTGCTTGCGGTCATAGTGCAGCTGCAGGAACACAAACGGGTCTGTGACAAAGCCCCAGTCTATGCCCTGCCTTATCTCGTCAAACGAGCCTATCATCTCAGGCGTTATCTCATAGGCACGGACATTCGGGAAAACCGTTCCTCCTGTGCCTGTCACCTCGCCCAGGTATTCATGCCTGTATGCCCTCTCATTGGTAGCCTTCAGGTGTTCCGCCTCCAGCAAGAACTGCCTTGAAAGCCACGCTTCCGGAATGTCCCTGTATGTAGAGGAATGTACGAGCCGCCCGGCCTTTTTTGTCAGTGCCTCCTTGTTCACCCAGTTGGCGGAAGTTGCCGGAGGGTTGTAGCTGTAGAATGTCCAGAACCTGTCGCCGCCCCTCTGCGTGCTTTGCAGCGCGGTACGTATCTCCTCCATTCCGTCAAAATGGTCAAGCTCCTCAAACCACGATATGCCGATATAGCCGAACTGCGGCTTTATTCCCTTTGTCTTTTCCGCACGGTCAAGGCCAAGGAAGTATATTGTCTGCCTTGTCGGAATGTATGTTATCTTCAACGGGCTTGTGCTTATCTTGAAGTAATGCCCGGCCTGAAGTTTCTCCACCGCCCATACCATTTGAGCGTATACGGTGTCGCGCAGCGTGTCCTTGACCTTCTTGTAGCATACGGCGTGTACGTTCCTGTTCTGCGGCTTCATCATCAGCATGAGTATGGCAAGGCTGATAAAGGAACTCTTTGTGCTGCCCCGTCCGCCTTTCAGCCAGAAGTCGGTATATTCCCGCAAGGGTGATTTCACCTTCTGCCATACGGGAATGAACGCCGGAGCTATAAGCTCCCTGAAGTCCACAGTTGCCGCCGCTGCCATCTGTCTGTCCTGTGTGTCAGTCCCCGTCCCCTGTAGTGTCTATTATCCTCACAGGCTGCATGGCGGCCTCTATCTTCTCCGCAGGCTTTTCGCCTATGGTGTCCCTTATCGCAAGGAACGCCTTCACGTCTCCTTTCCGTGCGGCATCTATCAGGGCAAGTTCAATGTTTTCCTGCACAGTCTTTCCGTTTAAGTCCTTTTCTACAAGCAGGGCTTTCAGACCGTCTTTCAGTGTCCTTCTCCGCCGCCTTGCCGCTCCGCTGGCCTTTCCGGCCTTTGTCGCATTTCTTCGGCGTTCGCTCGGAGTTCGTTTGAAATTGGGAACAAGATTCTCTTCATTCATTTCAGCCTCCTTCCTCATCTCCCAGCTCAAGCACTGGCCGCCTTATGCACGAACAGAACGGCAGCTCTCCAGGCTCTATCTCCGCTCCCTCAAAGCCTCCGCCGTCCCGCTGCGCTATCGGCCACGCCTCCGGGTCATAAGCCTTTTCGCCAACCCTGAATATGGCATGGTTCAGCCCGCCGAAACGCACATCGCGAACGTGCGTCCTGCGTTCCGTCTTCGTGCCGCCTCCGTGAAGCCACTGCCAGTGCGTGACACCGCAGTCCCTCATCTTCTGGTAGGCAAGGGCGTTGTATGCCTTGTGCGTCTGGTCCTTTGCTATGCGGTACGCCCTGCGTACGCTTATCCCCTCTATTTCCGCAAGCTCATCCTGCAATGCCCTACGCGTGTAGCCGTTCATCACCGCACGGGCCACGGCCTCGCGCACCTTTGAATACCAGCTGTCCGCAAGACCCTTTATAAGCGCTACATTCTCCATGCGGCAGGCAGCCATTATGTTCCTTGTACGCTCCGCAGTCATTGCCGGACGGCTTCCAAGCGAGAATGCCTCGCCCAGCGGTCTGACCGCCGCATTTACGGAACTGTCCGTGTACCTGTCCTGCGTGTTCAGCATTCTGTCAACAAGTGCCTGTATCTGTGCCGACACGGCATTCTCAATCTCACGGCCAAGCATTTCAAGCAGGGAGTTTTCCTCTTCCGCAGCCGAATCCTGTGCCGGGGATTTTGCGGAATCATTGCCGGGATATATGCCCATTATCCTTTTTGCCGTTTCCGCAGAAAGTTTCCTGATCATTCCGGCGATGTCCCGCCCATACCTTGCGCGGATCCCGGCATTCGGTATCATTCTGCCACCGTAAATAATGCGTTTCCTGACATTCTTCCTTTTCACATCTTCACCCCTGTACAGGCGGAAGCTGGAACAGCATTGGCCCGGTGTCCCTTTCCGTCCTGTTCCTTTTCCGCTCCCTGTCCCTTGCGAGCAGGCGGCAGAACTCCAGCACCGCCCTCTTGTGCAGCTTGTACAGCCACCGTTCCGAACATTCCAGTTCCAGCGCTATCTTCCACCATGGCATGAGGCTGCAGTGCCGCATGTCAAGCACTGTGCGCAGTGTCATGTCCTGGATTCGGCCTATCATTCCCCGGAGCCGCTCACGCTCCTCATTCAGGGAGAAGAAACGCCTTTCCGCCCTGTCCTGCAATGCCAGCAGCCTTATGCGTCCGCAGGGAGTGGAGACATACATGGCGGACTTCCTTTCCAGGTCGTAAAGCTCCTTGCGGGATGCCTCCAGCAGGCCGTTCAGAAAACGCACCTTGCCAAGCTCCCTTGCCGCCGCCCTGTACTCCCTGCCTGTACCGCACATTTTTTTATCCTCCCAGTCCCGGCCTGACCTTCCTTGTCCATTCCGCCCATTCTTCGGCGGTGAAGCTCTCCATGCGGCTGCGGCTCAGAATTACACCGAACTCGGCAACCGAAACGCCAAGCTCATAGAAGCCTTCCAGTATCTTTATGCCATGGATTTTCCCGCATCTGGGACATCTGGCAACAATGGCCGCATCCACCGTGTCCCTGTCTGTCTCAACCCTTATGGTCGCTCCGCCAAGCAGCGTTCCGCATTCGCAGCGGCGGTAGTTGTCCGGCTTCCTTTCCTGTGCCGGAGTTCCTGCCGCCTTGTCCTGCCAGTACTGTTTAAGCACCGTTTCCAAGTCCCAGCTTTGCCCATTTCCGCCGTTTTCCTCCGCATACCGGGCAATGAGTGCCTTGGCCTTTTCAAGGCCACAGGCCGTTATCAGCCGTTTGGCGGCATAGAAGAAAGGGCTGTTCTTCAGGTAGTTCTGCTGTTCCGCCATGGCCGCAAACCGTATGTCCTTTATGTCTGCGAATGCCAGCAATAGCTCGTGAATGTCCGCCAAGGCGACAAAGCCGGTGTCCGGCTGCGTGTCCGTGTGTCCTGTCAGTTCCCCCGGAGGGGAGAAAGGTGTGTGTGTGGGCGTGTGTGTGTTTGGGGTTTCGGACTCCTCGTCTTTCCTTATAGACACACAGTCACACACTATATCTTTTTCTTTTTTCTTTTTGGCCGCTTTTTCTTTTTCTTTTTCTGAATTTTCGGCCTTTCCGTCGTCAAACGGCAGATCTTCCGCCCATTCGTACCGTTTTATACCATTTGTGCTGCCCTTTATGGGTTGGAAAATGCCGGCGCTCTCAAATTCCGCCGCCATCCTGCCAGGCTCGCCCCACCAGCCCGCCAATGCCTCCGTCTCCGTCGGGCTGAATGCCTCCAGCCCATGCGGGAAACGCAGAAAGAGCCTCAGGGGCAGCAGCTCCGCGCCACGTCCCAGGCATGCCCTTAGCCGCAGTATGCGGCTGTCCTCAAAATAGTTCCTGTCTACATACGCCATTTGTGGTTTTCCGCCTCTTTTATATTTTTTCGTCGTGGGGATATAATCCCCCCTTACCCCCTGCCTATGCCCGTCTGGTGGTTTTGTCGGCGGGCGTATTCCGCCCCCTTTCCCCCATGCCGTGCATCTTCAGGAGATTTATTCTTCCGGACAATTCCCCGCCCCTGCCTCCGTGGCGCCTCCCAAGTGGCCTGCGTAGAGCCCAAGGGTCAGCCCTGCGGTCAGTGGGGCACAGGGATTCCGGCCGCTTTCGCGGCAAAATTGTATCGCAAGCGTCCCTTTGTCAGCCCTCCGGCGGCACCTGCCCCGGAAATATCTCATCGCAGACGCTATCTATTTTATTCTAAACAAATGTTTAGATTTAGTCAAGTACCAAACTCTGGCGGCGGTTGACAAAAAATAACCAATCGGCTATAATATAAGTATAGGAAAAATTCAGCAATGCCAGAAATTACACGATTTAACGGAATGGTCATACGCATAAACTACAGGGAACACAACCCGCCGCATTTCCATGTCAAATACGGTGATCTAAACGCGGCCTTTGACATAAGGACTTTGGAAATCCTGGAAGGTTCTTTGCCAAGCAGGGAAAAAGAATTGGTGCTTGAATGGGCAGAACCGAACAAGGAAGCATTGCTGAAAATGTGGAACGACAAAAAAATTGTGCAGCTGCCGCCGCTGCGCAAATAAAGGAGGAAATTATGAAGGAGAAAATATATAAAATACGAAAAGTCTACCCATTGGAGGGGATGATTTTAGGCGTCTTGTTTGAAAACGGCGTATTCAAAAAATATGATATGGCACAGCTGATACCTGAAATACCTGACTTTAAGAGACTTGAAGACAGAAAACTGTTTGAAATGGCAAAGCCTGATTACGGCGGTTCTGCCGTTGTATGGGACAGCGAGCTTGACTTGTCGGAATACGAGCTATATAAAAATGGCACGGAATGGAAAGACCCTCCGGAGAATGACTATTATATTTCCGAAATCGTCGCAAATCTCAGGGTATTGAGACAAAAGGCCCATATCACGCAAAAGGAGCTTGCCCTTAAAACAGGAGTAAAGCAGCCGTGCATCGCCCGCATGGAAAACGGCGGCAGAGTGCCGAACATTGCCACCCTGATAAAGCTGGGCCGTGCATTAGGATACAACCTGTATTGGGGCAAGAAGGCGTAAAACCCCACGGCAAAGAGGAACTAAAAAAACTGCCACCACTGGAATAAGGGGAGGCCGGAATGGCACATATAAAGGCTTTGAAAATCTATTTTCTTGACAGCATGAACATAGGGGCTTTGTTTGAGGACGGCTCTTTCAGGAAATACGACCTGAAGCGGCTTATACCGGAAATACCTGTGTTTGAAAGGCTGAAGGACCGTGCATTTTTCAGGGCTGCCAGGCTAAGCCCCGGCGGCTACGGCATAATATGGGATGACGAGCTTGACATTGATGTTTCCGAAATATATTACAACGGCACGGAATGGCCGGACGCTCCGCTGAAGGACATTTCCCCTGCGATGATAATAAGGCAGTTCCGGCAGATCAGAATGGCGGCAGGCAAAAGCCAGCAGGAACTTGCCGAAGCAACCGGGCTTAAACAGGCAAACATAGCAAGGCTTGAGAACGGCGGCTGCGTCCCCAGGCTCGACACGCTGCTTCAGTTAGGCAATGCCTTGGGATATACTCTGCGGTGGGAAAGAAAATGAAGATGAAAGAGGAACTTGAGGATTACAGGGATGCCCTGGATGCCATGTCCATTGCGGAAAGAATGGAAAAGGAAAACAAGGAATACATACCGCATCAGGTAGTAAGCGACATCGTGAATGGCAAGAATCCTGTAAAGGTATACCGGGAATACCGCAAGATGACGCAGGAGGAACTGGCAAAAAAGGCTGGGGTAAGCGTTTCCATGATACGCAAGATAGAGAACGGTGAAAGCGAAGGCAGCATAAGCACCATAAAGGCCATTGCCAAGGCATTAAACGAAGACGTGGAAATGTTCCTGTAGCCAGGCCAAAGCCCACAGTTAAGAAAGCCCCGGTTTCCCGGGGCTTTGTTTATTATATTTTGAATAGCTTGTCTTCCTGGGAAAGTTTCAGGCATTGATAGCTTCTTTCTTTTATTTCGTCAGGAAGTTTATCTTTAAGAACAGGTATAATATACTGGCATTTAACTCTGTCAACCACTTTAAGCAGCAGATTAACAAGCTGATTGCCGTGGATGTTTTCCACCTGGTCATAAAGTATAAAATGCAGGCAGGGGATTCCTGCATTTTCAGCAAACTGAATATAAGCCAGGTCAAAAGCAGCTACCTGGCTCTTTTTTTTGCCTGTGCCGGGGTTGCCCTGGGTGCTTCTTATGTCTAAGGAAATACTGTCGCCATCATTGCTGCTGCTTAATATAAATGTCTCTTCATCATCATAAATTTCTTTATAAATATCCGTGAAATAACTGTTGAACTTTGCAATCCTTTCCTGGAATATGCTGTATTTTGACTGTATACAACTGTTTACAGGAGCAAGGCGGCCTTCACATTCTTTTTGACGTTCCAAAGACTTTAAAATCAAATCTCTTGTTTCTTCCAAGTGTCCTTTTTGTTCGTGCAGAGATATTGACTGTTTTATAAGAACATCAATAGTTTTTTCGCTGTTTTTTATGTATAAAGAATCTGCAAGCTGTTTTTTTTCTTTTAGAAGGTTTTGCAAAAGAGAATTGCATCCATCTATTTTTTTATTTATCTGCGGCAAATCTTTTTTGACATATTTTTTTCTGTTTTCCAGCATTTCATTATGGAATTTTATTGTTTCATCAAAAGTTTTTTGTATTTCAGGAATCAATGATTTTGCCTGCATATAAATAAATTCAACTTCAGATTTATCTATATCTGCCTTTTCGCTGTCAAATACAGCTATGCTTTCCTCTATTAAGCCCTTTCTTAACTCCAGCTCAGAAATTTCCGTTTTAAGAGAATTAATTCCATTGTTAATACCGTTAAGTATTTTAAGTCGCTCGTGATAATCACCCATCGGGCTTATTGAATTTAACTGTGCATCTATTTTTTCAATATCCGATTCAATAGTAATTAAGCATTGGGTTATATAGTCTATATTCCCATTTTCTTCAAGGTGCTTTCTTATTTTTTCTTCAAGCCTTATCTGATCGCAAAGAATCTTTTTATCGCAAATGCCAGGGACATTTATGCCAAACCAGAACAGATATAGAGCTTCATATTCTATGCCAGTTGTAGAGCCATGCAATACTTTTACAACATTTTTCAGGCTATTTTCATCTATGCGTATGTTTTTTGAAATAGCCTGCCTGAATGTAGGTTTTTTACCCGTTAACCCAAATATTTTTTCACCTAACACCTTGTTAAATTCTTTGATATTATTATAATTTGTTCCGTCAATTTCCTGAATTTTCTCCCCACGCTGTTTAAAATTTCTTTTTACCGTTATTCTAAGGCTTTCCGGATCATCTATGTCCTTAACCAGTATCATTGTAATCAGGATGTTTTCCGATGTTAAGAACTTCTCAACCTGTCTGTTAGAGTTTCTAAACTCTTTATCTTTTAAAATGCTGTCGGATTTTCCGCCAAGGCAGTAATCCACCAGCTTCAATACAGTAGTCTTCCCAACATTGTTTCCGGATTTCCTGCCATGGCATTCTGTTTCATCAACAATAAGATTAAGTCCCTTGCGGAACTCTATGTCTCTAATGATTTCAGGGCCATTTGATATTATTAGAGATTTTAAAAACATCTTAATATTTTCCCCTTTTCAGCTTTTATAGTTCCAAGCATAAAAAGCCAGTCCAGCCCTAACATAAATAGTCCCACAGATAAATAATCGCAATGTTCCTTAACGCTGCCGTATAAATCCAAAAAATCAAATTCTTTTTCTCCGTCCTGGCGCATTGCTTTTATAATGTTTGCCCCTATGTAATAAATATGATATTTTGGGTTTGTGTCATAATCCACTATCATTTCGGAGCCTCCAGTATCTTGCACCTTGTGAACGCATCGGCAACTATTATCGGAACCGCAAATTCTATATCGTCTTTGCTACTGCCATCCGATATAGCTTCTTCAGTAATTCTTCTAACTACCTCGTCATAAATATCATCTGAATGTTTACATATAAGAGCCATACCTTCAAGTTTGTATTTTTTTGAAAACTCACCTTTCACTCTTAAATAAACATTGTTTATCTTTTCCAACAGCCGGATTTTTAAATTTCTGCCGGACTGCTCAAGCTCTTTATATATTCTATCTAATTTACCGGAAAAACCGCTATACTTGCTTATAATGTCTTTATTGATTACCAAGTGGTTATATTCTATTTTTTCAGATATTTCAAAAGGCGTTTTAATCATGATTCTTTCTACGCTGCTGTTAATGCAGTCCCTGCTTATTTTTAAAACAGCTTCAGCAAGCAGTGACGGTTCTTCGCTGACTTTTTTAGAACATGCCTCTGCCTCGCGCTTGATTTTCCATGACTTCAAAAGTTCCGCAGTGTATTTATCAGGCTGATCATCAACAATTTTATGGCATATACTACACAGCAACATCAGATTCTGATAAGAATTGCGCTCATCGTCAGTCATATTAGCTTCATATCTGGCACTGCCTGGCTCTAAGCCTTTTATATGGACAATCGCAGAAATATTACTCTCCTCTTCTATTATTTTATTATCGCAATCAGGGTTATAACATCTGTTAAGTGATACAGCATATAGTTTTTTCTTTGTTAAATCAGAATAAATCCTCTTTTTCTTTTTATTTTCCATAACTATCCCCCTCATTTCCCCTTACGCAGTTTTTCCAGTATCAGGTCCAGCTTGGCCTCCAGCACCTTTATCTTGTCGCCGAGGGACTCCCTTGTCTCCCGCAGCTCCTGCCTTATCCCCTCAATGTCCCCGCCGTGAGAGGCCGCCACGTTGTTTACGTTGCTGTTATTATTGCCCATTATCACGCCGGAATTGCCGTTCGCCTGCTGGTTTACCGAATTGTCCTCTTGCAGAAAAAAGTCCAGAGGCTTGCCCGTCGCGGCGGCGATTTTTTTTAATGTCCTCACTGTCGGATTTCTTTTCCCCGTCACCCATGTATTTACTACAGGATTTGTAATGCCGAGTACGTCTGCGAGCCCCTGTTGAGTAAAACCTGCTTCTTTCATCGCCATTCTGATTTTATCTTTTATTTCCATTTTTTCTCTCCTGAACAATTATAAACACTTGACAAATTCTAAAAAATTGTTTAGAATTTGTTTAGTATCAGAGTTTCTGGCGGAACTTTCAACGGTCGTAAAAAATAAAAATTTCAGCACGCATAGCGCGACCGTGGTTTTCCGCCAGAAAACTAAAAAAGCCTGTGCGTGCTCTTTTTTTTATACGCACTCTATAAAAGTTTAGCAAAAAGAGAGGAAGCTAAGGAATGAAAGAGAAAGCTAACGAAGAAAAGGACCCGGAGGAAGTGATAACCCTGCGTCAGGCGGCGGAGGAAAGCGGGCGTGGCTGGCAGAGCCTGCGGATAATGCTGCTGACGCACAAGCTGCCAAAGGGCCTTTGGTGGAAGAACGGGCCGTATCGGAACTCACCGATACTGCTGAAGCGGAAAGTCCTGGAGTTCTTCAGGGTCTTTCCCGAAGTATGGTGAACAAAAGGAACGGAGAAACAAATGAAATGCGAAAACAAGAAAGAAGAAAACGCAAATGTAAAAGACCCGGTCATAGAGTTTGTGAAAAGCAGAAGGATAAACCCCCCTCATCATATAACTTTAAGAGACGTTGCAGTAGAACTCACTGCGTTAGTCAAGGAGTTGGAAGACAGGATAAAGAAACTGGAGGCAAGGAAATGAAAAGGTTCATAGGACAGATTTTAACGCTCGGAGCATACGACGACTGGCAGAAACTGCCAGCCAGGGACAAAATAATCCTCCCGCTGGCGTACATCGCAATGCTTGCCGGATATTGGTTTTTAAGTGCGTATTTTGGAACGGAGATATAAGGAGAACGCATAATGGGAATACTACCAAAGACAAAACATGTCCCGGAAACGGGAATGCCCAGCCAGATAAAGATGCTGGTTGAGGGCAAGAGCAAGGCCGGCAAGACTACATTCGCGGCAAGCTGGCCGGAAGCCCTGCTCATAGAGTGCGAGAAGGGCGGCGGCTCACAGGCACGCTGCGCAATGCTTGACCTGACAAAAGGCAAAGACCCGCTGAAAGGACTGCGCATGGCCATTGAGGAACTGAAGGCAGACACGACATTCCAGACAGTAATCCTTGACACAATAGACAGCCTGGCGGAGTTCGTGGAACAGGAAATATGCCGGGACATGGGCATAACAACCATAGCGGAAGCACCCAAAGGCGCAAGGCACGGAGCACAGTGGACAAGGTACGCAAACGAGATAACAGGCATTGTATCCGCGCTGATCAGCCTGCCCAAGCATGTCATCATACTCGGACACACCAAGCCGGCAAGCTATGATGACAACGGTGGACTTAAATCCGAGGAAGGGCTTGATATATACGGCAGGGCCGCAAGAATACTGTATGCCAGGATAGACAATATAGGCCATATCTATGTGGCCAGGCAGGGCAAGGGCACTGTAAGCATACTGTCCTTCAAGGGCGGAGCGGACTGTACAAGGGGCAGCCGACATCCCGCGCTAAGGGACAAGGAAATAATACTGCCAAAAGAAAACGGCTTTGAAACTTTCAAGACTTTATTTGATTAAAAGGAGGCAACATTATGTATATGACATGGGAATGGAACGAACAGAGGGACTTTGAGAAAGGCAAAAGATACCTGCTGAAGGTAGCGGCGGCTGAACGCAAGCTGGGCCGCACGAACGGCACGGAAATGCTTGTGCTGAAATTTGAGGACGAAGAGGGAATGTCCGCAGGAGACAAGACATTCTACAACACGCCAAAGGCAGCATACAGGATAAAGGACTGGCTTAAGGCATTCGGCTATGACATAACCGAATGCAGATGCGGCTTTGACACGCAGGACCTTGTGGGAATGGAAGTCTATGCGGAAAGCAGCCGCCGCAAAAGCACCGACCCGGCAGAACCTGACAAGGAATATCTTGAATGGATAAAGCCGGAAAGCGCACTCCCAACGACGGCAGCACAGACCGTGCCGGCACAAAAGACAGACGAGGCAAAGGCGGAAGCACAGCAGCAGGGCGCGGCTCAGATAAACAAGGTGCTGGCATCGGCAACACCGGCAAGAAAAAAGCCGGAAGCCGTGCCGGAAATCGTCAACCCTGAAGAGGAAATACCATTTTAAGGGGCAACTATGAGAATGGAATTTGTCATAAACAGGCAAAGAACAGCAGAAAAACCAGCCGCCGGCGGAACATCGCCGGCAGGTCTGCCAACGCCGAAATATACGGTTGACTTCAAGGAAGGCGGCAGATACAGCCATTACAGCATAGACGGCCAGAAGGTAAGGCGCGTCACCACCATACTTGGACGCTTTCCGGACAGCAAGGACGGCCTTATAAAATGGTACGCGCAGCGTGTCGCACAGACAGCTGCAAGCCGCCTGAAAGACCGAACAAGGCCGCACCCGGCAACAGGCAGAATGTTCTGCTACTTCCCTGCGGACGAAATAGGGCCGCTATGCCAGCAGGCGCTTGACAATCCGGAGGAAATCAAGAAAGAGACGGCAGATGCCGGAACTGCGGTGCATGAATATGTGGAGGAATGGCTCACGGCCGGGGCTACGGAACAGGCAAGGCATGAAATACTGGCCAAATACTGTCTGCCGCCTGAGGCCAACAGCCTGGAACTCATACAGATGCAGGCCGAGACCGCGCACATGACGGACAGCGAGCGGAACTTGTTTTATGACAAGATGAGAAGCTTCATGTTCTTCAAGTTCTGCGTGTTCTGGACAAGGGCAAAACTGGAGTTTTTCGCATCCGAAATCATGGTCGGAAGCCGCCAGTTTATGTACGGCGGACGCATAGACATACTGGCGAAGGACACCGCCGGCAAGCTGATTCTGCTTGACTTCAAGACATCAAAGTACGTCACGCCGTCCTATTTCTCACAGGTGGCCGCCTACAAAATGGCATTTGAGGAAATGTACGGGCTTGACATAAGCCGCACCGCAATAATCCAATGCCCGCGCGAGTTCACTGACAAGAACATGGGCTTTGGCGTTTACGAGTTCAAGCCCAGGCCTTATGAGGAAATATTCAAATTCCTTGTAAGGAACTGGGATCTGTGCGACTTCACAGCGGCAAACTGCCGCAAGGAAACATTATAAGGAGATAAATCATGGAACTTAACCTGCCAATCATAAACTTTCAGACAAAGGGCGAGATAACCGCCAGCAACATTGACGAGATAGAGGCTGCGGCGACAGCTTTCAAGGCACAGGCCGATGCTTTCAGGCCGGAGACCTATGAGGACGCATCGCAGTCCGACACCATAGCGAAGACCGCAGGCAAGGCGGAGAAGCTCATAGGCGAGGCCATAGACAGGGCCGTGAGCGGTGACATCAAGTCATCAATCAGAAGGCTTGAGGCCGTGCAGGAGACATTCCGGCAGATACGCCTGCAGCATACAAAATACGCAAAGGAACTTAAGGAAACATTGAAAAAGAATGCCCTTGAAGAAGCGGAGGCAATGCTTGAAAAGGCTCTTTCGGAACTGCGGTACAGGGGCATGGACAAGGCGGACATACAGGCAAGACTGGCGGCAGCCATAAAGGGGATGTCGTCAACCGCCAACATGCAGAAGGCACTGCAAAAGGAAATAGACGCAATATACAATGCGGAACAGAACTATGACAGCAGGATGCAGGCAAAGGAAACAGCCGTGCTTGATGTCTTTAACAAGGCTGGCGAGCCTGTGACAGGCGAGGAAGCAAGAAGCCTTGTGAAACAATACGGCCTTGAATCAGTTGAGGAAGCCCGGAAAATATGCACCCAGCGGCATGCGCAGAGGGAACAGGCCAAGGCGGCGGCACTGAGCGGCAACAGGACGGAGGCAGATGTAAATACAGTCAATGATGCAAGGCAGTTCCAGCCGCAGATAATGCCCGCCAGCAAGGCCAATGACCCGATGAAGCGCTGGAGGGTAGGCATAACCTTTGAGACAAACGACCTTGACCGCATGATCAGGGAGCTGCTGGCACTTGGCGGCGAAAATCCGAAATGGAAGGAAATCTGAAAATGACAGCAACCTTAATTACGCTTGGGATTTTTGAGTTATTAACTATTGTTATCATGCTCGCAGGATATGAGCGAATGCTCGTAATCACGGCCCGGCTGAATAATCACGGGCGCTGGATTACGGAGCTGAATAATCGGACGAAAAATAGAAGCGTTCGGATTCAAGGAGAGAATTATGACATTAGAGCAAGAGGAAAAAATATTCCAGCAGTGGAGCACAACAAATAAACCGCTGCCGGAAATCGCCGAAGCCGCCGGGGTGCGTTACTGCGAAGCTGCGGAGTATATAGAAACTGTTACAACCGAGCAGGAGCGCATGGATCGCAATGACCGCTGCGAGGCGGCTGCCAAACCGGAGCGCCGCGAACCGTGGCAGGATAACGAAACGAAGAAAGAAGCCGGGCCGGAGCAGGCCGCCGAACCGGAAACCGAAGCAGAGGAAGCCACAGAAGAGGAATATGAAGAACACGCAGCGGACAGGCCGGAACCGGAAGAGGCGGAACAGCCGGAAGCCAAAGACACTGTAGCAGAACAGAAAATACAAGAAAGACGTGCGAAATGGCGCGCCTGGTATTACAGGAACAAAGCCAATAAAGGCAAGGCGGACAAAAAGGCTTCACGCAGGGGAAAATCCGCCCCCGTACCGCTGAAAATAAATGCCATTACCGGACAGCCGTCCACAGAAATTGAAAACATGGTGGCTGAGGCGGAACAGAAACTTGAACAGGCTGCTGAAACCTTGATAAAGGTACAGGCCGAAATAGGGAAAATGAAAGCGCAGATACGCGCGGAAGTGATTGCGGAAATCCGGGAAAAGTTACAGATTTAACAAAGGAAGAAAATGAACAGCATGAATGAAAAAGTTTATATCTGTGAACCCACACGCACCGGGGCGGCATTCCGCCCCGGCAACGCGGAACAGGAAGGCGGCGGCATACTGGCCATTGATCCAGGCACATATCTGGGCTGGGCATACAAGGCCGGGGATTACATAACCGCCGGTTATGAGGATATGAGCGGCTGCGCTGATTTCTATTCCGCCACCGCCAACCTTATAAATATCCTTATAGACTACCTGCGGCCTGATGAGGCCGTGCTGGAAAAGTATTTCAGCGGCGGACACGCAATGGAGAACAAAACCATTGAGCAGCGTGGGGCGATAAAGGCAGCACTGGAACTGAAAGGCCTTGCCTGGAAAGAGATACACCCAAGCACCGTGCGCAAATGCCTGGGCATAGGCGGCAGGCCGTCAGATCCGCAGATCAGACAGGCCGTATCGGATTTCTTCGGAACGCCGGACAGCTACTGTCCTGATCCAAACAGCAAGCGGAAACGCCTGTTCAGGCCTGATGTATTTGATGCAATGGCGCTCTTAATTGCAACGGAGGCATAAAATGAAAGATTTCAAACAGATAATGCTTGATGAAAAGATAAAGGTAGTACAGGAAATTGTAATAAACGGACAATCAGTGTATGGCGGAAAACTCAAACTAAGCAAAGGCCGCAGATTTACATTCATTGCCTCAATAGATGACGGCAGGCTTGAACATGTAAGCGTAGGACTTTGCACCAGCAGGACAGAAACGCCCACATGGGAGGAGATGTGCGAGGTCAAGGATTTGTTCTGGAACAGTGAGGAGGAAGTGCACCAGATACACCCAAAGGCAAGCCAGTACTTAACCGGGATAATTGGCCCTGACGGCAAAAGGCTGGAAAACATTCTGCACCTGTACAGGCCTGTAAAAGGCTGGGGCAACTGGGGAGGCGGAGAATAATGGACAATACGGCAATATGGGCGCATGAATACTTTTCCGGAATCAATGCCTGGAATTTCCGCATTGAAGGAAATTTCCTGAAATATGATGTTTATGAAAGTAAGCTGATAAGAAAAGGGGTACGCCACACTTATATTTCCCATAAGCGGAAAAAACTTTGTTTTTCATCTGATAATCAGGAATGCTGGTTTTATAGCGGAAAAACGATTGTGTGGGTCATACAGCATGATTGTATGGGAGCGGAAGAATACAACTTTTTAAAAAAAGAGGAATAAAAAATGTCAAAAAGAAGCATGACACTTACGGATGCGGAACAGAACCTTATAAAAGACGCCCTGCGTGAGCAGATACGCACACTGCGCATAAAAGTAACAACAAAAAATATGTACAGCCCTGAATGGAAAGCCCTTGCCGCAATAGGCGAGCTCTATAAAAGGTTTGACAGAGGAAGTTTTATCAGTTAACGGTTTTGGCACGGAAGAACAATAAAATGACCATTAAAGAACGATTAATTGCTCTTTACAATCTTTCACAGCAGGGGATAGGTGGAGAGCGTGAAAACGCAGAAGAAATTCTGCAGCGTAGCCTAAAACTCCACAATCTCTCCATGGAAGATTTACTGAACAACGAAGATGAAAGAGTGCTATACTGGTATTCTGTCAAAGATAAATCAGAACAGCAGCTTGTAAAGCATATCATAGGTAAAATAATAAATTCCAACACGGTTTCTTACTTCCTTTCAGGCAAACAGATAGGTTTTAAACTAACACGAGCCGAACTTATATCAGCCTCAATGTTATGTGATTTATATGTGAAGGCTTTCAGAATGGAAAAACAAAAGATAATCAAGCGGCATAAAAAGGAACTCGAACATATAATTGTGTCATTTGTGTTAAAACATGACATTTTCCCTAAAAAAGAAAACCCAGAAAGCAATAAGGCCAGCAAGAAAAAAGAATATGATCCCGAATTAATCATAAAACAAATGGCAAACATGGAAGATGTGCAAGTATATCCGCAATTAATGAACAAACAAATAGAGGGACAATAAATGGAAGAAATAATTTTCAACCGCAATTATGACAAGCTGCACGGCCAGACAGAAGCCGTGCTTATAGGCTTAACGGAAATCAATGTACCGGAAGACATAAGCGACGAATTCGTACAATACGATACTGCCGTCAATGGAAGAAATATTATATCCCAGTTTGACGAAGGCACATATCTTCAGCTTTTCTTTGTAGGAAACAAACATATTCCGTTCTGTACACTGAGGAACAGAACAGGCTATAAGGGTTTCAACCGGAAAGAATATTATCTGGATCACATAGGCAGCCTGTTCAAAATAGTAATAGACCAGGAATAAGAACAGGGACCACATGAGAAATCCGCGCGGCACAGTATATATGGTTGCAGGCCATTCCTGCTACCGGGGACAGATAACCCTTAACGGGAAAACATATTATAAGTATTTTTCCGGCAGCAAAAGGGAATGTTCCCGGCAGTGTCAGGAATGGCAGGAAGCCATGCTGCGCAAATACTGCCCCGGAACGGACGGCGGCATAAGCTGGGCATTGTTCCGCGACAAATGGAATGACAATGCCGAAAACGGACGGCAGCCATTAGCCAAAAGAACCATTGCGGAATACAACACAGCCTTTGACCGCACCGAACAATATATAAAGCCAATAATGCTGGCCGACATAACAATGCGCGGCCTCCGCCTTATGACAACACAGTTGGAAGAAAAAGCCATAAGAGCCAACGAAGACAACTACGGAGTGAATAAAGTCATAATCTGCATAAGAGCCGCACTCCGCTGGGCAATGGACAAAGGGTACATGGAAGACTTCCCCATAGAAAACCTGTCCTTACTGCCAACCGAAAAGCCCAAGCCGCACACAAACGGCCTGAAGGAAATTGAACTGCTGCTAAAGCATGGCACGGCAAAGGAAAGGGTGATTGTGTTCCTGGGCTTTGACTGTGGATTAAGGCCGGAAGAGATCTTCAATTTGCGATGGGAGAAGTTAGACCTGAAAAGCCGCTTCGGCTGGATCAGCCCAAATCCGGACGGCTGGCACCCAAAGAGAAACAAAAACAGGCAGTTCCGCATAACGCAAAGACTGCTTGCAGAACTTGAAGAATTAGGCATAGAGCAGGAAGGCTATGTCATAAAAAATGCCTATGGGGCCAAGTTTACACAGCAGGGCTATAACGTATTCTGGCGGAAATTTGTAAAAAGCGTGAACCGCAAAATAAGGCCGCAGAAAATAACCGGAACCCTAAAAACGCTGCGCAAAGACTACTGCACCTATAGGCAGGGCATGGGAGCGGACACCAAGGCCGTAAGCCTTAGCATGGGCCATGCGGACACCAAAGTCACGCAGCAGCACTACACGGACAGCCAGCAGGAAGCCCTAAGGCTTGCCAGGGAGCAGGAAGAACGGGACAATCTGCTCGCACTTGAAAAGTTTGAAGTCCCACTAAAATACAACAAGGAATGACAATATGGAAACTCTAATAAACAGCAACGCCATTTATGTTTTAACGCTACCGAAATACTACCATTGCCCGACGGTGGTATATCTCCCTTTCTCTCCGCCACCGTCTGTATATTGAAATACCGTCGCAAAATGTCATAAAAAGCATTGTTCCGACGGTATTTTTATTTTATTTTTCCGCTTAATGCGCCTTAAATCGTCTTAATGTGTACAAAAACGGTAAAAAAATACTACCGAAATACTACCGCATAACACCATATATTTTTAATACTTTCCGAAGGCCTTTTTTATTCCCGGCAGTAGTTTTTCAGCTACAAAGAGATACAAAAAGATACAAACGGCTACATTCCCGCCGTGCGTATTTCCGTTTTTTTGATATTTTTGGATGGAAAATGTTGGAAACTGATGCCTTTATGTCGGGCGTTTACCATAAAATTATTATTATGAAATATTGATAGGTAATAATATTTTTATTACAATTTTATCATGAAAGAAATAATCTACAGCGACAGAGCGCAGAAGTTTCTTACAAAAATTGACAGAGAAGATTCTAAAAGGATAAGGAGCAAAATAAAACAATACGCAGCCAATCCTGAAAAACTTAAAAACAAGGTAACAAAACTTGTAGGCTTTCCGCTGTACAGGCTCAGGGTAGGAGATTACAGGGTCATATTCAGCGAAACGGGCGAAGTGATTCTTATTGAGAAGATAGACAACCGCAGGGACGTTTACAAAGGAGATTTGATATGACAGAACAAATTATAACAATACAGGGCGTAAAGTATGCCCTTCTTCCTTTGAAAATGCTGGAACAGCTAAGGAGCAAACTTGAAGAGTTTCAGGATATTGCTGATGTCATGGAAATAAAGGAACGAATATCAAGAGGGAAGGGCGAATATTTTCCTTCTTACATTCTGGACGAAATACTTGACAATGGCAAGAACCCTGTAAAAATATACCGGGAATACCGTAAGATGACACAGGAGGAACTTGCCAAAAAGTCCGGGGTAAGCGTGCACATGATACGCAAGATAGAGAACGGTGAAAGCGAGGGCAGCATAAGCACCATAAAGGCCATTGCCAGGGCGCTGGATCTTGATATAGATATGCTCATATAAGCTGCATATTTTCACAAGACATATAGGAACAGTCAAAAAGCCCCGGAGCAGAATCCGGGGCTTTTTCAATTCCTGCCGAATGCCTTTTTTTACAGACCGCTCCGCAAAAAAGAGAATGGCGGAAAAAGTCTCCTCATATTTTACTACGATCTTTATAAGAAAAGTATTGAATTTATAATTTTCCCACCATGCCGAATTTATTTCAGCATCTCTACGGATTAAAGAGATCCTGAAACAAATTCAGTACTAAGAAGTAATATTTGCGTCCTTTATAACTGCATTGTGTTGATCTCCCCCACGAAAATCACTGTGGAACAAACGCAATGACATTTCATGGTATTTCAGAGACCGTATAATACGCATTTATGCAGATTTTGAGGAAACGGAAAAAAGCAAATTTTTGACAATAAGGACTTTCAGGGAGCAATGACAGGTGTGTTCAATGGATAAGACAGAAAATAAAGGCGAAATTGTAATTTATACAAGCAAGGACGGCAAAGTCAGGCTTGATGTCCGTCTTGAAAATGACACAATCTGGCTTAGCACAGATAAAATTGCCTGTTGTTTGAAAAAGACAGGACAAACATACACAGACATATCGCAAAAATATATCGCGATAAGGAATTAGACAAAAAACAACTTGAGCATTTTTTGCACAAGTTCAAAAGGAAAGAAAAAGAAGCGTCACACGAAACATTCCGTACTATAATCTGGATGTTATTCTTGCAGCAGGGTACAGGGTGACATCAAAAACAGCAACAGAATTTAGGAAATGGGCAACGGCTGTCTTGCATAAATATCTGACTGCCTGGTATGTTATAAACGAACAAAATATGTTTCCGCGGATTGGAACGTTTAAGCCCTCATTTACAATATAATTATGATACAATAACGGCTATATGGAACAGTTATTCGTCAGAAAAGCTGCAATGGCAGATCTTGCGGACATTCTTGTCATATATGCGCAGGCAAGAAAATTCATGCGTGAACATGGCAACCCGGATCAGTGGAAGGATAACCGTCCTTCGGAAAAAACGGTAATAAATGACATTCTAAAAAGAAACTGTTACATTATACAGCTATGCAGTACAGAAAGAAACGGTCTGACAAAATCAGACGATAAAAAAATTACTGTCGTGGGAGTTTTTGCATTCATCACAGGCAATGACCCTACATATAGCAGCATAGACGGAGCGTGGCATTCAGATAAACCTTACGGCACAATACACAGGCTTGCCTCAGCAGGAATAACCGGCGGAATAGCAAAAACCTGTTTTGATTACTGTTCCAAACGCATTTCATATTTAAGAATAGATACACATGAGGCAAATACGCAAATGTACAAAGCAGTTCTTGATTACGGATTCAGGAAATGCGGAACAATAATTACGGATAACGGAACACCGAGAACAGCTTTTGACTTCATAAACAGACAGTAATAAATATCCCCCGCATAGCCGTGGGTTTTCGGACAACAAAAAAATTCCGGCGCCACGTAATGCAGCGCTGGAATTAATTTACAGACAATATTTACAGATGTTTATTCAGCGTGCCCGGTATGCCGACGGCCAGTTTGACTGCAGCGGGGCAGCTTTCAGTGTTGCCTCAAGGTGTTTCTGCATTGTTTCACGCACACCGAAACCGGTATTTTCAATCTTTACTGCCGTTCTCTTGAACGCTCCGCCTGTTTTGCACACATTCACAAAATAATCATTACTTATAACAGTATAAATGCGTTCCGGATTAAGGGGCTTTCCTTCACGCAGAACTTTTATATTCTCCGGACCTTTCTTTCCTTTTGTATACTCTACCTCTATGCCGGAAAAATAAACAGTTGTTTTATCATTCTCCTTGAAATTATCTTTCACAAGTTCAATAATTCCTTTTCCTGGCATCTGTATGCGGTACAGAGTATTGTCAAATTTCATAGATTTATAAAGATCTTTCAGAGTTACATTGCCAGCAGGCAGGCCTACAGAGAAGCTGCTGGAATTCTGGGTGGAAATCTCCCCCCCGGCCTCGGCGCCAGTTATGAGACAGGTCCACTGCGCAAGAGGATTGTCAAGGACACTGTCCCCGGCATTTATTCCTTCGGCTGTTTTTCCAACAACTCTGCTCATCTGCTTCTGCACGAGTGCAGAATATTTCCTGACAAGTTTAAGCGCCCTGGCATCCTCACCGTATTTTTCTGCCCATAAAGGAATAAGTTTTATTTTTGTCTTTTCAGGCATTCCTGTTTTATCATTGAAATGTATTTCTATGCGGCTTACATAATTCAGTTTCGTACCGCTTTCTGAAAACCATGTTCCGGACTCTTTGTCGTAATAACCATTCAAAAGGCCTGTATGCTCATGCCCGCTTAAAACAAGGTCCACGCCTTTGCCGTCTATCTCACGTGCAAGCCTGGCCATTTCTATGCCTGTATATCCTGGATCTCCGTCTGAAATTTTTTCTTTTGCTGCGTCAATGATTCTGCCACCGAACACATCTCCGAATGTTCCATTATGGTTAAGAAGAATAACATAGTCGGGATTTTCAGCATCACGAACCTTTTTCACTATCTCCACAACCGTAAAAGCCTCATCTTCAAAACCCTGTATTTCTTTTCCCAGATCATGCCCTGCTTCAGTTGTGATTTTATTGGAAAGTCCTATCACTGCTATTTTTCTGCCTGCTTTGTTCAGGATAATATAAGGTTTAACATAATCCGGCTTCTTTTTAAGTTCAGGAGAAAATGTCAGATTGGCAGAAAGCATTCCGGCTTTAAGTTTAAGCGCAATTTTTTTAAACACATCGCTGCCATAGTCAAAATCGTGATTTCCTACGGCTACGGCGCTGTACCCGGCAAGGTTCATAAAATCCACACTTGCCATGCCGCGCGAGGCCACGCCTTCGGGGGTACCCTGAAAAATATCACCGGAATCAAGCAGGATATAAGGATTTTTCTCCTGCTTTACAAGCGACACCAGCACAGGATAGCCGCCTATCATTTTAGCGGAATCAGCGCCGAAAGCGGCCCCTGCCTTATGCGTGGCATAACTGCCGTGCACATCGGAAGTATGATACACAACAAGCACCGATGCCCTGGCCGGCAGCACAGCAGAAGAAAGAATGAGAGCAGTAAGAATTAATAATTTTTTCATAGATAAATCCTTATATGACTATTATACAGAATTATTTCAGCACGGCAGCGGCTGATATGTAATTTTTGTATTATTATTTATATGAAAAACTGGAAAACATATTTTATTCTCTGTCTTTTCTTTGCTGCCGGCTGCCTTAGTGGCAGGCAGGCCGGTAAAAACACGGTTCAGCCCCAACAGGCTGTACAGGAAAATACACCACAAGCGGCACAACCTGAACAGACCGGCAAAAAAACATCTCTTTTCAAGGTAGATGAAAAAGATTATCCGGAGTTTAAAGACCTGGACACAAAAAAATCACTGCTCAAGGCACTTGCGCTAAATGAAAAATATCTTGGCAACGCAAAAAAGGAAACCGTATACGATTTTAACGGAAGAAAAGTAACGATAAAAGAACTTGCTGCCACAAATGCGGCTCTTAAAAAAATTATAAGTGAGAATGATGACCCGGCTGAAACAGACATGCTTGTAAGGGAGAATTTTGATATTTACCAGATGAGCGGTCTCAATAATGACAGAACCGTAACATTCACTTCCTATTACGAACCTACCACTGAGGCAAGCCTTGAAAAAGATAATGTATACAAATATCCCATGTATGCCCGACCATATGATCTTGTAACTGTTCCGCTTGAGAATTTCAACTCAAAATTCAAAGGTGAAACAATAAATGGCCGTGTTGAAGGAAAAAATCTGGTACCATATTACTCACGCGATGAGATAGATTTTCAGGGCAGATTCAAAGGCCGTGGGCTGGAAATAGCATGGTTCAAAAATCTGCCTGACCTTATGGATCTGCATATTCAGGGTTCAGGACGCCTCGCCCTGCCAGACGGACGCGAGGTAAAGGCGCTTTTCGCCGGTACAAACGGATTGAAATTTAAGGGCTGGCTTTCTGCAATGATAGAACAGGGGCTTATATCCCGTGAAGGAATAACGCATGAAGCGGGAAAAGCATATCTGGAAAAACACCCGGACAAGGTACGCCAGGTAATGTCTGCCAATGCAAGATACACTTTTTTTAAGATACAGGGCATAACAGATCCTGATGAAGGCCCAATAGGAACTTACGGCTACCCGCTTACAGGCTGGCGCTCTGTGGCGGCAGACATATCACTTTATCCTCTCGGCGCCGCCGCATTCCTTAAAGCCCCCATGCCGGATGTTGATGAGAATGGTAAGTACAAAGGGCAGAAAAATGATGCCCGCTTTGTATTTATACAGGACACAGGTGGTGCAATAAAAGGAACAAACCGTATAGATTTTTTCGCAGGGAACGGAAAGAAATCCAGGACTTTCGCTTTCAAGGTTATGAACAAGGGACAGCTTTATATTTTTCTGCTGAAAGAAAAAAAATAGTTTCAATGCAATCTGACACAGCAGTAATGCCGTTATTCCGGAATTCAATGTGACAGAAATATAGTAATAAGGCTCAGTTAAAGGAAAGTATTGACACAATAATTAACAGATATTATGAAGAAAATTATAATGGCATATGGTGTCTTTATATCAGCCGCAGCAGTTCTGCTATGCGCCTGTTCTGCGATGTCACCGGGGAAAAGAGCCACAACAGCAGCCGGGAATAAAGCCGCAACTGCCCAGGTTCAGGCCACAGAACATAAAACAGAAACCTCTTCCCCTATTGTTAACCGCACTATTCCGGCTGAAACGCGTGTTCTTACCGGGCTCGACATTCTCGAAAGGGACGGATTCAGACAGATAGCCGGGAAGAGGATAGGTCTGATAACAAATCATTCCTCTGTAAATATGAAAGGTGAAAATGCCGCTGACGTACTGTGGCGGGCAAAAAAAATAAAACTTGTGAAAATTTTTTCACCTGAACACGGCTTCCGTGGCATTGAGAATGAGGGAGTAAGAATAGAAAGTTCAACAGACACGGCTACAGGGCTGCCCGTAATAAGCCTGTACGGCAGGAACCGCCTGCGGCCAACGCAGGAAATGCTTAAAGACATAGACGTGCTTGTATTCGACATTCAGGATATTGGCGCACGTTTTTATACATATCTTACCACCATGGGCTATGCCATGGAGGAAGCAGCCAGAGCGGGAATTGATTTTGTAGTGCTGGACAGGCCTAACCCTATCGGCGGAATTACGGAAGGGCCTGTTCTTGAAGACGGCATAAGCTTATTTACGGCATATTACAGGGTTCCGGCACGCCACGGGCTTACAGCAGGGGAAATGGCACTTTTCCACAAAAGCAGGGCAGCGGATGGAAGCCCTCTTGCCAGGCTTAATCTGCGGATAATAAAAATGGAAAACTGGAACAGAAACATTTTCTTCAATGAAACAGGAATAAAATGGACAGATCCATCACCGAATATAAGAGAGCCGGCCGCGGAAGTGCTTTATCCGGGCATAGGCTGTTTTGAGGCATCCAATCTTTCCGTAGGACGTGGCACAGATATTCCATTCCTCTGGTTCGGTGCACCGTGGCTTGACGGCAGAAAACTCTCCGCACAGCTTAATGCGGACAGACTGCCTGGTGTTTCATTCACAGAGCTAAGTCTTATTCCTGACCGCAGCGTACACAAAGGAATAAAATGCGGCGGAGTAAAAATAACCGTAACAGATCAGAAGGCAGTGCGTGCTCTCGATATGCTGGTATATATTTCCTGGCATCTTAAAAAAAATCACCCTGCGGATTTCCACTTCAGGGAAAAGGAAATACGTGACATGACAGGCACTTCCGCCCTTTATGATATGCTGGAAGCAGGAGCCGGACCGGAGGAAATTCTTAAAATATACCGGCAGTCTTCAGCACAGTTTAAAGCTGATACGGCAGACATAAGGCTTTACAGATGAACCAGGGAAAAAAGGACTTGTAAAATAAACAGCGTACAATAAACATACGGCTTATACAGAGTCCCCATAAAATAATGCTATAATTTATACATATAAGGTGAATGATATGGCTGATAAAGTTCTGGTAGTTGATGATGATGCGGATACCTGCGCTCTGCTGCAGTTTACGCTTGAAAATGCTGGCTACAAAGCTGTGATATGTCCCAACGGCCGCAATGCGATTGATAAAATCAGACTTGAAAAACCGCAGGCCGTCATACTCGATGTAATGCTGCCCGGCATGGACGGCGTAACAATAACAAAAAAAATGAACGAAGATGAGGAACTGAAAAAAATCCCGATAATTGTTTCCTCATCTATGGATTCGGCACAGGGACTTCTCCAGGGTCTTTTCAATGTTGCAAAATTCCTTTCCAAACCTTTTAACCCGGAAGACCTTTTGGAAGAACTTCATAACGCCATAGAATCTGCAGGATAAAAAATCTTCTTCCTCTGAAATCCCGGTTTCACAGATATAAGCGTGAGCCGGGATTTTTATTTTTAATATTCCATCAGTCTGATTATTCCTGCTTATTACTGTACTGTTTTACTGCGGCATTATCCTATGTTATTATATGGGCAGACAAGCTGACATATATCACAGCCATATGAATAAATAAATTTATTTTTTTCCTCTGGTCCGGAAAACCGGAGTGGTTCTTTTTTCTGCGTGGTAAGAAAGGAATGACATCTGCCCTGATCCATATGTCCGCCGGAGAGCGCTCCGGCGGGGCAGGCCTGCTCACAGCGGTGGCAGTCACCACATCCCTTTATATCTGTAAGCGGCCTGTCTGGCTCCAGATAAAAATTCAGTGTTAATCCACCGATAAAAAACCAGCTTCCGGCCTGGGGAGATATTATCAGGGTATTACGTCCACGGAAACCAAGGCCTGCCATTTCCGCCAGATCTTTTTCCATTACCGGAGAGGTATCGCAGAAAACAGAACCGCATATCGCAGGATTTATTTCCTTAAGGGCACCACGCACTTTGCGCAGCCTGTTTTTTACAGTACGGTGATAATCCGGTGACAGTGCATAACGTGAAATACATACATCTGCCCGGGCAAGAAGCTCCTGCTGAAGATTCTGTCTGCCTGTACGTTGCAGAAAGCCGCAGGCCCCGCCAGTTCCACTTCCAGCAGCCTCCATTTCACTATTATAATCACGGTTCCTGTTCCAATACGGGAATGCACACACAAGTGCGGTTATGGCACGTGGATCCCATTTTGCCAAAATGCGGCGCTTGTCATCGGGCCTGCGCAGATATGCAAGTTCTACCGGAACATTATTTACCAGCCGTGCGAAGCGCTCATATGCGGGTACCGGCTGCCGCGCATCCACAATACCGCACATGGAAATACCATATCTGCGGGCAATCTCTTTCAGTTCCGCTTTTCCGGGATAAATACCGGTGTTCTTCATTTTCAGGATCTAAGCCTGCCGGCTAATTCCCAGCGGAAATATTCAGGCCAGAATTCACGAAGAAACTGACGGGCAAATTCCATAACCCCGGTATTTCCACCGGTTATTTCATTAAGACATACTGCAGTTTCCGGCAGTTCAGTATTGCTTATATTTACTCCTATGCCTATGACAAGCCATTCCGATTTTTTCCCAGCTGACGAAGAGGAAGCCTCGGAAAGAACCCCGCTTATCTTAAGCCATGTTTTCTTTTCAGCGTGAAAGACATAAACATCATTAGGCTGCTTTACCTTTGCTGAAAGCCCATAACGTTCACGGAAAACTCCTGCGAGAACACCGGCGACAAGACCACTTAAATCAGACAGAAATTCCGGCGAGGTCTCTGGCCGCAGCAGAAGTGACAGATAAAGCCCGCCAGGTGCGGAAACCCATTTATGATCAAGCCTGCCGTAACCGCCTGTCTGCCGGTCAGCAATAACAGCGGTTTTACCAGCACAGCCTGCATTCGCCAACGCTTTCGCTATATACTGCGTAGACTCCGTTTCCGGAAGATGCATTAAATATCTTACACCTGGAAGCGTATCAGCTGTGGCACCGTCTGAATTATTAAAACTCTTATCCATAAATCTGTTACAAAAATTACAGGCTTTCCTTTCTCCGTGAACGCTTCTGGCCTTTCATGGTGCCACGTGAATGCCTGCGCGGACCTTTGGAAAATTCATCCGGGAATTTCAGTCCGCTCTTAACGCCTGTCATCTCTTTCAGTTCTGCAAGGCGGTCACGCAGTTCAGCAGCACGTTCAAAATTAAGGTTATCTGCTGCCTCGCGCATCATTCTCTCCATATCGTCAGCAAGCTGCGAAAGAGCTGATTTGGACATTTTTCCATAATCCGGCAGAACTTCCCTGACTGTAGCTGTGGCACTGTTATCAGGTCTGTGCAGCTCGTCATAATCCACAATATCCTTTACAATACTCTTAGGTGTTATGCCGTGTGTTCTGTTATATTCAACCTGAATATTGCGGCGGCGGTTCATCTCTGCCACGGCACGGCCTATGCTGCCTGTTTCACGGTCGGCAAAAAGAATAACCTCACCACCCACATTGCGCGCCGCGCGGCCAGCTATCTGAATAAGCGTTGTTTCGCTCCGCAGAAATCCCTCGTTATCGGCATTAAGAATGGCAACAAGGGAAACCTCCGGAATATCAAGTCCCTCACGAAGCAGATTAATTCCCACAAGGGTATCAAATTCCCCCCTGCGGAAAGCGGCAAGAATATCAAGACGCTCAAGTGTGTCCATGTCAGAATGCATATATCTGGCACGCAGTCCCTTCTCTTCGAGATAGGAGGAAAGATCCTCCGCAGTTTTCTTTGTAAGCGTAAGCACAAGGCAGCGTTCCTTTTTCTCCGCACGTTCCGCTATCTCCTTCTGCAGCGCCTGAATCTGCCCGGTAACAGGCAGAACCTTTACTTCCGGGTCGGTAAGCCCTGTTGGACGTATTATCTGCTCAACAATGCTGTCTTCCGGACAGCGGGAAAGCTCAATGGGGCCCGGTGTTGCCGAAACATAAACAGTAGCAGGCCGCAGGCTTTCAAACTCGTCAAATTTAAGCGGACGGTTATCCAGTGCTGAAGGCAGGCGGAAACCAAAATCAACAAGGCACTGCTTCCGCGCCCGGTCCCCCTCGTACATTCCGCGTATCTGTGGCAGGGCAACGTGGGACTCATCAATAAACAACAGAAAATCCTGATTCCTGTAATATCCGAAAAGAGAATCCGGCATACTGCCAGCCTCACGCCCGGCCAGATAACGGGAATAATTCTCCACTCCACGGCAGTATCCTGTCTGCCGTATCATCTCAAGATCATAGCGTGTGCGCTGCTCTATACGCTCTGCCTCAAGAGGTTTTCCGTGAGCCCTGAACCATTTTATGCGCTCCTCAAGCTCCGCTTCTATGCGTACTGCTGCGCTTTCCATTTCTTCTGCGGAAGTAATAAAATGTGTAGCAGGAAAAATCCATACATCGTTCATTTCCTTTTTCACATCGCCGGTAAGCGGGTCTATTTCACATATACGCTCTATTGTTTCATCAAAAATAAGCCTTATGGCAAGTTCCGAATCGGCAGGGAAAATATCAATATTTCCCCCTCTCACACGGAAATTCTTGCGGTTGAACTCAATATCATTGCGTTCATAGCGCATTTTCACCAGTGTTTCCGTAAGTTCTTTACGGCTGACCGGCATTTCCTTCTGAATGTGCAGGCACATATTGTTGAAATTATCCGGAGAGCCGATATTGTAAATACAGGAAACCGAAGCCACCACAATAGTGTCACGGCGGGTAAGAATAGAAGTTGTGGCCTTAAGGCGCAGCTTGTCTATATGGTCATTGACGGCGGCATCTTTCTCTATGTATGTATCTGTTGAAGGAATATATGCCTCAGGCTGATAATAATCATAATATGAAACAAAATATTCCACAGCATTTTCCGGGAAAAAAGTCTTAAACTCGGAATAGAGCTGTGCGGCGAGAACCTTGTTTGGTGAAAGGACAAGTGCCGGTTTCTGCAGCCGTTCTATAACGGAAGCCATTGTGAATGTCTTGCCAGAACCGGTTACACCTAACAGTATCTGATCAGCCTTTCCGGCTTCTATACCCGCACATAGGGCATCAATTGCCCGTGGCTGATCTCCGGCAGGTCTGAACGGCGAGACAAGATGGAATCTGGACATATATTAGATTTTATCATTTATTCTGTTTTCCAGAGGAATTCCACTACGGTCGGGTCGGTGATTATATCCTCTTCGCTTATTCTGCCTATAAGACGTATGTCCTCCCTGCGCCTTGTACGGCTTAGCGCAACATAAATCTGCCCGTGTGCGAAGGCTCCGTGCTTCATATCTATGGCAACCCTGTCAAGAGTTTTTCCCTGAGCCTTATGAATTGTAAGGGCATATCCCAGCTGCAGAGGAAACTGAGTAAAAGTTCCTGTTTCTGTTTCAACAACCCGGCCGGAAAGCCTGTCAAAATCATAGCGGTAGCTTTTCCATTCCTCACGTTCAACGCTCACAATCCTGCCAGAGCCTGACAGTTCAACTTCTATTGAATCATCACCGGCAGTGCGCACGATTCCGGAGGTGCCATTTATCCATACTCCGGGATTGTTCCTGTTAAAAATAACCAGGGCGCCCGGCTTAAGTTCAAGCACACGCGGTGCCGGGCAGTCCCTGGATATTTCAAAGGAACCTGTGGCGGTGGCCATATATCTGCGTGAAGGAGCATGTATTTCCGCCAGACGGCGGGAATTCATAATGTCAGCAACATTGCGGTATGGAGTAAGTGTAACAGCGGTTTTAAGGTATTCGGGGGAAGCCTGTCCACAGGCATTGAAATAAGCCGTGTCCTCAGCGGTACAGCGGTTCATGCGTATACGGCCAAGATGCTCAAGCAGTTCCGTATCATTCTGGCGGTAAACCCTTTCCATTTCAATCTTCCGGAAATTTCCCTCAGGATAAACATCGGAATGAAAAAAATAAGGCTGCCTCATACCATATTTATATTCGAAAGCCTCAAATGCCCCCGGCTTTATCACAGGAGGCAGCTGTGCAAGATCCCCCACCAGCAGAACCTGCAGGCCGCCAAAAGGCTGCAGATGATTGCCGCGCGCCTCGCGTGAAAGAAGATCCATTGCATCCAGCATATCCGGCCTTACCATTGAAACCTCATCTATGACAAGCAGATCCGTACGCATAAGAACAGACTGAAGCTTACTACGGGGTACAGCAAGAATTTCATCTAAAATAAGAAAATCACTTAAAGGCAGTCTGAACAGGGAATGTATTGTTGCAGCCCCCACATTAACCGCGGCAGCGGCCGTAGGACAAACAACCCTTATCTTTTTAGCAGAATGACTGCGCAGATACTGTATAAATGTTGTTTTTCCCGTTCCGGCACGGCCCTGCAGAAAGACATTCTCCGATGTTTTTTCAATAATATCGAATATTTTACGCTGCTCTTCATCAGGAGTAAAATTATTTTCAGGCAGCTCCGCAGCCACAATTTCATTTTTTTCAATATTTTTTGTATTTTCAGCCCCCATGCTATAATCCACTCAGTAAAATTCCGGAACAAATAAAGTTATCACAATCCTGGATTCAGGAAAGCGGACCCCATACAGATTCCGCTTTCAGCATTGATTCAGAATATTCTCAGTCCCTGAAAAGTACCGAACACATTTCAGTCCAGGAAGACCAGAAACGGCTTAAAACTGTTTTAACAGGCGCTGGAAGATTCAGATTGCTTATAAAACTGCCAGCTTCCTCGTATGATTCATTTTCTTCAGGCATTACAAACATGAGAATAAAATATATTACAGCCATCCAGTTGAAAGTCAACACTATAAGGAAAAAACATACCCTGAGCAGGCGCGGGGAAAGCCCTAAATAAGCAGCAAGTCCGCCTAATATGCCTGTAAAAACCCTGTTGTCTCTGCTTTTTATAAAACGCACGTTATTTTCCATAATATTATTATAGCACACTTGATTTTATGTATTATGTAAAAAATAAAACAGGCTATCTGTTTTTATACAAATGTGATAAAATTATAAAAGCACAACACAAATTTCAACTTTCAAGGCGGAGACAACATAATGGCTACAATGATACCGGCATCGGAAAAGGTAATGTTCAACAATAAAAGTGAAGAAGCTTTTTACAGATTCTTCCAGAACAGTCCGAAAACAAAAGACTGGACGGTTTTCTACTCATACCGCAAACGTGTGGCACGTTTCGGCGAGGTCGATTTTATAGCTGTTATTCCAGGAGAGGGAGTTATAGCGCTTGAACTGAAAAACATCATTCCGACAAAAATATCCTCCTCGGAATTCATTTACGATTATAACCGTGTTCACACAAGCGCTCCGAATCCTTTTACGAAACTACAGTATCAGGCACTTGAGATAAAAAACTTTCTAAGGCAGGACCCGGCCTGCAATGGTACATTTGTAAGCCATGTAATCATGTTTCCCAAATACAGAAAGGAATTTTCGCATGATATATGCCGCAGAAGGGAATTCTATCTTAACGCACAGTATTTTGACACGGATGGACGCCCTACGCCGGAACTGCCGGATTATCTGCTAAACCTGCACCGCAATCAGAAGGAAAGTGTGAAATGTCTGCCGCCTAAAAACATAAAAGAGGCTATAGAAAGAACCATTCAGCTTCTGAAGCCGGTTTTTGAGGTTAACGAACGGGAAGCCGCGCTGGACATAGCCGATACCCTGTCTTCGCTTAATCAGGATATAGGCATACAGTACAAAATGCTGAAAGATATGCCAAGACTGCTGATACATGGTGGCGCCGGCACAGGCAAAACACTTATGGCTTTCCAGAAGATAAAAGACGCAAGGGCTGCCGGGCTTAAAGCACTTTTCCTATGCTTCAACCGTCTGCTAGGCGCCTCATTCAAGGATGCATTCAAAATGTGTTCCGATGTAAAGGCCTGCTGTCTTGAAGAATACATGATGAAAGGCGCAGCAAAAAACGATGTCAAATTTACAAAAGCGGAAAAAGACAGTCCGGATTTTTTCTATAAAACTCTTCCGGAAGCTTTCCTTAAGGGCGAATGCAAAAAATATGATCTTCTGGTTGTTGACGAATTCCAGGACATATGCAGCCAGGAATATCTGAAAGTACTCGATGCCTCGGTAAAAGGCGGACTGCGTGAAGGCCAGGTATGGCTGCTAAGTGATTTCGACCAGAATATTTTCAACATGAAAAAAGTAAAGCGTGAGGAACGCTTCGCTGAAAAGTATAATTTTAACGGCTGCCGGGTAAACCTGTGCATAAACTACCGCAATCCCGGAGCGGTTACACGTCTTGCCGAAAATCTTGTAAAAACAGACAATGTCCTTTATGAAAGAACAGCTGTAAGGGCAAGTGGTTCAGCCGATGAAATAATAATTTACAGATCCCCTGAGGATCAGCAGGACAAAATAGAAATTCTCATAGAGAAACTGCTTTCCAAGGAATGTGGTTACAGAAGAAGCGATATAGTAATTCTGTCTGCCCATTCATGGCAGAGTTCGGATATTAACAAAATGTCGGAAGCCAGACGTGGCTGGGGACGTTTTATAGCGTCACCGGAAAAAGCCACAGAGAATAATATACGCTTTACCTCGGTGCACCGCTTTAAAGGGCTGGAATCCAATGTAGTAATCCTAACCGACATAGATGACACAAAGCAGTTCACCCCAAATCTTGAAACTGTGCTTTATACAGGAATAACAAGGGCAAAATACAAAGTTGTTTTCCTTGTTAAGGATACCACGGAAAACTATTTCCGCAGCCTGTACGATGAAAAGAAATAATATCCGTGACTGAAAGCTGACATAAAAAAGCACACTTAAACGTGTGCTTTTTTATGTTTCACCCGAACAAAGACAAAAAACGCTTATTTTTTTACGCGTATAACGGGCCTTACCGCGCCGTTATTGCGGCTTACAAGAGTACCATCAGCGAATACAGTACCGTCATTATATACAAAAGCGGCCATATTAGGAGTTGTTCCCTGTGTGCGCAGCCACCACCATGTGGCACCATCTTCCGGGGAAACAAAAACACCTTTTCTGGCGGCATACGGCGTTGGAATAAGACGATCAGCCGTACCTTCAAAATATCTGTTCACTTCCTCAACCGTGAGAATGGTTATCTCCCCAGAAAGCACTTTCTGTTCAGCAGCGGAAAAGGCCTCTTTTTTAAAGTCATTGTTAAGCCAGTTTCTCAATTCTGATATATCCCAGTTGTTGCTGCTGTGATCATATTCCACCACGTCAAGTCCCCTCAGCGAGAGAAGAACATACTCTTTTTCCTTGATGTCAATAACTATCCATTCAACAGGCTGCTTTGTTCCATCTGCCGTATAGGGATATTTTCCGAAAACCGCTGTTTTTCTTTCTTTCATATTCTAACCGGTCCTTAAAATTCTGAATGTACAATTAAATTATACTTATGATTGGATAATGTTTCAATTTATTTTTTCAATCCAGCAGATTAATGTTTCAGGCCAACAGGCCTTATTAATTCTTACACGGGGGCATCCACAGGCCTGCCGTCTGACGGACGCATAAGATTATTGTCTTTCATGAGCCGGTTTATATGGCCTATAACCTGTTTCCCCGTTATTAAGCGCGTACACTCATACTGCCTGTCCGTATTTTTATGCTTGGGACACCAGAAAAAATCATAGTGGTCAAAATTTTCGTTTACATTATCCCAGCACCCCATGCAGCCATGGCTGCTGTAAACCCTGTATGGCGTATAATACTCGCATATTGGCAATGTAAAGCCGCTTATAAGCACCACTGGACGTTTTGCGCACCACGCCAGCCAGCTCAGGCCGGAAGACAGGCCCACAAAGAAATCCGCATGTTCCATTAGGGCAATACGTTCCTGAAGCGGGCGGTTCCCGGTAAAATCTTCGGCATCATGAGGCATTCTGTTCCATACAAAACCAAATCCGGTTACGGCATCCCGGTCAATGCACAGAACACGGTAGCCTATGGATTTAAGATAACCTACAACCTGTTCCCAGCCGGCACCGTTATTCCAGTATTTGGCCTGGCTGCTTGATTTCGTCGCTATCACCACATAGCGTTCTTTTATGGTTCTTGGATTTCCCAGCTTGACTTTAGGCGCTTCCTCCCTGGGATCAACGCCGAGTATATACCCTGCCGTGCGGTGTAGCCCAACTTGCCGGAAGTCTATAGGCTGGCATGTTGTATCGCCGCGGAAGAACAGTCCCATTCTGTATGTGGCATACGGTTTCTGAAATTTAGGCTTGCCATCCGGCAGAGGTGTAAATATTATGCCGGGATATTGTTCCGCAAAAACCTCGGAAAGCTGTTTTGACATTGTAAATTCCGTTGCGCATTTATGCTTTTCCGCAAAACGCACGGCATAAGTCATCCAACCTACAATATCCCCTATTGTGCCTACAGGAAAATTAATCTGCACATATCTGTTTTTTAAATCAAGAGTATGATTCAGGACTGGTTCTTTTTCGCCTATTATCCATACTTTTATGCGGAACTTCACATAATACTTTTTTGTGGAAAGCACCCACCCTTCCGCAGTGTCGCAGGCAAAAATTATATTGTCGCTTTCCGCATCTTCAAGCTGCACATGCCATCTGCCTTTTGGCAAAAGCACGCGTGCGCCATCGTTGAAGTCATACTTTATGCCCATAGGGCCTTCCTGTGTCGGCACTGGCGGAACAGGAACAAGAAAAGGGTTGTATGGCACCGCCGGCCTTACAGATGTGTTCCCTGCCGCAGTAACATCACCGGGCCTGACAGCCTGGGAATTTGCCGTGGCAACACCCTGCTGGCTGCCATTAGACTGCTGAGCCTGCTGGTTTTGCTGCTGCATCTGCTGCGGCTGTGCATTTTGAACACTAGACTGAACCGGCTGCTGGCCCTGCGCTGTCTGATTCTGAAACTGCTGATTATTGTTATTGGAATTGCTGTTTTCCATAATTTACACCTGCGAATCTTAAAATGCCAAACTACTTTATGCTGATGTTAACGCGCCTGTAACATCCTCCCCCACTGCACCCGGAATCATTGGCAAACATTCCGGAACCTATTTTGCTGTTTCCATACGGTTTGACAAGTATTTTATTCCCTTTTATTCCTTTGCTCATAAGATAATAAGCAACATTCATGGCACGTTCCTTTGACAGGTTAGGATTATTTTTTGTCTCGTTTCCTCCATTTGAGGAGAAACCTTCAACATAGATTATGCTGCTCTGGTCCGTAAGCAGATACAGCTTTGCAAAAGCATCCAGCATTGGCGTATAGTAAGAAAGTATGGCCATCTTTCCGATTTGAAACAGCAAGCCCATGGGAGGTATTTTTAATACTTCTTTGCTGATTGTTTTTTCCGCCCTGTCTGCCTTCTCAAGATATTCCTCTTTTTCTGTGGTAACGATGTTATTTCCAGGCTCTGCATTTACAGCCTTTAATAAAACCGTTGCCGGTTTGGCAGGCAAGGCCGTTATCGCCTTATCATCTGCCTTCTTTTCTGCTGAAACAGCTTTTGTCCCAGTCTTATCCTTATCCTTCCAGTAATTATCAGTCTGGCGCTTTGCCTGCTTATGGCCGCCGAACATATAGCGTATTCCGGCATCCGCGCCGAAACCCTCGCGCCTGCTGCCGCTTTCAATGCCTGCTGCCGCATGCCAGTACAGGTTATCAGACATCTGCATGTTTATTCCTATGCGCCCCTCTATGAAACCGCCTTTCATGCTTGATTTGTCCATATTCCCGGAATATTTTATTTCTTCCTCCCCGCTTAATTCCTGACTGTATGAAACTTCGGCATAAGGCTGAGTTATCATGCCGTCTGCCCTTTTCCATGAGTATGCGGCGTTCAATGTACCTATTGCCGTAATATATGAAGCTCCGCCGAATTTTATTTTTTCCGGCTGTCCTTTTACTTCCGCATCTGCACTGCCAATATTCATGTACCGCATTTCGGCTTTGGGCTCTATTTTCCAGGCGCTGCCGCCGAATGACTTTCCGGCTTCCATGCTTGCGGCGATAAATGTGCGTTCAGGGCTAAACTGTATCCAGCCGCCCTCGCTTTCGCTATATGCGGACAGATCCAGCTTATTTGTGCCTGCCCTTGCTGTAAAGTCCGCAAAGAATCCGCTTTCGCCAATATAGGTAAGGTATGCACCGCCGAGTATTCCTTCACCCTCGCCTTTGCTTTCCTGCCTGCCTGTCCTGCCTTTGCCCTCAATGCCGCCAACGATGCTCTTTCCGGCCATTATGCCCAGATATGTGCCTTCCCCGTTATAAGAGCCTTCTTCCGAAAGGCGGAAGTCATACCCGGCCTCTATGCCCGATATTTTCATCTCCGTTTCAATCTTTTCTTTAAGGGTAAGGCTCTGATAATAACCTCTTGCCCAGGTGCCGTGCTGCGCGCTACTGTTGCCCATATTGCGCAAATCGCCAAGACGTTTCTGCAGGGAGTTTAATGCCACATTTATAGACACATTGCCCATGGCAGGGGCCGCTATGGCTGTCTTTGCCACATTGGTCATTTCTCCGTTGCTGCGCAGATAGTAATCATGAATGTCTCTGTCCAAAGTATATTCATACCAGCCTGTGTCCAGTTTTCCGCCTTTCAGGCTGAATGTGCCTGTTTCTGTAGCGCCGGAGCAGTCAACAACTTTAAGGCTGTCATCGTTTACCGGTTTGCCGCCTTTTATCGTCTTTATGTTCAATATAGTATTGCCATTGTGAATGCCGGATATTACAATTTTGTCGCTTTCGGCAGGATTGGAAAAGTCAATGCCAATGTCAATTGTGCCGTTTCCATATAAATTTTCAAAAGTCAAAACAGCAGGCGCGGAAACATCCGTGCGCACAAGGCTCATGCTGCCGCCATTTTGCAATTCATTGTCGCTGAAAAGCGTATTCGTACCGCTTATGCGGGCAGTACCTCCGCTACTGACGGTAAGCCCTGCGGCAAAGCCTCCGGACGCAAGCTCCATTGCTCCGCCCTGGCTTATTACAGTGCCGCTGGCATAACCGCTGCTGCCTATCTTCTGCGTTCCGCCTTTATATATCACTGTGCCGCTTGCCGTGCCGCCTGACAATATGTTCTGTTCCCCGCCGCTGCTTATAACCGCAGATATTGCCAAGCCGCCATCGTTTATCTGCTGCACGGCATTTGCGCCTATGATTATATTGCTTGCTGTTGCCCCGCTGGAAACCACCTGTATGCTTGCGCCGGAACTGTTGGAGCCGCCGCCTGATATTACTGCGTTTTGCACAATCGCGCCTGGTTCCACATTCTGTATTCCGCCTGCATAAATGAAATTGCTTATTGCGATGCCGCCAGATTCTACTGTCTGCTTGCCGCCGCTGCTTACTGTGGTATATATCGCATATCCGCCCTCTTCTATCAGCTGCGAGCCGCCGGACTTTACCACCGTTGATATTGCACTGCCCCCGGAATATACAGTCATGCCAGGCTCTTCTTTTTGGCCAGCAGAATATCCGCTGTTTATGATTGTGCCGTATGCCTTGCCGCCGCTGTATATGTCAAGATACCCATGTTCGTTAATTACAAAATTTGAAGCAACACCGCTTACAAGGCTGAAACTCTGCCCGTACTGGTTCGTGCCTGTGATATAAGTTGTTCCTATGTAATCATCTTTGTCGTCATATCCTGTGCCCACATCCACAGAAACATCTCCGCCAGTTTCCTGTATTACATTTATTGCACTGCCGCCAGCTCCGAACGGGGCGTTCCCATTGCTTGTGGCTATGTAATTGTAAAGTATTCCTCCATCATGCAGGTAAACGCCTTTATTGTTTACTATTACATTGCTGGCAACGCCGTTTATAACGCTAAAGCTGCTTCCTCTCTCGTTTATGCCAGTTATATAAGTTGTGTTGCTTGAGGCAATATCAAAAATAAGCTGTCCGCCGCTGTGCTGGATTATATTTGTTGCACTGCCGCCAGAACTTACTGATAATATTCCAGCACTGTTTACTGTTGTGCTGTTAGCCGTGCCACCGTTACAGACAGTCTGAAACCCCCATGAATTTATCACTGTATTATTCGCCAATCCGCCTGACGATATGGTTTGAGCTCCACCAGTCATTAATGTGGCATTATTTGCAATACCGCCTGAAAGCACATTCTGATAGCCGCCGGCAACTACTGTCGCTGATGTGTCAACTGCTCCGCTGCTTACATACTGCGTGCCGCTTATTATCATTCCGCTGGTTTCGCCGCCGCTGCTGACTATCTGGCTTCCGCCCGATTCTACAACCGTGTTGCTTACAACGCCGCTGTTATAAACAACCATGGAACCACCGCTTCCTACTATATTATTTACAGCAGAACCTCCGGCAGAAACATACTGCCAGCCGCCAACATTTATTGTTGTATCGCTTGCGACACCGGCTGATTCTATATACTGTTTTCCGCCGCTATTTATTGTTGCAGATATTGAAAGGCCGCCGCTTGATATTACCTGGCTGCCGTTTTCATTGATTACAGTATTATCTGCCCTGCCGCTGTTAGAAACAATCTGATTGCCAAATGAATTTACAACTGTATTATTCGCCAATCCGCCTGATGATATGGTTTGAGCTCCACCAGTCATTAATGTGGCATTATTTGCAATACCGCCTGAAAGCACATTCTGATAGCCGCCGGCAACTACCGTCGCTGATGTGTCAACTGCTCCGCTGCTTATATACTGCGTGCCGCTTATTATCATTCCGCTGGTTTCGCCGCCGCTGCTGACTATCTGGCTTCCGCCCGATTCTACAACCGTGTTGCTTACAACGCCGCTGTTATAAACAACCATGGAACCACCGCTTCCTACTATATTATTTACAGCAGAGCCTCCGGCAGAAATATACTGCCAGCCGCCAACATTTATTGTTGTATCGCTTGCGACACCGGCTGATTCTATATACTGTTTTCCGCCACTATTTATTGTTGCAGATATTGAAAGCCCGCCGGCCAATATAATCTGACTGCCGTTATCATTGATTACAGCGTTGTTTGCCGTGCCATAGCCTGAAACTCTCTGTGCACCGCCAAAATTTACTGTTGTGCTGTTAGCTATGCCACCGCTGGAAATATACTGTACGCCTCCGTTATTTAATACAAAATTATTAGCAACTCCGTTTTCTAAGCTGAACGCTCCATTTTCATTAGTACCGTTTACATAAGTTGAGACATCTCCGCCTTTTACAGTTGCATTTATATTGCCACCGCTACTTTGTATTATGTTATATACTTTGCCGCCGGAATTGAGGGCTATTTTTCCGCCGCTGTTTATTATTGTGACACTAACTATCCCGCCACTAGATACTACTTGTCTACCAACAGCATTTATAACAGTATTATTTGCTGTTCCGCCGTCATGCACATACTGCTCTCCGTACTCATATATTTCCGTGTCAAGAGCTATACCGCCACTGCTTATATGCTGCATTGCGTTCCTGACGCCAGTGATGGAACTAACTCCGCTAATAATAGTGCTTAAGGCAAGGCCGCCGTTTTCAATATTCTGATTTCCATCTTCAGATACCGTCATAGAATAAGCTGCCTCGGCACTTGCTACTGTATGAGTGCCGCTATTTATTGTGGAATTTTCAGCGGTAACAATATTATTTATGACAGTTGCTCCATCTGCTGATGACTGAACAGCTCCGGAAAACAGAATGTTATGCATAGCAGAGCCGCCTGATATTATAACCTGTCTACCGCCACTGCTGACTATTGTAAAATATGCTGTACCTCCGCTGAAAACATACAAACTTCCGCCACTATTTACTGTTGTGCTTGTCGCTATACCGTCGCTCCAGACAACCAATATGCCGCTATTTACGGTTGTACTATTAGCCGTACCACCTTCGGAAACCACCAACTCGCCTTCATCTAATGTCGTACTGTTAGCTATACCTCCGCTACCAACATTCAAATATCCGAATTTATGTAAAACAAAGTTGCTTGCCAAGCCGCCAGACAAGATAAATGCTCCATTTTCATTCATTCCGCTAACTAATGTTTGTGTATCTCCGACCACCCAGGCATCTATATCTACTCCTGGAGACATATTTAAAGCACTGCCTCCAGGGTAAACACCCACTGTGCCATTTACTGTGTTAATAGCTGTGCCACCGCTAGAAACAACTAAATGTCCAATTGTACTGTTAGCTGTGCCACCGCTAGAAACAACTAAATATCCTCCGCTATTTACGGTTGTATATATGGCATATCCGCCGTCTTTTATATGTTGCGAGCCGCCGGAATTTACCACCGTTGATATTGCGCTGCCTCCTCTAACTAACTCGAGACCCAAAGAATTTATTACAGTTCCGTTAGTTATGCTGCTGCTGAAAAGCATCACACATCCGTAACTGTTTATTGTTGTGCTGTTTGCTGTGCCGCCGTCGACCTGAAAAAGTCCTCCACTGTTTACTGTTGCGCTGTTAACTGTACCGCCACTAGAAACAACTAAAATTCCAATTGCAATTGTACTGTTAGCTATGCCTCCGCTACCAACAATCAAGTCTCCTCCACTGTTTATTGTTGTGATATTTGCTATGCCTCCGCTATAAACTTTCAAAAAGCCATCACCTACTGTTGTGCTGTTTGCTGTGCCTCCTCTGTAAACTTCCAAACTGCCATTTACAACAAAGTTGTTTGCCATGCCGCCAGACAAGCTAAATGCTCCATTTTCATTTATCCCGCTGATTAATGTTTGTGTATCTCCGCCAATAACTGAGGCTCCTATAATACGTCCTCCGATTGCTTGGGATATATTTACAGCTCTACCACCGCTGGAGACAACTAAATATGCACCGTCATACAATATAAATCCGCTGGCTTCTCCGTTGGACAGGCTAAATGCTCCGTTCTCATTTATCCCGCTGATTAATGTTTGTGTATCTCCGCCAATAACTGAGGCCTCTATACGTCCTCCGATTGCTTGGGATATATTTACAGCTCTACCACCGCTAAAAACCTCCAAACGTCCATTGCTGTTTAATGTTATTCCGTTTGCACTGCCGAATCTGGAAACAACCAACGTTCCTCCGTAATATACTGTTGTATTAGTCCAAATGTCTCCTGCATTTATAGTAGATGTCTGGTTTGAAAGCACTCCCCCGCCGCTCCAGTCTCCGGCATAAGCAGGCAATGTAAAATTCTGCGCAAGCATACCCCCCAGAGCGGCAGTCTGCAGCACTTTTCTGCCTCCATCTATTATCACGCGGCTTGCGGCGTTGTATATCGGGCCATGCGCTGCGCTGCTGTATATGGTTTCGCTTACCACTAAGCCGCTGCTAAAATAATATCCGCATGACGGTTGGCACAATACTATTGAGGACTGATAGTTTCCGGCAGTTTTTTTGTTTTTCATAAGGCTATGTTAAAAAAAGTTATTTCATGTTTTTCATTAAAAGTTAGAGATACTGGAAATAAATTCAGCATGACAATGTAATTGTAATAGCAATACACTTTTAAGATTATCTTGATCAAATAATATAATATTGAACATAACCGCAATATTCCGTGACAAAAATTGGGCAGTTATTTGATTGTAAAACAGCAGAGACAGACTCTTTTTTGGGATGCCCATAACTATTCCCTATGCCAAAAGAAAAAACATAATTAGTATTTCGTTTTATTATTCTTTGTTTTTTACCTATAGAACCACCATGATGCGGGAATTGTATCAATCCTACATATTTACATATATATTTAAACATTTTGTCTATTTTTAAATAATTTCTGTCTGTCTTTATGGGATAATCACCAAAATAAATACATCCTGAATATATATAATTTAATTTGCTATAGTAATATATACAGGAATCTTTACAACAACTATATATACAGTGTTTTAAACATAATACTTTTAAGCAGGAAGTTTTTCTCAAATCAACTATATCTTTGCAAGAAGATTTTGGATAAGAAAATAGAATTATGCTTTGTTCGTTAAGATCGCCAATACTTTTATATATCCTTTTCAATTTATCTTTATTTTCTAACACATATTCAGCTTTATCTAAATCTTTATATTCTATTTCTTCTTTTGTAATTTGCTTTTTAAATTCTTCTGATCTTGTGATAAATTGATAATTAAAAATTCTATAATTCCAAATTTTTTTTACAAATTCTGGTATTAGAGATTCTATCTCATCACTTCCTTCCAACTCATTTCGCAAGAACAAAGTACTTATATTTAGATAATTTTCTTCACTTACAGAAGAATTCAATAGGCGAATATTACAGTTTGCATCTATATAACGAAGCATATTATATTCTTTCTTATCTATATACGGAATAATAATCTTCTTAATATTTGCAGAAATCTTAATCAACTCTTCAACCATATTTGTATGGTCATTATGGAAATGGGAAAGTATTAACACATCTATTGTAGGCTGGCTATTTATAAATTTTTTTATATTTTCTACGGCATCCTGGTTAGGTTTTTCCTGCATTCCAGAACCGCAATCATAAACAATAGTAAATGTTTTTTCTCCATCGCACTTAAAGGTTTCCAGACAGCAAAGCCCCTGGCCTACCGGATAAAAATAACGTTCCAATCTTATCTGCATACTCATCTTTAACCTTTCCTGTATCAGCATATTAATTAGCGCAGGGACATATTCCCCCGCCTTAGTCAAGAATACAAATATTCCCCCGCCAGCCGGTTTTTAAGCTGTTTCTGCTTTTTTCTAAAGTTACCTTTATATAAAAGCGGACTTTTCTCTGCTCACACTGTGAGCAGAGTTTTCCTTTCCGGCTTATTTTTGCATGGCAAAGAGCTCCGTCTGTGCCTTGCCATACGGAGTTCTTTGCGGAAATATAAAAAGCGGCGGAACTTAGTCCGCCGCTTTCCTTAATATATGGTTATGAACAACTTTTATTTGTTCTTGTGATTTCTCTTAGTACGCATGAGATTCGCCGGCTCCATTGTAAGACGCTCGCCATTCAGCAGCTTGGCTACGCCGTCCATAGGCTTATAGCTTTCAGACTGGCAGAATGTGCAGTTGCTGGCGCATTCATGCTCATATTTCAGCGGCTCCGTATACGTGGTTATAACACCTTCATAATTGCGCAGTACCACACGGTGCTCATTCTGCGAAATCACATAAGTAGGCATAACAGGAGTTTTCCCGCCGCCGCCGGGCGCATCAATAACAAATGTAGGTACAGCCATGCCTGTGGTATGGCCGCGCAGATTCTCTATTATTTCTATGCCTTTTGAAACAGGCGTGCGGAAATGGCTTATGCCCTTGGAAAGATCGCACTGATAAATATAATACGGTTTTACCCTGGCCATAAGCAGCTCGTGCATGAGGCGCTTCATTGTCTGCGGGCAGTCATTTACACCGCGCAGCAGCACGCTCTGATTGCCAAGAGGTATGCCGGCATCTGCCAGCTTGCGGCAGGCCTCATAAGCCTCGGCTGTCATTTCCTTTGGATGATTGAAATGAGTGTTCACATATACAGGATGATACTTCTTCAGCATATTCACAAGGCTGTCTGTTATGCGCATGGGCATTACCACAGGCGTGCGGGTGCCAATGCGTATTATTTCCACATGGTCTATGGCTCTAAGGCGCTTTATTATGCCTTCCAGCATTTCATCAGGCAGGGTGAAAGGGTCTCCGCCGGAAATAAGCACGTCACGCACTTCTTTGCTCTTCTCAATGTATTCTATGGCCTTGTCTATCTGTTCCTTAGGCATGTGAACATCGGTATGACCCACAAGGCGGCGGCGCGTACAGTGGCGGCAGTTCATGGAACACATATTTGTAACAAGCAGCAGCACACGGTCCGGATATCTGTGGGTAAGTCCCGGAACAGGCGAGTCAACATCTTCATGAAGAGGGTCGGACAAATCCGAAGGATCGTCCTGGAGTTCATCTGCGCGCGGAATGGCCTGAAGACGCACGGGGCAGCTCTTGTCTTTTTTGTCCATAAGAGCGGCATAATACGGAGTTATGGCCATTGTGAATTTTTTCAGACAGGCCTGAAGTTCCTTCTTTTCCTGTGATGTTATGACGGCCACTTTCTCAAGTGTTTTTATATCGCGTATGACATGGGCAAGCTGCCACTTGTAATCGTACCAGTCTTTCTCGGGAACATCCTTCCACAAAGGTATTTTTTTATAATCAACTTTCTTGTATTCGCGCATGAAAAGCTCCTGTAATAAAAAATTACGACCGATAAATTTATGGTTCTGTATAAAGTTTAAAGCAAAAAACTCTTCTTATACAGAGTTAAATTTATTTTAGCATAAAAAAAGAAAATGCGCTTAGTATAGCAACCGCAGATATAAAACACCCGCCCGGATAAAAGATGCCATTAAGAATTCTGCAGAACCTGCCATGTTTGTTCCTGCCAATGAGCAGGGCGCCGGAATACCGGGTATATAAAAAAACGCTTCCTTATTATCGGAAGCGTTTTTTAATTATACGGAATACTTCAGTTTACGCGTATTTTTCCTGATATATCTTGCGTATCTTTTCTGATTCGCGCAGAATATTGAGTGTTACCTCGGCATGGTCTTTGCAATAGCCATTGCCTATTATCATATCCACGTCGCGGCCACAGCCTTCGGCTCCGAGGGCGGCTTTTGTAAATGATGTAGCCATTGTGAAGAAATATACAGTTCCACGGTCGCGTGTCATAAGAATTGAAGCCATTTCCGTATTCGGAATGTTGACGCAGTTGATAACAACATCCGCCATTTTACCGCCGGTAACTTCCTTGATTTTTTCATAGCAGGCGACAGCATCTGTAGCGCTGAGTTTCAGGCATTCATGGCAGAAGCCGTAATCCTTCATGGCGGCAAGTCCTCTGTCAGAACTGGTTATGCCTATAATCTTTCCGCCAACGCCGGCGCGGCGTCTGGCCTCGTATGAGCAGAGCACACCGGATTTTCCGGCTGCGCCCATAATAACTACAGTATCTCCGGGCCGTACCAGTTTCGCGGTCTGCGCAGGAGCGCCGGCCACGTCAAGAACTGCCAGGGCAAGCGTTTCAGGCATATCTTCCGGCAGTTTTGCGTAAATGCCGCTTTCAAATATTATGGCCTTGGCCTGCACATTCACCTGCTCGGTGCCTGGCTTAATGCCAATGATTTTTTCAATCTTCAGAGGTGTGAGCGAAAGCGAAACGAGGCTCGCGATTTTATCGCCTTCCTGCAGTTTTATTTTTCCTTTAAGCTTACTGCCGATTTTTATAACTTTGCCACGGAACATTCCACCACTGCCGGTAACAGGATTCTGCATTTTTCCGCGCTCGCCGACAATCTGCATTATCATGGCCTTTATTTTCTCTTCGTCATTGTCGCAGGCCTTTTTAATCTGCGTAAAACTGGCAGAGTCAATGTTCAGGGTTTCAACATCTACAAGTATTTCATTGTCATAGATGGAATCCATGTCATTGCACACTTTAAGCGCAGGCTGGGGAAGAACACCTTTAGGCTCTATCACACGGTGTGTGCCGAAAGGGTTTCCATTGGTTTTCTCAATTATTTCGCTCATGTATTTCTCCTTAGTAAAATTCAATAAAATTTTTTCAGTTTATTCTGCTAAAGCTGCCTTTATCTGAGCTGGAACATTTCCCTTACATCAGACGGCTTCGCTATCTCATAGCCGAACTCATGCGCTATGCGTACGGCTCTTTCAACAAGCTCTGCATTGGATTTCGCAAGTCTGCCTTTGGAATAATAAATATTATCCTCAAAGCCTACGCGTATAAAACCGCCGTGAGCTACGGAAGAATAAATAGATGGCAGATGATTCTTTCCGCCTATGCCTATGAAAGTGAAATATGCATCGGGAGGAAGCTCCGCAACAAAATTGGCCATGCTTCTTATGGAGCAGTCAAGCGCCCCGGGAATGCCAAGGCCAAGCCCGTAGTAGAACGGAGGTTTTATAAGCCCTTCCTTAATGAGCATACGCGAAGTCTGCACATGGGAAATATCCATGCACTCCAGGGTGGGCCGCACTTTATACTTCGCAAACTCGGAAGCAAACATGCGGAGATCCGGCAGGGAATTTATAATATAGTCATTGCCAAAATTAATCGTACCGCAGTCAAGCGAGGCCATTTCCGGTTCAAGGCTCACAACCTTTATGCGCTCTTCGGCTGTCTGCCCTACAGCGCCGCCTGTGGTAAGTTCAAGGACCATGTCGGTTTTGGCGCGTATAAGATCCATTGTTTTCTTGAAAACCTTAAGATCAGATGTAGGCGTACCGTCATCATTGCGCACATGAAGATGAACTATTGAAGCACCGGCTTCATAGCACTGTCTCGCGTCTTCTGCAATCTCTTCCGGTGTAATAGGAAGCGCAGGCTGCTGTTTTCTGGTGGTTTCCGCGCCTGACACGGCGCAGGTGATTATCATTTTTTTCATTGTAGGGCCGCTCCTGTTATCTTTATGAAAATTATAATGCAAATGATACTGCCGCGGCGGCACAGTTTCCTATATACAGTTGTGCCGTCATATTTTATTATAACAATTATAACAAAAAAAGCCCTGAAGCAATAGAAACACTTCAGGGCTTTCATCTGTCCGTGCGGTTAATTAAAAACGCTGAATTTCAGTTTTAATTTCAATCAGCGGCCTAAAAACCTAAAGCACGGCAGAAACAGATACCGCTTTAGTCTCCAAGCGTGGCAACCATAACCGCCTTTATTGTATGCATACGGTTTTCAGCCTGCTCAAAAACTATGCTGGCTTCTGATTCAAAAACCTCATCAGTAACTTCAATGCCATCCTTAAGCCCATATTCTTCGGAAATTTTCTTTCCTACTTTGGTCTTCATGTCATGGAATGAAGGCAGGCAGTGCATGAATTTTACATTCGGATTGCCTGTTTTCTTCATTACTTCCGTGTTTACCTGATACGGAAGCAGGAGTTTTATTCTTTCCGTCCATACTTCCTTGGGCTCGCCCATGGATACCCATACATCGGTGTGGACAAAATCAACGCCTTTTACGGCTTTTTCAACATCATCCGTTATCATAATGCGCGCGCCGGATTTCTTTCCTAACTTTTCGCAGAGCTCAACAAGCTCCTTGTCAGGCTGAAGACCGGCAGGGGCGCAAATGCGGACATCCATTCCCAGAATGGAGCCAATGGTAAGAAGCGAACGGCCCATGTTGAAGCGGGCATCGCCCATATAAACATAGGAAATTTCCTCAAGCGGCTTATTGGAATTTTCCATCATTGTGAAGACATCAGCCAGCATCTGGGTGGGATGCCACTCATTTGTAAGACCGTTCCACACAGGCACACCTGCGTATTTAGCCAGTTCTTCCACAATTTCCTGGCCGAACCCGCGGTATTCTATGCCGTCAAACATGCGGCCCAGAACGCGGGCCGTATCAGCTGCGCTTTCCTTGTGGCCCATCTGGCTGCCGGAAGGATCAAGATATGTAACATGAGCTCCCTGGTCATGGGCGGCCACCTCAAACGAGCAGCGTGTGCGTGTTGAAGTCTTTTCAAAAATCAAAGCTATGTTCTTGCCGGCAAGGCGCGGTTTTTCCGTGCCCGCATATTTGGCCTTTTTAAGGTCCGCGGCAAGGCGGAGGAGATAAAGTATCTCCGCTTTGGTGAAATCTATTTCTTTAAGAAAATGTCTGTTTCTGAGGTTGAATGCCATTTAAGGTCTCCTTGATTTTACCGGGCAGGGAAAATTTCCTGCTCCGTTTCATGGAATATTGTATAAAATTACCATGCTTCCATGGCACACAGATATAAAAAAAACAGCTATCAAAGTCTGCGTAATCCCCATGTCATTCTGCCATACAGGCCGTATCTGCAGCGTTAAGCCGCGCCAGCAGTTTTATTATTGAGTATGCCTTATCATTTTATGTACAATATAACAACGGCAGCATACACGCCGGACAACTACTTAAGGAGTAGATAAATAAATGACTCAGACTAATGTTGATATAAGCGACATTATAGCCAAATGGAAGCCCGTAAAGGGCAGCCTGGTTATGATGCTGCACGCCATACAGGGAAAATGTGGCTATATACCGCGGGAAAAAGCCATGGAAGTGTCGGAAAAAACCGGCATTCCTTTGTCAAAGATTTATGAAGTGCTCACATTCTACCACTTCTTCAAGCTTACTCCCCCTCCCCAGTACCAGATTAATGTCTGCACAGGTACGGCCTGCTATCTTAAAGGCGCGCCGGAGATCCTTGCAGAACTTAACAAACTGATTGGTATTAAGGAAGGCGAAACTACAAAAGACGGCAAATATGCAATAGCCGGGCTGCGCTGCCTGGGCTGCTGCGGCCTTGCCCCCGTCATTTCCATAAACGGCAAAATTTATGGTCAGGTGAAAGCTTCGCAGGTTAAAGGAATACTTGAAGGCCTTGACAAGGGAGAAAAACCAGCATGAACGAGAAGATTGAAAACATTAAAAAGGCCTTTAACGAAGAAATGGCCAAAATGAAAAACCGCATAATAGTATGCGGTGGCACGGGCTGCGTAGCAAGCGGCTCCATGAACATTTATAAGGCTTTCCAGGAAGAATACAAAAAACGCGGTCTCGATTACACCATTGAGATAACAAAAGGCTGCCGCGAAAATTCCACATATATTTCCAAGAGCGGCTGCCAGGGTTTCTGCGCACAGGGGCCTCTGGTAAGCGTCGGAGACATTTTCTACACCAAGGTAAAAGTTGAGGATGTGCCGGAAATTGTCGAGAAGACAATAATGAAAGGCGAAGTCATTGAAAGGCTTATTTACAAAAACCCGGCTGACGGCAAAACCTATGCCAAACGCGATGAAATCCCCTTCTACAAGAAGCAGCATCGCATTCTTCTGCACGACAGTGGCAGAATCAATCCGGAAGACATCAATGAGTATATCGGCCACGGCGGATATCAGGGACTTGTGAAAGCCCTTGAAATAGGCCCGGAAGCCACCATTGAGGAAATGAAGAAGAGCCAGCTGCGCGGACGCGGCGGCGCGGGTTTCCCCACCGGAATGAAATGGGAATTTACCCGCAAATCAAAAGGCGATGAGAAATACATGATCTGCAACGGCGACGAAGGCGACCCGGGCGCATTCATGGACCGCTCCCTTCTGGAAGGAAATCCCCATTCCATAGTGGAAGGCATGATAATTGCTGGTTTTGCTACCGGCGCATGCAAAGGTTATTTCTATATCCGTGCGGAATATCCGCTTGCCATTGAGCGCATTCAGATTGCCATAGACGCCTGCTACAAGACAGGCCTGTTAGGCAAGAACATTCTCGGAACAGGTTTCAATTACGATCTTGAAATACGCTACGGCGCAGGAGCATTCGTCTGCGGCGAGGAAACAGCCCTTATAGCTTCAACAGAAGGACTCAAAGGCACACCCCGCCCGAAACCGCCGTTCCCGGCACAGAGCGGTCTCTGGCAGAAGCCTACTACCGTAAACAATGTTGAAACACTTGCCAATGTTCCTTATATTCTGAGCAAAGGCGGAGAATGGTATGCCTCCATCGGCGAGGGCAAATCCCGCGGAACAAAAGTTTTCGCAATGACCGGAAAAGTGAAAAACACCGGTCTTGTGGAAATTCCCCTCGGAATGACGGTACGCGAAGTCGCCTATGACATTGGCGGCGGCCCGACACATGGCACAGAAGTAAAAGCCGTTCAGTCCGGCGGCCCTTCAGGCGGTGTAATTCCTCCCCAGTACTTTGACAAGCCCATAACCTATGAGACATTGAAGGAAATAGGCGCAATTATGGGTTCAGGCGGCCTCATCGTCATGGACGAGACAGACTGCATGGTTGACATTGCAAAATTCTATCTTGAATTCTGCGTGGACGAATCCTGCGGAAAATGCTCTCCCTGCCGCATAGGCGGTTATCAGATGCTTAAACTGCTCCGCAAAGTGACAGAAGGCACTGCAACAGACAAGGACATAGAGAACATAGAGAAAATTGCGAAGGCAATGCAGACTGCTTCCCTGTGTGCCCTTGGACAGACAGCCCCCAATCCGGTGCTTTCAACCTTAAGGTATTTCCGCAATGAATATGAAGAGCATATTCACGACAAAAAATGCAAAACCGGAAAATGCACCAAACTGGCCAGGTATGAAATTACCGATGCCTGCAAAGGCTGCACGCTTTGCGCCCGCAACTGCCCTGTAAAAGCAATCAGCGGCACTGTGCGCCAGAAACACACTATTGACCAGAGCAAGTGCATAAAATGCGGTCTCTGCTTCAACCAGTGCAAATTCAAAGCCATAGTAAGAGGATAAGCCATGATCAACATAACCATTAACGGCAAAAAAGTACAGGTTGAAGAAGGAATAACACTTTTGGAAGCTGCGAAACAGGCAGGTTTCAATATTCCCACTCTCTGCTATAATGACGACCTTGAAGCCACAGGCGGCTGCGGTCTCTGCGTAACCAAGGTTAAAATGGGCCCCGGTTACCGCACAATGCGCGCCTGCACCACAAAGGTTGCGGAAGGCATGGAAGCCATCACCCAGGATGCGGAACTTATGAGAACCCGCAAAACCGTGCTTGAGCTCATTCTTTCCAATCACCCGCAGGACTGCCTTTCCTGCGAAAGAAACCACAACTGCGAACTTCAGCAGTTGGCATCTGACTTCGGCATAAGGGAAATCCCCTTTGCGAACATTGTCAACGAAATTCCGCAGACACTGGACTGCTCTTCAAAGAGCATAAAGATTGACACGACAAAGTGCATACAGTGCGGACGCTGCGTACAGGTTTGCCAGAAAGTGCAGAAAATAAATGCGCTTGCCTCCATATCCCGTGGCATTTCAACAGAAATGAAAGCCGGCGGTGAGGTAGAGCTTGCGGATTCACCCTGCATTAACTGCGGCCAGTGCGCCGCACACTGCCCCGTAGGCGCAATAGTGGAAAAAGAATCCATTGACTATGTGTGGGATGCCCTTCTTGACAGCAAGAAATACTGCATAGTACAGTGCGCTCCCGCAGTGCGCGTAGGCATTGGCGAGGAATTCGGTCTTCCCGTAGGGACAAATTCCACTGGAAAAATGCTTTCCGCCCTCCGTGCCCTTGGCTTCAAAGGCATATTCGATACAAACTTCGGCGCAGACCTTACTATTATGGAAGAGGGAAGCGAGCTTGTGGACAGAGTAACAAACAATGGCGTTCTGCCGCTGCTCACCAGCTGCTGCCCGGCATGGGTAAACTACGTGGAGAAATTTGCGCAGGACATGATACCTCATCTGTCCTCAGCAAAATCACCGCATCAGATGGTAGGCCCGGTTGCAAAGACATATTATGCCCAGAAAATGGGAATTGATCCCAAGGACATAGTTGTTGTTTCCGTAATGCCATGCACAGCCAAAAAGCAGGAAATTGACAGGGACAGCAATATGTCATCAAGCGGTCATCAGGACGTGGACTATGTGCTTACAACCCGCGAGCTTGGCAAGATGATAAAGCAGGCCGGCATTGAGTTTGCAAAACTTGAGGACGGCAAAGGCGATGACATGATGGCCGACTACACCGGCGCAGCGACAATATTCGGCGCTACCGGCGGCGTTATGGAAGCAGCTCTCCGCACAGGTGCATATCTCATCACGAAGAAAGACCTTGAAAAGGTGGAATTCTATGATGTGCGCGGCCTTAAAGGCGTAAAGGAAGCCACTGTAAAGATCGGCGAACTGGAGCTTAAGGCGGCAGTTGTGAACGGCATTGGCAATGTTCCCCCCGTCATTGAGATGATAAGGGAAGCCAAGGCAAACGGCAAGCCGCTCCCATATCACTTCGTGGAAGTAATGGCCTGCCCCGGCGGCTGTGTTACCGGCGGCGGACAGCCCTACGGCGGCAATGACAAAGTAAGAGTTGCCCGCGCGAAAGGTCTGTACGATGAAGATTCTGCATTACAGAAACGCTGCAGCCATCACAATGAAAGCATACAGAAGTTGTACAAGGATTTCCTTGGAGAACCCCTCCACGGCAAATCACACGAACTTCTGCATACAACATATCAGAAGAGAAAACTGTACAACAAGTAATCCGCTGATACGTGCGTAATGGAAAAAGCCGGTCCAGAAGACCGGCTTTTTCATGTTTTCCACATCTTATGTCGGATTTATGTTATTATATATTAAACACTCTTATACCGGAGGATTTATCGTGTTAAAAAAATATACTCAGGAATATGACAAGGCATTGACTCCACGCCTGGTCATGGAAGAGGCCTCGCGCTGCCTGCTGTGCCTTGACGCACCATGCTCCGCGGCCTGCCCCGCAAAAACAGACCCAGCGAAGTTCATACGCTCCGTACGCTTCAAGAACTTCAAGGGCGCGGCGGAAACAATACGCACAAACAACCCATTAGGCTCTATATGCGCCAGGGTATGCCCAACGGAAAGGTACTGCGAAAAAGCCTGCTCCCGCTGCGGCATAGACAATCCAATAAACATAGGCGCGATACAGCGCTTTGTCACAGATTTTGAACAGGCCTGCGGAATGGAAATACTGGAGGCCGGAACACCGAACGGGAAGAAAGTAGCAATAATCGGCTCAGGCCCTGCCGGTCTTTCCGCCGCAGCATTCCTTGCCCAGAAAGGCTTTGCCGCCGAGATATTTGAAAAATCGGAAAAAGCCGGCGGATACCTGCGCTACGGCATTCCCGAATACAGGCTGCCCAATTCCATAGTGGACTATGAAATAGCCCGCATAGAGAAATTAGGCGTAAAAATAAACACAAACTGCGAAATAAAATCAGTTGCTGAACTTTCGCAGAAATACGATGCCGTTCTTATAGCCACAGGCTTCAGCAAAGGCAAGAACCTTGCCATGTTTGACGGCTGCAAAAACGTAAGCACTGCTACGGAATTCCTTAAAGAGGCAAAGAGCAAGGCCGGAAAAATAGAACTGCCGGACAATGTTCTTGTCATAGGCGGTGGCGATGTGGCAATGGATACAGTGACAACACTGCGCCTGCTCGGAGTAAAACATGTTACAGATGTTGTTTATGAGACTTTTGACGAGTTCCGCGCGAGCCGCAAGGAACTCCGCACCTCTCAGGAGAACAATGTTTCCATAATTGACGGCTTCAAGCCTGTCGCAGTAAACGGCAATGAGGTGTCATTCCAGCACCGCTATACCGGAGCAGAGCTTAAAGTAAAGGCGGATATGATAATTCTTGCCATAGGCCAGGAAAACGAGCTTGACAAACTGAGCATTCCGTCTGAAAAAGGCGAAGTAAAGGCGGAAGGAAACCGCATGGGAACTTCCAATATCTTCTTCGCTGGCGACATAGGTCATGCTGAAAAAACCGTCGTCTATGCAGTAGGCACTGCAAAACAGGCTGCCGCAGACATAGCAGAATACCTTGGAGGCAAATAAACATGAAAAAGAAAGACTTAGGCATAGATTTCCTCGGAGTGCATTTTGACAATCCGTTCTGCCTTTCCTCATCTCCCGTAGGCAACTGCTATGACATGTGCCGCAAGGCTTATGAGACCGGCTGGGGCGGAGTTGTATTCAAGACCATAGGCCCGAAACACTTCCTTATAGACGAGGTTTCTCCCCGCTTTGACTCCGTAACCAAAGAAGCAGAGCCTTTTGTGGGCTTCAAGAATATGGAGCAGATAGCGGAACATCCGCTTGAACAGAACCTTGAAGACCTTCGCCGCCTCAAAAAGGAATTTCCAAACAAGGTTCTTATTGCTTCAATAATGGGAACTAACGAGGCTGACTGGGAAGAGCTTGCCCGCCTGGTTGAGGAAGCCGGAGCGGACATGATAGAAATGAATCTCTCCTGCCCGCAGATGACATCACACGCAATGGGTTCCGACGTTGGCTCAAATCCGGAACTTTGCCGCAAATACTGTGCCGCAGTGAAAAGAGGCTCAAAACTGCCTATGATGGCAAAAATGACCCCGAACCTTACGGACATGGTTCCTGTGGCAAAAGCCTGCCTTGAAGGCGGTGCAGACGGTATTTCCGCAATAAACACAATAAAGTCAATATGTAATGTTGATCTCGACAAGAAAATAGGAATGCCGATAGTGGACGGGAAATCCTCCATATCCGGCTATTCCGGCAAGGCCGTAAAGCCTGTGGCACTTCGCTTCGTGCAGCAGCTGCGCATGGGTATTCCCGATATAAAAATATCCGGCATAGGCGGAATAGAGACCTGGGAAGATGCGGCGGAGTTCATTCTCCTTGGCGCGAGAAACCTTCAGGTGACAACCGCGATAATGCAGTATGGCTACCGTATTGTTGAGGACATGAAGAATGGTCTTCAGCATTATATGGAGGAACAGGGCGTGGACAGGCTTGAAGACCTCGTCGGCGTTGCCAACAAGAACATTATCCCCTGCGAGGAGCTTAACCGCGATTACATAGTCTATCCGCAGATTGACAATGAAAAATGCGTTGGCTGCGGACGCTGCGTTATCTCCTGCTACGACGGAGCACATCAGGCCATGGAATGGGACAGCGAAAAACGCCGCCCGAATTGCAACCATGACAAATGCGTGGGCTGCCATCTCTGTGCAATAGTATGCCCCGTGCAGGCCATAAGCAAGGGCGAGATAAAGTTCAAGCCCGGCAGAAAGCAGAAGGAAATAAAACTGTAAATATTCCTGCATAGCGGACTATAATAAAATATTTCCGCCTTACAGGAATGAGGCAGTATAACAAACGGCCCTGATTCTGTCAGGGCCGTTTTAATTACCGTAAAATCAGGTTTAATGCCAGACAGCACTGCTTTGCCAGACAAATTCAGCATAAAGAACAAGAAGAAAAAATATTATTTAATGTTTTAAAAAATTTACAAAAGCGGTATAATCAGAGTAATGAAACAGATTGAAGATTTTATTGTTATGCTTTTATGGGGTCTTGTATGCTCCGGCACAATTACCGGTATTCTTTTAGGAGACAGATTTGTTTTCGGCGTACTGGGCATGACGAATAAGTCGCAGGGCTTTCCTGAATACACGGTTCTTTCAGCTTCCGCCATACTGGCATTTCTGCTGATAATATATCATATAGTGCGTAATAGCCACAGGAAAAAAACTGAAACAGACATCATTCCGGATAAGAACAGGCCGTTTGAGCCGGCTGAGTTCAGAACTTCCGATGATTCGGTTTTTTTATATTTCTTTATATTCGTATTCTCGGCATTTTCCCTGTTTTGTCTTTACATGGCTATTTTCACTCTTGACCCGCTGTTCGGAGGCAAATTCGCTTTGGATACAAACAATCCTGATGCCCGCAGACAATGCGTTGCAGGAGCAGCTTTTTGTATGTTTCTGGCAGGCGGCGTATACTGGGCAACCAAAGGAAGAAAATATTATATTACTGCCGAAGGATTCAGCCCGGAAAGTCACGAAGCCAAATCACGCTATTGTCCTATGATAATACCATGGAATAAAGTGGAAAATGTGTCTATACATGCCGTGCAGAGAAGTTCAGATTCATTGAAATGCATAATAATTTTCCACGGCATACCGCCGCTTTATTTTAAGGAAATCGGATATTCCCGAAAGCAGTTCGGGTATCAATTCAACCATATTTCACGATCAGAGCTGGAAAAGGCAAAAGAAGCCATAAGCCGCATTGTGCCGTTAAAATATATAGAAGAACAATAAAATCAAAAAGCCCTCCGGGAAACATGGAGGGCTTTTTTTATACTGGCGGGGTCAACGGGATTCGAACCCGCGATCTTCGCCTTGACAGGGCGACGTGTTAACCAGGCTACACCATAACCCCGTGGTTACAGTACATATTATATAACAGTTTATCCCGGACTGTCAAATTTTTCCCACGGCAATGTCATACATCAGCTGTACTCATATAAACCGGAGGGTATTTTATATAATAAACTTCAACGTGGCAGATAGGAATAAAGCAGCTGGACAGTATCGCGTGCCCCATTGATAAATTCTTCAATCTTATCTGCCTTTACAAAACCGGAAGAATAGTAAAGTATATATCTGCCGGAGGCGAAAATTCTTAAATCGTTTTTCATTTCAAGAGATGAAAGCACCGCTGAACTGAACAGACGGCGCACCTCCTCTTCATTATTTCCACGCAACAGGTATTTTTTTGAAAACTCAGGATAATTATCAAAATTTATATCACTGTGCATGAACAGTTTATCCGTCAGTCTGTTGAAAAAATTTTCAGGTACAAGGCTGAACTGTGGAAATTCCGTTTTTGCATCGTATTTGGCAAGAGCGCATGTAAAATTATGTACGGATCTGTTCTTGCCGGAGCCCGTGGTATATGAATAATCAAATATATTCATTACCGCATACGGCATACTTATATTATGAATTACATTTCTGATAGTGCGGCTGCTTCCTATGAAAAACAGTTCTATCCTGCTTTTCATAGCTTCCGCAAATTCAGCTTCTCCTTCCACTGAAAAAGAAAGTCCTAATTCCTCTGCTGCTTTTAGCAAAGCCGCAGAACGGAGCCTGCGGGAATAATAGTGTATAAGCAATGCCGAAATAAAAATTACGGCAAATAATATGAAAGGCAGAATTTCCCGATTGTTTTTAATAAACTCCATCACACTGTCCATTCTTTCTCCTTAATGTGCACAATACAGGCCAGGGAAATTCAGTTTTTTATCGCAGAATATAAATTCTGAATTATATTCCTGGCGTCCGCTATAAAAGATTCCAGATCTTCATTCTTTACAGGAGTGGCACCGCTCCCGATGCAGTATACAATCCACCTTTTATTAAAATAAATTGTAATATTCTTTTTTTCTCCTATGGCTTCTATTATTGCAGGAGTGAACATTTTTTCTGCCATTTGCAGACGTTTATCATAATCAGCCTCATAAAGTTCATCATTATCATCTTCGTAACGTGGGAAGGACAAATTGTATTTCTGGGCAAACTCCGGATAATTTTCCAGGCCGGGCTCAGTTTCCCCGAACAGCTTATAACTTAATCTGCTGGTCCAGTGTGCGGGGGTGAGCAGACAGTATGGAAAGTCCACACCCGCGGGGAAACTGACAAAAGCACAGGTACATACAAAAGGGAAAAAACTTGATTCTCTATAACGACGGTTATTACGCAGGCCATGGTAGTCAAATACCGTCATTTTACCACATGAAATATCTATATTGTGTATTACATTCTTTATTTTGCGGTTGCGCAGACCAAAAGTAAAGGAATCAGGGCAGTCCCAGGCACCGCTTGCATACATTACGCTTTCAAGCTCCAGAGTACTTTTACTGGAAAAATCAACACCCAGATTCTCTGCGATTCTGCGGAAAACAGCTCTGCGCCGCGGATTAGTGCAGAAAAACTTAACACAAAGCAGGATTATGATAAGCAATATATCTACAATAAAAAAAGTTAAAATACAGATTAGTACAATCTCACCAGTATTTCTGCCTGCAAACATAATTATTCCCTTTCAGACTATTCAGCTGTAGTATTAAAATTTAATTATCCCAGTCAGTTTTATGCAAATTTTTTTTCTGCCTCTGCAAAGAAACGCACAGCAGTGCTTATATGAAAATTTATAAAGTTCTCAAGAATAAACTCATCACTTACAGGCACATCTGTAAAAAGGGCGCCTGTCATAATAATACCGTTTATTTTTTCATCATAATAACAGCATTGATTAAGATATTCCGTATTCCATTTATTTACGAAGAAAAGTATTTCAGCAACGCTTTTCCCACTAAGCTGGAAATCCGGAGCGCTGGCATTAAATATTATTCTGCCGGCTTCATAGAAAAACATGATATAGAGATCGTATTTCATCTCCCCGCCGGCGCCGATAACACCGTAAACAGATTCACCCTCGCCATCATAAATATGTTCGAGAGCCTGATTAAACAGATGTTTGAAATGGTCTTTGGTAATAATCGGCATAATTATTATTTATTATAGAAAAAAAGAACATATCATAAAACTCAATCTTTGTTCAAACCCACCTGTTTTCCTATAATATATGTATGAACAGTAACTGGGAAGAAGCCGCTTTTTCTTTGATTAACTCTCTGTCCAGCAGCACCCCCACCCCTGGAGGAGGCGCGGCCTGTGCCGTAAGCGCCGCCATGGGCTGCGCGCTTGGTGAAATGATGTGCGGCATTTCATCTGAATCACAGTATGTAAATATGGAAAGCCGCAAAAAACTGAAAGAAGCCCTGCCACTGATAAAGAATATCAGACTACAGCTGATGAAAAACATTCCCGCAGACGCGGATGCTTTTGACACTTATATGAAAATCTCCAAAGATACGGTTATGTCTCCGGAGCAAAGAAAAAAAGCTGTGCAGGCCGCTTTAAAACACGCAGCGGAAGTGCCATTGAACACGGCAGAACTTTCCTTAACCGGCCTACATTTTCTCCAACAGCTGAAAAATGACCTTTCGCCTATGATAATGTCAGATTATTTTGCAGCAGAAACACTGCTCAGGGCCTCAATAAAATGCTCTGCTGAAATAGTACGCATAAACCTGAAATATATAAAAGACCACAGTTTTACGGATAACATTAAGGCAAAACTTAAAGAATATGTGAATTATTGAAGCCTTACGCAGTTAAGGCTTTTTTATCCTGGCGGCGTCGATAAGACCTTTTCCCTGCCAGATAACATACGGAACCGTAGACAGCTGCGAGGCAGCGTTCTGCAATGCCGTACGTACTTCCTCAGGGCCTCTGGCTCCAGCTGCAACGGCAAGAGCAGCAAGGCCGGTAACATGCGGACAGGCCATTGAGGTACCTGTATTATTTGCCCAGCCCCCATCTTTGGTTGTTGAATAAATATCAACTCCTGGTGCCACAAAATCCAGATCGCGGCCACGGCATGAAAATTCCGGTACTGTATCATCTGTACCTATGGCACCTACGGCAATTGTCTCTTCCATATTTGCAGGAAAACGCACCTGGTTACCATAATTTCCGGCAGAAGCAACTATTGTGATTCCGGCCTTGTAAGCGGCTGTTATCATATCATCAACCGCTGAATCCCAGCGGCTGCTTATGCTCATATTAAGAACGTTCATTCCGTTCTTTACAGCCCATTCCACACCAGAAGCAACAGCAGATATCCTTCCCCCTCCATCCGAATCAAGAACTTTTACTGAATAGAGCTGTATACCCGGAACAACCCCGGCAACGCCATGGCCATCTGCCACGGCAGCTATCGTTCCGGCTATATGCGTTCCGTGCCCGTGATCGTCAAGGGCAGGTTTTGACGGGTCAATGGCATTATATCCGTTTCTAACGCTTTTCAGATCAGTATGATTGTAATTTACACCTGTATCAAGCACGGCAACACGTACATTTGAATAATTTATCCTGCCCCATACCGCAGGCGCATTTATGCGTTTTATTCCCCACGGAATTTCCTGCGCTGTATAACGGACTGCTTTTTTTCCATTGTCACCGCCGTACCCCTCAGTTATGGAAGCGTCCTGTACAACGGAAACAGCGGAAGCCTGTGTTGCTGTCCCCGCTGATTTTTTCTTTATCTGCTTTACTGAAGGTATATTGAAGGAATCCTCAGCAAGCCAGTAACGGTACTCATCGTCTTCAACGGAACGCAACCCACGCACAGAACGTACGTCAATACTGCGCGCCGCCTCATCCGGCACGGAAACAAGAGCCGCATCTATTATTGAATATTTCTTTAAAATCTTCCCGCCATTCCTTACTATATTTTCAAGAATAGCCTCACCGGCTTCTTTTTCATATCTGATAATTTTATCAGTGGCATATGCTCCATACGGAAAAAAAAGCTGTATTGAAAAAAGTGAAACAGTGGCAAAAAAAATTTTTCTGATATTCATAACCGGCCTATTTCCATTAATGTTGTTTTATTTTTTTATCTGAGTAAGCGGGTCCACAACAATGCCTTTAGGCGTTACAAGCTCGAAATGAAGATGATTGCCTGTTGCCATGCCGCTTCTGCCTACTTCCCCGATCTTGGATAATCCCTGTTTTACGGAATCTCCTTTTTTTACATTAATTGATGAAAGATGTGCGTATCTTGTTGAATATCCGTCAGAATGAAGTATCTCTACAGTATTACCGTAACCGCGCTCCCATTTCGCAGATGTAACAGTACCTGAACGTGCCGCAAATACAGGTGTACCATGAGGCGCCTGAAAATCGCACCCCTTGTGCAGTATTTTCTTATGTTTCTTCGGGTGATCGCGGTAGCCAAAATAAGAACTTATGCGCTTGTAGGCAACCGGAAATATATAAAGTTTCTGTTTTTTTGAAGGAACAGCAGCCACCTGTTTTTTCTGCGGTACAAATACCCTGGAAGCAGGCGCGAAAACGCCCGGCAGAAGGACTTTCTCCCCTTTACTGAAGGAATACCCCATAAGCAGGGCAGAGGGCGGAAGATCGTTTTCCTGAACGATTTCGGCTGCAAATTCTTTTACGGTCCTGTCAGCCGGAAGATACCGGGCAGCAACAGAAGCAAGTGTATCCTTCCCGGATGCTTCATACAGAAGGCCGCTGCGGTTGAGTATATTAAGAACAGCACCGCTTTTTACAGAGGGTGAATTTATAAGATTGGAGCTTTTCAGCGTTCTGGCATCCGTACCAAAATCCATGGCCAGGGACTGAATGCTTCTGCTTTCGGAAACCCTGTATCTGGTATAAAGCAGTCTCGGTGAATTTTTAAATACTTCCGGAACCGGAACAGTGGCCGGTCCGCCCATAACAGAGTACGGATTTTTCTCCGGGAAAGTCCATGAATGAGCAGCTCCGTCCTTTTTCAAAACAAAGCCGGTAACTGCTGCGCTTATTAAAACAAGCGCTGTAATCATAACGCCCCGTTTATTCTTAGCGTAATCTATCATATAGATATTATATTAATTATATTATTATGCTGTAAAATGCCCGGCGTAAACATGACACACACAGAAATACTGGTTTCTGATAAAAAAGAGAAAGCCGGTTTCAGTACCGGCTTTCCCTGCAATGTTTTTTAGTTCCTGATTAACCTTTTTACAAGGCCTTATCTTCCGCCCCCCATCGCCATTGTTGTAAGGAAGTCCTTATTGCATTTCGTCACTTTAAGTTTTGAAAGCAGAAGCTCCATGGAATCTATGGGCGAAAGCGGAGCTAACACCTTACGGAGTATCCACACCTTGCTGAGTTCCTCAGGCGTCATAAGAAGTTCCTCTTTTCTGGTTGATGTGCGGTTGATGTCTATGGCGGGGAATACGCGGCGGTCGGCTATCTTCCTTTCAAGATAGATTTCGGAATTTCCCGTACCTTTGAACTCCTCGAATATGACATCATCCATACGGCTGCCTGTTTCAACCAGGGCTGTTGCAATAATTGTAAGCGAACCGCCCTCCTCTATGTTTCTGGCTGCTCCGAAGAAACGTTTTGGCCGCTGAAGCGAAGTTGATTCAAGGCCACCGGAAAGTACACGTCCGGATGACGGAGATACAGTATTATAGGCGCGTGCCAGTCTTGTTATGGAGTCAAGCAGAATAACAACATCCTGCCCCATCTCAACCATGCGTTTGGCTTTTTCAAGAACTATCTCGGAAACCTGAACATGGCGTTCAGCCGGTTCATCAAATGTAGAGGCAACAACCTCACCTTTTACCGAACGCTTCATATCCGTTACTTCTTCAGGGCGCTCATCTATCAGAAGAACTATGAGTTTTATATCCGGATGATTTGTTGTAAGTGAATTGGCTATGCGCTGCAGAATCATGGTCTTTCCGCTTTTCGGAGCCGCCACAATCATCTGGCGCTGTCCCTTGCCAACCGGAACAAGCAGATCTATAACACGCCCTGTCATCTCATCTTTGGATGTTTCAAGCACAAAGCGGTTGTTCGGGTGCAGTGGTGTGAGATTTTCAAAAAGTCTTCTATGTGAATGAACAACTTTTTCTATTTCAATACCGTTAATGGTCTTAACCTGCAGAAGGGCAAAAAATCTTTCGCGTTCCCCTTCTTTCGGCGGTCTTATTGTTCCGGCTATGGTATCGCCTTTACGAAGCCCCAGTCTCTTTATCTGGTTTGGCGACACATAAATATCCTCAGGGCTGGAAAGATAGTTTGCCTCCGGTGAGCGTAGAAATCCGAAACCGTCTGAAAGTATTTCCAGAACACCATAGCCATAAGCCACGCCGTTACGGCGGGCCTGTTCCTCACGTATTCTGTTAAGCAGTTCCTGACGCGGCAGGCTTGAGGCGTATTCAACACCACATTCCTCGCCAAGGCTTACAAGCTCTGTCATGCTCATTGATATCAGCCTGGACATATCTATTACCGGTATTGGCTTCAGATTTTCCTGTCTCTGCATCTGCTGCTGGAAATTTTCCTGCTGTGATCCGGTACTACCGCCATTATGCTGATATGCGGGACGGCCTCTCTGCTGGCGGCCTCTGTTATTCCTGCCATTATAACGGGTAAAACGGCGGTTGTAATGCTGCGGGGCACTATTGAAAACACGTTCCTCACCCTGGCGCACATCAGGCTGACCGAATCTCTGTTCCACAGGCTGGCTGACTGGTGCGGTAACTGCAGTACCGGCAAAATTTACAGACGCCGGTCCGGTAGTAAACTGCTGTTCAGGAACGGACACTGGCGCGGCAGCCTGATAAGGGGCCTGCATGACCGGTGCCTGATAAGCCTGCGCCGGAATCTGTTCTGTCTGCTGGGGTAACGGCTGTTCCGCCGTATCCTGCGTGGCAGCAGCAGGTCTGTCCGTTGTAAGATATGAAGGGGCAGTTTTCAGGATTTTAGGCTCAAGCGGAGCTCTTTCCTCGGCAGGCTGATTACGGCGGTGATACGGTCTCTTTGCCGGAATCTGCGTAATGCCCATGAGTTCAAGACTACCATCATCTGTTACTGGAGGAACGGCAGGACGCACCTTGGGAGGGCGGCCTCTTTTGCGTTTCACTGGCTGCACCGGCGCAGGCTGCTCCGGCAAAGGCGGAACCTGCTGCTGTGAAGCATCACTGCCATTATTATTTTCAATATCAATCATATACTTTTGTACCTGTAATTATTATCCGCCGCAGGATTCTGCTCCGTGCGCGCGTTATACATGGCAGAAACAGCCTTCAGGCCCTGCTGCCAGTTCTTTTTGTTAGTAAATCACAAAATTTTCTTATCTTTTCCTCAAACTCCTGCGCAGAGGAATCATTCAGTATTATAAAATCGGCAAGCGAACATTTTTTTTCAGGAGAAAACTGTCCTGCGCATCTTTTTCTGTAATGACTATGAGACCAGCCTCTGCAGGCAGCGCGTTCATACAGTTTTTTTTCATTAGCGCTTATGCAGAGTGTCAGATCAAAACTATTTTTCAAACCAGCCTCAAACAGCAGAGGCATCTCAACAACGATGATTTCTTTTTCTGAAAGCCCGACAGATTCATGAATTTTTTTTAAAATTATGGGGTGAAGCAGCTCTTCAAGCCATTTTTTTTCATTCTCATTACTGAAAATATATTCCGCAAATTCCTTTTTATCCAGATGGCCGTTTTCCGAGAAACGGTTTCCGTATCTTTCAGATATTATAACAAAAAAATCTGGTGAATCAGTAATGCCGCGGTTTACTTCATCCGCAGATATAACTTCTGCACCATATTTTGAAAAACAGGAAAGTGCAAGACTTTTGCCACCTGCAACTGGTCCTGTAATTCCTATAACTGTTTTTCCTGGAAAAGATGTAAAATCAGCGTCTGCTGTCATTTTTGCTGTTTTATCTGATTTTGGTTAAAAATACTTTAATGTATACTTTAATTACAAAATTAAAACTGTGTGAATATATTATAGCAAAAAATCTGCCGTCTTATCTGCCTGAGCGCATACATGGCTTTCATTATAATTCAGAAAGCTGTACTTTTTTCATTTCGCGCCAGTTCCTGCCTGTTTTAAGTTCTGCGGACAGAGGCACGGAAAGCTGCCAGGCATTTTCCATATGTTCCTTAACAATAACGGCTGTATCTTTCAGTTTTTCCTCTTTTACCTCGAAAATAAGTTCATCATGCACCTGCAGAAGGAGTTTCACGTCTTCAGAGCCATGAAACAGCCTGGCTATTGAAAGCATGGCTTTTTTTATTATCTCGGCGGATCCTCCCTGCACAGGCATATTACCGGCGGCACGCTCACCCGCTGCCCTTATATTACGGTTTGGAGATGAAAGTTCCGGAAGCATTCTGCGGCGTCCGGCGAAAGTACATACATACCCGTTTATTTTTGCGTCAGATACGGTTTTCTCAGTCCAGGCCTTTATTCCGGGACAGGCTTCAAAATAATGATTAATATATTTAAGGGCCTCAGCACGGCTTATACCAAGTTCCTGCGCAAGTCCATGCGGGGTCTGGCCGTAAACTATGCCGAAATTTATGGCCTTGGCGGAACGACGCATATCAGGCGTTACAAGTTCCGGTGCAAAATCAAATATCTCACCCGCAGTACGGCGGTGTATATCCTCTCCGTTACGGAAAGACTCCGTAAAATTCCTGTCACCAGAAAGGTGCGCCAGCACGCGCAGGTCAATCTGCGAATAGTCAGCACTGAGCAGAACATATCCCGGCGGCGCCACAAAACATTCCCGTATCTCCTGTCCTTTTTCGGACCGGGCAGGAATATTCTGCAGATTTGGCCTTGAACTTGAGAACCTGCCTGTGGAAGTGCCAAGCTGGTCAAATACAGTATGAACACGTCCATCGGCGGCGGAAGCCTCGTATAAAGGATCGGCAAAGCCGGATTTCAGTTTAGCAATTTCCCTGTATTCAAGAACAACAGGTATCAGGGGATTTGTATCCTTTATCTGCAACAGTGCTTCTTCGGAAGTTGAATAACCGTCCCTGGTTTTGAACTGTCTCCGCCACCCTGCATCAAGTTCCGGGTTAAATTTATTGTACAGTACGAATGAAAGCTGTTTAGGTGAAAGAATATTCAATGGCCCTTCCGCCAGATCGTCCGCCTCTTTCTGCAGTTCCGCAAGACGGGCTGAGTACTTTGAGGAAAGCTCAAGCAGTTTGTCACGGTTTACAGCCATTCCCCTCTTTTCCATGGAATAAACCACCGGCAGCAGAGGAAACTCCGTATTTTCAAGCAGATCCCTCTGACCGCTTTCATCTGCCTCCTTTTTTTGTGCCTCTGCAAGATATTCAAGTGAGGAAATTCCCTGTATATCTGCGTTCCATGTTCCAGGCTCCTTGAGCACGAACGAAAAGGTTCCGCAAACAATTTCAGCAAGACTTTTCTTTTTCGATGAAAAATGAAGCAGTCTGTCAGCCGCTTCGGAATCAAAAAAATTAACAGGAGTGAAATCTTCCGGAGCGGAAAGCAGCGACAGAATATTTTTAAGGGAAAATACTGTTTTTTTTATACTATGGTTTCCAAGGATATCAAGAAGGATCCCTGCTGTCTGCCCAGATACTGAAGAAAGAACAGATGCATGTCCTCCGGCAGCAACTGAAAGCATTCCGTTTTCAGCTGATAAAAGAACATTGTCTTTTATTTCAGTGCAAAGTCTCTCAAAAGGAATTTCATCAAAAAGTTTTTCCTCAATAGCGGGGACAGATAAAGAGAGTGTGTCGAGAATTTTAAATCTGTAATGCTGTTGAAATGCCTTGAACTCAGGAGTGTCACAGCCACGGGGACGGAAATTTTCAAAGTCTGCCTCAAGCGGTGCATCCTGTTCAAGCGAAACAAGACGGCGTGACAATACGGCATTTTCCTTATCCCTGTCAAATTTCTGCAGAAGTTTATCCGCAGCAAGTTTCTCAGGATTATCTGCCGCCTCCCGTATTTTATCCAGGGAACCATATTTCTGCAGCAGCCGGGCAGCGCTCTTTTCCCCTATTCCGGCTACACCAGGAACATTATCGGAAGCATCTCCAAGCAGTGCCAGATAATCAGCGAAGACAGAAGGAGCAAGTCCATAGCGGTTCCGTACATATTCCTCATCGCGCAGTGTGCCGGAACTCCCGTCCCATGCTTTTATATCATGTTTTATCAGCTGGCAGACATCCTTGTCTCCGGAAACAATAACAGTATTCATTCCACGCGCCGAAGCCCGGCGCGCCAGCGTGGCCATAAGATCATCAGCTTCCCAGCCTTCAAGAAAAACCGCACATAACCCCATGGCTTCCACGGCTTCACGCGCTTTCAGAAGCTGCGGCTTAAGTGCCGGATCAAGCGGAGGACGGTTTGCCTTATACTGCGGATACAGTGCATTTCTGTATGCGCTGCCACCTTTTGAATCAAAACATACCGCTATGAATTCAGGCTGCTGTTTCTGTAGCAGCCCGGTCAGCATTTTTACAAAACCGTAAAGCGCCCCCACCTCTTCCCCATTGGCAAGCGAAAGTGCAGGGAGGGCATGAAAACTGCGGTGAAGAAAAGCGTGAGCATCAACCAGATATAAAGTATTTTTCTGCATTTTTATTCAGTTGCCGTATCAGCAGCGGAATCATCTGCCAGTGTTTTCAGAATACCGGATAATGTTCCAATAACAGGCCGGCAGATATTTTAAAGCGTATCAGCGTTCTGGTTATTCCCATGAAAACCAGAATGTCCGCCTGAAACACAGCAATACAGGAATAACACCTGACACTGTTTAAAGCAGTCCGTCCATTGTTCTGCGCAGTGTCTCTGCGCTACGCATTCCTATGCAGCGTTCTGCCTCTTTTCCGTTCTTGAAAAAGATAAGAGCCGGTATACTGCTTATGCCCAGTTCAGCAGCAAGATCGCCACATTCATCAGCATCAATTTTGAACACGGAAGCTTTTCCCTCATATTCCTCCGCGAGAGCTTCTACGACAGGTGCCATTCTTTTGCAGGGGCCGCACCAGTCTGCGTAAAAATCAACAAGAACCGGTATTCTGCTTTCAAGCACAAGTTTTTTAAAATCCGCTTCTTTTATATGAATATCCTTCATTTTTTTCTTTTCCTCCCACGTGCTGATTTTATTCTGTTTTCTTTTCCACGGCTTTTAACCGGTTTAAAATTACTGATGTTTTTATTTTCCCCGGTCTCTTCCGGCAGCAGACTGGCGGAAACATTTTCCTTTACACAGGAATTTTCCGGTGTTTTCTGTTCACCCGCCGGAACTGTTTCATTTATTCCGGAATTAAGCTGTTCAATACTTATTTTAAGCTGATATGCCAGTTCCCTGCAGAAAGCCATTCCCCATCCATAATCCTCATGAGCAGACGGTTTCTGAACAAATCCGGACGCACCGGCAAAAAGAACAGCCGCACGGTCAGCCGGTTCCGTATATGTACCTGACATTATCAAAACCGGAATACCAGCCATTCTTGACGAATCATGAACAACCTTAAGGAATGAAAGACCGTCAATATCCGGCAGCATAAAATCTATCATTATTGCAGAAGGCTTTTTTCCGCAAAGGTAAAAAAAAGCCTCATGTCCCGACGGTATTGTATCTACTATCATACTGGGGCAGGCGGAATGTATAAGTTCCGCTATCTGCTGCGGTTCCCTGCCGCGGCCACCTATAACAAGCAGAGAGTAGGGTTTCATCAGAGTCCCATTCCAAGACGCTCTATAAGCAGTTCCGGCATATTGCTCTGCCTCATTTTCTGTTGTGTTATCTTTATATCATAGCTTATGCGGTGCAGCCGGAAAACCTTCATAAAGCTGTCATATATGCCACATGAGGCCCGCGGGTCCCCGTCACGCGGCTGGCCTACGGCACCAGGATTTATAAGAACACTGTCTGTATCAACCTTAACCATCTGGTTTTGTTTCATCAGCTCCATATGAGGGAATCCGTTCTCATCGCAGTGAAAGGCACATGGTATATGCGTATGCCCCACAAAGCATGGTGATGTCTTCCATAGTTTTTTGTTATCCAGGAACTGCATCTCACTGATAAGGTATTCAACAAGAGGCTTGGACGGGGAACCATGAACCATGGTGAAATCAGGAGTATCTATCCTAAGCGGAATATGTTTCAGGAACTCCATGGCCTCGCCGGTAAGTCTGGATCTTGTATGCTCTATTGCAGCTGCAGCAGCATCGTTGAACCATTTTACCTTCATTCTGCCTATTACAGCGGCATCATGATTGCCCAAAACCAGATAAAGTCCTTTTATTGTAGAGGCCAGCTTGACGCATTCAAGAGGATTGGGCCCATAGCCCACAAGGTCACCACAGCAGAACAGCTTTGTTATTCCCTGTCTGCTGAAAAAATCCATTACAGCCTTGAACGCTTCAAGATTGCCGTGAACATCAGAAAATATACCGTATCTCATATCAAAACTATCCTCGTGGCTATGCCGCCGTATGTTCTGTACTATGTTCCGCCATACCGGCGGCATGTTTCAAATCTACAGATACCAGTTTGGAAACACCTGATTCCTCCATGGTAACTCCGTAAAGAATCCCTGCTGCCTCCATTGTGCGCTTGTTATGTGTGATGACAAGAAACTGTGTTGAATCTGAAAACTCACGTATAAGGCGCACAAAGCGGCCCACATTAGCCTCATCAAGCGGAGCATCAGTTTCATCCATGACACAGAACGGAGAAGGATTCACGCGGAAAAAACTGAACAGGAGGGCCAGGGCCGTAAGCGCTTTCTCACCTCCGGAAAGCTGGGTTATGCTTACAGGCCTCTTTCCTGGAGGACGGGCAAGTATCTCTACACCTGTATCAAGCAGATTGTCAGGATCCGTAAGTATAAGATCCGCCTCTCCGCCATTGAACAGCAGAGAGTAAATTTCCTTGAAATATCCGCGCACACTGTAGAATGTATTTTTGAAATTCTCCCGTGTCGTATCATTTATACGCTTTATGGCAGCACGCAGATCTGTCTTTGCCTTGTTAAGATCCTCAACCTGTGAAGTTATGAAAGCACAGCGCTGCGCAAGAGCCTCATGTTCCTCCGGAGCAGTCATATTCACAGGCCCCATGGCTTCCACGCGGCGGCGCAGAAATACAACTCTTTCATGATCTGTTTCAGTATTCCCGTATTTTTCATCCGCCTCTGCAGGCGAAATATTCCATGCCTCCGTAAGCCTGAGTGCTACGTCATCAGCACGTGCCTGCGCAGCGGAAAGTTCTGTTTCAAATTTAACTCTGCTGTTTCCGCATTCCGAAATAAGTGCACGACAGTCTTTAAGATTGGAGGATACATTTTCAAATTCCAGTCTGATAGAGTTAATATCCTCCTCTGTCTGTCTGCATGATATTTCCTTTTCGGCAAGATCATTTGCAAGAATACCAAGCCTTGCGGAAGCATTTCTGGCATTCTCTTCCAAAGATTTTTCCTTGCTGTCAAGCTCACTGCGGCGCACTGCAAAATGCGACTTTTCGGCATTCAGGGACTCAAGGTCATACTTTCCGCGTGCAGCTTCATCCTGCAGTTCACTCATTGCCCTGCTGAAACTGTCAAGCGCCGCCCTGCTTACTGCATAATTTTCCTTCTGCACGGCAAAAGCCGCGTAGGCACGTTCTTTCTCCGCATCAAGTCCTGCCTGTTTCTTTTTAAGTTCTTCTGAATTTTTACGCAGTCCGGAAAGTTCTTTTTCAAACAGCACTGCTGACTCTTCGGCTTTTTTTATATCTGCCTCGGTCCTGATCCTGCTGTCCGACAGAAGTTTCATGCGTTCACCATTCAGCCTGACCGACTCACGAAGGGAACGCAGCTGATTTTCCCTGGTATTCAGTTCAAGATTTATTTTTACGGCTTTTTCCCTTGACTGAACACTTTCCCTGCGCAGATTATCAAGACGGGATTTAAGTTCTGCCTTCTCCGCCTCGTTTTTTTTATTCTCTTCCGAAAGCTCAGCGAGCCTGTCGTTTATTTCAGTTTCCTCTCCCCAGTAAGGCTCATTCGAGACAATTTTCCCGGCACCGCCGGATAACCAGAACTGTCCACGAACTGCAGCCCCGCTTACTGTAGCTCCGTGAAGAAGGAAAACGATCAAAGGCTTAAGTGCCGCGCGGCAGTTTATTCTGGACAAAACCGAATCAGCAGAAACAGGAACCTCATCGCCACATGGAGGAACCCTGTCAAGAATAATAAAACGGCATCTGCCTTTTCCGGAATGTTCCAGTACATTCAATGCCTTTTCAGCGGCTTCCATGTTTTCGCACACTACTGAATCAAGATAGCGGCCAAGGGCATCCTCCACAGCTATCATATCTGCTTTTTTAAATTTAAGCAGGCTGCGCATGGCGCCAAGTACTCCGGGAATTCCGGCTTTAAGGACAATATCACAGCCTACCCAGTATGAATCCCTGCGCGCCTGTGCAAGCAGAACACCGAGCCTGGCTTTGCACGCAGCTGTTTCCTCACGTATTTCAGAGATACGGCGCTCAGTCCTCTGTATATCTGACGCAAGCTGCTGCGCGGCTTTTTCCGCAGCAGCGGTTTTTTCTTTTTCCGCTGTTGCTGAAACAGACAGTTCTTTTATTGTCTCTTCAAGAGCTGCAGAATCATTCTTTAGCTTCGACGCATTCTTTTCAAGAAATAAGCGGTCACGCTCAAGACCTGCAAGATTTTCCCTCAGATGAGAGGAATCGGAATTTGAACGTGCCAGATACTGCGAAAGGGCAAGCTCGCGCGAAAAAGAAGCATTCATTTCTGATGATACTGCTGCCAATGCTTCTTCCGCCGCTTTTATTTCAGTCTGTGTTTTCTGTAATGCAGACTGGTCGCTATTTACCTTTTCCCTGAGTCCGGGCAGGGCAGAACGCTCCGCTGCTATTCTGTCGTTTATTTCCTTGATGCGCGGTTCAATGCGCGCAATTTTTTCAGCATTGGATTTTTCAGCGGTTTCAAGTGAAAGCCTGGATGCGGCTATGTCCTGAACGGTCTGGCGGCTATGACTGATAATACCCTCAAGACTGTTCTTTTCAAGTTTTATTGCATTTGTTTTTTCCCGCAGCTGACGCAGTTCCTCATTCTTACGCGTTAAGTTCAGATTCATTGAGGCAACAGATGCCTCGTATGTATTAAGCGATACACGCAATTCATCTGCCTCTTTAATTAAAGGCTCAAGACTGCCTTTTATCTCTGCTGCCTTCTGAAGATATGAATTGCGTTCCTGCACCAGAAGCGAAATTTCAGCGCCTTTCAGCTCATCACGGTACTTCTGCTGCAGCCTCGCCTTGCGTGCTTCTGCCTCAAGTTTTTTTATCTGCTCCTGAAGCAGAACCATGGAATCGGAAAGACGGTTCAGATCGGCCTCTACCTTTTCCAGACGGCGGTATGCCTCCTCACGTCTGGATTTATACTTGGATACACCTGCAGCCTCTTCGAACATTTCACGTCGTTCCTCGGACGTAGCGTTCAGCAGATGTTCAATCTGCCCCTGGTCTATAATGGCATATCCCCCGGTACCAATTCCCGTATCAAGGAACATTTCCCTTATATCCTTAAGCCGGCACTGAACCTTGTTTATGAAATATTCTGATTCCTCGGAACGGTATATTTTGCGTGTTACCGTCACCTCGCTGAAATCCAGTGGCAGCTTGCGCTCCGTATTATCGAATGTCATGGAAACTTCTGCCATGTTCAGTGCCCTGCGGCGTGTGGTTCCCGCAAAAATAACATCCATCATGGACGGCATACGCAGTGATTTCCATGACATTTCGCCTATGCACCATTTCAGTGAATCCACAACATTTGATTTTCCGCAGCCATTAGGCCCTACAATGCATGTAATGCCGGGCTTAAGCGGCATTTTAACCTTGCTTGCAAAGGATTTGAACCCGTAAATTTCCAGTTCCTTGAGATACATGCAGACAAACAACAGTCTTTGCGCAATTAATGCGCACAGACTCTCCTGTATATATTATATAAATATATTTGCGTTATTATACAGATTTACGCAGGAATTTTACAGCTGAATATAACAGCCGCATTATGGAACGTAATATTAAGCCGGATTTACCGGTTACCGGAATTCTATAATATCCCCAACGCCTACGCGGCCGGCACATCTTCCGGCAGGCAGCTCCAGTACACCACGGCTGCCTTTAACAAAGGGCGAGAAGCGCCACGGCCTGAAATTTTCCAATATACGTATAACCCTGAAATCCTTATCCAGAAATACCGCATCTATTGCAAAGCGCATGAAACACATATGAATGCTGCTGCACGGCTCAAGCCAGAGTCCCTCCTCTTCTCCCAGAGACTCACGTGGTATAAGACCAAAAAGGCGGGACATGAATGTATCCGCCTTTTCCGCGCTGCCGCTTATAACAATATTTCTTGTCAGGTTGAAAACCTTCATTCCTCAAATTCCTCATACATGGGATTTGAATTATGCCATGACGCACTGCCCTGTTCTTCCTGCTGTGAAGAAGAGGAATTTTTCTTTTTCTGTTTGCGGTTTTTTCCTTTCGTCCTGCCCTTCTTCGATTTTCTGGAAGAATCATCGTCTTCGTAAACAGGCTTCCTTACAACAGATACCGGTGCCTCGTTTTCACTGCTGGAAACCTCCGGAGCTTTCTCACCAGGATTATTCTTTGAATAGTGAGAGCGGGAGGATTCATTGCCGGAGGATCTTACTATATTCAGATGAGGATTTTCAGCGGCGTAAGCTCCGAACACTACATTATCAGTCTGCTCTTTAAGCAGTGGACTGGCGAAATCAATACTCTGCGGATATGAAAGCCAGTATGTACCATCTGGGTAATTCTCTGCCATTATGCCTACGGAAACAGTTATGGAACTGTCGAATGAAATTTCTATATTGGAAACACGGAATTTGGAATTAAGCTTTTTTATAGCCTCAACCTTGACAACCGGAAGCGTCGGTCTGTCTGCCGGTGTGGATTCCCGGCAGCCGTTTACGAAGCAGTCCTCCATTTTCAGGTAAAGCTCACGCGATATGAGTTTAACATCGAAATAGCTGCGGTCATTTGAAACCGTTACAGGCATCATCAGCGCGCCATCCTCCCACTGAACCTTGCGGACTATCAGCCCGGAAAGATTCATGTCAGCCTGCCTGTTGTTCTTTATGCTTCCAGGCTCCACTGAAACAACCATGGCGGACAGAGGTGTAAGACAACCTGAAAGAACCAGTAACGCTAAAGATTTGAATATAGTGCTCATTGTCAGGATTCCGGATTCAGTTTTTTTATTATTCCAACAAGTTCGTAAATATCATCTATTTCATAATCGGCGCCTGAAACAGGAGTATCAAACTCATTGCCATATTTTGCCCAAACTGTTTTCATTCCAAGTGCTTTGGCGCCTTTTATGTCCCGTTCGGCCCAATCGCCTATCATTATGGCGTTTTCAGGCTTTATCTGCATAAGTTCGAGTATTTTCTGAAACGGTTTGGGAGAAGGTTTTTTCTCGAAAGTATCCTCGAATGTTACAACATGCTCAAAAAAATGATGCAGTCCGAGACTTACTATTCTCTGCCACAGATTCCGGCGCGGGGCGTCGGATATCACGCCCAGGCGCACACCGGATCTTAGCAGTTCGGTAAGGGTAATCCTGACATGCGGATACAGGCGCAGATATCCATCCTTTGCCCGGCGGTATCCTATAATGGCCGCCGCAAGTATTTTATGATCTATATATCCAAGCTCTTTTTCAAGGACTTTGTCGAAAATATTCTGATCCTCTATTCCTTCAGCCCAGTAGACCTTGTAGATCTTGTCGAGCATTTCCTGCTTGGGTATATTAAGCCCTGCGTCAATCATCTCATCAACCGCGGCATCAACCGCAGCCCGCTTCATTCGCATGAAATCGGTAAGAGTATTGTCAATGTCAAAAATTACCGCTTTTATCATTTAAGCTGCTTCCTTATTTGTCGTTGCAGCGTTCCACATATTCCCCTGTACGGGTGTCAACGCGGACTTTATCTCCGGCTTTTATGAAAGCCGGGACTTTTATAACAATGCCGGTGGACAGTCTGGCATCCTTTGTAACACTGGAGCTGGTGTTTCCGCGCACAACATCCTCGGCTTCCACAACTTCCATAACCACATTGGCCGGCAGTCTCACACCAAAGAACTTTCCGTTCAGATACAGACCTTCAACCGACATATTATCCATCATGTATTTCATCTCATTCTGAAGCTGTGACAGCGGGAAGCCAGTCTGCTCATAATTTTCATCGTCCATGAAATAAGCCATTTCGGTATCAGAATACACATAGGTTTTAGGACGTTTTTCAACAGTAACCTCATTGAATTTGTCTTCAGGACGGTATGCTGTTTCAATAATCGTGCCACTCTCAACCTTGCGCAGTTTCACGCGTACAACAGCACGTGCCTGTGATTTGCGGTGATGCTGAACAGTCATTACTTCCACTATCTCTCCGTTTTCATTGGTGAAAATGGTTCCTATACTGAATTGTGTTGCTAATATCATTGAATTATCTCCTTACAAAATAAAATCCTTTAATTATTTCAGGCACCAGGGTGCTGATAAGCCATGGCTTTAAGAGCCAGAATTCTTTTCTGCATGGGAGGATGCGTTGCCATAAGATCCGAGGCCGCACCACTACGCTCCTCCATATAACTTCCACGTGGATCTATTATGCACAGATGAGCTATGCCCTTGCCTATGGATGTGGTGGGCCCTGTAGCAGAATAAATCTTTTCAAGCGCAGAAATAAGCCCTTTGGGATTGCGGGTAAGTTCTGCCGCTGTGGCATCAGCAAGATACTCTCTCTGTCTGGAAACAGACATTGTCAGAATTGTTGACAGCATAGGTGCCAGTATAATCATAATAATCCAGATAACAAAAAGGATAGCCATAACATATGGCGGCATACCGGCTGCCCCACCTCTGCCGGAAGCGCTGCCGGCACCACCAAAACGGCTACCGAGCCCCCCCGGCATACCTGCAAGACCAACAGCGGGCATATTTCCCCTTCTTCTGTTCCTGTAATAGCCTCTGCCGTTGCCTCCTCCTGTGACAAGACCGGATATAAGATTTACTGCACCGACAAGGGCGGTAAGTGTTGTCATCAGACGTACATCATAATTACGTATATGGCTCATTTCATGCGCCACAACCCCGGCCAGCTCCTCACGGTTCATAACATCAAGAAGCCCCCTCGTGACAGCTATTACGGAATCATCCTGATCAACGCCTGTAGCAAAAGCATTGGGATCAGGGTCGGGAACAATGTATGCAACCGGTTTTGGCAGTCCGGCCGCAATAGCTATTTCCTCAACAATATTTATGAAAATCTTTTCCTGCGGATCTTCCGGGTTCGCAGGATATGCACCAGTAGAGGCAAGCACAAGCCTTTTGCCATTTCTGTATCCTGAGAAGGAGGCTATGCAGCCCACTATAAGTGCAATTATAGTGCCGAAAGGCACGAAATGCTGCTCCACCACCTTTGCTGAATAGGTGGCGGTAACAGGGTCATAAGTACTCTTGAGCTGCGTCTGGTTAACATTCCAGCCAAGAATAAAAAAATCAAAACCGAGACCAAGAAAGAGAAAGAAACAAACGAAAATAACAAGAAGAATTACTGTGTTTTTCTTGTTTTCTTCCTGCTGCTCATAAATATTCATAGTCCGATTACCTGTTTATATAACGGAGCGGTCCGGTATTACTCAGCCCGCCCCGCAAATTGTCAGCTGACGTATGGTTTCAGAATGAAAGGTCGACCTTTACATTCTCGCGTTCAGGAGAACCTGCTGGAAGTTCCCAGAGTTCCTCCGGTTTGAAGCCTAACATACTGGCGAAAATATTGGTAGGGAATACCTGCTGTTTTGTATTGAACTTCGTGCAGATATCATTATAAAACTGACGGGAGAAGCCGATCTGGTTTTCCGTATGTGTAAGCTCTTCCATAAGTTTATTAACTTCCTCATTGGCCTTGAGCGACGGATAGCTTTCCTTCAGCATCATAAGTCTTCCAAGTGCAGCGGTAAGTTCACCTTCTTTTGCCGCAAGATCCTTCATATTGCCAGGCTTTACGCTCATGGCAGCAGCTCTTGCCTGCACAACCTTTTCAAGCGTTTCCTGCTCGAATTTCATTTCGCCTTTTACAGCAGAAACAAGATTCGGTATAAGGTCGTGGCGGCGTTTCAGCTGCACATCTATCTGACGCAGGGCATTGGCAACGTTATTACGGAGTGTAATAAGACCGTTGTACATTGACATGAGCCAGATTCCTATAACAACAATTACTATAAGTGACACTATCATTGTTTTTTCTCCTTTTTTGATTATTACCTTTTTTCTTTAAAATTCTTAATCCGCTACCGTAAGCACTTCGCAACCACTATCCGTGACAAGCACTGTATCCTCAATACGCACTCCGAATTTTCCAAGCAGATAGATACCAGGCTCAACCGTAACAGACATTCCTTTATCAAGCAGAAATTTTTCATCAGAATAAAGGCTTAACGCGGGAGCCTCATGTACTTCAAGACCGACTCCATGACCTGTGGAATGTATGAAATACTGCCCGTATCCGGCGTCTGCTATTACATCACGGCATACCTTGTCTGCCGCCTTCGCGGAAAGGCCGGGCTTCAAAGCCTTTATTCCCTCATCATGAGACTTCCGGACTATATCATAAACTTTCTTAAATTCAGCGTCCGGATTACCATGAAAGAAAGTGCGTGTTATATCAGAGCAGTAGCCCCTGTAAACACAGCCGAAATCTATAAGGACTGATTCATTATCCCTGAGTTTTCTGTCAGATGTGACATGATGCGGAAGAGCACCGTTCTCTCCGAAAGCAACAATAAGATCGAATGAAGGTCCCTTGGCGCCCATGGCACGCATAAGATTATCAAGACGGTTGGCCACTTCTCTTTCCGTATCACCTGTTTTTATACCAGGCAGAAGCTGTTCAAAAGCCTTTGCTGCGATACGGCAGGACTCCTTCAGGATTTCAATTTCCGCTCCTTCCTTGCGAAGCCTGAGCGAAGATGTAATGCCTGAAAATTCCTCAAAGCCATGCTCCTTCCAGTATTTCCCGCGGAGATAATTCTCTGTTTCCGGCTCAAAAACCGATTTTTTTACGCCGAGTGAATCTCTCTTCTCAATCAGAGCTGCACGGGCATTATCTGCGGCATAGGATTTAACAAAAGGGACTTTTGAATGAAAATCATCAAAAAGCATTTTAGGCATATAGCCGAAAACATCTTCTTTTGTTACCAGAAGAAGCACTCCCTCCATAAAATACCCTGTAAGGAAATATGTCTCGAGAGGACGCGCAAGAACCAGCGCATCAAGTTTCTTTTCTTCAAGCAGCGCCTGGATATCCTCAATCCTTTTCTGATGAATATTCATTACATTCCTCCGCTATCCGCGAATTTAAATCACGAATATATGAAATAATTATACTAATTATGACAGAAAAAGACAGAAAAAATTATGTATAAATATGTCCGCGTCTCAACACGAAGCCACATAGCCTGGCAGTGGCACAGGTCATAGAAGCGCAGCAAGTTCCGAATACATGCCGGCGGAAAGCTCCTGGGCGCGTACGCGCTCCTGAATATTCATGGTTTTAAAAGCGGAAAGAATTTTATTTCTGTCCATTCCGCATAGCACAAGCGAATTTACAAGAGTCTTTCTTCTGTGGGAGAAAGCCTTCTTAACAAGATTTATTGTTCTGTTTACATTTTCATCATGTTTTACAGGACGGAATTTCAGCACAGCGGAATCAACAGCAGGCACCGGCCTGAAACTGCCGGCTTTTACAAAGCATACCGTTTCGGAAGTGGCCCGCAGGGATGTGGATACAGACAGAACACCATACTCCGGGCTGTCAGGTACTGCCTGTATGCGTATACCAACCTCTTTCTGGAACATGAACACAGCGCAGGCCAGCCTGGGAAATGACAGTATTTTGTCAAGAATCACCGTAGAACAGTCATAAGGCAGATTGCTTATAAAGGCGATTCTTCCTGCGGGCAGTTCTTTTTCCAGATCCACACGCATAAAATCACTGTTATTAATTTTCAGACCAGGGAATTTCTTTTCCAGAACAGGGACAAGATTCCTGTCTATTTCTATAGCCTCCATTATTTCCGCGTATTTCGGAAAAAGAACACCTGTAAGCGCTCCGGCACCCGGTCCTATCTCAACAAGATGCTCAAATGTCTCCCCGTCAAGGGCATGACATATGCGGGCACAAATTTTAGTATCGGCAAGAAAAACCTGGCTGAATCTTGGCATAATCCTGAAATATATATTCTATCAAACATTCACAGTGGCAGTTCCGTTCCCAGCATTTCCCGCCTGAGTTTTATTTCCATGCCGGTTTTCCATATATCACCTGCCCCGAGTGTAAGGACAACATCTCCACGACGTATATCCCTGAGCAGAGGAAGAACCCCAGGGAAAGCCCCAACAGGCCTGCCATGCTTTTTTATTTCGCGTATTATCAGTTGTGGGGAAACCCCTTTTATCTCTTTTTCTCCGGCTGAATATATGGGTGCCACGAAAACCTTATCTGCTTCAGCGAAGGAGGCGCCGAATTCCCGGAACAGGTCCCTGGTTCTTGTATAACGGTGCGGCTGGAAAATAACAATGAGCCTGCGTTCAGGAAAAAGTTTTTTCACTGCTGATAATGTAGCTTTTATTTCTGTAGGGTGATGACCGTAATCGTCAATAAATTCTATGCCTCCTGTTTCACCAATACGGTCAAGACGCCGCTTGACACCACGGAAACCGGTCAGTCCTTCTGCCAGTTTTTCAAACGGAAATCCGAGATAGCAGCCAGCGGCAAGCACAAGAAGGGAGTTACGGACATTATGCAGCCCCGGGACGTGAAGTGAGACCGAGCCTTTTCTTCCCCCCTTGAACCAGGCTTCATAAGATATTCCCATGTCAGTATAAACTATATTACGCGCCTGCCAGTCCGCACCATTGTCTGTTCCGCAGGTAATGACGGGAGCAGCAGCATAAGGCAGAATACTGCGTACTCCCTCGTCATCAGAACATACGACGGCTGCCCCAAAAAACGGAACAGAAGAGATATGCTTTATGAAGGCCATTTTTATTTTCTCAAGGGATCCGTAATGGTCCAGGTGATCTGCGTCGATATTTGTTACACAGGTAACAAGCGGACTGAAATCAAGAAAAGATCCGTCGGATTCATCCGCTTCAGCAATAAAATACTCACCACCGCCCATCTGCAGATTGGATCCGGCGTTCTTGATTATTCCACCTACAACAGCTGTGGCACCAGCCCCTGCGGCCTCGAAGGCTGCTGCCATCATGCTCGTAGTACTTGTTTTGCCATGCGTTCCTGCAACAGTTACTGTTTTTTTCAGCTCTGCAAGACGCGACAGCATAAATGCCCTGTGTATAAGCGGAAGCCCTGCGGCTTCTGCCGCGACGATTTCAGGATTATCGTCACTGATTGCAGAACTGACAACAAGAGCCTGAGTGCCCGCAGGCAGTTTTTTCCGGTGTCCTATACTGACTCTGGCACCACGTTTCTCAAGTTCATGCGTTATTATTGATTCCCGTGCGTCCGATCCAGTCACTTTGTATCCAAGACCAATCATAAGCGCAGCTATTCCGCTCATTCCTATACCGCCAATACCGACGAAATGTACATTTTTTAATGTTTCAAGACGAAAGTCCCTTGTGTATTTCATTTTATTTTCCTGTTCTGTGGTGCCATTTTCTCTCCACCACTATTGTTATTTTTATTTGAAGCAGGTTTTAATTTCAGCCATTTCAGATTTTTCCCTGCTATTTTATTGCCAGGATCCCTGCGCAACGCTTCCGTACATGCCTTTATGGCCGCTTCAATATTTCCTGCTGCGGTATAAGCGGCTGCCCTGCCTGTGTCTGCAACCGGTCCTCCGTTGGAAAAATCAGCAAGCGCAGCACTGGTCTCCCCCATTATAAGATAACCAAGTCCACGTACAAGCCTGAGTTCGTATGAATCCTCTTTTTTCTCAGACAGTCTGTCAAGCGTTTCAGCTGCACTTTCAATCCAGCCTTCTCCGCTTATCCATAGTCCCATGTCATTTCCCACATCCCGTGGTATGTATCTGGCCATGCTGCCGTTGTTCTGCCTTCCACCATCATTTCTGCTATTACCGCCACCTGCAGCACCAGACACTGTTCCCGTTTCCATATTTATCTTCACCCTTGCGTCCATGTCCGGAGAAACAGAGGCAAGCATCCCCTCTGCCTCCTCTGCTATGCGTATTATATCCTTTTCACGCTCTGTGGAGGTTGCAGCAGGCAGATAAAATGTTTTTTTGTTGTACTGTATTCCGGGTCTGGCAAGAGCGGCAGACATTTTACCGTTTTTTTTATTCCCTTCAGAAACAGAAACAACATTAAGTTTTACGCGTGGAATCTCTATCATTTCAAAATCAAGCCTGATTTCCTGGTTTTCAGGAACCCTGGAAAGGAGTTCTCCTATGCGTTTAACTGTACGCCTGGCGTCATTTTCCTGAACTTCTGATGAGGATTCTTCTGCTTTTGTTCCGCCACGTGTTTTTCTGGAACTGTTTATGTCCGTACTTTTTTCACTCTCCGTCAAATAAGAGGAGGACCCGGATACGTTTTCAGAAGAAGAATAGGCAATTCCCATTGATATTCCTCCCTGATTATTTGCGGGAGCAATAAGAAAACCAGGCAAAACCACGCCCGGAATATCTTTCACACGTCCGGTTTCATACAGGATAGCGGCAAGTCTGAACCGGGCGACGGAATCGCGCGGCTTGAGAGATACTGCCCTGCGGAAAAGTTTCTCTGCTTCTTTAAGAGCACCATTTCTTTCCCGCAGCGAAGCCAGTTCAAACACGGCGTCCTCATAACCTGGATATATCGCAATGGCACGCCGCAGCTCCGCTGCTGCCTCTTCATCACGAAGCATATGTTCATAACACCTTGCAAGCTGAAAATGAAAAAGAGGATTATATCTGTCCAGTGCTACGGCGCGGCGGTAGTTGTCTAGTGCTTTCTGCATATCCCCAAGCACAGCATATACAGAACCGGTGTTCATTCTTATATCCCCACGCTCAGGGGCTTTTTTTACCGCAATAAGATTATCACTTAATGCTTCCTCGTACAGTCCCGCCCTTGCCAGAACTATTCCACGCAGCTGATATGCAGTTGCGTTCTCCGGATCAAGTTCTATGGCGTGACTGAATTCATCTCTGGCCTTTTCAAGCTGTCCCTCCCAGTACAGAACAGCGCCGAGACCTGTGCGTGCAAAAGAATTATACGGATTTTTTTTAACAGCCGAACGGAAATATTCAGCAGCCCTTGCGTACTGTCCTGCTGAAAGCAGCCGGTGCCCGTAGTAAACATCCATGTCAGACTGTTCCTTCATAAGCCTTTCATAAACAGTCTCGTGCCGTTCATGTACAGCCCCGCGGGCTATGCATGGAAGCAGAAGAATAATAAATACAAGCAGAAAAGCTTTTGAATTCACTTATGCAAAATTACATTTTCGGAAGAAAGCATGAGATGTTTAGGAAGGTGCATTGTAAAAGTAGTTCCTTTGCCCAGAACAGACTCTACAGTAATCTTTCCTTTATGGAGCATGGAGACATACCGGCACAGATTCAGCCCTAACCCTGTTCCAGATCTTTTCTGCCCAGCCTGTCTGTATTTCTCGAACACATCTTTGAGTTTGTCCGGCGGTATTCCCTCTCCGTTGTCAATAACGGAAAGATAAACCTTTTTTTCATCTTCCTTTATTGAAATTTTAATCCTGCCATTCTCAGGACAGAATTTTATCGCATTGCTTACGAGATTTGTTATGGAGCGTTCAAGAAGTACAGAGTCTCCGTTTATAACCCCATCGGAACCTTCCACCGAAAATGAAATATTCTTGTTCTCTCCCATACCTTCCATAACAGAAATAACAGATTGGGCCAGCTGATTCAGCGAAAGCGAAACAAGTTCCAGTTTCATCTGCCCGGCTTCCACCTTGGCCACATCAAGAATATTGTTTATCATACCAAGCAGACGCAATGAGGCACGGTTCATTGAAAGAAGCATTTTTCTCTGAACCGGATTAATTGGCCCCGGTATCTCCTTTAGTATATAATCGAGAAAGCCCTTTATGGCGGTTACAGGATTGCGGAGATCATGCGTAAGCACATGAAGGGAATTATCATAATCCATCAGTATTTTGAAAAAGCCACGCTCAAGCCACCAGGCAACCACAAAACATATTGAAATAAGGGAAATAATATAAGAAGCAATTATTTTTAAAAACGAATAGGATTCATTGATATTGGTAAGCCACGCAAAGACAAAAATAGAGGTTACAGCAGCTATGAAAATCGATGAAACAAAAATCTTTAAAAACAGTTTAGTTCTCATTTTCCAGTTCAGGCCGTTTACTCAAGAAATCTTCAATTAATACTCCTTCAGAATTATTATATAAAAATAATTCTAATAAAAAAACGGAGATTTTAAAGGCCCGCAATCTGCTTAAGATATGGAACAGCAAGGTTCAACGCACGGCGCCTGTGACTTATACTGTTCTTCTCAGCTGCAGACATATCCGCATAGGAACATGAGAAACCATCCGGGATAAAAAGGCTGTCATAACCGAAGCCTCCGATACCGGAATGTTTTCCGGCTATTCTGCCTTCCACCACGCCTGACACGCAGTGCTTCTCACCAGCAGGAGAAACAAGAGCTATACAGCATACAAAACGGGCCTTCCTTTCGTCGCCTGTAAAATGCCTCAGATTCTCCAGCAGAAGACGGTTGTTATCTTCTGCATTGCATTCAGGCCCGGCATAGCGCGCAGAAAAAATACCCGGCGCTCCTCCAAGAACCGCAACTTCAAGCCCGGTATCGTCGCCCATGGCCCACCTGCCTGTAAGAGCTGCTGCATATCCGGCTTTTATCATGGCATTCTCCTGCAGTGTTCTGCCGTTTTCAGCTGGAGAAACTGCCATAGGATAATCCCTAAGACAGCGGTACTCAAGCGGCAGAGAAGGAAGCATAGCTTTGTATTCTGCTATTTTATGCGGATTGAAGGAAGCTATGACAAGGGTATTCATACATTTATATTGATTGACGCTTTTCTGTACAGTTATTATTCCTCTTCGCTGTCATCAGTTCCTATATCGCCGAGGATATCAGCTGCGGCCTTGCGTACGGCCTGGCTTTTTGATTTAAGCAGTTTTATAAGGCTTCCGGCTGCGGCAGGACCTGCAAGTGCAAAAGCCTGTGAGGCGGATTTACGCCATACGCGGTTTTCTTCCTGAAGAAGAGCAGACAGAGCCTCAAAAGCCGGTTCGCCCATTCTTCCAAGAATCTCCACAGCAGACTTTCTGGCTGTCTTGTCATCACCTTTGATGATATTCACAAAAATCTCGGGAGAGGAAGGAACAATTTTAAGCAGTGCATCACAGGCGCAGCGGCGTACAGATGAGTCACTGTCTGACAGAAGGGCAGATAGTTCCCTTACCGCAGATTTTGCGGCAGGCCCCATATAACCTATTGCCTCTACCGCCGCTTTTTTGGCATTACCTTCAGCCTGCCTCATATAACTCAGAATATCGAACAGGGCGGGCAGGCCCATTCCACCTGTTATCTCGGCGGAAAGTTTACGCACCGACGCGTCGCTGTCAGCAAGCAGTTCTTTTACAGCAGGCAGTATTTTGAAGGCCGGTTTCTTAAGTTTAGCAAGAGTTTCAAGTGCAGTCTTGCATACCGTCTTATCCTTGTCGCGCAAAATATCAGTAAGCGCAGACAGATCTTCATCTTTAAGTCCGATATTTATAAGAGCGGAGGATGCAGCCTTACGGGTGTATTTATTTGAATCCCGCAGAAGTTTTATAAGTTCCCGTACTGCACCTGTAGCCTCAGGGCCTATATGCCCTAAAGCGTCTGCAGCAGCCTTTCTCGTATAACGGTTGCCATCCCTGAGCAAAGCAGAAATCTCAATAACATCATCAGCGCTGTTTGGACCAATGCTTCCAAGCGCCTGAACAGCGTATTTTCTTGTCTCTGTATCGCTGTTGCGGAGAAGTTTTATAAGCGGTGGCACTGCTTCCTTTGCCTTTACCCCTATGGTTCCGAGTGTATAAACCGCCTCCTGACGCACGGATTTTTCAGGGCTGTCAAGTAAAGTTATAAGTTCCGGTATTGTATCTTCTGACGGTTTTCCTATGCGCGTAAGCGCGGTGGCAGCAGCGCGGCTTGCTGAGATACCAGGATCAGCCAGTGCTTTTATAAGCGCAGGCACTGCAGATGCCGCTGCGGCACCCATCGAGCCCAGTTTCTCGGCAGCATCACATACCATATCACTGTTTCCACTGTCGAGCATCTTTACAAGTTCCTTTACTGAATCCTCGGAGATAAGCCCGCCAGCAGAATCTTTTTCCTGCCCCCCCTCGCGGATAAGTCTGGCAAGAGCGGAAATTTCCTTTCTGAAAGCTCTTTTGTTATTTTCCAGAAGTTCTGCCAGGCTCCTGCTCTCCCCATCACGTTTTTTGGGAATCATAGGTATTCTTGCAACAGGTCTCGTCTGGCCAGGACCAATCTGTGCAAGAGCTATTGCAGCTGTTATTTTGGTTGATTCATCCTGAAGAAGATTCTCCAGAAGCGGAATAGCACTTCTTGCCTCGCTGCCAACGCGGCCAAGTATCTCTGCCGCCGTTTCCCTCGCTATCTTATCCTCGTCTTTAAGAACTTCTTTCAGTTCGGAAATGGAACTCTTCGGTGAAGCGCCTATTTTTGCCAGGGCATCGGAAGCAGCTTTTCTTGTATCAGGATTTTTGTCATGAAGAAGTTTAACAAGCCCTGAAATAGCGTCTTTGGGAGCAGTAGCTATTTTAACAAGAGCATCTGAAGCATATTTGCGTGTCCATTCGTCCGGGTCCCTCAGCAGATCAGTAAGCGATGCGGTGGCCGGTTCGGAAGCCGGCCCTATATTCATAAGAGCATAAGCAGCAGCCCTTCTTGTCCAATGATCTTCATCTTTAAGCAGCTTTTCAAGACTGTCTACAGCCTCCGCCGCATCAGGCCCTATCTTTCCAAGAGCGTAGGCGGCGTTTCTTCTGGTAACAGGGTCCTGATCACCTGAAAGAATAATAAGCGAAGGAACGGCGTCCCTGGCGTCAGCACCTATTTTGCCGAGGGCATAGGCTGCGGCTTCACGTGTATTCTTGTCCTTATCCTTAAGCAGAAGGGTAAGTCCGGGAACAGCAGTTCTTGCATCCGGGCCTATTTTGCCAAGAGCATATGCCGCCGCCTCCCTTATCCACCTGTCTTCATCTTTAAGAAGCATCATAAGTGCAGGGACAGATGATTTGGCATCAGGACCTATCTTTCCAAGAGCTATGGCTGCAGAACGGTGAATGACCTTTTCCTGATCAGAAAGAAGAATAACGAGTTTGTCAACTGCGTCTTTTGCTGCAGGGCCCATATTGCCAAGGGCTATAGCCGCATAATTACGTGTTTCCCTGTCAGGTGAGGACAGAAGTTCTATTATTCCGGGAACTGCAGAGCACGCATCCGGACCTATTTTACCAAGGGAATATGCCGCTGCGCGCGGTATGGAAGGATCCTCATCCTTAAGCAGCAGCTGCAGATCCGCCACTGCAGATCTGGCGGAAGATCCTATATCACCAAGAGCCACGGCTGTGAAACGGCGCGTATCAGCGTCCTGGCTTTTAAGCAGTAACACAAGTTCAGGAACCGCAGCTTTTGCGGATTCACCTAATTTTCCTATCGAACGCGCAGCCGCACGGCGCGTTACAGGATCTGCAGCTTTCAGAAGCCGCAGAAGTTCCGGCAGAGCCTCCTCCGGTCTTTTCTTTATATTCGCTATAAAAGAAGGCCCTATATCTACTGACGTGGCAGAGCTGACAGGACGCCCTCCGGAAAGTACCGATGCCGGATTCTTTGCCGGCTCATGACGCATTTCATCACCGGTAATTTTCTTTATGGCAGCAGCGGCTTTCAGCCGTACTCCCACATCATCATCATCAAGGAAAAGTTTTAATTCCGGAACCGCAGCAGCAGCCTTTGGCCCCATATTGCCCAAAGATTCAGCAGCAGCTTTTCTGGTAGCCGGATTATGAAGAAGTTTTACAAATTCAGCAAGAAGTGGATTGCTCTCATAAGATTCATTGTCTGTCTTTTTTTCTTCAGGCAGACGTGCTCCGCAGGATGAGCAGAAACGGGCGCCGTCATCATTTTCAAAATTGCATTTATCGCATTTCTTCATAATAAAACATTACCTTAAAAATATTATTATGACACATTAAGCCCGTTTATGTAAATGCCATTGTTCAGGTTATGGCGCATGGCAGCACGAACAGTCTGTACGGCAGATAAACAGACGTTCTCAGCCTTTCACATGCCCGGGCTTATCAATCCTGCGTTTTCAGCATAAGGCACGTTAAACAATTAAATGTAGCGTTAATCCGCGTAAAAACAAAACAGTTGCATTTTCCTTTTTCTAATTGCTATAATTTTTATGTAGTCAGAAACAGTAAGATGTTCTTTGGAGTTTTTTTGAAGCGCCTGTATCTCAACGGATAGAGTCCCAGCCTGCGAAGCTGGTTATCCAGGTTCGATTCCCGGCAGGCGCACCAAGATTTGGTACTATAGATGAGAACAGAATATACAAAGGAAAGCAGCCGGTTTTAAAGCGCTTTCCTTTTTTTTTGCACACAGATACAGAAACATGAAAAACGAAGAGAAAAACAAAGAGAATAACACAGATAAAAAAACCGGAAAATACGTATACGACCCTGAAACAGGAAAGGTTGTAAAAGTATCTGATGAAATACCGGGTCTGAAAAAAGAAGCTGCGTCTTCCGAATGTCCTCATCAGCATCACTGCTGTGATGGCTGCTGCCATCACTAAACAGCCGTCACACCGTTTTACGCCTCTTTTCTTCAAGGACAGACTATTCATGACACCCAGGAAAAAGAAACAGGAACAGAAACATAAATGTCTGGTAATAGGAATAGCCGGAGGTTCCGGCTCAGGTAAAACCACTTTCGCAAAACGGATAATAAAAGAATGCGCGAAAATGGGAATAAAAGGATGTATGTTTTCACTGGACAACTATTACAAGCCACTTGAACATCTGCCGTTTGAAGAAAGAAAAAAATATAATTTCGATAATCCCGATGCAATAGATTCAGAACTTGCGGCACAGCAGCTTGAGGAACTGTGTTCAGGTGGAACCATACATCAGCCAATATACGATTTCAAACGGCATACCCGGGAGGAAAAGACCACCCGTATAACGCCAAAAGCCCTTATTGTAGTGGAAGGTCTGTATACACTCTATTTCAAAAAAATAAGCAGTATCTGCGATTACAAGATTTTTGTCTCAACAGGCATGGTCACTTCCATGCTGCGCCGTGTTGAACGTGATGTAAAAGAGCGCGGAAGAACAATAGAAGACATAAAAAAACAGATTCTCGCAACCGTACTGCCCATGTATGAGGCCCATGTAAAGCCGACAATGAGACATGCCCATTTCATAGTGAACTGGGAAGGCGAGGAAATACCTTCCAAGGCCACTGTGGGTATAGTGAGAATGTTACGGGATCATTTCCGCCGTCCGCAGGACAAAGCCTGAAAATTACCGTTTAATACATATATTTTCCAAGGATTTATGCCCGGCCCATACTGCCGGGCATGATATTTTGTATTCAACACACAACCCCTCATATTAAAAATCATCTGCTTTAAAATTATCCGCAATAAATAATATAATATTCAAATGGAATGGCTGATACAGCTCCCTATTCTTTTTTTCTCGATTATAGTGCATGAATGTGCACACGGCTGGGTTGCGCTTAAATGTGGCGATGACACGGCATATATGGAGGGCAGACTTACACTCAATCCCCTGCCACATATTGACAAATACGGTTCTTTTCTTGTTCCCGGTATCTGCCTGCTGCTGCACCTGCCACCAATAGGCTGGGCCAAACCAGTACCGGTAAATATTCTTAATCTTGATAATCCGCGCAAAGACATGGCAAAGGTTGCGGCTGCCGGACCGGCCTCCAACATACTTATGGCTCTTGCGGCTGTGTTCATGCTAAAGCTGCTGATTCTTTTCACACATCCAGGACCGCTTACCGTAACAATAGCCACAGCGCTACGTTTCACCCTGTTCATAAATTTAGGTCTCGCATTCTTTAATCTTATACCTGTCTACCCGCTTGACGGAGGGAATATTCTTCTTGGAACACTCAAAGGTCATTCCCTTGACGTATATGAAACACGTATAAAGCCTTACGGGGTTTATATTCTGCTGGCACTGGTGCTCTTAGGCTATGTCAAATGGATTATCTACTGGCCTATAGCTTTTTTCTACAGCCTGTTTTTCTGACACCGCAGTAACAATATGAAAAACAAATCACATGCCAGTGCCTGAATATATGTCAGCATGGTTTCAAAATCCGGCACGACAGGAATTCTAACATCAGATACACAACTATGGAAAACAATATTCAAAAAAAGGAAATAATCGTTTCTGGAGCACGGCCCACAGGCCGGCTTCATTTAGGAAATTACTGGGGAACAATCCGCAACTGGGTTGAACTTCAGGACAAATATGACTGCTACTTCTTTGTAGCGGACTGGCATGCCCTTACCACCGGAGCCGAAGACAAAAGCGCCAAAATAGGCGACAACACAAGGAATATGGTGCTTGACCTTATGGCAGTAGGCCTGGATATGAAAAAATGCGTTTTTTTCCGCCAGTCCGATGTCAAGGCACATGCGGAACTTTTCCTTCTTCTTTCCATGATTGCGCCTGTAAACCAGCTTCTGCGGAATCCCACATTCAAAGACCAGCTGCGTGAATTCTATAATCAGAAATTCAAAGGGCAGGAAGACAAGAAAAAAGAAGCCGAGGGAGTTATAAAACAGCTTGCTGATTCATGCGGAGGCGACGCACAGGCACTGCAGTCGGATATGGCAGTTCTGGGCTTCCTTGGATATCCGGTACTCATGGCAGCGGATATAATACTGTATGATGCGAAATATGTTCCAATAGGACGTGACCAGCTGCCCCACCTTGAAATAACAAGGGAACTTGTACGCAGGTTCAACAAAATCTTCAGGACAAAGGTTTTCAGCGAACCCCAGCCGCTTTTTACAAAAACCGCAATTGTTCCCGGTCTTGACGGCAGAAAAATGTCAAAATCATACGACAATACAATTTCACTCTGTGAAGAGCCTAAAAGCCTTGAGAAGAAAATAAAGCGTATGTTCACAGACCCGGCAAAAATAAAGGCCGATGATCCCGGTCATCCGGAAGGCTGCGTTGTGTGTGCTTTCCACAGGCTGTACAATCCTGACTTTTCCAGGATAGAAACGGAGTGTCCTGCCGGGAAAAGAGGCTGCGGTCAGTGCAAGAAAGAACTTACCATACTTATGGAAGCGGAAATAAGCAGAATACGCACACGCCGCGCAGAACTGGAAAAGACAGTTGATATTGACGCAATTTTGGCGGAAGGTGCTAAAAAGGCGGCTGCCAAAGCTTCCGTCAAGATAAGAGAAGCATCAAAAGCGGCCGGACTTCTGTAAAATTCCTCCGCCGGGCCCAGCGTAGCGGAACAGTTCTTCTCCTGGAAATGTACAGCATATAAAACACCCTGTCATAACAGGGAAGACTGTTCCGCAGCCGGACTGATAAAACAGTACGTAATGACAGCCCCTGACATATAATATCTTATAGTGTACCGGCAATGAACAGAAAACCGGATAAAATAGATGTACACCTTGAAAATTTTGAAGGTCCAATGGATCTTCTCATGCATCTTATACGCAAAAGCAATCTTGACATCTATGACATTCCGATTGCCCAGATAACCGCCGAATATCTGCATTATCTTGAAATCATGCAGCGGCTCAACCTTGATGTAGCCGGGGAATTTCTTGTAATGGCCGCAACGCTTATGCAGATAAAGGCCAAAATGCTTCTTCCCGCTCCGGAAAAAGATGAAGACGGGGACGGCCCTGACCCCCGGGCACCGCTTGTATCAATGCTTGAAGAATATCAGAGATACAAGGCCGCGGCAAGAAATATTTTCACACGTTTTGAAAACAACAGGGACACATTCTACAGAGGTTCTCCGGTATTTTCCGGTGATGAAAAATATCTGAAAGCGGATCTTCAGGCTTTGCTCGATGCCGTGCAGAAAGCTTTTTCAAGAATCCCCCCGCCACATGAAATGCAGGGGGACGGTTTTCCGCTCAAAACCAGAATAGAAAAAATCCAGAACATGATGAAAGGAAAAGACTGGCTGCTTCTGGACGATGTGTTCGCCTCAGAGACACAATGCCAGGGCATAATCACATGCTTCATGGCGCTGCTTGAACTTGTAAAACAGCATATAATTGTTTTTTCACAGGACGAAGCCTGCGGGCAGGTAAGGATTTATCATGCCCCGGAAATCAGGGAAACCATGCTTCCTTTCCCTGGCAGCCCGACATCCACGCCTGATACAGAAAAATCAAAATACAGCAGAAACATGGAAAAAACCTCCGGAGCGGCCTCTGCTCCGGACAGCTACGATCACAAATGAACATATCTTCTGAAACAAAAATGGAATCACCTGAATTAAAAAAAATCATTGAAACACTGCTTTTCATAACCGATACTCCCCTGAGCATAAAAAGGCTTACGGCGATAACCGAGGAGAAAGAAGATATAATCAAGGATCATTTAACAAGCATAAAAGATGATTATGACAGTTCCGGCAACGCACTTCAGCTTAAACAGGTAGCCGGAGGCTGGCAGATGGCAACAAGGCCCCAATACGGGCAGTGGGTAAAAAAACTGTATGGCAGCAAAATGGCGGTAAGGCTCACGCAGGCCGCACTGGAAACACTCTGTATAGTAGCCTATAAACAGCCGATAACCAGGGCTGAGATAGAAGCGGTAAGAGGCGTGGATTCAGTAGGCCCGCTTGAAACCTTAACCCAGAGAAGACTTGTAACAGTAACCGGAAGGAAAGAAGTGGCAGGAAGGCCACTGCTGTATGGAACGACGCAGGAATTCCTAAGGCAGTTCGGACTGAATTCACTTAAAGACCTGCCCAGACTTGAGTCATTCAATATAGAAAACCCCGCTCTTAATGCGCAAAGTACAGCCGCAGAACTTGCCGATGAAGCCATAGAAAAGGAAAATTCTGCTGAAACAAATGCCGTAGGCCAGGCCATAAATATGGCCGAAACATACATTGTTTCGGCCAATGTTCAGGAAAACACCCTGTTTGACAGCATTAATGCAGGCACAGGGATTAATTCCGGAACAGCAGAGAATGAAACAAAAGCAATAAATACAGTATCTGAAACCGGCCCTATACAAACAGACTCTATGGCTGCCACTGAAACAGACAAAACAAATGCCGCAGACACAGACAAAGAGGAAAATAAAAATGCCTGAAATAAGAAAAGATCCCGTTTTAGGAAGATGGATAATACTTTCCTCGGTCAGACAGAAAAGGCCGAATGATTATCTCGCAGCAGAGAAGAAAATGCCGCAAAACACCTGCCCGTTCTGTGCCGGAAATGAATCACTTACACCGCCGGAATTATATTCAGTAAAAGATGGCAGCGGACTTTGGAAAATACGTGTTGTACCAAACAAATATCCGGCTCTTGAAGGTGATCTTCCTCTGGCCCCGCAGTCTGAAGGACAATGCGAGAAAATGAACGGTTCAGGCAGACACGAGGTACTGATTGAAACTCCCAATCACAACGGCACACTTGAAAGCCTCCCGCCTGATCATCTCGCAGAAATCATAATGACTTATGCCATGCGTTCCAGGGAAATGCTGAAAAACGATTTAATAAAGCATGTCATGATTTTCAAAAATCAGGGAAAGAACGCCGGGGCATCACTCGCCCACCCGCATTCACAGCTTGTGGGCATACCTCTGGCCCCACGAAGGCTTACAGAGGAAACCGGTGGCTGCCGCAGATACAGGGAACAGCACGGTGTATGTGTTTTCTGCGCTCTGGCAAAAGAAGAATCAGAAATGAAAAAAAGAGTAATAGCTGAAAACAGCAGTTTCATCGCTATTACTCCGTACGCAAGCCGTTTTGCGTTTGAACTCAGAATACTGCCGAAAAAACATCTCACAAATTTTGAAAACATCACTAAAGAAGAATCCATTAACCTTGCAGAGGTTATGCAGGAAAGCCTGAAAAAACTTTCCTGTTCAATACCCGGACTGTGCTACAACATGATGATACATTCCACTCCAAAAGATGATCACAGTGGTATTTATCACTGGAACATGGAAATAATACCAAAACTCACACAGGTAGCCGGCTTTGAATGGGGTACCGGCTTCTATATAAATACCGTATCTCCTGAAACAGCAGCAGAAATTCTCAACAGTGGCAGGATTATTAAAATATAAGACAAGATAATTTTAAACTTGTATAATAAAAATGAGGCAGCAGCCTCAGACAATTTCAAGGAGAACTCTATGAGAATATTAATGGCTGCAAGCGAGGCGTTTCCTTTCTTCAAAACCGGCGGTCTCGGAGATGTTACCGGTGCACTGTCCCGTGTTTTCGCCAGGGATCCGGACAATGAAGTAGTGCTTTTTCTCCCCCGTTACCGTGACATAAGCTGTCCCGCCGGACTTATGCCCCAGCCGGCTCCAGGGAAATTCTTCACTCCAATGGGTGGTGGCATGGAAGAAACAACTCTGGAATATTCAAAATGGGAGAATGTAAATGTTTTCTTCATAAACAGCAAGCGTTTTTTTGACCGTCCCGGCATGTACCGCTCCCCCTCCGGAGATTACTGGGACAATGACGAACGTTTCGCCTTTTTCTCAAGGGCGGTGCTTGAAGCAGCCAGATTTATTGATTTCAAACCTGATGTGATTCATTGCCATGACTGGCAGACAGGGCTGCTGCCTGCATACCTTTACACATTCTATGGCAGCGATCCGTTTTTTAACAAGACAGCCACGGTTTTCACAATACACAATCTGGCCTATCAGGGAATGTTCTCAAAAGACAGCCTGCATAAAATAGGTTTTTCCTGGAATGAGTTCACAGCAGAAAAACTGGAATTTTACGGCGGCCTTAACTATATGAAAGCCGCGCTTGTTTATTCCGATATAATAACAACCGTAAGCCCCACCTATTCAGAAGAAATACAGTACAGGGGAGATCTCGGCCATGGCCTTGACGGAATATTAAGAAACCGCTCGGCAGACCTTTCCGGAATTCTGAACGGCATAGACCAGACAATATGGAATCCGGCCACAGACACAAAGATTTTCAGGAATTACGATATAACCAGTTTTGAGGAAGGCAAGAAAGCCAACAAACTTGAACTGCAGAAGCAGCTTGGCCTTGAAGTAAATCCGGATAAAATTCTGGCCGGCATAGTAAGCCGCATGGATAGCCAGAAAGGGCTTGACATAGTGCTTCATATAGCCTATGAATTCATGAACAAAATACAGTTCGTAGCACTCGGTTCAGGCGATCCGGGATTATGCGAAGGCTTCCGCCACCTTGTGCAGAACCATCACGGCTGCGCAGCGTTCAGCTCAGATTTTGATGAACCGCTGGCGCATAAAATTTACGCTGCTTCAGACCTTTTCCTTATGCCTTCAAGGTTTGAGCCATGCGGCCTTAGCCAGATGATTGCCATGAGATACGGCGCTCTGCCTGTTGTAACAAGAACAGGCGGCCTCAAGGATACAGTGTTCCACAACGGAATAGCCGAAGAATGCAATGGTTATGCCATAGACGATGCCGACGACGGACAGTTAAGGTGGATGTTGCAGCAGGCGGTAAAAGCGTTTGACGCCAAAAAAGACTTTCAGACAATGATAAGAAATGCGATGAAAGGAGATTATTCCTGGAATCATTCCGCAGAGGAATATCTTAACCTGTACCGCACGGCAATAGAGAAACACCAGAACTGATTCTGATTACGCAGAAATCAGTAATAAAACCGGGGCCGGCAACTGTAAATTACAGCGCCGGCCCCGTTTCAATTATAACGGCCTTGCGGTTTTATTCCGGCAGATTCAGAATTCCACCGTTTCAGCAGGCTTTGTGAAAGAATAGAAAACAGCCTTTCCGTTTCTGAAATAAAGCACCTGCGTATTCCCGTCATCCTCATTGTACATTTTCCTTAAAGAAGGATAGGCATTCAGCATGGCCTCCCGCACTGCCCGGCTGTCATATTCTACGAGTTCTCCGGAAACCCTTATCCATTCGCCTTTATTAAAAGCACATATTTCAGCTTTGGGGTTTATGGCAAGCTGTTTAGAGCATTCTTTCACTTTCCCTGTCTGGATACAGAGTTTTCCGTCAAAAACAAGAACAGTGCCAAATGGCCTTACCCTTGGCTGGTCGCCTTCAACAGTGGCGAGATAATATGTATCAGCATCTTTAAGAAATTTATAAACTCTTTCAATATTCTCCATTTTTCCTCCTTTGGAATGCAGGCATGTCCAGGACAAATACGCATTTTACAAATTGAACTGCTGTTTTTATCTTAACATTTTTAAATGTAAAATATGCAATCCCTGAAGCATGGCATTGTACACTGAAAGACTTTAAGAAAATATATGCGCTAAAAAATATATAATTTATTCAGAACATAATTTGCCATTTCATAAAACAGAAATGAGGAGCACATTTATGAAAAGAATTTTATTATCCATGCTCTTTGCAGCTGCAACGGCTATTTCAGCAGTACCTTCATTTGCTCAGACTTCCGGCCCCATCAGCACAGCAGAAGAAGACTGGCTTACATATATAAAGCTGGATATGGGTTTTTCAATAGGCACTACAAAATTCGGTCAGAAAGGCGCTGATGAAGATGAAATCGCTGAAATAGGCGGCATAACTAATGTGGCATTAGGCTGGCAGAAAGAACGCTCGCGTTTTGAGCTTGCCTACCAGGAAAGAGCTTCCATTTCAGAACTTATAAGCACAATGCTGGGAATAACGAGCTCTTTTGAGGCATTCTCTTTTATGGCAAACGCTTATTATGATTATGTCAAAAGCGAACATTTTGCCATGTATACAGGAGTTGGCGCCGGTGCGGCCCGCTACCACTGGCAGACAGCAATCTGGGGCCAGAAGGCCAACGGCAGGGGCTGGGCCTTCAACGGCGGATTCTATAACGGCATAGCATTTACAGGCAGGCATTTTGCCTGGGATTTAGGCATTGATTTTTATTACATTGAAAAACCGGAAACCGTAAGCTTTGTTCCTAAAACCGGAATAAGAATTATATTCTAAAACATAATACTGCTTACAGACATAATATTAATAAAAACGCCGGACATTTTACCGTCCGGCGTTTTTTATAGCTGCGCTATGCAGACAACATATAGCCTTGCAGCTTGAATACAAATTTATTTTTCCCAAAATCAGAACATAAATAAATCCAAATCAGATTTTTGTTTCAGCCCTGTTCTTCTCCGTTTTGTTCCGCCGTTATATATTTTGTTCCGTCCTGAACTCCTTCATTATCCATTTTATTAAAATCATCCCCGCTGTCTTTTTTTATAAGTTCATCAGGATTAATAGCGAACATTTTAGCCATAATAAGGTTAACCGCGCTGCCGCTCAGGCACAAAATATTATCAATATCCGTAGGCAGCTCAACAGGCAAAAGTTCGTATAAGAAAGTTAAAAAAGGTATCACGAGCCAGCCTGCTTTTATCCTGCCGCTTTTGTACATAAAAAGCATTATAGTCAATAAAAGTGATGCTCCCATGCAGGTTCCGACAGAAAATATACTCATGCCTGCCATGCTGATAGGAAAAAATAGAAATGCAGACATTGCTCCTATTATAAGAGGAAGAATGCAGTCTGCTAAAGTAAGTTTTTTTGCATTGTTCATTAAATATATTGATACGGATATTAATGCTATCAGTATGCCTGCCCCGGCTAAAATGCCTTTGCCTGTGCCATATTTCATCGCAAGCACAATACCGCTTGACATGGCAATGACAATGCTTGCGCAAAATGCTATTGCGCCGCGCAATAAACCTACAATTCCAGATACCGCTGATTTTTCTTCTCCATTATTCTGCATATTGTTTTCCATTTAGCTCCTTTAACTTCCTTATTTAAGGGCAGCCTTACTGCTGCTGCCCCTTGTTCCGCAATTTAATGTTTATGCCAGCGGTTCGTGACGGTCGTGATGAGGGTTTTTACTGCATTTTAATTGAGCCATGCTTAAAAGGGAAGAATAAGACTGTCCGCACCATTTGCACTGATACTTTGATTTTTCGCTGCCCTCTTATAGCTCATGACGCTTGCTTCCGTCAGGATTTTTTGTGCATTTTAATACAGACATATTCTGAATAGAGCTGTAATGTTGTCCGCACCACTTGCAATAGTATTTAGCCATAATTGTTTCTCCTGTGTATCAATTTCCTGAAACGCCTTTTTTCCGTTTCAACTATATTTTATGACAGCTGCAATGTCATATCGCGACATTACGGGATATACAATACAGACACTTAGGCTGTCTAAAAACGCAAGGATATATTCCCCCGCTTTTAGTCAAGATACAATATTCCCCCGCAAGCCGTTTTTTTTGCTGTTTCTGCTGTTTTCTAAAGTTACCTCTATATAAAAGCGGACTTTTCTCTGCTCATGCAATGAGCAGAGTTTCCTTTTTTAGTTTGTCATTAAATTGAAAAACAGCGTATGTGTTAAAGGCACAGACGCTGTTTTTGCGCAGGATTTTATTTATTGCTTTTCCTGATTTACCCGATGAAGGACAAGAAAGCTTCTGCCTGTTTCTGCAGACTATCCTTGGCTTCCTTGTCAAGCACAAGCTCCCCGCCGCCCCATGCCTCAGCATTTGCGGATGCTCCTGTGCTTTCCGGCAGAACTTCCATTTTTATAAATTCCAGCAGCTCCTTCAGCTTTGCTCTTGCCCCTGCCGTCTTAAACTTTCCGCCTATTCCGCTTATTGCGGCTTTCTTTCCTGAAACCGCCGTGCCGGAGGCAAAATCATTTGCTTTCAGCGGACGGGACAGCCAGTCCAGCAGATTTTTAAGCAGGCCGGGATAACTGTAATTGTATTCAGGCGTGAAAAACCATATTCCGTCGGCAGCCTGCACAGCCTGCCTTGCCTTTGCCACTGACTCTGGCGCAGGGAACTCAATGTCCTGGTTCATATATGGAATATCATAGTAATCAAGATAAGATATTTCCGCCTTTCCGGCAAGAAATTTCTCCGCCGCCGCAGCCATTTTTCGGTTGAAGGAATCCTTTCTCGCAGAACCAACAATAAAAAGTATTTTCTTCATTTTTTCTCCTTTTAAATCATTGCTGAAAACAGTATATTATTTTGTCCCGGCTATGTTAAAGAGTGGAAGATTTTCATACAAGGCAGCTACCTGTTTTAATATGATACGGGCACATTCCCGGCTTTATTGTCCTGAAGCTGCCTGATATCCTGTCTGACTTTTTCATGGTCAGGATTAAGCCTTAAAATATTCTGATATTCTTCATCTGCGGAAGACAGATTATTATTTTTCAAATAGATATCAAAAAGATTCAAATGGCTTTCATAATCATCAGGAACCAGTTCCAGATTCTTTTTATAATAGAATACTGCACTTCCATAAAGCCGTCTGTGTTTTTCCTGCCATGCCATGTTCCTGACATATTTTGGAACAAAATAGTATTTCCGCACCATACTCTGCCAGAAAACAAAATTGTTTTTATATGAATACACATGGCACACAGAAACAGAAGCAAGGAAAAGCAGAAATATAAACGATAGCGTCAGAAAAAATTGTTTATGCCCGCATGACATTATAACCTGCAAAACTGCCAAAATCAGGCCTGCCATTGGCAGATAAAGCCTGTGTTCCGAGAAAAATGATACTGCTGTTGCCCTGTCCGAAGCAATAAATGTAGGCAAAAGAAAAAGGATAAACCATACAGAACCGAAAACAATATTTATTTTCCTGGCATATACGGTTTCCGAAAACAGTTTCACCATAAAGACTGCAAAACATATACAGGCAATTATCAGATACAGATAATCATGCTGCAGCCCGTTATACGGAGCAGCGGCAACAGTATCAAACGGGAACAAAACATGACCTGCGAGTATTGGAATATATAAAAAATTCCTGACTGTTTTAAACACACTTAAGTCAGAACCTGTTATGGAGGCAGAACAGCGCATTAAAGCCCATATTACCAATGGAATAATGGAACAGCATATAAATGTTCTGACTGTTTTTTTATCTTTATCTTCTGTCTTTGCAAAAAACAGAAAAGCTGCAGTAAAAGGCAATGCTACTGCGCTTTCCTTTGAAAACAGCGCCATAAGCAGAAACAGGCCATAAAAAAACAGGCTTGCGGACCTTCGCCCATTAATAAATTTAAGAAGGCTGATTATTGACAAAAAGGAGAAAACAGCAAGCAGTGACTCATTCCTTCCTGGTATCCAGGCCACAGCTGTTGCAGAAGCAGGGTGTGCGGCAAAAATCAATGTTGCTGCAGCTGAAACATATTCTGAATAGGAAAATTCTGTCAAAAGCAGAAAAAAAAGAACTGATGCAGCAGAGTGCAGCAGAAGATTAATAAAATGGCTGAAAAAAAAGCCGCTGCCGTTTAACAGTACATCTGCAATAAAAGTAAATGAAAGCAGCGGACGGTAAAATTCTCCGCCATTTAATGAAAAGAATACATCTGTAAAAAATAATTTATGCCAGTTCGAAAAATCAGACAGAAATTCTTTTCCGGAAACAAGCCAGTAGTAATCATCAAGCCATGTTATGTCATAACTTAGTGTATGTCCGTAAAGCATAAAACAGAACATCACAATGAGCATACACAATATTCTGATGTCTGCTCTTACAGAAGTTTCAGCTTTTATCATTGACTGGGACATACAAAAAAAGGCGGGCGCATTTTTAATCAGAAGTCTTAAAATGCGCCCGCGCTTTCACTCCGCTGCAATAAGTCTTACTTTTTTTCCGTGCCCTGTACGGAATTCAGCGCAGCTGCGCTTTCCGCAGGGAATCTGTCATCCTTTATTCCCATTTTTTTCATTGCCCAGGCCTGCAGATCATCAAACAGAGTGTATGTAACAGGAGTCATAAGCAGTGTTATGAGCAGCGAAAGCGTCTGTCCGCCGATGATAACCCATGCCATGGCCCGGCGGCTGCCGGAACCCGCGCCCTGGCCGAGAGCGGTAGGAATCATACATACAACAAGTGTAAGCGTGGTCATAAGAATAGGGCGCAGACGCATCTCATTTGCCTTTATTGAAGCCTCATGCCTTGGCACACCTTTCTGACGCAGCTGATTCGTGGTCTCAACCTGAAGAATGGCATTTTTCTTCACAACGCCGAAAAGCATGAACAAGCCCATAATGCTGAAGAATGTTATGTTCTGTTTCAGCAGCAGCAGGGAAAGGAATGCAAACGGCAGTGTAAGCGGCAGCGCAACAAGAATTGAAAGCGGATAAACAAAGCTTTCAAACTGGCTGGCCAGAACTATGTAAATGAACACGAATGCCATTACGAAGGCAATTATGAAGCTCTTTATCATCTTGCCCATTTCCTCTGACATACCGGTAAGGCTGCCCGTATATTCAGCGGAAAGATTCATTTCCTTTTTTACTTCAGCATAAGCCTGGTCTGCTGCAGCAACAAGAGCCCCCAGGGAAAGGACTCCATCGGTATTTGCCTCAACTGTAACCTTTCTCTGGCGCTGTGTTCTTTCTATGCGGGTAGGGCCTACGCCTTCAACAACCCTGGCTATGCTGTCAAGGCGGACCATTGAGTCATTGGCTGCGGGAATTATCATGGCTTCTATCAGTTCCTTTGTGTTGCGGTAGCCGTTCTCCGCTCTTACACGCACCTGGTAAAGCTCTCCGTTGTCCTTGAACTTGGTTATATCCTCGGCACCACCCACCATTGTTCTAAGGGCAGACGCAATGTCACTGATTTTTACACCGAGGTCATGCGCCCTGTTTCTGTCAATTTCAACCCTGTATTCAGGCTTGGCCTTGGAACTTGAAAGGTCGGCATCCACAACGCCTGGAACTTTTTTTATCTTTTCAAGAACCCTGTCGGCAATCTCAAAAAGGGTATCAAGATCAGGCCCCATGATATTATACTGCAGCTGCTTGCGGCCTCCGCCGAATCCGCCTGATGCGACAACCGAATAACGCACGCCCTCATATTTATCCATCATCTGGCGGACATAAGCCATTATCTTAAGCAGTCCGGGACGTGTTCCTAAAGGAGTAAGCTCCACCGTTATTGTTCCCTGGTTTGAATTGCTGGTAAGAGAATCCGCGCCACTGCCGGAACCTATGTTAGTAAGTGTGTTTGTTACAAAAGGAATCTTTCTGGTTTCCTTCTCTATCTGTTCAAAAAGCTGTTTAGTCGCGGCAAGGCTTGTCCCGTCCGGGGCCTTTACCTCTATCTGATACTGGCCTGTATCATCGGTAGGAACGAAGTCCTTTCCTATCATTTTGGCCATAGGCACAGTGGAAATAAGTATCACTATAGAGATTATGACCATGAATGTTCTGTGCGACAGAGACCATTCCAGCATTTTGGCATAATAGCCTTCAAGCCAGGCATTAAGCCTGTCAGTCATAAGCTGCAGCTCGTTTTTTTCGCTTTTCTTCGCCTTTAAGAATATTGAAGACATCATCGGCGTAAGCGTAAGGGAAACGAATGTGCTTATTGCAACAGCCACGGCTATTGTCAGGGCGTAATGCTTCATAAAACGGCCTATTATGCCCTGCATATAAGACATAGGAACAAATATAACAATAAGCGATATTGATATGGCTATAACCGCAAAGGCAATCTCGTTTGCGCCGATAATTGCGGCCTTTTTTGGGGCCAGGTGACGCTCTTCCATATTGCGGTAAATATTCTCTATCATAACGATAGCGTCGTCAATGACAAGACCTACAGCTATGGTAAGACCTAACAGCGTCATATTGTTGAACGTGAATCCGAAATAGTCCATTACAATGAATGTACCTATAAGGGAAACAGGTATTGTAAGTGTTGAAATAATCGTGGAGCGCCAGTCGCCCATGAATACAAGAACCATAAGGCCGGCCAGCACGGCGCCAAGCACAAGATGCTCTTTAACGGCATTCACGGAGTCATTAATAAACTCTGACTGGTCATTCAGTATCCTTACATTTATATCAGAAGGAAAGGATGGCGCAAGCTGTGCTACGCGGGCACGCACTTTACGGGCAACGGCAACAGTATTGCTGCCGGACTGCTTTTTTATCTGTATTGTTACCGAGGGCTTGCCGTTAAGGAATGACACGGTGCTTTCTGTTTCACCGGTATCCTCAACCTTGGCTATATCGCCTATTCTTATCTGCGTTCCGTTTCTGTTTACAACAACAATATCCTTGAAGTCCTTTACTGTATTTATACGGCCCAGTGTACGCAGCGTGAAATATTTATCCCTCTGCTCAACCGTTCCGCCAGGTATTTCAATATTCTGCTCCGCAAGAACCTGTTTTACTTTTGAAGATGAAATGCCAAGGGAAGCCATTTTCATGGGGTTAAGGACTATGTGAATTTCCCTTTCCCTTCCGCCTACTATGGTGGCAGATCCCACGCCGCTTATTGTCTCTATGTTCTCTTTTACTTTTTTCTTGGCAAATTCTGTAAGCTCTATGAGATTGCGCTGCCCGGATACAACCACGTTTATAATAGGCATTGCATCCATTTCCATTTTCATTATGACAGGCTGCTGCGTACCGTCAGGCAGCTGGGAAAGCACGGCGTTAACCTTGTCGCGAACTTCCTGCGCCGCCACATCGCCATCCTTCTCAAGTTCGAATTTGGCTATGACAAGGCTCATACCCTCATAGCTGTATCCTATTATATCTTCCAGTCCGGAAATTCCGTTTACGGATTCCTCAATAACCTTGGTAAGAGAAGTTTCCGTTTCCTCCGGGCCTGCACCAGGAAGAACAGTCTGCACAATAACATAAGGGAATTCCGTATTAGGCATAAGTTCCACGCCCAGGTTGAAATACGAATACATACCCAGCACGACGATGGCAGCCATCATCATGGTTGTGAAGACCGGTTTTTTGATTGAAATATCAATGAGTTTCATTATCTTCGCCTTTTAATCAGGACTGGCTCAGGCTCAGTCATTGTCCACAGCTATCTTGCTGCCGTCTTTCAGGCCGTACAGGCCGGCAACAATTATGTCATCTCCCTGTTTCACTCCGCCTGTTATCTGCGCATAATCCTCATTGGAAAGCCCCAGGGAAACAGCTACGCGCGCCGCCTTGTCTTCAGAAGGAATGAACACATAAGCCTGTTTGTTTTCGGTAACTATTGCGGAGGTTGGAACTGTAACAACATTGGATCTGGCTCCGGCAATAAGTTTTACTTCGGCAAACATTCCTGATTTCAGCTTATGGCTTGAGTTATCCGCAAGAACTTCAACCACGCTGCTGCGGGTTTTTGTATCCACAACAGGGCTTATGCGGTAGATTCTGCCAGTGAAAACGGAATCCGGATAGGCATCAACCTTTATGCGCGCGGGCTGATTCATACGTATCTTGCCAACATAGCGTTCCGGAACCTCAACAACAACCCTTACCTTGGCCTGGCTTACAACCAGCGCTATAGGGGTCTGTGTGGTTACATTGGCACCGGTATCCTGATAAACACGGCCTATTACTCCGTTAAGGGTTGAAGGCACAGGCGCGGCTTCATAAACAACACCTGGTTCATCGCGCTCTATAAGCGCCACAGTCTGGTTTTTTGATACCGGATCGCCCTCAAAAAGCACATTCTTCAGAAGCTTGCCGTTCACGCGCGGATAAAGAACCGCTTCATCAAAAGCCTTTATGGAACCGACTATGGAAATGGTGTCTTCAATAGTTCTCAGGCCGGCTTTTTCAGTTCTGACTATAAATCTGTCCTTCTCAACTTTGTTAAGCTGATCAATATTCTTTTCTCCGCACGCGGAGAGAGTCAGGACTGCTGCAAAAACTGCGAGTGTTGTTTTAATTGTGGTTTTCATAATTATTCGTCTCTGTATATTTAAAATCGTTTATTTTCCTATTGTCCATTCAAGCTGCGCTCCCGCTGAGCAGGTATCATGCGCGGCCTGACTGTAAAGCGTCTGTGTTTTATTAAAGGCAAGAGCCATGTCATTAAGATCCAGCAGACCGGCAAGACCGTTTTTAAACCTTGTCTCTGTAGCTGTAAGTGCCTTTCTTGCCTGTTCCACCGCGGTATTCTGTGATTCACGGCGTGACGCAGCCTCATTGAGTGAGAACCACGCAGTCTTTACGGCTATTTTTATGTTCCGCTCCAGATTCTGAAGATTGTTCTCCATTATATCAGCCTGCTTCTGCGCCTGAAGAACCCTTGCATTCACGGAACCGCCCGAATACAGCGGAAGCGAAAGCGATACACCGCCATAAGTATTCCAGCCGTTTTCATCACCTGCAGGAATAAATTTATTGCTGTTTCCTGTGTATTCCTGCTTGGCGAAAAGACTTAGATAAGGATAATGTCCTGCACGTTCCACGACAATCATTTCCCTGTACAGGTCCAGCATATGCTTCATGTCTTTATATTCAGCACGGTTCTCAAGAGCCGTTTTATAAAGTTCCGCAGGGCTGGAATAAATTGTTGTGCCACACTGAAGGTCACCGCTTAATTCAATATCGGCATCCGGTTCCATTCCAAGAAGGTTCTTGAACTTAAGCAGGGTTTCCTCATAACTGTTCTCTGCTTTGGTAAGCGCCGGCTCATTATTTGAAACCTCAACGCGCTGGCGCAGCAGTTCCAGATCGCTTGATAAACCCTGCCTGTATTTAGCCTCTATGGTTTTAAGATACTGTTTTGACAGATTAAGCGTCTCGCGCTGAATCTCCACCATTTTTTTTGCCAGAAGAACTGCATAATACATCTGCTTTACCTGACGTATTGTATCACGCTGCGCAACTTTCAATTCCTCTTTTCCCGCTGCGGAATAAATCCTGGCCATTTTTATGGCAGAACCTACTTTTCCGCCGGCCCATAATACCTGGTTAAGATTAAAACCTGCGGTGATGTAATTATCATCCAGTCCGCCTTTGTGAACGCCGTCACCGCTTACCGAGCGCTGCTCCCTGAAATAGCGGGTATAATTACCCGTAAAGTTTATCTGCGGATAGACGGAACCTATGTTTTCATCAACATAGCCATCATATTTCTCACTTGTGGCCATAGCGTTTTTCACGGTGATATTGTCCCGCAAAGCGATATTTATAGCCTGGTCAAGGCTTATCGCTTCTGCATGGCATGGGATAACGGAGGCAAGACTTAAAGCCGCAACCGTAAAAATCACTTTCATAGAACGTATGCCGGCCGCAATAAGTTTTGCGAACATTGAAGGTGTTTTCCTGTTTATGTTTTTTATTCCTTTATTATGAGCTTCCATATGTAATTCCAGAATAGCCGCGGTAATCATGCGAAGCAGCAGATCCATTGTTTCAGAAGTCAGATTTTCATTTGAGAAACTTTTTCTGAAAAGTTCATTTTTCTGACGTGAATATTCAACAGACAGCTTTGAAAGCATGTTATTCTTCGGCAATGTTACAAGTTTAAAGAAATGTTTTGGGGCATCCGGGTATTTTTCAAAAAAGACCATATATCCGGACAGGATTTTTTCTATTTTGGTTTCAACAGACATATCACTTTCGATTCCGGGAATACAGTCTTCAATCCTTTTAACCCCTGCAATAAAAGCCTGATTAACAAGCTCTTCCTTATTTTTGAAATAGTAATAAAGAACCGGTTTTGTTATTTTCAGCTTCTCGGCAATCTGATTCATGGAAACAGATTCAGCTCCATACTCAGCCAGAAATTTCCCGGCGACGCATAAGATTTTTCTGCGCTTTTCTTCATTCTTTTCGTTTTTTCTTGCTTCGTTCATAAAATTCTACTTACCGGTAAATAAATTATATCATAAATACCAGACCGGAACAAAAAGAAAAAATCCTGCCGTATGCCTGCATAATCTGGCAGGACATATTCAGGTGAATCAATAAACGGGCCGGCAATGACTTTGTTGATAAAAAATGGCGGTAAACAGGCATACTTTCCTGTTCACCGCCATAACAACAGCAGTTTTTACACGGATTATAATTTAACTACAGAATCTGCCCGTGTGTCTATATTAAATGTTTCAGGCTTTTCCTGACTCGTCCAGCGCCTGTCTTACAGCTATGGCCAGCTGGTCCGCGCATGATGTGTAATTTGAACCGCAGGTATTGCCTTTTACCTTTTCCTCTATCTGCTTAACTGTCCAGCCGTCGACAAGTTTTGATATGGCTTTCAGATTTCCATTGCAGCCACCATAGAAAACAATATTCTTTACTACGTCACCTTCGAGGTCAAATGTTATGAGCTGTGAGCATACATCCTGTGTTTTATATTCAAAATGCATATACATATTCCTTTGTCTGCTAACCATATCAGCATTTCACGCATATTATGGCCAGCATAAAACCGTTTTGAGAAAACCTGCAGCTTTTTATACAAAAAGCGGTCTTCATCAGACCGCTTTTTGTATGGAGGCGCCGGGATTCGCACCCGGGTCCGCCGGCTGCACGCCGGAACCGCTACAGGCTTAGCCCCGGATAAATCTCGCCAGGCATAAGGCCGGGACGCCAATGGCCTGACATGTTCCGTATTGTCTTAAGCCCTGCCGCCACGAAACGCGGGCTGCAGAACAGCATTCCGTAAATTAACACTGAACAGACAGCACGGAAATCCGCCTGCCAGCGAGGCCTGCTTAAGCGCGGGCCCAGGCTAACTCGTTGGAGTTGGCTTTTATTTTTTTAACCCTGTTTTACATGGCCTGGTCAACCATGACCTGCTGAACCGTCGACACTAACCAACGTCGAACCTGTTCGCCCCCCTTTTTATGCCTGGCATAAAATCCCAACGAATTTCATGCCACAGGAGGAATCAGGAATATTATATCAGACTTTTTGATTTTCTGCAATAGATGTTAATTCTTTAAGGATAAATCTTACCACACTGTTTAAAAATTTATTCTTTCCTTTTCTATCACCAGCGGACGACGCAGTGTCTGCGTGTAAATTGCGCCTATGTATTCTCCCAGCACACCCAGGAAAATAAGCTGTATGGAGGCAAACAGGAAAAGCCCTATAACGGCTGGGGCAATACCTACGGTAAAACTGTCCCAGTGCAGCAGCTTGTGTATAAAATAGGCCATGGCGGCCAGGAAACTAAGCCCAGCACATATAAAGCCGCCAAAAACAGCCAGTCTCAAAGGCACTTTTGAATGATTGATTATTCCCAGTATGCCTATATCGTACATCATGTAGAAATTCACTTTTGATATACCACGTCTGCGTGCCGGCTGATAATATTCTACTTTTGCCGATTCATACCCCAGGTCGGCCACTTCGCCACGAAGAAAAGGATATGGCTCATTAAGTCTGCGCAGCTGTTCTATAACACATTTGTCATACAGGCCGAATCCGGTATTGTTTTTTGTTATTTCAACATCTGAAAGTTTTGCGATGAGGGAATAGTACATTTTTCTTATGAAAAACATAACCGGATTCTCTCCGCTGCTGTTCTTCACACCAAGGACAACCTTATACCCTTCCTCCCATTTTTTTATGAATTTGCCTAACATTTCCACGGGATCCTGAAAATCCGCGGCAAAATTCATCACTGCGTCCCCCCTTCCCTGCAGAAGACCATAATAAGGCGAGCGTATATGCCCGAAATTGCGTACATTTATAATAACCTTTATGCGTTTATCGGTTCCGGCCATTTTGCGCAGTATCTGCTGCGTGCGGTCAGTGGAAGCATTATCAATAAAAATATGCTCGAAATCATACTGTGGAAATTCGTCAAAAAGTTTTCTCACTTCAGCCGCTATTCCCTCTACATTCTCTTCTTCATTATAACAGGGTGTGACAATGCTTATAAGTTTTTTCATAATTATTTAGTCTTACGGTTATCTTTTCCCTGAAAGGAATCTGGCAAGTGAATCGCGCCAGTCAGGAATTTTTATTCCCAGTTCACGGCATAAAGCAGCGTTGCTCATGGCAGAATATCCGGGGCGTTTCGCGGCAGTATTGAAATCAGCCATTTTCGCCGGTATTATTTCCTTTTTTATTCCTGCAAGGCGCAAAATTTCCTTTGCCCATTCATAGCGTGAGCAGAATCCGCTGTTTGGCAGATGCCAGAGTCCGGAAAGACCGCGCTGCATGGCAGCCATTACGGCGTCCACAACATCCTCCGTGTATGTAGGCACGGAAATCTCATCATCGGCAATTTTAAGCGGTCCTTCTTTTTCAGCCCACTGCCTCACCTTGTAAATAAAATTCTGTTTTCCATCACCGTAAAGCCAGCTCAGGCGGAAAACAGAGGCCCCCATAGGCTCAAGAGCGTATTTCTCTCCGGCCAGTTTGGATTCTCCATAAACATTAAGCGGATTAGTTTTGTCCTGCTCGGTATATGGAGCTTTCTTGCTGCCGTCAAAAACATAATCCGTGCTGAAATGCACAAGGGTTGTCTCGAATTTTTTAGCCTCCATGGCGATGCTACGCAAAGCATAGGCATTCACATCCATGGCAGTTTTCCTGTCCTTCTCTGCAAGATCAACCTGATTATACGCCGAGCAGTTTATTATCAGTCCAGGCCTGTATATGGAAAGTACCTCCGCAACATGCATTGGATTTGTAACGTCAAGCTCGTCAGAGTCAGCGCCAAGATATTCCCAGCCCTCTTTTTCAAAACGTTTTGCGAAAGCCCTGCCCAGCTGTCCTTTGGAACCGAAAATAAAAGCACGCATAAATTCTCCCAAAAAAAAGACCCCGTTTCATTCCCGGAATACGGGCAAAGGGGTCTGACTTAAAAATCTGGTGCCCGGTATAGGGTTTGAACCTATGACCTTTCCCATGTCAAGGGAACGCGCTACCGCTGCGCCAACCGGGCCTTAATACTACATAAATATTATAGCAAAAAACATTAATACGTTTGCAATATTTCTGTTTTCAATCTCCGCCGTCTTCTGTACTGACGGCATTATTTATCCCACCTGGGTTAAGCAGTTCCCACCATTTCATATACTTTACAAAAGGATAGAATGCCGAGAAAGCACACCAGATAAATCCCTGTGCCCCATCGAGCACACCAAGCTGGAAAATATATCTGCGCAGAAAATCGAATGGAATACGTATAAAACTCGGGAAAAGGCACGGTCTTCTGCCGCTTTCAGCTTTTTTATGCGCTCCAAGGGTAGTATACTTGTTGAATTTGTCAAAATAATTATGAATGGAACTGTATGAATAATGTTTCAGATGTCCTTTTTCAATACGGCGCACCGGGCCTGTCACTTCCAGTTTCTCATGAACAAGACCGCCGGTAAATTCTGCTTTTTCCCGTCTAACAAGGCGCAGGATAATATCATTCTTCAAACCACTGTGACGCATTCTTCTGCCGAGAAAATAATTAACACGCAGAATTTCATAACCTGCGGCATTATCCTGGCTGCTGTCAGCTTCCGCCTTCTGTTCCCTGACAATATTTCTTATTGATTCTTTTAATTCCTCATCGGGAATCTCGTCAGCATCAAGGCTTAAAGCCCATTCCCCGGAACACTGCGCAAGGGCATATCCTTTCTGTGCAGCGAAACCGTCAAATTTACGCGTAAGGAATCTGGCACCATAACGGCTGGCTACTTCCCTGGTCCCGTCGGCAGAACCGCTGTCAACCACAATTATTTCATCACAAAGATCATGTACCGCATTAAGACATGCGTCAAGATTTTTTTCTTCGTTGTATGTTATAACAAAAAGCGACAGCCTGGGAGCGTGTCCTGTTTTTTCCATGTACGCTGCCTGTTCCGCACCATGTTCATGTTCAGACAAAGACGGCATAAAAATCCTGCACTTAATACGCTTAATCCAGTCCGCGCACAAGTTCTATGGCTTTCTGCGTCGCGGTCTTAAGCCATTCCCCGCTTTTCTGTATCTCCGCATAAGGCCATATCCTGATTACATTCAGCAGCAGCAGATGGTACACCGCACGCAATTTCTCACTGCCGTTTTCCATTGCCGAGAGCTTATCGAATATCATATCCCTGGCCATCTTAATACGCCGGGCCGAATCCGGGGAAACAGGTTTATTCCTGAAACTCCAGTAAAGTTCCATATCCTGCAGAACCTTGGCCGCATCTATCATCCATGAGTCACAGAAGGAATCAAGAAAATCCACGAGGCAGACACGCCCGCCGGAAGTAACAATCATATTATCAAGGGTAAGGTCGCCGTGGCAGGGCGTCCAGCTTATGCATGACCAGTCAAATTTCCTGAGAATATCAAAAGCCTCAGCAGGAACTTTCCCGCCGGTTTTCTTTTCAAGACTGATGATTTTTGTCTGAAAAATCATTGCGGAATCACTTCTTCTGCCTTTTTCTTCCCAGTGAAGCATTTTGAAAAGCAGGTCTATCATAGGCGCGACATCACTGTCTTTCATCATATGTACCATGTCAGACAATTTATGCCCACGGATATATTCCATATCAAAGTAGAAAAGGCCGTCCTCGTAACCCCAGGCAAGTACGGAAGGAGAGAAAACCCGCTGCGACGCATTATGAAAATTCTGCTTGCGGCACTGCTCCTCCAGCCTTGAATTATATTCCGGGCATGAGGAATATTTGCGCACAAAAGTTGAACGCTCAGTGCGGTACAGCTGCACCCTGCAGCCTGAATTTCCTTCCAATGATTTTACTTCGTGAATCTGCATAAATTTTCTCCGCTGTCACTGCCTTATGACCGTATGCCGCCGGAATTCAGCTTAAGCCATGCAATAAATTTTTTTATACCGTCTTCAAAAGAAGTAGAAGGCCTGTAGCCTAACAGGCGGGCCGCCTTGCTGAAATCGCAGGCGGTTCTTTCAACATCTCCGGGCTGCACAGGCATACGGCGTATAACCGCACTGCGTCCGGCATTCTGTTCAATTACCTCAATCATGCGGCTGAGTTTTACAGGTTCCCCGCCGCCCAGGTTGATAATCTCGTATCCGGTTTTATCATAATCCAGCGCAGCAGCGGTACCTGTTACTATATCATCAATATAAGTATAATCGCGTACCGAGGAACCGTCGCCAAACATTTCAACAGGTTCGCCTTTCATTATACAGCGGGCAAATTTGCTTATGGCAAGATCAGGTCTCTGCCTCGGACCGTATACTGTAAAATAACGCAGGCATACAACCTTCAGGCCATACAGAACATGCCATGTGTAGCACATCTGCTCGCAGGCGGCCTTTGTTGCTGCGTAAGGGGAAACAGGCCTGTCTATACGCAGGTCTTCAGAAAACAGTTCCGCCGCACAACTGCCGTATACAGAACTGGAAGAAGCGAAAACAAGTTTTTTTATTCCGTCCGCGCGCATCTGCTCAAGAATATTGGCAGTACCACCCACGTTTGTCTTTACATATGATAAAGGATTTTCAAGGGAGGGCCTTACCCCTGCGCGCGCGGCAAGATGAACCACTGCATCCGGTCTGGTTTCGGTAAAAACCTTTTTAATGAAATCCGGATCCTCTATGTCACCGCGGAAACAGGAATAAGCCGGATTGTTCAGATTGTGGCGTATATTTTCTTCTTTGATACGCACATCGTAATATGGCGAAAAATTATCAGCAACCGCTACCGTCTTTCCGGCTTCAAGCAGACGGTCCGCAAGGGAAGAGCCTATAAAACCGGCTCCACCTGTTATCAGAACTCTTTGAAAATCAAAAGCCACTTGAACTCTCCTATGTAAAACCGGTATTAATCACCGCAAAATACTCAACTGCGGAAACACGATTCTTCCATATATATTATATTGATTATCCCCTGAAATTGTAAAGGAAAACAGCGTGCATATGTTCCATGCCGCATGATTCTGCCAATCTGGCGTAAAACAGGAAATTTTAAGGAAACACAAAAAAATGAGCGAATTATGTCTGCTTCAATACAAAAATATGAGGGAACTGGCCTTTGGCAATGGCTTTTATGGTGCTTATGCTGCCTGTATCGGGACATAGAACTCATTATTCAAGATATTGACCCGTTGCACCTGCAACGTTAATTCGCGACTTTCTGTAAAGGCTTTACTATCACGCAAAAAAAGTATAATTGTAAAGAAAGCGTGGTTGTATGAAAAACAAGAACAGATTTGCGATACTAAAGTTTTTCGATAAAATCAGGACTTCAGTTTACAGAAGAGCAATATATCTGAAATTTGGCAGCGGATACAGACATGTTCACGCATACTGGCCAGACATAAAATTTGATTTTCAGCCAGATGGTTCATGCAATATTTTCTACAAAGGCAGAAAACTTTATACAACCCATAGCTTTGACGATCTGTTAAATAAAAAATATGATGAGCTGACAGTTTTCGGTGCCGGCCCTTCCGTAAATCAGATGGATATTGCAAAGGTCAGCCCTGGTACTGCCCTGCTGGTAAACGGTGCCATGGCTCTGGCAGACAGACTTCCCGGTGGACCGTTCATGTGCATGGCTCTCGACTATGCCTTTCTCTGGAATGGCAAAAAAATGATTGAATCACTGCCGGAAGGCACAAAACTACTGCTTAGTGACTCTTTTATAAGTTATGCAATAAGGAAATATCCTGGGCTTCTGGACAAATTTGAACTTTATGTGACACACTGCGCTTCACAGCCATACATGGCAAAGGAAATTGCCGCAGCGGAACTGCCGGATGAATATTTCATAAAAGGGCATGACTCGGCTTTTTCCCTTAACCCGCATAAGGGACTTTTCGACGGAGGAACTATTCTTACATGGGCACTGCAGATGACTCATTATCTGCGTGCGGGAACAACTTTTATATGTGGTCTGGACCTGGGAAATTTCAATCTTCCCCATTTCTATGAAAAAAAACATGACAGCATTAAAAGCACCGGGCTTCTAAGGGATTATGAAAAAATAGAAAACTTCATGCGTCTTGCAGCTGAGGCGTTCAAAAAGGATAACCTTAAAATCTTCAACTGCTCCCCAGTGTCAAAACTGCCTTATACAATTTTTCCATTCAGCGGTCATTTTATGAAGAAGGCAGCCAATCATACAAGGTAAAAATCATGCTAAACAATAAGACAATACTCATTACAGGCGGAACAGGAAGTTTCGGTAAGAAATTTACAAAAACTGTCCTGGAAAAATACCCGGAAATTAAGAAAATTATCATTTATTCAAGAGATGAATATAAACAGTTCTTAATGCAGAATATGCCGGAATTTAAGCAGCACCTTCAAAAACTGCGTTTCTTCATAGGCGATGTAAGAGACAAGGAACGCATGATGCGCGCATTTGACGGGGTTGACATTGTAATACACGCCGCAGCGCTTAAGCAGGTTCCGGCCTGCGAATATAATCCTTTTGAAGCCATAAAAACAAATGTCTACGGCGCACAGAATGTAATTGACTGCGCAATTGACAAAGGCGTAGAAAAGGTTGTGGCCCTTTCCACAGACAAAGCCTGCGCACCCATTAACCTTTACGGCGCAACCAAATTATGTTCGGACAAACTGTTCATCGCAGGCAACTCCTACTCCGGCATGAAAAAGACAAGATTTTCAGTTGTAAGATACGGCAATGTGGCAGGCTCAAGGGGCTCGGTAATTCCTTTCTTCCAGAAACTTGTAGCTGAAGGCGCAAAAGAACTTCCTGTCACAGACATGAAAATGACAAGGTTCTGGCTTAAGCTGGAACAAGCCGTGGAAATGGTTCTTGAAGCCGTAGAAAATATGCACGGCGGAGAACTTTATGTAAAGAAAATACCGTCCATGAGAATGCCGGACCTGGCAAAAGCCATAGCACCGCAGCTTGCAATAAAAGAAATAGGAATAAGGCCGGGAGAAAAGATCCACGAACAGATGATTACAAAAGAAGACGCGCCGAACACTCTTGAGTTCAGGGATTTTTACATCATCCTGCCGCAGATACAGTTCACCGGCATAAAATACGATTATCCTGGCGCTAAAAAGGTCCCACCAGACTTTGAATACCATTCAGGCAATAACAGCCGCTGGCTCACAGTGGAAGAAATGCGCGAACTCATAAGCGGGATTTAATTATGAAAACATACGGTTATGGCAGACAGCATATTGACGAGGAAGACTGCAGGGCGGTACTGGAAACCCTGAAGTCTCCATATCTTACATGCGGTCCCAGGGTGGAACAGTTTGAAAAAGCAATATGCGAATATACAGGCGCAAAATACTGTGTTGCGGTAAATTCCGCAACATCGGGGCTGCATATAGCAATGCTTGCTGCAGGGATAGGCCCTGGTGATGAATCCATAACATCGCCGGTAACATTCCTTGCAAGCGCAAACTGTGCGCGTTTCACTGGAGCGGATGTTGTATTCGCCGATATACTGCCTGAAACAGCAAATATAAACCCCATGGAAGTAAAAAAACATATCACTGTCAGGACAAAGGCCGTTGTTCCGGTTCACTTCGCCGGGCAGTCCTGTGACATGGAAGCAATAAACAATGCCATAAAGGGCAGCGCAAGAAAAATCTATATAATAGAAGATGCGGCCCATGCCATAGGGTCTGAATACAAAGGCACTAAAACCGGCTCGTGCAGATATTCCGATATGACTGTGTTTTCCTTCCACCCGGTCAAAACAATAACCACGGGAGAAGGCGGCGCTGTAACAACCAATGACGAAGAACTGTATAAAAAACTTCTCGCGTACCGCAGCCATGGAGTACATCACACTGAATACTGGGCTTATGAAATGCACGAACTGGGCCTTAACTACAGAATGACAGATATTCATGCAGCTCTCGGAATATCACAGATGAAAAAACTGGAAATATTCAAAAAACGCCGCCGGGAAATAGTGGATTTCTATAATAAAAACCTCGGTCTTCCACATCTGGAAGAAAAGAGTTTTTCCAATGCCTGTTTCCATCTGTACCCGGTTCTTGTGGAAAACAGGAAGGAATTCTACTGCAGGGCAAAAGAAGCCGGACTGAATCTTCAGGTACATTATATACCCGTACACACTCAGCCATATTACAGACAGTGCGGATATAAGCCAGGCGATTTTCCTAATGCGGAAAACTATTACGAACACTGCATATCCCTGCCACTGTATTATGATCTTACAGATGAAGATCTGTATGAAATAGTACGCAGGATAAAAAGCATTTTATAATCAGGGAGGCCTTTAACGATGATAGCAATCATTACGGCACGCGGCGGCAGCAAAAGGATTCCGCGGAAAAACATAAAGAAATTTATGGGGCGGCCCATGCTTGCCTATGCCATTGAAGCAGCACTGAAAAGCGGGATATTTGAAGAGGTAATGGTCTCCACCGATGATGCCGAAATTGCTGAAACCGCAAAAAAATACGGTGCGGAAGTTCCGTTCATGCGTTCGGCAAAAACAGCGAATGACACAGCGACAACATTTGATGTTCTGGACGAAGTAATAAATGAATACAGAAAATCAGGCAGAACCTTTGACACATTATGCTGCATTTATCCATGCGTGCCTTTTCTGAAAGCTGAAACACTTGGGCAGGCATACAAAAAAATGATCTCCACCGGAGCAGATGCCGTACTGCCTGTATGTGAATATCCAACGCCGATTGAATGGGCACTAAGCATAGAGAATGGAATAATAAAAGTATATGACAGAATAGCCAAGAACACACGTTCACAGGATTTAAAACCAAAGTACTTTGATGTGGGCATGTTCTATTTCTGCAAAACTGCAAAACTGTATGAACATAAATCACTCATGCCGGAAAATACCGTTCCATTCATTCTTGATGAAACGGAATGTCAGGACATTGACAATGAAACAGATTGGAAACTTGCCGAGATGAAATACAGGCTTCTGAATGAGAAAAACAGATAAAAACACAAAACTGCGGCATTTTTTCTTAAGACTTATTTCATGCCTTATTCCAGACAGACAGGCAAGACGTGCTTTCAGATTCAGACACGGCCTTACGAAATACGGTCTGGACCATATTAAATATAATATTGGAGACTGTTCATATCTGGGAAATAACACCGTTATATCAAACCCAGAAAACACTGTTATAGGCAGATACTGCTCCATATCGCATGAAGTATATATTGGCCCGACAGCCCATTCGCTGCATTATCTGACAACACATTCATTCATACAAAACAAGGAAAACGGTACTATTGACAATTCAATAATTGTACCGGAACATAATCTTGTAAAACCTGAATCTGACACATCAAAGCCGGTTATAATAGATAATGATGTATGGATAGGCTACCGTGCAATAATAATGCCAGGTGTGCATATACACGACGGAGCCGTAATAGCCGCAGGTGCCATAGTAACAAAAGATATTCCCCCATACGCCATAGCAGCCGGAGTTCCGGCAAAAGTCATAAAATACAGATTCAGCCAGCATGTTATTGATGAGCTCCTACGCCTGAAATGGTGGGAATACCCCAAAAGTTTTATCATTGAACTTCCTTTCAGCGACATAGAAAGCTGCATAAAAAAACTTGAAGCCAACAAAAAACTGAGAGAAAAAAATGTATAAATTAGGGCTTAAACTCTGGTCACTGAATACTGATTATTACTATCAGGAAGCGCAAAAACTATATAAGCAGTCTTTTTTTGATTACATTGAGCTTTATGTAGTGCCGCATACCCTGCATACGCTTCCTGCATGGAAAAAACTTGCCATGCCGTTTATAATACACTGCCCGCATTTCGCGCATGGTTTCAATATGGCAAAAGCGGAAAAAAAGCAAAGCAATCTTGAAATTTACAAAGAAGTAAAGGAATTTGCAGACATCCTTAAAGTGCAATATATCATCTTTCACGGCGGGATAGACGGAAATATAAAAGAAACCGCAGCACAGCTGGCGTCTTTTAATGAACGTCGTGCGCTTATAGAAAACAAGCCTATGATTGCCCTGCCTAACCGGATGGGAGGCAATTTCTGCCGCGGCTACAACCCGGAGGAAATCAAAATTGTTATGGATACGGCAAAATGTGGATTCTGCCTTGATTTCGGCCATGCCATCTGTTCGGCCAACTCACAGAAAAAAGAGGTATATTCATACTGTGAAGAGTTCCTTGAACTTAATCCCTCGATGTTTCACCTTACTGACAACACGGATATAAATTCCCCATATGATTCGCATCCCCACCTTGGCACGGGACAGCTAAACATAGACAGAATAAAAAACATGCTTCCGGAAGACGCGGTTGTGACACTGGAAACAGACAAGAAATCAAAAACAGATATTGACGACTTCAAAGGAGATTCCGAATGCATGAGAAGCTGATTATAAGGAAAGCAGACAGGGGTGATATAAAAAAGATATTTGCCCTTTCAAATGACCCTATAGTAAGAAAAGCCTCTTTCAATTCAAACCCTATAAGCTGGGAAGAGCATTGTGCATGGTTTGAAAGACAGTCAGGCAGCGGGAACTCTTATTTTTACATTGTCGAGGATAATGAAAAAAATTTTATAGCCCAGGTACGTTTCAGCACTGAAGATTCCGAAAACAGGATTTCAATAAGCATATCTCCTGATTTCCGGGGTAAAGGCCTGGCGGAAGAGATTATCAGAAAAACAAGTCTTAAAACCGGACTCCGAAGCATTGCAGCATATATAAAACCGGATAATATTCCGTCAATCAAAAGCTTTACCGGAGCCGGATACAAAATAACAGAAAAAAACAGCAGCTGCATAAAGGCATTATACGTAAGGCCGGTGTATATAATTGCAGAAATGTCAGCAAACCACTGCGGAAATTTTGAGCTTGCAAAGGAAATTATAAAAGCAGCCAGGGAAGCCGGTGCAGATGCTGTAAAAGTACAGACTTATACAGCAGATACACTCACTATAAACTGCGATAACGAAGAATTCCGGATTAATGATAAAAACAGCCTTTGGAACGGCGAAAACCTGTACTCGCTGTATCAGAAAGCATATACGCCATGGGAATGGCAGGGGGAACTGAAAAAATACGCCGATGAAACCGGTATAGATTTCTTTTCCACCCCATTTGATTTTACAGCGGTTGATTTTCTGGAAAGCATCAATGTTCCCATGTATAAAATCGCCAGTTTCGAGGCAATAGATTATCCGCTTATAAAATATGCTGCAGGACTTGGAAAACCAATGATCATATCCACAGGTATTTCCTCACTAAGAGAAATTGAGAAAGCCATTGAAACATGCAAAGCCGCTGGTAACAATGATATTACCCTGCTTAAATGCACATCTGCATATCCGGCAGAAATTGAAGACATGAATTTAATCACGATTAAAGACATGATAGAACGTTTCGGTCCGTTAGGGGTAAAAACCGGCCTGTCAGACCATTCAATGAGTATTATCCCCTCCATAACTGCTGTTGCCATGGGGGCAACGGTGATAGAAAAGCATTTTACACTTGACCGCGCCCTTGGCGGTGCTGACAGTGGCTTTTCCCTTAACAAACAAGAGTTTACGGCAATGGTGCAGGCCGTACGTGATACGGAAAAATCGCTCGGCACTGTAAATTATGATATTAACTGGCAGAACCGTAAATTCGCGCGTTCTCTTTATGTAGTCAAGGATATAAAAGCAGGTGAAAAGTTCACCCCGGAAAATGTACGTTCCATAAGGCCATCAAATGGTCTTCACCCGGAATACTATGAACAGATTATAGGAAAAACTGCAAAAAAGGACTACAAATTTGCAACCAAGCTTACAATGGAAGATATAGAGTAAAATGAACATATTATTCACTCAAAGCCAAAGCTTTCTGCCATTTAAAAAAAATCAGCCTTTGTATGCTGCAATTATTTATGCTGCGATAACTCTCCTTATTCTTATGCGGCACGAAATGTTTGCAGATGAACTTTACCCTTGGGCAGTGCTACAGCATATATCTTTGGCAGATCTGCCCCAGCATACTACCTTGGACGGCAATCCTATTATTTATTTTCTGTTCCTTTGGCCATTTGTTAAACTTGGACTGCCGCCTTTTTTTTACAACATTTTAAACTGGCTGTTTTCCGCAGGGGCTGTGTTTCTTCTTTGGAAATTTTCGCCTTTTACATCTGCTACAAAACTAATAATAACAGCAAGTGCGCCTTTTTTTTACTGGTTTCCTGTTGTAGCCAGAAATTATTCCATGCTGCCGCCTGTATTGTTTGCAATGTGTGCTCTTATGCCTAAAATACAACAGAAAAATAACGATATTTATACTCTTGCTTTCTGTATTCTTGCTGGAATGACAGCTAATATACATTTTATATTTGATATGGCAGGCGGAAGCATATTCATACTGTTTTTGTGGAATAAATTTTTAAAAAATAGAGATTTCTCAAAAATAAATATAATTTCCGCTTTGATATTTGCAATCCTGCTGATTATACCTGCTGTACAGACTTTCATAGCTTCTTCCGTAGAAATACCTTATGCTAAAGGTATGCCTGTTGCCGATGTTATTAGAAAATTCGGACTTTCCGCTATAGATGCCGGTTTTTCTGACTTGATAGGCCCCTTCCGTGATATGCCTTATTATCTACCAGGCCTGGCATACTTTCATTTTTTTATCATTTTATGCCTGATGATTATGCTTTTCTTATGTGGGAAGCAGTTTTTTTTCTTTGTTTTTGCAGGCCTTTTTTTCCATATTATTATTTACCTTTTTAAATACGGCGTATTTTATCCGTACCGCACATATTGTGTGCACCTGCTTATAATCTCTGGTTTCTGGGGTGCTATGCAAAGCAGCAGCTTCATAAAAAAGAAAAACGCTGCACTTTTAAATAAAATATCCTCAATTCTTATATGCCTGCTGTTTCTTATGACAATGCCTTCCGGCTTTGATATTGCAGCAAAAGACTGGAATTATAATTTTGCATCTGAAAAGGAAACTGCTGACTTTATAAATAATAATATACCATCTTATAATACAAAGATTTTTCAGGTAAGGCCTGATCACACAGCGACAATAAGCGCATATCTTAAAGGCAGGGATCTGCTGGATCTTGAAGGAATCCCGTCAAATTATTTTGCAGTATATAAAAAGTGGCCTTATGGGGATGCCAAATTGCCTCTGCCTGGCAACGGAGAAATGTTTTATATTCTTGTGCCGGGACATCTGCCACAGAACTATGACGAAATGCTGATTTTCTGCTCAAAGCCCTCTATGTATGCGATACGCTGTATATACAGATTGCCGAATATTCCGCACCAATTATAGTCTTTCCTGACTGTGCTCTGACTTAATAAATAAAAGAACTATATATTTCTGCTTTTACCGGCACAATTTTTTAATATCGTAAACCTCAAAGCATATTTCCAGATACCGGCATATTGAAAATACTGCAGCAGTTACTGCGGCAAGAACCCATTCAGACAAATGCAGGAAATATCCTGTCTGCCCCCTTCCTGCCCCAGTTCCCATAAGAAAGAAAAACAGAATAACAAACAGTGGACATACCGCCGTGCATATACTGCTTATGTAATCAATTATATGGTATTTTTTACTGTTTCTGCATACAATTCTGCCGAAAACTTTATGCGCCGTGAAAAACCATGCGCAGTATGCTGTTAAAAACACAAGATATGCCGCTATCTGCACATTGAAAGTTGCCAAGAATCCCGGATTAACTGCCAGCACAATGGCCACAGGCATCGCTGCAAGACAGACCATGCCAGCCACAACATTGAATTTCTGCCAGAAATCCAGTTTAACAGAGCCTGCTTTTATAATCTCCCCGCCATCTTTTTGTTCTTTATTCATATCTGTATTCCGTTCAGGATATAGTTTAGCAAATAAAACAAAACCGCAGATTATATCATGTCAGGGGCTGTACTGCAGCAGACAGTGGTCTAACCCCAGAAAATAGTACCATATAGAACGTTAGGTTTCCGGACCTGGCATGGAGGATACCGGAAATGAGAAAAAGATTCACGGAAGAACAGATAGTAAAAATATTGCAGGAACACGCTGAAGGCAAAACAGTCGGGGAAGTTTGCCGTAACAATGGAATATCCGAAAACACGTTTTACATATGGAAACGCAGATACGGCGGCATGCATGTAAGCGATGTCATAAAACTTAAAACATTACAGTCTGAAAACGAAAGATTAAAGAGGCTTGTTGCAGAGCTTTCGCTCGAAAACATGGTCCAGAAAGACATAATAAAAAACTTCTCAGGCCCGGAACGTTAAGAAAAACTGCTGATTATGTAATCAGGCGTTTCGGGCTTTCGCAAAGAAAGGCATGCAGATTCCTGTCAGTGGCAAGAACAACACTGCGGTATGTGAAAAAGAAGAAAGATGACGGGAAAATACTGCATGAAATAAAGAAAATACTAAGCAGGCACCCACGCAGCGGCTGCCAGATGGTTTACATGAAATTAAGGCAGTCCATGAAAATAAATCATAAGAAAGCAGAACGCATTTATTATGAAAACAGTCTGTCGCTAAAGAAACGCACATTCAGAAG